>JADHEE010000003.1_pt1 | contig 429806 bp, 389 predicted proteins | sample 8952401 | NCBI WGS metagenome assembly JADHEE01 (sample SAMN16124438, study PRJNA663242) | bioreactor sludge metagenome | isolation source: sludge (ammonium) | place: India:Bengaluru | collected 2019-02-28 | reverse complement strand
GCCCTCCGCAGCTTTGACAACTTGTTGAGCAGCGTCGGTCAGGCTGGTTGCCGCGATGATGTTCAGGCCGCTTTCAGCCAGGACCTTGGCGCCCAGCTCGGCGTTGTTGCCTTCCAGACGGACGACCACCGGAATCTTCACGCCGACTTCCTTGACGGCGCCGATGATGCCTTCGGCAATCATGTCGCAACGAACGATACCGCCGAAGATGTTCACCAGAACGGCTGCGACGTTGCTGTCGGAGAGAATGATCTTGAACGCTTCGGTGACGCGTTCCTTGGTAGCGCCACCGCCCACGTCGAGGAAGTTGGCCGGCTTGCCGCCGTGCAGGTTGACGATGTCCATGGTGCCCATGGCCAGACCGGCACCGTTGACCATGCAGCCAATGTTGCCTTCCAGCGCAACGTAGTTCAGTTCGAACTTCTGTGCATGGGCTTCACGGGCATCGTCCTGCGACGGGTCATGCATCGCGCGCAGCTTGGGCTGGCGGTACATGGCGTTGCTGTCGATGTTGATCTTGGCATCCAGGCAGTGCAGGTTGCCGTCCTTCTTGATCACCAGCGGGTTCACTTCCAGCAGCGCCAGGTCGTAGTCCTGGAACAGCTTGGCCAGGCCGACGAAGATGTTGGTGAACTGCTTGATCTGATCGCCTTTCAGGCCGAGCTGGAAGGCCAGTTCGCGGCCCTGGAACGGCTGAGCGCCGACCAGCGGGTCGATGGTGGCCTTGAGGATCTTCTCAGGGGTCTCGTGGGCAACCTTCTCAATGTCCACACCACCTTCGGTGGAGGCCATGAACACGATGCGACGGCTGGAACGGTCAACGACGGCGCCGAGGTACAGTTCCTTGTCGATGTCGGTGCAGGACTCGACGAGGATCTTGCTGACCGGCTGGCCGTTGGCGTCGGTCTGGTAGGTCACCAGACGCTTGCCCAGCCAGTTGGCGGCGAACGCCTTGGCGTCTTCCTTGCTCTTGACCAGTTTTACGCCACCCGCTTTACCGCGGCCGCCAGCGTGAACCTGAGCCTTGACGACCCACTCGGTACCACCGATCTTGTCGCAGGCTTCTGCGGCTTCTTCCGGGGTGTCCACGGCGAAGCCTTTGGATACGGGCAGGCCGTACTCAGCGAACAGCTGCTTACCCTGATATTCGTGAAGATTCATGCTTATCTACCGTCTTCGTTAGGTATTGCGCATTCGGCGCTGCGTTAGTGCTGCCGCGCCACCTGTGACTGCCCTTTGAGGAAACAGTCCGATGGGCATTCCGCGGCAAGCCGGATGGCAGGATACGGGCAACCCATCGTGGTTCTGATCGCTTAGCGCTTCTTGCGGTTGGCGATATGAATGGCGTGGCCATTCACTGCCAGAGCGGCTTCATGCAACTGCTCGGACAGGGTCGGGTGCGAGAACACCATCATGCCCAGGTCCTCGGCACTGGTGCCGAATTCCATGGCGATGGCGCCCTGCTGTACCAGTTCGGCGGCGCTGGGGCCGATCACATGAACGCCCAGCACGCGGTCGGTCTTGGCGTCGGCGATGATCTTGACGAAACCAGCGGTGTCGTTGGCAGCCATGGCACGGCCACTCGCGGCGAACGGCGCGACACCGACGTTGACTTCGACACCTTCGGCCTTGAGCGACTGCTCGCTCTTGCCGACCCATGCGATTTCCGGATGGGTATAGATCACGCCCGGAATCAGGTCGTAGTTCATCTGCGCCTTGTGTCCGGCGATACGCTCGGCCACAACCACGCCCTCTTCCATCGCCTTGTGCGCGAGCATCAGGCCGCGAACCACGTCGCCCACGGCATAGACGCCGGGAACGCTGGTGGCGCAGAAATCGTCGACGAAGATGTAGCCACGCTCGTCGAGGTCCACGCCGCTGTCCGAGGCCAGCAGGTCGGTGGTGACCGGGCGACGGCCGACGGCGACGATCAGCTTGTCGTAGGTTTCCTTCTGCTCACCGTTGGCGTCGGTGAAGGTCACGGTGACTTCGCTACCGTTGACTTCGGTGGCAGTCACGCGCGCGCCCAGACGAATCTTCAGACCCTGCTTGGTGAGGATCTTCAGCGCTTCCTTGGCGACCTGCTCATCGGCGGCCGGGAGGAACTTGTCCAGCGCCTCGAGGACGGTGACTTCGGCGCCCAGACGGCCCCAGACAGAACCCAGCTCGAGACCGATGACGCCGGCACCGATCACGCCCAGGCGCTTGGGTACGGACTGGAAGTCCAGCGCGCCGGTGGAGTCGACGATGACATTCTGATCGATCGGCGCCGGCGGAATTTCCACCGGGCGCGAACCCGAGGCGATGATCACGTTGGTCGCTTCGAGAATCTCGGTGCTGCCGTCGCGGCCAGTGACTTCAACCTGTTTGTTCGCCAACAGCTTGCCGTGGCCTTCGAAGGAAGTCACGCCATTGGCTTTGAACAGCGCAGCAACGCCGCCAGTGAGGTTGCGGACGATCTGGTCCTTGCGAGCGATCATGGTCGGCACGTCGATGGTGACGCCGCTGGCCTCGATGCCGTGGACTTTGAAGCCTTCGTGGGCTTCATGGTACTTCCAGGTGCTGTCCAGCAGCGCCTTGGACGGGATGCAGCCGACGTTCAGGCAGGTACCGCCCAAGGCGATCTTGCCTTCCTTGCCTACATATTTCTCGATGCAGGCGGTCTTCAGACCGAGTTGCGCGGCGCGAATGGCAGCCACGTAGCCGCCAGGGCCGGCACCGATGACTACCACGTCGAATTTCTGGCTCATAACAATCTCCATCAACTTTGAGCTTCAAGCGGCGAACCGCCAGCGGAGCCTGTGCAAGCTCGGCTGGCGGACAGCGGCCGTGGGTTAGATGTCCAGCAGCAGACGCGCAGGATCTTCCAGCAGGTTCTTGATGGTCACCAGGAAGCTGACCGCTTCCTTGCCGTCGATCAGGCGGTGATCGTAGGACAGCGCCAGGTACATCATCGGACGGATGACGACTTGGCCGTTGACGGCCATCGGGCGCTGAAGAATGTTGTGCATGCCAAGGATCGCGGCCTGCGGTGGGTTGACGATCGGAGTCGACATCATAGAACCGAAGGTGCCGCCATTCGTGATGGTGAAGGTGCCACCGGTCATTTCCTCGATCGACAGCTTGCCGTCACGGGCCTTCTTGCCGAAGGTGGCGATGCCGCTCTCGACTTCGGCCAGGTTCATCAGCTCGGCGTTACGCAGTACGGGTACCACCAGACCACGGTCGCTGGAGACGGCAACGCCGATATCCTGATAGCCGTGGTAAACGATGTCGGTGCCGTCGATCGAGGCGTTGACCGCGGGGAAACGTTTCAGTGCCTCTACCGAGGCCTTGACGAAGAACGACATGAAGCCTAGGCGCACGCCATTGTGGGTCTTTTCGAAAAGGTCCTTGTACTTCGAGCGGAGCGCCATCACTTCGGTCATGTCGACTTCGTTGAAGGTGGTCAGCATGGCCATCGAAGATTGTGCCTCGACCAGGCGCTCGGCGACCTTGGCGCGCAGACGAGTCATCGGCACGCGCTTCTCGACACGCTCGCCAGCGGCGAAGATCGGCGCCTCGGCAGCTGGTACCGGCGGTTTCGCAGGAGCAGCCGGCGCGCTTTTCTTGGCTTCGATGGCGGCGGCGACGTCTTCCTTGGTCACGCGGCCACCTTTGCCGGTGCCTTTGACACTGTTCGGATCGATGCCGTTTTCTTCCGCCAGCTTACGCGCGGCGGGCGCCAGCATCGGCTCCTCACCAGCAGCGGCAGCAGGCGCAGCGGACTGCGCAGGAGCAGCGGCCGGGGAAGCAGCGGCAGGAGCCGGAGCAGCTGCGCTAGCGCCACCTTCGGTCAAACGGCCGAGCAATTCGCCGCTGAGAACGGTGTCGCCCTCGTTCTTGACGATTTCGGCAACCACGCCATCCGCCTCGGCGAGGACTTCCATCACCACCTTGTCGGTTTCGATATCAACGATCAGCTCGTCACGCTTGACGGGGTCGCCCGGCTTTTTGTGCCAGGTGGCAACGGTGCCGTCGGCGACCGATTCCGGGAAAGAGGGGGCTTTGATCTCGATAGCCATTATCAGGGTTCCTATTGATTCGGTTTCTTCCGCGAGGCAGCTATGACCGCCCCGGCACGGAGGCGTTAAACGTTGAATGCGTCCTGGAGAAGCTTTTCCTGCTGTTCAGCGTGCAGGGAAGCGTAGCCACAGGCGGGCGCTGCGGAAGCATCACGACCGGCATATTCCAGGAACAATCCCGGCTTATGCGCAGCGGCGACCCGACGCATGTGATGCTGGCTGCAATACCATGCGCCCTGGTTCATCGGTTCCTCCTGACACCAGACGATGTGCTTGAGGTTGCCGTACTGCGACAACACTTCTGCTAGATCGTCTTCGGGGAACGGATAGAGCTGCTCGATACGGACGATTGCCGTATCGGCGCGGCCTTCCGCACGACGCTTCTCGAGCAGGTCATAGTAGACCTTGCCGCTACAGAGGATCACGCGTTCGACCTTCTGCGCGTCGAGTTGATCGATCTCCGGGATGACAGTCTGGAAGGAACCGTTGGCGAGGTCTTCCAGGGTGGAGATGGCCAGCTTGTGGCGCAGCAGCGACTTTGGCGTCAGGGCGACCAGAGGCTTGCGCAACGGTCGGATAACCTGGCGACGCAGCATGTGGTAGACCTGCGCCGGGGTGGTCGGCACGCAAACTTGGATGTTGTGCTCGGCACTCAGTTGCAGGTAGCGCTCGAGACGCGCGGAGGAGTGCTCCGGCCCCTGCCCCTCATAGCCGTGAGGCAGCAACATGGTCAGCCCGCACAGACGACCCCACTTGTGCTCGCCGCTGGTGATGAACTGGTCGATCACCACCTGCGCGCCGTTGGCGAAGTCACCGAACTGGGCTTCCCAGATCACCAGCGCGCTTGGCGTGGTGGTCGAGTAGCCGTATTCGAACGCCAGCACGGCTTCCTCCGAAAGGAATGAGTCGTACAGGTCGAAACGTGGCTGATCCTTGAGCAGATGCTGCAGCGGGATATAGGTCGCGGCATCCTTCTGGTTGTGCAGTACCGCGTGACGGTGCGAGAAGGTCCCGCGGCCGATGTCCTGGCCGGTCATGCGAACCGGGTGCCCTTCGAACAACAGGGTCGCGTATGCCATGGTTTCGGCGAAGCCCCAATTGATCGGCAGCCCGCCGGCCGTCATCTTCTGGCGGTCTTCGAGGATCTTCGATACCTGACGCTGGACGACGAAGCCTTCCGGCACTTCGAGCAGCTTGTTCGACAGCTCCTGCAACGTCTTGAGGTCGAAGCGGGTGTCGTGACGCGCTGTCCAGGCATGGCCCAGATACGGACGCCAGTCGACGAACAGCTCCTTGTTCGGCTCCTTGACCAGGCTCTTCACTACGTGCAGACCGTTGTCCAGGGCGGTACGGTATTCGTCGATCTTCGCCTGAACGCGCTCGGCATCCAGCACGCCAGCCTGGATCAGCGTCTCGGCGTACAGCTCGCGCGTGGTGCGCTGCTTGCCGATCTGCTGATACATCAGAGGCTGAGTCCCACTCGGCTCGTCCGCTTCGTTGTGGCCACGGCGGCGGTAGCAAACCAGATCGATGACCACGTCACGCTTGAACTGCATGCGGTAATCGACCGCCAGTTGCGTGACGAACAGAACCGCTTCCGGATCGTCGCCATTCACGTGAAGGATCGGGGCCTGGACCATCTTCGCGACGTCGGTAGCGTACTCGGTGGAGCGCGCATCCTCCTGACGGCTGATGGTGAAGCCGACCTGATTGTTGATCACGATGCGAATAGTGCCGCCGGTCTTGAAGCCGCGGGTCTGCGACATCTGGAAGGTTTCCATGACCACGCCCTGCCCGGCGACAGCGGCGTCGCCGTGGATGGTTACCGGAAGCACCTTGTCACCGGAAAGATCGTTGCGACGATCCTGACGAGCACGTACCGACCCCTCGACCACTGGGGAGACGATTTCCAGGTGCGACGGGTTGAATGCCAGCGCCAGGTGAACCTCACCGCCGGCGGTCATCACGTTGGACGAGAAGCCCTGGTGATACTTGACGTCGCCGGAGCTCAGGCCTTCGACCTTCTTGCCCTCGAACTCGTCGAACAGATCGCGCGGGTTCTTGCCGAAGGTATTCACCAGCACGTTCAGGCGGCCACGGTGGGCCATGCCGATAACGATTTCCTTGTTGCCGTAGGAACCCGAGCGCTGAATGACTTCATCCAGCAGCGGGATCAGGCTCTCGCCCCCTTCTAGGCCAAAACGCTTGGTGCCCGGATACTTGGTACCCAGGTACTTCTCCAGGCCTTCGGCGGCGGTGAGACGCTCGAGCAGATGGCTACGCACTTCGGCGGAAAACGCAGGGCGGCCGCGCACGCTTTCCAGACGCTGCTGGAACCACTTGCGCTGTTCGGAATCGACGATGTGAGTGAACTCGGCGCCGATGGTGCGGCAGTAGGTCTGCTGCAAGGCTTCCTGGATTTCACGCAGGGTAGCCTCTTCCTTGCCGATGTAGAGCTCACCGGTACGGAAAGTGGTATCCAGGTCGGAATCGGTCAGGCCGTAATGATTGATCGCCAGATCGGCAGGAGCGGCACGCTGAGCCAGCCCCAGCGGGTCGAGCTTGGCGGCCTGGTGGCCACGCATGCGGTAGGCCTGGATCAGACGCAGGACTTCAACCTGCTTCTTCTCGTGCTCGCTGCTTACGCTCCCGGCGGACACCGGCTGAGCGCGACGCTGATTCTTGGCGAGCAAAACAAAATGATCGCGGACCGTAGAGTGCGAGACATCGGTGGCAGCGCTGCCATCGGCCGGCAGCTTCTGGAAATAGGTGCGCCACTCTTCTGGCACAGCGTTGGGATCGTGCAGGTAGAGCTCGTAGAGCTCTTCCACATAGGCAGCGTTACCACCGGAAAGGTGGGCACTGTCCCACATGCGCTGCATTACGCTTTCTTGCATGCTTGGTCACCCTCGGTAAGGGGACACCATCAGCGCGGTCACCGCTCAAGACCGATCTGGACTACAGCTCAGACAGATCCAAACGGACCTCACAGATAGCCCGGGTACCAGCCCGGATGCCCCTGCTGGTCTTCATATTTTTCGAATAGGGACCACGACTTTTTGGGCTGAGGTCCTGGCTAAAACTGCAGTGCCGGCTGAAACCGGCGCTGCAGGCACTACTGGCGTTGCAGGTATAGCAGATCGTGAATCAGGTCCCGCTTTGCAGAAGCATGTTGCGGACGTGGCCAATCGCCTTTGTTGGGTTGAGGCCTTTGGGGCAAACGTTCACGCAGTTCATGATCCCACGGCAACGGAACACACTGAACGGATCATCCATCGCGGCCAGACGCTCTTCGGTGTGGGTGTCGCGGCTGTCGGCCAGGAAGCGGTAGGCCTGCAGCAACGCAGCGGGGCCGAGGAACTTGTCCGGGTTCCACCAGAACGAAGGGCAGGACGTCGAGCAGCAAGCGCACAGGATGCACTCGTAAAGGCCATCCAGCTTCTCGCGCTCTTCCGGAGACTGCAGACGCTCGATGGCCGGAGCCGGCGTGTCGTTCTGCAGGTACGGTTTCACCTTCTCGTACTGCTTGTAGAAGATGCTCATGTCGACGACCAGGTCACGAATGACCGGCAGACCTGGCAGCGGACGCACCACCAAGGTGTCGCCTTTCACGACCGCGGACAGCGGGGTGATGCACGCCAGGCCGTTCTTGCCGTTGATGTTCATCCCGTCGGAGCCGCAAACGCCCTCGCGGCAGGAGCGGCGATAGGAGAAGGTCACGTCCTGTTCCTTGATCAGCGCCAGGACGTCGAGGACCATGATGTCCTTGCCGTCGGTGTCGACCTGAAACTCCTGCATGTGCGGAGAGGCGTCCTGCTCGGGGTTGTAGCGATACACACTGACTTTCAACATGGCAGCCACCCTTAGTAAGTCCGAACCTTGGGTTCGAATGGCGGAACGGTCTTCGGCGCGAAGTTCACCGCGCGCTTGGTGACACGCTTGTCACCCGGGAAATACAGCGAGTGGCACAGCCAGTTCTGATCGTCACGATCTTCGAAGTCTTCGCGGGCATGAGCGCCGCGGGATTCCTTGCGCTCCTCGGCCGCAATGGCGGTGGCTTCGGCCACTTCCAGCAGGTTCTGCAGCTCCAGGGCTTCGATGCGTGCGGTGTTGAACGCCTGGCTCTTGTCGGCGATCTTCACGGTGGCGATACGCTGACGCAGGTCGGCCAACTGGGTAATGCCCTTCTGCATGTACTCGCCGGTGCGGAACACACCGAAGTAGTTCTGCATGCAGTTCTGAAGTTCCTTGCGCAGCGGCGCAACGTCTTCACCCGAGGTGCGTTCGTTGAGGCCGTTGAGGCGGGAAAGCGAGGATTCGAGATCGGTTTCGCTGGCGTTGCGATAATCGATGCCTTCCTTGAGCGCTTTTTCCAGGTGCAGACCTGCGGCGCGGCCGAATACGACCAAGTCGAGCAGCGAGTTGCCACCCAGACGGTTGGCACCGTGCACCGACACGCAAGCGACTTCGCCGACGGCGAACAACCCCGGAATCACCGTATCGACGCCATTGGCGTCCTGGGTGATCGCCTGACCATGAATGTTGGTGGCAACGCCACCCATCATGTAGTGGCAGGTCGGAACGACCGGGACCGGAGCGACGACCGGATCGACGTGCGCGAAGGTCTTGGACAGTTCGCAGATACCTGGCAGGCGACTGTGCAGCACTTCTTCGCCGAGGTGATCGAGCTTGAGCATGACGTGGTCGCCATCCGGGCCACATCCGTTACCGGCGATGATCTCTTTAACCATCGAACGTGCCACGACGTCACGACCAGCAAGGTCCTTGGCGTTCGGAGCGTAACGCTCCATGAAACGTTCGCCATGCTTGTTGATCAGGTAACCACCTTCACCGCGGCAGCCTTCAGTGACCAGTACGCCGGCACCGGCGATACCGGTCGGGTGGAACTGCCACATCTCGATGTCCTGCACAGGAACGCCAGCGCGCAGCGCCATACCCACGCCGTCCCCGGTGTTGATCAGGGCATTGGTGGTGGAGGCATAGATGCGCCCGGCGCCCCCGGTGGCAAGCACCGTAGCCTTAGAGCGGATGTAGGCGGTTTCACCGGTTTCGATACATATGGCGATCACACCAACGATCACGCCGTCCTGGTTTTTCACCAGATCCACGGCATACCACTCATTGAGGAACGTAGTGTTGTTCTTCAGGTTGGCCTGATACAGCGTGTGAAGCAGCGCGTGACCGGTACGGTCGGCAGCCGCGCAGGTACGAGCCGCCTGGCCGCCCTTGCCGAAGTCCTTGGACTGGCCACCGAACGGACGCTGATAGATGCGGCCCTGCTCGGTACGAGAGAACGGCAGCCCCATATGCTCGAGCTCGAATACGGCTTCGGGACCTACGGAACACATGTACTCGATGGCGTCCTGATCACCGATGTAGTCGGAACCCTTGACGGTGTCGTACATGTGCCAGCGCCAGTCGTCGTTCGGGTCGGCCGAGGCGATGGCACAGGTGATGCCGCCCTGGGCGGAAACGGTGTGCGAGCGAGTCGGAAAAACCTTGGTGATTACCGCCGTCTTGAAACCGGACTGAGCCAGCTGCAGCGCAGCGCGCATACCGGCACCGCCGCCGCCCACGATAATGGCGTCGAACGAAAGCGTACGAATGTTAGCCATGAATCAGATACCCCAAAGAATCTGCACACCCCAGACGAAGTACGCGAACATGGCAATGCCGCAAACCGCCTGGAACAGGAAACGCACGCTGGTAGCCCACTTGCCGATGGCCATGGCGGTCAGGTAGTCGGTGGAAATCGTCCACATACCAACCCACGCATGAACCCCGAGCGCAACCAGAGCCAGCAGGCTGAAAATGCGCATCCAGTTATGGGAGAACAGACCGTGCCAATCCGCATAGCTCAGATTGGGATGGAAAAGCAGGTAGCCAAGCAGAAAGAGAAAATAAGCCGCCAGAACAACGGCAGAAACGCGCTGCGCCATCCAGTCATAGAGGCCCGAACGCGAAAAGTTCGTAACGTTAGTTACCATATCCACACTCCCGCCAGAACGATGAGCACCACCGAAACGGCGATGACAACCTTCGAGCCCGCCTTGCCACCTTCCAGTGTCTCACCAACACCGGTATCCATGACCAAGTGGCGCACGCCGGCCACCAGGTGATACAACAAGGCTGAAAGCAGGCCCCAAATCACGAACTTCGCCAGCGGACTGGTCAGGTACATCTTCACGTCAGCGAAGCCTTCCTCGGACGAAAGCGACTTGTCGAGCATGAAAAGCATGACGGCAAGGCCTACGAAAAGGATGACACCGGAGATGCGGTGAAGAATGGACGTATAAGCGGTGATAGGGAGTTTTATGGTCCTAAGATCTAGGTTTACAGGTCGTTGGCTATTCACGGCTGTTTTTTTCACGCTGAGGCCCCGACAAACAGGGCAAGTTGTAGGGAAGTGCGCTGGTCAGGTCCCACTACCCAGGGAGTGACAACCCCAGAATACAGGCGTTAAAGCCCTGGCGGTCGGGCGTCGAGTATAGACAGTTAGGACACTAATGACAACGCAATCACCTCCCACAAAGAGCGGATTGCGCTGACCCCGCAAAAGGCGTAAATAGCCATTTTTCCAGCACCTGAATCTCCCCTCAAAGCCGTCTACCGCCTAGCCTCCACGCAAATTGACTTTCGCATTTATCACTCTATAGTGGTGCGGGCCCTGCATGGGGGCAGGATGATTCCAAGCATAAAATAGGAGGCCTCATGGCTGACAAAAAAGCGCAGTTGATCATCGCAGGTTCTGACCCTGTAGAACTGCCCGTTCTGACCGGCACTGTTGGTCCCGATGTTGTTGACGTACGGGGCCTCACCGCCACGGGTCGTTTCACCTTTGATCCTGGCTTTATGTCCACCGCCTCTTGCGAGTCGAAGATCACCTACATCGACGGCGACAAAGGCATTCTTCTGCATCGCGGCTATCCGATCGAACAGCTCGCCGAGAAGTCCGACTATTTGGAAACCTGCTACCTGCTGCTCAACGGCGAGCTGCCGAATGCCGAACAGAAGGCCCAGTTCGTCGGCACCGTGAAGAACCACACGATGGTTCACGAACAGTTGAAGTCGTTCTTCAACGGTTTCCGTCGTGATGCTCACCCGATGGCGATCATGTGCGGCGTGGTCGGTGCGCTGTCGGCCTTCTATCACGACTCTCTGGACATCAATAATCCCAAGCATCGCGAAATCTCCGCGATCCGCCTGGTCGCCAAGATGCCCACCATCGCCGCCATGGTTTACAAGTACTCCATGGGCCAGCCGATGATGTATCCGCGCAATGACCTGAACTACGCGGAAAACTTCCTTCACATGATGTTCAACACCCCGTGCGAGATCAAACCGATCAGCCCGGTGCTGGCCCGCGCGATGGATCGGATCTTCATCCTCCACGCCGACCACGAGCAGAACGCTTCCACGTCCACCGTTCGCCTGGCCGGTTCTTCGGGTGCCAACCCGTTCGCCTGCATCGCGGCAGGTATCGCCGCGCTCTGGGGCCCGGCCCACGGTGGTGCGAACGAAGCCGTACTGGCCATGTTGGACGAAATCGGCGACGTATCGAACATCGACAAGTTCATCGCCAAGGCGAAGGACAAGGACGACCCGTTCAAGCTCATGGGCTTCGGCCACCGCGTCTACAAGAACTTCGATCCGCGCGCGAACGTGATGAAGAAGACTTGCGACGAGGTCCTCGCCGAGCTAGGCATCCACGATCCGCAACTGGAACTGGCGATGAAGCTGGACGAGATCGCGCGCAACGATCCTTACTTCAAGGAGCGCAATCTTTACCCGAACGTCGACTTCTACTCCGGCATCATCCTCAAGGCGATCGGCATTCCGACCAGCATGTTCACGGTGATCTTCGCCCTGGCACGCACCGTGGGCTGGATCTCCCACTGGAAGGAAATGCTCTCCAGCCCTTACAAGATCGGTCGCCCCCGCCAGTTGTATACCGGCTACCCGCAGCGCGACTTCACCGAGCTGGACAAGCGCGACTGACTCCTGGAGAACAAGAAAAGGCTGCCAAGGCAGCCTTTTTCTTTGTCCGATAAAAAGGGTTATTTCTTCTCGGCGCGCTCACGCAGCCCTTTCAGGGTATTGAACGGCGCATCGACCACGAAGCTGTTGGCCAGCCAGGACGGCACGCTGCCACCCGGTTCGGTCTGCACCTGATAGGTGATCTCGGTCTGGCCGGGGCCTTTGGGTGTCAGTTTCCACAAGCCTTCAACCTTGGCCACGCGTACATAGCCTTCTTCCTCGGGCAGGTAATCGGCCACGCCCTCCAGGGTACGGGTCAGGCTACCGTCGCTACCCTGCGTAGTGGTGATGTGCAGGATCGAATCGCGCGCAGTGACTGGCCACGGAGGCGTGAAGTAGGTGTGGGTCCAGGCCTGATCGCCCTCCTGCTTGAGCAGCTTCTGCTCCTTGCACTCGAAGATCCAGGCACAAGAACCGCTGACATCCTCTTGCAGCGCACGGATGGTGGCAATGTCCGCCTTGACGGTGGTCACGCCGCGATAAGCCTTGTACTTGGAGCCGTCTACCGGACTGAGGTAGATGCTGATGCCCGCCTCCTCCTTCTCCAGCTTCCAGTCATCGGCATGAGCGATCGTGGGCAGTACGGCGGTGAATCCGCAGATCAGCGCTAGTTGATGCAAAAGCCTCATCTATTTTTCTCCTTATGAAAGACTCGAGCTACTCGGCGAATCCGTCGAGCGCACGCTAAGCGGTCGCCTGTTCCAACCAACCGAGCAAGCTGATCGCCTCTTCGCGATTGCTCCCGCAAACCGAAGGTTCGGCCTGGAATTGCGAGCACACGGGCGGCCTACCCGGAGCGCCGAACAGCGCGCACAGGTAGTCGACCGAAAGATGGGCGCAACGTTCGCCCGCGGGTTTGCCGTGGGGCATGCCTGGAATGGGCGAACTTATCGAAGGGGCGATGCAGCAAGCACCGCAACCGGGACGGCATTGCATGGCGACAGGCGACCTCGTGAAACGGGACCAAGGGTTCTACGGGAGGCGATATTACCTGCACGTCGCACGGATGGCAGCCATCCAATTGATGGCGGCGAGGCTTGGCGAGGCGGCGGCCAGGCAGTAGCCTCAGCGCCCTTTATATTCCGGAGCTACGCCCATGCCGATCTGGTTGCAAACTGCTGCCTTGTTGAGCCTTTCCAACGTCTTCATGACGTTCGCCTGGTACGGCCATCTGAAGACGCTGCACAGCAAACCGTGGTTTGTCGCCGCGCTGATCAGCTGGGGGATCGCGCTATTCGAGTACATGATCATGGTGCCGGCGAACCGGATCGGTTATACGACGATGTCGGTGGGCCAGCTGAAGATCATGCAGGAAGTGATCACGCTGTCGATTTTCGTGCCATTCAGCGTGTTCTACATGCAGCAGCCGCTTAGGCTGGACTACCTGTGGGCAGGGCTGTGCCTGCTGGGCGCGGTGTATTTCATCTTCCGCGCCTAGGGCTCAATCAATTGGCGGACAGCCTGGCAGCAACCCGCATCGCCGTCACTTGGTCGGCTTGAGCCGCGCTAGCAGGCTGGAGGTATCCCAGCGGTTGCCACCCATGGCCTGGACTTCGCCATAGAACTGGTCGACCAGCGCCGTCATCGGCAACTGCGCGCCGTTGCGACGGGCCTCCTCCAGCAGAATCGACAGATCCTTGCGCATCCAGTCGACGGCGAAACCGAAGTCGAACTCGCCGGACAGCATGGTCTTGTGGCGGTTTTCCATCTGCCACGACTGCGCAGCGCCCTTGCTGATCACCTCCATAACCGCCAGGCCGTCCAGGCCCGCCTGCTGCGAGAAGTGCACGGCTTCCGCCAGCCCTTGGACGACTCCCGCGATGCAGATCTGATTGACCATCTTGGTCAGTTGACCGCTACCTGCCTCACCCATCAGTCGCAACATCCGCGCGTAGCTCTGGATCACCGGCTCGGCGCGCGCGTAGGTTTCCGCCTCGCCACCGACCATCACCGTCAGTACGCCGTTCACCGCGCCCGCCTGACCGCCGGAAACCGGCGCGTCGAGAAAGCCCAGGCCGCGTTCCCGGGCGGCGGCTGCCAGCTCGCGCGCGACCGTTGCAGAAGCGGTGGTGTGGTCCACCAGTACGCTGCCTGTGGCCATCCCCGCGAAGGCACCCTCGTCACCAAGAACTACGCCACGCAGATCGTCGTCGTTACCGACGCAGACCATCACCATCTCTGCGCCTTCGGCCGCTTCGCAGGGCGTGGCACCGCTGCTGCCTCCATACTCGGCAACCCATTGTTCTGCCTTGGCTGCCGTACGGTTGTACACACGCACCTCGTGCCCCTTGCTTGCCAGATGCCCGGCCATGGGATAGCCCATGACGCCCAGGCCGATAAAAGCAACTTTCGCCATGACACACCTCTAGATTTGCGCTGTCGAAGCCTAGCACGGCATCCATCCCGTCCTGAACGGCGTTGAGCGTGCCCCACCCGATCACCGGAGAAAGCCTATGGGACACTGGCTGGTACTCGACCTGGAAGCCACCACGGAAGAAGGTGGCTGGCCGGTCGAAGAAATGGAAATCATCGAAATCGGCGCCAGCCTGGTGGACGCAAAGGGACGTGAAATCGACCACTTCCAACGCTTCGTGCGCCCGCTCCGCCGCCCACTGCTGACCACGTTCTGCCGCGAACTCACCCACGTAACGCAGAACGACATCGATGCGGCACTGCCTTTGAACCAGGTCTGGCCTGCCTTCGAGCGCTGGCTCGAGCCGCATCATCCCCGGCTGCAGGGGTGGGCGATTTGGGGCGACTACGATCGGCAGCAGTTGCAGTTGGAGTGGCAATGTCAGCAGTTGAGCAGTCATCTTTCCGGCCTTGCCCACACCGATCTCAAGCGTCACTTTGCCCGGGTCCGTCAACTGAAACGTCCGGTGGGCCTGCACGCGGCGCTGGCGCTCGCCGGCATGAGTTTCCAGGGCCAACAGCATCGGGCCCTCGACGATGCCCGCAATACCGCGCGGCTGCTGCCGCTGGCGTTTGGCGGCCTAACAGGATGACGCACCGCGGTGGCTTGGGCATACTGGCCGCCCATTTGAATCCCCCTTCGAGGAGCCCGCATGTTCAAGGTCAACGAGTACTTCGACGGTACCGTAAAATCCCTTTCCTTCGAGCTGAACCAGGCCCCGGCCACTGTCGGCGTCATGGCCCCCGGCGAGTACGAGTTCGGCACCAGTCAACTTGAAGTCATGCACGTGATCGCTGGCGCACTGACGGTCAAGCTGCCCGGCAGCGATGCCTGGGAAACCTTCGACGCCGGCACCCGCTTCACCGTACCGGCGAACAGCAAGTTCCAGCTCAAGGTGTCCGTGGATACTGCATACCTCTGCGAATACCACTGACCCGGCCCTCGACCCCGCCGCCCGCGGGGTCGCCTCCCTGCCCTCTTGACCTTCCGCCTCGAACGCCGCCTCGCTGTACCCGCTTGAGCTTCTGTATCCGCCTCACTGGACCCATCTCCCCAATGCCGGATTGATCCCGGGCATCTGGCGGCGTATCGGGGTGCGGCAAAATACAGCACTCACCAGGGGAGGGCGCGGATGAAGAACAGCATCAAGCCGACGGGAAAAGAAGTTCGTTTCAATGATCGGGAGATGATCATCTCCAAGAGCGACCTCAGCGGGCGCGTGACATACGCCAACCGCTGCTTCATGCGTATCGCCAACTATTCCGAGACCCAGGTGCTCGGCCAGCAGCACAGTCTTATCCGCCACCCTGACATGCCGCGCGGCGTGTTTCGACTGCTCTGGGACACCCTGCAGCAGAACCGAGAGTTCTTCGGCCTAGTGAAGAACATGAATTCGGATGGCGACTTCTACTGGGTCTTCGCCAACATCACGCCGGATCGCGACCTCAAGGGCCACATCACCGGCTACTACTCCGTCAGGCGCCCGGCACCGGCCTCGGCGGTGCGAGCCATCGAGCCGGTGTACCGGCGGATGCTGGAGATCGAACGCAGCGCGCCAAAAAACGAAGCGCCCGTCGCCTCCCTCGCTTATCTGATGGAACTGCCCGCGCAAGAGGGCCTCAGCTACGACCAGTTCGTTCTCAACCTCTACCAGCAAGGGGAATGGCAATGATTCAGGCCAGGCGCAGTCAAACCAGCAGACACAGCCCCTTCCTCAATCAGAAATTCATCATCTGCTGCTTGGTCTTCGTCACGCTCAACCTGCTGCTGGCCGGCTGGCAGATGATTGCTCAAGGCTTCAGCTGGCCGCAGGTCCTGGTGCCATGCATCTCGATCGCCTTCAGCCTGTACGCCATCGCGCACAGCAAACGGCCCATAGCGACGCTCAACCAGATGGCGCGGGTGATCCTCTCCTGCCGCGAGGGCGATCTGCATCAGCGCATCACCCATACCGCGGGCCTGGGCGAAGTCGGCAAGGTGGCCTGGGAACTGAACGAGTTCCTCGACCTGGTGGAGACCTACTTCAAGGAAATCAACACCTGCTTCGGCATGGTCGCCGAGCGCAAGTTCTACCGGCGCGCCCTGTCGGCCGGGCTTCCCGGCGAGTTCGCCACCTCCCTCAGCCATATCAACCGGGCAATCACCGCGATGGAGGAGAACACCCGCTACGTACTGCGCAACCGGTTATCTTCCAGCCTGCATTCACTGAACACCGCCAACCTGCTGACCAACCTGCGCGGCAATCAGAACGACCTGAACGTCGTTGCGGCGGAAATCGAGTCGGTTGCGGCGATCGCCGAACGCAACCGCGACAATGCCCATGACAGCCGCCAGGAGGTCGATCAGCTCAACGACTCGCTGGCACACATAAACGACCGCATGCAGTCGATGGCGGAGTCAGCAGACGCGCTGGGCAACGCCAGCGGCAGTATCGGGCAGGCGCTGCGGATCATCGCGGAGATCGCCGAACAGACCAACCTGTTGGCCCTCAATGCCGCGATCGAAGCCGCCCGCGCGGGCGAAGTCGGCCGCGGCTTCGCCGTGGTTGCCGACGAGGTGCGCGCCCTGGCCCATCGCACCAAGCAGGCCACCGGCGAGATTTCCGGAATAATCGGCGGGTTCCGCGAACGCGTGGGAGTGATGGTCGAACAGACGCTGAGCACCGGCCAGCAGAGCGCACGACTCAGCGCCCAGGTGGACGCTTTCCGCGGCCGCTTCAGCGAATTCGCCAGCAGTTCGCAATCCACCATCGAACAGCTCAGCCGCGCCAGGGATCTCTCCTTCGCCTCACGGGTGAAGATGGACCACATCATGTTCATGCAGAACGCCTACGCGCGCGTCGAAGGCACCGACAGCCAGTACGGCGTCGACGATGGCAACCCGCAGGACTGGTACCGGAACGCCACCAACCAGGCGCTGTTCGGCCAGACCAGGGCTTATCGCGACCTCGAGCGCCCTCAAGCGGACATGCATCAGGCCGTGGGCAAGGCCATGGAGCTGTTCTCCCAGGACTGGGAGAGTGACGAGCAGGTGCACGATGGCATCGTCGGTGCTTTCAACAGCGCAGAAGCTGCCAGCCGCGAGGTGATCCGGAAAATCGGCAACATGGTCGACGAAAAGCATCGCGACCCGGCGTGACTGCCGACCCGGCGCGGCGACCACAAGACGCGAATCCCGTGCGCCAGCTGGATTCACGAACTCTGCCCCTACATACAAGGTCAACTACGAGAGCCGGGCGACGCCGCTACGGACGGCCCGGCCTTGGTTTTCTGGCGCCTCTATAGGCGCCCAATGTCACGGTGCGTTCATCTGGGTTGCCTAGACTGCGCGCGAACCGATGAGGAGACAGGCGATGAATCAACCCCATGATGACAAACCCCGCGTGGTCCATGTCGATCCGCAACAGCCGGTCGGCGGTGCCATTATCGATGCGCACGGCCAGGAAGTGCCGATCACCGAAAAGATGATCCAGCACGCCTGTGAGGAGTTGGATGGCGAATGGTTCCTGGCGCCCGCGAAGAACTGAGCCCTCGTACGCAATGAAAAAGCCCGGCTTGCGCCGGGCTTTTTCATTGCGTGCCGAATCAATCCAGCGTGCAGCCCAGGGCCCGAACCCAGCGCGCGAGTTCGTCAGCCTCCCCGTCCAGGGTTACCCGCAGGCCATCGATTTCCCGGCGCAGCGGGTAATGCTTGCGCAGCGCGTCGAAGGCGCTGCGGCGCGACGAAGGATCGCCGTGCAGGCTGCGCCGAAAATCCGCGTCGTCCCGCCGAGGGTCGTACACCGCACGACAGAGCATAGCCAGTGCCCATTCAGGATCGGCGTCGGGCTGCAAGGTGAGGTGCGTCAGCCAGGGCGCTGGAAGCAGAGCGTCCAAGCTCACCTGTGCGGCAACGCCCAGCCACTCGCAAAATGCTCCATGGATCTGCGCCGTGCCACGCAACTTGCCGTCCAGGCTGTAGCCGGCGATGTGCGGCGTAGCGAGGCGGCACAGCGCCGCTAACTGCGGATCGGCCGACGGCTCGCCTTCCCACACGTCGAGCACCGCGTCGAGATCCCGTCGCCGCTGGAGTATCTCGCGCAGCGCGACGTTGTCGACCACTGCCCCACGTGCCGCGTTGATCAGCCAAGCTCCGGGCTTGAGCTGGGCAAGCTGCTCGGCTCCCAGCAGGTGATGGGTTGGCCAGGCACCCTCGCGCGTCAGTGGCGTATGCAGGCTGATCGCATCGCACTCGCGCAGGATGGTCGCCAGGTCGACATAATCGCCGCCCTCCTCCGCCTGCCGGGGCGGGTCGCACACCAGCACCCGCCAGCCCAGACCGCGCAGCACGTCGAGCAGGCGGCCGCCGACCTGCCCGGCACCGACCACGCCATAGCAACGCTCGCGCAACGAGACGCCGTGGTGCTCTGCCAAAGCGAGCAGGCTGCCGAGCACGTAGTCCACCACCCCGCGCGCATTGCATCCCGGCGCACTGGCCCAGGCGATGCCGGCTTCGCCGAAATAATCGAGATCGAGGTGGTCGGTGCCGATGGTGCAGGTGCCGACGAAGCGCACCGCGCTGCCCTGCAACAGCTCGCGGTTGACGTCGGTCACCGAGCGCACCAGCAGCACTTCAGTGTCGCCCAGCGACGCGCGATCGATGCCGCGACCGGGCTGGCGGCGGATGGAACCGAAGGCGCCGAAGAAGGCGTCGACCAGGGGAATGTTTTCGTCGGCGAGGATTTGCATGCACGGGCTCCAGTTCGAGGTGGCCATTCTAAGTCATGCGATCACTGCCGGGTTTTCCGTCCTTTCGTCGCTGCGTACACTACGCGGCCTTCCCGCACCCGCTCAGGATCACCATGTCGTTGAAATCCCGCTGGGACCGGGTGCGCCAGGAGCTTGGCGCACTGTTCCGCCTCGCCACGCCGATCATCATCGCCCAGTTCACCCATACCGCGATGGGCTTCACCGATGCCTTGATGGCAGGACGGGTGAGCCCACGCGACCTCGCCGCAGTGGCGCTGGGCAACTCGATCTGGGTGCCACTGTACCTGTTCATGACCGGCGTGATCCTGGCGACCACGCCCAAGGTGGCCCAGCGTTTCGGCGCAGGCCAGCCGCAGGAGATCGGCCCACTGGTGCGCCAGGCGTTGTGGCTTGCGCTGTTCCTCGGCTGCGGCGCTGCCACGCTTCTGTGGCATGCCGACGCGGTCCTGAGCAGCATGCGGGTCGAGACCAGCCTGATGGAGCCGAGCATGGGCTACCTGCGCGCGATGGCATTCGGTTTTCCGGCCGTGGCGATGTACCAAGCGCTGCGCTGCTTCAGCGACGGTATCGGTTATTCCCGGCCGAGCATGTTCCTCGGCATCTTCGGGCTGCTGGTCAACATCCCGGCGACCTATGTATTTGTCTTCGGCAAACTGGGCCTGCCGGCGATGGGCGGCGTGGGCTGCGGCTGGGGCACGGCGCTGGTGATGAACTTCATGCTGCTCGGCCTGCTGGGCTGGATCAAGCTGGCACCGCGCTATCGCCCCAGTCAGTTGTTCGCCCATTTCGAGGCCCCGTCCTGGCAGCCGATACGCGGCCTGCTGACGATCGGTCTGCCCATCGGCATCGCGATCTTCGCCGAGTCGAGCATCTTCGCCGTGATCGCGCTGCTGATCGGCGGGCTGGGTGCGACGGTGATGGCCGGGCACCAGATCGCGCTGAATTTCTCTTCGATGATCTTCATGCTGCCGCTGTCGCTGGGAATCGCCGTAACCGTCCGGGTCGGCCAGGCGCTGGGACGCGGCGAGCCGCGCGAAGCACGCTTCTGCGCCGGCGTCGGGATGTTCTCGGCGCTCTGCTACGCATGCTGTTCTGCGACGCTAGTAATGCTGCTGGGCGAGCCGATCGCGCGCATTTACACCGAAGATCCGGCGGTGATCGCGGTGGCCGGCAGCCTGCTGTTCTACGTCGCCCTGTTCCAGTTCTCCGACGCCATCCAGGTCACCGCCGCCGGCGCCCTGCGTGGCTATCAGGACACCCGCGCGACGATGATCTTCACGCTGCTGGCCTACTGGGGCGTCGGACTGCCGGTGGGTTACGCGCTCGGCTTGACCGATTGGCTGGGCGAGCCGTCCGGGCCACGCGGGCTCTGGCAGGGCCTGGTGGTCGGCCTGAGCTGTGCGGCGGTATTGCTGGCCACGCGCCTGGCACGTAGTGCCCGCAAGAGAATCTACAAGGCGGCGCGGCGCGCACAGCGATGAGAAACCGGTCGAGAAGCGCCCTGAACATGAAGGCCGTGAAGTCATCAAGGACATAGACAGCATGGTGGCACATTAGTAGCCTTCTGCGCTCCTACTGCCAAACGCGGCTCATACAGCAGGGACAAGTCAAAAATGGAAGTACAGCGGAGGCCAAGTGCAAAAGATATTACTAGTAGCGGCTTCGATTTTAGCCAGTGGATGCACTGCGAAGTACGCACAGACGGATGTATCCATCAACCCAGGAAAGCTGGACCGCACTGCAGCAGTGACTATCGCGACGCCCACTGATGGTCGCTATGAATCGACAACCTACCGAGCATCTGGCGAGATGACTGCTGCGGCCGTTCGCACTGCATTCTCTCTTTACTCAAATCAGTTGCGATCATCGAGTCCTGTCGAGAACTGAACTGTCTGCGGCAGCAGGGACAACCCGGGTACTTCTTCGTACCAGAGATACTTCATTGGGAAGACCGCGCCACTGAGTGGTCGGGTATTCCCGACAAGATCCAAGTAAAACTCTCAATTTACGACCAGGAGGGGGCAGGCACCTCTTGCTTCCACCGTAATTGCCGGCAAAAGCAAATGGGCAACATTCGGTGGTGATCATCCACAGGACCTTCTACAAAAGCCTATCGAGGCGTTTGTAAAGGCACAGTACTGACAACCCCGGGGCGTCAAAAACGCCCCGTCTCCCCTTTGCTACACATTCCACGCAAGAAGCTCCACCACCGGCGCAAGAGCACTTCAAGCCTGTAATCCGTCCCACAGTGACCGAAGGTTATTCCCCGGCCTGATATGGTCCAAGATGCTGCAACGAACTTCCGACACGCCCTTCTGCCTCAAATGGTCAGCCACGGTATGCCGGAGCGATGGAAGTTCCTTTTTCCTTCAAACGCCATTTGAACCCCGATCCGCGCAGACCATTTGAAGGAAACAACCGCATAGCCATGCTTCCTGCGGCACGTCAGGGAATACTCGCTCATGCCCTGCTGCCCGCTGCTTGCGGATGAACTCGATGAAACCCAACGTTTTCAGCTTGGAATGGATCGGCACCAGTCGCTCGGAGGATTTGGCCTTCAGCTTCTGATTGGCGCGTGAAGCACGGATGTGGAGGCAGTCCACTCCGGTGATGGCGACCACTTCGTCGAGGTGGAGTGCCAGCGGAGGCAACCAGTACTGGTTCGGGTCACCGCCGCTGAACGAGGCGAAGACGCCTTCGGGAACAACCGGCGCAGATTCTCCTCGGCGAAGACGCTACGTTCCTCGCTGACCTTGCCTCGCCGCTTGCCATCAGTCCGTCAAAAGGATCAGGTACCTCACGTAGTCGTTGAACGTGGTGAGACTGATCGTACGGTGCCGTCTTATGGCCTACTCCGGGACTGCTCATCAGAAGCTGATTGAGGCGCGGAGGAAACTTGATGTTGTCACTACGATTCTGAAATAAAAGATCGAATGACGGGACAACCAGAGGTAGGAAGGTACAGAAGACAGGGTGGATCACCCTATGGATCACTGGCGTGGTCAGAGCGAAAAATCGTTAGAAATCAGAGGATATCGTTATGGAGGCAGCCCCACCAGCCACACCCCGGCACACAATGTCACCGCTGCGGCTGCTCCCTTCCGGGCCTGACCGGGTTCACGGCTGATCGTTGCGGGGGGACCGGCAGGGCCACCATAACGACGCCCACCTGGCGATGGGCCGCGCCATTGTACCGACTCGCCAGCAACTTACAACCGGCGGCGGCCGTTAAAGAAAAACTATCCTGTACAAGCACTTGGGACGCGCGTCAGGGCCTACACGCGAAACCGGCCGACCAACTGCGCAAGCCCCTCGGAAAGTGCCAAGAGATGCTCACTGGCTCGCGTGCTTTCCCCGGAAGTCTGCGCCGCCTGGTTCGACAAGTCGCGAATGTCGCCGATGTTGCGGGCGATTTCCTCGGTCACACTGCTCTGCTCCTCGCAGGCAGTGGCGATCTGCGCGGCCATGTCGTTGATCCGCTGCACCGATTCGCCGGTGCGCCCAATCGCCTGGTCGACGCCCGCGGCACGCTCCACACTATCGCGCGCCTGCTGGCTTCCGGCCTGCATGGCGGTCACGGCGTTGTGCACACCCTGCTGCAGCCGCTCGATCATCTGCTGGATGTCGTTGGTCGAGTTCTGTGTGCGCCCGGCCAGCGCGCGAACCTCGTCGGCGACCACGGCGAAACCCCGCCCCTGCTCCCCAGCCCTGGCCGCTTCGATGGCCGCGTTCAGCGCCAGCAGGTTGGTCTGGTCGGCGATGCCCTTGATCACCGCCAGCACCGCGCCGATCTGCTGCGCTTCGTGCTCCAGCGTGCGGATGCGCTCGGACGCGCTTTCCACATCGCGCGCCAGCGCCCGGATCGAACCGATGGTCGCGCCGACCACCTCGGCGCCTTCGCGCGACTGCTCCTCCGCCTGCTGCGCGGCCTCGGCGGCGTTCTGCGCGCTGCGAGCGACCTCGTTCACCGCCGCGCTCATCTGCGTTGCCGCGGTGCTCACCTGATCCACCGCCAGATGCTCGCGACCGATCATCTGATCGTTAGCAGCCGCCATCCCGGAAAGGTGCCGGGCGGAATCGGCCACCTCGCCGGTCACCCGACCGACTTCGCGAATCAGCGGCTGCAGCTTGTCGAGGAAACGGTTGAACGCCACGCCCAGGCGGCCCAGTTCATCGCGGGAAGACACCTCCAGACGCGGGCGCAGGTCACCGTCGCCATCGGCGATCTGTTCGATGCGATGCAGCAGCAACTGCAAAGGCCGAGTGATCAGCGAGGGAAATGCCAGTACCAGCGCCAGGCACAGCGCCAGAGCCACACCTACCACCAGACCCTGCTGCCAGAGGCCGCGTTGACTGTTGGCGTCCGCCTGCTCGCCCTGCTGATTGGCCGCCTGCTCCTCAAGGTTGCCGAGTTCATCGATAGCCTCGCGCATGCTTCCGAACTGACGCTCGCTGTCGCCGAAGCTCAACGCGCGCGCCGCGCCGGGATCTGCTGCCGCCAGTTGCACCACCCGCAGCGATGTCGCCTTCCACAGCGCGAAGCCCTGCTCGAAGCGCGTAATCAGCGCCTGGGCCTGCGCTGCCGGCTGCATGGCCGCGTAGGCATGTACGCGGTCGTAGCTCTGTTGCAGGTTCTCAGCGTGCGACTTGCGCAACGCATCGCCTTCCTGGCCGCTGTTACCGCCCAGCAGGCTACGCTCCGCGACGAAGGCCTGATAAAGGTCACGGTCGGCATTCAGCAACAAGGTTATCGCCGGCAAGTGATGGCGGCTTAACGTTTCGCTCGCCGACGCCACCGAGCGGATCGTCTGCATGCCCAGCGCACCGGTGATGATCAGCAAGGCCGCGAGCAGAAGAATGGGCAGCGCGATTTTCCAGCGGAAATTGAGGTTGGCGAAGGATTGCAGCATGAACAGCTCCTTACTTTATTGTCATCGCGGGTCGCTATCGCTTCGGCCGGATGCCTCGCGCGCCGGCGTCACCTATGCGTTCAATCTAGCAGCGCCACGCAAGAGCCGCGAAACCGCGACACGCCGGCTGCGACCATCCCGCGATGGTTGGCGCGCGGCCTGGCGGGTTAGACTGCCGGCGCACTCACGCACCGCACTACGGAGCAGCACAATGGCCCTGACCAAAGACCAACTGATCACCGATATCGCCGAAGCCACCGACGCGCCCAAGGCAACCGTTCGCGCCGTCCTCGAGCAACTCGGCGAAATCGTCAGCGACGCCCTGGAAAACGGCAGCGAGCTGACCCTCCCGGGAATCGGCAAGCTGAAGGTCGGTGATCGTCCGGCACGTACCGGACGCAACCCGCAGACCGGCAAAGCCATCGAGATCGCCGCGAAGAAGGTGGTGAAGTTCGTACCGGCCAAGGCGCTGAGCGACGCGCTGAACTGAGCGTCGCGAAACGAAAGAACCGGCCGAGGCCGGTTTTTTCGTTTCAGTGGCGCAATCTGCGAGGCTGCGAGACTCGACGCGACAACGCCACCGGTCGCCAGCCCGAGGTCTCGGCCGACAACCCCGACGAGGACTGCGTGAGCGAGGCATTCGGCCCGCCGCCCGGCGTACGGGCCCAACGCTTCCCCAGGTTTCGCATTCCCCTGCGCATCGGCTCAGCGGCGATGCAGACAGCCAACCCCTCTGCGGCTGCGGCCGCGCGCGGGCCGGAGTTAGCGCGGCGCAGACCAAGGCCCACGCCGCGGCGCGTCTACGAGCGGGACGTGCGTACGGCGTAGCGCGCCGTGGAAGACGCCTTGATCGCATGGAGCGGCGAACGCCAGAGACAAGCCGCACTTGCGGAACGTCATGGCGGACAGCCAGCCGGCAGAGCCCTGCAATCGGCCCCGTCGTATACGCGAGGATTGAGCGCCTACCTGCCGGTGCTGGTGGCGCAGCGCAGCCTGAACCAGGCCTCGCGATGCGCTGGCCCTCAGCCAACCGGCGCAATGGCGCGGAGCGATTGCCCTTCACAAGGTGCGGGGCTGGGATTGTCGGACACGGCGACCAACGCAATGCCGCCGCTAGGACGGCAACCATTGACTCTCAAGACACGCCAGGAACTACGCCCGCCAGGCCGGTTACCTGCAGCCGCCCGGCTGTGCTGGACGACCTACTGCTGCAGCCTGTCCAGTTCGGCGATGAACCGCGCCTCGTCCAGCACCTTGAGTCCCAGCTCATTGGCCTTGGTCAGCTTGGAGCCGGCCCCGGGCCCGGCGACGACGCAGTGGGTCTTCGCCGATACCGAGCCGGCAACCTTGGCGCCCAGCGCCTCCAGCCGCTCCTTGGCCTGGTCGCGGCTCATCGCCTCCAGCGTGCCGGTGAGCACCCAGGTCTGGCCGGCCAATGGCAACCCGGCGGCGGCTTTTCGCTCGCTGTCCCAGTGCATGCCGAACTCGCGCAGCTGCGCCTCGATGGCGCGCGCGCGTTCGGCATTTTCCGGCGTGTCGAAGAAGTCGCGCAGCGCGCGCGCGGCCTTCTCGTTGAGCCGTTCGACCTGGCGCAGGTCGAGCCAGTCCGCGCCGATGATTGCCTCCAGCGAGCCGAAACGAGTCGCCAGTCGTTCCGCACCGGTGGCGGCGATGAAGGGAATGTTCAGTTTGTCGATGAAGCCGGCCAGGCTCGCGCAGGCGGCGAACTCGGCGTGCAGTTCGCCCTCCTCCTGGAACGCCACGCCACGCTTGCGCAACTGGGCGATCACCTCACGGTTGTGCGCGTCCTCGAAGAAGCTGTGGATCTCGTGGGCCACTTCGCCGCCCACGTCCGGCAGGTAGGTGAGCACCTCGGGCATCGCCTTGCCGATGCGCTCCAGCGAGCCGAGCGCGCGGGCCAGCAACTTCGCCGTCTCCTCGCCGACATCGGGAATGCCGAGAGCGAAGATGAAGCGCGCCAGGCTGGGCGTGCGGCTCTTGTCGATGGACGCCAGCAGGTTCTTCGTCGACAGCTCGGCGAAGCCTTCCAGCTCGACGACCTGCACGTAGGTCAGCGTGTAGAGGTCCGCGGGCGATGCCACCAGGCCCTTGTCGACGAGTTGCTCGACGATCTTGTCGCCAAGCCCGTCGATGTCCATGGCGCGGCGCGAGACGAAATGGATGATCGCCTGCTTGAGCTGCGCCTGGCACGCAAGACGCCCGACGCAGCGATAGATCGAGCCATCGCTGACCGACTCGCGGCCCTTGCTGCGCTTGACCAGTTGGGTGCGCTCGACAGCCGAGCCGCACACCGGGCAACGCTCCGGAACATGCACCGCGTGCGCATCGGCCGGGCGGCGCTCGGCGATCACACCGAGAATCTGCGGAATCACGTCGCCGGCGCGACGGACGATCACGCTGTCGCCGATCATCACGCCCAGACGCGCCACTTCGTCCATGTTGTGCAGGGTCGCGTTGGACACCGTCACGCCCGCCACCTGCACCGGTTTCAGCCGCGCCACCGGGGTGATCGCGCCGGTACGGCCAACTTGGAACTCGACGCCCAGCAGCTCGGTGATTTCCTCGCGCGCCGGGAACTTGTGCGCGATGGCCCAGCGCGGCTCACGGGCGCGAAAGCCCAGCTCACGCTGCTGGGCGAAGTCGTTGACCTTGAACACCACGCCGTCGATCTCGTAGGCCAGCGCATCGCGTTTCTCGCCTATCGCCTGGTAGTAGGCCCGGCATTCGGCGATGCCCTTTGCCAGCTTCAGCTCGCGGCTGATCGGCAGGCCCCAGCCCTTCAGCGCCTTGAGCATGTCGATGTGATTGCCCGGCAAACCACCGTCGCTGCGCCCGACACCGTAGGCGCAGAGTTCCAGCGGGCGTGACGCGGTGATCCGGGGGTCGAGCTGACGCAGGCTGCCTGCGGCGGCGTTGCGTGGGTTGGCGAAGGTCTTGCCGCCCTTCTCCAGTTGCCGCGCGTTGAGCGCCTCGAAGCCTGCCTTGGGCATGTAGATTTCGCCGCGCACCTCCAAAACCGCCGGCCAGCCGCTGCCGTGCAGCTTGAGTGGAATGTTGCGCACGGTGCGCACATTTGCGCTGATGTCTTCGCCGGTGCTGCCGTCGCCGCGCGTGGCGCCGCGCACCAGCTGGCCGTTTTCGTAGAGCAGGCTGACCGCCAGGCCGTCGAGTTTGGGTTCGCAGCTGTATTCCACCTCGGCGCCGCCGCCAAACAGATCGCCGGCCGGCAGGTCCAGGCCTTCGCGCACGCGGCGGTCGAAGTCCAGCAGGTCCTGCTCCTCGAAGGCGTTGCCCAGGCTGAGCATCGGCACCTCGTGGCGCACCTGACCGAACGCCGCCAGCGCTTCCCCCCCGACACGCTGGGTCGGCGACTCGGCGGTGACCAGTTCGGGATGCTCGGCCTCCAGCGCGCGCAGCTCCTTGAACAGGCGGTCGTACTCGGCGTCCGGCACGCTCGGCTCGTCGAGGACGTAATAGCGGTAATTGTGCGCATCGATCTCGCTGCGCAGGGCGGCGATGCGTTCGGCGGCCTGCTGGGCAGGTAGGGCGGCGTCGGTCATTCTCATGTCTCGAAAAAGCAAAAGAGCAGCCAGGGCTGCTCTCTTTGACTGGCGGCGAGGGACTCAAGGTCCCTGGCCTGGAAACGAATCAGCGTCTCATCGTCAGCCCGCGGCGCTCGAATTCGACGATGCGCTGGCGGTAGTGCTCGATGGTTTGCGCGGTGAGCACGCTGCGCTGGTCGTCCTTCAGTTCGCCGTTGAGCTCCTGGGACAGTTTGCGCGCGGCGGCGACCATCACGTCGAAGGCCTGCTTAGGATGGCGCGGGCCTGGCAGGCCGAGGAAGAAGCTCACCGCCGGCGTGCTGAACAGGTCGATGTCGTCCAGATCGAAGGTGCCCGGCTTGACCGCGTTGGCCATGGAGAACAGCACTTCGCCGTTGCCGGCCATGCTTTCATGACGATGGAAGATGTCCATCTCGCCGAAGCGCAGGCCGCTCTCGAGGATGTTCTGCAACAGCGCCGGGCCCTTGAAGCCGAGCGGGTCGCGGGAAATCACGTTGATCACCAGCACTTCCTCGACTGGCGGCAGGTCGCGGGGTTCGCTTTTTCCGGCAGCGAGGTCTTCGTCGACGGGGCTGAGCAGAGTAGGCACCGGCTCCTCGCTGCCCAGCTCCAGATCGCCCTGGCGCGGCTCGCCGCGACGCTTGCCGTCGCGCGCGCTCATCGAGGGAAGATCGCCTTCGTCCAGCTGCGGTTCGTGATGCGCGTTGCGCTCGATCACCCGCGGCGGGCCGAGCAGTTCGGGGTCGCCTTCGTCATCGGGAAGGTTGGAGAAACTACGGTCGAGCTTGAACTTGAGTTTGCCTTTACCGCCGCGCATGCGACGCCAGCCATCGAAAAGGATGCCGACGATTACGATGATACCGACAACGATCAGCCAATAGCGCAGCTCCATGAAATCCTATGACCCCTACCTTGAAAATATAAAAATGGAGAAGGACGTCCTGTCCCTTGAAACGCGGCAACTGTATGTTCTTACAGGTGTTTTCCGCGCATATTGAAATGGGTCCCTAAGCTAGCACGACGAACGGTTAAAGTGCAGTGCTTCGCTCAGGCTTCGACCAACGCGACCGCCTCCTCGACGTCCACCGCCACCAGCCGCGAACAGCCCGGCTCGTGCATCGTCACCCCCATCAATTGGTCGGCCATCTCCATGGCGATCTTGTTGTGGGTGATGTAGATGAACTGCACAGTCTCCGACATCTCCTTGACCAGCCTGGCATAGCGGCCGACGTTGGCGTCGTCCAGCGGCGCGTCCACTTCGTCGAGCATGCAGAACGGCGCGGGATTGAGCTGGAAGATCGCGAACACCAGCGCCAACGCCGTGAGTGCCTTTTCGCCGCCGGACAGCAGGTGGATCGTGCTGTTCTTCTTGCCCGGCGGGCGCGCCATGATCGCCACCCCGGTATCGAGTAAATCTTCGCCGGTTAGTTCCAGATAGGCCTGGCCGCCGCCGAAGACTTTCGGGAACAACGCCTGCAACCCGCCGTTGATCTGGTCGAAGGTTTCCTTGAAGCGATTGCGGGTTTCCTTGTCGATCTTGCGGATGACGTTTTCCAGCGTCTCCAGCGCTTCGACGAGGTCGGCGTTCTGCGCATCCAGGTAGCGCTTGCGTTCGGATTGCTGCTGGTACTCGTCGATCGCTGCCAGGTTGATCGGACCGAGGCGCTGGATACGCGCGGCGAGCCGCTCCAGCTCCTCTTCCCAGCCCTTCTCGCTGGCCTCGGCGGACAGGCTGGCGAGCACGCCGTGGAGGTCGTAGCCGTCCTCGAGCAGTTGCTCCTGCAGGGCCTTGCGTCGCACCGTCAGCGCCTGCCATTCCATGCGCTGCTGTTCCAACTGGCCGCGCAGCAGTTGCGCCTGCTGTTCGGCCTGGGTGCGACGCTTCTCGGCGTCGCGCAGCTCGCGGTCGGCATCTTCCAGCGCCAGGCGCGCCTGCTTGAGTTCTTCCTCCACGCCCATGCGCCGTTCGAGCAGCTCCTCGAGTTTGATGCGCAGTTCCTCCAGCGGCGCCTCGCCCTCCTCCAGATTGAGGCTGAGCTGCTCGCGGCGCTCGATGACGCGCTCGAACTGCTGCTCCAGACGCTCCAGCGCCTGCCGGGTGGAGTCGTGCTGGGCCTTCAGCGAGCCGGCGCGCACCGCCAACTGATGGCTGTTGTCCTTGTGCTGGCGGGCTTCCTGGCGGACGCGGTCGAGGCGCTCGCGCAGGGCATCGCGCTGCGCCAGCAGCTGCTCGCGCTGCTCGCTGTCGGTGGCCATCGCATCCAGCGCGTCCTGCAAGTGCAGCCGCGCTTCGCCGAGCTGCTCGTGCTCAAGCGCGCGCTGTTCGTCCAGCTCACCGAGTTCTTCGTCGAGGCGCCGGCGACGCAGGGTCAATTGCTCCAGCTTGGCCTGGCGGGCGGACAGTTGCGCCTTCAGTTCGCCCTGCTGGCGCGCCTCGTCCTGCAGCAGGCGACGCTGGCGTTCGCGGCTGTCCTCCTGGCGATGTTGCTCGTCGCGCAGCTGCTGCAGGCGCTCGTCGAGTTGTTCCAGGCTCGCCTCGCGCTCGCCGCGCTCGGCTTGCAGGCGCTCCAGTTCCTGGCCGCGGGCGAGCAAGCCGCTTTCCGCCTCGCTGGCACGGCGCACGCGCAAAAAGTGCCGGCCGACCCAGTAGCCGTCGCGGCTGATCAGGCTTTCGCCTTCGCCCAGCGCGGCGCGACCGGCGAGCGCCGCGTCGAGGTTCTCCACCGGCCGCACCCGCGCCAGCCAGGGCGCCAGATCGACCGCTGCCTCGACCTTCTCCAGCAGGCTGCCCGGTTGGCGTGCAGAGGGTCTGCCCGGATCGAGTAGGCGCAGGTCGCCCTGCTGGAAACCTTGCAGGTCGAGCCCGGCGAAGTCGTCCAGCAACACCGCCTGCAGGTCGGCGCCGAGCACGGTTTCCACCGCCAGCTCCCAGCCCGGCTCGACGCGCAGCGCCTCGGCCAGCCGTGGATGCCGCTCCAGATGCTGCTCTCGCAGCCATTCGCCGGTGCCCTTGCCCGGGTCCAGCGCCGCCTGCTGCAGCGCTTCCAGCGAGGCGATGCGGCCGCCGAGGCGCTGAAGGTCGCCCTGCGCCTGCTGCTGCTCGCGCGTCGCCTGCTGCAGCTCGCCGCGCAGTTGCTCGAGCCGTTCGGCCAACGCCTGCTCGGCGGCCTGCAGTTCCTCGAGCTGCAAGTCACTGGCGGCCAGTTGCTCGCTCAGTTCGAGGATTGCCGCGTCGTCCGGGTCGGCGGCGAGCAAAGCGCGCTCGTCATCCAGGCGACGGCGGCGTTCGCCCAGCCGCTCCAGGCTCTGCTCCAGCTGCAGGAGGCGCGCCTGCACCACTTCCGCGGCACGGCGCGGCTCGGCGCTGCGCTGGTTGAAGGCGTCCCACTGCTCCTGCCAGCCCTGCATGCCGGCTTCGGCGTCTTCGAGCATCGCCGCGGACTCTTCGGCGGCGGCGCTGGCCATTTCCTGCTCGGGCTCCAGGACCGCCAGCTCTTCGCCGAGGGTCGCCAGCAGCGTGCGGTCATGGCCGAGATGCGATTCGGTCTCCTGGCGCGCACGCTCGGCTTCGCGCAGGTCGTCCTGCAACTGGCGCAGGCGCTGCTGGCCGTGCTGGATGCTCTGCTCGACGCGGGCGATGTCGCCGCCCACGGAGTAGAAGCGGCCCTGGACCTGATTGAAGCGCTCGGACAGCTCGTGGTGACCGTCGCGCAGGCGCTCGATGCTGGCATCGGCGTTGCGCTGCTCGGCGACCAGCGCCTCGAAGCCGACTTCCTGATCGCCGATCACCGATTCGCGCTGGCCGACCTGTTCGTTCAGCGCACGCCAGCGCAGGCCGGCGAGCTGGGCCTTGAGCTGGCGCTCCTCGGCCTTGTATTCCTGGTACTTCTCCGCCGACTGCGCCTGCCGGTGCAGACGTTCGAGCTGGCGCTCCAGCTCTTCGCGCAGGTCAGTCAGGCGCGCGAGGTTCTCGTGGGTGCGGCGGATGCGGCTCTCGGTCTCGCGGCGGCGTTCCTTGTACTTGGAGATGCCAGCCGCCTCCTCGATGAAATTGCGCAGGTCCTCGGGCTTGGCTTCGATCAGCTTGGAGATCATCCCCTGCTCGATGATCGAGTAGCTGCGTGGGCCGAGGCCGGTGCCGAGGAAGATGTCGGTGATGTCGCGACGGCGGCACTTCACGCCGTTGAGGAAGTAGGTGTTCTGCGCGTCGCGGGTGACCCGGCGGCGAATGGAGATTTCCGCGAAGGCGGCGTATTCGCCGGTCAGGCTGCCGTCGGCGTTGTCGAATATCAGCTCGATGCTGGCCTGGGTCACCGGCTTGCGGGTGTTGGAGCCGTTGAAGATGACGTCGGTCATCGACTCGCCGCGCAGGTTCTTCGCCGAGCTCTCGCCCATCACCCAGCGCACCGCATCGATGATGTTCGACTTGCCGCATCCGTTCGGCCCGACCACCGCCGCCATGTTGCTGGGGAAGCTCACGGTGGTCGGGTCGACGAAGGATTTGAAACCCGCCAGCTTGATGCTTTTCAACCGCATGTGCCGCCTCGCCCTAGGGATTCGTTCAGCGCTTGGCCAGAGCGGCCAGCACCATCAGGCAATTATGCTGGCAATAGCCGGCGACTACCTCACGAATACGCGGCGGGTTGCGATCGATGACCGCCTGCAGCAAGTGGCCGAAAGCATTCATCATCCGCTGCATCTCGTCCGGCTGGCCGTCGAGCGCCAGGTGATAGGTGCGTGCGACGGCCGGCTGCAGGTCTTCGACGACGCTTTGCAAGTAGGGGTTGTTGGCGAACGCGAAGGACGCACTGACGGCATCTACGCTGGCCTCGACGAAGGCATCGATATCCACGCGCTGCATCCCCTGCATCAGGCGCTGCTGTACGTCGACGAAGGGTTGCAGTTCTTCCGGACACCGCCAGCGATCGGCGACGGCGTCGCTAAGCAGGATGTACAGCTCGGCCATCAGCGCATACAGCGATTGCACGTGATGCGGCGTCAGCTCGCAGACCTGGGCGCCGCGCCGCGGGAGGATGTCCACCATATGCCGACGCTCGAGTATCAGCAGCGCCTCGCGCACCGAACCGCGGCTGACGTTGAGCGCGTTGACCACCTTGATTTCCTGGATACGCTCGCGCTCCTTGAGCTGGCCACGGATGATCCGATCCGCAAGGTGCTGGGCGATCTGCTCGGAAACGCTGTCCGGGACTTTGAACGTCATGATTTTCCTTCGAACCAGAATGGCGAGCGCAGGGTGCGAGGTCGCTCGGGGGCGAAGGCGTCACCCGCAGATAGGCGCCCGGGAACGCGCAGGGCGCGGATTGTAGCATAAGGCCATCCCCCTCCAAGGCGCTCCCGATGGACTACACGCATCGCGCCGAAGTAGCGCAGCGGGCATAATCTCAGTTCGTTCACGGGCCGGGATTTCCATGCGCATCCACGTCACCTTCATCGATCGCGTCGGCATCACCCAGGAGGTACTGGCGCTGCTCGGCGCGCGCAACCTCAACCTTGACGCCGTCGAGATGGTGCCGCCGAACGTCTACATCGATGCACCGACCCTCAGCGCCCAGGTGCTCGACGAATTACGCGGCGCGCTGTTCAACGTCAGCGGCGTACAGGCGGTGAACGTGGTCGACATCCTGCCCGGCCAGCATCGCCGCCTGCAGCTCGATGCGCTGCTCGCCGCCATGGCCGATCCGGTACTGGCGGTGGACGCCAATTGTCGGGTGCTGCTGGCCAATCCGGCGCTGATCGCGGTGTGCGGCCGCCAGCCCGAGGGCGAGACGCTGGGCGAGCTGTTCGCCGACGCGCAACTGCAACAGGCGCTGCTGGACGAGGACTTTCGCCTCCCGCTGCGCGAAGTCACCCTCAACGGCCAGGCCCTGCTGCTCGACGCGATGCCGATCACCGAGGCCGTCGAAGCCGACCAGCGCCATCTCGCCGGCGGCCTGCTCACGCTGTATTCGCCGAGCCGTATCGGTGAACGCCTGGCGGCGCTGCACCATGACCACGCCGAGGGCTTCGACGCCTTGCTCGGCGACTCGCCGCCGTTGCGCACCCTGAAAGCCCGTGCGCAACGGGTCGCGGTGCTCGACGCGCCGCTGCTGATCCACGGCGAAACCGGCACCGGCAAGGAACTGGTGGCCCGCGCCTGCCACGCCGCCAGCGGCCGACGCAATTCCCCTTTCCTCGCGCTGAACTGCGCCGCGCTGCCGGAAAATCTCGCCGAGAGCGAACTCTTCGGCTACGCCCCCGGCGCCTTCACCGGCGCCGCCCGCGGCGGCAAGCCGGGCCTTCTGGAGCTGGCCAACAACGGCACGGTGTTCCTCGACGAGATTGGCGAGATGTCGCCCTATCTGCAGGCGAAGCTGCTGCGCTTTCTCAGTGACGGGAGTTTCCGCCGGGTCGGCGGCGAGCGCGAAGTGAAGGTGGACGTGCGCATCCTCAGCGCCACCCATCGCGACCTGGAAAGAATGGTCGGCGACGGCAGCTTTCGTGAGGACCTCTTCTACCGCCTCAACGTGCTCAAGCTCGACGTGCCGCCCCTGCGCGACCGCGGCCAGGACATTCTCCTGCTCGCCGGGCATTTCATGGCCCAGGCCTGCGCACAGATCCAGCGCCCGCCCTGCCGCCTGGCGCCCGGCACCTATCCGGCGCTGCTGGCCAACCGCTGGCCGGGCAACGTGCGCCAATTGCAGAACGTGATCTTCCGCGCCGCCGCGATCAGCGAGAGCAACCTGGTGGACATCGACGACCTGGACATCGCCGGGACCGAGGTGGCGCGCCAGGGCGAAGGCGAGGTCGGCAGCCTGGAACAGGCGGTCGGCGACTTCGAGCGCGCGCTGCTGGAAAAGCTCTACGCCAGCTACCCGTCCAGCCGGCAGCTGGCACAGCGGCTACAGACCTCACACACCGCCATCGCCCAGCGCCTGCGCAAGTACGGCATCCCGCGCAGGGCCTGATGGGCCCACCCGGCGTATCGATTTCGAAACACCGTATCGATAACACTACAAACAGAGCCATCGACACAGCCTGCGCAGGCCCTAGGCTCTGATTTCCATGGAAACCGCCTGTCGCGTAGCGATTTCGCTACAGCGCGGTGCACCTCCACCGCCTTAATAAATCTCTATGTGACTGATAAATAGAGATATTTTTATGATGGCACCCGGCTTGCTATGACCTGCGCAACCGCGCCCCATGCCTGGGCGCACCGTTTTTCCCGCCACCGTAGCGGGAAGCCGCCAACAGGAGTTCACATGAGCGAGTTGCGTTTCACCGCCGATCACGAATGGCTGCGTCTAGACGCCGATGGCCTGGTTACCGTCGGCATCACCGCGTTCGCCCAGGACGCACTCGGCGACGTGGTCTTTGTGCAACTCCCCGAGTTGCAGGCCTACGAGGCCGGCGCCGAAGTCGCAGTGCTGGAATCGGTGAAGGCGGCAAGCAACATCGTCATGCCGCTGGCGGGTGAAGTGGTGGAGGTCAACCCGGAACTGGAAGCCAGCCCGGAGCTGGTCAACGAGCAACCGCTGGACGGCGGCTGGTTCTTCCGCTTCCGCCCGTCCGATGTGGATGCGCTGGCCGGCCTGCTCGACCAAGCTGCCTACGACCGCCTGCTGAAAGCCAACGCCGAGGCCTGATCCATGACCGAACTGAGCACGCAGAACGAATTCATCGCCCGCCACATCGGCCCGCGCGAGGCCGACACCGCGGCCATGCTGCAGAGCCTGGGCTACGACTCGCTGGAAGCGCTATCCGCCAGCGTGATCCCGGAAAGCATCAAGGGCACCAGCGTGCTCGACCTGCCGGCCGGCCAGAGCGAAGCCGCGGCCCTGGCCGAGATCAAGGCCATCGCCGCGAAGAATCAGCTGTTCACCCATTACATCGGCCAGGGTTACTACGGCACTCACACGCCGGCGCCGATCCTGCGCAACCTGCTGGAGAACCCGGCCTGGTACACCGCCTACACCCCGTATCAGCCGGAGATTTCCCAGGGTCGCCTGGAAGCGCTGCTGAACTTCCAGACGCTGATCATCGACCTCACCGGCCTGCCGATCGCCAACGCCTCGCTGCTCGACGAAGCCACCGCCGCGGCCGAGGCCATGACCTTCTGCAAGCGCCTGGCGAAGAACAAGGCGAGCAACGCCTTCTTCGCCTCCAGGCATTGCCTGCCGCAGACCCTCGACGTGCTGCGCACCCGCGCCGAGCCGCTGGGGATCGAGGTGGTGATCGGCGACGAGCGGGAGATCGACGACGCCAGCGCCTACTTCGGCGCGCTGCTGCAGTATCCCGGCGCCGACGGCGACATCTTCGACTACCGCGAGCTGGTCGAGCGCTTCCACGCCGCCAACGCGCTGGTGGCGGTCGCCGCTGACCTGCTGTCGCTGACCCTGCTCACCCCGCCCGGCGAATTCGGCGCCGATGTCGCCCTCGGCACCGCGCAGCGCTTCGGCGTGCCGCTCGGCTTCGGCGGCCCGCACGCCGCCTACTTCGCCACCCGCGATGCCTTCAAGCGCGACATGCCGGGGCGCCTGGTGGGCGTCTCCGTGGACCGCTTCGGCAAGCCGGCGCTGCGCCTGGCGATGCAGACCCGCGAACAGCACATCCGCCGCGAGAAGGCCACCAGCAACATCTGCACCGCGCAGGTACTGCTGGCCAACATCGCCAGCATGTACGCCGTCTACCACGGCCCGCAGGGGCTGACGCAGATCGCCAGGCGCGTGCACGGCCTGACTGCGATCCTCGCCGCCGGCCTGGCCGAGCTGGGCTACGCCGTCGAGCAGGAGAACTTCTTCGACACCCTGACGCTGGCCACGGCCGACAAGACCGCCGCGCTGCACGCCAAGGCGCGCGAGGCGCGGATCAACCTGCGCGAGATCGACGGCACGCGCCTCGGTCTGTCGCTCAACGAAACCACCACGCCGGCCGACGTCGAAGCGCTCTGGGCGATCTTCGCCGACAGTGCGCTGCCGGACTTCACCGCCCTCGCCGCCAGCGAAAGCCGCCTGCCGGCCGCGTTGCTTCGCCGGTCCAGCTTCCTGCAGCACGAGGTGTTCAACCGCTACCACTCGGAAACCGAGCTGATGCGCTACCTGCGCAAGCTCGCCGACAAGGACCTGGCGCTGGACCGCACGATGATCCCGCTGGGCTCATGCACCATGAAGCTCAACGCCGCCAGCGAAATGATCCCGATCACCTGGGCCGAATTCGGCAGCCTGCACCCGTTCGCACCGGCCGAGCAGAGCAGGGGCTACACCCAGTTGACCGACGACCTGGAGCGCATGCTCTGCGCCGCCACCGGCTACGACGCCATCTCGCTGCAGCCGAACGCCGGCTCCCAGGGCGAATACGCCGGCCTGCTGGCGATCCGCGCCTATCACCACAGCCGGGGCGACGTGCAGCGCGATGTCTGCCTGATACCCGCCTCGGCCCACGGCACCAACCCGGCCACCGCCAGCATGGTCGGCATGCGCGTGGTCGTGGTCGCCTGCGACACCCGCGGCAACGTCGACGTCGACGACCTGCGCAAGAAGGCCGAGGAACACCGTGCGCGCCTCGCCGCGCTGATGATCACCTACCCGTCTACCCACGGCGTGTTCGAGGAAGCGATCCGCGAGATCTGCGCGGTAGTGCACGACAACGGCGGCCAGGTATATATCGACGGCGCCAACATGAACGCCATGGTCGGCCTCTGCGCGCCGGGCAAGTTCGGCGGCGACGTCTCGCACCTGAACCTGCACAAGACCTTCTGCATTCCCCACGGCGGCGGCGGCCCGGGCGTCGGCCCGATCGGCGTCAAGGCACACCTGGCGCCGTTCATGCCCGGCCACGGCCAGATGCAGCGCAAGGAAGGCGCGGTCAGCGCCGCCCCGTTCGGCAGCGCCAGCATCCTGCCGATCACCTGGATGTACATCCGCATGATGGGTGGCGAAGGCCTAACCCGCGCCTCGCAAATGGCGATCCTCAACGCCAACTACATCGCCCGTCGCCTGGAAGAGCACTACCCGGTGCTCTACAGCGGCAGCAACGGCCTGGTCGCCCACGAGTGCATCCTCGACCTGCGCCCGCTCAAGGAAACCAGCGGCGTCAGCGTCGACGACGTCGCCAAGCGCCTGATCGACTTCGGCTTCCACGCCCCGACCATGTCCTTCCCGGTGGCCGGCACGCTGATGATCGAGCCGACCGAGAGCGAGTCGCGCGAGGAACTCGACCGCTTCTGCGACGCCATGATCGCCATCCGCGAGGAAATCCGCGCGGTGGAGAGCGGCGCCCTGCACAGCGACGACAACCCGCTGAAGAACGCCCCGCACACCGCGGCGGAGCTGGTTGGCGAGTGGAGCCACCCGTACAGCCGCGAGCAGGCGGTGTATCCGCTGGCGTCGCTGGTGGAGGCCAAGTATTGGCCACCGGTCGGTCGCGTCGACAACGTCTTCGGCGACCGCAACCTGGTCTGCGCCTGCCCGTCGATCGAGGCGTACCAGGAGGCCTGATCGTCCGCCCCAGACCTCTTCCGAGGGGAGAGGAACGGAATCGACGGTGTTTCGTCAGCCTGCCCTCTCCGCCGGAGAGGGCTGGCTGACGAGGTGTCCCGCGCCTCACCGGCCATAACCGAAGAGTGATTCATGTCCCTCAGCGTTTTCGACCTGTTCAAGATCGGCATCGGCCCCTCCAGCTCGCACACCGTCGGGCCGATGCGCGCCGCCGTGCGCTTCGTCGAAGGACTGCGGCGCGACGGCCTGCTGGACGCGACCACAGGCGTCAAGGTCGAGCTGTACGGTTCGCTCGGCGCCACCGGCAAGGGCCACGGCAGCGACAAGGCGGTGTTGCTGGGACTCGAAGGCGAGCAGCCGGACACCGTGGACACCGCCACCGTGGACGCGCGCCTGGCGGCGATCCGCACCTCCGGCGAGCTGAAGCTGCTGGGCGAAAAGCCGATCCGCTTCGTCGAGAAGGACCATCTGGCGATGATCCGCAAGCCTCTGCCGTTCCATCCGAACGGCCTGGTGTTCCGCGCGTTCGACGCCGCCGGCGTGCAACTGCGTTCCCGCGAGTACTACTCGGTGGGCGGCGGTTTCGTCGTCGACGAGGAAGCCGCCGGTGCCGACCGCATCGTCGAGGACCGCACCCCGCTGCGCTACCCCTTCACCACCGGTGCCGAACTGCTCGCCCACTGCGCGCAATCCGGGTTGTCGATCAGCCAGGTGATGCTCGCCAACGAGAGCGCCTGGCGCCCGGAGCAGGAAACCCGCGCCGGTCTCCTGCGCATCTGGCAGGTGATGCAGGACTGCGTCGCCGCCGGCTGCCGCAACGAGGGCATCATGCCCGGCGGGCTCAAGGTCAAGCGCCGCGCCGCCGCGCTGTACCGGCAGCTGTGCGCCAGCCCCGAAGCCAACCTGCGCGACGCCCTGAGCGTGCTCGACTGGGTCAACCTCTACGCCCTGGCGGTGAACGAAGAAAACGCCAGTGGCGGTCGCGTGGTCACCGCGCCCACCAACGGCGCCGCCGGCATCGTTCCCGCCGTGCTGCACTACTACACGCGCTTCATCGCCGGCGCGGACGAGGACGGCGTGGTGCGCTTCCTGCTCACCGCCGCGGCCATCGGCATCCTGTACAAGGAAAACGCCTCGATCTCCGGCGCCGAAGTGGGCTGCCAGGGCGAGGTCGGGGTGGCCTGCTCGATGGCCGCCGGCGCGCTCTGCGAAGTCATGGGCGGCAGCGTCCAGCAGGTGGAGAACGCCGCCGAGATCGGCATGGAGCACAACCTGGGACTGACCTGCGACCCGGTCGGCGGCCTGGTCCAGGTGCCCTGCATCGAGCGCAACGCGATGGGTTCGGTGAAGGCGATCAATGCCGTGCGCATGGCCCTGCGTGGCGACGGCCAGCACTTCATCTCGCTGGACAAGGTGATCCGCACCATGCGCCAGACCGGCGCCGACATGAAAAGCAAATACAAGGAAACCGCCCGCGGCGGACTGGCCGTGAACATCATCGAATGTTGACTTGCCCTCTCCCCCGACTCCTCTCCCGTGAACGGGAGAGGGGAGAAAAGCCGCGACCAGCCCCCGACCGGACGCGGGCAAGGGATGCGAAAGAACGGTTGAAGCAACACACCGATCAATCCCCTCTCCCGCTTGCGGGAGTGGGCCAGGGAGAGGGGCTTTCCCCCTCCAACCACACTTGTTCAGGACCACACGACATGACCAGCGAAACCCTGGCGAAAACCCCGTTACACGCCCTGCACCTGGAACTCGGCGCGCGCATGGTGCCGTTCGCCGGCTACGACATGCCGGTGCAGTACCCGCTCGGGGTGATGAAGGAGCACCTGTACACCCGCGAGAAGGCTGGCCTGTTCGATGTTTCACACATGGGCCAAATCGTCCTGCGCGGCGCGGATGCCGCCGCGGCGCTGGAAAGCCTGGTACCGGTGGACATCCTCGACCTGCCCCAGGGCATGCAGCGTTACGCGCTGTTCACCGATGACAACGGCGGCATCCTCGACGACCTGATGGTGGCCAACCTCGGCGACGACACGCTTTTCCTGGTGGTCAACGCCGCCTGCAAGCAGCAGGACCTGGCGCACCTGCAGCAACGCATCGGCACGCGCTGCGAGATCGAAAGCCTGTTCGACACGCGCGCCCTGCTCGCCCTGCAAGGGCCGAAGGCGGTGGACGTGCTGGCGCGCCTGGCGCCGGAGGTCGCGGGCATGATCTTCATGCAGTTCCGCCGCGTGCAGCTGCTGGGCGTCGATTGCTTCGTCAGCCGCTCCGGCTACACCGGCGAAGACGGCTTCGAGATCTCCGTGCCGGTGGAAAGCACCGAGGCGCTGGCCCGCGCGCTGCTCGCCGAGGGAGAAGTGCAGCCCATCGGCCTCGGTGCCCGCGATTCGCTGCGCCTGGAAGCGGGCCTGTGCCTCTACGGCCACGACATGAGCACCGCCACCACGCCGATCGAGGCCAGCCTGCTATGGGCGATGTCCAAGCCGCGGCGTGCCGATGGCGCGCGTGCCGGTGGTTTCCCGGGGGCCGAGCGGATCTTCGAGCAACAGCGCGAAGGCGTGCTTAACAAGCGCGTCGGCCTGCTGCCGCTGGAGCGCGTGCCGGTGCGCGAAGGCGCGGAGATCGTCGACGCCGATGGCCAAGTGATCGGCCTGGTCAGCAGCGGCGGCTTCGGCCCGAGCCTGGGCGCGCCGGTCGCCATGGGTTACGTACAGAGCAGCCATGCATCGATCGACACCCCGGTATGGGCCATCGTGCGCGGCAAACGCGTACCGATGCGCGTCGCCAAGACGCCGTTCGTAGCGCAACGCTACTATCGCGGCTGATGCGTCCCGGCAGGCCCGCGATGCTCATCGCCGGCCTGCGACCATGAAATTCGATTCAAGATTGTCGACAATCGACACTAATCCTCCCAGATAGGCGCAACTCGGCCGCCGTGCTGAACCACTCTGTCTATTAACAATCACTAGATAACAACCAGATCGACGCCACGGAGCAGTGATCCGTACAATCCGCGGCGCCTGCGAGAACCCCGCCTTGGAAGATAGACATGACCCTTGCATCCGCTATGACCTTCTCTTGGCCCCTTTGCGTTCGTGACGCCGAGGCGGTTCGATGACTTGCCGCCTGCTGTTGGCCGACGATCATGCCCTGATCCGTGCCGGCGTGCGGGTGATGATCAGCGACCTGGAAGGTTACGAGGTGGGCGGCGAGGCCGACGATGGTAGCCAGGTCGTGGAGATGGCCCGCGAACTGGAACCGGACATCATCCTGCTGGACGTTTCGATGCGCGATGTCGGGGGCCTGGAAGCGTTGCAGTTGCTGACCAAGCACGCGCCCGCGTGCAAGGTGCTGATGCTGTCGATGCACACCGACCCGGAGACGGTCTTCCAGTCCTTGCAGAAAGGCGCCGTCGGCTACCTCCTCAAGGATGCCGCGATGGCCGAGTTGCACCTGGCGCTGCGCGCGGTTGGACGTGGCGAGCGTTACCTGAGCTCGGCGATCGCCCAGCACGTCATCGAGCAGGCCCTGGCGCGCACGCCGGTTCCGCCGAGCCTGATGCTCACGCAACGGCAGATCGAGATCCTGCGGCTGATATCGCGCGGCGCATCGACCCGCGCCATCGCCAGCGGGCTCGGCCTGAGCGTCAAGACCGTCGAGGCGCACCGCTCGCAGATTATGAAGCGCCTGGAGATACACGACGTGCCGGGCCTGGTGCTCTACGCGGTGCGCGAAGGCATCATCAGCCCGGACGACTGATCACTCGGCCGTTGCGCGGGCCAGCGGCACTGCCTGGGCCTGACCGCCGAGCAGCGGCGAATCTGCCGGCAGGTGCACACGCAGCGCCTTCGGCCGAACGCTCAGGCGCAGGGTCCGGACCTCTATCGGCTCACCGTCCAGGTTCAGGTCCAGCCCCTCCGGCGCCTCGATCTCGACCCAGGGCAGCCGCGCGCTGACCGACACCGATTCCAGTCCGCGAATACCGCCGGTGAGCATGGTGGTCAGGGTGCCGACCACGTCGGCCGGCGCCGGCACGATGCAGATGTCCAGCAGGCCGTCGTCCGCCAGCGCCTGCGGGCACAACTGGTGACCGCCGCCGGCCTGGCGACCGTTGCCGATCCCCAGTGCGAGAAACTCACCCTCCCAGCTGAAATCCGGCCCCTTGAAGCGGCCGAAGGCAGAGTGCACCTCGGGAAATTTGGTCAGGCCGGTGAGCAGGTAGGCGCTGCCGCCGAGGATTTTCTTCAGGTCTTCGGAGGTGTTGGCGGTCACCTTGGAACCGAAGCCACCCGTGGCCATGTTGAGGAACAACTGCCCGCCGGCATCGCCGATGTCCACCGCACGCGGCGCGCTGTCCAGCTGGCCGAGGGCTTCGTCCGGCGGCAGCGGCACGCCGGCGGCGCGGGCGAAGTCGTTCGCCGTGCCCAGCGGCAGCAACACCAGGCTGGCCTCGCTGTCCTTTTGCGCCATCGCTTCGGCCACGTCGCGCACCGTGCCGTCGCCGCCGCCCGCGATGATGATCGGGTAACCGGCATCCAGCGCTTCGTCCACCAGGCGCTGGGCATCGCCCGGTTCCCAAGTCACCCGCACCGTCAGCTCCCAGCCTTCCTTGCGACGCGCCATCACCGCGGCACGAACCTCGTCGTTGGCGGACTGCTTGCCATGCAGAATCAAGAACGCCCTGCGCTCGCTCATCACCGGTACCCCTGGAATATCCACTGCGCGACGGCCGAATGGGCGCCTGCCTAAATCGGATCGACAGGCACGGGGAAAGTTTCTGTGTGGATGACGTGCGCGGCGGCCGGTTCGGTCGGCAGATGGCCGCGGGTTCGCGCCGTCTGGTGATCCTCGCTATCCGGTAGCCAACGCTGGCGCTTCAACCCGCCTGGCGAACCCTCTTCAACCCGCCTATCCCGGATAGCCGGTGATCTCGCTGATGCTGCGGTACAACGGCTCGAGCCGCCGGTACATGCGCTGGTAGACCTCGCGGTACAACCGCTGGTAGATCGCCCGCGCCTGCGGGTTGGGCTGGAAGACCTGGCCGACGCGGGTCATCGCGGCGATAGCGCTGGGGAAATCCGCATGCAGGCCAAGGCCCACGGCGCAATCGATGGCCGCCCCCAGGCCGGAGGTCTCGTAGAGGTGCGGGCGCTCGGCGGGCAGGCCGAAGATATCCGCGGTCAGTTGCATCGCCGCGTCGCTCTGCGAACCGCCGCCGGATACGCGCAGGCGGGTGATCGGCGCGCCGGAGCGTTTCTCGATGCGCTCCCGGCCTTCGCGCAGTGCGTAGGCCAACCCTTCGAGAATCGCCCGATACAGGTGCGCCCGCGTGTGCACGTCGCCGAAACCGATGATCGCGCCCTTCGCCTCGATGCCCGGCTCGCGGATGCCGGGTGTCCAGTAGGGTTGCAGCATCAGCCCCATCGACCCCGGCGGAACCGCCTTCACCAGCTCGTCGAACAGCGCCTCCGGCTCCACGTCCAGCGCCCTGGCGCGCTGGGTCTCCTCCAGGCCAAACTGCTGCTTGAACCAGCTGACCATCCAGTAGCCGCGGTAGATCATCACTTCACTGTTGTAGTGATCGGGAATCGCCGCCGGGTAAGGCGGGATCAGCGGCGTCACCTCCAGGTAGCGGCTGCGCGTGGTGTTGATGGTGGCCGTGGTGCCGTAGGACAGACAGGCGATGTTCGGCGCTACGCCGCCGGCGCCGATCACCTCGCAGGCCTTGTCCGAAGCCGCCGCGATCAGCGGCAGGCCCTGTGGAATGCCGGTGTGCGCACTGGCTTGGGCGCTGATCGTACCGAGCGTTTCGCCGGGCTTGTACAGCTCCGCGAGCTGCTCGCGGCGCACCGGCATCGCCTGCCACTTCCAGTCCCGCGGACCGGCCCAGCGCAGGCGCTTGTAGTCGAACGGCAGGTAGCCGACGGTGCAGCCCACCGAGTCGACGAAACGCCCGGTGAGCCGATGCGTTAGGAAGCCCGAAAGCAGCAGCAGCTTGTGCGTCTTCGCCCAGATGTCCGGCTGGTTCTGCGCGATCCAGTTGACCTCCGCCTGGGCGCGCACGTGGTCCACCGTCGCCTGCGCACGCGCCACCTTGAACAGCCAGCCCCAGGGGCCCCTGATACGCTCACGGACTTCGGCGCGCCGCTGGTCGAGCCAGAGGATCGCCGGGCGCAGCGGCGTGCCCGCCGCGTCGACGTTGATCAGGGTGCCGCGCTGGGTGGTCAACGCCACGCCGCGAATCAGCCGGCGGTCGATGTTCGTGCTGCTCCAGAGTCTGCGGCAGGCCTCGCCGAGGCTCGCCCAGAAATTGTCCGGGTCCTGCTCCGCCCAGCCCGGCTGCGTCGAATAGTAGGGTTCCAACTCGACCTTGCCCTTGCCGATCAGGTTGCCGGACAGGTCGAACAGCAAGGCGCGGACACTCTGGGTGCCGTTGTCGATGGCGAGCAGGTAGCTGGGTTCGTTCACGATACGCTCACTCGGCTCACGTCTTCACTCCCGCGGCAGGCGATAGCAGTCCTGCCACAGGCGCAGGTAGTCGCGCGCCTCGCGCTGCCAGCGCTCGTCGGTCCAGCCCAGCCGTTGCTGGCACAGCGTACGGATGCGCGGCAGCTCGGCCTCGGCGCCGTTGGCGAGCAGCAGCCCAAGGCGCGTGCGGCGCAGCAGCAGGTCGTCCAGATGCAGCACCAGTTCGTTCTGCGCCGCCCAGGCCAGCTCCGCCCAGAGCGTGTCGGTGGCGCCCACCCGCTCGGCGCCGACCTCGTCCAGCAACGCCAGCACGCCGGGCAGCTGGCGCCCGTGCCGCCCGGCCAGACGCCGCTGCTGGGCCGGCGACAGGGAAGGCATCGGCTGCGCAGACTGCGGACGAAACACCACCGCGCCGTCGTCGTCCAGCTCGCGGTCGACGAAACCGGCACAGGCCCGCAGCACTTCCAGCGCCAGCAGGCGGAAGGTGGTCAGCTTGCCGCCAGCCAGGGTCACGCAGCCGGGTTCGACCCAGAGCAGGTGTTCGCGCTTCTCGTCCGAGGGCTTGAGCGTGGAGCCGGCCGCGCAGACCACCGGACGCACGCCGGCCCAACTCGACAGCACGTCCGCCGCCGCGATACGCGCACCGGGGAACTGCTGGGCGCAGGCAGCGAGCAGGTAGTCGCTTTCCTCGGCGCTGATCCGCGCCTCGCGATCCAGCGACTCGGCATGGTCGAGGTCCGTGGTGCCGACCACGGTGGCGCCCTCCCAGGGGAAGACGAACACCGGGCGCCGGTCCTGCTCGTGCAGGAAGCTGAACGCATGCGCCACCGGCAGCCGCCAGGCCGGAAGCAGCAGGTGGCTGCCACGCAACGGGCGAATCCGCACGTTCCCGTCCTGGCGAAACCGACCCGCCCAGGCGCCGGTCGCCTGCGCCACGGCTCGCGCGCGAAAACGCAGCTGCTGGCCGCTTTCGCGATCCTCGCCGAGCAGGCCGACCACCCGGCCCTCCTCGCGCAGCAGTTCGACGACTTCGATGCCGTTCAGCGCCTCGCCACCCTCGTCACGCGCTTCGCCAAGCACGCGCATCACCAGCCGCGCGTCGTCGGTCACCGCATCGAAGAAACGCGTACCGCCGAGCAGGCCGTCCTCCTTCAATCCCGGCGCCAGGTAACGCAACTGCTGCAACGAATGGAACAGGTGGTTGCGCTTGCCGGCCAGGGCGTCGTAAACCGCGAGTACGCCGCCGAACAGCTTAGGTCCGGGAAAGCCGCCGCGGTAATGCGCCATGATGAAACTTAACGGCTCGACCAGCCCTGGCGCCTCGGCAAGCAGGCGCTGGCGTTCGCGCACCGAGTCGCGGGTCAGGCCGAACTGGCCCTTGGCGATGTAGCGCAGCCCGCCGTGGACCATCTTCGACGAACGACTCGACGTGCCCCAGGCGAAGTCCCGCTGCTCCAGCAGCAGGCATTTCCAGCCGCGCCGGGCCGCCTCACGCAGGATGCCGGCGCCGCTGATGCCGCCGCCTACGACGATCAGGTCCCAATCGCGGGCCGCCAGCTCGGGCAGCGCGCGCTCGCGCCAGGCGGCGTTCCAGGCGCTCATTCCGGCAACAGCACGCCGGGGGCCAGGCGGCCCTCCGGGTCGAAATGAACCGCCAGCGCCCGCAGCGCGGCGATGCCTCGCTCGCCCTTCTCCACCGCCAGGTAGGGAGCGTGATCGCGGCCGACGCCATGCTGATGGCTGATGGTGCCACGGTTGTCGACGATGCAGCGGCTGGCGGCGCGCTTGAGCCGTTGCCAGCGCTCCAGCGCCTGCGCGTAGCTGCCGCCCGGCCGATACACGTAAGTGGTGTAGATGCTGCAGCCTTCGCCATAGACGTGGGAAAGGTGGGTGAACACATGGACCCGCTCGCCCTCATCGGCAAGGCCGTCGCGCAGGCTGGCCTCGAGCGTGTTCAGGAGTGTGTCGACGTTGCTCCAGTCGGTGGCGGTTTCCAGCGTGTCCACCAGGTAGCCGGCGCTCCACAGGCCGTGGCGCAGATAGGGGAAACTGAAGCGGTTCTGCGCCCATTTGCGGCCCAGCAAGGTGCCGGTGAACACACCGCCGAAGCCACGCAGGAGCGTCCTGGCCTGTCGCAACGAGGCGGCGTTCTGCACGCGGCTGCCGGTGACGCCGAAGGTCAGCATGCATTTGTCACCCCGCGCGCCGCGCAGCGCCAGGTACTTCTCCAGCAGCGCGATCTGCCCCGGATGGCCGGCCAGCGCCAGCTGGGTACGGGTCTCGATGGCATTGGACAGGCGCAGCATCGACAGCGGCACCCGCGCCTGCGCGAGGCTGCGAATTGCCTCCAGCGCGCGCGGCCAGTCGGGCAGGAATACCGCGTAGAAGGTTTCCGCCTCGGGCAGACGGCTGATGCGCACCCGGACCTCGGAAATCACCCCGAAGCGCCCTTCCGAACCCAGCACCATTTCTCGCAGATCGGGACCGGCCGCCGACGCCGGAAAACTCGGCAGCTGCAACGGGCCGGCGAAGGTTTCCAGCGTGCCACCGGCGAACAGTTGCTCAATGCGCCCATAACGCAGCGACTGCTGGCCGCTGGAGCGCGCGGCCACCCAGCCACCGAGGGTCGACAGCTCCCAGGATTGAGGGAAGTGACCGAGGGTGTAGCCCTGGGCGCGCAGCTGGCTTTCCACCTGCGGGCCGTTTGCGCCGGGACCAAAGGTGGCGATCAGGCTCGCGGCGTCGATCTCCAGCAGGCGGTTCATGCGCTCAAGCGACAGCGTCAGCACCGGCCGTTCGCCATGCTGGGGATTGATGTGGCCGGCCACCGAAGTGCCGCCGCCGTAGGGGATCAGCACCACGTCCCGCTCCGCCGCCCAGGCCATCAGCTCGCGGATCTGCCCGGCGGTCTCGGGAAAGGCCACGCCATCGGGAAACACGCCGAAGTCGCCCGAGCGCATCGCCAGCCAGTCCGGCAGGCTTTGTCCGCGGGCGTGGCGCAGGCGATCCTCGGCGTCCAGACTGACCAGCGGATGCGCCGGCAGTCGCGAGGCCGGCACACGGGCCAGTACCTGCTCGAGCGTCGCATCGGCCAGCGGCTCGCCGACACCGATCAGCGCGCGGAGAAACTCCGCCCCGTGGGCCGGCAATTCGACCTCGGTGGTGTCATCGCCCCAGCCATTCCAGCGTCGCATCCAGCCCTCCCTCGTCCGGTATTCCGGAGCTTGTTGTTCGCTGCCTATACTAGCCGGCAGCCGCTCCGCGTCACTGTCGGATCGGGACAGACGAGCTCGCCAAACGCGCCATCAGAAGAACAATTAACCCATGCAAAGCCTCGGCTACACCTCCGTGCCGGTCCTCCTGAAATACCTGCGCTACGCCGAACATCTCGGCCTGGACTGCGCGCCCGCGCTCGCCGCCGCCGGCATTTCGCGCGAGGCGCTGGCCGACAACGGCAGACGCTTCCCCAGCGAGGCCCACGAGACCCTCCTCGCCGAACTCGCCGAACGCTCCGCCGACCCGCTGTTCGGCCTGCATGCCGCGCGCTTCGTGCAGCCCGGCTCATGGAGCGTGCTCGGCTACATCACCATGAACTGCGCGACCCTGGGCGAAGCCATGGCGCGCATCGTGCCTTACGAAAAACTGGTCGGCGACATGGGCACCAGCCGCATCGAAAGCGACGGCGGGCAGGTCCGGCTGAGCTGGAACTGCCGGCATCGGCACGCCGAGGTGCGGCGGCACATGGTGGAAAACGTGCTGGCGTCCTGGTTGCTCTACGCGCGCTGGATCGCCGACCTGCAACGCTCGCCGAGCGAAGTCTGGTTCGAGCACCCTCAGCCGGCCGGCACCACGCAGGCGGATTACCAGGCGGTGTTCGGCTGCCCGGTGCGCTTCGAGCAGCGCTGCAGCGCCCTGCTGGTCCCGGGCGAATACCTGGGCGTGCCGCTGCGCCAGGCGGACGCCCATCTGCTGCGCACCCTGGAGGCGCACGCCCTGGCGCTGATGGCCGAACTGGATGTGGACGAACCGCTGCCGCTACGGGTGAAGAACGTGCTGCGCCAGTCGCTGCGCGACGGGATGCCGAGCAAGGAACGCGTCGCGGCGAAATTCCACCTGAGCCTTCGCACCCTGCAGCGCCGGTTGCAGGAAGCCGGCACCAGCTATCAGCAGGTGCTCGACGAATTGCGCCGGGAGCTGGCCGAACGCTACCTGCTGGGCAGCGACCTGCCGATCCAGGAGATCGCCATCTACCTCGGTTTCAGCGAGCCGCGCTCGTTCCACCGCAGCTTCAAGGCCTGGACCGGGCACACGCCGGGTGAGTTCCGTGAGCGCCGGCGCGCCCCGCAGGAAACGGAGCTGCCGGCACTCGACTAGCCGAGCAACTCGCTCAGCGGGATGAAACGGACAGGATCGCCCTCTTCCAGCGTCTGGCCTTCGCGCACCTCCACCAGACCGTTGGCCCAGGCCGCGCTGCTCAGCACCCCGGAACTCTGGTTCGGATGCAACAGCGCGCGGTTGTTCTCCAGCCGCGCGCGAAGGAACTCCCGACGCGTACCGGGTTTGCTCCAGCCGAAACCGGCAGCCACCTCGAAGCCCAGCGGCTCGACCTCCACCACGCCCAGGCGCCGCAGCAGATAAGGCCGCGCCAACAGAGCGAAGGTAACCAGCGACGACCCCGGATTGCCCGGCAGGCCGATCACCGGGACGCCCTGGCAATGCCCGACGGTCAGCGGTTTTCCCGGCTTGAGGGCGAGCTTCCACAGGGTCAGTTCGCCCTCTTCGCGCAGCACTTCGCCGAGGAAATCCGCCTCGCCCACCGACACGCCGCCGGTGGACAGGATCAGGTCGACGTCGCCGAGACTTCGCAGCGCCTGGCGCGTCAATTCGAGGTCATCGGCGAGGATGCCGGCGTCCACTACGGCGCAGCCCAAACGCTGCAACCAGGCGATCAGCAAGCGACGGTTGCTGTTGTAGATCTGCCCGGCACCCAGCGGCTGGTCGGGCTCGACCAGCTCATCGCCGGTGGACAGCACGGCGACGCGCGGACGGCGCCGAACGCTCAGTTGCGCGGCGCCCAGCGAGGCGGCAAGGCCAAGTTCGATCGGCCCGAGCCGGGTTCCGGCCGGCAGCACGCTGTCGCCGACGCGGGTCTCGTGGCCTTGCAAGCGGATGTGGCGATGGGCCCGCAGTGGCTCGAGGAAACGCACGCGGCCGTCGCCCAGCACCTCGGCGTTCTCCTGCATCTCTACCGTGTCGGCGCCCTCAGGCACCGGCGCGCCGGTAAAGATGCGCGCACAGGTGCCCGGCTGCAGCACCGCCGGAGCGCTGCCGGCGAGGATGCGCTGGCTGACGACCAGCGGTTCGCCCGTCCAGTCGGCCAGCGCCAGCGCGTAACCGTCCATCGCGCTGTTATCCCACGGCGGCAGGTCGAGGCCGGACACCAGCGCGTCGGCCAGCACGCGACCGTCGGCCTCGGCCAGTCCCACCTGCTCCACCTCGTCTATGCGGCAGGCGTCGGCCATCGCCAGCAGACGCGCCAGGGCGTCCTCCAGCGGCAACAGGCCGGGATGATCACAGCCACTCATCCACGGCTCTCGCAGAGTTCGGCCTGCTTGAGGTGTGGAACGAAGTTGCAGGGACGGAAACGCGCGTCCAGCTGCTCGGCAAGGATGCCGTCCCACGCGGTGCGGCAGGCGTTGGTCGAACCCGGCAGGCAGCAGACGAGCGTGCCGTTGGAGAGTCCGGCCAGGGCACGCGACTGCATGGTAGAGGTGCCGATATCCGCCACGGAAATCTGCCGGAAGACCTCGCCGAAGCCATCCACCTGCTTGTCCAGCAGGCAGCCGACCGCCTCGGGCGTGCTGTCGCGCTCGGTGAAACCGGTGCCGCCGGTGATCAGCACCACCTGCACGCGGTCATCGGCGATCCAGGCAGCGACCTGGGCGCGGATCTTGTAGAGGTCATCCTTGAGCAGCACACGTTCGGCCAGAGCATGGCCGGCGCTGGTGAGGCGGTCGACGAACAGCTGGCCGGAGGTGTCGGTTTCCAGCGAACGGGTATCGCTCACGGTCAGAACGGCGATATTCAGCGGTACGAACACCGCGTCAGCCTTGTGGCTCATGGCAGTTTTCCAGTTGTCGGGGAAGAAGGGCCGGTGTTATATCACAGCCCCGTTTTGGAGGTCCCCGATGCCGTCAATGCCGCCGGTTCCCTGCTCCGTACTGCTGCTTTCCGGCGGCCGGGGACAACGCATGGGCGGCCGCGACAAGGGCCTGATCGACTGGCGCGGTCGGCCGCTGATCGCCTGGCTGCACGCGTTGGTGCGACCGCTGACCGACGACCTGATCATCTCCTGCAATCGCAACGCCGAGCGCTATGGCCGTTACGCCGACCAACTGGTGAGCGACGACGGCCTCGACTTTCCCGGCCCTCTGGCGGGCATTCGTGCCGGCCTGAAGGCAGCCCGCCACGATCAACTGCTGGTGCTGCCCTGCGACGCGCCGCTGCTGGATCGCGAGCTGCTCGACGCGCTGCTGGCAGAGGCCGGCGAACATCCGGTGATGCTGCATCGGGGCGGCTACTGGGAACCGCTGTTCGCCGTGCTGCCCACCATGCTGAAAGAAACCGTCGAACGAGCCTGGCTTGCCGGCGAACGTAGCCCACAGCGAATCTTGCGCGAATGCTCGCCGGTCGCGGTCGAGTGCGCCATCGACGATCCGCGCCTGGCCAACCTCAACAGCCCGGAACTCCTGGCGTCCGCCGCCGAAGACAGGGATCGGCCCCGCGCCGATTGAACGGCGCCCATCGCGCAAAAAAAGCCCGCTCTAACCCCTTGTGCGGCAAAACTTTTTCGGTACAATGCGCGCCATTCTCGGAGCGTAGCGCAGCTTGGTAGCGCGTCTCGTTCGGGACGAGAAGGTCGCTGGTTCGAATCCAGTCGCTCCGACCAACACAAGGTTTCCAGGCACATCGTCCCGCCTGAAACCACCAAAAAGCCCGCCTCGCGCGGGCTTTTTCGTTTCCGGCCGCCGGGCATCCTGCCCCGGCGGTTCCGGCAAGTCTGCTCCGGCAGCCGTTTACGCCTACAATCGCGCATCCGTCCTCTTTCAAGGAGTCACCGTGCAACCGGCGATCTCGATCCAGCAACTGACCAAGTCCTATGCCTCCGGCCACCACGCCCTGAAAGGCCTCGATCTCGACATCCAGAAGGGTGAAATCTTCGCCCTCCTCGGCCCCAACGGGGCTGGCAAGACCACCCTGATCAGCATCGTCTGCGGCATCGTCAATCCTGGCGACGGCAAGGTCAGCGTCGACGGCCACGACATCCTCGACGACTACCGCCTGGCGCGGGCGAAGATCGGTTTGGTGCCGCAGGAGCTGTTCAACGACGCGTTCGAAAGCGTCTGGGCCACCGTGAAGTTCAGCCGCGGCCTGTTCGGAAAGGCGCCGAATCCGGCGTATCTGGAGAAACTGCTGCGCGACCTGTCGCTGTGGGAGAAGCGCGAGGCGCGCATCTTCGAACTATCGGGCGGGATGAAGCGCCGTGTGATGATTGCCAAGGCGCTGTCCCACGAACCGGACATCCTCTTCCTCGACGAACCCACTGCCGGCGTCGACGTCGAGCTGCGCCGCGACATGTGGGAGATGGTCCGCGGCCTGCGCGAACGCGGCGTGACCATCATCCTCACCACGCACTACATCGAGGAGGCCGAGGAAATGGCCGACCGCATCGGCGTGATCAGCAAGGGCGAGATCATTCTGGTGGAGGACAAGGCCGTGCTGATGGACAAGCTCGGCAAGAAGCAGCTCAAACTGATCCTGCAGCGCCCCCTGGCGAGCATCCCGCCTGCGCTGGAGGCCTATGCGCTGGAACTGTCCGCGGATGGCAACGAGCTGGTCTACACCTTCGATGCGCAACGCCAGCACACCGGCATCGCCGAACTCTTGCGTCACCTGGGCGAGCACGGCATCGACTTCAAGGACCTGCAGTCCAGCCAGAGTTCTCTGGAGGACATCTTCGTCAATCTGGTAAGGGGGCGGGCATGAATTTCTATGCGATCCGCGCGATCTATCTGTTCGAGCTGGCACGCACCTGGCGCACGCTGATGCAGAGCATCGCCACGCCGGTGATCTCCACCTCGCTGTACTTCGTGGTGTTCGGCTCGGCCATCGGCTCGAGCATGGTGCAGATCCACGGCATCGACTATGCCGCCTTCATCGTGCCCGGTCTGGTAATGCTCGCGCTGCTCACCGAGAGCATTTCCAACGCGGCCTTCGGCATCTATATGCCCAAGTACTCGGGGACCATCTACGAAGTGCTGTCGGCGCCGATTTCCTCGTTCGAGATCGTCGTCGGCTACGTGGGCGCGGCGGCCACCAAGTCGGTGATCCTCGGCCTGATCATCATGCTCACCGCGCGACTGTTCGTGACCTTCGAGATTGAGCATCCGTTGTGGATGCTGCTGTTCCTGGTGCTCACCGCAGTGACCTTCAGCCTGTTCGGCTTCATCGTCGGCATCTGGGCCGACGGCTGGGAGAAGTTGCAGATCGTCCCGGCCCTGATCGTCACGCCGCTGACGTTCCTCGGCGGCAGCTTCTATTCCATCAGTATGCTGCCGCCGGTATGGCAGAAGATCACCTTGTTCAACCCGGTGGTCTACCTGATCAGCGCCTTCCGCTGGTGCTTTTATGGTGTGTCGGATGTAAACGTCGCGGTCAGTCTGGGAATGACGTTGCTGTTTCTCAGCGGTTGCCTGGCCGTGGTCTTCTGGATGTTCAAGACCGGCTACCGGCTGAAAAGCTAGGAACTGGTGGCAATAAAAAAGCCCCGGCTCGCATGACAAGCCGGGGCTTTTTATTAACGGCGACTTATTGCAGCCAGCTTTCCACGGTTTGTGCGCCGTGCTGTTCTTTCCAGGCTTTCAGAACTTTGTGGTTGCCACCCTTGGTTTCCACCAGTTCGCCGGTTTTCGGATTCTTGTAAACCTTCAGTACGCGCTCTTTGCGCTGGCGTGCAGCCGCCTTGGGCGCACTGCGCGAATTGCTGCTGGCGCCTACGTCGAGCAGCTCGACGATATCGCGCAGACCTTTGTCATAATGAGCCATCAGGGCTTTGAGTTTTTCCTCGAACTCCATTTCCTTCTTCAGCCCGGCATCAGACTTCATGGATTCCATCTGCGCCAGTTGCTCGGCCAGTTTCTGTTCCAGCGCACGAAATTCGGCAAGTTTTGACATATTCTTCGGCCCCCAAGATTAGTTGTGGCGAGTGTTTTAATCTATCAGCTGTCTTTTTTCAAGAGCATTGCGATCAGTTTAAAACCAGCGTCTAACGGAACGCACATTTCTTAACGGCTACAGCTATCAGTGAGCGTCCCGATTTACCACCTTACTTACGTTTTCCCTTCTTTGGGGCGCGCTTTTTACTGCTCGACTGGCGTAATCGTTCGAAAAAGTTCCGTAACAACTGTCAGAAAGCTCGCATACCGTTCGTAACCTGCCCTGAACTTTGCAAAAAAAACGTCCCTCCTAGTCCATGCGAATTATGTAAATCCATGAACGAAGAGGAAATCCAGCATGGACAACAAAGAAGTCATCTCCGTACTCAACGACCTTATCGAAACCAGCAAAGATGGCGAAGAAGGCTTCCGCACCTGCGCCGAAGACATCAAGAACGCCGAGCTCAAGGCGCTTTTCGTCAGCCGCTCTCAGGCCTGCGCCAGCGCGGCAGTCGAGTTGCAGCAAGTCGTCCGCTCGTTGGGTGGCGACCCGGAAACGAGCACCAGCGTGAGTGCGGACCTTCACCGCCGATGGGTCGACCTGAAGTCGATCATCACTGGCAAGGACGAAGAGTCCATTCTCAACGAGTGCGAACGCGGTGAAGATGTTGCGATGAAGAGCTACAAGAACGCGCTCTCCAAGGATCTGCCGGCTAACATTCGCTCGATCGTCGAGAAACAGTTCGAGGGTGTTCAGCGTAATCACGATCAGGTCAAAGCCTTGCGTAATATTGCTCGCGCCAGTTGATACCCCGCTGGCTAACGCTACGAAAATGACGCCATATATTGGCGCCGCCTTTTTGCCCTTTTATCACTGCACCTTCTTCGTCCGGGCATAGCCGGCGGAATTCAAGGGAATGTCAAAAACCCTTCACGAAATTTTCACAGGGCCTGATCTATGGTGAATCTCAGCTGAAGGAACAGCGCCCCGTCAAAGCCCGCTCCGGCGGGCTTTTTCTTTACCGCACGGAAATTAGCGATGCAGGGTCGATCCAAGTCCCTTACATCGTCGATGCTTTCGTTCATCGAACTTGTTACCGATGATCAGCTGATCGGGACAGGTATCGCGCCAAATGTTACAGTGTGCGCCTCCTTTCCTTGCGGGAGAGGAACCTCGGTAAGACCGCCATCTGCAACCACAGGCCTCGGTACTTCCCCACTCCGATGTCTGGCAGCGCCTTCCTCGCCCGAAGATGTCCTCTTGGCTCAATACGGCTCATGTTCCATTGGAACCGGCCGATATCCGACAGCCAAACCGCGCATCGGGCGGAACTTTCTCTCGCCCCTTCAGCTCCGATAAGGATCATTCGCCGCCCATATTGGCGGCGATTGCGGAGCTTCTAGTTAACGGCCCGGCCGTATTTGTTCAGGAACATATAAGAACCATGTCGATCCATCACCACGCCCAAAACGCCATGAGTGTGCTCAGCGTGGCTTTTGCCCCGCTGAGCTGCCAGATCATGGCCCTCAGCCGCAAAGGCAACTTCAGCTTCACGCTGGTCAACGAGCACGGCATCGCCTGCCATACCGAACGCCTCTATCCCGATCAGTACATCGGCAGCGAGCGTCTGCAGAACGTGATCGAGCGCACCCGCAAGGCAATGACCGCCTGACGCGGACGACGCGCACAGAAAAAAAGGCGGTGGAGCGATCCACCGCCTTTTTCATTCCGCCGATACCATCATCAGCCGCCCGTGACGCTCATGAAGCGGACCACCTGGACCTGCTCGTCGTTACGGAAGAAATGCCGTTCCGGCTTGAGATGCAGAGCCTCCACCAGCGCATGCCGCAGGCGCCGCGCGTCCCCAGGATGACGACGCATCAGGGCCTTCAGGTCCAGCGCGCCTTCATGGCCGAGACAGAGCACCAGCTTGCCCTCGGCGGTGACCCGCACCCGGTTGCAATCGCCGCAGAAGTTATTGCTGTGCGGCGAGATGAAGCCAACCCGCGTGCCGCTACCGGCGACCTGCCAGTAACGCGATGGCCCGCCCGTGGCATGACTGGAACGCACCAGCGCATGGCGCTGCTCGATACGCGCGCGCACCTCGTCGCTGGAGCAGAATGTGATCTCTCGGCTATGGCTGGAAACGCTGCCCAGCGGCATTTCCTCGATGAAGCTGATGTCGAGGTCTCGGGCCATGGCGAACTCCACGAGATCGAGCACCTCGTCATCGTTGCTGTCCTTCTGCACCACGCTGTTGAGCTTGATCCGCGAAAAACCGGCGGCGCGCGCAGCGTCGATGCCGGCCAGCACCTGGTCTAGGCTGTCGCGCCGGGTGAACTCGGCGAAGCGCTCGCGGCGCAGCGAGTCGAGGCTGATGTTCAGCCGTTTGACGCCGGCCGCACGCAGCTTCCCGGCCAGATGCGGCAGCTGGGAACCGTTGGTGGTGATGGAAAGGTCGTCCAGTTCGCTTCGTGCGCCTAGCTTTTCCAGCAGCCCGACCACGCCCTTGCGCACCAGCGGTTCGCCGCCGGTGATGCGGATGCGCTTGACGCCGAGGCCGATGAAGGCGTCGGCCACCGCGTAGAGTTCCTCGAGCGTGAGTATCTGCGCCCGCGGGGCGAAGACCATGTCCTCGCTCATGCAGTAGGTGCAGCGGAAATCGCAGCGGTCGGTGACCGACAGGCGAAGGTAGGTGATGCGGCGCCCGAACGGGTCGACCAGTTGTTCGTCCGACATGGCTGAATTCCCGATACGGCAGCCTGATACGGCAGGAGTCATCGACGTGGCCGACGATGAAACCAGAAATGAAGGTGCGGGTACACCACTAACCTTCAGCCGGCGCCCCTCTTCGATCCGACTGCCCTTGCCTTGAGGGGTTCAGCAGGCCGGTGCTAGCATGCGCCGACCGGTTTGCCGCCATCTGCTGCGGCGGCCCAGGACCGAGAGCGCCATGAGCAGTATCCGCGAACGCAACAAAGGATTGATCCTGCGCGCGGCCAGCGAGGAGTTCGCCGACAAGGGCTTCGCTGCCGCAAAGACCAGCGATATCGCGGCGAAAGCCGGCCTGCCCAAGCCCAACGTCTACTACTACTTCAAGTCCAAGGAAAACCTCTACCTGGAGGTCCTGGAAAGCATCGTCGAGCCGCTGCTGCACGCCTCGTCGCCGTTCAACCAGCCCGGCCGCCCGGCCGACGTGCTGCGCAACTACATCCGCTCGAAGATCCGTATTTCCCGCGAACTGCCGCATGCCTCGAAGGTGTTCGCCAGCGAGATCATGCACGGCGCGCCGCACCTCACCGCCGAACAGATCGAGCAACTGAACAACCAGGCGCGGCACAACATCAATTGCCTGCAGGGCTGGATCGACGAAGGCCTGATGGCGCCGGTCGATCCTCATCACCTGCTGTTCAGCATCTGGGCCGCGACCCAGACCTATGCCGACTTCGACTGGCAGATTTCCGTGGTCACCGGCAAATCCACCCTCGACGACAGCGACTACGACGCCGCGGCAGACACCATCATTCGCCTGGTGCTCAAAGGTTGCGAGGTGGACGAGCGAGACGCCCAGGCGGGCCAGATCAAGCGCGCCTGAAGCGCAAGCGCAACCGCGTCGCACCCACGGCAACTTGGGTGGTCCATCTGTGATGGAAGAGCCGCAGGCTCGCAGCATCGAGAATCCCATGGAAAACGTCACCCGCCGCGAACGCCTCCATCAAATCATTTTCTTCAGCGATACTCCGGCCGGTAAACGCTTCGACAGTTGGCTGCTGGGGATCATCCTCGCCAGTCTGGTGGTGGTGATGGTCGACAGCGTCCAGTCGATGCACCAACGCTTTGGAACCATATTGCTGGCGCTGGAGTGGGGTTTCACGCTGATCTTCGCCGTGGAATACCTGGTACGCGCCGCCGTGCATCCGAAACCGCTGCGCTACATGCTCAGTTTCTACGGGCTGATCGACCTGCTGGCAGTACTCCCGGCGTTCCTCACCCTGATCTACCCGGATGCCCACTACCTGATGATCGTCCGCGTGGTGCGCATGCTGCGGGTCTTTCGCGTGCTCAAGCTGACACCCTACCTGAGCCAGGCCAACTTCCTGCTGGTGGCGCTGCGCAGCAGCCGGCAGAAGATCGTGGTGTTCCTGCTCAGCGTGAGCACCCTGGTGACTGTCTTCGGTACGCTCATGTACGTGGTCGAAGGGCCTACTCATGGCTTCACCAGCATTCCCATGAGCATCTACTGGGCGATCGTCACCCTGACCACCGTTGGTTTCGGCGACATCGTTCCGCGGACGCCGCTGGGCCAGGCGCTCGCGGCGCTGGTCATGATCACCGGTTACTCGATCATCGCGGTGCCGACCGGGATATTCACCGCGGAGCTAGCCAACGCCATGCGGGGCGACACCCTGCAGCGACCCTGCCCCACCTGCAGCAAAGCGACGCACGAAGCCAACGCGGCGTTCTGCAGCCGTTGCGGCAGCCCGCTGTTCAACCCGAAACCCGAACGGGAGAGCTGAACGCCGCGTCAGTGCGTGGGCGGGTTCGGTACCGACGTCATGGCCTGGGCCGCGTCCCGATCCGCCGAATCGGCGAAACCGGTCGTCAGCACCCGCGGCCTGTTCGCCTGCGGATAACGCGCAGCTAGCAGGTCCGGAACCCCCGCCCGGTCGACGTCGACCCACGGGCCGTTCGGACGATCGCTCCAGTGCCAGGTGTCGGCGAAGCGGTAATAGACCTGACCTCGGTAGTAGAGATCGCGGGCGTCGCTCATGACGAACACCTTCAGCTGCGGGTCCCAGCGGCCTTGACCGAAGCGCGGCGGCGGGCCGGCCTCGGCGGGCAGTTCGGCGGCCGCCGGGTAACTCTGGGCGACGCAGCTTTGCCGATCGATCATCGAACAGCCGGCCAGGGGCAGCAGCAGCCCCAGGCCGAGAGAGCGAAGGTTCATGCGGGGTCCTCCTCGTCACGCTGCGTGCACATCCACACGGCGTGAACATGGGACCGTCCGAAGTCCGCTAAAAGTCCCGAGGGATTGGCACCGAATCAGGGATGTCGGCTGCGCAGGCCCGGCGGAACGCTGGGGCCGTCGACGCTTTCCCAGGGGCCGTCGATGCGCCCGGCGCAGTACCAGCCCTGATCCCATCGGTAATAGAGCCGTTCGCGGTAGTACAGCTCCTTGTTGTCGACCACATAGACGCCCAGGCGCGGGTCCCAGAAGGCGTCGCCCTGTGGCGGCGGGGCGTAGCGCGGGTGGGTCTTCATCACCGCCGGAGGCGCGGGCACCTTCGGTGCGGGCGGCGGCGCAGGTGCCTGGGTCGTGTCGGAGGGCAGTTGTTCCGGCGGCAGGCGCGGCAGCGCCTGGTCGTCAGACGGTGCGTTGCGCCCGGCACAGGCGCCCAGCAGGAGGGCCATGCCCAGCACACCGGCCAGGCGAAACAGGCGGCTTTGCCGGCCTGGTGGAAACTCGTTCATCGTCGCTCCACGGCCGGCTATTCCGGCAGATTCAGGGGCTATCGGGGCTGTCGACGGTCAATTGCTGCACGTCCCTGGTGGAGGTATCGAGCGCCTTGCTGCGACCGATCCACTCCCCGGCGGTGGCATTGCCGGCGCGGGAGATCCGCGCCACCAGTTCGACCTTCGGGAATTTGGACAATTGCAATTGCGGCATCATTGCATCCGCATCGCGCAAAGTTACTTCGCTGGGCAAGTCGGCCACCGTCAGGCGCTTGGCGGCTAGCGGCATGGGCGGGCCGGATACCGCGCGGGCGAAGACGAACACCACGTCGCCCGGCTCGACCTTGGCCTTCAGCGCCTCCGACAACTGCACGCGGACCTTCAGCGCCACGCCGCTTTCGGCCACCGCGGGAGCCTCTTCCTGAGGATGTTCGGCGAGCTGCTCACGGGCACGCTGGATGCCTCCCTGCAAGGCCGCACGCGAAGGGTCATCCGCGGGAAGCACATTGACCAGGCGTTCCCAATAGCTGACGGCGTCCTGGAAGCGCTTGCCCTCGAAGGCCGAGATGCCCAGCAGGCCAAGGCTCGTGACTTCGTTCGGATCGCTTTTCAGCGCTTCGTCGGTGAGGTTCTGGATAGACGCGCTCCATTGCTTGCCGCCGGCGAAATACAGCGCCTGCGCCCATTGGCCGAGCAGCTCGGGCTGGCGACCGGCCAGTTCGACGGTGCGACTGAAGGCCCTCACCGCATCATCCGGACGGCTCTGCGCCATGTAGCTGCGACCCAGGAAATACCAACCTTCGGCAGAGTCCGGCTGCGCCTTGACCGCCTGCTCCAGGCGGGCCGTCATCTCGGCGAGGCTGCGCGGCTGCTGGGAAAACTCGCTGGCCAGCTCGACCTTGTCGCTGGCGCCCCAGTGCAGGTACAGCGCGGCACCGAGCAGCGGCAGCAGCACCGCCATGACCAGCGGCACCGTACGGCCCAGGCGGGCGTTGCGCACGCGATCGCTGCCTTCGGCATCGGCGAGCAACTCGCGCCCGGCCTCGGCACGACCGGCTTCCAGCTGATCGTCGGTGAGGATGCCGGCCGCGTGCTGGGAGACCAGCTCGGCCTGACGCTCCTCGTAGAGCGCGACATTGAGCGCGGTGCGGTCTTCTTCGGTCTGGGCGCGGCGGCCACGGATCGCGGGAATCAGCAGAAAAGCCAGGGCTACCAGCAACAGCAGGCCGGCGGCGAGCCAGAAATCGGTCATGGGGCGTTCTTATCCAGCGGGTCTTGGGTCATGAGGGCGGAAAGCCGGGCCTGCTCGTCGGCGGACAGCCGCGCATCCTGCGGGCGCGCATCGACACGCCGGCGGCGAACCACGATCAGCGTGATCGTCAGCAGGCCGCCGAGCAGCAGGGCCGCGGGGCCGAACCAGAGCAGGACGGTGCGCCCCTCCAGCGGCGGCTTGTAGCGGACGAAGTCGCCGTATCGGGCGACCATGTAGTCGACGATATCGGCGTCGCTCTTGCCCTGCTGCAATTGCTCGTGGATCTGCTTGCGCAGGTCGGCGGCAATCGGCGAGTTCGAGTCGGCGATGTCCTGGTTCTGACACTTCGGGCAGCGCAGCTCCTTGGTCAGCAGGCCGAAGCGCTCGCGCTGCGCTTCGTCGGCGAACTCGTAGGTATCGATCGCCGCATGGACGACGCCGGCCAGCAGCAGGCCGGCCAGCCCGATGAAGGATGCGCGCTTCATTGCCCGCCCTCCTCGCTGAGCTGCGCCCACAGCGGCGCCAATTGCTCGCGCCAGACACGCTCGTTGATCTCGCCGACGTACTTGTGCCGGATGATCCCGTTGCGGTCGACGAGGAAGGTTTCCGGCGCGCCGTAGACGCCCAGGTCGAGGCCCAGGCTGCCCTCGACATCGCTGACGTCCAGGCCGTAGGGGTTGCCGTACTGCGCCAGCCAGCGCTGCGCGGCCGCGGTATCGTCCTTGTAGTTGATGCCGTGGATGGTCACGCCCTGCTGCGCCAGCTTGTTCAGCATGGCGTGCTCTTCGCGGCAGGTCGGGCACCAGGTGGCCCAGACGTTGACCAGCGACGGCTTGCCCTTGAATACGGCCTCGGTCAGGGTGCTCTGGCCGTCCACCGAGGGCAGCGAGAACGCCGGGAACGGCTTGTCGATCAGCGCCGAAGGTAGCTCGGTGGGGTTCAGGAACAGTCCACGGTAGAGGAACACCGCCACCACCAGAAAGATGGCCAGGGGAATCAGCAGCAATGCGCGCCTCATGCCGGAACTCCTTCGCTCTGCGCACCACGCACTCGTGCACGCACCTTGACCCGGTAACGCCTGTCCAGCGCCGCGAGTACGCCGCCCAGGGCAGTCATCAGGCCGCCGAGCCAGATCCAGCGGATGAACGGCTTGACGTGCACCCGTACCGCCCAGGCGCCGTTCTCCAGCGGCTCACCGAGGGCGACGTAGAGGTCGCGGGTGAAGCCGGCATCGATGCCGGCCTCGGTCATCATCGAGTTCTGCACGTTGTAGAGGCGCTTCTCCGGATGTAGGAGCGCGATTTCGCGGTCGCCGTCGAGCACCCGGACGCTCGCCCGGTCGGAGGTGAAGTTGGGACCCTGGAAGTGCTTGGCACCCTCGAAGACGAAGCGATAGCCCCCCAGTTCGACGGACTCGCCCGGCGCCATGCGCAGGTCGCGCTCGGCGTTGTACTGGCTGGACAGCACGATGCCGAGGGCGCAGAAGGCGATGCCGAAATGCGCGAGCTGCATGCCCCAGTAGCTCCGGGTGAGGCTGCGCACGCCGGCGACGAGACCCTTGTGCCGGGTCTTGTCGAACAGGTCGCGAATACCGGCGAGCACCACCCAGGCCGACAGCGTGCAGGTCGCGAGGACCGCCCAGTGGAAATCGCCGAGGAAAAATGCTGCCAGTGCGCCGATCACGGCGCTGCCGATCAGTACCGGAGTGAGCATGCCGGCCAGCCAGCTCACCGGTGTGTCCTTCCAGCGCACCAGCACGCCGATCGCCAGGGTGAACATCACCAGCGCCATGAGCGGCAGGAACAGCGCATTGAAGTACGGCGGGCCGACCGACAGCTTGGCGCCACTCAGGGCATCCAGCAGCAGCGGATAGAGCGTGCCCAGCAGGATCATCGACGCGGCCACGATGAGAATCAGGTTGTTCGCCAGCAGCAGGGTTTCCCGCGACCACAGGGCGAAGCCGACCTGGCTCTTGACCACTGGCGCGCGAATGGCGAACAGCGTCAGCGAGCCGCCCACCACCGCCAGCAGGAACATCAGGATGAACACCCCGCGCTCGGGATCGGCGGCGAAGGCGTGCACCGAGGTCAGCACTCCGGAACGGACCAGGAAGGTGCCGAGCAGCGACAGCGAGAACGCCGCGATCGCCAGCAGCACCGTCCAGCTCTTGAACACACCGCGTTTCTCGGTCACCGCCAGCGAGTGGATCAGCGCGGTGCCGACCAGCCAGGGCATGAAGGAGGCGTTCTCCACCGGGTCCCAGAACCACCAGCCGCCCCAGCCGAGTTCGTAGTAGGCCCACCAGGAGCCGAGCACGATGCCAATGCCGAGGAAGGCCCAGGCGACGATCGTCCATGGACGTGACCAGCGCGCCCAGGCGGCGTCGAGGCGCCCGCCGAGCAGCGCCGCGATGGCGAAGGCGAAGGCCACCGAAAAGCCGACGTAGCCCATGTAGAGCATCGGCGGGTGCACGATCAGGCCGATGTCCTGCAACAGCGGGTTGAGGTCGCGGCCATCCGTCGGGGACTGTGGCAGCAGGCGGTCGAAGGGGTTGGAGGTGACGATCAGGAACAACAGAAAGCCGATGCTGATGATGCCCATCACGCCCAGTACGCGGGCCAGCATGTCCTCCGGCAGTTGCCGGGAGAAGATCGAAACGGCGAAGGTCCAGCCGCCAAGGATCAGCGCCCAGAGCAGCAGCGAGCCCTCGTGGGCGCCCCACACGGCGCTGAACTTGTAATACCAGGGCAATGCGCTGTTGGAGTTGCTGGCGACATAGGCGACGGAGAAGTCGTCGTTCATGAACGCCCAGGTCAGGCAGCCGAAGGAGAACGCCAGGAAGGCAAACTGCCCCCAGGCCGCTGGCTGCGCCAGGCGCATCCACTGGCGATCGCCGCGCCAGGCGCCGATCAGCGGCAGGCTCGACTGCATGATGGCCATGCACAGCGCCAGAATCAGCGCCAGGTGGCCCAGTTCAGGAACGATCAACGCAGCGCTCATCACTTGGCCCCCTCTGCGGACGACATCTGTCCGCTTTCCTTCAGCGCCTTGGTGACTTCCGGCGGCATGTACTTCTCGTCGTGCTTGGCCAGCACCTCATCGGCCACCAGCACGCCCTCGGCATCCAGCTTGCCGAGGGCGACGATGCCCTGCCCTTCGCGGAACAGGTCCGGAAGGATGCCGCGGTAGCGGATGGTCACGTTGCGGGCGAAATCGGTGACGACGAACTGCACGTCCAGCGAATCGCCGGAGCGTTGCAGCGAGCCCTTTTCCACCATGCCACCGGCACGGATGCGGGTATCCTTCGGCGCCTCACCGTTGGCGATCTGCGTGGGCGTGTAGAACAGGTTGATGTTCTCCTGCAAGGCGGAAAGCGCCAGCGCCACGGCGATACCGACCCCGGCCAGGATGGCAAGGACGATGTAAAAGCGCTTCTTGCGCAACGGCTTCACTTGGATTCCTCCCGGCGCATACGGCGCGCCTCATCTTGCAGGTAACGCCGGCGCGCCAGGATCGGCAGGCCGAGGTTGAGCAGCAGCACGGCAAGGCATACGCCGTAGGCCGACCAGACATAAAGACCATGATGGCCCATGGCGAGGAACTCGCCGAACGAGGAAAAACTCATCGCCCCCCCCCCACCAGAGCCCGCACCTCTGCCTTTGCCCAGCTGCTGCGGGCCTCGCGGCGCAGCACTTCCAGACGCATGCGCAGCAGCAGTACACAGGCGAAGAAACAGTAGAAACCGACCACCATGATCAGCAGCGGCACCCACATTTCCGCCGGCATCGCCGGTTTCTCGGTGAGCTTGAAGGTGGCGGGCTGGTGCAGGGTGTTCCACCACTCCACCGAGTACTTGATGATCGGGATGTTGACCACCCCGACGATCGCCAGCACCGCGCAGGCCTTGGCCGCGCTGTCGCGGTTACTGATCGCCTGGCCGAGGGCGATGATGCCGAAATAGAGGAACAGCAGGATCAGCATCGAGGTCAGCCGGGCGTCCCAGACCCACCAGGCGCCCCAGGTCGGCTTACCCCAGACCGCACCGGTGAACAGCGCGATGAAGGTCATCCAGGCACCGATAGGGGCGGCCTGCTGCACCGCGACGTCGGCCAGTTTCATCTTCCAGATCAGTCCGACCGCGCCTGCCACGGCCAGCATGATGTAGCAGGACTGCGCCAGCAGCGCCGCCGGCACATGGATGTAGATGATGCGGAAGCTGTTGCCCTGCTGGTAATCCTGCGGCGCGAACGCCAGCGCCCACACCGTGCCCACGACCAGCAGCAATGCCGCGGCACAGGCCAGCCAGGGTAGCCAGCGCCCGCTGATCTCGTAGAACCACTTGGGCGAGCCAAGTTTGTGAAACCAAGTCCAGTTCATCGCAGCACTCATCGGTTTTCGGGGTGGCAATCGAGCCTTGGCTCGCGCCCCGCTAATCGGGTTGTTCTTCTCTTATTCGCCGACGCTGATGGTCAGGCCCGCGGCTATCGCAAAGGGTGTCAGGGTAACCGCCAGAGCGGTCAGGCTGGCCATCCATAGCAGGTAGCCGGTGGTCGGCAATTCTTGCAGGGCCGCCTGCAACACGCCGCTGCCGAGAATCAGCACCGGGATGTACAGCGGCAGAATCAGCAGTGCCAGCAGCAGGCCACCGCGCTTGAGGCCGACGGTCAGCGCCGCGCCCACTGCACCGAGCAGGCTTAGCACCGGCGTGCCCAGCAGTAGCGAGATCAGCAGCACCGGCAGGCAGCGGCCAGGCAAACCGAGCATCAGCGCCAGCAGCGGCGCCAACAACACCAGCGCCAGTCCGGAAAACGCCCAGTGCGCAAGAACCTTGGCCAGCACCAGCAGCGACAGCGGATGCGGGGAGACTACCCACTGCTCCAGTGAACCGTCCTCGAAATCGCTACGGAACAGGCCGTCCAGAGAGAGCAGCACGGCGAGCAGCGCGGCGACCCAGACCAGGCCGGGCGACAGTGTCTGCAGGAGCCGCGTTTCCGGACCGACAGCGAGGGGAAAGAGTGCGATGACGATGGCGAAGAACACCAGGGGGTTGGCCAATTCCGCCGGACGCCGACATAAAAGGCGGGCTTCCCGGACCACGAGCAGGGTAAAGACGTTGCTCATGCGACGCGCTGCCCCAGGTCAAGGTCGCGATAACCGCTTGGCCGCAGCCCCAGACTGTGGTGCGTGGTCAGCACGACGAGGCCGCCCTGCTCGCAGTGCCACGCCAGATGCGCCTCCAGTTGAGCGACGCCATGCTTGTCCAGCGCCGTGAAGGGTTCATCGAGAATCCACAGCGGTGGCGGTGCGAGATACAACCGGGCCAATGCGACGCGGCGCTGCTGGCCGGCGGAAAGCGTGTGGCAGGGAACGTCCTCGAAACCCTTGAGTCCCACTTCGGCAAGGGCGGCCCAGATCGAGGCGCGTGAAGCGGGATGGTGCAATGCGCTCAGCCAGGCGAGGTTTTCCTCGGCGCTGAGCAGGCCCTTGATGCCGGCGGCGTGGCCAATCCAGAGCAGGTTTCGCGCCAGTTCGCCACGTTGCGCATCGAGCGGCTGGCCAGCCAGGCGGACCTCTCCGGCAGTGGGCTGCATGAGCCCGCAGAGCAGGCGCAGCAGGCTGGTCTTGCCGCTGCCGTTGGGACCGGATATCTGCAACATCTGGCCGGCATGCATTTGCAGGTCGAGGCGCTCGAAGAGCATCCGCCAGTCGCGCTCGCAGGCCAGGGATACGGCTTCAAGGAAAGGGCTGGTCACCACATCGCTACCATGGACGTTCAAGAAGGCGAGATCCTTGCCGCTATACTGCAGACCCGTCGCGACGGACCGCTGTCATTCTGGCCAGGGATGTTCCGAACTCAACGTGCTACTGGCGGGACGCCGCACGCTGGTCTGGACGGGGCGGCATTATACATGCGAGGCCTGACCTCCCAAGCTGGCTTTTTCGACAGGTTGTAACCCGTTCATGACCGAGATCAGCGGACCGGCTGCCGTATCGACTGTTGCGCCCGGCGTGCGTCCAAACGCCACAGCCGGCGAAGTGGCCCTCAAGTTGCTGCAACCTCTCGAAGGGCTGCTGCTGCCGGGCGAAAGCGCCGACGCCGAAGTGCTGGCGGTCAAGCAGACCAGCGAGAGCTTCCAGGCGCTGCTGCGTCTGACCCTGGAAAGCGGTCGGCAGACCATCCTCGCCACCGCCACCAGCCGTCCGCTGGAACTGGGGACTACCTTCGGCGTCACAGCCCTTTCCGAAACGAGCCTGGTCTCCGCCTTGCAGAATGCTGCGAAAGGCGCCGCCGGGCAGCCGATGATCATGCTCGATCTCGACGAGCTGCCACTGGGCACGCTGTTGCAGGGCAAGGTAACCGCGAGCCAGCCACTGCCGCAGAAGAATGGTGAACCCCAGACGTTCAAAGTCATCGTCACCCTGCTTAACACCGCACAGGCTGGGAGCAAGCTGGTCATCGAAACCGACCTGCAACTGGGGCTGGGCAGCCTGCTCACAGCCGAAGTCAAAGGCAGCCAGGAACTGAATTTCCTGCCGCTGAGCGGTCGCCTCGACCAGCTCGAACTGGGCCAGCAGCTGACCGGGCAGGCCAGCCGCCAGGGTTCGCTGGACAATCTCGCGCGCGCGCTGTTCAACCTCGGCAGCCAGCCCGATCTGCCGGAAGCGCTGAATGCCAGCGTCGACAAGCTGCTGGCGAGCATGCCGGACATCCAGGAGCTGACCGATCCGAAGACACTGGCCAAGGCGCTCGACGCCAGCGGCCTGTTCCTCGAGGCGAAATTGTTGCAGGGCCAGGCCGGCGCCCTGCCCCTCGACCTGAAAGCCAACCTGCTGCGCCTGATCGCGCAACTGGCACCGGGACTCACTCCGGACAGCCCGCAACTGAACCCCAACAGCGGCGCAATGATGGCGCAGGCACTGCCCGCCTTCGTCCGCAATGCGCTGGGTGCGCTGGGTCAGGCTGGCGCGCGCCAGCAGGCAATGGGCTTCCCGCTGCCCTCCAGGCTGATGCAATCGCTGGAGGAAGAGGACGACCTGGAAAGCCTGCTCAAGCTCGCCGCCGCTGCGGTGTCGCGACTGCAGACCCACCAGCTGTCAAGCCTCGCGCAATCCCAGGTACTGCCGGACGGCACACATCTGACGACCTGGCAGCTCGAGTTGCCGATGCGCAACCAGCAGGACCTCGTGCCGCTGCAGATCAAGCTGCAGAAGGAGGAGCTGCCGTCGCCGAAGGGCCGTCAGGAGGACGGGGAAAAAGTCTGGAAAGTCGAACTGGCCTTCGACCTGGCTCCGCTCGGCCCCTTGCAGGTACAGGCGCAGCTGATTCGCGGCGCGCTCTCCAGCCAGTTGTGGGCGGAACAGACGCGCACGGCGGAGTTGATCGATCGCGAGCTGGGGCATCTGCGTGAGCGCCTCGTCGAGGCGGGCCTGCAGGTCAGCGAACTGGCCTGTCGCCAGGGCCAGCCGCCCCGGGGGCCACGGACCACGCTCGAACAACGCTGGGTGGACGACACCGCATGAGGACATCGAGATGAGCGGACGCCAGGCGATCGCGCTGAAATACGACGGTCAGAGCGCCCCGACGCTGAGCGCCAAGGGCGACGACGAACTCGCCGAAGCGATCCTCGCCATCGCCCGCGAGTGCGAGGTGCCGATCTACGAGAACGCCGACCTGGTGCGCATCCTCGCGCGGCTGGAACTGGGCGATGCGATCCCCGAGGCGTTGTACCGCACCATCGCCGAGATCATCGCGTTCGCCTGGTACCTCAAGGGCAAGGCGCCACAAGGCTTTGGCGAGCGTGGTGAGCGGGAATTCAGCGATCCGCCGATGCGCCTGGAAGGCCCTCTCAGGGACTGAAAGCGACCACTTCGCCCGCCAGGCCCTTGCCCTGCGGATAGTCCTGCAGCATCCAGGCGAAGTAGCCCTCGCGGAAGTAGAACACCTGCTTATATCCCCACTTGACCGCCAGCGCGGAGGCCACGGCGCCGCGCGGGCAGACATCGCTGTCGCAGTAGATCACCAGCGGGACCTCCCGCGGCCATTCGGGGCGCGAAAGACCGGCGAAACGCTCGGAGAGATCGAGGTGCACGGCACCGTGCACATGCCCCCAGCTCCATTCGCTGACCGGGCGCACGTCGATGAACACCGCGCCAAGGTCGAAAAGGCGCTTGGCCTGTTCCGCGTTCACGGTCATCGCGCCGGCGATGCGCTCGGGCGCCTCTTGCGCCTGCACGTAACCGGTCGTCAGCAGCATCAGCAGGAATATGCGCAGCATGGCGGCCTCCGAGGCTCTCGGGCGAGAACCCTCAGCGAAAGAAACGCGCGCCAATGAATGCCGTGAGCATGAGCCGCGTAAACGTAGGAGGCAAAGCCGCCGGATGGGTTCCAGGGAGGGAGACGAACGGTGCGGTTTAGCCCTTGCGTTGCGACTGATGGAGCTTGGCGACCAACTCCGCTTCGGCTTTGGACAGCCCGCAGGACTGGGTCAGGTCGTCGACACTCGCACCCAGTCCGACCAGTCGCGCCGCCTGGGTGAAGGAGAGGCTGGAGGGGTCGCGTTGTTCGATCTGCGTGAGCTTGTCGGGCAACGGGGCGACGGTGCGGCGCAATTCGTGCAGCTCCTCGCCCATGCGGATGCTGCCGGTGAGATAGGCATCCAGGCGCTTGCTCAGTTCCTTGATACGCTGGTCGCGCGCGGCATCGCGCTCGGCCTGCTGTCGCGCCTGTTGGCGTTGGCCCTGGGCCAGCCACCAGCAGACATAACCCAACCCGACGCAGACCAGGGCGAGAAAGACCAGAGCGGCTTCCAGCATCAGATGCTCTCGAGTTCCGACCACTCTTCCTCGGACATCATCTTGTCCAGTTCGACCAGGATCAGCAGTTCGCCGTTCTTGTTGCAGACACCCTGGATGAATTTGGCCGATTCGTCGTTACCGACGTTGGGCGCGGTTTCGATTTCCGACTGACGCAGATAGACCACTTCCGCAACGCTGTCGACGAGGATGCCCACGACCTGCTTGTCCGCCTCAATGATGACGATACGGCTGTTGTCGGTGATGGAGGCCGAATCCAGGCCGAAACGCTGGCGCGTGTCGATCACGGTGACCACGTTGCCACGCAGGTTGATGATCCCCAGCACGTAGCTGGGCGCGCCCGGGACCGGAGCGATCTCGGTATAGCGCAGCACCTCCTGTACCTGCATCACGTTGATGCCGTAGGTTTCATTATCCAGGCGGAAGGTCACCCACTGCAAAATGGGATCTTCGGAGCCTTGCGCAGATGTCTTCTTCATATCCCAGCCTCTTCAATCACCGCAGGCGCGGTATGCGCGGGTCGGTTCCCGCCGTTGTCGTTGTTGCTCGCGCCAATCTGCGCGAGCGATGGATTCAATGCAACTGCCCATTGTTCATGCGTTTCACCGCGCCGCTGGCGATGAGTTGGGCAAGGGCCGAGACGTCCAGCAAGGCGCACATATGTTCGATCACCGTGCCGGCCAGCCAGGGACGCTGGACGCGCTGGCTGCGCCATTTTATCTCGCGCGGATCCAGGCGTATCGAGCGACTCACCTGATGCACCGCCAGGCCCCATTCGTAACCCTGTACCGAGATCACATATTGCAGGCCCTGGCGAAAGTCGTCGCGATACCGATCGGGCATTACCCAGCGGGCGGTGTCCAGCACCTTCAGGTTGCCGGCCTGTGAAGGCAGGATGCCGAGAAACCAGTCCGGTTGCCCGAACAGCGGCGTTAACTCCTGGCCGGCGAGCGGGTAGATCGAGCCCAGGCAGACCAGCGGCACCGCCAGGGTCAACCCGGCGACATCAAACAGCAGGCACTCGAAGGGCTCGTCGGCCCAGTCGGGGCGCTCGTCGAAATTCAGCGGCGCCGGTACCTGCTCGGCACGCTGCTCGAGTTGCAGTTCGACCACCGGCTCGACCACGATCACCGGCGCGATCACCGTCGGCTCGACCACCGGCGGCGCCTCGACGACCGTGGCCGGCGGGAACAGCTCGAGGGTCGGCAGCACCAGCGGCGAGGGCTCGGCGAAGTCCAGACGTGCAATCGCCGAAGGCGCGCGGCGTGCAGCGACGACTGGCGACGGCTGGCGCGCATCGCGGACCTGTTCCTCGAGCACGGCGGCACGGAACTCGTCGATGGCAGCGCTGCTTTCCCGCTCCTCCTCGGGTTCCGTTTCGAGCGTGGCTTCCTGCAACAGACCATCCAGATAGGACTGGAGCGCCAGTTGAGAACGCGTTGAAGTGGCAGCCGAACGACTCATGAAAAGAATCCGAAGGAATGTAAACGGTCAGTACGGATTATCGGCCGCCCTGCCCGCCAACTTGAGCCACGATGATGACAAAACCCATGCATGTCAGGCGACCTGCGCCGCCTGATGCTCGAGCAGGTGCTTGAGCAAGGCACGATAGGCAATGACGCCACGACTCTTGGGGTCGAACTGCGACGGCGTAAGACCCGCGCGACTGGCATCGCGCAGGCGCGTATCGATTGGAATGTAGGCGTGCCACAGCTGCTCGGGATAGGCATGGCGCAGCGTGCGCAGCGTCGACATGGACGCCTGCGTCCTGCGGTCGAACAACGTCGGCACTATTGTGTAGGGCAACGCCTGTTTACGCGAACGGTTGATCATCGCCAGCGTATTCACCATCCGCTCCAGCCCTTTGACGGCGAGGAACTCGGTCTGTACCGGAATGATCAGCTGCTGGCTCGCAGCCAGCGCATTAACCATCAACACACCAAGCAACGGCGGGCTGTCGATGATCGCGTGATCGAAGTCCTGAAACAGCTGCGCCAATGTTTTGGCGATAACCAGGCCCAACCCACCTTTACCTGGCGATTGCCGCTCCAGCGTTGCCAGCGCCGTGCTTGAGGGCAGCAGGGAAATGCGCTCGTGGCTGGTCTCCAGCAGCAGCTCGCGCGGCAATCCCTGCGGGACCGTGCCCTGATGCAGGAACAGGTCAAAGTTGCTGCGATCCAGCGTGTCCGGATCCTGGCCGAAATAGCTGGTCATCGAGCCGTGCGGGTCGAGGTCGACGACGACCACGCGCTTGCCAGCGTCCGCCAGCAGGCCCGCTAGGGCGATGGACGAGGTGGTCTTGCCGACCCCTCCTTTCTGATTGGCTACTGCCCAAACTCTCATGGCTGATTTCCTCCCGGCGCGGCCTGCACCGCGCCGAGATTGGCGCCGCCCTGTGGCGGCGGCGAAGGATTGACGGCCTCACCGATGGAAGCCCGCGCGTCCTCAGTATTAGCAGGTTGCGTGCCAGCCCGCTTGAGCGCCGCATCGGGCTGCGCCTTGCCGCTGCCGGAACCGCTGACGCTGCGGCGCACGTCGAGGTTGCGCGACACCACCAGTACCACCCGGCGATTGCGTGCACGGCCGTCGGCCGTGGCGTTGTCCGCGACCGGCTGGAACTCGCCGTACCCCACCGCCGCCATCCGCCCGGGGGCCACGCCCTCCATTGCCATCATCCGCACGATACTCGCCGCACGCGCCGCCGACAGCTCCCAGTTGGTGGGGAACTGCGCAGTGCGAATCGGCAGGTTGTCGGTGAAGCCTTCGACGTGCACGGGGTTCTCGTAGGGCGCGAGAATCTTCGCCACCTTCTCGATGATGGAGAAGGCCGCGTCGTTGGGGATCGCGTCGCCGCTGGGAAACAGCAGGCTCGAATTGAAAGTGATCTCTACCCACAGCTCGTTGCCCCGCACGGTCAGTTGCTCGGTCTTCATCAGGTCGCCGAAGGCGTCGCGAACGTCACTGGCGATAGTTTCCAGGGGGTCGGCTGGCCCCTGTTCCGACGACGAATCGCTACCGTCGATATCGTCGGTCAGCGAACGGTCGGGCGCAATGGTGCGCGGGCGCTCGTCGCCGATGGGAATCGCCTTGATGGAGCGGTCTGGCTGATTGAACGCGCCGACCATGCTGTCCGAGAGCACCTTGTACTTGCCCTCGTTGATCGAGGAGATCGAGTACATCACCACGAAGAAGGCGAACAGCAGGGTGATGAAGTCGGCATAGGAAACCAGCCAACGCTCATGATTCGCATGTTCTTCGGGGCGACGGCGGCGGGCCATGGGTCAATCCATGAAGCCTTGCAGCTTCAACTCGATGGAACGCGGGTTTTCGCCTTCGGCGATGGACAGGATGCCCTCGAGGATCAGTTCGCGGTAGCGCGACTGGCGCATTGCGACCGAGCGCAGCTTGTTGCTTATCGGCAGCAGCAGCAGGTTGGCGAAGCTCACGCCATAGATGGTGGCGACGAACGCTACGGCGATCCCGCTACCGAGCTGCGCGGGGTCCGCGAGATTGCCCATGACGTGGATCAGCCCCATCACCGCGCCAATGATGCCGATGGTGGGCGCGTAGCCGCCGGCACTCTCGAAGACTTTCGCCGCCTGGATATCGCGGTCCTCCTGGGTCAGCATGTCGACCTCGAGAATGCCGCGAATCGCCTCCGGCTCTGCGCCATCCACCAATAGCTGCAAGCCCTTGCGCGCATAGGGATCGGGCTCCGCATCGGCGATCGGCTCGAGCCCCAGCAGCCCCTCCTTGCGCGCCGTCATGCTCCAGCCGACCACGCGATCGACGCCGCCGAAGAGGTCGACGCTGGGCGGAAAGATGATCCAGCGCGCCACCACCAGCGCCCGCTTGAGCACACTCATCGGGGTCTGCAGGAAGGAGGCACCCAGGGTGCCGCCAACGACGATCAGCGCGGCCGGGCCGTTGAGCAGCGCACCGATGTGCCCGCCCTCGATGTAGTTGCCGCCAACGATGGCCACCAGCGCCAGGACGATCCCGATGAGACTCAGTGCATCCATCAGATGACGGCCTCGGCAAGATGCCTGCCGATGTCGTCAAGGCCATAGACCGCGTCGGCCAGGTTGGCTTTGACGATCGCCATCGGCATGCCGTAGATCACGCAGCTGGCTTCGTCCTGTGCCCACACCTGGCTGCCGGCCTGCTTGAGCATCCGTGCGCCCTCGCGACCGTCCGCGCCCATGCCGGTTAGGACCACGGCCAGCACCTTGTCGTTGTAAGAGCGCGCGGCCGAACCGAAGGTGATGTCGACGCACGGCTTGTAGTTGAGGCGTTCATCCCCCGGCAGGATTTTCACGGCGCCGCGGCTGTCGACCATCATCTGCTTGCCACCTGGCGCCAGCAGCGCCAGGCCAGGGCGCAACAGATCGCCGTCCGCCGCTTCCTTGACGGATATCCGGCAGAGCTTGTCGAGACGTTCGGCAAACGCCTTGGTGAAGGCCGCCGGCATGTGCTGGATAAGCACGATCGGCGCGGGAAAGTTGCCAGGAAGCTGGGTCAGTACCCGCTGCAGCGCGACCGGCCCGCCGGTGGAGGTACCGATGGCGACCAGCTTGTAGGAACGGCGTTTGGGCGCGGGACCGCTCGCACTCGCTGGGGCAGGCGCGGGGTGTGTCGGCGCAGCGGACGGACGGGCGGGCGCAGGCGCGGGATGAGGGGGCGACGAGGCCGTGGAAGCGGGTGCGTGGGCCTGCACCGGCGCTTGGACGAAGCCGCCCAGCCGACGATTGCTGCGCGAGATGGTGTGAATCTTCTCGCAGAGCATCTGGCGGATCTTCTCGGGGTTGCGCGAGATGTCCTCGAAGTTCTTCGGCAAGTAGTCCACGGCGCCGGCATCCAGCGCATCCAGCGTGACCCTGGCGCCCTCGTGGGTCAGCGAGGAAAACATCAGGACAGGGGTCGGGCAGCGCTGCATGATCGTCCGCACGGCCGTGATGCCATCCATCATCGGCATCTCGTAATCCATGGTGATCACGTCCGGCTTCAAAGCCAACGCCTGGTCAATCGCCTCACGGCCGTTCGTCGCGGTACCGATCACCTGGATATTCGGGTCCGCCGAGAGTATTTCCGCCACCCTTCTGCGGAAAAAACCGGAATCGTCCACCACCAGGACTTTTACAGCCATAACAACTCCTCATGGGGCGGGCCGAGACCCGCCCCGAAATCAGATGCGCCGCGCGTAGCGCTTGAGCATGCTCGGCACGTCGAGGATCAAGGCGATACGTCCGTCACCCGTGATGGTCGCACCGGCCATACCGGGCGTTCCCTGGAGCATCTTGCCCAGTGGCTTGATCACCACTTCTTCCTGGCCGACCAGTTGATCGACGACGAAGCCGATCCGCTGCGTCCCGACCGACAGGATCACCACGTGGCCTTCGACCTGTTCGTCCTGGGCGGCGCGCGGCACGAGCCAGCGTTTTAGGTAGAACAGCGGCAGTGCCTTGTCGCGGACGATCACCACTTCCTGACCGTCGACCACGTTGGTGCGCGACAGGTCGAGGTGGAAGATCTCGTTGACATTGACCAGCGGGAAGGCGAAGGCCTGGTTCGCCAGCATGACCATCAGCGTCGGCATGATCGCCAGCGTCAACGGCACCTTGATGACGATCCTCGAGCCCTGGCCCCTTGTGGAGAAGACGTTGACCGTGCCGTTGAGCTGGGAAATCTTGGTCTTCACCACGTCCATGCCGACACCGCGGCCGGACACGTCGGAAATCTCGGTCTTGGTCGAGAAACCGGGGGCGAAGATCAGGTTGTAGCACTCGAGCTCGGTGAGCCGCTCGGAAACGTCCTTGTCCAGCAGACCTTTCTCGACGGCCTTGGCACGCAGGACGTTGGCGTCCATGCCTTTACCGTCGTCGGTGATCATCAGCAGGATGTGGTCGCCTTCCTGTTCGGCCGACAACACCACCCGGCCGGTGCGCGGCTTGCCGGCGGCCTCGCGCTCTTCGGGGGTTTCGATGCCATGGTCGACAGCGTTGCGCACCAAGTGGACCAGAGGATCGGCCAACGCCTCGACCAGGTTCTTGTCGAGGTCGGTTTCTTCACCGACGAGTTCCAGGTTGATCTCTTTCTTCAGGTTGCGGGCGAGGTCGCGAACCAGCCGGGGAAAGCGTCCGAAGACCTTCTTGATCGGCTGCATGCGCGTCTTCATCACCGAGGTCTGCAGGTCGGCGGTGACCACGTCCAGGTTGGAAACGGCCTTGGACATGGCTTCGTCGCCGCTGTTGAGCCCCAGGCGCACCAGGCGATTACGCACCAGCACCAACTCGCCGACCATGTTCATGATTTCGTCGAGTCGCGCGGTATCCACGCGCACGGTGGTTTCCGCCTCGCCTACCGGGCCAGCCTTGTCCGGGTGCGCCGCAGCCGGAGCTGGAGCTGGAGCGGCGGCGGGCTTGGGCGCCGGCTTCTCCGCCGGTTTGGCGGCAGGCGCCGCGGCAGGCGCGGGAGCCGGCTTTGCCGGTGCAGCCGCTACGGGAGCGGTCTCGGCGGGCGGAACGAACTTGCCCTTGCCATGCAACTGGTCGAGAAGCGCTTCGAATTCGTCGTCGCTGATGTTGTCGTCCGCAGCGGAGGACGCGGCTTGAGGCACGGTTGTGGGCGCGGCAGGCGCAGGAGCGGCGTCCACGGGAGGTACGAACTTGCCCTTGCCATGCAACTGATCCAGCAGAGCTTCGAATTCATCGTCGCTGATGTCGTCGCCGCCCGGTGGCGTCGCGGCGGCAGCGGGCGCACTCGGCGCCGCGGGCGCGACAGCGGCGACCGGCTTGTCGCCGTGCAGCTGATCGAGCAGGGCTTCGAATTCGTCGTCGGTGATTTCGTCACTGGCGCTGGTGGCGGCACTTTGGGCGGGTTCGCCGATCGCGCTGAGCAACTGCTCGAATTCGCTGTCGGTGATGTCGCCCGATGGCTCGGCAGCGGGCGCCTCAGCCTGAACCACAGCCTCGACCTCAGCAGGCTCTTCGGGAGCCGCTTCGGCCGATGCCGGCGCCGCCAAACGCGAAAGCGCGGCGAGGAGTTCACGAGGTGCCGGAGTCGGAGCGGTTCGCTCGCGTACTTCGGCGAACATCGCGTTTACCGCATCGAGCGCTTGCAACACCACGTCCATCAGTTCGGCATCCACGCGGCGTTCGCCCTTACGCAGGATGTCGAAGACGTTCTCGGCGATGTGGCAGCATTCCACCAGCTCGTTCAGCTGCAGGAATCCTGCGCCGCCCTTGACGGTGTGAAAACCGCGAAAGATCGCATTGAGCAGGTTCATGTCGTCAGGGCGGCTTTCCAGCTCTACCAACTGCTCGGACAGCTGCTCGAGAATCTCGCCGGCCTCTACCAGGAAGTCCTGGAGGATCTCTTCATCGGCGTCGAAGCTCATTTCCACCTTCCCATAGGATCTGTTGACGTTTCGTCGCGAACCGCGTTGAGCCGCAGGGACGGGGCGCGTTTTTCGCGGGCCGGCGTCACTCGTCGTTCATTTGGAGCAACCAACTTCTCTCCTCCTTCCATGCGCTGCGAAAAACGCCTGCGTCGCGGCCGTAACGAAACGTCGACAGGTCTAGAATCCAAGGCTGGATAGCAGATCGTCGACATCGTCCTGACCGGATACGACGTCATCACGCTTATCGGCATGAATCTGCGGACCTTCACCCCGGGAAGACTCTTTTTGTTGTTTTTCCTGCTCTGCACGCAGCCCGTCGTGGTCGTGCTTGATGCCGGCGAAACGGTCGACCTGGCTGGCCATGAGCATCAGCTTGAGCAGATTGCTCTCGACTTCGGTGACCAGAGCGGTGACGCGCTTGATCACCTGACCGGTAAGGTCCTGGTAGTCCTGCGCCAGAAGGATGTCGTTCAGGTGGCCTGAAAGCTTGGCGCCGTCCCGCTCGCTGCGTGCGAGGAACAGCTCGACACGTTTGGCCAGGTCGCGGAAGGCATCCGCTCCGATTTCGCGGCGCATGAAGCGCTGCCACTCGGCGCTCAGGTTCTGGGCCTCGTCGGTCATGCCGTTGACCACCGGCGCGCACTCCTCCACCAGGTCCATGGTGCGGTTGGCCGCACGCTCGGTCATCGTCACCACGTAGGAGAGACGCTCGGTGGCATCGGAGATCTGCGACACTTCCTGGGCGTGCGGGACACGGGGATCGAGCTGGAAATTGACGATGGCGTTGTGCAGTTCGCGGGTGAGCTTGCCGACTTCCTGATACAGACCGCGATCGCGGACCTGATTCAGTTGATGGATGATTTGCACCACGTCAGCGAAGTTGCCTTTTTCGAGGCTCTCGGTCAGCTGACGGGCGTGGGACTTCAGGGTTGACTCGAAGTCATCGCCCATAGAGATGTTGTCGTGATCCATAGCGCCCTCGAGGCGAACATCAGCCGTTGACCCGCTCGAAGATCTTTTCGATCTTCTCTTTCAGTACCTGGGCCGTGAAGGGCTTGACCACATACCCGTTCACGCCGGCCTGGGCCGCCTCGATGATCTGATCGCGCTTGGCTTCGGCGGTCACCATGAGCACGGGAAGGTGCTTGAGCCGATCGTCGGCGCGCACCGCCCGCAGCAGATCGATGCCGGACATGTTGGGCATGTTCCAGTCGGTGACCAGAAAGTCGAAGCTGCCGCTATGCAGCATCGGTAATGCCGTGGTGCCGTCGTCGGCCTCCGCGGTATTGGTGAACCCCAAATCACGCAGGAGGTTCTTGATGATCCGTCTCATCGTGGAGAAGTCGTCCACGATGAGGATTTTCATGTTCTTGTCCAAGTCGACCTCCGTACAATCCCAAACGCCGCCTCGCAGCGCGCGTCGCAAGCGTGAAACCGGCTACCTCAGTGCGCGCGCCACTCGCCCAGACGTGCCCGCAAACGGGCGGCACACTGGCTGTGCAACTGGCTGACACGCGACTCGCTGACCCCCAGCACCTCGCCGATTTCCTTCAGATTCAGTTCTTCGTCGTAATACAGCGAAAGAACCAGCCGCTCGCGTTCCGGAAGATTGGCAATGGCGTCGGCCAAGGCCCCCTGGAAGCGGTCATCCTCCAGATCGCGGGCGGGTTCGTAATGGGTGAAGCTACCGTCCTCGTGCAGGCCCGAACCGTGCTCGCCTTCCTGCAGGAGGTCGTCGAAGCTGAACAGGCGGCTGCCCTGAGTGTCGCTCAGGATGCCGTAGTACTCCTCAAGACTCAATTTAAGTTCGGCCGCAACCTCTTGATCTTTAGCGTCTCTGCCCGTTCTCGCCTCGACGGCGCGGATGGCGTCGCTGACCATGCGGCTGTTGCGATGCACGGAACGCGGTGCCCAGTCGCCCTTACGCACCTCGTCGAGCATCGCTCCACGGATACGGATTCCGGCGTAGGTCTCGAAACTGGCGCCCTTCCCCGAGTCGTACTTCTTGGCAGCCTCGAGCAGGCCGATCATCCCGGCCTGCATCAGGTCCTCCACCTGCACGCTGGCCGGAAGCCGGGCCAACAGGTGATAGGCGATCCGCTTGACCAACGGTGCATAACGCTCGATGAGCTGAGTTTGCGAGTCCTTCGCCTGCGATTTGCTGTACATACGAAGTCCACTGGCTGCTGTCATACGGCTGAGTCTGCGGTAGTCGGTTTAACAAGACGCTCGACGAAAAACTCGAGGTGACCGCGCGGGTTGGCCGGCAACGGCCAGGTGTCGACTTTCTGCGCGATCGCCTTGAACGCCAGCGCGCACTTGGAGCGCGGAAAAGCTTCATAGACGGCGCGCTGCTTCTGCACGGCTTTGCGCACCGACTCGTCGTAAGGCACGGCCCCCACGTATTGCAGGGCGACGTCGAGGAAGCGGTCGGTGACCTTGGTGAGCTTAGCAAACAGATTGCGACCTTCCTGGGGGCTGTGCGCCATATTCGCCAGCACCCGAAAGCGGTTCATGCCGTAGTCGCGGTTGAGCAGCTTGATCAGCGCGTAGGCGTCGGTGATCGAGGTGGGTTCGTCGCAGACCACCACCAGCACCTCCTGGGCAGCGCGGACGAAGCTGACCACGCCGTCGCCGATCCCGGCCGCGGTGTCGATGACCAGCACGTCGATATTGTCGCTGATGTCGCTGAACGCCTGGATCAGGCCGGCGTGCTGCATCGGCGTCAGCTGCACCATGCTCTGGGTGCCGGAAGCGGCCGGAACGATGCGCACGCCGCCGGGCCCTTGCAGCAGGACGTCGCGCAGGTCGCACTGGCCGTCTATGACATCGGCGAGGGTGCGCTTCGGCGAAAGACCGAGGAGCACGTCGACATTGGCCAGACCCAGGTCGGCGTCGAGCAGCATCACCCGCCGACCGAGATCGGCCAGGGCCAGCGACAGGTTGACGGACACGTTGGTCTTGCCAACGCCACCCTTCCCACCGGTCACCGCGATCACTTGAACTGGATGCAAACTAGCCATTTCTCTTACACCTTGTCTGCGACTGAGCAGGCAACTGTCTCTCGACGGTCAATTAGCCGACGCGACGCGCCGAGTTGTTGTAGAGGCCGGCGAACATGTCGGCCATTGCATCTTCACTGGGTTCTTCCGGGGCTTGCAGGGCGACGGCGCGGCTCACCATCTGATGACTGCGCGGAACGTGCAGATCATCCGGGATTCGCGGGCCATCGGCCAGATAGGCTACCGGCAGACGCTGGCTGATGGCCAGCCCGAGCACTTCGCCGAGGCTGGCCGCCTCGTCCAGTTTGGTCAGCACGCAACCGACCAGGCCGCAACGCTTGTAGCTATGATACGCGGCCTTGAGCACCTGGCTCTGGCTGGTGGCCGCCATGACCAAGTAATTCTTCGACTTCAGACCACGGCTGGCGAGCGCTTCGAGCTGCATGCGCAGGGCCGGGTCGTTGTTCGGCAGGCCGGCGGTGTCGATCAGGATCACCCGCTTCTTCGCCAGCGGAGCGACGGCCTGGGTCAGCGAGCTGCCCGGATCGACCTGGGTCACCGAGACGTTGAGGATGCGGCCGAGGGTCTTGAGCTGCTCCTGGGCACCAATGCGGTAGCTGTCCATGCTCACCAGCGCGACGTGCTGGGCGCCGTACTTGAGCACGTAGCGCGCCGCCATCTTCGCCAGGGTGGTGGTCTTGCCCATGCCGGCGGGGCCGACCAGCGCGATCACGCCGCCCTCTTCCAGCGGCTCCTGCGCCGGGGTCTTGATCGCGTGGGCCAGGTAGGCGAGCACCATGCGCCAGGCCTGACGCGGCTCCTGCACCTGGCCGACCTTGTCCAGCAGCGCGCGGGCGATTTCCGCCGGCAGGCCGAGGCGTTGCAGACGGCGCCAGAGGTTGGCCTGCTGCGGACGCTGACTCTGCATCTGGGTCCAGGCGAAGGAGCCGAGCTGCACTTCGATCAGTTCACGCAGGCCGTTGAGTTCGTGGCGCATGGCATCCAGCGCACGCGAGTCGCCAGCCGGCGCGGCGGCCACGGCCGGCTGTACCGGAGCCTGCGGACGCGCGGTGACTTTCGAGGTCGGCAGCTCGGGCGCAACCAGCGGCTCGTTGGCGAACAACTGGCGGTCCTTGACCACTTCGCCAGCGGCGCGCACGGCCAGTTCGGCGTGGGCCGACGCGATCTTCGCCTGGGTCTTGCGCAGCTCGGCCTCAAGCTCGGCGTTCGGCTGGCGGACCGGCTCGGACGGCATCTGGTAGTCGAGCGCGGCAGTCAGCTCCACGCCGCCGGCAACCCGGCGGTTGGCGATGATCGCGGCGTCGGCCCCGAGCTCATCACGAACCAGCTTCATGGCTTGACGCATGTCGGCGGCGAAGAAGCGTTTCACTTGCATGGCCTGTTAACCTCAGTTCTGTCCCACGGTGGCGACGATGGTGACCTGCTTGTTGTCCGGGATTTCCTGGTAGGCCAGTACGTGCATGTTCGGCACGGCCAGTCGAGCAAAGCGCGAGAGCATCGCCCGGATCGGACCGGCCACCAGCAGGATCGCCGGCTTGCCCATCATCTCCTGACGCTGCGCCGCTTCCACCAGGGAACGCTGCAGCTTCTCGGCCATGCCAGGTTCGAGGAGGATGCCATCCTCAGAGCCCTGACCGGCCTTATGAAGACTATTGAGCAATATCTGTTCCAACCTTGGGTCGAGCGTGATGACAGGCATCTCCGGCTCTAGTCCCACAACGGTTTGCACGATTGAGCGGGCCAGCGCGACACGTACCGCGGCGACCATGGCGGCGGGATCTTGACTCTTCGCAGCGACGTTCGCGATGGCTTCGGCGATGGTGCGGATGTCGCGAACCGGAACTTGTTCGTTGAGCAGCGCCTGCAGCACCTTGAGCAGCGTGGACAGCGAAATCATCCCCGGCACCAGCTCCTCGGCCAGCTTCGGCGAGCTCTTCGCCAGCAGTTGCAGCAACTGCTGGACCTCTTCGTGGCCGAGCAGCTCGTGGGCGTGCTTGTTCAGCACCTGGTTGAGGTGAGTGGCGACCACGGTGCTGGCGTCGACCACTGTGTAGCCGAGCGATTGGGCCTGATCACGCTGGCTGGCGTCGATCCATACCGCCTCCAGGCCGAACGCCGGATCTTTGGCAGCGATTCCGTTGAGCGTGCCGAATACCTGGCCAGGGTTGATCGCCAGTTCGCGATCAGGGTAGATCTCCGCCTCGGCGACGCTGACGCCCATCAGGGTCAAGCGGTAGGCGTTGGGCAGCAGGTCGAGGTTGTCGCGGATGTGCACCGACGGCATCAGGAAGCCCATTTCCTGGGAGAGCTTCTTGCGCACGCCCTTGATCCGCGCCAGCAGTTGACCACCCTGGTTGCGGTCGACCAGCGGGATCAGCCGGTAGCCAACCTCCAACCCGACCATGTCCACCGGGGTGACGTCATCCCAGCCGAGTTCCTTGGTTTCCTGCGCGCGCTGGGCCGGGATCAGCTCCTGCTGGCGGGCGGCCTCCTGGACCTCGGCTTCCTTGGCCTTGTTGGCCTTGTTCCAGATCATGTAGGCGCCGCCGGCGGCTATCAGCCCAAGACCGATGAAGGGAACATGCGGCATGCCGGGAACCAACCCCATGGCAACCATGATCAGCGCCGATACGGCCAGTGCCTTGGGCGAGGTGAACATCTGCCGGTTGACTTGCTGCCCCATGTCCTCGGAGCTGGATACGCGGGTCACCATGATCGCGGCAGCGGTCGACAGCAGCAAAGACGGGATCTGCGCGACCAGGCCGTCACCGATGGTCAGCAGCGCGTAGATGCGGCCGGCATCGCCGAACGACAGGTCGTGCTGGAGGATGCCGATGCCCATGCCGCCGATCAGGTTGATGAAGAGGATCAGCAGACCGGCGATGGCATCACCGCGAACGAACTTGCTGGCACCGTCCATCGAGCCATAGAAGTCAGCCTCCTGGCCCACTTCCTGACGACGCAGTTTGGCTTGCGCCTGATCGATGATGCCGGCATTGAGGTCGGCGTCGATGGCCATCTGTTTGCCGGGCATGGCGTCGAGGGTGAAGCGCGCGCTCACCTCGGAGATACGCCCGGCGCCCTTGGTGACCACCACGAAGTTGATGATCATCAGGATCGCGAACACGACCACGCCGACCACGTAGTTGCCGCCGACGACTACATCGCCGAAGGCCTGGATCACCTTACCCGCGGCGTGATGACCTTCCTGACCGTGAAGCAGCACCACGCGGCTGGAAGCCACGTTCAGCGCCAGGCGCAGCAAGGTGGAGACCAGCAGGATGGTCGGGAACACGGCGAAATCCAGCGGACGCAACGCGTACACGCTGACCAGCAGCACGACGATCGACAGGGCGATATTGAAAGTGAAGAACACATCGAGCAGGAAGGCGGGCACCGGCAGGATCATCATGCCGAGCATTACCAGCACCAGCAGTGGCACCCCGAGGTTGCCACGGCCCGCGCCGATCGCATTCATTCGCATGTTGTTGAACAGCTGAGTGCGTTCCACCCGATTCTCCTAGCCCGAACCAAACAATCTTTTGACGCGCAGAAAGCGCGCGCCAATGCCAGTGCAAGAGCTCGGCCAACTTATGAATTTAAAGGAATATCAAGGGACTACAGTCAGTATGAGCGGCTGGCGGGCGCCGAGTAGAACCGCATCGGCGATAGGGAGTCAGAACACTGTCGGCGGGCAACGACGCGCGCCGCAGGTTGCAAGGAGCCACTTTTATGAAGAGCTGGATGATCGCCGCACTCGCAGGCGGCTGGGTATTGGGCGTTCAGGCAGAGAGCCTGTCGATTCCGATGAACAGCGTCAGCGCCAACGGCGTCGGAGAGCAGGTCGGCACGGTAAGCGTCGAAGAAAGTCCGTATGGCCTGGTGTTTACGCCGCAACTGGAGGGGCTGGCGCAAGGCATCCACGGTTTCCACATTCACGCCAAGGCTAGCTGCGACGCCGCCCTGAAGGACGGCAAGCCGTCGGCCGCCGAAGCCGCCGGCGGTCATTGGGACCCGAAGGAAACCGGCAAGCACGGCGCGCCCTGGGGCGATGGTCACCTCGGCGACCTCCCTGCCCTGCTGGTAACCGCCGACGGCAAGGCGATGCAGCCGGTGCTCGCCCCCCGCCTGAAGAACCTGGCGGAGATCAAGGGACACGCGCTGATGATTCACCAGGCGGGAGACAACCACTCAGACCATCCGCAGCCACTGGGCGGTGGCGGCGCGAGAATGGCCTGCGGGGTCATCAGGTAGTCGAAGCGGCGCAGCGTCACTCGTCGCGACGCAGGTCCGGTGGGATCGGCAGATCGGGCAACGGCGTGGGACGCTTGCCCTTGCCGGAGCGGAACTGCTTGAGCTGGTAGACGTACGCCAGTACCTGCGCGACCGCCAGATACAGGCCCGCGGGGATTTCGTGATCCACTTCCGTGGAGTAGTACACCGAGCGCGCCAGCGCCGGTGACTCCAACAGCAGAACCTTGTGCTCCTGGGCGATTTCGCGAATCTTCAGCGCGAGGAAGTCGCCGCCCTTGGCCAGCACGACCGGCGCCGAACCCTTGGTCGGGTCGTATTTCAGGGCGACCGCGAAGTGCGTCGGGTTGGTGATCACCACGTCGGCGTCCGGCACCGCCTGCATCATCCGCCGCTCGGCCATCTGCCGCTGCATCTGGCGGATCTTTCCCTTGACCTCCGGCTTGCCCTCGCTGTCCTTGTACTCGTCCTTGACCTCCTGCTTGGTCATCATCAGCTTCTGCTTGTTGTCCCAGAGCTGGAATGGCACATCCACCGCCGCGATCAGGATCAGTCCGCAAGCCATCCACAACGCGCTGTTGCCAAGCACCTCGACAGCGTGGCCAAGCGCCGTCTCCAGCGGTTGGCCGGACAGCGCCAGAAGATCGTCGCGGTCGTTGGAAAGCACCACGATACCGACGATGAGGGTGATGCTGAACTTGGCCAGCGCCTTGACCAGCTCGATCACCGATTTCTTGGAGAACATCCGCGCCAGGCCGGGCCCGGGATTCATCCGGCCGAATTTAGGCACCATGGTCTTGGCGGAAAACATCCAGCCGCCGAGCGCGATGTTGCCGACGATCGACGCCGCCAGCAGCACCGCGAGGATCGGCGCCAGTGCCTTGATCGCCATGGTGCCCGCGTTAAGCAGCAGCAGCGCCATGCTGCCGGTGTCCATCAGCGTGTCGCGGTTGATGCTCAAGCAACCGCGCATGAGGTCGACCAGAGCCGTGGCCAGATCGCCGCCGTAGATCATCACCGCGATCACCCCGGACATCACCACCACCAGCGTGCTCAGCTCCCGCGAGCGGGCGATCTGCCCCTCTTCCCGCGATTCGCGCAGGCGTTTCTCTGTGGGTTCCTCGCTCTTGTCGGCACCGCTCTCGCTTTCAGCCATCGCTCACCTCGCCTGCGCCAGTTCGCGCAGCATCGCCAGGGCCACGCTGGATAGGTTCTGGTACTGATTGAGGGTATCGGCCATGCCGATCCAGACCACCACCAGGCCGAAGGTGAGCGTCAGCGGAAAGCCGACGGAGAAGATGTTCAATTGGGGCGCGGCGCGGGTCATCACGCCGAACGCCAGGTTGACCACCAGCAGCGCGGTCACCACCGGCAGGGAAATCAGCAGCCCGGCGCCGAGCACCCAACTGAGCTTGCCGACCAGTTCCCAGTAGTGCCCGACCAGCATCCCGCTGCCCACCGGCAGTGTCACGAAGCTTTCGGCGATTACCTCGAACACCACCAGATGGCCGTTCATGGCGAGAAACAGCAGCGTGGTGAGCATCGTCAGCAACTGGCCCAGCACCGGCACGGAAATCCCGTTGGCGGGATCGACCATCGCGGCGAAACCAATGCCCATCTGGATCGAGAGAATCTGGCCAATCACCGCGTACACATGGAAAAACAGTTGCAGCATGAAGCCGAACATCGCGCCGATCAGCACTTCCTGGCCGATCAGCAGCAGCGAGCGCAGGTTCAGCGCATCGACCTCCGGCATCGGCGGCAGGGTCGGCACGATGACCACGGTGATCGCCAAGGCCAGGTACAGTCGTACGCGGGTAGGGACCAACTGGGTGCCGATGATCGGCATCACCATCAGCAGCGCGGCGATCCGGAACAGCGGCAGCAGAAAGCTGGAGACCCAGGCGCCGATCTGACCATTGGAAAGCTCGAGCATCGCTAGCCGATCACCAGCGGAATGTTCTGGATTAGCGTCGTGGTGTATTCCATCAGTTGCCGGACCATCCACGGCCCGCCGACGATCAGCGTCAGCAGCATCACCAGCAGGCGCGGCAGGAAGCTCAGAGTCTGTTCGTTGATCTGCGTCGCCGCCTGGAACATCGCCACGACGAGCCCCACCACCAGACTCGGCAGCACCAGGATGCCGACCATCACCGTGATCATCCACAGCGCTTCGCGAAAGATATCCACCGCCACTTCGGGTGTCATATGTGCCTCCTGCCGCCGGGCGGCCGAAATGTGCCGCCGTCGCTAAAGGGTGCCGAAGCTGCCTGCCAGCGTGCCGATGATCAGGCCCCACCCATCGATCAGGACGAACAGCATGATCTTGAAGGGCAACGAGATGATCATCGGCGAAAGCATCATCATGCCCATCGCCATCAACACGCTGGCCACCACCATGTCGATGATGAGGAAGGGAATGAAGATCATGAAGCCGATCTGGAACGCCGTCTTCAGTTCGGAGGTGACGAACGCCGGCACCAGGATGGTCAAGGGCGCGTCCTGCGGGGTGGCGATGTCGGTGCGCTTGGAGAGGCGCATGAACAGCTCGAGATCGCTCTCGCGCGTCTGCCCGAGCATGAAGTTTTTCAGCGGCCCCTGCGCCTTGGCGATCGCATCCTGGGCGGTCATCTGCTCGTTCAGGTAGGGCTGCAGCGCCTCGCGGTTCACCTGGTCGAATACCGGCGCCATGATGAACAGGGTGAGGAACATCGCCAGGCCGATGAGTATCTGGTTGGACGGCGTCTGTTGCAGACCGAGCGCCTGACGCAGGATCGAGAAGACGATGATGATGCGGGTGAAGCTGGTCATCAGCATGACGAACGCCGGGATGAAGCTCAGCGCGGTCATGATCAGCAGGATCTGCAGGCTGACCGAATACTCCTGCTGCCCTTGCGAGTTGGTCGACAGCGTGATCGCCGGGACCGACAACGGATTGGCGCTATTCACGGCCTCCTGACCGAACGCCAGGGGCGCCGCGATCAGCACGAACAGGGTCAGCAACGAACGCCACATCAATTCTTATCCTTGTCCTTGTCTTTACCGAGCAGCTCCATCAGGCGCTGGGCGAATTCGGGCGATGCCGGTTCGGCATCGGCGACCAGCACCGGCTCGGCGAGCACGTGCAGCGGGGTGATGCGACCAGGGGAAATCCCCAGCAGGACCTGCTCGCGGCCGACCTGCACCAGCAGCAGCCGGTCACGCGGACCCAGCGCCTGACTGGACACCAGCTTGATCGCCTGATTGCTGCGCGGGCCGACCTGCTGCACGCGGCGCAGCAGCCAGGCGAGCAGGAAGATCAGCCCGATCACCAACAGCAGACCGAGCAGCATCTGCCCTATTTGTGCGCCCAGGTTGCCATTCGCCGGCGATGCGGCAGCGCCCGACTCGGCGGCGACCGCAGCAAACGGCAGGCTCAGCAACGCGACCATGGTCCGCGGGATTCTGCCCATGCTCAGCTCAACTTCTTGATGCGTTCGCTGGGGCTGATCACGTCGGTAAGGCGGATGCCGAACTTCTCGTTGACCACCACCACCTCGCCGTGCGCGATCAGCGTGCCGTTGACCAGCACGTCGAGCGGTTCTCCCGCCAGGCGATCCAGCTCGATCACCGAGCCCTGGTTCAGCTGCAGCAGATTGCGAATCGTGATGTCGGTGTTGCCGACCTCCATCGAGATCGAGACCGGAATGTCGAGGATCACGTCCAGGTTCGGACCGTCCAGGCTGACCGGCGCATTGGAGCGCGGCACGCTGCCGAACTCCTCCATCTGCGCCCGTGGCGCAGGCGGCGCCGCGCTCTGCGCGAGCATGGTGTCGATGTCTTCCTGGTCGGCGTCGCCGGCCTCGGCAAGTGCCGCGGCCCATTCGTCGGCCAGTGCTTTCTCCTCGGGGGAAGTATCTTGATCGTCTGCCATCGGTGTTCCTCGGCTGGCTCTGAAAAGGGAATGGAGACGCCCGCCTCAGCGGGCGCGGCCGATCGGCTCGAGCACCTGCAGGGACAGGTTGCCCTTGTGCGCGCCGAGCTTGACCTTGAATGCCGGCACGCCATTGGCGCGCAGGATGATGTTTTCCGGGAGTTCCACCGGTATCACGTCACCGGGCTGCATGTGCAGGATGTCGCGGACCTTGAGTTGCCGCCGCGCCACGGTGGCGCCGAGCGGGACGCTGACGTCGAGGATATCCTCGCGCAGGGCCTTCACCCAGCGCTCGTCCTGATCGTCCATATCGGACTGGAAGCCGGCATCGAGCATTTCCCGGATCGGCTCGATCATCGAGTACGGCATGGTGATGTGCAGGTCGCCGCCGCCACCGTCGAGTTCGATATGGAACGTCGAGACCACCACCACTTCGCTGGGGCTGACGATGTTCGCCAGGGCCGGGTTGACCTCGGAGTTGATGTACTCGAAGTTCACGTCGAGCACCGCGTGCCAAGCTTCGCGAAGGTCGGTGAAGGCCTGGTCGATGACCATCCGCACAACACGCAATTCGGTCGGGGTGAATTCGCGGCCTTCGATCTTGGCGTGGCGGCCGTCACCGCCGAAGAAATTGTCCACCAGCTTGAACACCAGCTTGGCGTCGAGGATGAACAGCGCAGTTCCGCGCAGCGGCTTCATCTTCACCAGGTTGAGGCTGGTCGGCACGTACAGCGAATGCACGTATTCGCCGAACTTCATCACCTGTACGCCGCCCACCGCCACGTCCGCCGAACGGCGCAGCAGGTTGAACATGCTGATGCGGGTGTAACGGGCGAAGCGCTCGTTGATCATCTCCAGCGTCGGCATGCGGCCGCGGACGATGCGGTCCTGGCTGGTGAGGTCGTAGCTCTTGACGCTGCCGGGCTCGACGTCGGTTTCGGTCTCGACGGCGCCATCGTCCACGCCATGCAGCAGGGCGTCGATCTCGTCCTGCGACAGCAGGTCTTGTACAGCCATGGACGGGCTCCTACTGCAATACGAAGTTGGTGAAGAGAACCTGCTCGATCACGGTCTTGCCGACCTCTTTCTGCGCCAGTTCCTGGACGCTGGCCGTGGCCTTCTGGCGCAGCATTTCCTTGCCGACGGCGCTGGTCAGGCTTTCGAAATCCTGGCTGGAGAAAAGCATCACCAGGTTGTTCCGCAGTACCGGCATGTGCACCTTCAACGCGTCGAGGGCCGCCTGATCACGGGCCATCAGCGCCACCGTGACCTGCATGTAGCGCTGCCGGCCGTTGTAATTGAAGTTGACCACGAAGGCCGGCGCCAGCGCTTCGTAGATGGCCGGCTGCTTGACCGGCGCGGCGGCGTGCTCCTCGGCCGCCGGCGCCTCTTCCTTCTTCATGCTCTTGCTGAGGAAGAACCAGGTCGCGCCGACGGAGCCGCCGATCGCCAGCAACAGGGCCAGCACGATCACGATGATCAGTTTGAGTTTGCTTTTGCCCGCGGGTTTCTCGGCCCCGTCGGGACCGGGCTGGGGTGGAGCTTTCTTCGCCATGCCAATATTCCGTCGCGCGTCAGGGATCTTTACAGCCATCAATGGCTTAGGAGCAAGTGCTATGCCAGCTTATAAGTAAAGACCGTCCTGGAAAACCTCTTTCGCCGGGCATCTTCAACCGCGCATCAGTGGCTGCATAGTCCCAGCTTGTCCGACCGTCGGGTAGGCCTGCGGCGCGTGGCGGAACGAAAACGAAAAGGCCCGACGGGACGAAGCCGATCGGGCCTTCCATTTCGCGGCACGCCGCGTCAGGCGTAGTAGTCGACCAGTCCGCGCCCCGCCCTGAGCGGTGTGCTGGAGACCTCGACGCTGCCGATGACCGCCTCGTCCTCGGAGTCGCCCGCGCCGCCGCGCGACGATGAGCCCCCGCGGCCCTGCCCTTCGCTACCCTGCCCCTGCCAGCCACGCGCCAGCGACTGATCGGAAACGTTGACGTCGCCCAGGTTCATGCCCTGCTGGGTGAACATGTCGCGCAGCCGGTTCATCTGGCCTTCCAGCGCCTCGCGGACCGCAGCATGCGGGCTGGCGAAGGCGATCTGGGTCTGGTCCTGATTGAGGCTGATCTTCACGTCCAGTCGCCCGAGGTCCTGCGGATCGAGCTGTATCTCCGCGGACTTCAGGTTCTGGCTGGACATCCACATCACCCGATCAACCACCGCCTCGGACCAGCCGTTCTGCTGCATGGGCACCGGCTGCCCCGGCACCACAGCGGAACGCTGGGCCGCGTTGACCTGCTGGGTCACTGCCTGATTGAGCGAATTCGGCTTGTTAGCGAAGTTCTCCGCGGGCAGCGCGCCGATACTGTCTTTCAGATCGCCCGAATCGGCCTCGAGATCGCCGGGTTTCAGTGCGGCGAGCACCTCGCCATCGACCGGCAACTGTTCGACCAGCGGAGCGGCGAGGGCCGGATCGAGCGGCGCCTTGGCGGCCTCGGTGTTCAGGGTCTGGGTCGCGACCGCCTTGGCCTGCTGCGCTACCACGGCCTGGGCGGCCTGGAAATCCTCCGGCAACGTCAAGCCGGGCGGCAGAAGGTCTTCGACACTGCCGGTGGCCTGCGGCTCCGCCTCGCCCGGCACCGAAACGGCCGGTGGAATGGCCGGCATATCGACAACTGCGATGTCCGTTGCCAGCGCAGCAGGCGCTTCGACGGCCGGCTCCGCAACGGTGACCGGAACCACCGGCTGTGGCACCAGGCCCATCAGCACCAACGGGTCGATCGGCTGGCCGTTCGGCTGTTCGGTGGTCTGCGCCTGTTCGTCCGCCGGTTCCGCCTCCGCAACTGACTTCTTGCCCGGCAAGGCTTTGCCGCTATCGGCAACCTCCGGCTTCGCCTTGGCGGTCGTGTCGTCACGCTCGTCGCTGCGTTTGTTGTCGGCGCCCTTCTCCTGGCGCGTCCTGGCTGGCGCATCGTTGCTGTCCGCCGACTTCGTCTGGCGTTCCTTGGCATAGACGTCGGCGAAGCTGGAAGCATCGCGTTTGCTGGTGTCGTCGGTCTTTACCGGGGCTTTCACCGCGGGCAACTTCATCCGCGTATCGGGCGCGGACTGAAGAAGCAGATCGGGGGCGACGGACATGGGGCACTCTCCGGTCGGATGGGTCGTACCTGAGATAAGCAAGTTAGGGGCCAGATCGTGGAACGCTACGGTTCACGCGGCTTGGCGAGGAAGGAGCGTTGTTCGCAGCGACTCAACCGTGAAAACGTTGACGCTCCGACTTCATCAGGATGCGAACGATGGCGAATTCACGGTTGATCTGCTCGACGAGGTCAGCGGCGCTGTCAAACGAATGCCGCTCTCCCTGGTCTTCGAGTTGCTTGCACAGGTTCGCCAGCGACGAGGCGCCCATGTTGCTGCAGCTACCCTTGAAACTGTGCGCGGTCAGACGCAGGAGTTGCGCATCCTTCATCTGCAGGGCGCCGGCCAGCAGGCGCACACGCTCTTCGGAATCCGCCAGAAAGGTGTCCAGCAGAACCGGGTACTCGCCTTCCATGAGGTCCTGCAGCGAAGCGAGGACAGTACTGTCGAGATGCGCGTCTGACACTCGCTCACTCCAGGATCAAGGGGGCGAAAATTATGCCTGAGCGGACCAGGAAAACTCCACGCTGACGCCCCGTCCGTCGCTCTCCCAGTCACTCTTCTCGGCCAACTGACTGATCAGTTTCAAGCCGCGGCCGTGCAGTTGTTCGCTGTATCGTTCGCAGCCCCTGGCCGCCGCCAGGTCGAATCCGCCGCCGCTGTCCTCCACGCGCATGATCAGGCGCCCTCCTCCGTGCTCGGGGCGCAGCTCCAGGTGAAAACGCACGAAGCCGTCTTCCAGTCGGGCGAGCCGTTCCCGGCGCTCGCCATAGTATTGTGCGAAACCTCGCACATCGCGTTTGAGCGAGGAGTCCAGGCGCAGCACACCGTGCTCCAGAGCGTTGGAGTAGAGCTCGACCAGCACCGTGTAGAGCGCTCCGACCTGAGGGCGCAGTCCCCGCACCTCCAGCAGCAACTGCAGCAGGTAGGGCAGCGGGTTCATGTGCTTGAGGGTTTCCGCGCGAAACTCGAAACAGGCCGACCAATCCAGTGGCGTGTCGTTGCCGTCGTTGGAGAACGTCAACGGCGAGGACCTCGCCTCCTCGATCAGGCTGAGTTCGATCAGGCTGACGTCGTCCTGGGTTTCGCCGCGGAAGGCGCTCAGGGCCCGCTGCACCTCGTCGAACAGCTGGCCGCGCTGCTCGTTCGCCGCCATCAGGTCCAGCAGGCGCTGTTCACCGAACAGCTCGCCGGCATGATTGCGCGTCTCAAGCAGCCCATCCGACAGCAGCAGCAGGCGGTCGCCCTCCAGCAGCGGGTAGACCTCGTACTTCTCGTCGAACACCGCCGGTTCCAGCACGCCGAGCGGCAGATGACGGGAAACCAGCGGAATACGTTCGTTACTCCTGCCACGCAGCAGGTAGCCGTCCGGCAGGCCGCCGTTCCACACTTCGACCACGCGCCGGTGGAAACTGAGGTTGATTAGCGTCGCGCAGCAGAACACGCCGACCGGGAGGATGCGCTTGAGCTTGGCATTCACCTCGCGAAGGATGTCGGCGAGCCCGTACCCCTTGGTGGTCATGCCGTAGAACACCTCCGCCAGCGGCATCGCACCGATCGCCGCGGGCAACCCGTGGCCGGTGAAATCGCCAAGCAGCACGTGCATGCCGCCAGAGGGCTTGTAGGCGGCCAGCATCAGGTCGCCGTTGAACAGTGCGTAGGGCGATTGCAGGTAGCGGATGTTGGGTGCGTTCAGGCAGCCCGAATGCGCGACCTTGTCGAACACCGCCTTGGCCACCCGCTGCTCGGCGACCAGATGTTCGTTGTGCTTGGCGATCAGGTCGCGCTGCTCCAGCACCGTCTGCTGCAGCCGACGCAGGCGGTCCATCGCGCGAATCTTGGCGCCGAGGATCACCCGGTTGTAGGGCTTGGCGAGAAAGTCGTCGCCGACCTCCAGGCAATGCACCAGGGCATCGTTATCGGTCAGGGACGTAAGGAAGATGATCGGGACGAGCGTTTCGCCGGCGGCGAGCTTGATCAGCCGGGCCGCCTCGAAGCCGTCCATTACCGGCATCAGTGCGTCCATCAGCACCAGTTGCGGCCGCTCCCGGCGAAACAGCTCCAAGGCTTCCTGCCCGTCGGCGGCGGTCAGCGCGCGATGGCCCTCGCGGGCGACGATGGCCGAAAGCAGCAGGCGATCGGCGGCGTTATCCTCCGCGATGAGGACCGACAACCGCTCAGACATACCGCCTCAACTGATCCGGAAGAGCTGTTCGAAATTGGAGATGGTAAGGATCTTGCGCACGTCCGGGCTGCAGTTGATCAGGCTGATCGCGGCACTCTCACCGCCGGCGTGATCGCGCAGCAGCAACAACATGCCGAGCGCGGAACTGTCCAGATAGGTCGCACCCTTGAGGTCGATCACGTAGCGCTTGGGCGAGGCGCTTATGCGTTCGTAGGCGTCGCGGAATTCCTGGTGAGCACCGAAATCGAAACGCCCCTGGATGAGGATGGTCAGCTCCTGACCGTCATCGGAGGCTTGCGAGGTTATAGCCATGAATTCTCCTTATGCGCCAGGAAGGACTGCAAACGGCGCCTGATCAAGATGTAGCACTGACTCGCCAGGCGAGCAACCGCAGTCAGTCGGGGCGGCGCGCGGACAGCCGCGCGGCAAGCTCGTCGAGCTGCTTCTGCTCGCGCTTCTCGTCCGCCGCCCGCGCCTCTTCGATATAGCGCTGGATCAGCTTGCGCAGCCCTTCCAGCCGCGTGTAGCAGGCCTGCCAGGCGTCACGCGCCTTGCGCAGGTTCTCGCGGTGGAAATCGACGTTGCGCTGCTGTTGCGCTACGGCCGTTTCCAGCTGCGACAGAAAGCGCTGATAGTTGATCAGCCATTGCCCGGACACGCCCTGCTGCCCCTGATTGACCAGTTGCTTCTGGTAATCGCCGCGGTACCGGTGCAGTTCATTGAGCTGGTTTTCCACCTGGCCGAGCTGCGTCTGGCAGCGACCGAGCATGCGCGCGGCCTCGCGCTCGGCCTTTTCCGCCATGTCCACCACCGGCACCAGCCGGGCCGCCCTGCTCTGCGCCATCTATCAGCCCTTATCGGCTTGCAGCACCGCGGCCAAGTTCGCCGACGCCTGCTCCAGGCTTTCACTTTCGCGCAGGCCCTGGCGCAGGTAGGCGACCATCAGCGGCTGCTTGGCGATGGCCATGTCGGTTTCAGGATCGCCGCCGGCGACATAGGCACCGACGCTGATCAGGTCGCGGCTCTGCTGGTAGCGCGACCATAGCTGCTTGAAGCGCTGGGCGTTGCGCAGGTGCTCGGGGCTGACCACCTGGGGCATCACCCGGCTGATGGAAGCTTCGATGTCGATCGCCGGATAGTGGCCCTCTTCGGCCAGCCGTCGCGACAACACGAAGTGGCCGTCCAGTACCCCGCGCGCCGAATCGGCGATCGGGTCCTGCTGGTCGTCCCCTTCCGACAGCACGGTGTAGAACGCGGTGATCGAGCCGCCGCCGGCCTCGGCATTGCCGGCCCGCTCGACCAGCTTCGGCAGCCGGGCGAACACAGAGGGCGGATAACCCTTGGTCGCCGGCGGCTCGCCGATGGCCAGGGCGATCTCGCGCTGGGCCTGGGCGAAACGGGTCAGCGAATCCATCAGCAACAGGACGTTCTTGCCCTTGTCGCGGAAGTACTCGGCGATGCGCGTGCAGTACATCGCCGCGCGCAGGCGCATCAGCGGCGCTTCGTCCGCCGGCGAGGCCACCACCACCGAGCGCTTGAGGCCTTCCTCGCCAAGGATCTCCTGGATGAATTCCTTCACCTCGCGGCCACGTTCGCCGATCAGTCCGACGACGATGATCTCGGCTTCGGTAAAGCGCGTCATCATGCCCAGCAGCACGCTCTTGCCCACGCCCGTACCGGCGAACAGGCCGAGGCGCTGGCCGCGGCCCACGGTGAGCAGCCCGTTGATGCAGCGGATGCCGACGTCCAGCGGCTCGTGGATGGGTTCGCGATTGAGCGGGTTGATGATTGGCCCATCCATCGGCACCCAGTCCTCGGCCTTCATCCGGCCCTTGCCGTCGAGGGCATTACCGGCGCCGTCGAGCACCCGACCGAGCATGCTCATGCCCATGGGCAGGCGGCCGGTATCGGGCATCGGCACCACCCGCGCGCCGGGCGCGATACCGGCCAGGCTGCCGACCGGCATCAGGTAGATCTTGCCGTTGGAGAAGCCCATGACCTCGGCCTCGACCTGGACCGGCTGGTAGCTACCGTCGTTGATCACCAGGCAGCGACTGCCTATGGCGGCGCGCAAACCTTCGGCTTCGAGGGTCAGGCCGACCATGCGCAGCAGACGCCCTTCCACCAGTGGCTGGCTGGGGAGCTGCACGGCGTCAACGTAACCTGCCAGACGCCTGGCGAGGCTGGAGCGTTCAAGACGCATCGGGCGTGCTCAGGTCGACCGCGACATCGGCAGCCGGCGGGTGCACCTTCTGCTCGCGCTGATGTTCGAATATCTGGTTCATCGCCTGCGCCAGGCGCGTCTCGATACTGGCGTCGATCTGGCTGTGCTCGCTCTCCACCTTGCAGCCTCCGGGCAGCAAGTTCTCGTCTTCCAGGATCCGCCAGTTCTCCTCGTTGCGCTCGCGCAACGCCTTGACCAGTTCGAAGTCCTGCGGATTGACGTGGATACGCACGTTCTCGGCCCCCATCGGCAGCAATTTGAGCGACTCACGGACGACCTGGCGCAACTGGCTGGAATCGGTGACCAGCTCGCGCTGGATCACCTGGCGAACGACGTGGCCTACCAGCTCCACGAGCGTCGCCTCGAGCTGCTGGTCCTGCTCGCCGATGGGCTCGAACAGCTGCGCCATCAGGTGTTCGAGCCGTTCGAGCTTGAGGTTCAGCAGCGCGTCGGCTTCCTGCTTGGCCTTGATCTGGCCGGAGTGGAAACCGTCCTTCTCGCCGGTGGCGAAGCCTTCGTTGTAGGCGTCCTGGCGGATCGCCTCGAGTTCGTCGAGCGTCAGTGGTTTGACCGCCTGATCGGAGATGTCCTCGATCAGGTTCTGCGCACGCTCCTCGCTCGGCTCCGCCACCGCGGGCTCGCTGCCGGGCAGCGGCGGCGGGTCGAAACTGGGCAGCGACCAGCTCTCGAAACCGCTGCCGCGGACGTCGCGCGCGCGGATCAGGTCGCTGGGCTCTTCCTTCGCCATTTAGATCATCTCTTCGCCGCCCTTGCCACCCAGGACAATTTCCCCGGCTTCGGCCATCCGGCGGGCAATGGTAAGAATTTCCTTCTGCGCGGTCTCGACGTCGCTGACGCGCACCGGTCCCTTTGCTTCGAGGTCGTCGCGCAGCAACTCGGCGGCGCGTTTGGACATGTTCTTGAAGACCTTTTCCTTGATCGCGTCGTCGGAGCCCTTGAGCGCCAGGACCAGCACATCGGACGACACTTCGCGCATCAGCGCCTGGATGCCGCGGTCGTCGACGTCGGCCAGGTTGTCGAAGACGAACATCAGGTCCTCGATCTGCGCCGACAGGTCTTCGTCCATCTCGCGGATCGAATCCATCAACTGGCCTTCGGACGAGCTGTCCAGGTAGTTCATGATGTCGGCCGCACGCTTCACGCCGCCCATGGTGGCGCGCGAGGTGTTCGAACTGCCGGAGAACTGCTTCTCGAGAATCTGGTTGAGTTCCTTCAACGCCGCCGGCTGTACGGTGTTCAGCGAGGAAACGCGCAGGATGATGTCCAGGCGGACCTTGTGGTCGAAGTGGCTGAGCACCTCGCCGGCCTGGTCGGGGTCCAGATAGGCGACCACGATCGCCTGGATCTGCGGGTGTTCGTAGCGGATCACGTCGGCCACGGCGCGCGGCTCCATCCACTTCAGGCTGTCCAGACCGCTGGTGCTGCCACCCAGGAGAATCCGGTCGATCAGGCTGCCGGCTTTGTCCTCGCCCAGCGCCTGGGTCAGCATCTTGCGGATGTAGCCATCGGCACCGACGCCCAGGCTGGTCTGATCGCCGACGATGTCGACGAACTCGCCCATCACCTTCTCGACCTGCTCGCGGTGTACGTTGCGCATCTGCGCCATGGCCATGCCGACGCGCTGCACTTCCTTCGGCCCGAGGTGCCTCAACACCTGGGCGGCATCGGTCTCACCCAGGGACAACAGCAGGATGGCGGCCTTGTCGACCTTGTTCAGCTTGGTGGGTGCGCGCTCATTCATCGGCGTTGATCCAGTCTTTCACGACCTGGGCGACACGGCCCGGGTCTTCGGCCACAAGATTCTTGATGGCGTTGAGCTGCGCATCATAACCCTCGGACGGGCTCGGCAGCATGATGCTCTGCGGGCCGCCGAGGCTCACGCGATCGTCCGACAGCTCACCCTCAAGCCCACCGCCCACGGTTCCGGCGATGCCACCCGCCGCACCGAGCGCGCCCAGCTCCTTGCCCTTGCCGCCGCCGCTGATGTTGTTCAGCACCGGGCGCAGGACGAACCACACCAGGATCATGATCAGCAGTGCCGGGAACAGTTGCTTGAGGGTACTCATCAGCATGCTGAACCAGGTCTGCTCGTACCACGGAATGTCGATGGCCTCGATACCGGTGTCCGGCGCGAAAGCGTTGTTGATCACGCTCACGCTGTCGCCACGGCTGGCGTCGAAACCTACGGCGTCCTGCACCAGACGGGTGAAGCGCGCCAGTTCGTCGGCGCTCCACGGCGTGTGGGTGACCTCGCCATTCTCAGGGTTGACCTTGATCTGGTCGTCCAGTACCACCGCAACCGACAGACGGCGCAGACGGCCCTGCTGCTGCTTGGTGTAGCTGACGGAACGGTCCAGCTCGTAGTTGCGGGTAGCCTGCTCGCGCTTGTCGGACGGGAACGGCGCCAGCATCGGCTGACCGGTGGCCGGGTCCGTGATCTGCGCCCCGTTGGCGTCGAGCAGCGGCTGGCCAGCAGCGATCGGGCCGGCGGGTGCGGCAGCGGCCTGGCCGGTCTGCTGCGGTGCGCTGGCGGCGCCCGGAGGCTGGTTGGACAGTGCGCCGGGCACGCCATCGGTGCTGGAGCTGGAGCTGCGCTGTTCGTTGACCGACTGCTCGCTGCGCAGCGCCGGTTGATCCGGGTTGAAGGTTTCGGAGGTGGACTCCACCGCGCTGAAATCGACGTCGGCGGAAACTTCGGCCTTGTAGCGGCCGTTACCGACCACCGGCTGGAGGATGTTCTGCACGCGCTGGGTGAACATGGTCTCCATGCGGCGGCTGTAGTCGTACTGCTTGCCGGCCATCGACAGCTCGGACAGCTCCTGCTGGTCGGACAGCAGGTTGCCCTTCTGGTCGACGACGGTGACCTGCGACTTGCTCAGCTCCGGCACGCTGGTGGCGACCAGGTTGACGATCGCCATCACCTGGCTCGGCTCCAGGCTGCGGCCCGGATACAGCTCGACCAGCACGGATGCGGTCGGCTTGCGCTCGTCACGGACGAACACCGAGCTCTTCGGAATGGCCAGGTGCACGCGTGCGGCCTTGATGTTGTTGAGGCTGGCGACGGTACGACCCAGTTCACCTTCCAGGCCGCGACGGTAGTTGGTCGCTTCCATGAACTGGCTGGTGCCCAGCGCCTGCTCCTTGTCGAGGATCTCGAAGCCGACGTTGCCGTCGGTCTGCTGGATGCCGGCGCCGGCCAGCTTGATGCGGGCCCGGGCAACGTCGTCGGCCTTGACCAGCAGCGCGCCGGAGTTCGGCTCGATCTTGTAGGGGATGTCGGCCGCGGTGAGCGCCTCGATGACCTGGTTGGCATCCATACCGGTCAGGCTGCCGTACAGCGGACGGTAGTCCGGCTGTTGCGACCAGAGCACCACGGCGAAGCCGATGGCCACGCTGGCGGCCAGGCCGACCAGCAGGCCGATCTGCCGCAGCATGCTCATCTGCGACAGGTTGCTGAGGAAGGCGAGACCCAGCAGCGGCTTCTTCGGCTCCGAAGCGTCGGCGGGGTTGCGGGCGGGAACGTTCATAACAGCATCGGCCATGTCTTGATCCTACCTGCCCTTAAACCGGCATCTGCATGATGTCTTGATACGCCTGAACCAGTTTGTTACGCACCTGGGTCATGGCCTGGAAGGAAACGCTCGCCTTCTGAGAGGCGATCATCACGTCGGTGATGTCCACCCCGCTCTTGCCCATCTCGAACGCACTGGAAAGCTGGCTGGAGGCTTGCTGGGTTTCATTCACCTTGCCGACGGCCTGACCGAGCATGTCGGCGAAGCTTGGCGCGCCCACTGCGGCGGGCTCGCTGGCCGCCGGCTTGGCGCGGGCCATCGCTTCCGTCTGCATGGAACGCATTTCCAGCATCAGTCGATTGAATTCAATACCCTGGCTCATCGCACTCTCCGGCTTCCGCAGCTTTTTTGACGCTTGGCGGCTTCTTGCACAGGAGATTGCAACTAGGGTGCCAAAACCTGAGCGGCATTGGCATGCGGGCTGGAACGCCCGGTGGCTGCGGCCTGCAGCGATGCATGCGCTATCGTCAGGTCAGCGGTTCGATACCCGCGCGAAGGAAATCCGTCGAGACGTTCGACGGAATCGGCGGCTGGGAGAGCCGCTGGCGGATTACTGGCGGGATGCTGCGGACGACCTCAGCTGGCGTAGAGATAAGCCTCCACATCCATTCCGGCGTCGCGCATCTGGGCCAGCTTGTAGCGCAGGGTGCGCGGGCTGATCCCCAGGCGCTCTGCCGCCTCCTTGCGTCGGCCGCGCTCGCAGCGCAGCGTCTCGATGATCATCTTGAACTCGCGCCGGCGCAGGTCCTCGCTCAGGTCGCCGGCAGCCTGCACGGCGGCCGGCGGCGGGCTGACCAGCATCGGCGCGGACACCGCCGGGGCCAGTATCGGCGCATGGCCGATGGGCGAAGTCAGGCACAGGTCGTGGGGCTGGATGAGGCCGCCCTGCTGGAGGATCAGCGCGCGCTGGATGGCGTTGTCCAGTTCGCGCACGTTGCCTGGCCACGGGTGCGCGGTCAGGCAGGATTGCGCCTGCTCGGAGAAGCGCACGGCGGCGTGGTTCATTTTCTTGACGTGCTTGGCGAGCAGGCGCTCGGCCAGCGGCAGAATGTCGGCGGTGCGCTCGCGCAGCGGGCGCCAGGCCAGCGGAAACACCGAAAGCCGGTAGTAGAGATCCTCACGGAAGCGCCCCGCCGCCACTTCCGCCAGCAGGTCGCGGTTGCTGGTGGCGAGCACGCGGATGTCCAGGGCAATCGGCTTGCGCGCGCCGACACGCTCCACTTCGCGCTCTTGCAGCACCCGCAGCAGCTTGGCCTGCAGGCCGAGCGGCATCTCGGAAATCTCGTCGAGCAGGATGCTCCCGCCCTCCGCCAGTTCGAACTTGCCCGGCTGCGCACTGACGGCGCCGGTGAAGGAACCCTTCTCATGGCCGAACAGCGTGGCCTCAAGCATGTTGTCGGGAATCGCCGCGCAGTTGATCGCGATGAAAGGCTTGGCGGCACGCGGCGACTGCTGGTGGATGTAGCGCGCCAGCACTTCCTTGCCGGTGCCGGATTCGCCGGTGATCATCACCGTCGAGTCGCTGCGCGCCACGCGGGCAGCCAGATCGAGCAGTTGCAGGCTGGCCGGCTCCCGCGCGACCGGGCCTTCCTCGCTGGCGCCGGGGCGGCCCAGTGCATGGCGGCCGACGAGTTCCAGCAGGCTTTTCGAATCGAACGGCTTGACCAGGTAGTCGACGGCCCCCTGGCGCATGGCGTCCACCGCACGCTCGACGGCGCCGTAGGCGGTCATCAGCAACACCGGCAGTTGCGGATAGCGCGAGCGGATCAGACCGAGCAGCTGATGGCCATCCATGCCCGGCATGTTCACGTCGCTCAGCACCAGGCTGAAGGCGTGCTCGTTCAGCGCGGCGAGCGCCGCCTCGGCGCAGTCCACGGCGACGAAATCGTGACCGGCCAGCGCCAGCGTGTCGGCCAGGGCTTCGCGCAGGGCGCGGTCATCTTCGACGAGCAGGATGTTCGCGGTCATGGTCACTCCGTCACAGCAGTGGGGGCCGCGACGATCAGCGGCAGGTCGAGAATCGCGCAGGTACCGAAGCCGACCCGCGAACGCAGTTGCAGCGTGCCGCGATGCGCACGCGCCACGGCCTTGACCACCGCCAGCCCGAGGCCGGTACCGGTGGTCCTGGTGGTGAAGAAGGGTTCGCCCAGCCGCGCCAGAGTCGTCGCCTCGATGCCGGGACCGTTGTCGCTGACGCACAGGCGCAGGCGGTCATCGCGCACGTACAGGTGAACCTTCAGGGCGGTGCCGCGCCCGGCGGCCTGGAGGGCATTCTCGATCAGGTTGAGCACGGTGCCGACCAGGGTGTCGCGGTTGCACAGCAGCTCGCCAATCCGTGCATCGCACTGCCAGCGCACGTTCATCCCGTCGATATGCGGCTCGGCGGCGCTGCGCAGCGCTTCGAACAACGCCGCTGGCGCCAGTCGGTCGGTCATCGGCAGTTCGCCACGGGCGAACACCAGCATGTCGCGGACCTGGTGTTCGAGTTCGTGCAGGCGCTCCTTGAGACGCCCGGCGAAGCGCTGTTGCTGCTCGGGAGGCAGCACGCGCTCGTTGAGGTGGCTGGCGTAGAGCATCGCCGCCGACAACGGCGTGCGCACCTGATGCGCCAGCGAGGCCACCATCCGGCCGAGCGCGGAAAGCCGCTCGTGGCGGGCCAACTGGTCCTGCAGGCGACGGGTTTCGGTGAGGTCGGTGAGCAGCACCAGTTGGCCCGGCTCCGCATTCAGCGAACGGGTCGCGATGGACAGCCGCCGGCCATCCTTGAGCGACACCTCATGGCCATCGTCCTGGCGCGGCGCGAAGCAGCGGACGATCACCTGACGCCAGAGCACCCCGACCAGCGGCTGGCCGAGCAGTTGCCCGGCGACCGGGTTGGCCTCACGGACCAGGCCCTGGCCGTCGATGACCACGACCCCGCCGGGAAGCAGGTCGAGCAGGCTCTGCAGGCGCTGCGCCAGGCGCTCCTTCTCCGCCAGTTCCTGCATGCGCTGGGCGCTGACCAGCTCCAGTTCGCCGGTGAGCTGATCGACCCGGGCCTGCAGCGATCCGTAGGAATCGCTGAGCCGTTCGGACATCTGCTCGAACAGCGCATACGCCCGGCCGAGCTCATCGGCGGTGGAATCGCTCGGCAGAACGGGATCGAGGCTGGCGCTCTGGGCGGCTGGCTTCATGTGAATCTCTCGCGTGGCGACCGTCAGAGAACGGTCGTGGTGAGAGACGATTAGCAATCCCCGTGCCCATAAAAAAACAGCCCGCTTTTCAATAACTTGAAAAGCGGGCGTCAAACTTTTGGAAAAATCCGGGAAGCGGACGGGAGCGGCCGGGCAGCGCGGGTCAGCCCTCGTCTTCGTCTTCGCGGCGGCTCATGCCGTACTTGCGCATCTTCTCCACCAGCGTCGTGCGGCGGATGCGCAGGCGCTCGGCGGCGCGGGCCACGACACCGTTGGCGTCGTCCAGGGCCTGCTGAATCAGCCCCTGTTCGAGGTTGCCCAGGTAATCCTTCAGGTCCAGGCCCTCGGGCGGCAGCATGCTGCCGGAGTCGATTCCCACGGGAAGCTGGCTGGTGAGCGCGGCGCGCTCTTCGAGTTCTTCACGCAGGCTGGCGGTGAGGTTCTCGTCCTCATCGTCGACGTAGCGGAATTTCTTCGGCAGGTCGGAAACACCGATCACCCCGTACGGATGCATGATCGCCATGCGCTCCACCAGGTTGGCCAGCTCGCGGACGTTGCCCGGCCAGTCGTGCTGACACAGCGACATGATGGAGCCGGAGTTGAAGCGGATCGAACCGCGCTTTTCGTGCTCCATGCGCGAGATCAGCTCGCTCATCAGCAGCGGGATGTCCTCGACGCGCTCGCGCAGTGGGGCCATCTCGATGGGAAAGACATTGAGGCGGTAGTACAAATCCTCGCGGAAGCTGCCCTCCTCGATCATCTTCTCGAGATTCTTGTGGGTCGCCGCGATGATGCGCACGTCGGCGCTCTGGGTCTTGTTGCTGCCTACGCGCTCGAAAGTGCGCTCCTGCAGCACGCGCAGCAGCTTGACCTGCATCGGCAACGGCATGTCGCCGATCTCGTCGAGGAACAGCGTGCCTCCGTTGGCCAGCTCGAAGCGCCCCGCGCGGCTGGTGATGGCGCCGGTGAACGCGCCCTTCTCGTGGCCGAACAGTTCGCTTTCCAGCAACTCCGCCGGGATCGCGCCGCAGTTGACCGGGACGAACGGCCCTTCGCGGCGCTTGGAATGGTAATGCAGGTTGCGCGCGACCACTTCCTTGCCGGTACCCGACTCGCCGAGGATCAGCACGCTGGCCTCGGTGTCCGCGACCTGCTGCATCATCGTCCGCACGTGCTGGATGGCGCGGCTGGTGCCCACCAGGCTGCGGAACAGGTTCGGCTCGCGCTGACGACCACGCTCGCGGGCCTCGTCGTACATCTCGCGATAGACCTGGGCACGGTGCAGTGAATCGAGCAGCTTGTTGTAGCTGGGCGGCATCTCGAGCGAGGCCAGCACGCGGCGGCGCAGTTCCTCCGGGCAATCCGCGGCAAGCGACTCGCCGATCATCAGCACCGGGAGGAATTCGTCCCAGGCCCCGATCTGCTTGAGCAATTCGCTGCTGGTGCCCTTGGTGCTGACCTCGCCGAGCAGCACGCCAAGCACGTCCCGACTGGAGTTCAGCGGAGCGATGCAGTCCCGCCACTCCTGACTGCGGCAGGCCAGGTGATCCTCGCCAAGAAAATTGAGGATGACCGCCAGGTCGCGACGACGGTCGTCATTGTCATCAATCAGGAGAATCTTGGTTTCACGCCACATAGAGGTTGGCTTCTAGGTCGGACGGGGAAAAGGCCACACAGCTCTAACGCGGTAGCAATGTGCCGCTAGTAAAGTCAAAAAACGGTCATTAGTCAAATTTATGGCACAAAAAAAGCCTGGATTTGACTCAGGCTTGCTTTGTGTCACTTCGCCAGCGCGGTGTCAGCCAAACATCTTGTAGATCTTGGCGCCCTGGTGGGCCTTGTTCACCTGAGCCATTTCTTCGCCAAGGCGTTCGCGGACACTTTTGCAGGAAATGACCAGGTCACGGTAGATCGCCAGGATATCCTCCAGCGTCATCTTCAAATCGCCGTCGCGCTCGACTTCGCGCATGGCGTCATCGACCGCTTCGCGGCACTGCTGGTCGAGCAGGCCGATGGCCGTCCAATCCTGATTGGTCAATGCCTCCCGCAAAGCTATACCGGTATTTTCGAGACGCTTAACGGCAGTGTTCATGATCACGCACCTTGAATGGGAGCGGGTACCGGCGCAATGCCGTCCCAACCCTCTTTGACCTTGCGCAGCAGGGAGGAAACCAGTTCCAGGGAAGCGGAGTCGTTTTTCAGGTTGGCCTGAAGCAGACGCTGGCTCATGAATTCGTACAGGCCCTCGAGGTTGCTGGCGTACTCGCCGCCCTTTTGCTTGTCCAGCGCCTGACGCAGACCGTTGATGATATTGATGGCCTTGCCGATCAGCACGCCCTTTTCGCCGGTCTGACCACGCGCCATGGCGCCCTGGGCCTGGGCGATGCGGTCCAGAGCCCCCTCGTAAAGCATCTGGATCAGGCGATGAGGACTTGCTTCGGCCAGTTGGGACTGGGTACTGACTTGCTGATAATTCTTGAGGGCTGAAGCTGGGTACATGCCGGCGTCTCCTAAATAAGACGAATGAAACCTTCTGATTTAGTTATCGGGCCAGCGGGTGGAATCTTTAGCGTGAAACGAAAATTTGCCCGGGGAAAGCGCTGCAGGAAGAGTGCTGCAACGACGGTGCGGAGTGCGCCGAAAACGGCAAACGCCGTCGCGCATGCCCGCGTCAGGAAGCGGCAAAAGGGGGCGCCGCCCCGCGACATCAGTTGTCCTTGTTGTTCAGCGCGTTGAGCGTTTCGAGAATGCTCGAGCTGGTCGCGTTGAGCTGGGCCACCAGGGCGTCCATGGTGTTGTACTTCTTGTACAGGCTGGTCTGCAACGTCTCGATTCGCCGGTCAAGCGCGTCCTGCTGGTCATCCAGGCCCTCCAGCGTGCCCTTCAGCGAGTTCTCCTTGCTTTCCAGCAGGCCACCCTTGGCGGTGTAGACGGAAGTGACGTCGCCGAGACGCGAGATCAGCCCGTCGTCTCCTGTGAAGAAGGATTTGACCGAGTCGTAGTTGGCTGCGACGCCATCGCTCAACGCCTTCTCATCGACTGTCAGGGTGCCGTCCTTGTTCGTCGATACGCCCAACTGCGCCAGGATGCTCAGATTGCCACTGGTCGTGGACGGCTCGACCAGGGCGCTGCGGATCGAGTTCATCATGGTCCGCATCGTCGCATCACCGACCAGAGCGCCGGCGTCCGTGGTGCTGCCATCGGCAGACACCGAGACCCTGGTCAACGCGTTGGTCACCGAGATCAACGTGTTGTAGGCGGTGACGAAGGTCTCCACCGAGGACTTGATGCCGTCGGTGTTGGTCGACATCGAGATCGTCGACTCGCCCTTTCCCGTCAGGGTGATGGACAAACCGCTGAGGGCCGAGGTGGTGTTGGTCGAACTGGACATCTCCAGCCCGTCGAGGGTGAACTTCGCATCCGCGGACAGGGTGATGTAGCCCGCGCCGGTGCCGGTCTGCTTCTGCAGGTCATGCGCCACAGTGGTGACCCCGTTCTCGTCGGTGGTCGAGGTGACGTTGACGTTCAGGGCGGAAAGGTCGCCGGTACCCGACATGAAGATGTCGGTATTTTCACCGGTGGTTTCCGACGACAGCACGAGGCGCGAACCGTTGGAGTCGGTGACGATGTTCGCGCTGATCCCCGCGGATGAGGACAACTGCGAGTTGATCGAGTCGCGAATGCTGCTCAGCGAGGCGCCGGCAGCCACGTTCACCGAATAGTGGGCGTTGTCGCCCACGTCGATCGTCAGCTTCCCACCGGATGCGAAGGTGGTGGAGCTGCCGCCGCTGAGGCTCGCAGTGGCGACCTTCGAGGCGGTGGCAAGGCTGGTGACGTTGAGCGCATAGGAACCTTCCACCGCCCCCGAGTTGGAGGTGACGGTAGCGACCGTCTCGGCGGACGACTTCGCGCTGAGCCCGTCGAAACTGGTGCTCTTCGATGTCAAGGCCGTCAGCGAGGCCTCGAAGGCCTCCATTGCCGCCTTCAAGGTGCCCACGGCAGACAAACTGGTTTCGGTCTTCGCCGTAAGGCGATCGATCTGCCCCTGCTTGGGCGCCTTTTCCGCCTCGACGGTGACTTCTACCAGCGCATCGATATCCAGGCCCGAACCCAGGCCGGTGATCGACGTTTTGGCGGACGACGAGCTACTGGTCGTGGTAGCCGGCGGCGTCGTGGACGTCGTTCCCGTCGTAGAAGTTGTAGTCACCATCGTTGCTATCCCCTATGCCATTTTAGTGGCGCTGATACTTCCCTTTAGCAAAAGTCGCGCCATCAAGCCTGCTCGCGAAGCAGCAAGCTGCGCATGCCGTCCAGGTTAGCAGCCAGTTCCAGCGCTTCCTCCGAGGGAATCTGGCGAATCACTTCACCGGAATCACTGGCGACAACCTGTACGACGACACGGCCACTGGATTCGTCGAGGTGGAAATCCAGGTTGCGTTTTATCGACTGGGCGTAGTTCTGCATGCTCGCTACGGCCGAGTCCAGCTCGCCCCGGTCGATCGATTCGCTCGCACTCACCGCGCTTTCGGCCTTCCCGGTCGCCACGCTGGTGGCCGCGTCCGACGCCACCTTGCCCGACGAAGCGGAGGTGGCGGTGGACGGGACATATTGCACATTCGGAGTCGTGATATTCATTTGGAAATCACCTCACAACGGGAAAAGGGGGAAGGCATCAATGCACTTCCCCCTCCCCCTATTTAGTATCGATTACTGGAGCAGACTCAGCACAGCGGACGGCAGCTGGTTGGCCTGGGCCAGGATCGCTGTCGAAGCTTGTTGCAGGGTTTGCTGCTTGGTCAGCTCGGCAGTTTCCGATGCGAAGTCAGCGTCCTGAACGCGGCTGCGGGCAGCCGTGGAGTTCTCGGAGATGCTCTGCAGGTTGGAAACCGTGCTGTCGAAGCGGTTCTGCACGGCGCCGAGGTCGGCACGTTGCGAATCGATGTTGGAGATCGCCTTGTCGATGACCGAGATCGCGTCCTGCGAACCGCTCGCCGTGGTGATATCGGTGTCGGTGATGCTGGTCAGCTCCGATTTGGTGGTTGCGCTGCCGAAAGCAGTGGCCGCAACGTTGCCGGTCTTGTCGGTCAGGCTGTAGGCCTTCGCCGAGTTCAGATCGACACTGCCGCGTACGACGGTATCGCTGCCAATCTGGGTGCTGGAACCGAAATCACCGTCAGCATCCTGAACCTCGACCTTCACACCCGTGACGCTGCCGGTGGCAGTAGTGTTGGTGAAGGAGATGTTTTCACCGGAGCTGGAAGTGATCGAAAGCTCGCCGCTGTCTTCGTTGTAGTTGACGGAGATACCCAGCGACGAGGCGTTGGAGCTCAGTTGATCGGCCAGGTCGGAAGTCGACTTAGCACCGACGATGCTGGCGCTTGCAGTACCAACGTTGATGGTGAAGGAGGCACCGCTGGTGGCAGCAGCGCTACCATCTTCGACGCTCAGTTTCGCCGTGGTGCTGGCAGTAGCGCTGAGGCCGGTAACCGAGCCGTTCAGAGCTTTGGCGATGTCCTTGGCGGATGCAGAAGCAGCGATGTCAACGTCTTTGGTCTTGCCGCCGCCGGTAACGGTGATGGTGCCGGACACAGCTGCCTGAGCGCCGCTGGTGGTGATCGATGCGGTAGCCGAAGCTTGCTGCGAACCGATCTTGCTGGCCGAAACGTTACCCAGGGTCAGGTTGATGGTTTCGTTGGCGTTTGCGCCGACCTGGAAGCTGGAGGTACCGAAGGAGCCGTCGAGCAGGTTGCGACCACCGAAGGTGGTGGTGCTGGAGATACGGGTCAGCTCGGTGGTGAGCTGCGAGTATTCGGCCTGCAGGGAGTTGCGGTCTTCGTCGCTGTTCGAGCCGTTGGCCGATTGCAGGGCCAGTTCACGCATACGTTGCAGGATGTTGGTGGATTCCTGCATGGCGCCTTCGGCGGTCTGCGCGATGGAGATGCCATCGTTGGAGTTCTTGACCGCTACGTCCAGGCCGTTGATCTGGCTGGTCAGACGGTTGGAGATCTGCAGGCCGGCCGCATCGTCTTTGGCGCTGTTGATTTTCAGGCCGCTGGACAGACGCTGCATGGTGGTCGACAGAGCGTCAGAAGACTTGTTCAGGTTCTTCTGGGTATTCAGTGCGGCAATGTTGGTGTTGACGGTAAGAGCCATGACGAGAACCTCGTGGTGTGGGCTTGTACGACTCCCGGCCTTGGCAACCGCCGGGATTGGCCTAGAGAGCTTTCGTGATGTTTATCGTCGTGCCGGCAGAAAGCTTTAACGTTTTTTAAAACTTTTTTGCTGCGGGGCTTGACCGCTCTCGCGAGACTCCGAACATCACCACGGAGCCACGTCTTCGGGCATCCGGGTTATCGGTTCGGGCTCGCGAATCTTTAACCGTTTTCAGTCAGGCAGCCAGGCCTTGCGCCAGGCCAGCAGGTTGTCGCCTTCGAGCATCCATTCGGCACGCACCCGTGCCTGCAATGCGTCGCCCATGGCCGCGGCACCCTCCAGGTCCTGCAGGTGCGCGCGGATCGCGTCGACCCATTCCTTGTAGCGATTTCTCACCCGCGTCACCGGTAGATCGGTGCGGTAAGGCTCGATGTCGCTGCAGACCACCGGGAATCCGCAGATCCCATACTCGAGAAGGCGCAGATTGCTCTTGCAGCGGTTGAACAGGTTGTCTTCCAGCGGAGCCAGGGCCAGATCGAGGTTCAACGAGGCCAGCTTCGCCGGGTAGAGGTCGATATGCACGCCCGGGTGGAATTCATGCAGGTAAGGCAGCAGGCCTTCAGGGCACATGCCGAGGAACACCCAATCCACCTCGTCGGCGAGGTCCTTGACCACGTCGATGATCAGCTCCAGATCGCCGGTATGCCCGGAACCGCCGGCCCAGCCCACGCGCGGCTTGCGCCCCTGGCGACGCTGACTGCTCAGATCGCCCCACCAGTCCAGCGGAAGACGGTTGTGCATCACCCTGATGTTCGGATGCATCCCCTCCAGTGCCTCGGCCAGGGGTTCGGTGGACACCACGAAGCGATCGACGAAACCAAGGCTCTTGCGTAACGACTTCAGCACATCCTTGGAGAAGGTGCCGCGATGCACGCTTTTCAGCGGCAGGTTCGGCAGGTAGTCGTCCAGCTCATAGACCTTGAACGTGTTGGTCAGCGTCTTGACCCGATTGACCCAGCCATGGAAATGCTCGGAGAGCTGCCGTTGCACGACGATTGCGTCCGGCGCATAGCGCGCGAAGTCGGGCATATCCAGCATGATCTGCGACAGCTTGCCGTCTACCAGGCCGCTCTCCTCCATCGCATTGAACGGCTTGATGATGCGGTAGTGGCCGCAGCCGGTCATATCGCCCATGTGCGCCATCACCACCGGCAACGGGCGCCAGCTCAGCGGTCGCCAGGTCAGATCGGTGTCCGACTCCATCTCGAAGCCATTGCCGTTGAGCGACAGATTGGGGTTGTAGGCCGGATCGCGGGCTATCAGCGGCAACCACTTGGCATACATCGCGTCCTGCTCGGCCGTGAAACGCTTCAGCTTCGCCTCCTGGACGCCCGGATCGATGGCTTTCTGACTGACGCTTCCTTCGTGTATCACCCTCGCATGGGGTGTCCAGACCGTCAGATAACCGGCTTCCCTCACCTTCAGGCAAAGGTCGACGTCGTTGTAGGACACCTTGAAGGCCTGCTCGTCGAGCCCTCCCACTTCGTCGTAGACCGATTTGCGGATGAGCAGGCAGGCGGCGGTGACGGCGGAGTAGTTCTGGTCGACCTGCAGGCGCTGCATATAGCCGGCGTCGTCGCCGGGCAGGCCACAGAACGGATGCTCGGACGGTCCGCGCAGGCCGAGTACCACGCCAGCGTGCTGGATACGTCCGTCCGGATAGAACAGCTTCGCACCGACGATGCCGACCTCGGGCCGCTGGCCGTGGTTGAGCAGGTTTTCCAGCCAGTCTTCCTGGACGATGGCGGTATCGTTGTTGAGCAGGACCAGGTACTCGCCCTGCGCCTCGCGCGCCGCCATGTTGTTGATCGCCGAATAGTTGAACGGATGCGGATAGCGCAGGACGCGCACCTTGCTCGCATCCATCCGCGCAACGCCGTCCAGCCACGCCAAGGCCTCCGGCGTCTCGCTGTTGTTGTCGACGATCAGCAATTCGTAGTTGGGATAGCGGGTCTTCTCGAGCAGGCTGGTGACGCAACGCAGCAGCATCGGCAGCTGGTCCCTGGTCGGCACGATGATGGAGACCAGAGGTTGCTCGACATGCCCGTAGTGCAGCCGGTAACGCCCCGGCAGGTGCTCCAGTACCTGGGCATGGCCATAGCCCCGCCGCTGCAGATGGCGTTCGATGACCCGCACTTCGTCGGCGACATCTTCGAGGCTGGGCGCCGCGGCGATCAGCAGCGGCTCATCCAGGTGACCGATGCCGGCAGTGCCGTATTGCTCGATCAGCCGAGTGATCAGTTCCAGCTCCAGCGCGGCTGGATAGCTATCATCGAAACCGCCCAGCACCTCCAGCGCCTCGCGGCCGAACAGCCAATGGCGCGCCATCGCACTGGGCAGGCTGAGCAACAGGTCGAGGTTGAAGGAGGGCCGGAACACCGCACCCAGATCGCCGCTGGCATCGCTCAGCAATTCGTCGGCATAGACCGCCTGCAGCCCCTGCGCGGCGGCGAGTTCCACACGTGCGCAAAGCAGCCCTCCAGCCGTGAAGGTGGTTCCGGCATCGATCAGCATCAGCCAGTCGAACCCTCCTCCCGCAACCACCTGATTCACGCTGGCGGCCAGTTCATCCGGAGTGATGAGCATGCGCCGATGGCCGAGGCTTTCTCCCGCAGTCGCCTTCGCCGTACTCATCACCCAGGGAAGAACGGTGCCCGGCGCATCCGCCTGCGACAGACTGGCCAGCGTCGCGGCCACCCTGGATGCATCGCCCTGCAGGTCGATGATGACGACGGCAAGCAGCGGATCGCCAATGGCGCGCAGATGGTCCTCGATCATGCGACTCTGGACCGGGGTCGGGACGCGTGCCTCGACCCAGCCCCGAACGGTGAACGGCGACTCGTCGCTCGGCGCATCCACTGCCGTACTGGCGTTCCCGAACCAGGTGAAGTGTCTCCTGTCCTGCGGCGGCGCAGCGTGCTCGAAGCCCTGGTCCAGGCAGGTTTCCAGATCCGCCTTGCTGATCATGCAGGCCTGCGCATCCAGGCGGCTCGCCTCGAGAACCAACTGGTACGCCTGAGCGCACGCCAGCGCCGGCTTGCCGAAATAGTGCCGGTCCACCTGCTTGAGCAACTCGGCCAGCTCCAGGAGCGCGCTGACACGGTCCGCCGGCGAGGTCAGCGGCCGATCCAGCAACGCCGACAACGACGACTCGCGAACCAGTTGCACGATCACCGAGACCGTTTCACAACGCGCGGCAAAGTTCGGCCCCTGACTGCCGAAGATGCTCAGGTTGGCACCATGGACCCGATACTCCACCAGGGGCTCGGCGAGCTTGCCGATATCGCCACGCTGCAGTAGCCGCACCCACAGCTCATAGTCCTGGACGTAACGCAGCAGCGGCGAGTAACCGCCCAGCGCCATCAGATCGGCGCGCCGCACCATTGCCGATGGCGCATTGAGGAAGTTACCGGTGAGCAATTGCCGATGCAGGTGGGTGATCGGCTGGTTGAACAGTTGCTCGGCATCCGCTGAGCCCGCTATCCGCTGGCCATTGGCATCGATCGCCGTGATATCGGTGAACACCGCGACGTGTCCGCTGTTCTCGGTAAGAAACTCCACCTGGCGAAGGATTCGCGCCGGCAGCATGCGATCGTCGGAGCCGAGAAAAGCAACGTAATCTCCCTTGAGCGTGGCGAAGGCTCGGTTCGACGCCCTCGACGGCCCTTCGTTCTCTTCCAGGAAAATGGCCCTGACCCGCTCTGGAAACCGCGCGGCGTAGTCACGTACCACGCTTGCCGTGCGGTCAGTGGAGGCGTCGTCGATTACGACGATCTCGATGTTCGGATAGCTCTGCGCCAACACCGAGTCGATAGCTTCGGCAATGTACGCCTCGTGGTTGTAGGCACTGATGCATACGCTGACCAGAGGGGGGTTCAGCTCCAGCTCTTTCGACCGACGGATTCGGCCAAGTCCTTCGCGCAACCTTCCCAGAACAGGAAAACGTTCGGCGGATGGCGCCGGAAGTGAACATCTGGAAGACCGCTCAAGGGCGAGACGGCGTGCAGGCGCATCGGCGTCGATCCAGCGCAGCAGTGCCTGCACCGGTACCTCCACATCGCGGTGGAATATCACCGGATGGGTTCCCGGCAACGATTCGACCGGGAAATACACCAGACGCACATTCGCCGCTACCGACAAGGAGTGGAAGAAGTGATACCAGATTTGCGGACTGTCCTGAATCAGGATCACCAGGGTCGAGCCGGCGGGCATCCACAGCACGTTCGCGGCGGCCGCTCCTGAACCGAGAACCACTAGGCCCGCGGTAGCCAGATGGCGGACCTGCTCGGCGAGGCTGTGCATTTCCGGCTGCAGACAATGGAAGCCCACCCCTTGCAGGCTCGCCATCAATGCCTCCTGATTGACGATCGTGCGGCCATTGCCGCCCGCCTTCCGAACCAGATAAAGCCTGCTCAGCGCGCTGCAGGAGGCGCCACAGGAGCGCCTGATTCGCTCCGCCATACTGGCAATCGCTTGCGGACTGATGCGGTACTCGTTGCCGGAATACTCATAACCGGAGCGCGGCTCCCAGATCTCCGCAGTGTCGGAGAAGTGGTACAAGTGTCGCACGTCGCAGCTCTGTCCCCGAGCAACGCATAGAGTCCTTTCCGGCGGCCAGAACAACGCCAGCGATTCCATGATCGATGCAGGCAGGCCCTGCTCCACCAGCAGCACAGTCCGTTCCGGCAAGGCGGCCAGATCAATCCAATGGAAGCGCGCCAGCTTTTCACTAAGCCAGTGCGCGTAGTTTCCGTTTTCCCAGCCGAAGAAACAGATTGCATGATCGACCTGCAATGGCTCGCCATTGCCACAGAAAACCTGGCATTGGCCTGCTTCACCCAGGTCGAGTCCGTACTTCACGTACCAGTCGCGATCGAGCCGTTCGAGATTATCGAACACCACGTCGCAGACATACTCGCCGTTATCCAGATCAGAAATACCGGACATTCCGGAAACGACGCGCACATTGCCGAAATCGGCCCGCCACTGCGGGTAGGTCTGTTGAGCCGCGCTACGCACATCGGGCGATATATCGAAATCGACCATTTCCAGCCCAGGCACATTCCACGGTTCCGCGACAGCCAGCTCGAGCAGGCCTTGGGCACCGGAGGCGTTACAAGCCGAAACCAGCTTCGCACCGACGAACGTCCCCTGCAGGTGACTCCACGGAGAAGGTGCAGGCATTTATGAAACTCCAAATCTATGTGGCGCAACCCTGATCTCAGACGCGCGCTGGTTTATCCGGCGAAAGTCCCTGCTGGGCAATTCGAAACTCGTCATAGTTCCGGTAATAGTCATCTTCGCTGAAATGCTCGGAAGCCAGTACCATGCAAACGGAACCACTCGAAAAGTTGTCGATTTCGCGCCAGATCATCGGCGGGATATAGAGCCCGTAGTACGAGCGATTCATGTGGTACTTGAACTTAGTGCGACCATCATCCAGAAGAATATCGAAGCTACCCGACATGGCGATGAGCAACTGGTGCAGGCCTTTGTGGGCATGTCCGCCGCGATGCGAGCCTCCCGGTACGTCATAGAGGTAGTAGACACGCCTGATATCGAAAGGCACATGCTGGCCACCTTCGATGAACGTAAGGCTGCCGCGGGGATCTTCCACCTTGGGAAGATCTATGATCCTGCAATGTTGTAGGGACACTTCATCGTTCCATCAGATATGGCAACGCGTTCAACCGGGAAACGCGTTGCAGGCGGCAATGATCGTATCAATCTGTGCCCCGGATAGCCCGGGATAGATCGGCAGGCTCAGCACGCTGTCGCTCAGGCCCTCGGTCAGCGGCAATTCAACGCGAGCTAGGTCGGCATAGGCGGGTTGCAGATGAATGGGTAGGGGATAGTGGATCAACGTCTCTACGCCCTGCTCGGCCAGATACTGTTGCAGGCGTTGCCGCTGCTTGCAGCGCACAACGAAAAGATGCCAGGCGTGTACTTCACTGTCGTCTTGCGGCAGATACGGCAAAGTCAGCGCTGGATTGACGATACCAGTGCAATAGCGACGGGCAATTTCATCGCGCGCGAGGTTGTCGGCGTCCAGCGACCGCAACTTGATTCGGAGAAACGCCGCTTGCAGCTCGTCCAGGCGCGAGTTGACCCCCAACTGATCATGCCGGTACTTGATCTGCGAGCCGTAGTTACGCAGCGAACGCAAACAGTTGGCCAGCGCCTCGTCATCCGTGGTGATCACCCCGGCATCGCCCAGCGCGCCTAATGGCTTTCCAGGAAACAGACTGAATGCGCCAGCCGAACCCCAACTTCCTGCGCGCTTTCCTTCGATGGAAGCGCCATGAGCCTGAGCCGCGTCCTCGACGAGCACCAGTCCGCGGCGATCGGCCAGCTCACGCAGGCTTCGCATATCGGCCAGACGTCCGTACAGATGAACGGCCAGAATTACCCGGGTCCGCTCGCCGATCGCAGCCTCCACAGCCACCGGATCGAGATTGAAACGAGACGGTTCCGGCTCAACCAGCTTGAGGCCGAGTCCATTACCGGTCACGGCCAATGCCGTGGCGATGAAGGTGTTGCCAGGTACGATCACCTCGTCACCCGGCGAAAGTCGCCCCAGCTCCAGCATCGCCCGCAAGATCAGGGCGAGTGCATCAAGACCGTTACCCACGCCGATTGCGTATCGGGTACCGCAATAGGCAGCGAACTCCTGCTCGAAAGCCTTGACCTCTTCGCCGTTGATGAACCATCCACGCTCGAGCGTACGTCCGAGTGCCTCTTGGAATTCGCGCATGAAGCGCAGATTCAGGTTACGCAGATCCAGAAACGGAATCACAGCCGGCCCCTCACCTCTATTTTCACCCAGTTCATGAGCCGTTGCGGCGCTCACTCAACGATACAATAGGCGGAATAGGGCTGATACTGACTCTTTCTGAGCGCGAGGTTCCTAATCCCAAGCACCTCTTCCAAGGCCTGGGTTTCGCCGGGAAAGGCTGGACAATCCAGCTCATCGAAAACGAGAACAGCGCCTTTCGGCATGCGGCGCAATACCAGATTGAGCATGTCCCGCGTTGGCTCATATACATCCATGTCAAAGTGAACATGCGATATGAGCGCTTCCGGATTATCTTTCAGCCATTTGGGAAAGGTCTCACGAACATCTCCTTCGATGATCGAGAAATTGTCCTTCGCACCGAGGGGGCTGCGGGCGGCATGAGTTTCCAGGATGCGTTCGAGGTTCTCACGCCACTCGGGAGATACCGCATAGTCACCCAGGCGTGACTCTCCGTCCTTGGCATCGACGGAGACGAATCCATCGGCAAAGGTGGAAAACGAAACGATCTTCCTGCCTGCATTCCAAGGCTCCCTGATCATCTTCAACATCAACAGCACATTCAGGCTTGCCCCCCACTGGCTGCCGAACTCAAGAATTCTTCCCGGAACTTCGAGTGCCTTTTGATAGACAAGATCCAGCCAAAAGATACGAGCGATCGAGGCCGCCGTCAGGAACACCGGCAAGTGCGTGTCCCACTTCTGTCCCAAACCAGGAAGACTTTGCGCAAGCAACTGGTTGAGAAAATCGCCGCTCGCCAGCTCGTCCTCACGACGAGCGGTGAACTCTTTATCACTGCGGCGGTAAGACATAGCGCACTCCTAGGAAAATGTTCATCTTTAAAGAAATCGATCCAGCGCCACCAGATCGTCCGCGATATGGCAACGCGCATGTTGAGCAAGAAAATCGGCGGCGCGCAGGCCGGAACTCACCAGGAGTGGGCAAACGCCTGCCTGGATGGCGTCATCGTAATCACGCTCCGTATCGCCGATATAAATATCCGGTCGAAGATCGGAGAGCGCTGCTATTTTTGCTCCCAGTTTCAGGGGATTCACGAATATGACACTGTCGAAGATATTCAAACCCAGAGCATGTAATTGCTGCATGGCGTTACACCGATTTCTGCGCGCGGAAACAAGATGCAGCGTATTTCCGATCTCGCGCCAGCGCATCAATACCTCCGCAACTCCGGGAAGCAACCGGTCGAATGACAACCAGGGAAAGTCTTCTATTGAATGCTCCCACCCAGAACAGATGGAACGAGAAGCGGTTGCGGAAACGCCGAAGTTGCTTAATGCCGCCCTGTTGCTGAGGCCATTACGCTTCAGGTTCCAGAAAGAATCGGCATCTATGTCCACTGCGCATGCCTTGGCCCGGACCTGCAGCAGTGTCATCTGTCGCTGACGGCATTCCAGAAGAGTGCCGTCCAGGTCCAAACCAATCCTCACGACGACCCACTCATCAAATACTCGGTGTATTGCCGGGTAACGATACATTCGGCATGCAGAGGCGACAGATAACGCAGCGGATCATCGCCCATCAGTTGAGCCAGATGGGCGGAAAAGAAATCCATACCATTGGCGGCGCTCATCGCTGTTCCAGCACCCAAGCGGGGGTTTATATCAATAAGGTAGTGCCTGCCCTCATGACAGCGGGTTTGAAAACAGAATGGATGTGTAAGAGAAAAGTACTCAACCAAATGCTGAGCGAAAGCCGACAGTGGCGGCTCGTCCAAGATTCGGGCTTTCGTGCATACACCGGATTTCACTTCGAGACGCTGCCGCACCGATGTAAAAACCTCTCCCCTTGCCGGAAAGCAATCCACGGTGTACTCCGGCCCCTCAACGTACTCGTAGAAGTGCCACTTCTCATCGAAGTCGCCACTTTCAAACGCCTGAAAAGAAAGGACTTGAGTTGCGCGGCCACCGAAACCGCCATCTTTCTTGGCGATGAAACGACTCAAGCCTGGAAGCGCTGTCACTTCCAGCTTCTCAGGCACACTTATGGGGACATCGCCGATTAGCTCTGCGTAGCGGCTCTTTGCGATAGCGGCCCTGCAGAATGCCAGCCCGTTGCTGGCTACCCGGGCAGTCAGTCGGTTTGCCGCCTCTGCCGCAAGTACCACCTCGCCATCGATAAGCGGAATATAGCTATCGATGGCGTTGGATCGAATCAGATGCTCGACAGAATCCAGAAATCCGCCTTCATCGAAGCGCGGCAAGACAATGTGTTCATCTGCAAAGACCGAAGCTGTCACCTGCTCGGCAACATTTATATCGCCCGTGAACAGAACGAGGTTTGGAAACCATTTTGCCTTGGCCAAGGCATAGGAATAGGCAGTTCCTGTACCGGCCGCCGTCAACAGCAGCTTGTGCTCCTGGGAAGACGCCTGCGTCTTCCTTGCGATGAGCCCGTTCATCTAGCGCCCTCCACCCAGCACCACCGCTTTGACATGCTCGACGATACGCTGCCCTGTGAACCCGTCCTGCTGGCAGACGAATCGGGGAATAGCTGCCAAGCGCTTTTCCCGGTAAGGATCCTCCCCCAACTCCAGCTCGCTCAGGAAAATGCCGACCTCCCCAATCGTTTCGGCCTTTCCGAAGTTGCTCACCAATTCGTCACCTTCTTCGTTCAGACCAAGCCCAAGCGGGTCCCTGAGATAAAGGATCGGTTTACCGGTAACCAGATAGTCCATCAGAAATGAACCAACATCGCTGATCAGTGCTTTGCTCGCAGCAAACACGTGACGACTGTCAGCACGCTCATCGACGATTATCCCAAGGTCGGAAAGCTCTTTCTTGAGCGCCATGACATCGGCATCGGTGAAGTTGAAAGCCGACTTGAGCCTGCGCCACAGCAAAGGGTGCGGCCTGAATATGAGGGCGAACTGCGGGCGCTGAGCGAACCAGGACACTATGTCCATTCCCAGTAAGTCGAATGTCGACCACTGAACCACATCGAACGTGAAATGGGTATTCCAGAGAACCGGCAGGCGCTCTCCTATTCGCCCGAGCAGCTCTGGATCGATGGTGAAATCGTTGAAATTCGCCAGCTCGTCAAAGCGCGGATAACCCGAAACAACCACGTGACGATCTCCGCTGGGACAATGCTTGCGATACATCTCCTTAAGCGATTCGGAACGTACGAAAACGAAGTCGGAGTCTTTCGCAGCAGGCTCGCCATATTGCAAACGGAGATCAAACTCGCCGCCACCAATTTCGATGCCATAGGGAATGTACGCCGTATAGCGGACGTGTTTTTTCACGTTGGTAAACTGATATTCCACAAGACGGGTGCTGTCGTATGGCGAAGTGAAGAACACGACATCTATGCCAGCCGTCGAGATGTCGAAGTTCTGCCAAAGCACATAGGGAACCGACTCACCTTGCAGGTAGCTTTCCACGGCATCGCTTCGCCACTCGTAGGAGGCATGAATGAAAGGCATCACGACCACCAGGACGTCCACCTGGGGGTCAGTCGACGCGGCTTTCCACACCGTGCGCACGTTTGCCCAGGATTCTGACATCTGATAGAAAATCGCCAGCTTTACTTTTTTTCCTGGAAGCTCTTCCATTAAACCTTTCCTGTCTTAACCAAAGCAGCCTGGCTGCTACGTGCCCCGCCGCACTGCCACGATGCCTATCGTGTAAAGATGAACAGATGCAGTCGTGTTTCCGGAAATTTGTTCAGTGGATGGCCCTCGGGAAAGACATTCTCGCTTCGGCTCAGCGATAGTCCTGCCCGAGCCATCGTCCGCACATAACTCTCCCGAGTTCGATAGATGGCGGAGTAGTTGACACCGAGCCCTTCCGAATATCTGTCGATGATTTCGTGACGGCCTTGCACTCCGATCGAGTCACGCACCACGAGAAGTCCATTCTCCGCGACGAAGCGAGCCAGTTTTCCAGCCAGCGCCTCCAACTGGTCGTCATTCAGGTAGAGAAAAAGCCCGGAGACGAACAGCAGGTCGAACTTCTCTTGCGTATCGAAATCCTCGACCGCTTCGACCCTGAACTCTATGTTGGTCAGACCCCGTTGCTTCGCCTGTTCCTGAGCTATACGAACCAGATCCGCGACGTACTCTACTGCCAGTACACGCCTCGCGCCTCGCTCGGCGAAACGCAGGCTCCACTGCCCTACCCCGGCTCCAAGGTCGAGAATCGACGTGCCCTCGAGGTTGGGTAGCCAGGAAAATACCTTGGCTGTTTCATCCCTTATCTTGAGTTGCAGCTTTTCGGCATCCTGCTCGAGGTTCGCCAACGACTCCCACTCGAGCTTGCCGTACCGGGAGGCTCGTTCCTCCCAGAAACGCTTCACTTTTTCGGCATCGATCATCCTTGGGGCCTCACTCGCGGTCAGCGCCGTAGCGCCAGACCGGATCGTGCAACATGGGTTTGGATGCGCTGATACCCGGGTCCATGACCCGGCTGTCGCACAGGAAGTCGAGGTTCAGCTGGGTGTATTCGTTGACCGCGCGATTGGGGATCGGCAGTAGACGTACGCCCAGTGGCTTGCGCAGGCGCACGGCGAGAGTGGCGATATCCAGGATCAGGCCGGTGACATCCTCGGCGAACATGGTCGCGGGCACCGGAACCATGTCGATACCGCAGCCGCAAACGGTGGAAAACACCGCCAGCTTCTCCAGGCTCAAGGCACGCAGGTTGTTGGCATTGGTCAGTCCGTTGTCTTCCAGGACCGAATACATCACGCCGTTGAAACCGGCCATTCGGGCACCGGCACGTTGCGCCGCAAGCTTCAGCGCGTCGGTCAGGACACTGGTCATGAAGATCGTCCCGTGGGTGCCGACCGGCGAGGGACCGAGGAGCTCGATCAGCGTCGCGACGGAGGTCTCGCCGTCGGGGAATGGCGCGAGCGAACCGTCCAAGCCGCGGTACTCGAAACCCGTGAGGCGCTCCAGCTCGAGGCCGAAGGCGTCGACACGGGCCATTTCGGCCTGCAGGGCTTCGATCAGCCGGGTCTGAAAGCCACTCAGCGAGCCGTTGCGCAGGCGCGCCTCGCGGGCCAACTGCAGGGCGATGGGCGTGGTTTCCAGCGCAATGCTGAAGGCCAGCGCATCGCCCTCATGCCGCGAGAACGGAAAGAACGGCGTACCCGCCGGGCACGCTGCGGAGACCCCCACGCGGAAGTTGTCGATGCCGTTGTTGCTGCGCCTGGCCAGGCTCAGGACGAAACGACCCGCCGCCTCCGCCCCCTCCATGGAAATCGAGTCAGGACGGGCAACGATCAGGTTGAGAAACAGCCTGGCATCCCGCACCACCAGTGCCTGCACTTCTTCAAGCAGGGCGTTGCGTCCCCGCGCCTGGAAAAGATCCAGGGGCATGCAATACCAGCGGGCCCCTGCTACGTCGGCCAGGTCGCGCACGGTGTCGATGATCGAACGCAGGGCACCGGGGCTCGCCTCGACGTCCACCTGCGGCGGCGGCAAGGTGAGACGCATGGTGCGCGGCGCGAGGTCGCTCGCCGCGGTGAGTTGGGAAACCTGCCGGTGAAAGTCGGCAAGACGCTGCGCAAGCTCGGATTTGGAGTGGCTGTATACGGGGACGCCGATGGTGATCGACCGAATCATTGGCGGCTCTTTTCGATCAGTTCAAGGTAATCGGTAGGCGTGTTGACCTCGAAGTAAAGCTCATCTTTCAAGGGTACCGCGGTGATCGCAGCCGAATCGCAAGGAAGCAGCTGACCGGCGAACAGGTTGGCGTGCTGGACGCAGCGCCGGCGCCACGCGCGCAGGACTTCCGGCGAAGACACCTTGAACAGGCCTACCGACTCGGGGTGGGCCATGCTGCGTACCGGGCCCTGGTAGGTCTCAAGCACCTGCGCCTGCTCGTCGAGAACGCAGTGGATGGCGGACAGGCTGCGTTTTTCCCGATCGGAAGTCAGCACCATGTCCGCGGGTGCCTGATCGAGCCGGGAAATCAGCTGCCGATCGAGAAAGATGTCCCCGGAGACCACGTATGCGGGATTGTCATCCAGCGCCAGGCCCAGGCTCATGGCGTTGTTGGTCAGCGCCCAATCCGGGTTATGGACGAAATCGAGTTGCGGGTACGCCTGCATGATCTGAATCGCGCGGAAGCCGACGACGACGGTGATGCGCTTGCCGGCGAAGGCCTCTATCGCATAATCGAGGATGGTCTTGCCTGTTTGCGGATGGCGGATCAGCGCCTTGCTGATGCCGTCGAGCTGAAAGCTCTTGCCCGCCGCCAGGATGATCGCGCGATTCACTTCACTCACAGAAACAACTCCTCGAGATCGAATCTACAGGCCGGCAAGCCGCCTTCGGGGAAACGGTGCTTGACCGTCTTGTAAGGATACGGGTCGCCTGCCAGGGCGCGCTCGGTAACGCGCTGCCAGTCGAAGCTGTGGTTTGGCCGCAGGCTCCACAGCTCGACATCCGCGTAGACGTAGCGAACGGCAGGCACCCACTTCAGACCCAGTAGTTTGGCCGCCTCCATCCGATGCTGTCCGTCCAGCACCAGGTCATGTTGCGTATCCAGAGCCAAGGGCTTGTTCCACACCTTTTCCGAGCGAATCTTGTTCACCAGCCACTCGACGCGTTTCTTGCTGAAGCCTTCGATGTGACGCAACTGCGCCACGGGCACCCGCACGATTTCGGTATTTTCGCCAACGTTCATTTGCTTGCGACCTTTGCAGGCGAGGCTTCTCCAGCGAGAGCGAGAAAATCGCGACTGACACGCTGGAAATCCGCCTGGGTATTGAAGGATTGGGCGAAGCAGTCATCGCCCAACTGAAGTAGCCGGCTGGGAAGGCTGTCTACCCCTTCCAGCCACGGATTGAGGTAATACTGGGCCAAGGTGCGGGAGATGCCGGCCTGGCGAAGGCGTCGATCCTCGGCAACTTCGTCGGGCCCCACCAGCAGCAGGCCGACCATCTTCGCCCAGCCATCGAACAGCGGATCGTACAACGGACGATAGTCGACCGCATCGATAGCTCCATCCGGCCTGGCGTGGACGATGCCCCCGGTCAGGTGCGGTCCGTAGACGCCCTTGCATACCCAGTGCGAACGGGCCGAACCCGTCGCGACGTCAAATATCTGATCCCAGGCGCTGTCGTCCAGCAGGATGTCGGTCTCGACAATCAGGTAGCCGCGCTCGGGATGCTTCAACGCGGAAACACCGACCTCCACCGAAAGAATGTTCACGTCTTCCAGATAGCGCTCGTTGCGAACGTGGCGAACCCGCTCGCCATAGCGGCACAGATGGGCTTCGACGCGTTCAGCAGCGTAACCGGTAACGACTACCACCTCGCCATCGGTCCGCGCCAGTACGGCTTCTATCAGCCAGTCCAGAACCAGCCTGTCACCCACCCTCAGAAGACTCTTGGGAATACCTTCGGTCAACGGAAGCATCCGCGAACCACGGCCCGCGGAGAGGAGAACGACGCCATGCCTATGGGACGATGTAGCCAAAGAAAACCCTCCTGAACCGCATAGTTCGAGTACGACACGGGCTCGCCGCGCCTCGCTCTTCCGGGTATCGCCTTGCGATCACGGCCGGACGCCGGAGCCATTCGCGTGGCGACCGCCAACAAAACGTCGCTGATTCAGGATAAGCAAGAAACCGGCCAGCGACACCGACGAGCGGCGCCCGCCTGCTGCCGTTCCAACGGGACGACCGGATTGATGCGCGAGGGAAAGCGAGGGCGGACTCAGGCCCGCTGGCCGCGAGGCGTCGGCGAGCGGGATGAGCGGGCGAGGCTTACATCTTGTCGAACAGGCTCAGCTGGCTGATCTTGATGAAAGAGGCCTGGGCGGCTTCGAGCATGGTTTGCTGCAGGACCAGCTGGGTGGTCGCCGCGGCCATGTCGGTGTCGCGGATGTCCGACTGGGTGGATTTGTTGGTGATGGAGAGGGTTTCGTTCTCGGTGCTCAGCACGTCGATGGTGTTCAGCCGTGCGCCGATCGAGGCCTGCGTGGCGAGGACCTGGTTGGAGGCCTTGTCGAGGTTGGTGATCGCCGAGGCGACCGCGTCGCGCAGGGCGAGCTGCGCCGCGGTATCGCCCGAGGTCGGCGTCTTCAGCGCGGCGGTCAGGGCGGAGATGGTTTCCAGGATGCCCTGGGTTTCCTGCGACTTCGGCTGCAGGGTGAACTGGTCGCCGCTGGCCGGCACGGCGCTGATGCTCATGTCCACGCCGCCCACCGTGATGGTCTGCGGGAAGGTGGCGCCGAGGGTGCCGGTGGAGATCGCCGCATCGCCCGCCTTCATCGGCTGCGCGTACACCGAATAGTCGGTCGCACTGCTGAATTGGACGATCACGCCGCTGGCCGGGAACTGCGTGGTGTAGGCGTTCTGGTTGGCGACGCTGGCGGTCATCTGCGCAGCGGAGGTGTTGGCCGCGCTGCGGGTGACGGCGAACTCGTCGGGCGCCATGCCGAAATCGAAGCTGTAGCCGGTCAGCAGGTTGTCCAGCGAGGTGTCGGAGGAGTTGTCGTTCTCCTTGAGCGCGACGTCCAGCTCCAGGCTGACGCCGCGGAAGGTCACGGTGGTGCCGTCGATCGCGTTGGGATCGAAGCTGCCGTTGGTGGCGGACGCCTCGGCGGTGACATCCACGCCGGCACTGTCAGTGATCTTGAACTGCGTGCTGCTGACCAGCTCCAGGGTGTACGGCGAACCGGCGCGGAAACTGCTGTTGTAGGTGCTGTCGTTTTGCACCAGCCCCTGGGAAAGGAACACGCGCTGATCGCCCGCGGCGACGGGGCCGGTCACGGCCACGCCGGTGTCCGGATCGGTGTAGTCGCGGGTGGGCGCATCCGCGTAGGTACGGCTGGCGTTGGTGACGTTCTCGAACACGCTCCAGCCACTGTCGTTGATCGACATCCGCGTCGAGCTGGCCACCTGCAGGCCCAGGGCGCCCTGGTCTCCCTGGTAGGTGTAGGTGCCGTCGGGGTTCTGGATGTAGGGCTGGGTGCCGCTGTTGGAACCGCTGAACAGGTACTGCCCGCTGGAGTCCTTGCTGTTCATCAGGTTCATCAGCTGGGTCTGGATCTGTTCCAGTTCGCTGGAGATCGAGGTGCGGTCGTTGTCCGACAGCGAGCCGTTACCGGCACGCACCGCCAGCTCGCGGGCGCGCTGCAGCACGTTGGTCACGGAGGTCAGTACGCCCTCCTCCTGGGTGAGGCTGTTGGTCGCCGTGGTCAGGTTGGTGCTGTACTGGCCCAGCTCGGAACTCTGCTGCTCGAGCTGCAGCAGGCGCGCGGCGCCCACCGGGTCGTCCGCCGGAGTCTGGATGCGCACGCCGCTGGACAGCTGCTGCTGGGTCTTGACGATCTCCGAGTAACCCTTCTGGTAACCGGAGACGTTGGAGGTGAACACCTGCGAGGTGGAAAGACGCATTTCTCAGGCTCCGCTTAAAAGCTGTTGATCAGGGTATCGAAGGTACTGCGCGCGATCTGGATGATCTGGGACGACGCGTTGTAGTACTGCTCGAACTTGATGAGGTTGGCGGCCTCCTCGTCGAGGTTGACCCCCGAATAGGAGTCCCAGCTGTTCTGCGCCTGGGACAGGATCGCCGTGGTCGCGCTGGCATCCAGCTTGGCCTGGTTGGTCTTGGCGCCGACCTGCTCGATCAGCGAACTGTAGGCGGCGACGAAACTCTTGCCCGAGCTGCTGCCGCTGGAACCGATGGTGGCCTTGGTCTGCAGGTCCAGCAGGCTTTGCGCGTTGCGGTTGTCGGCGGTGCCGTTGGCGTTGAACGAGAAGGTGAAGCTGTCGCCGGCGCCCGGCTTGCCGCTGATCGACGTCTCGAAGCTGAACGCCGAGGGCACGCTGGGCGGATTGGCCGCCACGTTGATCGTCACGGTGTTGTTGTTGCCCGGCACGATGGTTCCGGTGCCGATGTTGTTGCCGGCCGAATCGTAGAGGTTGTAGGCCTGGGTTCCGGCGCCGGCGGCGTCGAACACCATCTTCACCGGCATGCCGCTCTTCAGGCTCGTCTGCATGTTGGCCTGGGCGACGGGGTCCGTGATGTCGATCCTGGTGGTCAGCGTAGGCTGGGTGATCGCCCCGGAACCGTAGTTGCCGGTGGTGACAACGCCGGCCAGCGGCGCGGCGAACGCCAGTTGCCCGGCATCGGTCAGCACGGTGCTGATGGAGCCGGCGGCGGTACGCGTGGGGATGATGGTGAACGTATCCCCGGCCGCGGCATTGCCGCCGGTGAGTTCCAGGGAAAAGCCGTCGATCACCGGCGCGGGATTCGCAGCGGTGTCGAAGGTGCCGCCCCCGGACGGCAGCTTGGTGCCGTCGGAGGAGCGGGTCACGGTGTAGTGCGTGCTGTCGGTGAAGGTGACTTCGTAATCGCTGGTGGTCAGCGCGCCGGAGTCCTTGATGGTGACGTTGAAGTTCGTCGTCGTGCTGCTGTTGCCCGCCTGCGCGAGGCTGCGCTGGGCAATCAGCGTGGCGCTGTTGACGTCGCCGAACAGCGGAGCGCCGAACTCGCCGTTCAGGTCCAGGCCCTGGCCGAGCTGGCTGTTGACCGCATCGGAGACGACCAGCGCCATCCGCCCGAGCTCGTTCATCGTCGAGTCGAGCACGTCGGTGCGATAGCGCAGCAGGCCGCCGATCTCGCCGCCGGTCACCGCCGCGGTGACGTCGCGGGTTGCCGAACCCTGGGTCAGGGTCAGCGCGTAGCGCGTCGGGTCGTCCTGGCTGGGCGTCGCGTTCAGCGTGGAGGCGCTGTTGCCGACGACCAGCGGCTGGCCGGACCCGATGTACAGGTTGTAGTTGCCATCCTGGTTCACCACGGACACGCCGATCAGCTCGTTGAGCTGGCGAACGGTTTCGTCGCGCGCATCGAGCAGGTCGTTGGGCGTGGCACCGGTGGACGCCGCCTGGGTGATCGCCAGGTTGTACTGGGCGACGTTGGAGGCCAGCTTGTTGACCTGGGTGGTCATGCTGCCGAGCTGCTCGTTGATGTAGCCGTTCTGGTCGGCGAGCTGGTCGTAGATCGCGTTGAAACGGCTGGACAGCGCGTTGCTCTGGGTCAGCAGCAGTTGCCGCGAGGCGGCATCGGTCGGGCTCGCGGCAGCGGTCTGCAGCGAGGTGAAGAAACTCTGCAGCACGGTGCTGATGCCCGTGGTGCTGTCGGCCAGCAGCGAGTCCACCTGCTGGATCTGGGTGTAGTACGACTGCGAGTCGCTGTTCAGCGAGGTGCTGGTGTTCACCTGGGTGCCCAGGTAGCTGCTGTACATGCGCCGCACGTCGGTCAGCGTGGTGCCGCTGCCGATGTAGACGTTGCCGCTGCGCTGCGACGCCGCCGCCACCTGTTCGGTGGTCTTGCGGGTGTAGCCGGCGGTGTCGGCGTTGGTGATGTTGTTACCGGTGACGTTGAGAGCCGCCTGGCTGGCGGACAACCCGGAAAGACCGATGGAAAGTAGGTTCGCCATGGCTCAGGCCTTATATACGAGTGGTGCCGGAGCCGACCGAGGCCAGCGTCTGGATCGAGTGATAGGTGTCCATGCTGCGCGCGATCTGGTTCACCTTGCGGGCGTAACGCGGATCGGTGGCGTAGCCGGCTTCCTGCAGCTCGGTCATGAATTTCTCGGAGTTGCCGTTGGTCTTCAGCGCGTCGCCGTAACGCTCGTTGGTCTGCAGGAAGTCCACGTAGTCGTGGAAGCTGTCCGCATAGGAGTCGTAGGTGCGGAACTTGGCGACCTCTTTCACTTCCTTGCCGCCGACGTATTCGTTGGTCAGCGCGTTCACCGAACCGCCCTTCCAGCCGTGCGACTTGATGCCGAACAGGTTGTTGGCGTTGCTGCCGTCGGCCTGGCGAATCATGTGCTTGCCCCAGCCGGTTTCCAGCGCGGCCTGGGCGACCAGGTAGCGCGGGTCGACGCCGATGCGCTTGGCGGCGGCCTCGGCCATCGGCAGCATGGTCTGGATGAAGTCTTCCTTGCTGCTGAAGCGGGTCTTCTCGCTGGTGGTGGCGACCGCGTCGGCCTTGCTGATCGATGCCGGGGCGGCGCTCTTGTCGAGGCCGGCGATGCGGTTCTGGAACGGATTCGCGGCCGGCGCCTGCGCGCTCTGCTGAACCGTCTTCCAGTCGCTGCCGATCTGCTCGGCGATGCTGGCGACCGCAGCGGTCTTCTCGGCGCTGTCCGGGACGATGCCGGCGGCGATGCGCTGGGAAATCGACGCGGGCAGCGACAGGCGACGCTGATTGATCAGCTTGGAGTCGTCGCGGGCCGGATCGACCGCGGCGAGCTTCTTCGAGGACGACGGCCACACCGCGGCGCCGGAGTGGGTCTTGCCCTTCTCCGCGCTCGCCGCAGCGGTCGTGTTTTCCCCGGCCTGGGCGAACGGGTTCTTCCGCCCGGCGCTGCTGGTGGTGTGGCTGAGCTGGCGCTCGAGTACGGCGGCCAGGCCGATGCCGCCCTCTTTGGACAGGTTCATCGCCAGCTGCTGGTCGTGCATGTCCTGGTACTGCTTGCTGGTCTGGCTGGAAAACGGGCTGTCCTTGTCGGCCAGCACTTCGTTCGCCGAACGCATGGACTTCATCATCTGGCTGAGGAACAGCGACTCGAACTCCTGGGCGACTTTCTTGACGTTCTCCGCGCTGTCCCGGTTCTTGCCTTTCATGGCGGCGAGACGGTTCAGATCGGTGACCGCGCCCGAGTCGGTGTTGCTGCCGTAGTTTCCGCCCAGGCGTGAGTCCATCGCTGTAATCCCCGCTTAGATGACGATCAGATCGGCCTGCAAGGCGCCGGCCTGTTTCAGAGCTTCGAGGATGGCCATCAGATCACCCGGTGCCGCGCCGACCTGGTTAACCGCACGGACGATCTCGTCCAGCGTGGTACCCGGGCCGAACTTGAACATCGGCTTGGCTTCCTGTTCCGCCTTGATCTTCGAATTCGGTACCACCACCGTGTCGCCGCCGGCCAGCGCGTTGGGTTGGCTGACGATCGGGTCTTCGCTGATGGTTACGGTCAGGCTGCCGTGGGTCACCGCTGCGGGTGAGACCTTGACGTTCTGGCCGATGACAATGGTGCCGGTACGCGAGTTGATGATGACCTTGGCAACCGCCTGACCCGGATCGATGTCGAGGTTCTCGAGAATCGAGATGTAGTCGACACGCTGGTTCGGATCCAACGGAGCATTGACGCGTACAGAGCCTCCATCGATGGCTGATGCAACGTCCGGGCCAAGCAGCTCGTTGATCTTGTCGACGATGTGCTTGGCGGTGGTGAAGTCCGACCGGTTCAGGTTCAGCGTCAGGCTGTTGCCCTGGTCGAAGCCGCTCGGCACCGGCCGCTCGACGGTCGCGCCAGCCGGGATGCGCCCGGCCGACGGAACGTTGACGGTGATCTTGGAGCCATCGCGGCCTTCGGCGTCGAAGCCGCCGACCACCAGGTTGCCCTGGGCCACCGCGTAGACGTTGCCGTCGATGCCCTTGAGCGGGGTCATCAGCAGGCTGCCGCCGCGCAGGCTCTTCGAGTTGCCGATCGAGGAAACCGTCACATCGATGGTCTGCCCCGGCTTGGCGAACGCCGGCAGGTCGGCATGGATCGACACGGCGGCAACGTTTTTCAGCTGCACGTTGCCGCCAGGCGGCACCTTTATGCCGAACTGCGCGAGCATGTTGTTGAAGGTCTGGATGGTGAACGGCGTCTGCGTGGTCTGGTCGCCCGTGCCGCTGAGGCCGACCACCAGGCCGTAACCGATCAACTGGTTGCTGCGCACACCCTGGATGCTGGCGATGTCCTTGAGCCGCTCGGCGTGAGCGACGGTGGCGGACAACAGCAGAGCGATCCCGACGAACATCGACTTGAACATGGTCATGCGCCTCAGAAGGGCCACAGCGGACTGGTGAAGAACTGGCTCAGCCAGCCCGGCTGACTGGCATCGGCGAACGCGCCGGTGCCGGAGTAGGTGATGCGGGCGTCGGCCACGCGGGTCGACACGACGGTGTTGTCGGTGGCGATGTCATCGGCGCGGACCAGGCCGGTGATGCGCATCAGCTCGTTGCCGGTGTTCAGCGTCAGCCATTTCTCGCCGCGGACGGCGAGCACGCCGTTGGGCAGCACTTCGGCGATGGTCACCGTCAGCGAACCGGTCAGGCTGTTGCCCTGCGCGGCCTGGGAGTCGCCCTTGCTGTCGCGGGTGCCGGAGAACTGCGCGCTGAGGTCCATGCTGTTCTTCGTCAGCGGGTTGGTCCCGGACACCGCGCCCCCGAACAGCGAGGTCAGGCCGAGGTTGGCCGAGCTGTCCTTGGAGATGTCGGAGCTGGCGTTCTTGCTCGCCTGGGTACGTTCCTGCAGCGTGATGGTGATGATGTCGCCGACGCGGAACGCCTTGCGGTCGCTGTACAGGTTCTGCTCGAAGCCCGGCTGGTAGATCGAGCCGTTGGTGGCGGCGGCCGGCATCGGCGTGCGCGGCATCACCGGCGCGTAATACGGGTCGTTGGGCTTGGCGGCCGGGGCCACGCATCCTGCGAGAAAAAGCGCTCCGAGCACGGGGACGATAACGGTAAGGCGGTTCATGGAGCGCTACCTCGCGGGTATTACAGGTTCTGGGTGACGAAGCCGAGCATCTGATCGGCGGTGGAAATGACCTTGGAGTTCATCTCGTAGGCACGCTGGGTGGTGATCATGTTCACCAGCTCCTCGACCGTGCTGACGTTGGAGTTCTCCAGGGTGTTCTGCAGGACGGTGCCGAGGCCGTTGAGGCCCGGCGTGCCGGTCTGCGGTGCGCCGCTGGAGGCGGTCTCCATGAACAGGTTGTTGCCGGTGGCCTGCAGGCCGGCCGGGTTGATGAAGTCGGCGGTCTGGATGTTGCCGATCACGGTCGGCGTCGAGCTGCCGGCCACGGTGACGGAAACGGTGCCGTCCTCGCCGACGGTGAAGGTCTGGGTTTCCGGCGGAACGACGATCGCCGGTTCCAGCGGGAAGCCGTTGGCGGTCACCACCTGGCCGTCGGAGTTCAGGTGGAAGGTGCCGTCGCGGGTGTAGGAGACGGTGCCGTCGGGCATGGTCACCTGGAAGAAGCCGTCACCGTTGATCGCCATGTCGAGCGGCTGGTCGGTGGTTTGCAGGCTGCCTTCGGTGAAGTTCTTCTGCGTCCCGACGATGCGCACACCGGTACCCAGTTGCAGGCCGGACGGCAGCTGGTTGTCCTGGGTCGCCTGGGCGCCCGGCTGACGGCGTACCTGATAGAGCAGATCCTGGAACTCGGCGCGATCGCGTTTGAAGCCGGTGGTCGAGACGTTCGCCAGGTTGTTGGAAATGGTCGTCAGGTTCATGTCCTGGGCGGACAGGCCGGTCTTCGCGACCCAAAGTGCAGAAAGCATGTGGCTTCTCCTCGCGTCGGTTTTCCGACGCCTCAATCAGGTATTCAGCTGAATTGCAAAACCTTGGCCAGGGCGGCCGAGTCGTCCTCGGCGGTTCGCATCATCTTGATGTGCAGCTCGAACTGGCGGGACAGCGCCAGGATCGAGGTCATCTCCTCGGCGGCGTTGACGTTGCTCGCCTCGACGAAGCCGGAGGCCACGCGCACGTTGGCATCCACATCCGGCGCGGGCTGGCCGGCCTTCATGTGGATCAGGCCGTCGGTGCCCTTCTCCATCTGCTTCTGGTCCGGGTTGACCAGCTTGAGCCGGTCGACCTGGGCGATGACGTTGGCGCTCTGGCCCTGGGAACGGATGCTGATGCTGCCGTCCTGGCCGATCTCGATCTTGGTCGCCGGAGGAACCGAAATCAGTCCGCCGTTGCCCAGCACCGGAAAGCCGCTGGCGGTGCGCAGGATGCCGACGGAGTCGACTTCGAGGCTGCCGGTGCGCACGTAGGCTTCGCCGCCGCTGGGCGCCTGCACGGCCATCCAGCCGTCGCCTTCGATGGCGACATCGAGATCGCGACCGGTTTCCTGCAGCGCTGCCGGGGTGAAGTCGGTGGCGGGACGCTCGCTCATGGCGTAGACCCGCGACGGCATGCTTTCGCCGAAGACCTGCATGGAGCGCGCTTGCTCCAGGTCCTTGCGGAAGCCTGACGTCGAGACGTTCGCCAGATTGTTGGCGTGCGCGCGCTGGGCCATCTCGTTCTGGCTGGCACCGGTCATGGCGACGTAGAGAAGTTTGTCCATGAATCACCTCGAAGCGACGGAGGAGCGCCGTCATTGAATCGTTCGAGAGTGATAAAGCAAGCGCTATGCCAGAAACGAAATAACGCTTTAGGCAACTGATTTTAAAAGAAAAAGCCTCGAACGAGGCTTTCTTGGAGCGGACCAGGCGGCAGTTATCTGCCGCCTGGAGCGGGGTCAGGTCATCTGGATGATGGTCTGGGAGATGGTGCTCTCGGTCTCGATGGTCTTGGCGTTCGCCTGGTAGTTGCGCTGGGCGACGATCAGGTTCACCAGCTCGGCCGTCAGGTCGACGTTCGAGTCCTCCAGCGAGCCGGAAGACAGCGTGCCCAGCGTCCCCGAACCCGGTACGCCGATCACCGGCTCGCCGGAGGCGAAGGACTCCGCCCAGTCGGTGTTGCCGACCGGCGTCAGGCCCTGCATGTTGGCGAAGGTCGCCAGCACGGTCTGGCCGATCACCTTGGACTGCCCGTTGGTGTAGGTGGCGAACAGGCTACCGTCGTCGGCCACTTCCAGACCGGACAGCTGGCCGGTGGTGTAACCGTCCTGGCTCACGCTGTTCACCGCGAAGTTGGTGTTGGTCTGGCTCGAGCCGCGCATGTCCAGGGTAAGACCAGTGGGATTGGCCGTGGCGCCGTTGGAGCCCCAGGTGACCGGATTGGTAGTGCGGTCGGTGATGGTCGCAGGCACCCAGTCCGTCAGCGAAAGAACCCCGGCCGGTGAAGTGGCGACGCCATCGAAGCCGGTGGCGCCGACCAGGTTCCCGGAGGCATTGAAGGTCAAGGTCGACGCGTAAGGCGCGGTGCCGAGGGCTTCGGAGGCCGCGGCAACGGCCGAAGCGACGCTGGCAGCGGTGGCGCCGGTGGCGGCAGCGGCGGCGTTGGCGGCCGCGGTCACGCTGGCATCGGTGCCGGCAGGCAAGGCGGCGACCACGCTGGCCGGGGTCGAGCCGGCGGCGTTGGCGGCGGTCTGCGCGGCGCCCACGGCAGCGCTGTCACCGCCCGGGTTGTTCGGGTTGCGGCCGTCGACCGTCACGTACATGGTCCAGGTGTTCGCATCGCTCTTCACGAAGTACTGCGACATGGTGTGCGAGTTGCCCTGGGAGTCGAAGACATCGACCGACGTGGACCAGTTGTAGCTCGCCGAGACCGACGGATTGAACGGCGTGGTGGTCGGAACGGACGCGGTGGAGTTCAGCGCGACGACCTGGTCGATGTCGGTGGTGGCCTTCGGCAACTGGTTGGAGGTGTCGATCTTCAGGTCGGTGACCACCCCGTTGACGATGTTGCCGCTGGCGTCGACGCCGTAGCCCTGCAGCCGGTTGCCCGAGTTGTCGACCACGAAGCCGGCGCTGTCCGAGTGGAAGGTGCCGTTACGGGTGTAGACCCGCGAACCGTTGTCGCTGAGCACGAAGAAGCCGTTGCCGTTGATCGCCAGGTCCAGGCTGCCACCGGTCGAGGTGATGTTGCCCTGGGTGAACTGCTGCGAGACGTTGGCGGTGAGCACGCCGCTGCCGGTGGTGTTCCGGCCGGAGCCGAACATCGAGGTGGCGTACACGTCGGCGAACTCCGCGCGCGAGGACTTGAAGCCGGTGGAACCCACGTTGGCAATGTTGTTGCCGGTCACGTTGAGGTTCTTGTTGGCGGCGTTGAGGCCACTGAGGCCGATATTGAAAGACATGAATTTCTCCTTCCGGCGCGCCGGCTTACTGGCCAATCACCTGGACTTGCGACAGCTTCACGCTGCCCATCCCGGCTAGGTTGAGGGTCATTTCTCCGCCGTCCTGCGCCAGCGTCACGCTGCTGACGGTCGCCGGCATGTAGGTCGAAAGAGCGGTGTTGGTGCCATCGATGCTGGCAGTCGCCTTGAACGTGTAGGTGCCGGACGCGAGCGCCGTGCCGTTGCTGTCGGTGCCGTCCCACTCGAACGTGACGTTGCCGGCCTCCTGCGCGCCGAGGTTGATCTTCTTCACCACCGTGCCGGCGGAGTCGTAGACGCTGACGGTGGTTTCGGTACCGGCCTCGGGCAGCTTGACCGCGCCAGTGATGCCGGTGGTGGTGTCCACGATCGCCTTGTCGGTTTGCGCGATGACCGAGCGGCCGACCAGCGACGAGGCCTGCAGCGCCTGCGAGGACTGGAAGCCGCTGGTGATGCTGTCGACGGAGGCGTTCAGGTTCTCCATGCCCTCGACCTGGCTGAACTGCGCCAGCTGGGCGACGAACTCGCTGTTGTCCTGGGGATCGAGCGGGTTCTGGTTGTTCAGCTGGGTGACCAGCAGTTGCAGGAAGTCGTTCTTGCCCAGCGAACTGGAGCTGCTGGACGAACTGGTGTTGCTGGAACTGTTCGGCTTCGTGGTGCTGGACAGCCCGGCCAGTACGTCGGAGGCGCTATTGACGGTGCTCATTGAGGTTCTCCGGTTACTGACCCAGCGTCAGCACTTTCTGCATCATTTGTTTGGCGGTGTTCATGATTTCCGCGTTGGTCTGGAACGCACGGCTCGCGGAGATCATGTCGGCCATTTCCTCGACGACGTTGACGTTGGGGTAATACACGTAGCCGTCCTTGTCGGCGGCCGGATGGTTGGGCTCGTAGCGCGCCTGCAACTCGCTCTGGTCTTCGACGATTCCGGTCACCTGGACGCCCACGCCGGCCTGCCCCTGGTCCTCGAACAGCGAACCGCCGGCAGCACCCTGGGCGCCGTCGAGCATGGTGGCGAACACCGGATGCCGCGCGCGATAGGTCTTGTCGACACTGGAGGAAACGGTGTCAGCGTTGGCGATGTTGCTGGCGACGGTATTCAGGCGCGTGTTCTGCGCACTCATGCCGGTACCGGCGATGTTGAACAGGCTACTGAGTGACATGCTTATTCTCCGCGAATGGCCTCGATCAGCCCTTTGAACTTGCTGTTGAGAAGCGTGAAGCTGGCCTGGAATTCCAGAGCGTTCTGGGCATAGGCGGCCTGCTCGACCTGTTCGTCGACGGTGTTCTGATCCAGCGACGGCTGGGTGGGAATGCGGTAGCGCAACGACGCATCGGTGGTGGTCATGGCGATACCTTGCGCCTCGATGTGGCGGCCGCTGGTGGTCGTCAGCGTCGGCATGTTCGAGCCGGAGCCACCCTTCGCCATCTTGTCCGCCTGCTCGGCGAGCACCGCGCTGAAGTCCAGGTCGCGCGCCTTGTAGTTCGGCGTGTCGGCGTTGGCGAGGTTATTGCCTAGTACCTCGGCGCGCTGCGCCCGAAAGGCCAGGGCTTTCTCGTGGATACCGAGGGCGTTGTCGAAACTGATGCTCATGGTCGCGGGACCTATGCGATGTGCTGTATCAACGACAAAGCAAGCGTCATGCCATGATTTTTTAGCCTTATAAATCAGCTAGTTGTGAACAGGCGACAAAAACCGGATGCGAAAACGGCAATTAATTTCCGCTTTCGGTGGCTCTCTTCGGGAAGGGGCGGCAAAACTTTGGCGCCGTGAGCGGCAAGGCGTGCCAGGGAGCGGCAAGCGCTTTCCGCCGCGGAAAGCGCTCGAAGGGCCGGAGGGTGTTACTTGACCTTATAGATGATGCCGGGGCTGCACTGGACCATCTGGTAGAGGTCGGGCAGACCGTTCAGTGCCTCGGACGCGCCGAGGAACAGGTAGCCGCCGGGTTTCAGCGTGGCGTGGATGCGCGTGAGGATGTCCTTCTTCACCTCGGCGGAGAAGTAGATCAGCACGTTGCGGCAGAAGACGATATCGAACTTGCCCAGTACCGAATAACTGTCCAGCAGGTTCAACGCGCGGAACTCGACCCGGTTGCGAATCGGCGCCTTGACCGCCCAGCGGCCCGGCGCCTTCAGATCAAAATAGCGTTGCAGGCGCTCCTGAGAGAGGCCCCGCCCCATCGCCAGGCTGTCGTACTCGCCGGACTTGCAGGCGGTGAGCATGGTCCCGGAAAGGTCGGTGGCGACGATCTGCACGCCGGCCTTGAGCTGCCCGAGGTTGGTCCGCTCGAACTCGTCGATGGTCATGGACAGCGAATAAGGCTCCTGCCCCGACGAACAGGCGGCCGACCAGATTCGCAGCCGCTGCCCGCCGGCGTTCTTGATCATCTCCGGAAGAATCCGCGACTTCAGCACCTCGAATGGATAGGCGTCGCGAAACCAGAGGGTTTCGTTGGTCGTCATCGCATCGACCACCTGCTCGCGCAGGCCACTGCGCGGCTGGCTTTCGATACGCTGGACCAGCTCGCCCAGGGAACGGATGGATTGCTGCTCCATCAGTTTGTTGAGGCGGCTGGATACCAGGTACTGCTTGTTGCTGCCGAGCAGGATGCCGCAGGTTTTCTCCAGGAAAACTCGAAACTGCTCGAAGTCCAGGTTGCCTGAAGACACGGGTGCTGCCTCTCCGATGCGATGGGCTGCCAAGAGTATTCCTTAGCCGTTGACTGATTGTTTGACCCGCTCGACGACCCGCGAAGCGAGATCATCGGGACGGAACTTGGCGAGAAAATCGTCGGCGCCCACTTTCTTCACCATGGCCTGGTTGAACACGCCCGACAGCGAAGTATGCAGGAGAATGTGCAGCTTCTGCAGGCGCTGATCGGCGCGCACCTCCGCGGTGAGCGTGTAGCCGTCCATTTCCGGCATCTCGATGTCGGAAATCATCATCAGCAGTTCGTCTTCCGGACGACGGCCCTCGTTGGCCATGCTCTTGAGGTAGTCCAGCGCCTGGCGACCGTCGTTCAGCGCGGTCACCTCGACGCCGACGCTCTCCAGGCAGCGGCTCACCTGCTTGCGCGCCACCGACGAATCGTCGACGATCAGCACGCGTTTGGTCACCGCACGCTGCTGCGTCTCCACGTCGATCACGCCCTCGGAGATGACCTCGGAAGTCGGCGCCACTTCGGCGAGGATCTTCTCCACGTCGATGATTTCAACCAGCTGGTTGTCGACCCGCGTCACCGCCGTCAGGAAGTGGTCGCGACCGGCGCCCTTTGGCGGCGGATGGATTTCTTCCCAATGCATGTTGACGATGCGCTCCACGGAGCGCACCAGGAAGCCCTGCACCTTGGTGTTGTACTCGGTGATGATGACGAAGCTGTCTTTCAGGTCGTTGAGACCCGGCTTACCGGTGGCCATGGCCAGGTCGAGGATCGGGATGGTACCGCCGCGAATGCTGGCGACGCCGCGAACGACCGGGCTCGATTTCGGCATGATGGTGAGTTTCGGGCACTGCAGCACCTCCTTCACCTTGAACACGTTGATGCCGTACAGCTGTTTTCCGTCCAGCCGGAACAGCAGCAGCTCGAGGCGGTTCTGCCCCACCAGCTGAGTTCGCTGGTTAACCGAATCCAATACACCGGCCATGCCAGATTCCTCTAAATGAATGCCCCGCGTCTGCTCAGGTTAGCAGGCGGCACGACCCTTGCTATCTCACCTGTCATGAAAGAACTCACGACATTTTTTCGACGCATGATGTCAAAACGACAGCGCATGTTTCGTGTTTTACCCACTTTATGTGGCCTCGGCTACACCAGTTTGGTGTTGGCCCAGCAAACCATGCCTGAACAACTTATCGACACCACCCAGGGATTTCTTGAATTCGCCGTGGAAGATTATCTGCGTACCGTGGACATACCGGGCCGCTACGAAATCCAGGTCAACCGGCTCGATCCGCGCCTGCGCCTGCCGCTCTGCGATCAGGAGCTGAACGCCAGGCTGGAAAGCCCGGCACAGCCGATCGGGCGGGTCACCGTAAAGGTCAGTTGCGACGGAAGCTCGCCGTGGAGCGTGTTCGTTCCGGCTCAGGTGAAGGTGTTCCGCGACGTGGTGGTGGTCAAGCGCCCGCTGACCCGCGGCAGCATTATCGGCGATGCCGACGTGGCGCTGGCGGAGCGGGACACCGGAACCCTTGGCCAGGCCTTCCTCGTCACCACCGAGCAGGCCGTCGGCAGCAAGCTGACCCGACCGGTGGTCGCCGATCAGGCGATCCTGCTGACGAGCCTGGAAAAGGCCGACGTGATCGCCAAGGGTGACCACGTGGTGATCAAGGCGCAAAGCGGCGCCATCAATGTGAACATGCCCGGCGAGGCACTCTCGGCGGGCGCCCCTGGCGAGCAGATCCGGGTCAGGAACCTGCAGTCGCAACGCGTGATCAAGGCGCGGGTGTCCGGCCCGGGCGTGGTAGAGGTGGCCATGTAAAGGTATGAAACGGCTGGCGTGCAGACAGGACGGTTCTTTACACTGGCGGACGGCGCAAATCTTTTTGCTCTGTCTCGCTAAAGTTATCGGCGTAAACGCCGAAAAGCTGGGCAAGCGTCCAGACACCGTCCGAGGTTTTGCATCATGGTTATCGACTTCAACCGGCCCAACAGTGCCGTTACGCCGTCCTCGACGACGCGTACCAGCAGCAGCCAGCCCGGCAGTCGCACCGAAGCCGCCGCCGACAGCAAGGCGAGCAGCACCGTCGAGCAGCCCCCTGTCAAGGGCGGCGAACCCGTGCAGCTCAGCCAGGAGGCACAGCAATTGCAGTCCGTCAGCGACAAGCTGCGTGACCTGCCCAGCGTCGATAGCGAGAAGGTCGCCCGGCTCAAGCAGGCGATCAGCGAAGGCAGCTATCAGGTGGACAGCAAACGCGTCGCCAGCAAACTGCTCGACTTCGAGTCCCAGCGTTAGCTTCAGGCCGCGCTGGGGATTTTGGACGCTTGATTCCCAGAGCCCGCCGCCATGAACGACACGACCCTGCTGCAACTGTTCAGCGAAGATATCGGCCACGCCGAGCAGTTGCTTGAATTGCTCGAAGGCGAAACCCAGGCCCTGACCAGTCAGGACCTCGCTTCCCTGGAAACCATCCTCACCAGCAAGCAGACCCTGCTCGCCCTGCTCGACCAGCATGGCAGGGCACGTAGTCGCGCGCTCGCTTCTCTGAATCTGAGCGCCGACCGCGCGGGGCTGCAGGCGCTGGCCAAGGCCTCGGCGCAAGGCGAGGAGCTGCTCGCCGCCGGCGATCGGCTCGGCGCGCTGCTGCGCGAATGCCAGGACACCAACCTGCGCAATGGACGTCTGATTCGCGCCAGCCAGACCAGCGTTGCCAAACTACTGGGAATCCTTCGCGGCGCAGAGGTGCCCAACCTCTACAATAACCGTGGAGCGACGTCGCGCGTCGGCTATCAGCGTCCCTTGAGTCAGGCATAAATCCCTGAAATAAGAACGACATGCGACCGTGATGGCCGTATGCTAGCGAAGTCTATTGCCGGGAGAACGCTGGAGTGCCGAGCCCCTTCATCGAGGAGAATGGTCCGCAAGAGCCCAGACTGCTTAGAGCTCCGCTGGAGATCTTCGCCAACCTGCGCCTGCTGCAGCAGAACCATGACCCTCTGGTCATCACCTTCGAAGGCCGCTCGCAGCGGTTCCAGAGTTTCGTGGTCCAGGTCGACCGCGAACGCAACCTGCTGGCCCTCGATGAACTGATACCCAACGACGGCGAGCGCTATCTACAGGCCGGCGAGTCCTTTCACGTCGAAGGTTTCCATGAAGGCGTGCGCATCGCCTGGGATTGCGAGCAGAAGCTCTACACCAGCGAGCTCGAGGGCGCTCGCGCCTATTGGGCGACGCTGCCCGAGAAGATGCTCTACCACCAGCGTCGGGGCGCCTTCCGCGCCGTCCTGAAACTGACCCAGCCAATCCTCGTCAGCCTCGATGGCGACACGCTCAGGGCCTCGATCGGCGGCCAGATGCTGGACATCTCAGCCACGGGCTGCAAGCTGCGCTTCGCCGGGGATGTCACCGACCGTCTCAATCCGGGCGAAGTCTACGAGCGCCTGACCGCCGAATTACCGTTCGGCGCGGTTACCACGTCGGCGGAGCTGCGTCACCAGCGCTATGACGCGAGGCTCGACGTGACCTTCTGCGGGCTGCGCTTCTTCCGCCTCAACGGCCTCGAACAGCGCGCGGTCGAGCGCTTCGTCTATCAGTTGCAGCGCGAAGCCCGTCGTCTCGATTGAGCGCTGCCGATCAGCCGCTCGCCGGCTCCTCCGGTGTCGCGGCCCCTTCCCCGCTCTGCATCTGCGCCTCCACCACCTGCCCATCGACCCGCGGATCGAGCGCCGCCGTCAGCGGCGAACTGGCCGTGCTGTCGGGCATCGGGATGTGCTGCAGTGGCGCATTGTCGACCTGATGCAGATTGGTCACCGCTTCCGGGCGAATCCGCCAGACCAGGATCAGCGCGCAAAGGCTGACGAAGGCATACAGCATGTTCGCGCCCAGGTACTTCATCAGTACGCCGGCGAGCAGCGGACCGACGCAGGCGCCGATGCCGAACGTGACCAGCAGCATGGCGCTCAGTGACACCCTGCGCTCGGTTTCCACATGGTCGTTGGAAAACGCCACCGCCAGCGGATAGAGACTGAACTGCAACAGGCTGACGACGAAGCCGAGCGGCAGCAACACCGCCAGCGGCACCTCGCCCAGCACCGCAAGCGGAAGCGCCGCCACACTCAGCAGCAAGGCGCAGACGCGTATCAGCCAGGCGCGGTCGCGACGGTCGGAAATCCACCCCAGAGGCCACTGCACCAGCAACGCCGCGAGGATGCAGCTGCCCATGAACACGCCGACCTGCTGCGTGGACAGCCCCAGGCGCGTGGCGTACAGCGGCGCCAGGCCGTAGAAGGAGCCGATCAGCAGCCCAGAGACCAGCACGGTGGTTAACGACTGCGGCACGCGGCGGAGGAAGAAACGCGGCTCCAGCGGCGCCGGGTGCAGCGCGGCGGGGTGAATCTTGCGAGTTGCCGCCACCGGGACCAGGCACAGGGCAAAGCACATCGCCACCAGCATCAGCAGCTCGATCCCGAGGCTGGGGTGGACCACCAGGACCAGCTGCCCCAGCACGAGCCCAAGATAGGACGCGATCATGTAGCCGCCAAACACGCGCCCGCGCTGGCTGCCCTCGGCCTGATCATTCAACCAGCTTTCGATGACCATGTACTGGCACATCATGCCCAGGCCCACCAGCATGCGCAGGATCAGCCAGGCAGGCAGCCAGTCGATCAGCCCGTGCGCCAGCACCGCAGCGGTCACGATCGCCGCGCAGGTGGAGTAGGCGCGGATATGGCCGACCCGTGCGATCAGCCGGTGGCCGGTCTTGCCGCCCAGCGCCAGGCCGAAATAGTTGGCGGCCATCAAGGCGCCCACCCAGAGCCCGTCGACGCTCTTCGACAGGCGCAGGGCCAGGTAGGTGCTGAGCAACCCCGAGCCAAGCAGCATCAGGGTGGTGGCCAGGTACAGCGGGCCGAAAGACTTCCAGATCCTGGACATTGAAGCGGGAAACTCCTGCTGGGGCCGGACCGCCTGAACGGTCCGGCGGAGGTTCACGCCTGGGCGGCGAGAACGCGGCGTTCCCAGGGCGTGATTTCATCGAAGAAGCTGGTCAGCTCCATCGCCTTGCTGGCGATGTAGCCTTCGATGAACTCGCTACCGAACAGTTCCCGCGCCAGCTGGCTGCGGCGCAGCCGCTCCAGCGCGGCGTGCATGGTGCTCGGCAGGGTCAGTTCGTCCGGCACCACGAACTCGCCCTGGATCGCGGCGCTCGGCTCCAGCTCCCGCTCGATGCCGTGCAGCCCGGCGGCCAGGCTGGCGGCGATGGCGAGGTACGGGTTGGCGTCCGCGCCGGGCAGACGGTTCTCCACCCGCCGCGCGACCGGCGAGCTGGCCGGGATGCGCAGGCCCGCGGCGCGGTTGTCGTGGGACCAGCAGGCGTTGTTCGGCGAAGCGAAGGGATGGCAGAGGCGCTGGTAGGAATTGACGTTCGGCGCGAACAGCAGGGTGAAGTCCGCCAGCGCCGCCTGCTGACCGCCAATGAAATGGCGAAACGCGGCGGTCGGCTCACCCTGCTCGTCGCTGAAGATGTTCCTGCCGCTGCCCTGCTCCACCAGGCTCTGGTGGATGTGCATCGAACTGCCAGGGGTCTTCGCCAGCGGTTTGGCCATGCACACCACGGTGATGCCGTGCTTGAGCGCGACCTCCTTGAGCAGGTGCTTGAAGAGAAACGTCTGGTCGGCCAGCAGCAGGGGATCGCCGTGCAGAAGGTTGATCTCGAACTGGCTGACGCCCATCTCATGCATGAAGGTGTCGCGCGGCAGGCCGAGCGCCGCCATGCAGCGGTAAACCTCCTCGAAGAACGGCCGCAGTCCGTTGTTGGAACTCACGCTGAACGCCGAATGGCCATCCTCTCGCCGCCCGTCCAGCCCCAGTGGCGGCTGGAACGGCTGATGCGGATCGCTGTTCGGCGCGAAGACGAAGAACTCCAGTTCTGTCGCCACCACGGGCGCCAGACCGCGCTGGGCATAGCGGGCGATGACCTGCTTAAGCAGTCCGCGGGTGGAAAGCCCCGAGCAGCCGCCCTCCAGTTCGTCGGCATCGCAGATCGCCAGCGCGCGTGGCGTCTGGCTCCACGGCAGGCGGTGAATCTGCGCAGGATCGGCGACCAGCGCCAGGTCGCCGTCGTCGCTGCCGTAGAAACGCGCCGGCGGGTAGCCACCCATGATGCATTGCAGCAACACGCCGCGCGCCAGCTGCAGGCGACGGCCTTCGAGGAATCCATCGGCCGTCATCACCTTGCCGCGAGGCACGCCATTGAGATCGGGGGTAACGCACTCGATTTCATCGATACCGGCCAATCGTTCGGCAAGAGAGCTGCGGCCGCTGCTGGTCATCACGTCTGTTCCTTGATCATTCTGAAAGCCGGGTTTCGGCAAGGTGGACAAAATACGCATCAGCCGTTCGAAATATCAAGCACCGGGCAATCGCCGTTTGCGCGGATGGGTGGCGAGGTGGGAGCCAAAGGCAAAGCGGCGCGAATGCGCAAAAGATGGCGTCCCCTACTGGAGTCGAACCAGTATCTAGCCCTTAGGAGGGGCTTATTCTATCCATTGAACTAAGGGGACAAGACCGCGGCGAAGCGTGCCGCCGCGACGGGGCCGCATGTTAGCGAGGCCGGCGCGGTTTGTCATGCGTCGGCGCGGCAGGTTCTCAGGCCGCCGGTTCGTAAAGATGCAACACCTGCATCTCCTCGGCCTGCAACTGCGCCAGCAGACGGCGTTTCTCTGCCTCGCCTTCTCCAGCGCGCGCTGCTTGACGTGACCGTAGCCACGAATCTGCTCCGGCAGCTCGGCGATCGCCACCGCCGCACGGTAGTTGGCTTCGCTTAAGACGCCGAGCAGATGCTCGACATCCGCCTCGTAGTCGGCGATCAGCTCGCGCTCCAGGCGCCGCTCGGCGCTGTGCCCGAACGGATCGAGCGCGCTGCCGCGCAGGAACCTGAACCTCGCCAGCACACGGAAAGCGCTGAGCATCCACGGCCCGAACTTGCGCTTGCGCGGCTCGCCGGTGCGCGGGTCCGGGCGGCCCAGCCAGCTGGGCGCCAGGTGGAATTGCAGGCGGTAGTCGCCCTCGAACTGCGCCTCCAGCTGCGTGCGGAACGTCTCGTTGCTGTAGAGCCGCGCCACCTCGTACTCGTCCTTGTAGGCCAGTAGCTTGAAGTAATAACGCGCCACCGCTGCCGTGAGCGCCTGTTGCGGGCCACGGTCGACGTTGCGCACGCGCGCCACCAGCGCCCGATAGCGCTCGGCATAGGCCGCGTTCTGGTAGTCGCTCAGCAGCGCCATGCGGTGCGCGATCACCTCGTCGAGGCCCTCGCAGCGCGGCGCCGTCATCTCCTCCGGCTGCACCAGGCGCTCCACCGCCGCCAGGTCATAGGCAGCCCGCCGGCCCCAGAGGAACGCCTGGCGATTCGACTCCACCGCCACCGCGTTCAGCGTGATGGCCTGCTCGATGGCTTCGGCGGAAACCGGCACCAGCCCCTTCTGGTAGGCATAGCCGAGCATGAATAGGTTGCTGGCGATGCTGTCGCCGAGCAGCCGGCTGGCCAGGCGGGTCGCATCGATGAAATGAATGCGCTCGCCGCCGACCGCCTCGACCAGCGCCTCCCGCATCGCCGCGCCGGGCACCTGCGCATCCGGGTTGCGGGTGAACTCGGCAGTGGGCGACTCGTGGCTGTTGATGACCGCGTGGGCGATGTTCTCGTTGAGCTTGGCGAGGGATTCCTCGCTGGCGGCGACCACCAGATCGCAACCCAGCAGCAGGTCCGTCTCACCGGCGGCGATGCGCACGGCGTGGATGTCCGCCTGCCGTGCGGCGATGCGGATATGGCTGATCACCGGACCGAACTTCTGCGCCAGGCCGGCCTGGTCGAGCACCGTGCAGCCCTTGCCTTCGAGGTGCGCCGCCATCCCGAGCAACGCGCCGACGGTAGTCACGCCGCTACCGCCGACGCCTGGCAAAAGAATGTTCCAGGGCCGCGTCAACGCCGGCTGCCGCGGTTCGGGCAGCGCCTCGAACAAGGCCCTGGCGCCCATCGCCGCCGGTTTGCGCAGGCTGCCGCCATGCACGGTGACGAAACTCGGGCAGAACCCGTCGACGCAGCTGAAATCCTTGTTGCAGGCGCTCTGGTCGATCTGCCGCTTGCGTCCCAACTCGGTTTCCAGCGGCAGCACCGACAGGCAATTGGATTTCACGCTGCAGTCGCCGCAGCCCTCGCACACCGCCGGGTTGATGAACGCGCGCTTGGCCGGATCGACCAGCTTGCCGCGTTTGCGCCGACGGCGTTTCTCGGTGGCGCAGGTCTGGTCGTAGATGATCACCGACACGCCCTTGAACGCGCGCAACTCGCGCTGCACGGCGTCCAGCTCGCGACGGTGGTGGAAGCTGACGATGGGCGCGAAGCCGGTGCGACTGGGGTACTTGTCCGGCTCGTCGCTGACCAGGGCAATACGTTTGACCCCTTCGGCGAAGATCTGCTGGCTGAGCTGATCGACGCGCAGTTCGCCGTCGATGGGCTGGCCGCCGGTCATCGCCACCGCGTCGTTGTAGAGGATCTTGTAGGTGATGTTGACCCCGGCCGCCACGGCCGCGCGCACGGCCAGGTGACCGGAGTGGAAGTAGGTGCCGTCGCCGAGGTTCTGGAACACGTGGGCGGTTTCGGTGAACGGCGCCTGGCCGATCCAGGTGGCACCCTCACCGCCCATCTGAGTGAAGGTATCCGTGCTGCGATCCATCCACTGGGTCATGTAGTGGCAGCCGATGCCGCCCTGCGCGCGACTGCCTTCCGGCACCTTGGTCGAGCTGTTGTGCGGGCAGCCGGAGCAGAAATGCGGGGTGCGCTGGGTGTGGTGGCGTGGCGCGGCGAGGGCTTTTTCCTTGGCATCGAGGAATGCCAGGCGCTCCTCGATGGCCGCGCTGCTGTAGATCGGCGCCAGACGCCGGGCGATGACCCGGGCGATCATCGCCGGGGTCAGCTCGGCCAGGTTGGGCAGCAGCGAGGCACCCTGCTCGTCGAACTCGCCGACCACCCGCGGGCGTTTGCCCACCGGCCAGTTGTAGAGCTGCCCGGTGAGCTGGTCCTCGATGATGCTGCGCTTCTCTTCCACCACCAGAATCTCGTCGAGCCCTTCGGCGAATTCGTGTACCGAGACCGGTTCCAGCGGCCAGCTCATGCCGATTTTGAGCACCCGCAGGCCGACCTGGGCACACAACGTCTCGTCCAGGCCGAGGTCTTCCAGCGCCTGGCGCACATCGAGATAGGACTTGCCGGTGGTGATGATGCCGAGGCGCGGACTGGGCGAATCGAGCATCACCCGATTCAGCCGGTTGGCCCGGGCGAAGGCGCGCGCGGCGTAGATCTTGAAGGTGTTGAGGCGTTTTTCCTGGGCCAACGGCGGGTCCGGCCAGCGGATATGCACGCCGTCCTCGGGCAGGGCGAAATCCTCCGGCAAGACGACCTGGATGCGCAGCGGATCGACGTCCACCACCGCGGAGGAATCGACGTTCTCGGCGATGGTCTTCAGCGCCACCCAGCAGCCGCTGTAGCGCGACAGCTCCCAGCCGAGGATGCCGTAGTCGAGTATTTCCTGGACGTTGGCCGGATTGAGCACCGGAATCGATGCCGCGATGAAGGCGTGCTCGCTCTGGTGGGCGATGGTCGAGGATTTGCAGCCGTGGTCGTCGCCGGCCAACAGCAACACGCCACCATGGGGAGAGACGCCGGCGGAATTGCCGTGCTTGAACACGTCGCCACAGCGATCCACGCCAGGTCCCTTGCCGTACCAGAGGGAGAACACGCCCTCGTAACGGGCACCGGGGAACAGATTGGTCTGCTGGCTGCCCCACACCGCGGTGGCGCCCAGTTCCTCGTTGACGCCGGGCTGGAAGTGGATGGCGTTCTGCTGGAGAAATTCGCGCGCCTCCCAGAGGCTCTTGTCGAGCCCGCCCAGCGGCGAGCCACGGTAGCCGGAAATGAAACAGGCGGTGTTGAGGCCGTGGGCCAGATCGCGCTGGCGTTGCAGCATCGGCAGACGGGTCAGGGCTTGGGTGCCGGTCAGGTACAGGTGACCTGTGGCGAGGCGGTACTTGTCGTCCAGACGGATTTCGGCCAGGGACATGGCGGTATTCCTCTTGTTCTTATTAGTAGGCACCCGCGGCTGGGACCGCTGCGGATCACTGCCTAGAATATGACCGAGCGGTACCGGAGTTTTCTTCCTAAATGGAGGAAGAAACGCCGATACTGCGCATGATCCTTGCGCCCATAACAAGAATAAGGAAACGAACATGCAGGTTTCGCTGAGCGGCATCGACCGCAAAATTCTTCGCCTGCTGCAACACGACGCCGACCTCTCTGCCGCGGAGATCGCCGAGCGGGTCGAATTGTCGCAATCGCCATGCTGGCGACGCATCCATCGCCTCCAGGAGGAAGGGCTGATCGAACGCAAGGTCGCCCTGCTAAATCCGAAGCTGCTAGGCCTGAACATGACGGTCTTCGTCAACATCAAGCTCTCGGCCCACGGACGCAACAACCTTGCCGAGTTCGAGCGGGCCATCGTCGGTTATCCCGAAGTGCTGGAATGCCACACCATGGCCGGGAGTTCGGACTACCTGCTCAAGGTGGTCGCGCGTGACATCGATGCCTACGAACGCTTCCTGCGCGACCAGTTGCTGCGCCTGCCGCACGTGCAGGAGGCGCATTCGAACATCGCCATGAGCGAAGTCAAACGCACCACCGAGTTGCCGCTGGATTGAGGCGCTGTCAGTTATGCGGCGAGTGGGTTTCGCCGAGCAGACCCAACAGCGCTTTCAAGGTCTGGTCCAGTGCGCCCGAATTGTCTAGCTGCAGCACGCCCTGCTCTTCGCTGCCGGACTGCAGCGCCAGACTGCGGGCCAGACGCTGTTCGATTTCCGCAGGATTCTCGCGTCCGCGCGCCACCAGCCGCTGGCGCAGGACATCGGGACGGACGCTGAGCAGGATCGCCAGCATTGACGGGTAACGTCGCCGGGCATCCGGCAGATAACTACGCGAACCGTTGACCAGCACATCCTGACCGGCCTCCAGCCACGCATCTATCTCGCACGGGATGCCATAGGCCAGGCCGTTGGCGCGCCAGCACATCGCGAAAGCGCCCTGCGCTTCGAGAAGGTCGAAGCGTTCCGGAGTAACTGCATGCGCCTCTTCGCCGACCGCCTCGGCCGAGCGGGTGATGACCCGCCGCGCAATCCGCCCGCCCCGTTGCTGCCAAGGCTGGCGGATGGCGTCGAGCAGGCTGTCTTTCCCGGAACCGGACGGGCCCATCAGATAAATCAGCCTGCCTGCCATTTAACCGTCTACCTATGCTCAATTAAGCCAATGAATATCACTCGAGCCTTTTATCGGCGCGGGAATGAACCGGGTTAAGGCCGCAGCAGGCACCGCATCCTACGAAGACGTGCAACCTGCACGGCGTGCTGGCAAAAAGCCTGTACTTTCTGAATAGATGACGCATAATTGGCGTCAACGAAACGTTACTCATAGCTTCGTTGGTATGCAGTACACTGCGACGATGGTTGAACGACTCGCGATTGCGGAGGTCCAACCGCTGGATACTCCTGCCCATTGTGCCAGTACTGCCTTCTTGAACTAACCGGTCTCTAACGTATGCGCCCTATGAAACAGGCTATTTACTCCAGTCGTACAGCTGACAAATTCGTCGTCCGTCTGCCGGACGGAATGCGTGAGCGCATCGCCGACGTAGCGCGAAACCATCATCGCAGCATGAATTCCGAGATCATTGCCCGTCTCGAGCAGAGCCTGATCCAGGAGGGCTCGCTGAGTGATGACCTAACCATGCGTCTGGACAGCCCCGAGCTTTCCCTGCACGAACGTGAACTGCTACAACGCTTCCGCCAGTTGTCCGGACGCCAGCAGACCGCACTGGTCGCGCTGATTGCCCACGACGCGGAAATGGCCAACGAAGACGCCTGATATCGCCCGTGCGATGTAAAGAAAGCCGGCTTTCAGCCGGTTTTTCGTTTCAGACGTCCTGTTGCGCCAGAGCTTAGCCAGGCACCCGGATGCAAAAGACGATCACGCCGTCCTGATACTGGACGTCGATGCTGCCCTGATGAGCCTGGACAATGGCCTGGCTGATGTACAGCCCGATGCCCAGGCCACCCTTGTTGTGCAAGGAACCCGAGGCGTTCTTGAACGGGCTGAACAATTGCGACAGGTCATCCAGCGCGATCGGCTCGGCTTCGTTGCTCACCGTCAGCTCGATGTACCGCCCTTCTCGCCTCAGCGCCAGTTGCACCGGCCGACCCTGCCGGCCGTGGTGGCGCGCATTGCTGAGCAGGTTGGAGACCACTTGTGCGTAGCGGTCCGGGTCGATCACTGCGCGCAGGCCAGCCTCGATGTCACTGTCCAGTTGCATCCCCGGAAATGCCATGAGCATCTCCCTGACCGAGTCGGCGACCAGCATCGACAGGTCCACCCCCTGCATGCGCATCGTTAACCCAAGGCCGGCCTGCAGGCGGCTCATTTCGAGAATCTGGCTGATCAGCCGTTCCATGCGACCGCTGGAATAAGTGATGTGCTTGCGCAGCTCGGCGCTTCGCTGGTCGCCGGAAGACATCATCGAGGCGGCCATGGAAATCGATTGCAGCGGATTGCGCAGGTCATGACCCAGCACGGCGATCAGGCGCTGGCGCATGTGATCGATTTCGGCCGCGCGGTTCAGGCAGATCTCGACCAGCTCGCCCCGCAGTTTCTCGGCGATCGCGAGCTCGGATGCTGACCAGCAGGCGGCACGATCACGCACCACTTCTTCCCAGGCCTCGAAGGACCCGCGCGGGGTCAACCGGGAGCCGGAGGGCCCGACACGCTCGATCTTCTCCGGTTTACCGGCCCAGGTGATGGTCTGCGACTGCGACTGACGCAGCCAGACCAGCCAGCCGGATTCCTGGCGGTGAAAGCGCAGCGCCAGCACGCCGCAGAAGGTGGCTCCGCTCGAATCGGTGAAAGGCTGCTCGAAACGCGAGGTCTGGTAAAGATCGAGTTCGGGATCGGCCTCCAGCGAGGCGACGATGCGCACGGCGAAATCGGCCAGTTCGGGGTTGTCGCCTGCTTCCACGCGACCACCGAGCATCACTACCACGCCGGAACAGTCGAACAACTGGCGAATCTGGGCCTCTCCCTGGGTCAGCGCGGCGATCAGGTCGTCGGAATCGCGCGCCTGCTTGGCCAGTTGCAACTGCAGGTAGGCGGCCTTGCGCACCTGCTCGGCGGCGATCTGCGACTCCAGGCGCGCCACCGCGGCACTGCACACCTGCGAGAGCACCTGGAACGCCAGACGCGTCGGATACGGCAGGACCTTGGGCGCCATGTGGTGGCAGGCGAACATCCCCCACAGCTGATCGCCCACCACGATGGAAATGCTCATCGAGGCGAACACGCCCATGTTGCTCAGATACTCGCAGTGAATCGGCGAAACGCTGCGCAGTTGGCTGTAGCTCAGATCGAAGGGAGTCCCGTCAGGACAGGTCGACGGCGTCAGCGGGACCGGCGCATAGGCGATGTCGGCAATCATCCGCGTCGGGTTTTCGATGAACAGCCGGCGCGCCTGGGCGGGGATGTCCGACGCCGGGTAATGTTGCCCGACATAGCTGATCAGGTCCTTGCGTCGCGCCTCGGCCACCACTTCGCCGGAGAGGTCCGGCTTGAAACGGTACGCCATCACCCGGTCGTAGCCGGAGAAGTCGCGGATGCTCCCGACCAGGCTCTCCAGCATGCCCTGGATGTCCTGCTGGTGCTGCAACTGGCTGACCAGCCGATAGATGTTGTGCGCGCCCAGCGACAGGCTGCTCAGGGGGGCGTCGCGGCGCTCGAACTCCAGGTAGAGAATGCCCTTGTGGGCATGCGCGATGACATCGAAGAGTGCCTCGCCGAAGCTCGCCTCCAGCACGTCCATCCACGGCTCGTCGCTGCGCAGGCCGCATTCGAGCATCTCCCGTACCGCGCGCGGCAGGCCGACCTGCCACAGCGGCTGGTCGGGAAACACTTTCAAACCAAGCATCGCTTGGGTGTTCTCGCTGGCGCTGAGCACCAGCCCCTGGCGGTCGAAGGCGATCAGCGCGCCATGCGGCTGGATCGCCGCGGGAATGTGGATCGGCTCGTCTTCGCAGGTGGCCAGTGTCACTGGTTGGCTCATGCGGACTCTCCCCGCACGACCCAGCGGTTGAACGACTCGAAGGCCTCGCAGGCAGCGGCGGACGCGGCCTCGACCTGCGACGTCTCGGCCAGTTGCTCCTCGAGGCGGCGGATGAAGGACTTCCACAGCGGCCCGGTAGCGGTTCCGTAGCCGAGAAGCCAGTGCAGCGGCAACGGTGCCAGGCGCGGCTGCAGGCGCCGGAAAAGGAAGCTCGAACCGAGCGTCGACCCTTCGAGCACATAGGCGATGCCGAAACGACGTGCCTCGTCGCTGGCCTGGGGAACATACGGACAGGCCGGGATGGCATCGACCTGCGCGCGACTCCAGCCGCCCTCGAGCAGATCCGCTTCGATCCAGGCGAGCTTGCCGGCGCGCTGCCCGGCATCCTCCAGTGATGGCCACGGCGACGACCACAACGTCGCCTCCAGCGGCCGCAGCCAACCGGATACGCGAGCGATGTAGTCCAGGTAGTCGGAACGGCCGAAGTCGTCCCGCTGCAACGGAAGAGCCTGATCCAGCGCGGCGTGCTGGGCCTGCGTAGCCTGACGCAAGGCGTTCAACGGCGAGTTAACGTGCTGTTCGGATTCGGTTGTTACGGGCATATCCCTCGGGCCAGGCAACGCGGTGCAGCAAAAGCCGAGCATCGCGGCTCGGGGTGTTCGATCAGCCGTTGATCAGACAGCGGCGAAGCTGCTGCGCATTCCCTGCGTCGAGTTCAACCCAGAATACAGGTTTTCCGGCGAGCAGTGCGCCGACGGGGGCGCCATCCTGATACAAGACTCGATTACCGGCAATAGCCGGGACCTTGGCCCCCGGTAACAGGCTGCCTACCAGATTCAACGGATCGCTGGCGGACACGCTGATCAAACTGCCATCACGCGGACGCTTGCGCACCTCGCGTAGCAACCCCACCGCTTCCGGCAGGGCGAACTGTTCGCCGGCCAGCCCCGCGACGAAGCGCCCGCCACGGATGTCGCCGCGCGCCTCCAGCCGATGATAGACCCGCAGCAGCTCGCGCCACGGCGGCAACCAGTCCGCTTCGCGGTCGAGCAACCGCCAGAACACAACGCCATAGCGGCGCAAAAGGGTCATGGCGATGTGTTCCAGCGCCTGGGGATCGGTCTGCGGGCGGCGCTTCGGGGCACTTTGCGCAACCTCCACCGCCGGCGGGCGGCGCACCAGCGACCAGCGCCCGGCGTCCGCCATGCCGCCAATCAGCGACCCGCCGCGCCCGCGCCGACCGGCGCGCGGCTGACGCTTCGCCGTCGGCATCAGCAGCGCACGCAGCCCGGCGAAGCTGTCGGCATTCACCAGGCCGACCGCGACCAGTTCGCCCAGGGCGTTTTCCAGCTCGGTGCGCAGCAGGCGCACCTCGTCCAGCAGTTCATCGAAGAACAGCGCGCCGTGCCTGGCCAGCGCATCGCGAACCAGCACGGCGCGGGAGGACAACTCAGGCTCCGGGGCGTCCATCGCCAGCGCGTTCCACTCGGCCAGGTGTCGACGCGGCAGCAGCACGATGGGCGTGCCGCGCACCGGCCCGCCACTGGCGCGCAGGCGGCCGGCAAGTCGAGTCCAGACGACACGTCCGGAGCGGCAGAGATCGTCGAGCCAGTTGATGCCGTAGTCGCGCACCCGCGCCGGCAACAGCTCGCCCTCCCAGGCAGCGGCGGCGGCCTGGAAGCCTTCCAGCTGGCTGATCACGCCACCCAGAGCCTCGGCGCCGCGCGTGCGGGTGTCCGGCGAAACGTGCTGCCAATCGAACAGAAAGCGCATGAAATCGCTAAGTTCGACCGGCTCGATCTCCCGGCGCAGCCGTTTCACCGTGTAGCGATGGATGCGCGCCAGCAGGTGTCGCTCGCACCATTCCTCGGCCGGCGCACCCGGCGTGAAGCGCCCGCGCAGCACATAGCCTTCGGCCTCCAGGCGGGTCAGCGCCAGCGCCACGCCGGAGGCCGGCTGCGCCAGATCACGGGCGATGCGCTCCAGCGGCAAGGGGCCGAAACCGGTCAGGCGCGCGCGCACCACCTCGAGCAGCGCGTCCTCTTCGCTGCACTCCTCCTCGAAGCCGGGCAGCACCTGCAACGGCGGCTCGGGCAACGCGGTGGGATAGAGGATGCGGAATAGCGCCAGGCGCTCCACCGGCAACCACAACCCCTCGCCCCGCGTCACCGGTATCCTCGCGGCGCGGCCGGCGCGAGCGAGTTCGGCCAGCAGCGCCGGCCAACGTGCGTCGCGCTGCACCTCGGCGTCGCCGAGGCAGGCCAGGCCCATCAGCGCTTCGTGCATTTCGTCGGCGTTGCGCGCTTGCGGCCAGGCCTCCTCGCCCACCGCCTGGATCGCGCCGATATCCAGCGCGCCGAGGTCGTCGACGGATTCGGGGTCCGTCCAGCGCCGGTTGAGCACGGCCTGGGTGCGGCGTTCCTCCAGCGGCGCATCGTCGAGAAAGGCATACGGCCGCGCGCCGAGGGTTTCCATCGCCAGCGGCGACGGTGCCGGCAGGTCGCGGGCGAGCAACCTTACCTCGCCGTTCTCCATGCGCCGCAGCAGCGCCAGCCAGGCGTCCGCATCCATCGCCTCGTGCAGGCAGTCGTCGAGGGTCTGCTCGACCAGCGGGTGATCGGGCACCTCGCGCTCGCCGACGATGTTCTCCAGGCAGGCGACCTGGTCGGGGAACACCGTCGCCAACAGGTCCTCGCTCTTCATCCGCTGCAGCTGCGGCGCGACCTTGCGGCCGCCGGCCATGCGCGGCAGCGCCAGCGCGGTGGTGGCGTTCCAGCGCCAGCGCACGCCGAACAGCGGAGCGTCGAGGAGCGCCTGGATCAATACGTGCTCGGCGGAATTCGAATGCAGGTAACGCCACACCTCGTCCAGCGCAAAGCTGTGGCTGGTGGACAGCGAGAGCACGATGGCGTCCTCGGTGGCCGCCGCCTGCAACTCGAAGTTGAAGGTGCGACAGAAGCGCTTGCGCAACGCCAGGCCCCAGGCGCGATTGACGCGGCTGCCGTAGGGCGAATGGATGACCAACTGGGTGCCGCCGGATTCATCGAAGAAGCGCTCCATCACCAGCGTGCGCTGACTCGGCAGCGTGCCCAGCGCGGAGCGCGCGCGGGCCAGGTACTCGACGATCTGCCGCGCCGCCGGCTCCGGCAGGCCGAGTTCGTCGATCAGCCAGTCGAGCGCGGGATCGAGGCGCGAGTGCCCCCGATCGTCGCCGGGCAGGCCGCGCTCGGCTTCGGCAAGGGCCAGGCGGCGGTCGATTTCCTCGCGCAGGCGAGCCACGCCGGTGGAGAGCTCGTCGCTGCGCCCTGGCGCCTCGCCGAGCCAGAACGGGATGTTTGGCGGCTGGCCCTGAGCATCTTCAACGCGCACCCGCCCCGGCTCGATGCGGATGATCCGGTAGGAGGCGTTGCCCAGCTGGAAGATGTCGCCGGCGAGGCTTTCCACCGCGAAATCCTCGTTCACCGTGCCGATGTTCAGCCCGGCCGGTTCCAGCAGCACGCCATAGTCGGCGTTGTCCGGAATGGTCCCGCCGGAGGTCACCGCGGTGAGCTTGCCGCCGCGCCGCCCACGCAGGGTGCGGTTCACCGCATCGCGGTGCAGGTAGGCACCGCGCGCGCCGTGGCGGCTGGTGTAGCCCTCGGCGAGCATCGCCAGCACCGACTGGTAATGCGCCCAGTCCAGCCCGGCGTAGGGTTCGGCGCGGCGAATCAGGGCGAACAGCGCCTCTTCGTGCCACTCCTGGCTGCCGACCTCGGCGACGATCTGCTGCGCCAGCACGTCGAGGGGAGCGCGCGGGATCGCCAGCGTATCCAGCTCGCCGCGGCGCACGCAGTCGAGCAGCGCGGCGCACTCGATCAGGTCGTCGCGGGAATTGGGAAACAGCCGGCCCTTGGGCGTGCCGCCGACGTGGTGGCCGGAACGCCCGACGCGTTGCAGGAAGGAGGAAATCGAGCGCGGCGAACCGAGCTGGCAGACCAGCTCCACGTCACCGATGTCGATGCCCAGCTCCAGCGACGCGGTGGCGATCAGTACGCGCAGCTCGCCGCGCTTGAGACGCTGCTCGGCGTCCAGCCGCGCCTCCTTCGCCAGGCTGCCGTGGTGCGCGGCGACAGCGGCATTGCCCAGGCGCTGGGTCAGGTGGCGGGCGGCGCGTTCGGCCATCCGCCGCGTGTTGACGAACACCAGCGTGGTGCGATGCTGCTCCACCAGCGCTGCCAGGCGGTCGTAGACGCCTTCCCAGACGTCGTTGCTCATCACCGCCTCGAGCGGCACCGGCGGGACTTCGATGGCCAGGTCGCGGGGGCGGCTGTGGCCGATATCGACGATGGCGCAGGGGCGCGGCGCGCCCGCCTCCACGGACGCAGATTCGGCTGCCTGGCGACCGGCGAGGAAGCGCGCCACGGCCTCGATGGGCTTCTGCGTGGCCGACAGACCGACCCGCACCAGTGGTCGCTGGCACAACGCTTCGAGGCGCTCCAGGGACAGCGTCAGGTGGCTGCCTCGCTTGCCGTCGGCGATGGCGTGGATCTCGTCGACGATCACGCTGCGCGTGCTGGCGAGCATCCGCCGCCCGGATTCCGAACCGAGCAGCACATAGAAGGACTCCGGCGTGGTCACCAGGATGTGCGGGGCGCGCTTGCGCATGGCGTTGCGCTCGGCCTGGGGCGTGTCGCCGGTACGCACCGCAGTGCGGATATCCAGGTCCGGCAGACCGAGGGAGGCCAGTTCGGCGGAAATCCCGGCCAGGGGCGTTTCCAGATTGATGCGAATGTCGTTGGACAGCGCCTTGAGCGGCGACACGTAGACCACGCGGGTTTCGTCGGGCAGGCGGCCGCCGTTCGTCAGGGCTTCCTGGACCAGTTCGTCGAGGGCGGCGAGGAACGCCGTCAGGGTCTTGCCCGAACCTGTGGGCGCCGCCACCAGCGTCGACTGCCCGCCACGGATAAGCGGCCAGGCCGCCTGCTGGGCGGGCGTGGGCGCAGGAAAGCTGCGCCTGAACCAGGCCACCACCGCAGGGTGGAAACCGGCCAATGCGTCGATCGGGGGATGCTCGTTCATCAAACGAATATGGTGGCGCGGCGGGCCGGCCGCAAGCGCCGCGCGGAACGCTTCGTCGGTTGACGACGCTCCGTCGGCGCCGTGGAACCCTTCGGTCGGCGCAGGTTTCTACCGTACTCTCGCCGCAACCTGGAGGCCGCCATGACAACCACCCCCGTGGAAATCGACAACGCCATGAAACTCGCCACCGAGGCTTTTCTGCCGCTCGGCTGCGTGACCAGCGTGAACACCGACGACGACAGCTTCGGTTTCACCGTGATGAGCGAAGGCGGCAGCGAACTGCTCGGCGTGCCGCACGTGCCACGCACCCAATATTCAGACCCGATCCGCCTGGCCGGCGTGTTCATGCAGGCGCGCCAGGACCTGAAGAAGAAGGGCGTCGAGCTGGAAGACTGGGAGATGCCCTTCATCACCGACGACAGCGCCATCCCGGAAACCCCGCCGAACTATTGAGACTCATCGGGCAGCTCTTTCCGATGCAACGCCTGGTGGGTAACGCCGCGCGGGCTCGTGGCATGAACCGAATCATGCGAGTCGCGGCTCACCCACCCTCCCCCCCGACCGTAGGGTGGGTTACCGGCCTCTCTCGATACCGACGACGCCGCCAACCTCTGTCGCCGCGTAACCCACCAGGCAGAGCGCCAGCGAAACATCCCTCCTCACACCTGTAACAACAAGGCAGCGACGCTTCATCGACCGTAGGGGGTTAGCGGCTTCCCTCGATACTCGGCAGCCCCCAAACCCCTGCCGCCGCGTAACCCACCAGGTGGCGTCACGCCGAAGCCCCTCACACCTGCGACAACGGCGCCGCGACGCTCTCCAGCGATTTGCGCTCAGCCGCCACGCCCCACACCGCCTGGACCACGCCGCCCACCAGCATCAGCAACGCGCCGATGGCATAGCCGATGAAGACGTTCTCGCGGCTGGCGCTCTCGATCAGTTGGCCAAACAGCAGCGGGCCGATGATGCCGCCCAGTCCGGTGCCGAAGGCGTAGAACACTGCGATGGCCAGGGCGCGGATTTCCAGCGGGAAGGTTTCCGCCACCGTAAGGTATGCCGAGCTGGCCGCGGCCGACGCGAAGAAGAAGATCACCATCCAGGCGACGGTCTGCTGCGTGGCGTCCAGCAGGCCCTCGCGAAACAGCCAGCCGCTGATCAGCAGCAGGACGCCGGAAAGGATGTAGGTGGCGCTGATCATGATCCGCCGGCCGATCACGTCGAACAGTCGGCCGAGCAGCAGCGGCCCGCAGAAGTTCCCCAGGGCGAACGGCAGGATGTACCAGCCCACCCGCTCGCTGGGCACGTCGTAGAAATCGCTGAGCACCAGGGCGTAGGTGAAGAAGATCGCGTTGTAGAAGAATGCCTGAGAGGTCAGCAGCGTCATGCCCACCAGCGAGCGCCTGCGATGGCGGGAAAACAGCGTATGCACCACTTCGCGCAGCGGCGTGTGATCGCGGCCGCGCAGGCGCAGGCGTTGCTCTGGCGGCACTTCGGCGAGCCGATGTCCTTGCTCGCGAAAGCGCTGCTCGATGTCCTCGACGATCCGCGTGGCGGCGTCCGGCTGGTTGTGGATCAGCAGCCAGCGCGGGCTTTCCGGCAGCCACAGGCGCAGCAGCAGGATGAGCAAGCCCAGCGCCGCGCCGAGACCGAAGCACAGCCGCCAGCCAAGGTCGCCGCCGACCACGCTGGCATCGAGCAGCAGCACCGAGGCCATCGCGCCGAGCGCGGCGCCGATCCAGAAGGTGCCGTTGATCGCCAGGTCGACCCAGCCGCGAAAGCGCGCCGGGGTGAATTCCTGGATCGTCGAGTTGATCGCCGAGTATTCGCCGCCGATGCCGGCGCCGGTGAGAAAGCGGAACGCCAGGAAGCTCCACAGGCTCCAGGAAAATGCCGTCGCCGCGGTCGCGCCGACGTAAACGATCAGGGTGATGAAGAACAACTTGCGGCGGCCCAGGCGGTCGGCGAGCCAGCCGAAGAACAGCGCGCCGAGCACCGCGCCGGCGATGTAGGCGCCGCCGGCGAGACCGATGTCGGCATTGCTCAGGCGCAGCGCCGGGCTGTCCTTCAGGGCGCCGGCAACGGAGCCGGCGAGCGTCACTTCCAGGCCGTCGAGCAACCAGGTGATACCCAGCGCGATCACCAGCAAGGTATGGAAACGTCCCCATGGCAGGCGGTCGAGTCGGGCGGGCAGGTCGGTTTCATAGCAGCGCGCTTCATCATCGTCAGAGGTCGAACGGGCGGAGGTTGTGTCGGATATCGGCAGTCGGGTCGTGGTCATGGTTGTGTGTCCTTCTTGTTATCGCGATTCACAGCCGCCCGCCACGCGGGCCTATGGGTGAGAGCGGTGCGGTGCAGAAGGAGTTCAGCGCATGGACCGAGGGAAGATATGCCGCACTATTGGCCGCTATCACCGGTCAGAACAGCGGGTTTCCCACCAGCACGACGGAACGATCACAATGAACAACACATGGTTTGCCCCCGCCCTGCTCTTCACCCTGCCGCTCGCGGCCTATGGCCTGGAGTTCACCGGCTATGCCCGCAGCGGCATTGGTGGCGCCGACACCGGGGGCACGCAGTCCTGCTTCCAGCTGCCCGGCGCGCCCGCCAAATACCGCCTGGGCAACGAGTGCGAGCAATACATCGAACTGGAGCTGAGTCAGGATCTCTACAAGGGTGCAGACGGCACACTGCTGAAGATCGACAGCATGGCCAGTCTCTACAACGCCTATGATCATGCCCCCAGCTTCACCGGCAAATATGGCGATGCACGCCTGCCGCAGATCTGGGCAAGTCTCAACCTCCCAGCGCTCAACGGCGGCTCGCTCTGGGCCGGACGGCGCTACTACAAGCGCCACGACATTCACATCAACGACTTCTACTACTGGAACCCGAGCGGTACCGGCGCCGGCATCGAGGACTACGACCTGGCCGGCTACAAACTCAGCTACGCCTTCAGCCGCGAGGACAACATCAACCAACCGGACAAGGCCAACCGCCACGATTTCAACCTGGGCGGTATCCCGATCAACCCGGGCGGAGCGCTGGAGGTCGGCCTGAGTTACATCCAGCGCGGCCAGGCGGAAGATGCCCACAGTGGCTGGTCAGTGAGCGCCGAGCACAAGCAGAAGGACTTTCTGGGGGGCGAAAACCGCCTGGTCGCACAGTACGGCGAAGGACCGGGCATCGGCCTGGGCCAGACCGGCAACCTGCAAGCCGACCAGAACACCCGCAGTTGGCGGGTGCTGGAGTCACCCATGTGGCAACTTACCCCGCGCTTCGGCGGCATGCTGCTGGGACTGGTACAGCGCGACAAGGCCCCCGACAGCAACCAGACCTGGTACTCCGTGGGGGTGCGCATGAGCTATGCCTTCACCGAGCACTTCAAGCTGGTCGGCGAAGTTGGCCATGACCGCATCAAGCGCGACGACGAGGGTATGCGGATGCTCAACAAGTTCACCATCGCTCCCACATTGTCGGTGGGCAAGGGTTTCATGACGCGGCCGGAGCTGCGCCTCTACTACACCTACGCGCAATGGAACCGCGCCGCCCAGACCGCCGCGGTGGCGGACACCGCTCTGTCCGACAGCGGCGCCTTCGGCCGCGACCTGCACGGCTCCAACTTCGGCGTGCAGCTGGAAACCTGGTGGGAGTGAGTCCTTATAGCCAGCGAAACTTTCGATAGAGCGATCGGTCCGTTCTAAAGGTCGCTCACGGTCAGTTGTGAGCGGCCCTCGCTCAGGAGGCCCCATGCGCAACCTCGCTCCTCGACCGCTCGCCCCACCCGTGCTCGACAGCCTGGCGCAGCGCTTCCGGCTGGTCCGCGCCCTCAGCGAATCTATCTGCGCGCCCTTGCAGGTCGAAGACCATGTGATCCAGAGCATGCCCGACGTCAGCCCGCCCAAATGGCATCTGGCGCACATCAGCTGGTTCTTCGAGGCATTCCTGCTCAAGCCCTACCTGAAGGGCTACCGCTCGCCGGACGCCGCCTACGACCACCTGTTCAACTCCTATTACGAAACCCATGGCACGCCGTTCCCGCGCGCCAGCCGCGGGCTGGTCTCGCGGCCGGGCGTCGCCGACGTCTATCGCTTCCGCCAGCATGTCGATCAGTGCATGGGTGAACTGCTGAGCGACCCGCCGGCGGAGTTCGCTGCGGAGATCGCCCGGCGCGTCGAGCTGGGCCTGCAGCACGAGCAGCAGCACCAGGAACTGCTGCTGATGGACATCAAGCACATCCTCGCGCAGAACCCGCTGCACCCCGTGTACCGCAGCGACCTGCGTCCGGGGCCAGCTGCCACCAGCGGCTTGTCGCAGCGCTGGCACGACTATCCCGGCGGCCTACGGCAGATCGGCCATCCCGGCGGCGAATCCTTCGCCTTCGACTGCGAGCTGCCGCGTCATCGCCAGTTCCTCGAGGACTTCAGTCTCGCCAGCCGCCCGGTGAGCAACGCCGATTACCTGGCCTTCATGCTCGACGGCGGCTATTCGCGCTCGGACCTCTGGCTTTCGGACGGCTGGGCGCAGGTCAGGCAGGCCGGCTGGAACGCTCCGCTGTACTGGCTGCGCCACGACGACACCTGGCACGAGATGACCCTGGGCGGTCTGCGCCCGCTGGATCTGCACGCTCCGGTTTGCCACGTCAGTTTTTTCGAGGCCGACGCCTACGCGCGCTGGGCTGGCGCGCGCCTGCCCAGCGAAGCGGAGTGGGAAATCGCCGCCGCCGAGCAGCCGGTGCGCGGCAATTTCCTCGACAGCGATCATCTGCAACCGGTGGCCGACCTTTCCGGCGATGGCCCACGCCAGTTGTTCGGCGACGTCTGGGAATGGACCGCCAGCGCCTTCCGCCCGTATCCCGGCTTCCGCCCGCTGGAGGGCAGCCTGGGCGAATACAACGGCAAGTTCATGTCCGGCCAGATGGTCTTGCGCGGCGGCTGCTGCGCGACCCCGCCGGAGCATGTGCGTGCCACCTACCGCAATTTCTTCTACCCCCACATGCGCTGGCAATTCGCCGGTTTCCGCCTGGCCAAGGAGATTTGAGCATGGCTCTCGCCGTTCGCTTTCACGATCAACGACAGTGCGAGGCCGGTGCCTCGCTGCGCGACGAAGCCCTGGCCGGCTTTGCCGCGAAAACCAAGCAGATATCGCCGAAGTTCTTCTACGACCGTCGCGGCTCCGAGCTCTTCGAGCAAATCTGCAAGCAACCGGAGTACTACCCTACCCGCACCGAAGAGCTGATTCTCAGCCACGCGGCCAACGACATCGCCGAGATCGCCGGCCAGGACGCCAACCTTGTCGAGCTGGGCAGCGGCGCCAGCCGCAAGGTGCGCCTGCTGCTCGAGGCGATGCATCCGGCCAGCTACCTGGGCATCGACATCTCCGCAGACTTCCTGCTATCCAGCACGCGCCGGCTGGCGGCAGACTACCCGTGGCTGGAAGTGCACGCCTCCTGCGCCGACTTCTCCCGGCCAATGACCCTGCCCGACGGCTTCGATGGCGCGCACCCGCTGGCGTTCTTTCCAGGCTCGAGCATCGGCAATTTCAGCCCCGAGGAAGCCCTTGCCTTCCTGCGCAACCTGCAAGAGCTGCTTCCCGCTCAGGGCGGACTGCTGGTGGGTGTCGACCTGGTGAAGGACAAGGAGCTGCTGGAGGCGGCCTATAACGACGAAGCGGGCGTGACCGCCGCCTTCAACCTGAACCTGCTGCAGCGCATCCGCCAGGAGTTGGACAGCGACATCGATCCGGATCGCTTCATCCACCACGCATTCTTCAACGAAGCGGAATCACGCATCGAGATGCACCTGATCAGCCCCCAGGCGCAGGACGTCACCATCGAGGGCCGGCGCTTCCACTTCGAGCGCGGCGAGAGCCTGCACACTGAGAACTCCTACAAGTACACCCCGGCCAGCTTCCGCGACCTAGCGGGTAGCGCTGGCTTCAAGGCCGTAGCCATGTGGACCGATCCGCGCGAGCTGTTCAGCGTGCATTACCTCCAACGTGAGTGATGTGGGGCGCGGGAAGCAGGGTGCGCGACAGGCACCCTGCGGTAGTGCCGAGGAAGCGGAAGATCAGGCGGCGAGGCTGTCGAAGACTTCTGGCACCAACGCCGCTTCGCCCTTGGCATCGAGCTGGCTGCGCGCGCCCTGCGGATCGGGGCCATCGCTGTCGAGCAGGTCCAGCAGTCGCATGCCGCGCTCGGTGAGGATGAAATTCACCCCGTTGCCGCCCAGTTCTTCCGGACGCGGTTCGATGAAGCCACCGTGCAGCAGCACACCTTCGAGATCGCCCGCTTCCTTCTTCAGCGAGTCGACATTGCCCACCGCTTCGCCCTGATTCGCCTTCTCGCCGGCCAGTTCCTCGGCGTAGACGCGCGGCGCGAAGTTCTTCCCGGAGGAGTCCTGCACCTCCAGCAACAGCCGTTCGATCAGGTCCCAGTTGTAACTCATAACCACCTCTCTTGGCGGACGTGCCATCGGGTTCATTACCTAGTTCCGACTCGCGCCCATGGCCGATGGTTCGCGCCGTGCCCTGGAACAATGGTCGCCGCGCACCGGTCAGAGGCTACGATTCGCGCCGCCTACAGCCCTGCCCTCCGTTCCCGGCGCGCCTTCGATCATGGAGTTTTCGATGCTGCGCCCCCTGCTTCCGCTGCTCCTGCTGTCCGCCTTCGCCCAGGCCGACGAGCCGCTGCGCATCGAGCGGCTGCAACGCTGCGAGGACCTGCTGAGCGAGCGCCAGGTTTTCTGCGCCAGTACCCGCGGCCTGGCGGCTGGCGAGGTGAAGGTGTTCCTCGGCGGCGAGGCGTTTCCCGCCTCCGCCCTGCGCCGCGACGGCGACCGCCTGCGTCTCGAACTGGACGCCCAACCCAGCGCGCAACTGTGGATCGAACAGGGCGAGCGACGCAGCAATCCGGTATGGCTGAGCATGGCCGGCAGCCACGTGCTGGCGGCCGGGCCGAACGAAGTAGCGGAGAACATGGACGGCCTGACCACCTACGTCGATCTCGTCAGCCTGATCATCGAGGAGCGCTTCGACGGGCGTAAGGAGGCTGAGCGCCTGGCGCAGAAGTACGGCGCCAAGGTGGTGGGCGCCATCGCGCCGCTGAATACCTACCAGCTGCGCCTGCCGACCGCCGACCTGGTGCAGCGCGACGCGCTCGTCCTGCGCCTGGGCAGTGAGGTCAGCGTCGACGCGGTGGTGGTGGAGGAGTCTGCCGCCGAGGCGAACGAGGCCGGCGCGGCCACCGAGCAGAAACCGGACAAGGACGAATGGGCCGCCAACCGTTTTCTCGACGCGGTGAACTACTACCAGCGCCGCGTTCCGGCGAAACAGGCGCCGATCCAGGCGACACCGATCCGCATCGGCATCATCGAGCGCGACGTCGACTTCGACGCCGCCGACTTTTCCTCCTACCTCGCCCCCTGCGACCCGCAGCGGCGCACATGCCTGTACGCCCGCGACGCCGACAAGCCCGACGGCCATGGCAGCACCGTCGCCGGCATTCTCGCGGCGAGCTGGAACCAGGGCGGCAACACCGGCTTTCTCAGCGGCCTGGACGGCGCCAGCCAGGGCTTCGAGGTAATCGTCGAACGCAACTCGGACGCGGGCATCACCGCCAACGTCGCGGCCTCGGTGAACCTGGTCGAGGACGGTGCGCGGGTCATCAACTGGAGCTGGGGCATCCATCGTGTCGGCGCGAAGGACGTCGATGGCGACGAGGTGGATTCGCTGATCCGCTCCGGTCTCGCCATGAGCGGCTACGAGGAACTGCTCGAGGAGTTCTTCCTCTGGCTGCGCAAGGAACACCCCGACGTGGTGGTGGTGAACTCGGCTGGCAACGGCTCGTCGTTTTCCAGCACCGACGAATACCGGCTGCCCTCCTCGTTCGTCACCGACCAGTTGCTGGTGATTGGCGGCCACCAGCGCAGTGAGCGTGATGACGTGGCGGTCGACGATCCGGCCTACGTGGTCAAGCGCGCCTCGTCGAACGTCGATACGCGTGTAGATATCACCGCCGCGGCCTGCACCCACGCCTCGACCCTGCGCGCGGACGAAGTCGGCGAGGTGCATTGCGGCACCTCCTACGCTACGCCGATGGTCAGCGGCGTCGTCGCCGCGATGCTCTCGCTGAACCCGAGCCTGACGCCCGCGCAACTGCGCATGCTGCTGCGGCGCAGCGCCATGACGATCGGTGGAAATTACGATTTCGAGCCCATGGACGCCGACGACCTAACCGCGCCGATCCTGCCCTCGGAGCGCAACTACGAGCTGCGCAACAAGGACGTCGGCCGCTCCGCCCGGCTGGACATGCAGAAGGCGCTGGACCTGGCCGTGCAGAGCCGGGATCGGGTGCGCTGAACTTTACCCGAACGGCGGCGATCCATTTTTTGGGACCAGACCAAAAAGGAGTTGCCCATGAAAAGCCTGCTTTGCCTGACCGCCAGCGCGGCCCTGTTCGCCGCGACACCGATCTTCGCCGAGTGCACACCCGAGCAGGCGACTGCGAAGGCCGAGCAACTGGCGCAGAAGGTCAGCGCGATAACCGAGAGCAATCCGCAGAAGGCCAAGGAGATCAACGACGAGCTGCAAGCGATGAAACTCAAGAACACCACCGACGGTATGCCCGACGAGTGCGCGACCTATGACCGTCGCCTGAAAGAGTTCGACGAAGCGAACCGCAAGACCGAATAACGCCGCGAAACCGCCTTGCGTGCACAAGGCCCATCCCGATCAGGCAGCGCCGTTGCGGCGCTGCGATCGCACCACCCCTCCAGCCCCGCTTATTCTTCCGCGGGCTTGCGCTTCTTCAGCGGCGCCAGGCCGTCCTGGCTGACCAGCGTCGATGCCGCCGGGCGCTTGGCCGCCGGCTTGCGTTTCGCCGGAGCCTTGGCCGTGCCCTTCTTGTCGTCGGTCTTTTTCTTCTTCACGCCGGCGGCCTTGCCGGACGCCTTGACCTTCTTCGGCCCCTGGTAGACGCCCTTCAGTTCCTTGATCACCCGGCGTTCGAAACGCTGCTTGAGGTAGCGTTCGATGCTGGACATAAGGTTCCAGTCGTTGTGGCAGATCAGTGAAATCGCCAGGCCGTCGTTGCCCGCGCGGCCGGTGCGGCCGATGCGGTGCACGTACTCGTCGCCCGAACGCGGCATGTCGAAGTTGATCACCAGGTCCAGGCCCTCCACGTCGAGCCCACGGGCGGCGACGTCGGTGGCGACCAGGATCTTCACGCCGCCCTGTTTCAGGCGGTCGATGGCCAGCTTGCGGTCCTTCTGGTCCTTCTCGCCGTGCAGCACGAAGGCCTTGTGGTCGCTGGCCACTAGGCGCCCGTAGAGGCGGTCGGCCTGGGCGCGGGTGTTGGTGAAGATGATCGCCTTCTGGTAGGTCTCGTTGGCCAGCAGCCAGTGCACCAGGCGCTCCTTGTGACCCGGATCGTCGGCGGTGATGATCTGTTGGCGAGTGCCCTCGTTGAGTTCGCTGACGCTGTTCAGGCGCAGGTGCTGCGGGTCGCACAGTACAGCGGCGACCATCTCGCGCAGGCCGTTGCCGCCACTGGTGGCGGAGAACAGCAGGGTCTGCGCGCGGTTGGCGCACTCATTGGCCAGACGCTGGACATCGTCGGAAAAGCCCATGTCGAGCATGCGGTCGGCTTCGTCGAGGACCAGCAGTTCGACCTCCTTCAGATCGAGGTTGCCGGCGTTGAGCTGCTCGATCAGCCGCCCCGGCGTGCCGATCAGCACATCCGGCACCTTGCGCAGCATCGCCGCCTGGTACTTGAAGTCCTCACCGCCGGTGACCAGCCCGGACTTGATGAAGGTGAACTGCGAGAACCGCTCCACTTCCTTCAGCGTCTGCTGCGCCAGCTCGCGGGTCGGCAGCAGGATCAGCGCGCGGATGCGCACGCGCGGCTGCGCATCGCCGATCAGGCGGTTGAGCATCGGCAGTACGAACGCCGCGGTCTTGCCGCTGCCGGTCTGCGCCGTCACCCGCAGGTCGCGCCCTTCCAGTGCCGGCGGAATGGCCGCCATCTGGACCGGCGTCGGCTCGACGAATTTCAGCTCGGCGACGGCTTTGAGCAGGCGTTCATGCAGGGCGAATTGGGAGAACACGGGGCATAACCTCGAAAAAAACGGAAAATCAGGCGCATAGCCTAACGGTTGTCGCGGCAAAAGGCCGCTTTTCTTCGGCGAGCGGCCCGCCTACGCGCGGTTGAGCCGGGCCTGCCGACGCAGCACCCGCGCGCTGTCGGCGGCGCTGAGCAGCACCGCCAGCCAGATCGGCAGGTAGGTCCAGAGCTTCGCCTGATCGAAGGGTTCGCCGAGCAGCGCCAGCGATACCGCGAACAGCAGCACCGGCTCGCTGTAGCTCAAGATGCCGAACAGCCCGAGCGGCAGAAGCCGGCTGGCCGCCATCATCGCGGCGAAGGCCAGGGTGCCGAGCAGCGCGAACCCCGGCAGCAGCCAGATCAGCGCTGGCGCCTGGATGAAGAGGTCCTGCGGGCCGTGGGCGACGATCAGCCAGACCGCCAGCGGAGCCAGCACCAGCATCTCCAGCAGAAAGCCGGACAAGGCATCCAGGCGCATCCAGCGACGCAGCATGAAGTACGGCGGGTAGCCCAGCGCCGTCACCAGCGTCACCCAGGAAAACGCCCCGGTGACCCACAGTTCGTGCAGCACCCCAAGGCCGGCGCAGCAGACGCCGAGGCGCTGCAACGGGCTCAGGCGCTCGCCGTAGAACAGCCTGCCCACCAGTACCATCGCCAGCGGCAGGAGGAAGTAGCCGAGCGACACCTGCATCATCTGCCCGGCCAGCGGCGCCCAGACGAATAGCCCCCACTGCACGCCCAGCAACGCCGCCGCCAGCGGGCAGGCGAGCACCAGCCGCGGCTCGTTGCGCAGGCGGGTCAGCACCTGGCGGAACGTTGCCCACTGCCGCGTCAGCAGCACCAGGGCGAACACCGCGGGCAACGACCAGAGCACCCGCTGGGCGAACACCTGCATGCCGTCCAGCGGCGACAGTTGCTGGACATAGCCCGGCATCAGGGCGAACAGCACGGAGGCGGACAGGGAAAACGCAACGCCTTTGCCGGAAAGATTCACGAAGAGGATCGACCTTAGAATGAACGGGAACGTCCGAGAAGTCTGCGAGCCCGTTCTTTAGCCAATGATAACAGTCACTTGAGATCGGCAGGGATGCCGCTCCGGTTCCCAAGTGGTGATGCTCCTGCTGCGGGAACGAAATATCTCTTCAGGTGTCGGTAATCTCCTACCACACGAGTCAACATAGAATCGCGAAAACGGGCATCATGCCCGCCGATTTGCGCGGCTCGGCCAGAGCCACGCTGTGCAGCGCCAGGCAACGACGCCCTGACTGCCCCGGCGTCAGGGCGCCCAGCCATCCAGTCGAGTGGTGACCATGCTTCCACCTGCCAGTGTCGAAATGCTCCCCGAACCCGATCGCTACCGGTTGCTCATCGAGTCGATCACCGACTACGCGATCTACATGCTCGATGTGAACGGCCATGTGACCAGCTGGAATGCCGGCGCGCGCCGCTTCAAGGGGTATGAGGAAGCGGAAATCCTCGGCGAGCATTTCTCCCGTTTCTACACCGAGGAAGACCGCGCCGCCGGACTACCGCGCCGGGCGCTGGAAATCGCCGGAGGCGAAGGCCGCTTCGAAGGCGAAGGCCTGCGCGTGCACAAGGACGGCAAACGCTTCTGGTGCCATGTGGCGATCAGCGCGATCCGCTCGGCCAACGGCGAGCTGCTCGGCTTCGCCAACGTCACCCGCGACCTCACCGAACGCCGCGCCGCAGAGGAGTCGCTGCGGCGCTCCGAACAGCAGTTCCGCCTGCTCGTACAGGGCGTGACCGACTATGCGATCTACATGCTCGACACCACGGGCTGCATCACCAACTGGAACGCAGGTGCGCAGCGCATCAAGGGTTACCGTCCCGAGGAAGTCATCGGCCAGCATTTCTCGCTGTTCTACGAGGAACAGGATCGCGCCAACGGCCTTCCCGCCAAGGGCTTGCGCACCGCGATGAGCGAAGGCCGCTTCGAGAGCCAGGGCTGGCGGGTGCGCAAGGACGGCACGCGGTTCTGGGCGAGCGTGGTCATCGACCCGATCCACGATGACGCCGGAACGCTCATCGGCTTCGCCAAGATCACCCGCGACATCACGGAATCGATGGAAGCGCAGCGCGCCCTGAAGCTGACCGAGCAGGCGCTGTTCGAGTCGCAGAAGATGGAGGCCCTCGGCCAGCTCACCGGCGGCGTGGCGCACGATTTCAACAATCTGCTGATGGTGATACTCGGCAGCCTGGAAATCGCCCGCAAGCGCCTGCCCGATGATGCGCGCATCACGCCGTTGCTGAACAACGCCATCCAGGGAGCCCAGCGCGGCGCCTCCCTGACCCGGCGCATGCTGGCATTCGCGCGGCGCCAGGAGCTGAGCCTGGAGTTGATCGACCTCGCCAGCATGATGCGCGGCATGTCCGACCTGCTGCACAGCTCGCTGGGATCGGCGATCCATATCGAAACCCGCTTTCCGCTCGACCTTCCCCAGGTGAAAGCGGATGTCAACCAGCTGGAGCTGGCGGTCCTCAACCTGGCGGTGAACGCCCGCGATGCGATGCCCGACGGCGGCGTCCTTACCATCGAAGCGCGCCAGCAACGGCACGCCGGCGATCAATCCCGGCTGCAGCCGGGCGATTACGTCTGCCTGTCACTGAGCGACACCGGCGAAGGCATGGACGCCGAAACCCTGGCCCGTGCCACCGAGCCCTTCTTCACCACCAAAGGCGCCGGAAAAGGCACCGGGCTGGGCCTGTCGATGGTGCATGGCCTTGCCGAGCAGATGGGTGGAAGGCTGCTCTTGAGGAGTCGGGTTCAGGGCGGAACCACCGCCGAGCTCTGGCTGCCGCTCGCCGCGCAAGCTCCTGCCCAGGCTCCTCCGAAGGGCGAGACGGCTTCGCCGGTGGCCCTGCAAGCGAAGACCGTGTTGGTGGTGGACGACGACCCGCTGGTGCTCACCAGCACCGCCGCCATGCTCGACGACCTTGGCTATAGCGTCCGCACCGCCAACTCGGGCGAAGAAGCGCTGGAACGGCTCGGCGCAGGCGGCATCGACATCCTTGTTACCGACCGGGCGATGCCGGGCATGAGCGGAACCGAACTGGCCGATCGTGCCCTGGCATTGCGCGAATCGCTGCCGGTATTGATCGTCACGGGTGTCATAGAGGACGACGGCAACGCACTGCCGCGCCTTCCCAAACCCTTCGACCAGCGCGCGCTGTCCCAGGCGCTGGAGGCGCTGGAACGCACCAAGCCATCGTGACGACCCAGGCGATACTGCGCCAGGCAGGCACCGCCGAAGGGCCGTATAATCGCCCGCCAGCCTGATGAGGACACACCATGCGACTTCTACACACCATGCTTCGAGTGGGCGACATGGATCGCTCCATCGACTTCTACACCCGGGTTCTGGGGATGACGCTGCTGCGCCGCAATGACTACCCGGACGGAAAGTTCACTCTGGCCTTCGTCGGCTACGGCAACGAGGCGGAACACAGCGCCATCGAACTGACCCACAACTGGGGCGTGGACAGCTACGAGATAGGCACCGGCTACGGCCACATCGCCATCGAGGTCGACGACGCCGCGAAGGCCTGCAACGACATCCGCCACAACGGCGGCACGGTGACCCGCGAGGCCGGCCCGATGAAGCACGGCACCACGGTGATCGCCTTTGTGGCTGACCCGGACGGCTACAAGATCGAGCTGATCGAGAAGTCGACCTGATCCGCGATTGGCAATGCCCTGAACGCAAAAACCCCGGCGCGAGGCCGGGGTTTTCGTATTCGCTTGCAGCGCGGCTGGCGGACATCGCCGGGCCGCTGGCCGCTTAGAACAGCGTGCGGCCCTTGCCGGCGGCGATGCGCATGCGCAGTGCGTTGAGCTTGATGAAGCCCGCCGCGTCCGCCTGGTTGTAGGCACCGCCGTCTTCCTCGAAGGTCGCGATGTTGGCATCGAACAGCGAGTCGTCGGACTTGCGGCCGGTGACGATGACGTTGCCCTTGTACAGCTTCAGGCGAACCACGCCGTTCACGCTGGCCTGGGAGGCATCGATCATCTTCTGCAGCATCAGACGCTCAGGGCTCCACCAGTAGCCGGTGTAGATCAGGCTGGCGTACTTGGGCATCAGCTCATCCTTGAGGTGAGCGACTTCGCGGTCCAGGGTGATCGACTCGATGGCGCGGTGGGCCTTGAGCATGATGGTGCCGCCGGGGGTCTCGTAGCAGCCGCGGGACTTCATGCCCACGTAGCGGTTCTCGACGATGTCGAGACGACCGATGCCGTTCTCTCCGCCGATGCGGTTCAGTTCGGCCAGCACGGTAGCCGGGCTCATTTCCTTGCCGTCGATGGCCACGATGTCGCCGGCCTTGTAGGTCAGTTCGATGTAGGTCGGGGTGTCCGGCGCCGCCTCCGGCGACTTGGTCCAGCGCCACATATCTTCCTCGTGCTCGGTCCAGGTGTCCTCCAGCACGCCGCCTTCATAGGAAATGTGCAGCAGGTTGGCATCCATGGAGTACGGCGACTTCTTCTTGCCGTGGCGCTCGATCGGGATGGCGTGCTTCTCGGCATAATCCATCAGCTTCTCGCGGGACAGCAGGTCCCACTCGCGCCACGGAGCGATCACCTTCACGCCCGGTTTCAGCGCGTAGGCGCCCAGCTCGAAGCGCACCTGGTCGTTGCCCTTGCCCGTGGCACCGTGGGAAATGGCGTCGGCGCCGGTTTCGTTGGCGATCTCGATCAGGCGCTTGGCGATCAGCGGACGGGCGATGGAGGTACCCAGCAGGTACTCGCCTTCGTAAACGGTGTTGGCGCGGAACATCGGGTAGACGAAATCGCGCACGAACTCTTCGCGCAGGTCGTCGATGTAGATTTCCTTGACGCCCATGGCCTTGGCCTTGGCGCGGGCCGGCTCGACCTCTTCGCCCTGACCGAGGTCGGCGGTGAAGGTCACCACTTCGCAGTTATAGGTGTCTTGCAGCCACTTCAGAATCACCGAGGTGTCCAGGCCACCGGAATACGCCAGGACTACCTTCTTCACGTCCGCCATGCCATCGCTCCACGGGGTTGTACGAAAACCGTGGATTCTACCGACCACGCGGTCCGATTTACAGGGGCGCGACGGGCAAAGACAGCCCGGCGACAGAGGATCGCCCCGCGGATCTCAGGACGTGCCGGCGGCAGCGGGTGGCGTTGGCGCAGGCGCCGCCGGCCCGGGCGGCTTGCTCGGCGCCGTTTCGCGCGACAGGTGCAAGGTCACACGGCGATTCTTCTCGCGGTTGGCTGCGCTGGTATTCGGCACAAGCGGATACTGCTCGCCATAGAAGCGCACGGTGATCTGCTCTTCGCCGATGCCGTTGGCCTTGAGGTACTCCTGTACCGCCAGGGCGCGGCGCCGCGAGAGGTCGCGGTTGCTCAGGCGGTTGCCGCTATTGTCGGAGTAACCGTCCAGGCTGAAGCGGTTGATGCTGGGATCGGCCTTGACCAGTTGCAGGATGATGTCGAGCTTGGCGCGGGTGGTGTCATCCAATTCGGCGCCGCCGCCGGGAAAGCCCAGCGTCGCCTGCTTCACCTGGTCGTAGTTGACCGGCAGAAGCTTGGCGGTGCAGCCGAGGTAGTCGTTGTAGGCCTTGTTGAAGTTGGTTGGCAGCAGGCGGATTTCCAGGCTGTCGCCGCCCTGCAGCGTGCGATGGCGAACCAGCGGACTGCGCCCTTCCAGCAGCCCGGTGAGCAGGCGTCCAGCTTGCTGCTGGCTGCTGCTGAACGGCACGTCGCCATCGCCCACCGTCACCGCGCCGAGATTGATGTCGCCACGCCCCGGCTGCCAGGGCGCCGCCGCCGCCAGCAGCGTCGCAGAACCCCTGCCCAGCCAGCGCTCGCGGGCATTCAGACGGAACACCGCCTGCTCGCCGGCCTTGCGCACGAACTCGCCGCTGCCGAAGTCGGTGATCGCTTGCGACAGGCGGCACTCGAACTGATCGCCCTGCACCTGCCACTCGGCCTTTTCCAGACGGGTCTGGAAGGAAACGGCGGCGGCGGGCGCACAGGCGAACGCACAGAGCAGGGCGAAATAACGCTGGCGCACGAAAGGCTCCACGAAGAAAAACTACATTCCTGAGGGGTATCGGTGCATTGGCGGAAAACTTGAAGGCCACGGCGCGCTTCGGTGAATGACCAGCATGACATTGTAAACCCGGCGAATCGGCGCGCCAGGCGGCGGCGCAAAGGAACTGTGGCGTGCCGCCACAGCGCTTTTCCGGTAGCATTCCCGACAGCTTTCACCGTTTGGAAACCTTCATGTCCGACCGCCTTACCCTGCTGCGCCCTGACGATTGGCACATCCATCTGCGTGACGGCGCGGCGCTGCCGTTCACCGTCGGCGATGCGGCCCGCAGCTTCGCTCGCGTGATCGTCATGCCCAACCTGGTGCCGCCGGTGCGCAATGCCGAAGAAGCCGCCGGGTATCGCGAGCGCATCCTCGCCGCGCGGCCGCAAGGCAGCTGTTTCGAGCCGCTGATGGTCCTCTACCTCACGGACCGTACCCAGCCCGAGGACATCCGCGCCGCCAAGGCATCGGGATTCGTGTACGCCGCCAAGCTCTATCCGGCCGGCGCGACGACCAATTCGGACTCCGGCGTGACCCGCATCGACAAGATCTTCCCGGCGCTCGAAGCCCTGGCCGAATGCGGCATGCCGCTGCTGGTGCACGGCGAGGTGACGCGGGGCGAGATCGATGTATTCGATCGGGAGAAGATCTTCATCGACGAGCACCTGCGCCGGGTGGTCGAACGCTTCCCGACGCTTAAGGTGGTTTTCGAACACATCACCACCCAAGAGGCGGTGCAGTTCGTCCAGGCCGCACCGGCTAACGTCGGCGCGACCATCACCGCGCACCACCTGCTGTACAACCGCAATCACATGCTGGTCGGCGGCATTCGCCCGCACTTCTACTGCCTGCCGATCCTCAAGCGCAACACGCATCAGGAAGCCCTGCTCGGCGCGGCCACCAGCGGCAATCCGAAGTTTTTTCTTGGCACCGACTCGGCGCCCCACGCGCAGCATGCCAAGGAAAACGCCTGCGGCTGTGCAGGCTGCTACACCGCCTACGCCGCCATCGAGCTGTACGCCGAGGCGTTCGACCAGCGCAACGCGCTGCCTCGCCTGGAGGCCTTCGCCAGCCACTTCGGTGCGGATTTCTACGGCCTTCCACGCAACCAGGAGACGATCACACTGGTTCGCGAAGACTGGAAAGCCCCTGCTACCCTGCCCTTCGGCGAACACGCCGTCGTTCCCCTACGCGCAGGGGAAACCCTGCGCTGGCGCCTGCTGGAGACCAACGCGTGAGTGACGATCAGTACGACGACGAACTCGACGGCAGCCTGCCTAGCGGCCCGCGCCACCCGATGGCGCTGCGCTTCCGCGGCTACTTGCCGGTGGTCGTGGACGTGGAATGCGGGGGTTTCAACGCCGCCACCGACGCGCTGCTGGAAATCGCCGCGATAACCATCGGCATGGATCAGCACGGCTTCCTGTTCCCCGAGCACAGCCATTTCTTCCGTGTCGAGCCGTTCGAGGGTGCGAACATCGAAGCGGCCGCGCTGGAGTTCACCGGCATCAAGCTCGACCATCCGCTGCGAATGGCGGTCAGCGAGGAGACCGCGCTCACCGATATCTTCCGTGGCGTGCGCAAGGCAGTGAAAGCCAATGGCTGCAAACGGGCGATTCTGGTCGGCCACAACAGCGCTTTCGACCTCGGCTTCCTCAACGCCGCGGTGGCGCGCACCGGCATCAAGCGCAACCCGTTCCACCCGTTCTCCAGCTTCGATACCGCGACCCTCTCGGGCCTCGCCTACGGCCAGACGGTGCTGGCGCGCTCCTGCCAGTCCGCCGGGATCGATTTCGACGGCCGCGAGGCGCATTCTGCCCGCTACGACACCGAGAAGACCGCGGAGCTGTTCTGCGGCATCGTCAACCGCTGGAAACAGATGGGTGGCTGGGAAGACTTCGACGACTGATCGTTATCGAGCCTGGAAAAGCCCGGCACGACCGGGCTTTTTCACGCCTGCGAATTGTTGCTCTCCACGATCAGGTACCGCGTCTCACTCGGTGATCGTTCTCGCATAGAGTGCTTGTCCGGCAACCGCTCATCGCCAGCCCTGCAACCTCCTCCGGACGACGCGCTGTTCTCGAGCCTCATGAACCACTTAAGCGACTGATTCGTATCGCTTATTTTTGAACGTGAATGCGAGGCCCGATCTTTTGACTATCATTCTCATTTAGATTAGTATCGCTCCATCGACTCAACCTGATGAGCCCTTATCTATGTATGTCTGCCTCTGCCAAGGTGTCACCGACGGACAAATCCGCGATGCGATCTACGAAGGCTGCTGCAGCTACCGTGATGTGCGCGAGACCTTGGGCGTAGGCAAGCAATGCGGCAAGTGCGCTTGCCTCGCCAAGCAGGTGGTACGCGACACCATCGGCGAGGCTCAAAGCCAAGCTGCGACGAATTTCTCGGGAAATTTCGTTGCCGCCTGAAGAGCAGATGTCAAACAACCGGACACTACGTCCGGTTTTTTTATGCCTGAATTCAACGGTTTAGCGCCGCGATGCGGAACTCAAACATTCTCATTCGGATTTTAATCTTCTTGCAATTCAATAACTTAGGTTTGACTTAAACTTTTCACCGCGACAAACTTCGAGCCTGCCCTCCCCTTGCGACAGGACCCGGCCATGAAAGGCGACAAGCAAGTCATCCAGCACCTGAACAAAATCCTCGGCAACGAGCTTATCGCCATCAATCAGTACTTCCTGCATGCGCGCATGTACGAGGACTGGGGCCTGGAAAAACTCGGCAAGCACGAGTACCACGAGTCCATCGACGAGATGAAGCATGCGGACAAGCTGATCAAGCGCATCCTCTTCCTCGAAGGCCTGCCCAACCTCCAGGAACTGGGTAAGCTGCTGATCGGCGAGAACACCAAGGAAATGCTCCAGTGCGACCTCAATCTGGAGCACAAGGCGCATGCGGATCTGAAATCGGCCATCGCCTACTGCGAGAGCGTCGGTGATTACGCGACCCGCGACATGCTCGAGGACATCCTCGAGTCCGAAGAAGAACACATCGACTGGCTGGAAACCCAGCTGGGCCTGATCGACAAGGTTGGTTTGGAAAACTACCTACAGTCGCAGATGGACGAGTAGTTCGCGGCGATTGCCTAAGGCGGGCTCGGCCCGCCTTTTTCATGCCTGCAGAAACAGAAAACCCCGCCGAGGCGGGGCTTCTGCTAACAGGGCGCAGATCAGGCGTCGGCTTTACCGGTGGCGGCCTTGATCAGTTGTTGCAGTTCGCCCTTCTCGAACATCTCGGCAAGGATGTCGCTCCCGCCAACCAGTTCACCGCCGACCCACAGCTGCGGGAAGGTCGGCCAATTGGCGTACTTAGGCAGGTTCGCGCGGATTTCCGGGTTCTGCAGGATGTCCACGTAGGCGAATTTCTCGCCACAGGCCATCAGCACCTGGGTAGCGCGAGCCGAAAAGCCACACTGCGGGGCGTTCGGCGAGCCTTTCATGTACAGCAGGACGGTGTTGTTGGCGATCTGCTCTTTGATGGTTTCGATGATATCCATGGGGTCACCTCGGCTGACTATCCGACCCAATGGCCGGCACGGTGGCGGCATTGTAACGGAAACGACCGACCCCGCAACGCATAGGGCCATGGCTCAAGCTGCTTCGACCTTCACCGGCACGCCGTTTAGCGCGGCGTTGCCGGACAGTGCATCCAGCTGACGTTCGTCGGTGAGATCATTGGCGCTTGCTCCGGGCTGCGCGCTGGCGACTCCGATCTGCACCCCTGGCCGCGCATGCCCCCAGCCGTGCGGCAGGCTGACCACGCCGGGCATCATGTCCTCGCTGGCGGCGACCTCGACCTCGATCAACCCGACCCGTGAGCTGACCCGCACGCGCTGGCCATCGGCGAGGTCGCGCGCGCGCAGGTCCTCCGGGTTCATCAGCAACTGATGACGCGGCTTGCCCTTCACCAGTCGGTGATAGTTGTGCATCCAGGAGTTGTTGCTGCGTACATGGCGACGACCGATGAGCAGCAACTCGCCTGCCACCGGCTGCTCAACCGCGGCGAAGCGCGGCAAGTCGCTCAGCAGCAGGACTGGCGCGGCCTCGACCTTACCGGAGGGAGTCTTCAGTCGCGCCGCCAGGTTCGGCCTGAGCGCACCAAGGTCAAGACCGTGCGGGTAGTCACGCAGGCGTGCGAGGCTCAGCTTACGCGGCGAACGATCGCCGTGCGGGCCGTAGCGCAGACCCATATCGATCATCTGCTGCGGCGACAGAGTCGGTTTTAGTTCGACGCCGGTCCTTTCCGCGAAGGCCTGAGCCAGGCCGACGAAGATTTCCCAGTCGTCCAGCGCACCCTGCGGCTTGGCCAGCACCGGCTCGTTGAAGCGCGTGACGTTGCGCACGGCCAGCAGGTTGAAGGTGGAATCGTAGTGGTCGTGCTCCAGCGGCGAGGTCGGCGGCAGGATCAGATCGGCGTAGCGGGTCGACTCGTTGATGTACAAATCGACGCTGAGCATGAACTCCATCCCGTCCAGCGCCTGCTCCATCTGCCGGCCGTTGGGCGTGGAAAGCACCGGATTGCCGGCCACGCTGATCAACGCCCGAACCTGCCCTTCGCCGGGCGTGAGGATTTCCTCGGCGAGCGCCGAGACCGGCAATTCGCCGCCGTATTCAGGCAAGCCGGAGACGCGGCTCTGCCAGAGATTGAAATGCCCGCCGGAGGTGCTCGCCACCAGGTCGACCGCGGGCTCCGTGCACAGCACGCCGCCTTCGCGATCAAGGTTTCCGCTGACCAGGTTGATCATCTGCACCAGCCACTGGCAGAGCGTGCCGAAGGCCTGAGTGGAAACGCCCATTCGCCCGTAGCAGACCGCCTTGTCGGCGCTGGCGAAATCGCGCGCCAGTTGGCGGATCTGCTCGGCCGGGATGCCGCAACGCGGGCCCATGAGTTCGGCGTTGAACGGCGCTACGGCGCGGCGGACCTCGTCGAGGCCCTCGACCGGCAGATGGGTGCCGCGGGTGAGGTTTTCCTCGAACAGGGTGTTGAGCAGGCCGAACAGCAGCGCCGCGTCCTGGCCGGGTGTGATGAACAGATGCTGGTCGGCTATCGCCGCGGTCTCGCTGCGCCGGGGGTCGACCACCACCAGCTTGCCGCCCCTGCTTTTTATAGCCTTCAGGCGTTTCTCCACGTCCGGCACGGTCATGATGCTGCCGTTGGACGCCAGCGGGTTGCCGCCGAGGATCAGCATGAAGTCGGTGTGATCGATATCCGGGATGGGGATCAGCAGACCGTGGCCGTACATCAGGTGGCTGACGAGGTGGTGGGGCAACTGGTCGACCGAGGTAGCAGAGTAGCGGTTGCGGGTTTTCAGCAGACCAAGAAAGTAGTTGCTGTGGGTCATCAGCCCGTAGTTGTGCACGCTGGGGTTGCCCTGATACACCGCCACCGCGTTGCACCCGTGACGCTGCTGGATATCGGCCAGGCGCTCTGCGGCGTAGGCGAACGCATCGTTCCAGGCCATCGGCAGCCACTCGTCGCCCACCCGGCGCATCGGTTGGCGCAACCGGTCGGGGTCGTCCTGGATATCCTGCAGCGCTACCGCCTTGGGACAGATGTGCCCGCGGCTGAAGCTGTCTTCAGGGTCGCCCTTGATCGAGAGGATGCGCTGCGAACCGTCCGCCTGGGTCTCGGTTTCGATGTTCAGGCCGCAGATGGCTTCGCACAGGTGGCAGGCACGGTGATGGAGGGTTCGGCTCATGGGCACGCCTCGTCTTGTTGTTCTAGCCGACCGGTCGGGTCGGCGGATGACGAGGACTGTGGCGCTAAATGACGGACTTCACCACGAGGCTTCGCGGCATGAATCGACCGGCATCATGTACGCCGATTTCCGCGCCGAGTCCGCACCACTTCGTTCAGCCGGCGACGGCGAGCAACTCGTCGATCGAATGATCCAGTTGGTCGAGCATGAAGGGCTTGCCGAGCAGCAGCGCGTTCATCTGCTTGAAGCTCTCGGCCTCCCACACTTCGTAGGGGTGCCCGCTGATGAACAGCACCTTGATGTCCGGCAGCGAGCGCAGTGCCGCCTCCGCGACCATCAGGCCGTTCATACCGTCGTTCAGACGGAAATCCGAGATCAGCAGGTCGACCGTCTGATGACCGTCGAGCAGGGCGATCGCCTGCTGCGCAGTCTCGGCTCCGAAAGCATCGTATCCGCACCCTTCGAGGTGCTCCACCAACAGCGAAAGGATCGACGGTTCGTCATCAACAACGAGGATGGATTTAGGCAAAACGGACACCGCTATAGTTTGTTGGCATTTTCATCGAGACCGCTCCCCTCTACAGACCCGGCCGGCCGCGGTTAATTCCGGCAGGCAACGAATGCGTACAAAAGAACGAGAGGCGCGATCCAGCGGGAAAAACTCAGCGTCGGGCGAGCCGCTCCAGTATCTGCGCGGTGGTGCGTTCAGCCTTGGATTCGGCGGACAGTTCCCTGGACAGGATGCCGAGGACCAACATCAACTGACCGCGAACGGCGGGGCTCAGCTCATCCCAGTGGTCCAGCAGGGTCTCGAAGAGCAACGCCCCGGTTATCGAGGGCGTGAAGTCCGGCAGATCGTCCGTTGCGATCAGGCGTGTCAGCGCGGCGAGCAGTTCCTTTTCGGTCATGCGTCTCAGACCCCGCTATCCGGCGCCGGCTGATCCTCGATGTGCAGTTCGCGACGCACCACGCTGAGCATGTTCTGCAAATCCACCGGTTTGAGGAGGAAGTCGATGACATTGAGGTGCATCGCCTCTATTGCGTCCTGCATGTCCGCCTGCCCGGACATAATCACCACCGGCAGCTCCGAACGCTCCGACTCGCGCACCCAGCGAACCAGTTCCAGGCCACCGCTAGGCCCCATGCGCAGGTCGGTGACGATCAGGGAAATGGTCGCGCGCTTTTTCAGCAGGCGAATCGCCGACTCGACGCCATCGGCCGGAAAACAAAGTATCCCGTGAATATGGAAGACTTCGGCAAGCAGTTCACGGAACGCTTCATCGTCGTCGACCAGAAGCACCGCCGGCCGCGAGATCTCCGGTTCGTGAGCCACCTCGGACAACGCTTTCTGCTCCTCCTTGCTCAACAAATCTTCGTCCATACATCTCTCTTGATATCGATGGGGTAGCCACTTTTTGGGAAAAACCCAGCAAAACAGCGGCTCGCAATGACCGGTTACAGTACGTGGCGATTGGCCACTTGGCGTGCCAACGGCGACGAGCGGCATCTCCAGGACGCCAACTGCGCGGGGTCGATGGCAGGCAGACACGTGCATTCGCGCGACGTTTGACCACCGGTCCGGGCTTACACAACCTTTACCTATGACCACTCCACGCCGCGCTTGTTTAGCGGTCAGATATATCGCCCGGAACCTATTCCCCGGGCAGGAGGAACACATGTTTGGTCGCATCCCCCAGGTCGCTCTCCTGGTCGGCAGCCTCGTTCTCAGCGGACAGGCCGCAGCTCATGGGCATGGCTCGGACAACGCGGTAATGGGAGCCGTAGTCGGGGCTGTGGTAGGCGGGGTCTTCGTCGCTTCGCAACGACCGCCGGAACGGGTCTACGTCCAGGCGGCACCGCCGCCCGTCACCTACTACCCGGCTCAGCCGGCTTATTATCCACCACCGCCGCCCGTCTATTACCAACCGGTGCCGGTGTACTACCAGGCGTATCCCGTGGTGCGCATGCCTCCGCGGCACTACGGCCCGCCGCCGGGCTACTACTACGGTCCGCCACGCCCGCGGTGGTAGCAGCGGGTAAAGCAAGAGCCCGCTCCGCGCGGGCTTTTCGTTGCTGCGCCTCTGCGTTAGCATCGCCCCGTCCCTCAAGGAGCGAATGCCATGGCAATCCGCCTTTCCCGCACCTTCAAGATCAGGGTTCTGAGCGTCGCCGGCGCACTGGCTATCGGCACCGCCGGTTACCAGATCAGTCTCGCCCTGATAGACAGTTACACCGCACGTCAGGTTGCCGAGGCGCAGGCCGCCGCCGAGCGTGTCCGTACGCTGGAGGCTGAACGGGTCGCTCTCGAGAGGACCTTGCAGGACCGCAGCGCCCAGGACGAGAAGCTGGAGGCGATGGTGATCGCCGTGTCTGAAATGCGCCGCGAAGCCGAAAGCAAAGGGATGCAGCAGACCTCCTGGTAGGCCGAAAGCCCCTTCCACGCCTGCCGTTGCGTTTCATTGCCAAGCAACGCAGGCGCAGTGTACAAAGGCTCCCTCCCCGCTTCGGCTGGCGCTTTTCAACGATGAAAGGCTCGCCGTCGGTCTCGCCGGGATTAACAAACCGGGAGTGCACAAGCCCTCGCCCGATAAGCCGCAACAGGCCGCAAGCCCGGCGGTGGCAGGTTCCAGCGTGGCGTAAAGCGACATTTTTTTATAACATCGCGCCTTCCCCGTTTCGTCGCACCGTGCGGCCTCAAGCGCCGTAGGTCGTCGTATTTTTTCGTGAAAACAGGATGTCCGGACAGTGTCCGGTGCAGTCAAGGTAATGAACATGAGCGTCAGGCACTTCCTCTCGATGATGGACTTCACCCCCCAGGAACTGGTTGGGTTGATCCGCCGAGGCAGCGAGCTGAAGGACCTGCGCAACCGCGGCGTGCTCTTCGAGCCCCTGAAAAACCGCGTTCTCGGGATGATCTTCGAGAAGGCCTCGACGCGGACCAGGCTGTCCTTCGAAGCCGGCATGATCCAGTTGGGCGGCCAGGCGATCTTCCTCTCGCCACGTGACACCCAGCTCGGTCGCGGCGAGCCGATCGCCGACAGCGCCAAGGTCATGTCGCGAATGCTCGACGCGGTGATGATCCGCACCTTCGCCCACGACACCCTGACCGAATTCGCCGCCCATTCGCGAGTGCCGGTGATCAACGGACTGTCCGACGACCTGCACCCCTGCCAGTTGCTCGCCGACATGCAGACCTACCACGAACACCGCGGCAGCATCGCCGGCAAGACCGTGGCCTGGATCGGCGACGGCAACAACATGTGCAACAGCTATATCGAAGCAGCCCAACAATTCGATTTCCAGTTGCGCGTCGCCTGCCCCGAAGGTTACGAGCCCAGCGCCACGCTGCTGGCCCAGGCCGGCAACCGCGTGCAGGTGATGCGCGACCCGCACCAGGCCGTGGCCGGTGCGCATCTTGTGTGCACCGATGTCTGGGCGTCCATGGGCCAGGAAGATGAAACCGCCGCCCGCCTGGCGCTGTTCCGCCCCTATCAGGTCAACCGCGAACTGCTCGCCGGTGCCGCCGAAGACGTGCTGTTCATGCACTGCCTGCCAGCGCACCGTGGCGAGGAGATCAGCCACGACCTGCTCGATCAGCCCTTCTCGGTGGCCTGGGACCAAGCGGAGAACCGGCTGCACGTGCAGAAGGCGCTTCTCGAATTCCTCGTCGAACCGGCTCACCACCACGCATGAAACACGACCTCCTGCTCGACCTGCGCGACCTCGCCTGCGGCTACCAGGAGCAGCGCGTGGTACGGACCCTCAACCTGCATCTGAATGCTGGCGACATCGGCTGTCTGCTCGGCCCGTCCGGTTGCGGCAAGACCACCACACTGCGCGCCATCGCCGGCTTCGAGCCGGTGCAGGAAGGCGAGATCCGCCTGGCGGGCGAAGTGATTTCCCGCCCCGGCTTCACCCTCGCGCCGGAGAAGCGGCGCATTGGCATGGTCTTTCAGGATTACGCCCTGTTCCCGCACCTGAACGTGGTGCAGAACGTCGCCTTCGGCATTCGCCAGAACCCCGACCGCGAACGTATCGCCGCCGAGTTGCTGGACATGGTCAACCTCGGTGCGCTGGCTAAGCGCTATCCGAACGAACTGTCCGGCGGCCAGCAGCAGCGGGTTTCGCTGGCCCGCGCGCTGGCGCCGGAGCCCCGGTTGCTGCTGCTCGACGAACCCTTCTCCAACCTCGATGGCGAACTGCGCCGGCGCCTGAGCCATGAGGTGCGCGATATCCTCAAGGCGCGTGGCACCAGCGCCATCCTGGTCACCCACGATCAGGAAGAAGCCTTCGCCGTGAGCGACCAGGTCGGAGTGTTCAACCGCGGTCACCTGGAACAGTGGGATACGCCGTTCAATCTCTACCACGAACCGGCAACCCCCTTCGTCGCCAGCTTCATCGGCCAGGGTTACTTCATCCCCGGCCGGATGACCGGTCCGGACTGCGTGCGCACCGAACTCGGCGAGCTGCGTGGCAACCGAGCCTACGCCTGGGAAAGCGGGACGCAGGTCGACGTGCTGCTGCGCCCCGACGACATCGCCCTCGATCCGGGCAGTGCGCTGAAGGCGCGCATCCTCGGGCGCACCTTCCTCGGCGCGGCGACGCTCTATCGGCTGCAATTGCCGACCGGTTGCCAGTTGGAGTCGATCTTCCCGAGCCAGACCGAATTCCTGCCCGGCCAGGACGTAGGCATCCGAGTCGCCGCCGAGCATCTGGTGCTCTACCCCGCGCAGGGCGAAACGGCGTCCGAGCAGATGGGCGTGCGCCGCTGCGGCGGCCTGGCCTGAGGCATCTCGCCCGACGCCAACGCGGGCGATTCGATCGCGGTTCTCAACCGATGTGCAGTTGCCCGCTGGCCACCAGCGTCGCGTAGCCGCCGATCTTCACCCGGTCGCCGTCCAGCCGACACCACAGCTGCCCTCCCCGGGCGCCGCCCTGGTAAGCGCGCAACACGTTCTTGCCAAGCCGTTGCGCCCAGTAGGGGATCAGAATGCAGTGCGCCGAGCCGGTCACCGGGTCTTCGTCGATACCGATCGCCGGGGCGAAATTGCGCGAGACGAAGTCGTACTCGCTGCCCGGCGCGGTGATCATCACGTTCGGCCACTCCTGGCTGGCGAGGCTCTTCAAATCCGGTTCGCAGGCGCGTACCGCGTCCTCCGACTCGAGGAGCACCAGCAACTGAGGCGCATCGAATACGGCCGACACCTTCTGTCCGAGGGTGCGTTCCAGGCCCTCGGGAATGGCGACGGGCGTCGCCGCCTGGGCGGGAAAGTCCAGCACCAGCCGCCCTTCCTCCCGCGTCACCGCCAGCTTGCCGCTGCGACAGGTGAAATCGATGCGCTCACCCGGCTCGCGGTAAACCTCGAACAGCACCTGGGCGCTGGCCAGGGTCGCGTGGCCACACAACGGCACCTCGGCGCTCGGAGTGAACCAGCGGATGTGCCAGGCGGCGCCCTCGCGCACCACGAAGGCGGTTTCCGCCAGGTTGTGTTCGCTGGCGATGCGCTGCATCAGCGCCTCGTCGAGCCATTGATCCAGGCGATAGACCATCGCCGGGTTACCGGAGAACGGGGTGTCGGAGAAGGCATCGACCTGGTGGAAAGCGAGGGGCATATCGGGGCTCCATTGCTGAACGGTGGTGGCAAAGCATGCCCGTTCGACAGAAATGGCGAGCTATACAGTTTCGAATTTTTATCGTGATACAAACGGCTGTACGGTCCCGCACGCGGACGTCGCGCTCAGCCGCGGCCGATGGCGGCAAACTGCGCCCCGGTATGCTCAGCCAGCACTGCGGCGGCCAGTTCCACTTCCAGCCCGCGGCGCCCGGCGCTGACGTGGATGGTCGGGAAGTTCTGCGCGGAGGCGTCGATGAAGGTACGCAGGCGCTTCTTCTGCCCCAGCGGGCTGATGCCCCCGACCAGGTAGCCGGTGGAACGCTGCGCAGCGTTGGCGTCGGCCATCTCCGCCTTCTTCGCGCCCGCCGCGTAGGCCAGCGCCTTCAGGTCGAGGCTGCCGGCAACCGGGACCACGGCGACCAGCAATTCGCCCTTCTCCGTCGCTGCGAGCAGCGTCTTGTACACGCGCTCCGCCGGCAGGCCGAGTTTTTCAGCGGCCTCCAGGCCGTAGGACGGCGCCTTGGGGTCGTGGACGTAGCTGTGAACCTGGTGTTCGGCGCGGGCTTTCTTGAGCAGATCGATGGCGGGAGTCATGGTCGTAACGGGCGTACTGAAGGGGTTTGCCTACCTTATCGCAAAGCCCGCGGCGCAGGCATCGCGCCGCATCAATCGCTTCAGATTTCTACCTGAGTGCCCAGCTCGATCACCCGGTTGAACGGCAGCTTGAAGTAGCGAAGGCTGCTGTTGGCATTGCGCAGCAGAAAGGCGAACAGCGCCTCGCGCCAGCGCGCCATGGCCATGCGCTTGGTCGGAATCACCGTTTCCCGGCTGAGGAAGTAGGTGGTGCGCATCGGGCTGAAATCCAGATCGGTGAGATGGCACAGGGTTAGCGCATGCGGCACATCCGGCTCCTCCATGAAACCGAAATGCAGGATTACCCGGTAGAAGCCCTCCCCATAGGCCTCGACCTCGAAGCGCCGGTCCTCCTCGATACGCGGGCGGTCTTCGCTGACCACCGTGAGCAGTACCACCTGCTCGTGCAACACCTGGTTGTGCAGCATGTTGTGCAGCAGCGCATGCGGCACCGCGTCGCTGCGGGCACTGAGGAATACCGCCGTGCCCATCACCCGGTGCGGCGGCTGGATACGGATGCTGGCGACGAAGGTCGGCAACGGCAGCACGCTCTCGCCGAGACGCTCGACGAGAATTTCGCGACCTCGCTTCCAGGTGGTCATGAGAACGAACAGCCCCATGCCGGCGATCACCGGGAAGGCGCCGCCCTCGAAGATCTTCGGCACGTTGGCGGCGAAGAACAGACTGTCCACCAGCAGGAAGCCGAGCAGGATCGGCAGCGTCGCCAGCAGCGGCCAGCGCCACAGGCGCAGCATCACCACCGAGAACAGCAGCGTGGTGATCAGCATGGTGCCGGTCACCGCCACGCCATACGCCGAGGCCAGCGCGCCGGACGACTTGAAGCCCAGCACCAGCAGCACCACGCCGACCATCAGCGCCCAGTTCACCGCGCCGATGTAGATCTGCCCGCGCTCGTGGCGGGAGGTGTGCTGGATGAACATGCGCGGGATGTAGCCGAACTGGATCGCCTGGTGGGTCAGCGAGAATGCCCCGGAGATCACCGCCTGCGAGGCGATGATGGTGGCCAGCGTCGACAGCGCCACCAACGGCAGCAGCGCCCAGCCCGGCGCCAGCAGGAAGAACGGGTTGCGAGCGGACTCGGGGTCGGCCAGCAGCAGCGCGCCCTGGCCGAAGTAGTTGAGCGTGAGCCCCGGCAGCACCAGGACGAACCAGGCGCGGGCGATCGGCGTGCGGCCGAAGTGCCCCATGTCCGCATACAGTGCCTCGGCGCCGGTGAGCGCCAGCACCACGGCGCCGAGCACGGTTATGCCGATGCCCGGATGATCGAGGAAGAAATTCACGCACCAGTACGGGTTGATCGCCTTCAGCACTTCCGGGCTTTGCACGATCCCATACAACCCGAGCGCGCCGAGGACGATGAACCACATCAGCATCACCGGACCGAACACCACGCCGATGCGCGCCGTGCCGTGGCGCTGGATCAGGAACAGCCCGATCAGCAGCACCAACGACAGCGGCACGACCCAGTGCGCCACCCTGGGGAACGCCACTTCCAGACCTTCCACGGCCGAAAGTACGGAAATCGCCGGGGTGATCATGCTGTCGCCATAGAACAGCGCAGCGCCGAACAGGCCGAGCAACATCAGCAGGTTCTGTAGCCGCGGATACGCCGTCGCGGCACGCCGTGCCAGCGCGGTGAGCGCCATCACGCCACCCTCGCCCTGGTTGTCGGCGCGTAGCACGAAGAGCATGTATTTGATCGAGACCACCCAGATCAGCGACCAGAAGATCATCGAGAGGATACCGAGCACGCCGTCGTGGTTGGCCTGCACGCCATAATGCCCGGCGAAGACCTCCTTGAGGGTGTACAGCGGGCTGGTGCCGATGTCGCCATAGACGACGCCGACCGCGGCGATCAGAAGGCCTATCCCCGCAGGGCGGTGTGCTTTGGCGACGGCGGGCGTGGGTTCGCTCATGGACTCTGGTTTTTCCGCACAAAAGGGAGCGAATGCTGCGCTTCTCCCGACGGCCGATCAAGCCCCCGGCCGCCGGGTCTGTGGCCCGCACGGGTGCACGGCGAGGCCAGGCGACGCCCCCTCGGTGCCACGTCTGCGCGTTCTTCCAAGGATGCGCTGCGCAGTAACCCGCCGCGGACTGCGGCAGCGCGACGAAAGCGCTACCCGCTTCGGGGCGCAGGCTTCAGACCCTGCCGAGCGCCGGCGGTTCGAAGCCGCCCCAGGAGCGTAACGCCGTTCAAGTAAGGTCACCCGTATTGCGCCCCCTCCCATTTATCGGAGGGGCTGGGCGAGAGGGCGAATACGCCGCGAAACAACCAGCCCTTCCCCAGCCCGGGAGCGAACCCGATTCAGGCCAGTTCGCTGCGCAATTGTCGCGCCGCGGCGACCATGTTCGTCAGCGCCTGTTCGGTTTCCGCCCAGCCGCGGGTCTTCAGGCCGCAATCCGGATTCACCCAGAGGCGCTCGGCGGGTATCCGCCGGGCTGCCCTGCTCAGCAGGCCGACCATCTCCGCGGTTTCCGGCACGCGCGGCGAGTGGATGTCGTAGACGCCGGGGCCGATGTCGTTCGGATAGGCGAAGGCCTCGAACGCCTCCAGCAGCTCCATGTCCGAACGCGACGTCTCGACCGTGATCACATCGGCATCCATCGCCGCGATGGACTCGATCACGTCGTTGAACTCGCTGTAGCACATGTGCGTGTGGATCTGCGTTTCGTCGCGCACGCCGCAGGCGCACAGGCGGAACGCCTCGGTGGCCCAGTCCAGATAGTGCCGCCACTGTTCGCGGCGCAGCGGAAGGCCCTCGCGGAACGCCGCCTCGTCGATCTGGATGATGCGGATGCCGGCGGCTTCCAGGTCGACCACCTCGTCGCGGATCGCCAGCGCCAATTGCCGTGCCTGCACCTCGCGCGGCACGTCCTCGCGCGGGAACGACCACATCAGCATGGTCACCGGCCCGGTCAGCATGCCCTTCATCACCTTGTCGGTGAGGCCCTGCGCGTAGCTGATCCAGTCCACCGTCATGGCGTGCGGGCGGCTCAGGTCACCGTAGATCAGCGCCGGCTTCACACAGCGCGAACCGTAGCTCTGCACCCAGCCGAAGCGGCTGAAGGCATAGCCGTCGAGCTGCTCGGCGAAATACTCGACCATGTCGTTGCGCTCGGCCTCGCCATGCACCAGCACGTCCAGGCCGAGGCGCTCCTGGACCTGGACGGCGTGGCGGATTTCGCTGTGCATCGCCTCCGTGTACTCCGCCACCGACAGCCTGCCCTGCCTGAACGCCTGCCGCGCCAGGCGGATCGCCGAGGTCTGCGGAAAGGAACCGATGGTCGTGGTCGGGAACACCGGCAAGCGCAGGCGCTCGCGCTGCACCTCGATACGCCTGTCGAACGGCGACTGGCGCCGCGCGTGGACCGGCCGGATCGCCGCCAGGCGCGCCTGTACCTGCGGCTTGTGGATGCGCGGCGAGGCGGCGCGGCTGGCCTGCACGGCGCGGCTGGTGCGCAGCGCGGCCTGCACGTCGGCCGCGTCCGGCTCCTCCAGCGCGCGGGCCAGGATCGACACTTCGGCGCACTTCTGCACGGCGAAGGCCAGCCAGCTCTTGAGCTCATCGTCGAAACGGTCCTCGCGGTCCAGGTCGACCGGGCTGTGCAGCAGCGAGCAGGATGGCGCCACCCAGAGGCGCTCGCCGAGCCGTTCGGCGGCCGGGCGCAGCACGTCCAGCGCCTTGTCCAAATCGCAGCGCCAGACGTTGCGCCCGTTGACCAGGCCCAGGGACAGCACCTTGTAGGTCGGCAGGCGGTCGAGAATCGTCGGGTACTGTTCCGGCGCGCGCACCAGATCGACGTGGATGCCGTCCACCGGCAGGTTCACCGCCAGCCCGAGGTTGTCGTCGAGCGCCGAGAAATAGGTGGCCAGGAGTTTCTTCAGCGGCGCGTGCTGCAGCAGGTTGTAGGCCCGCTCGAAGGCATTCTTCCACGCCTGTGGCAGGTCGAGGGTGAGGATCGGCTCGTCGATCTGCACCCATTCGACGCCCTGCGCGGCCAGCCGTCCGAGCACTTCGCCGTACACCGGCAGCAGCCGTTCGAGCAGGTCGAGCTTGTCGAAGCCGCCCTCCTTCCCCTTGCCCAGCCACAGGTAGGTCAGCGGCCCGATCAGCACCGGCTTGACCGCGTGGCCCAGCGCCCGCGCCTCGGCGACTTCCTCGAAGAGTTGCTCCCAGGACAGGCGAAATCGCTGGTCGGCGCTGAACTCGGGGACCAGGTAGTGGTAGTTCGTATCGAACCACTTGGTCATCTCGGCCGCATGCGCGCCGCCGCAGCAACTTGAACCGACGCCTCGCGCCATGCCGAACAGGGTGTCCAGCGTAGGCAGGCCGCAGGACGGACGAAAGCGCTGGGGAATCGCGCCGAACATCAGCGAGTGGGTGAGCACCTGGTCGTACCAGGCGAAATCGCCCACGGGCAGCAGTTCGATGCCGGCGTCCTTCTGCAGTTGCCAGTGCTCCGCGCGCAACGCGCTGCCGACCGCACGCAGCCCGCTTTCGTCGAGTTCGCCCTTCCAGAAGGCTTCGAGGGCTTTCTTCAGTTCGCGGTCGCGACCGATGCGGGGAAAGCCGAGGTTGTGGGCGAGGGCCATGAATATCTCCATTCCGATTGATGGAAGAGAGTGTCGACGGCAGCGCCTGCATGAGACAAACTCAACCTACTCTCTTTCATCACAAGTTCTGCTCATCCAGAAGCAGCCGGAGTGAATCTCCATGCTCGAACTTCGCCACCTGAAAACCCTTCACGCCCTGCGCGAATCCGCCAGCCTGGTGGAAGCTGCCGAACGCCTGCACCTGACCCAGTCCGCCCTCTCCCACCAGTTCAAGGAACTCGAGGATCGGCTGGGGATGTCGCTGTTCGTGCGCAAGACCAAACCGGTGCGCTTCACCAGTGCCGGGCTGCGCCTGCTGCAACTGGCCGACTCGCTGCTGCCGCAGTTGCGCGCCGCCGAGCGCGACCTCACGCGGCTGGCGGGCGGCACCGCCGGCCGGCTGCACATGGCCATCGAGTGCCACAGCTGCTTCCAGTGGCTGATGCCGACCATCGACCAGTTCCGCGACGGCTGGCCGGAGGTCGAACTGGACCTGGCCTCCGGTTTCTCCTTCGCGCCGCTGCCGGCGCTGGCGCGCGGCGACCTGGACCTGGTGGTGACCGCCGACCCGCTGGAGCTGCCGGGCATCACCTACGTGCCGCTGTTCACCTACGAAGCGCTGCTGGCGGTGGCCAACCAGCACCCGCTGGCGAGCAAACCCTTCGTGCTGCCGGAAGACCTGGAGAAGGAAATCCTCATCACCTATCCGGTGGAACGCGACCGGCTGGACATCTTCACCCGCTTCCTCGAGCCGGCCGACATCGAGCCGGCCCAGGTACGCACCTCGGAGCTGACGGTGATGATGATGCAGTTGGTGGCTTCGGGACGCGGCGTCTGCTGCCTGCCGAACTGGGCGATCCACGAGTACAGCTCGCGTGGCTACGTCACCGCCCGCCGCCTCGGCGAGAAAGGCCTGTACGCGACGCTCTACGCCGGAATTCGCAGCGACATGCTGGACGCGCCGTTCATGCGCGACTTCCTGCTCACCGCCAAGGACACCTCCTTCGCCACGCTGGAAGGCGTCAGCGCCGCAGCGAAGAACCGCTGAAAGAGGCGCCCGTAGGGTGGGTTAGCGGCACGCCAAGGCCGAAGATTTCCGTTCGTACCCTACCCGCGCAACCCACCAGGCGGACCTTCGCATCCGCGTGGGTTGCGGCGCAGGGGCTCTCTTCGGTGACCGACTCCACTCGCAGGCGCCTTTACCCACCCCACGGCCCAACCGTAACCGTAGAGTGGGTTAGCGGCACGCAGAGGCCGAAGAGTCACCTCGAACCTTCCCCGCGTAACCCACCAAGCGGAGCCGAACGAACCTCACGCCCGCGTGGGTTGCGGCGCTCAGGCTTTCTTCGGTAACCGAATCGATCAGCAGGCGCCTTCACCCACCCTACGGTTCACGCCCAACCGCAACCGTAGGGTGGGTTAGCGGCACGCAGAGGCCGAAGAGTGACCTCGAACCTTCCCCGCGTAACCCACCAAACGAAGCCGGACGCCCCCCGCGCCCGCGTGGGTTGCGGCGCTCAGGCTTTCTTCGGTAACCGAATCGACCAGCAAGCGCCTTCACCCACCCTACGGTTCACGCCCAACCGCGACCGTAGGGTGGGTTAGCGGCACGCAGAGGCCGAAGAGTGACCTCGAACCTTCCCCGCGTAACCCACCAAACGAAGCCGGACGCCCCCCGCGCCCGCGTGGGTTACGGCGAAGTCCGAGGCACAAATCACGCCTCGCTGAAGTCCATCTCCGGCGGCTGGCGGCGGAAACCACCGGTGAGTTTGACCAGGTAGATGACGCCAATCGCCAGCCAGGTCAGGCCGAGGATGATCGCCATGCGGTCCAGGTTGGCCATCAGCCAAAGGTCCGCGAGCATGCCGATCAGAGGCAGCAGCAGGTAGGAGAAGATCTCCTTCGGTCCGCGCTGGCTGGCACCGATGAAGTAGTGGCCGATCACCGCGAGGTTGACCAGGGCGAAGGCCAGGAAGGCGCCGAAGTTGATGAACGAGGTCGAGGTGGTCACATCCAGCTTCAACGCCAGCAGCGCGACGACGCCGCATAGCAGCAGGCTGTTCACCGGCGTGCCGAAGCGCGCGCTGAGCGTGCCGAACAGTCCCTTGGGCAGCACGCCGTCGCGGCCCATCGCGTAGATCAACCGCGACGCGCTGGCCTGGGCCGACAGCCCGGAGGTGAACTGGCCGACGATCAGGCCGATCAGGAAGATCGTGACGAAGACGTCGCCGCCGATGTTCCTGGCGATCTCGTAGGCCGCCGAATCGACGCTCTCGAACTGGATCGACGGGTGCGCCAGCTGCACGAAGTAGGACACGGCGATGAAGATCAGCCCGCCGAGCAGGGTGATCAGCAGGATCGCCCGCGGAATGGTGCGCTGCGGGTCCCGGGTTTCTTCGCTGAGGGTGCTCACCGCATCGAAGCCGAGGAACGAATAGCAGGCGATCGCCGCGCCGCCCATCACCAACGGCAACGAGGAACCGGCGCCGAGGAACGGCTCCAGGGTGAACAGCGGCTGGCTGCCGTCGCCCAGCACGTAATGCACGCAGAGCACGACGAACGCCGCCAGCACCAGCAGTTGCACCAGCATCAGGAGGCTGTTGATGCCGTTGGCGAGCTTCAGGCCGACCACGTTGATCAGCGTGGTGACGCCGATGAAGGCGAGCACCCACAGCGCCTGCGGCACCGCCGGGAACGCCGAGTGCAGGTAGGAGGCACCGATCAGCCAGATCGCCATCGGCAGGAACAGGTAGTCGAGCAGGATCGCCCAGCCGGCGATGAAGCCGAGCTTCGCGCTGATCGACTTGCGCACGTAGGTGTACGCCGAACCGGCCTGCGGGAAGGCGCGGGCCATGCGGGCGTAACTCAGGGCGGTGAACAGCATGGCGACGGAGGCCGCCAGATACGCCGCGGGGACCTGGCCCTGGGTGACGTCGGCGAGAATGCCGAAGGTGCCGAGGACGATGATCGGGGTCATGTAGGCGATGCCGAACAGCACCACGGAACCCAGTGACAGGGTTCTTTGCAGACGGGCCATAACTTCTCTTTCTCCTTTAGTTGTGTTTTGGCAGAGCGCCGGAAGCCGGCTGGAAGCGAAAAGGAAGGCGAACTCCGCTCTGACCGGGCTGCGGAACACGTCACGCAGCCTGTGCCGGCGGAGTTTCGGATCGAGCGGTTGTCAGGGAATCAGCAGCTCCCGGCGGCCATCGGCGTGTTCGATCAGCTCGCCGGGCAGGCGCATGCGGCGCTCGTCGAGGTAGCGGTAATCGCCGCGGGCGGCCTGCAGGCGGTCGAGGTCGAGTTCGAGAATCTGCCGGCATTCGTCGCGCCCGGCTTCGCAGAGCAGCGTGCCGAACGGGTCGACCACCGCGCTACCACCGGCAAAGGTCAGCCCGCCGTCGCCCTCGCCGACGCGATTGACCATCACCGCGTAGGCCTGGTTTTCCATCGCACGGGCCATGATCGCAGTGCGATGCACCGGGCCGTACGGGTCCATGTTGCCGTTGGTGACCACCAGCAGCTCGGCGCCGAGCTGGGCCAGGGCGCGGGCGGACTCGGGGAATTCGATGTCGTAGCAGATCAGCAGGCCGATGCGCAGGCCGTTCCACTCACAGGTGGCGTAACGGTCGCCGGGGCTGAACACGCCACGGTCGGAAGCCCACAGGTGGGTCTTGCGATAGCGCAGCGCGATACTGTCAGGGGTAATCAGCAACGTGGTGTTGAAGAACTGTCCGGCATCCGCCTCGGCGATGCCCAGCACCACCGCCACGCCGCGCTCGCTCACCGCTTGCTGCACCGCCCGGATGCTTGGCCCGTCCAGCGGCTCGGCCAGCTCGGCAATGTTTTCGGCGGTGGGAAAGCCCGTAAGGTGAGTTTCCGGGAACACCAGCAACTGGGTGTCCGGGGCGCTGTTGGCGATCGCCTGCAGCGTGCGCGCGAGGTTGTACGCGGTGTCGCCGTCACGGCCGGCGAGCTGTACCAGTTCGACCTTCATCGATGCTCCTGGGAAGTAGGCCCCGGTGCATGACCGGGACGCGGCGAAGGGGCAAAATGCAGCCCTCGCCCAGTCGGGGTGGCCTGAGTATGCGGCGCGTCTCGCGGCCGCATAATCACGCGCATGAGGTAACCCATCGGGGGTAGGAGTATGACGCTGACCTTGCAGGATGTGGCCTGGCACCGCGATGTCGGGCAGTTGATCGCGGCGCTCGACAAGCCGAATTTCTGGACGCTGCTGATCCGCCTGCTGCGCCGCTACCTGCCCTTCGATAGCTGGGTGGTGCTGCTGTTCGGCGCCGGCCGGCCGCAGGTCTTCGCCGAAAGCCCCGGCGCGGACGGCGGCGTCGACCCGTTGTTCCAGGACTATCTCAAGGGCCTCTACCTGCTCGACCCGTTCTACATCGCCGCGCGGGAAAACCCCGCCAACGGGCTGTTTCGCCTGGCCGACGTGGCGCCGGAATGCTTCGAGCAGACCGACTACTACCAGCGTTACTTCCGCCTCAACGTGGTCGCCGACGAGGTGCAGCTCAACGTGCAGCTGGACGAGCATCGGGTGCTCTGCCTGTCGCTGGGCTCGCACCGCCCGTTCGGCCCCGAACAGACTGCACTGCTCGCCCTGCTGAGCCCCTGGCTCGGCGCGCTGCTGGCGCAGCGTCGGCACTTCGAGGCGCTGCCGCGCGCCGAGACGGCCGAACCCGACTGGCAGTCGCGCCTGGCGCAGCAGCTCACCCAGCGCGAACTGGACGTCGCGCGCCTGCTGCTCAGCGGCCATTCCGGCAAGGAGATCGCACGCAAGTTGGAGATTTCCGCGGAAACCGTCAAAGTCCACCGTAAGCACATCTACAGCAAGCTCGGGATCAAATCGCACTCGGAACTGTTTTCCCTGCTGCTCAAGGCGCAGGACGCCTGAGCCGCCGACTGGCGGTGCTGAACCAGTGTCCTGGCGCGGCGATCTAGTGTTCAGCCGCGGAAATACGATGCAGAACTGCCCAGCGGATTTTGCGGAATAGACGCCGCCGCAAGGCGACCGCCGCTTCCGACAACAATACGGACTCCGTACTCACCCACCTCCCCACCGGATGGACTTTCATCGTGTCAGCTGCCTACTCCGTCACCGGCCATCGCAACGGCCCGCGCAAGACCCGCCTGATCGGCGAAAAAGCCCACTACCAGTGCGCCTGCGGTCAGGCGGTGTTCTTTCGCAACAGTGTCTGCCTGGCCTGTTCCTCGCCGCTGGGATTCGCCCCGGATCGCGGCGAGATCGTCCCGCTGAGCCCGGACGGCGAAGCAGATACCTGGCGCATCACCGACGACCCGAAATCGCAGGTCTATCTGCGCTGCGCCAACCTGACCATGCCGGCCGGCTGCAACTGGCTGGTGCCGCAGGCCAGCGGCCAGACGCTGTGCGTCGCCTGCCAGTTGAACCGGACCATCCCCGACCTCTCGGTGGAAGGTAACGGCGAGCGCTGGCACAAGATCGAAGCCGCCAAACGCCGCCTGGTGGCGCAGCTGCTCGATCTCGGCCTGCCGCTGATCAGCAAGGCGCAGAACGAGGAAACCGGCCTCGCCTTCGATCTGCTGGGAACCGACGCCGAAGGGCAGAACCCGCTGACCGGCCATTCCGGCGGGCTGATCACCCTCAACGTCGCCGAGGCCGATGATGCCCATCGCGAGCGCATGCGCGCGCAGTTGCATGAGCCCTACCGCACCCTGCTGGGGCATTTCCGCCATGAGGTCGGCCATTACTACTGGGATCGCCTGATCGCCGGCAGCGGCTGGCTCGACGACTTCCGCCGGCTGTTCGGCGACGAGCGCCTGGATTACGGCGAAGCACTGCAGCGCCACTACGAAAACGGCGCACCGGCCGACTGGCAGCAGAGCTTCGTCAGCGCCTACGCGACCATGCATCCCTGGGAGGACTGGGCGGAGACCTGGGCCCACTACCTGCACATGATGGATACCCTGGACACCGCGGTGGGCTTCGGCATGACCGCAACGAACAGCGACCTCGACTACGTCCCCTACACCCGCGACGTGCTCTACGACCCGCAGGACGAACAGGGCGATGACTTCATCGCGTTCGTCAACGCCTGGATCGAGATGGCCGCGATGCTCAACGAACTGGCCCGCAGCATGGGCCAGCCGGACACCTACCCGTTCGTCCTGCCGGCGCCGGTGATCGCCAAGCTGCACTTCATCCACCGTGTGGTGCAGACCCGCGGCAACCCGCCGTCGCTTGCCAATCTGAACGACGCCTGAGCGCACGGCGGCAGGCGATGCACGGCAACGAGCCGCGCCTGTCGTGCCAGGCACGCATCGTGAAGCGCTGAAACCGTCGACCGCGCCGGCCGACGGCAACGCGCTTGAATGTCTCCAACACATCTGGAAAACCCTTCCGAGGGGCGGAACGCGGGGTTTTCCGGCACCCTTCGCGCTGCGCACCGCTTAGACATAGCGGCCCGCAGGGCGCCGATTGCGTGGCCGCTCGCTGCGGGCGCGAAGCCCGCCGGCAGATGCGCCCAGGGCCCGCGCCGACCCTTCGTCAGCGATGGTGCGAAGGGAACGACCGCCCCTGCACTAATCGGAAAAACACATTGTCCATAAATGAAAGTCGCCTTTCGGCTGGCTGCCAGATCCCTGCTGCCCCATTGTCGCGACGGAACAAGAGGCGCACGCCAATGAATACCGGACGTGATCACCGTATCGATTTTTTTCGTGGGCTGGCCCTGATCTTCATTTTCTGGGACCACATTCCACAGAACGTCCTCGGGCTGATCACGCCGCGCAACGTCGGCTTCAGCGACGCGGCGGAGATCTTCGTGTTCCTCGCCGGCTACGCCTCGGTTCTCGCCTACGGCAAGGTCATGCAGCGCGACGGCTACCTGGTGGGCTGCCTGCGGGTGCTGCGCCGCACCTGGGTGCTCTACGTCGCGCACATTTTCCTGCTGGCGGTGCTGATGGGGATCGTGTTCACCGCCAACGACCATATCGAGACGCGCAACATCTCCCAGGAGATGGGCCTCGATTACTTCCTCGCCAATCCGCAGCAGGCCCTCATCGACGAATTGCTGCTGCGCTTCAAGCCGAATCTGATGGACCCCCTGCCGCTGTATATCGTGCTGCTGCTCAGCCTGCCGGTGGTGCTGCCGCTGCTGCTCAAGCGCGTCGACGTGGCCGTCGGGCTGTCGCTGCTGCTCTACCTGCTGGTGCAGGCATTCGGCTGGAACTTCAACGGCCTGCCGCCGGATGGCAAGTGGTACTTCAACCCATTGGCCTGGCAGGTGATCTTCGTCCTCGGCGGCGCGGCGGCGGTAATGGCGCAACGCGAACCGACCGCCACGCCGGCGAAGCGTCGGCGCGGCGCGCTGTTCTTCGTGTCGATGGCCTATCTGGCGGTCTGCGCGCTGGTCGCGCTGTCGTGGAAATGGCAGCCGCTGCATGACGCGCTGGTCCCGGAAAGCGTCGCCCAGCTGATTTACCCGATCAGCAAGACCGACCTCTCCCCGGTGCGCCTGCTGCACTTCATGGCGCTGGCCTACTGCGTGCCGCTGCTGCTAGCCCGCGGCCCCTGGCTGCAGACCTGGCCGGCACAACAGCTGTGCCGCATGGGGCGTTACTCGCTGGAGGTGTTCTGCCTCGGCGTGCTGCTGGCGCCGCTGGCCGATTTCACCAACTCGCTGAACGGCGACACCCTCGCCGCCAGCCTCTTCACCGCCCTGCTCGGGGTTGTCCTGATGGCCTTGCTGGCGCTGTGGCTGGACTTCAACAAGCGTCTCAACGCTCCGCACAAAGCGCCGGCCGCCGCCGCGCCGCTGACTGCCACGCCGAGCTGATCGGCGTGCGGTGGGCGTGCCTAGCCCCTGGCACGCATGCGGATGAACAGCGCCTCGACCTTCTCCCGCGCCCACGGCGTCTTGCGCAGGAACGCCAGGCTCGACTTGATGCTCGGGTCGCTCTTGAAGCAGCGGATGTCGATGCGCCGCGCCAGCTCCTCCCAGCCGTAATGCTCCTGCAACTGCCGCAGGATGGCTTCCAGGGTCATGCCGTGAAGGGGATCGTTGGAACTCATGAGAATCGTCCTGGAGAAGAATGCGCGCACCTTAGCGGAGCGGCCCGAGGGACGAAAGGGCCGCCAGGCAACATCGGGTAACGGCCCAGCGCGAACACCGCGCGCCTGTCCGGGTCAACCAAGACGAGTCGTGGCCATCCTTGAAAGGAGACCGAATGCCGGTTAGCTGGATCGATGCGCTGAAACAGCGCTGGCTGCGCCTGTGCATTCTGGGCGCGCTGCTGCTGGCGCTGCCCATCGGCTGCGCGCAGCTGGAGCAGAAGGAGCGCGAACTGGTGTTTCGCGTCGAGTCGGGAACTGCCAGCTGGTACGGCGGCCTGCCCGCCGAAGTGGTAGAAATGCAGCTGAACTCCAGCGACTTCCTCGCCGGCCAAAGCGTCCACGCCTGGTGGTGGCCGGCGCCGCGCAAGGATGCGCCCGCCCTGCTCTACCTGCACGGTTCGCGCTGGAACCTGACCGGCCAGCTATTCCGCATCGAGCAATTGCACGACCTCGGCTTCTCGGTGCTCGCCATCGACTACCGCGGCTTCGGCGAAAGCCCCGGCGACCTGCCATCGGAGCGCAGCGTCAACCAGGACGCCCGCATCGCCTGGCAGCGCCTCGAGCAGTTGCAGCCGGCGGCCGGCAAACGTTACATCTACGGCCACTCCCTGGGCGGCGCGGTCGCCGTCGACCTCGCCGAGGAACTCAGTCAGGACGCGGAGAGCGAGGGTCGAGCACCGGCGGCCGGCGGGTTGATCATCGAGTCCACCTTCACCAATCTCGCCGACATGGCGGCCAGCATCGCGCATACCTCGCTGCCGATCCGCTGGATTCTCTCGCAGAAATTCGACTCCCTGGAGAAGATCGACAAGGTCCGTCTACCGCTGCTGATCGTCCATGGCACCAACGACCGCTACGTGCCGCCGCGCTTCAGCGAGGAGCTGTTCGAAGCCGCGCACGAGCCCAAGCAACTGGTCATGGTCGAGGGCGGCACGCATAACAACAGCATGCGGCTGGGCGGCCGTCAGTACCGCCAGGCACTGGAGCGCCTGCTTGGCGAAGTGCCGGCACAGGCGGCGCGCGGCGATTGAAGTGGCGCGGCGTGCCCACCGCGATCATGGGTCCCGGACCTTACCAGCGTCGACGCTAGCGCGACCTTGGCCACGCGATTGGGAGCCACTGCGCTGGTCGCCGGGGCCGGGCAGGCACAGATTGTCAGCAACCGCGGGAGTAGAGCGTTCGTCAAAGAGCCTTTTTCCAGCGTCGTCCTCACCCTCAGTACCAGATCGGCGCTGCTTCGCGCATGAAGATCTCCACGGTTTTCGGGCCTATTCCCTCGAACTCGCTTAGGCGCTTCTCCAGCTCCTTGCGGTTCTCGCTGCGCGCGTGAATGTTGCCGACCTTACCGCCGTAGTCGTCGATCAGCTTGTGACAGAGTTTGAGCAGGCGCTCCGCAGTGGATTCGTCATAGCGCACGTAATGCCCCTCGCCGAGCATGTCGACGATCTGCTGCCAACTGCAGTTGCAGAGTTTGCGCGGGGTGTCACGGCCATGCTTCTCGACGATCACACGATAGGCATCGGCCGCGATGTCCTGCTGGATGCGCTTGCCGAACAGGAAGCTGGCGACGAACCATTTGAACAGCGCGTGCCCGTCACCCTTGGAAAGATCGATATCCAGTTGCTTGGCCGTGATTTCCGCAGTCATGGCTACCTCCACAAACATAGGGCTGTCAGCCAGTCGACGCTCTCCCTCGCCCTCGGTTCGACCGAGTCGCCGAATGGAACGGGCCGCCGAAAAGCAAAAACGGCCCGTCCTTTTCAGGACGGACCGCGCCGTGCATCGCCCACAGGACGGAGCAGATCAGACGTCGTGAAACGCGACCTCAGAGGTGAGCGTCCTGGTATTCCTTCTCGGCGGCATCGAAGCGTTCGCGCATGCCGGCGGTAGGGCCGCTGCCGATCTTGCTGAAGATCAGGATGGCCAGGCTGGCGAAGATGAAGCCCGGAATGATCTCGTACAGGCCCAGGCCGACGTACTGCTTCCACAGCACCACGGTCACCGCGCCGACCAGCATGCCGGCCAGGGCGCCGTTGCGGGTCATGCCCTTCCACACCAGCGAGAAGATCACCACCGGGCCGAACGCCGCGCCGAACCCGGCCCAGGCGTAGGACACCAGGCCGAGCACCTTGCTCTCCGGGTCACGGGCGACGAGGATCGCCACCACCGCGATGAGCAGCACCATGCCGCGGCCGACCCAGACCAGCTCGCGCTGCGAGGCGCCCTTGCGCAGGAAGGCCTTGTAGAAGTCCTCGGTCAGCGCACTTGAGCACACCAGCAACTGGCAGCTCAGGGTGCTCATCACCGCGGCGAGGATGGCCGAGAGCAGCACGCCGGCTATCCAGGGATTGAACAGCAGCTTGGCCAGCTCGATGAACACCCGCTCAGGGTTCTCGCTGACCGCGCCGGCGACGTCCGGGTGGGCCGAGAAGTAGGCGATGCCGAAGAAACCCACGGCCACCGCGCCGCCCAGGCAGAGGATCATCCAGGTCATCGAGATGCGGCGTGCCGCGGGGATCGACTTCACCGAGTCAGCGGCCATGAAGCGCGCCAGGATGTGCGGCTGGCCGAAGTAGCCCAGGCCCCAGGCGAGCAGCGAGATCACGCCGACGAAGCTGGCGCCCTTGAGCATGTCGAAGTTGGTCGGATCGTTGGCCTCGATGGCCAGGAAGGTGGTGTCGACACCACCGGTGGCGAGCATTACCACGATCGGCGTGAGGATCAGGGCGAAGATCATCAGCGTGGCCTGCACGGTGTCGGTCCAGCTCACCGCAAGGAAACCGCCGACGAAGGTGTAGGCGATGGTCGCCGCGGCGCCGGCCCACAGCGCGGTCTCGTAGGACATGCCGAAGGTGCTTTCGAACAGGCGCGCGCCGGCGACGATGCCCGAGGCGCAGTAGATGGTGAAGAACACCAGGATCACCAGGGCCGAGAACACGCGAAGGATGCGGCTGTTGTCCTCGAAACGGGTGGTGAAGTAATCCGGCAGGGTCAGGGCGTTGCCGTTGTGCTCGGTCTGCACGCGCAGGCGGCCGGCGACGAACAGCCAGTTGAGCCAGGCACCGGCGATCAGGCCGATGGCGATCCAGCCTTCCGAGAGCCCGGACAGGTAGATGGCGCCCGGCAGGCCCATCAGCAGCCAGCCGCTCATGTCGGAAGCACCGGCGGAGAGCGCGGTGACGAAACTGCCGAGGCTGCGACCGCCGAGGATGTAGTCGGAGAAGTTCTTGGTGCGCAGATAGGCGACCAGGCCGATCAGGACCATGGCAGCGATGTAGACCACGAAGGTGATCAGCATGGGGGTATTGGCGCTCATTGGATGGCTCCATTGGTTGTTGTTATGGGCGCACGGGTTGGCCGTGGCCGTTTGCGCAAGCACGCTCTGGAGGCAGGCGTGTCGTCTTCCGGTGTCGCGGTTGGCGCGGCGCGGATCTCTTGCTCGGAAAACAGGCCCGGCTCGCGAAGGCTGCAATCAGCGCTCGCGGGCCGGGCCCGCCTTCTACGGCAAAACGGGGCGGATGATCAATCCCCCAGCGACAGCAGCGAGGCGTTGCCGCCCACCGCGGTGGTATTGATCGAGGTGGTGCGCTCGTTGGCGAAGCGCATCAGGTAGCTCGGCCCACCGGCCTTCGGGCCGGTGCCGGACAGCCCGCAGCCGCCGAACGGCTGCACGCCGACCACGGCGCCGATCTGGTTGCGGTTGACGTAGAGGTTGCCGACCCGTGCCATCGCCTCGATACGCGCGGCGGTTTCCTCGTTGCGGCTGTGCACGCCGAGGGTCAGGCCGTAGCCGGTGGCGTTGATCGCCGCGACGACACTCTCCAGATCGGCCGCGTCGAAGCGCACGACGTGCAGCACCGGGCCGAAGTGTTCCTTCTTCAGCTCGTGGATACCGCCGATTTCGAACGCCACCGGCGCGACGAAATGACCGTTCAGGCCGGCCGGAAGCTTGGCTTCGGCAATCAGCTTGCCCTCAGACTTGAGTGCGGCGATGTGCGCCAGCAGTCCGGCGCGTGCCTCCTCGTCGATCACCGGACCTATGTCGTTCTCGCGCAGGTGGGTCGGGCCGACCTTCAGCTCGGCCATCGCGCCTTTGAGCAGGTCGATCACCCGCTCGGCGATGTCGCGCTGCACGTAGAGCACGCGCAAGGCCGAGCAACGCTGGCCGGCGCTGGTGAAGGCGGAACCGACGGCGTCCTTGACCACTTGCTCGGGCAGCGCGGTGGAGTCGACGATCATCGCGTTCTGCCCGCCGGTCTCGGCGATCAGGGCGGCGATCGGGCCTTCCTTCTCGGCCAGTTGACGGTTGATGACGCGCGCGGTGTCGGTGGAGCCGGTGAAGCACACGCCAACCACTCGCGGGTCGCGGCAGAACACACCGCCGAGGGTGGCACCGTCGCCCGGCAGGAAGGCGATGGCCTGTTTCGGCAGTCCGGCCTCGAACATCAGCTGCAGCGCGCGGGCGGCGATCAGGCTGGTCTGCTCGGCCGGCTTGGCCAGCACGGTATTGCCGGCGACCAGCGCGGCGGCGATCTGGCCCAGGTAGATCGCCAGCGGGAAGTTCCACGGGCTGATGCAGACGAACACACCACGGCCTTCGTGGAACAGTTCGTTGCGCTCGCCGGTCGGCCCCTTGAGCTCTTCGCGGCCAAGCTTCAGGCGCGCCTGCTGGGCGTAGTAGCGGCAGAAGTCGACGGCTTCGCGAACCTCGTCGATGCCATCCTGCAGCGACTTGCCGGCTTCCACGGTGCACAGCGCCATCAGCTCGGCGCGGTTGCTTTCCAGCAGGTCGGCGAGACGCTCGAGGACGTTCGCGCGGGTATCCACCGGCGTGGCGTTCCAGCGCGGCCAGAACGCCGCGAGGGCGTCCACCGCCTGCTTCGCCTGGGCGGCCGTGGCGAACTGCGCGCTGCCGACCACCTTGTTCAGGTCGAACGGGCAGCGCACCTCGCTGGCGCTGCCGGCGAGCGTTTCGCCATCGATGACCGGCGCGGCCTGCCACTGGCGGTCGATGAAAGGCTGGTAGGCGTTAGCCAGTTCGTTCCACTGATTCTGGATATTCATATTGAGGCCCTGGGAGTTCTTGCGCTGGCCGTACAGCGCCGGCGGGAGCGGGATTCTGTCATTGGCGAGGGTTTTGAAGCTGCGCAGCTGGGTGACCGGGTGATCGATGAGCGATTCGACGGCGACGCGCGGGTCGACCAGCTGGTGAACGAACGAGGAGTTGGCGCCGTTTTCCAGCAGGCGGCGGACCAGGTACGGCAGCAGGTCCTTGTGCGCGCCGACCGGGGCGTAGATGCGCACGTTCTTGCCGTGCTTCTCCAGCACGGTGTCGTAGAGCGCATCGCCCATCCCGTGCAGGCGCTGGAACTCGAATTCGCGCTCGCCCGCCATCGCCAGGATGCAACTGACGGTGTGCGCGTTGTGGCTGGCGAACTGCGGGTAGATGACCCCGCGGGTGTGCTCGGAAAGCAGGAAGCGCGCGCAGGCCAAGTAGGAGGTGTCGGTGGCTTCCTTGCGGGTGAACACCGGGTAGCCGTCGAGGCCCCAGACCTGGCACTGCTTGATCTCGCTGTCCCAGTAGGCGCCCTTGACCAGGCGCAGCGGAATGCGCGCACCGAGCTCGCGGCCCAGCAGGGTCAGCCAGACCAGGGTCGGCAGGCAGCGCTTGGAGTACGCCTGCACGACCAGGCCGAACTCGCCCCAGCCGGCGATCGCCGGGTCGCGCATCAGCTTCTCGAACAGCTCCAGCGACAGCTCCAGGCGGTCGGCTTCCTCGGCGTCTATGGTGATGCCGACGTTCAGCTGGCGGGCCATCGCGGCCAGCTCGCGGACGCTGCCGAACAGCTCGCTGAGCACGCGCTCGCGCTGCGCCACTTCATAGCGCGGGTGCAGTGCGGAGAGCTTGATCGACACCGACGGACGCGGACCGGGGCCGACCTGCGGCTCGGCGCCGACGGTCTGCACCGCCTTGCGGTAGTCGGCCATGTACTTGGCGGCGTCCTCGACGGTGAGGGCCGCCTCGCCCAGCATGTCGAAGGAATAGGTGTAGCCCTTCTCGCGCTGCGGACGGCCGTTCTTCAGCGCTTCGGAGATGCTCCGGCCGAGGACGAACTGCTTGCCCATCAGCTTCATCGCCTGGTTCATCGCGGCGCGGATCACCGGCTCCCCGGAACGCTTGATCAGGCGACCGAGGACGCTTTTCGGCCGGCCGTCGGCGGTTTCCGGGTCGACCACCTTGCCGGTCATCACCAGTCCCCAGGCGGCGAAGTTGACCAGCAGGTTGTCGCTCTGGCCGAGGTGCCGTTCCCACTCGGCGGCGTTCAGCTTGTCGCGGATCAGCGCATCGGCGGTGGCGGCGTCCGGTACGCGCAGCAGCGCTTCGGCCAGGCACATCAGCATCAGGCCCTCGTGGGTGTCGAGGCTGTACTGGCGCAACAGGGCATCGAGGGTGTCTTCAACATTGTCGCGGCTGCGCACGTCTTCGATCAGGCTGCGGGCCTTCTGGCGAACGGCTTCGATGCCGGCTTCGCCCGGATCGGCAAGCTGCAGGAGTTCGGTGAGGTAGGCGGCCTCGTCGACGGCGTAGTTGGCGCTGATGACGGGGAAGAACTCGGCGGCCGACGCATTGAGTGCATCGGCCTGCAGGACATGGGCGGCTTTGAACATCGAGACCCTCCTCGGGTGGAGACTGCTTTCGTGGGTCTTGCCAGGCGTGCAAGGTCGGGCAAAGACCCGGCGCAGGCGGCGCGTGAGCGGACGGTGGAATGTAGTGGCAGGCGCCGCGCAGGTTCTTGCGCAAAGCTACGGACTTTTTACGAAAAGCTCCGGCCCGGGGAACTCGATCGGAAAGCGGCGGCCAATAGCGGTTGGCCGCCCGGCGACCGCCGTATCAGGGGCCGACGACGTCGCCGCGCCCGGGCGCCAGGCGCGCCAGCAGCCGATCCTGAACCGCGCCGGGAACATTCTGGACGTCCATCGACGCCCGCAGGTCCTCGACCAGCGCGCCGAAGCCCGCGGGCGAAAGCCCCAGCCCCGCGCTGATGTGCTGCAAGCTCTCGTCGCTCTTGCAGGGGCCGCCGCTCTCGGCGCAGAACTGCCCGATCAGCCGGTCGCGCAGGCGAACGATGTCGACGTCGTGGAAATGCCGGAAGATGCGCGGGTCGGCGGCGGCGTTGAGCAGCATGCCTTCGACGATGCGGGTGATCCCGGCCTGCTCGCCCAGCTCGCGATAGAGGCGCTCGTTCTGTGCGGGCCGCTGTGCGCACGCGGACAGTAGCAGCGCCAGCGCCACCAGCAGAACGCGCAGGCCGATGACTCTCCTGATAGACACGATTCGGGTCCTCCTGCGGACGTAGGCCCGCGCGGGCGGGCATGCTTGCCGGGCAATCACCGCTGGACCGGCCGCTCAGGCCGCCCTTGCCGGCGAAAGGCCAATCAGGCGTCGCTGCCGCGCAAACGTTTCGGCGTCAGGCCGAGATAGCGCCGCATGGCGGTGGTCAGCGCGCTCTGGCTGGAGAACCCGCATTCGCCGGCGATGCGCACCAGCGGCAGCGGGCTTTCGCGCAGCAGCCGGGCGGCGCGGTCCAGGCGGGTCTTCAGCAGGTACTGGTGAGGGGTCAGGCCGACGCTGTCCTTGAACTGGACGTGGAAGTGGCTCGGGCTGAGGCAGGCCACCTGCGCCAGTTCGGCCACGCTGATGCGCCGTGCCAGGTTGTCCTGGATGTGCGCGTCGAGCCGTTCCAGGTCCAGCGGACCGCGTACCTGCGGCGACTGCTCGCCGAACAGGCGCAGGTGCATGGCGCGCAGCAGCAGGCCGCCGAGGGCGCGCGACAGCGCGGGGTCGCTGCCGTAGCGGGTGAGTTCGGCGCCGGCGTAGTTGAGCAGGTTCTGGAAGTCCGGATCGAGGGCCGGGTAGCGCGGAATCTCGAACAGCCGCATGAGCAGTTGCAGGTCCTCGGCGCTGGACTCCTCGCCGTCCATGTCGATGATCAGCATGCGGTTGTCGCCCACACCGGCGAACTCGTGCTCCGCGTCACCCGGCACCAGGCAGGCGCGCATCCGGCAGACTTCGCCACCCGCGCCGTTCACCTCGAACTCCGCACGCCCGGAAAGGGACATCACCAGCTGGTGGTAGTCATGGGCGTGTTCGTTGGCCTGGGCATCCAGGCACATGAGGCGGGCTTTGAGCATGGGCGGATCACGACTGATCAAATTTTGCGCATTCTACTGGAAGGACGCTTTTTTTCCCAATATCGACCGGTCGACGGCAGCTTGCACCGTGGCGCTATTGAATTCCTCGCTGCACCGACCCATCTAGATCTGCATACACGGATTACAGGTGCCCCATGAGCGACCAGGACATCACTGCTGAACTCGTTGAAGAAGTCATCCATTCGGAAGGAAAACTGGCGCTGCCCGGGCAGACTCTGCCGGACAAGGTCTACATCATTCCGATCCACAACCGGCCGTTCTTTCCGGCGCAGGTGCTGCCGATCATCGTCAACGAGGAGCCCTGGGCGGAAACCCTGGAGCTGGTGGCGAAGACCGACCACCACAGCCTGGCGCTGTTCTTCATGGAGAACCCGCCCGAAGATCCGCGCCATTTCGACACCAGCAGCCTGCCCGAGCACGGCACCCTGGTGCGCATCCACCGCGCCAGCCGCGAGAACGGCAAGGTGCAGTTCGTCGCCCAGGGGCTTTCGCGGGTGCGTATCCGCGGCTGGCTGAAGCGCCACCGGCCGCCGTTCTTGGTCGAGGTGGATTACCCGCAGGCCCCGCCGGACCCGCGCGACGAGGTGAAGGCCTACGGCATGGCGCTGATCAACGCGATCAAGGAGCTGCTGCCGCTCAACCCGTTGTACAGCGAGGAGCTGAAGAACTACCTGAACCGCTTCAGCACCAACGACCCCTCGCCGCTCACCGATTTCGCCGCCGCGCTGACCACCGCGCCGGGGAACGAGCTGCAGGAAGTGCTCGACTGCGTGCCGATACTCAAGCGCATGGAGAAGGTACTGCCGCTGCTGCGCAAGGAAGTCGAGGTGGCGCGCCTGCAGAAGGAGCTGTCCGCCGAGGTCAACCGCAAGATCGGCGAGCGCCAGCGCGAGTTTTTTCTCAAGGAACAGCTGAAGGTGATCCAGCAGGAGCTGGGCATCACCAAGGACGACCGCAGCGCCGACACGGACGAGTTCCGCGCCCGCCTGGAGGGCAAGACGGTGCCGCCGGCCGCGCAGAAGCGCATCGACGAGGAGCTGAACAAGCTGTCCATCCTCGAGACCGGCTCGCCGGAATACGCCGTCACCCGCAACTACCTGGATTGGGCCACCGCCCTGCCCTGGGGCGTATTCGGCCAGGACAAGCTCGACCTGAAGCACGCGCGCAAGGTGCTCGACGCCCAGCATGCCGGCCTCGACGACGTGAAGAACCGCATTCTCGAGTTCCTCGCGGTGGGCGCCTTCAAGGGCGAGATCGCCGGTTCCATCGTGCTGCTGGTCGGCCCGCCCGGCGTCGGCAAGACCAGCATTGGCAAGTCCATCGCCGAATCCCTGGGCCGGCCGTTCTACCGCTTCAGCCTCGGCGGCATGCGCGACGAGGCGGAAATCAAGGGCCACCGGCGCACCTACATCGGCGCTCAGCCCGGCAAGTTGGTGCAGGCGCTGAAGGACGTCGAGGTGATGAACCCGGTGATCATGCTCGACGAGATCGACAAGATGGGCCAGAGCTATCAGGGCGACCCGGCTTCAGCGCTGCTGGAAACCCTGGACCCGGAGCAGAACGTCGACTTCCTCGACCACTACCTGGACCTGCGCCTGGACCTGTCCAAGGTGCTCTTCGTCTGCACCGCGAACACGCTGGACTCCATCCCCGGCCCGCTGCTCGACCGCATGGAAGTGATCCGCCTGTCCGGCTACATCACCGAGGAGAAACTGGCCATCGCCAAGCGCCACCTGTGGCCCAAGCAGCTGGAAAAGGCCGGCGTGCCGAAGCACCGCCTGGGCATCAGCGACGCCGCCCTGCGCCTGGTCATCGAGGGCTACGCCCGCGAAGCCGGCGTGCGCCAACTGGAGAAGCAACTGGGCAAACTGGTGCGCAAGGCGGTGATCAAGCTGCTCGACGACCCGCAGGCGAAGATCAAAATCGCGCCCAGGGACCTGGAAGAATCCCTCGGCATGCCGCACTTCCGTAACGAACAGGTGCTGTCCGGGGTCGGCATCATCACCGGTCTGGCCTGGACCAGCATGGGCGGCGCCACCCTGCCGATCGAGGCCACGCGCATTCATACACTCAACCGCGGCTTCAAGCTCACCGGGCAGCTCGGCGAGGTGATGAAGGAGTCGGCGGAGATCGCCTACAGCTACATCAGCTCGAACCTCAAGGCGTTCAAGGGCGATCCCACCTTCTTCGATCAGGCCTTCGTCCATCTCCACGTGCCCGACGGCGCCACGCCCAAGGATGGCCCCAGCGCCGGCGTGACCATGGCCAGCGCACTGCTGTCGCTGGCCCGCGAGCAGGCGCCGAAGAAAGGCGTGGCGATGACCGGCGAGCTGTCGTTGACCGGCCAGGTGATGCCCATCGGCGGCGTTCGCGAGAAGGTCATCGCCGCGCGGCGGCAGAAGATCTTCGAGCTGATCCTTCCGGAAGCCAACCGCGGCGACTTCAAGGAACTGCCGGATCACCTCAAGGAAGGCATCACCGTACACTTCGCCAAGCGCTTCGCCGACGTGGCGAACGTGCTGTTTCCCTGACGACAGGTGCCCGCCATAAGGCGGGCGCAGGCAAAGACCGATCGAGGAATCGCCATGTCCGTGCAAGCCATACTCCCCCGCATCATGGAAATCGGCGCCGACGCCAGCCATAGGCTCGCCGACGTGCTCGCCACCCTGGGCTGCCAGCGACCGTTGCTGGTCACCGATCGGATGATGGTCAAGCTTGGCTATGCCGAACGTATCCAGGCGTTGCTCGCGGCCCGCGATATCCCCTGCGAAGTGTTTGACGACACTGTTCCCGAACCCACCGCCGCCTCGATCCGGGCCGGCGTGGCCATCGTCCGCGAAGGCGCCTTCGATGCGATCGTCGCCCTCGGCGGCGGCAGCCCGATCGACAGTGCCAAGGCCATCGCCATCCTCGGCAAGCACGGCGGAGCGATTCGCGACTACCGATTCCCGCGCCAGGTGAACGAGGCCGGATTGCCGATCATCGCTATCCCGACCACCGCCGGCACCGGCTCGGAAGTCACCCGTTTCACCATCATCACCGACGAAAGCAACGACGAGAAACTGCTCTGCGCCGGGATCGGCTTCATGCCCGTGGCCGCCCTGATCGATTTCAACCTGACTCTCAGCCTGCCGCCGCGCACCACGGCGGACACCGGCATCGACGCCCTTACCCACGCCATCGAGGCCTACGTCAGCCGCAAGGCCAACCCGTTCAGCGACAGCCAGGCGCTCGCCGCCATGCGCCTGATCGGGCCGAACCTGCGCCGCGCCTACCACGACGGCAACGACGTCGCCGCGCGCGAAGCGATGATGGTCGGCGCCACCCTCGCCGGCATCGCCTTCTCCAACGCCTCGGTGGCTCTGGTGCATGGCATGAGTCGGCCGATCGGCGCGTTCTTCCACGTCCCGCACGGGCTGTCCAACGCGATGCTGTTGCCCAGCGTCACCGCCTGGTCGATTCCCGCCGCGCCGCAGCGCTACGCCGATTGTGCCCGCGCCATCGGTGTAGCGCTGCAGGCCGACGACGATGCCCGGGCCAACCACAAGCTGGTGGCTTTCCTCGGCGAGCTGAACGCCGAACTGCAGGTGCCGACGCTGGAGGCGTTCGGCGTCGAGCGTGCGCGCTTCGAGCAACTGCTGCCCACCATGGCTGAGCAGGCGTTGGCCTCCGGGTCGCCGGGCAATAACCCGCGATTGGCTAGCGCCGAGGAGATCATCGCCTTGTATCAGGGACTCTGGCCTGCCTCGAACTGAACCCGCCGCAGCGGTTTTGGGTAGAGTAAGGGCGCATCCCCTTCGAGGAATTCGTCGATGTCCGTCCCGTTCCGCCTGCTCCTGCCCGCGCTCATGCTGCTCGGCGGTTGCGCCAGCAAGCCGCCCGCCACCGTGACCCTGGAGGAAAGCCAGGCTTCCCGATGCCATCCGCTGAAATTGCATCAAGGCCAGACGCTGGTGCTCAGCCTGCCCAGCGACCCCACCAGCGGCTACCGCTGGCAACTGCTCGACGCCGCTCCCGCGGTGTTGCGCGCCCTCGGTCCGGAGGTCTACGCCAACCCGGAAGACAGTGGTGACCTGGTGGGGAGCGGCGGCAAGTCGACTTGGCGCTTCCAGGTAGCGAGCTCCGGCGACGCACACCTGACGCTGCGTTATCAGCAAGCCTGGGATGCCGACGGCGCCCCGGCCAAGACCTTCGAGTGCGCCCTGCACGCCGAGTGACGCCGCCACCCGAATACGGCCAGCCGGCGCGCCGGCTTTGGCATTCGCTCAGGCTTGGCTAGAATGCCGGCCTTTCCGCACAGCGCCGGTAGTTACCACCGTGAAACAACAGCCTGACCGCCTCTTCGCCCAGCCCGTCCAGCCGGTGCCGGACTTCGTCTTCAACGAGGACGTGGTGCGCGTGTTTCCGGACATGATCAAGCGCTCGGTGCCGGGATACCCGACCATCGTCGAGAACCTCGGCGTTCTCGCCGCGCGGTTCGCCCAACCCGACACCGCGCTCTATGACCTGGGCAGCTCACTCGGCGCGGTGACCCAGGCGCTGCGCCGCCATGTGCGCACGGACCGCTGCCGGGTGATCGCGATCGACAACTCGCCGGCGATGGTCGAGCGCTGCCGCGAATACCTGCACGCGCAGGACTCGATGTTCCAGGAGCTGCTGCCGGTGGAGGTCATCGACGCCGACATCCTCGCCGTGGAATTCCAGCCGGCCTCGCTGGTGGCACTGAATTTCACCCTGCAGTTCATCGAGCCAAGCCAGCGCCTAGCCCTTCTCCAGCGTATTCGCCAGGCACTGGTGCCCGGCGGCGCGCTGATCCTCTCGGAAAAACTGCGTTTCGAGGACGCCGGGGAGCACGCCCTGCTCAACGATCTGCACCTCGACTTCAAACGCGCCAACGGCTACAGCGAGCTGGAAATCGCGCAGAAGCGCAGCGCCATCGAGAACGTGATGAAGCCCGACAGCCTGGAACAGCACCGCGAGCGCCTGCTGGCGGCCGGTTTCAGCAAAGTGGTGCCCTGGTTCCAGTGCCTCAATTTCGCCTCGCTGATCGCCCTGCCATGATCGGCCGCTTAGACCTCGATGCCCTGCTGGCCCGACTGGCCGGCAGCCCGCTGCAGGACTGGAGCGCCGGGCTGCCGGCGCAGATCGACGCTAAGCTGGCCATCGGCCACGGCGATCTGGCGCGCTGGTATGCCGCCGTCGAGGCGCTGCCGCCGCTGCACGCCGGGCAGGTCGACCTGCTGCACGCCTTCAGCCTCGACGGCCAGCGTGACGACTCCGCCCGCGACGCGCTGGAAGCCGCCCTGCGCGGCCTGATCCCCTGGCGCAAGGGACCGTTCCGGCTGTTTGGCGTGCATGTGGACAGCGAATGGCGCTCGGACTGGAAATGGCAGCGCGTCGCCCCGCACCTGGACCTGGCCGGCAAGCGCGTCTTGGATGTCGGCTGCGGCAATGGCTACTACATGTGGCGCATGCTCGGCGCCGGCGCGGACGCGGTGGTCGGCATCGACCCCAACTGGCTGTTCCTCTGCCAGTTCCTGGCGATTAAGCAGTACCTGCCGGAGCTGCCCGCCTGGCACCTGCCGCTGGCCTTCGAGGAACTGCCGGGCAAGCTGGAGGGCTTCGACACGGTGTTCTCCATGGGCGTGCTCTACCACCGCCGTTCGCCCATCGATCACCTGCTCGACCTCAAGGACTGCCTGGTACGCGACGGTGAACTGGTGCTGGAAACCCTGGTGGTCGAGGGCGGTGCCCAGCAGGTGCTGGTGCCCGAGGATCGCTACGCGCAGATGCGCAACGTCTGGTTCCTGCCGTCGGTGCCGGCGCTGGAGCTGTGGCTGCGCAGGGCGGGCTTCGTCGACGTGCGCTGCGTGGATGTCAGCATCACCTCGGTCGAGGAGCAGCGCGCCACCGACTGGATGCGCTACCAGTCGCTGCCCGAATTCCTCGATCCGGCCGACCGCCGCCGTACCGTCGAGGGCCTGCCGGCACCGCGCCGCGCGGTGCTGATCGCACGCAAACCGTGACCTGGCGGGCGGATGCCCGCCCCGTCACGACCCTCAGCGGCGCCCGGCCGCCGCGACGATCAGGTGCTTCATCTCCAGCACCGCCGCCTTGAAACCTACGAACAGCGCGTGCGCGACGATAGCGTGGCCGATGTTCAGCTCGTGGATACCCTTGATCGCCGCCACCTGTTCGGCGTTGTGGTAATGCAGGCCGTGGCCGGCGTTGACGATCAACCCCTCACCGAGCCCGAAGGCGACGCTGTCGCGCAGCCGTTGCAACTCGCTGGCCGCCTCGGCCGGGGTTTCGGCATCGGCGTAGCGACCGGTGTGCAGCTCGATGGCCGGCGCGCCGATGCGCTTGGCGGCGGCGATCTGCCGTTCCTCGGCGTCGATGAACAGCGACACCTCGCAGCCCAGCCGACTCAGCCGCTCGACCGCACTGCGAATGCGTTCTTCCTGCCCGGCCACGTCCAGGCCGCCCTCGGTGGTCAGCTCCTGGCGGGTCTCTGGGACCAGGCAGACGTGCTGCGGGCGGATGCCTTCGGCGAACGCCAGCATCGCCTCGGTGACGCCCATCTCGAAGTTCATCCGCGTCTGCAGCGCGTCCTTCATCAGCCGCACGTCGCGTTCCTGGATGTGCCGGCGGTCCTCGCGCAAGTGCAGGGTGATGCCGTCGGCGCCAGCCTCCTCGGCGTCCAGCGCGGCCTTCAGCGGGTCCGGGTAACGCGTGCCGCGGGCCTGGCGCAGGGTTGCCACGTGGTCGATGTTGACGCCCAGCAGGATGCGGTTGAGGTCGCTCACTTGGGAGGCTCCTTGAGGGTTATGAACAGCAGAGTTTACGGCGGCGGTCCTGCATTTTCTGCCGAGCAGTGCAGACTGAGTAGCTGCAGTTCGCACTTCTTGATCGCGGGCTGACGGTTGAGAGACCGTTCAATCAGCTCTGCAGTGACGCCGGCTGAAACTCTGGGTTTAGTCGATCTGGATCTTGGCACGCTCTGAGGCTGTGTTTGGGATAGGAACACGGAGCGATGCTTTACCGAAACAGTAAACGTTGCGCTCAGATTTGAGAGAGCACGCCATAAACTGTCCCCCCTTCGGCCTCAGAAAACCGCACCAAAAAAAAGCATTAACGCCAAATAGCGCACCAAATTTAACCAAAAATAAGTCTACACGGCTGGCTGTGAAATATAAAGAAACACCTAAAAACAATAAGTTAACTACCCTTTAGAGATTGGCATATTAATTGCCGAAATCAGGATCGGAGACTCTGCAATGCAAAGACGCTCCAAACCACCCCCCCGAACCGGAGAAACTACTATGTCTTTCAACCATCAGGAAGTCCCCAGTATTCTCATTCAAGACCCGCGCGCTGGTCATGCTTATCTGATCGATAGCAAAACCCTCGATAACTTTGAACTAACCTCCTCAAAACTGACAAGCATCAATGACGGGATTGTTACGTTCGTAGTTCCCGATGATGATATATTTGAAACAACTCCTCCTTTTAATGCCAGCGAAAGCAAAACCCCAAATATAATAATTCAAGTGCTTTCTTTAAATAAAGCATTTCTCTTGAGCTATGAGGAACTACAGTTATTCAGAGTAGACCAGCCGAACGATTACGACGGGTATGGAATTTCCTTTGTAATTCCATCTGGTAATGAATTCCTTGAAGACCTATCACCTGTCCAGCAGGCCATGCTTCAATCTGGCGAGATAGGTAACTACTTTCCAAGAAAACCAATCACTGAACTAGAGAATTCCCTGAAAGATCAACACCCTGAATAAAAGCAAGGGTCTTCCGATATATTCGGAAGACCCTGACTATGCTTGAAAAGAGGTACTGGAGCGACATATGCAAGCCAGCAAGAAAAATGAGACGCAGTTATTTTTTGAAAAGACCGAAGCAATACCCCATCTAATAATTGATGACTTCTTAGAACCCAAGATATGTGCTCTCCTACATAGTGAGATGCTGAACAATCAGATGTGGCGCCTAAAGAACCCCTTATCAAAGCATCTATATAACTCTCAACCAATTACTAATGAAACAAAAAATCTGCTATTGAAATCAAACCATATTGCTCAACAGATGCTCACAAAAGAAATCGAATTAATCGATTACTGGGCGATATTGTACTCGAAAAACACAGATGGAAATGTTCACGCAGACTTTGGCCAATTAACCCTAACATACTGGATAACACCGGATAAGTTCAATCTTAACCCAGAGACCGGAGGCCTACTTATTTATGATGTACGTAGAGCGGATAATTTAAGTGCCAGCAGTTACCTTCAGACTGGCAATGAGTCGGAGAAATTTGTAATCACTCATACCAAGTCTAATAAAATTATACCGTATCGATGCAACAGAGCTGTAATTTTCGACTCAAGCTACTATCACAAAACAAACTCTCCATTATTTGACACATCCCACCCGGAAGGCATGAGAATGAATATAACCCTTGCCTATGCTACAAAATCTCATGTTTGCGAACAAATTCGGCTTATCAAAAATGTATAACGCAAGGGAACCCTGCATGCACCGCATTATATATAAACTATTTGATGAGTATCTTATATTAATCACCGATAACGACGAGATGCATGCCTATCTCGAAGATGTACTCGAAAAACACATCATCACAGACACTGAGTTCCACTCAAAAATTACTATATTTATTCCTTGGCTAGCCAATGAAAAAAGACGCTACCTAACAAGAACATCCCCTTCTGAGTCAGAGATATTGACTGACGTACTTATTTCCTACAAAACCCAAAATTTTATGCCTTGGTCTAACATCGCCCCTCCCTTGATACCTTATATTTTACCTAATATAGTAGGTCGTTTTTTTGCCTATCATGCCTCTGCTATTAATGTCCTGGGTTTTGGAGCGCTGATTTTTCTTGGAAACAAAGGGTCGGGAAAAACCACAAACTCGCTTGCCTTATGCAAAGAACAAAACCATCAACTACTGACCGATGAAACTTGTGTGATTGATAAATCCTCAATGTTGATAAAGGCTATGCTTAGACAGCCACACGGTCACATAAAAATATCAGACTCTAAACCCACTAAAGGAATTCTAAAATTTCGAGAAAATTCTTGGATCAAAACAACTGACGAAGCACCACCCAAAATGTCCTTCGAGCTAGTTTTCATCCCTGGGCTAAGAACACCACACATACAAAACGTTCAAAATAAAAATACTGCAACACAAATTTATCTACGACACCAATTACATTTTGGAAGTACTGCGAATGAGCATATTGATTTTTCGAGAGAACTAGCAAAAAGAGTCCCTTTGTATCAAATACACCATGGTGGCTATGAAAGCTTCGCTATGCTTCGCCATTTGATTCTGGAACAAATTGAGAGGAACACTATATGACTACCAGATTTTACACTAACCACTTACTTTACATTTTACAGTCAAAATTAGCATCTCCTAATTCACAGGGGAATAGCCGATGGATAGTAGTCAATCCAGTAACCTCTTCTCTGTATGGTGCGGTAGGAAAAGACTCCTCCCCTGAATTGCTAAAAATTTTGCAAATGGCCAGTACATCAGAGGGGATCAGCTCTAATCAAACTAATGAAGCGCTTATCGCACGCGGGCTACTTACCAATGAAGCAGCATCAAAGCATGATAATTTCGATTCTTTTCTGCCCCACTATCATGAGTTTGTCCATGGATATCGATTTAATAATTACTCCAGCATCGATCGCTTCGAAAAAGATCGAAAACAGATGTTAGAGTATGGAAAAATACAACCCCCTCCACCTGTTTATACTCCACGAAATCAAGATTTTATTTCCTATACGCTGCCGCCACCTGATATGACGAGTGGAAAATTAAACGATGAAATTCAGGTAATAAGCAATGTACTTTCTGGAACGTTTCTTGCCGTAGACCTAATTGATGGCGGTGATTTTGGACCATGGCTTCGCAAAGCAAGCCCGTCAGGAGGAGCTCGACACCCAATAGAAGCGTGTATAGCAGCTTTTGGTAGATGTGATATTCCTGATGGCATCCATTATTATGACCCAGTCACAAACTCCCTGATTAAAAAGCTATCCTATTCTCCAAAATCTGCTGGAAATGAAGAGCTGACTTTAATTCTTAGCGCACATATCGAAAGACCAATGTGGCGATATCGAGAAAGCCGAAGTTTTCGCGCAGTCTTTATCGATGCAGGACATTGTATTGAAACTATTAATCAATTGGCATCTGTTTATGGTTGGTCTTTGATTGAAAATAACATCCCTACTGCACTGACCCATTCGTTGGACCTGAGGGATATACCCATCTGCGCATTTAAAATCAAAAAAGAAGATTGTACAAACCTAAAACCCTCGCAACATTCTGAGAACAAAATAAAATTAAATGCAAAAGATACCGATCATATCGAATACAAAACCAATCCTTTCCTTTGGTGCAAGTTCAACAATGGAGTTATAAAGGGTACTATATCACACCCAAAACGCATAACATTGGATATATCACTTCAGATGCTGGACATTTTGAGTTATACTCAAACATCTAAACGAGGTGACCGCCCATCCACTAAAGATAGTTTGCTGTCTCGATTTAATGATGAAAGAGAAGCAATAGATATACTAATAGAAAATGGCTTCCTACTCTCTGAGGATTCGGTACGGGAATTATATATAGAGGCCCGGCATTGGATCATTCACGGATGGTATCAAAATCTTTTGTTATATCTCGAATATTTATCTTCAAAAAGAGACTCGCTCGACCAAAACTCTCCAAAAGTCACCAAGGCAGATTTATCATACAGTTCTGTAGAACTATGGAACGCTCTTTCTCAAAATAGGAAAACCACTCGTCATTTCTCAGAAGAGTTCGCCCCTTTATCCAAAATAACCAAAATTATTTCTCCGTTGCTAGATGAACTCACGCACGATGACAAAACAGAATTATTTCAACTGATTCGGTTGCCAGACAAAAATTTCTCCTTAGAACACCTTAACAAAAGAATCAAGAAATTTACTGCTATCCGAATTATTTCACGGGAGGATGTTGAAGAATCAGTGATTGGGCAAAAGCCAATCACTCAAGCCTCCAATGTATTTTGGATAACCACTCAGGTAAACGAGAAAGACCCACAAGACTATTTCAACTCGCTACTAAAGTTGGGAATACTATGTCAGAAGCTATGTATCCAATGTGCACTGGAAAATATGGGGATTTTTATTACTCCAGCTTCTAATGATGAAAAAGCATCCACTATGTCAGAAATTTGCTCCAGGAAAACGATTAACTATTTTGCAGCTATTGGAATTCCTATTGGAGGGTAGCAAAATGGATAAAGGCGCGATTATTCCCAAAGAGACGACAGCATCCCGAACAATAACCAGGAGTATAAGCCACTCGACCATGGTGCAGTTCTTGGGTGTGCTAACATCAGTAGCATTCGGCTCTTACATGGTGAGAACTGTAGGATCAGATTTTTTTGGACAGTTAACATCAGCAAAAGCTATAATTTCTATATGCTTGGTATTTACGAGCTTCGGCTGGCCAATACTACTAACTAAAACATTTGCCAGTGGCCATAAAACTTCAGCCTGTATAACCCTTAAAAGATCTATAGCTGATGCGTGCATATTGACCCTTATATGCACTATAGCTCTTTTTTTACTAGTTAAACTAAATTTATTGAGCAAACCACTTTATAGTTTCCTATTTCTACCATTACTGGTACTTTTGACTACTTTTTCAATTTTAGCAAAATCAGCACTAGACGGCCTAGGAAAAGTACTCACAGAGCAGTATGTAATAGGTATTGTAACGCCTTGCATTACAGCACTTCTTTTCGCGACGGCGGCAAAAATAGAAACCCCAAATAGATTGTTTTTTACATACAGCTATTCTGTATTTTTCGGTTTTCTCATACTATTAATAACTGCTGCCATCTTTGCTAAACCAGCTCTTTCTAGCGGCTCCTTTCCAGTTGATATGCCTAAACGCTCAGAGAATTGGTGGTTGATGTCTGCTGGTCTCTCCAATGTTGTTCTGCTAAATACAGACATAATCATTCTAAATAATTATACAAATAACGAAATCGTGGGGATATATGGTATTGTTTCTTCTATTGTCGCTGTTTTGGCTATGGCAATTTCGGCTGGAAACTCCATTTACGCTCCAATAATTGTAAAAAAATATCAAACTGGTGATTATGTTGCAGCACGAAAGACGTTCTTGGCTGTACAGAAGCATGTACTATTTTGGTCCACTCCATTATTCATCGTCGCCTGCATATTCCCAAATGAAATAATCAATTTATTAACAGGTGTCCCCACTCCTATAGATATTTCATATTGCTTAATTATTCTCTCCATCGCGCAAATGGTAAACGCAGCTACAGGCCCAGTAGCAACTTCACTCTACATGAAAGGCGAAATAAAATTCTTTTCAATGACAATGATCTTATCCGCATTCCTTAATTTAATTGGCAATATATGGCTAGTTCCCAAAGTCGGTGTTATAGGAGCAGCCACATCGACTGCTGTAGTCATTGCGCTTGCAAATATAACCCAATTCCTAAGGGCCAAACAGTTGAAAATAATCTAAAAGTGCCGAAATGACTATTAGACAAGCAGCCATTAAAGACGTTATTCAAATAGCGCGAATCCATGTTGAATCATGGCGAGCAGCCTATAAAGGTATTCTTCCCGAAAGCTTTATAAATAAAATAGACATAGAAACTCGGCGAATACACTGGGAAAAAGTTATTTCCGATGGATCATTAGCAATATTCGTCAGAACAGACTCTAACGATTCAGTTCTAGGGTGGGCAGCCTTTGGCCCTGATCGTGAAGCTCCAATAGATCAAAACATTACAGAATTACATGCCATCTACATAGATCCTAAATTTGTCCAACATGGATTCGGTACAGAATTGTTAAGTTATGGAATAAGAAAAACCGTATCACCTCAACCTCGTTCTCTTGTCGTGTGGGTATTGGAAGAAAATACTCCAGCATTGCGATTTTATTATAAAAATGGCTTCAATAAAACTCCAATAAATAGTATGCAAATTCAGCGTGGTGAAAAATACCTAACTGAGATAAAACTTAATAAAGATCTTCAACGTAATATTATCACTTGATCTAGAAATTACGTAAAGAGCAATAAGCGCACGATCAACAACCTGTATCATTTGCCGTTCCATGGAAACGACGGTTGAGGTCGCTCACTTGGGAGGCTCCTTGAGGGTCATGAACAACTCGCGGCTGACCAGTGGTCGGCCGCCCAGGTGGGGCGCCAGGGCCTGGCGCATCAGGCGCTTGGCCGCAGCCAGCGCGCCGGGAGCGGACCAGTCGGCTTGCGCCATGGCCAGCAGGTCGGCGCCATGGAACGAGCCGGGCTGCAGCTGGCCGATCGGCTCCAGGCCGGCATCGGTGAGCAGGCGGTAGACGCCGCTGGGGGCGATGGCCTCGCCGTAACGGTCGATGTCCAGGGCGAAACCATAGCCCAGCTCGTCCAGCAGGCGCCATTCGAAGGCGCGCAGCAGCGGCTCGATGGGCCGCCCCTGGGCCAGCGCCGCGACGGTGGCGGCGTAATGCTCGAAGAACTGCGGGTGCGCGACTTCAGCCGGCAACAGGCGGATCAGCAGTTCATTGAGGTAGAAGCCGCTGAACAGCGCCTCTCCGGCCAGCAGATTGGGAATGCCGGCACTTTCCAGGCGCACGATGCTCTTCAGCTCGCCGCGCCCGCGCAGCTCGATATCCAGCGGCAGGAAGGGGCGTGCAGCGCTTCCCGACTTGCCCCGGGCGCTGCGCTGCACCGCGCGAAGGCGACCCTGTTCGCGGGTGAACAGGTCGACCATCGCACTGGTTTCCTTGTACGGCCGACTGTGCAGGACGAACGCGAGCTGGCTCATGGGCGGGGGACACTGCGGCGGTTCGGAAAGTGGGCGCCTGCAACGGCTGCAGGCGCCGGGCGAGACGCGAGCTTACTGGTCGTGGTAGCCCAACGAATGCAGCGCGCGCTCGTCATCGGACCAGCCGCCCTTCACCTTGACCCAGAGATTGAGCATGACCTTGGAGTCGAACAGCACTTCCATGTCCTTGCGCGCGTTCTGGCCGATGCTTTTGATCCGCTCGCCCTTCTCGCCGATGATGATTTTCTTCTGCCCGTCGCGCTCCACCAGGATCAGCGCATGGATGTGCAGGATGCGACCTTCCTGCTTGAACTCTTCGATTTCAACGGTGATCTGGTACGGCAGCTCGGCGCCGAGCTGACGCATGATTTTCTCGCGCACCAGTTCGGCGGCGAGGAAGCGGCTGGAGCGGTCGGTGATCTGGTCTTCCGGGAAGAAATGCTCGTTCTCCGGCAGGCGCTCGGCGACCAGTTTCTCGAACAGCTCGAGGTTCTGCCCGTGCTGGGCGGAGATCGGCACCACTTCGGCGTTGGGCAATTGCTCGGAAAGCCACTTCAGGTGCGGCAGCAGATCGCCCTTCTCGTCCAGGCGATCGGTCTTGTTCACCGCGACGATCACCGGCCCGCTGACGTACCGCACGCGCTCGAGAACCATCTGGTCCTCATCGGTCCAGCGCGTACGGTCGACCACGAAGACCACCACGTCGACGTCCTTCAACGCCGCCGCCGCCGTCTTGTTCATGTAGCGGTTGAGCGCTTTCTCGCCGTTCTTGTGCAGGCCGGGAGTGTCCACGTAGACCGCCTGGACCGCCCCTTCGGTCTTGATTCCGAGCATGTTGTGGCGGGTGGTCTGCGGCTTGCGCGAGGTGATCGCCAGCTTTTGCCCGAGGATGTGGTTGAGCAGGGTCGACTTGCCGACGTTGGGCCGGCCGACGATGGCGACATAGCCGCAACGCGTCACGCTTTGATCATTCATGGCCATTCTCCACGCCCAGGGCGATTAGGGCGGCCGCCGCCGCCACCTGCTCGGCGATGCGCCGGCTGGCGCCCTGCCCGCGGGTCTTTTCGTTCAACAGCGAAATCTGGCACTCGACGAAGAAGCTCCGGCAATGCGGTTCGCCCTGGATATCCACGACTTCGTAACGCGGCAGCTCGCAGGCGCGCGACTGGAGGAATTCCTGCAGGCGCGTCTTCGGGTCCTTGTTGGTATCGACCAGCGTCAGGCTGTCCAGCTCGGTGCTCAGCCAGGCCAGTACGCGCTCGCGCGCGGCCTGCATGCCGGCGTCCAGGTAGATCGCGCCGATCAGCGCTTCCAGCGCATCGGCGAGGATCGATTCGCGGCGAAAGCCGCCGCTCTTCAGCTCGCCCGAACCCAGGCGCAGGTACTCGCCGAGATCGAAGCCGCGTGCCAGCAGCGCCAGGGTTTCGCCCTTGACCAGGCGCGCGCGCAAGCGCGACAGCTGGCCTTCGCGCGCCTGCGGGAAGCGCTCGAACAGCGCCTCGCCGGCGACGAAGTTGAGAATGGCGTCGCCGAGGAACTCCAGGCGCTCGTTGTTGCGTCCGGCAAAGCTGCGATGAGTGAGGGCCAGCAGCATCAGCTCGCTGTCCTTGAAGGTGTAGCCGAGCTGACGCTCGAGACGGGCCAACTGTGGGTTCACGGCATTCTTACGCGAAATTCTTTATCGAAACGGGCCACCAGATCGAGGTTCTGGATCAGCGGCTCGCGTTTTTCGTACTGGAGGTGCACGCGGAATTCGTTGTTCACCACTTCGACCTTCACCGCCTCGTTGACGTTCAGGTCGCGGATGCTGTTGACCTGCATGCCGCGGCTGAGATGGCTGTAGAACTCCGGAATGGTGCGAATCTGCGCGGCCTTCTCGGTTTCCACCGAGGTGATGATCTTCTCCATCGACATGTAGTCGAGGTAGTGCGGCAGCATCTTGAACGCCGCACTGGCGAAGAAGGCGATCAGCGCCAGGGTCAGCAGCCAACCCAGCAGCGAAAAGCCCTTCTGCGAACGCGCACCTTTCATGCTCGACCTCAATGTCCTGAAATCCGATGGGAAGTTATGGGCCCCGGCGGCGCCGGCCAATCAGTGGATCAGGCCGACCCGGCTGAAATTGGGCAGATTGCTCATCTTCGGGTCCGGCCAGCTCAGCCAGACCGCGAAGGCCTTGCCGACGATATTGCGGTCCGGGACCATGCCGAGGACGTCCTTGGGAATCGTCGGATCGTTCCAGTAACGGCTGTCGTTGGAGTTGTCGCGGTTGTCGCCCATCATGAAGTAGTGGCCGGCGGGCACCGTCCACTCGCGGCCCGGCTCGGCGCGGTAGCGGCTCATTTCCTTGCGGATCAGGTGCTCGGCCTCGCCCAGCCGCTCCTGGTAGAGCACGGCGCTGCCGAGCGTGCCCGGCTCCTCGCCGAGCAGTTGCTCGGCAACCGGCTGGTCGTTGACGAACAGGTGCTTGTCGGTGGTGTAGCGCACCTTGTCGCCCGGCAGGCCGACCACACGCTTGATGTAGTTGACGTTGGGATCGCTGGGATAGCGAAAGACCATGACGTCGCCGCGCTGTGGATCGCCCACCTCGATCACCTTGCTGTCCAGCACCGGCAGGCGGATGCCGTAGGCGAACTTGTTGACGAGGATGAAATCGCCCACTTCAAGGGTCGGCTTCATCGAGCCGGACGGAATCTGGAAGGGCTCGACGAGGAACGACCGCAGCACCAGCACGATGGCCAGCACCGGGAAGAACGACTTGCCGTATTCGACCAGCAGCGGCTCCTTGTTCAAGCGCTCTACCACCGCGGGATCGGCCGCCCCGACGCTGCCCTGGTAGGCCGCGATGGCCGAACGCCGACGCGGCGCCAGTATCAGCAGATCGATGAGCGCGAGGAAGCCGCAGACGGCCACCGCAATGACCAGCAACAACGGGAAATTGATCGACGACATCTAGCTATCCACTTTGAGTACGGCGAGGAAGGCTTCCTGGGGAATCTCCACGCTACCGACCTGTTTCATTCGCTTCTTACCGGCCTTCTGCTTTTCCAGCAGCTTGCGCTTGCGGCTGACATCGCCGCCGTAGCACTTGGCAAGAACGTTCTTGCGCAACGCCTTCACCGTCGTCCGCGCAACGATCTGACCGCCGATGGCAGCCTGAATCGCCACGTCGAACATCTGCCGGGGGATCAGCTCTTTCATCTTCTCGGTCAGGGCGCGACCTTTGTAGTGCGCCTTGTCGCGATGCACGATCAGGGCCAACGCATCGACCTTCTCGGCATTGATCAGAACGTCAAGCTTGACCAGATTGGCCGACTGGAAGCGGTCGAACGCATAGTCCAGCGACGCATAACCGCGGCTGACCGACTTCAGGCGGTCGAAGAAGTCCAGCACCACCTCGTTCATCGGCAAATCGTAGCTGATCTGAACCTGACTGCTGAGGAACTGCATGTCACGCTGCACGCCGCGCTTTTCGATGCACAGGGTGATGACGTTGCCCAAATGTTCCTGCGGCACCAGGATGTTGGCGCGCACGATCGGCTCGCGCATTTCTTCGATGGACGCGAGATCGGGGAGCTTGGAAGGGTTGTCGACGTAGAGCGTGTCACCGTTCTTCATCACCACCTCGAAGACCACGGTCGGTGCGGTGGTGATCAGGTCGAGGTCGTACTCGCGCTCAAGGCGTTCCTGGATGATCTCCATGTGCAGCATGCCGAGGAAGCCGATGCGGAAACCGAAGCCCAGCGCTTCCGAGCTTTCCGGCTCGTACTGCAGCGCGGCGTCGTTCAGCGTCAGCTTCTGCAGCGCCTCGCGGAAGTCCTCGAAATCGTCGGAGCTGACCGGGAACAGGCCGGCGTACACCTGCGGCTTGATCCGCTGGAAGCCGGGGAGCACGTCGACGTCCGGCGTGCTCGACAGGGTCAGGGTGTCACCTACGGGCGCGCCGTGGATGTCCTTGATGCCGGCGATGATGAAGCCCACCTCGCCGGCCTTGAGGTCCTCGGTGCTGGTGTGCTTGGGGGTGAACACACCGACGCTATCCACCTGATGGATCTTGCCGGTGGACTTGACCAGTACCTTGTCGCCCTTCTTGATTCGCCCATGGCGTACCCGCACCAGCGAGACCACGCCCAGGTAGTTGTCGAACCAGGAGTCGATGATCAGCGCCTGCAACGGCGCCTCGATGTCGCCGGTCGGCGCCGGAATTACCTGAACCAGGCGCTCGAGCACATCGATCACGCCCATGCCGCTCTTGGCGCTGCACGCCACCGCGTCGGTCGCGTCGATTCCGATGATGTGTTCGATCTCGTCCTTGACCCGCTCGGGCTCAGCCTGGGGCAGGTCCATCTTGTTCAGCACGGGCATCACTTCCAGTCCCTGCTCGATGGCGGTGTAGCAGTTCGCCACCGACTGCGCCTCGACCCCCTGACCGGCGTCCACCACCAGCAGCGCGCCTTCGCAGGCCGCCAGCGAGCGGCTGACTTCGTAGGTGAAGTCGACGTGGCCGGGCGTATCGATGAAGTTCAGCTGGTAGGTTCTGCCGTCCTGCGCGTTGTAATGCAGGGTCACGCTATGGGCTTTGATGGTGATGCCACGCTCACGCTCCAGATCCATGGAGTCGAGAACCTGGGCCTCCATCTCGCGATCGGCGAGGCCGCCGCAAATCTGGATGAAGCGGTCCGCCAGCGTCGACTTGCCGTGGTCGATGTGGGCAATGATGGAAAAGTTGCGGATATGACTCAGATCACTCACGGATCAACACTCGAAAGACCGCGGAAGATTCCCGCCGAAAAATAGCCGGCAAGTGTACCCGATAGGCCTGCCGAGCGTCACGCTTGTACAGGCTCGCGGGCATGAAAAAGGGCGATTCGCATCGCCCCTTTTCACCTCGCTCCAATGACCTTCAGCCGCTATTCGGACAGCTTGAAGGTGATGAAGCTGGCGCGACCCTGACGCAGCACGCGCATCGACACCGAACGATTCTTCGGCAGTTGCTGGGCCACTTCGGTGAAGGTTTTCGCCGAATCGATGGACTGGTTGTTCAGATGGGTGATCACATCGCCCGGACGCAGACCGATCAGCGCCGCGGGGCCGTCGAGCACCTCGCGAATGACCACGCCGCCCTGCAGGTCCAGGGACTTCTTCTGCTCGGCGGTCAGCTCGACCACTTTCACGCCCAGACGGTTGCTGCTGCGCTCTACGCCATCTTCGGCACCGCCCACCGACATCTCCTCGCCTTCTGCCGGCAACGCGCCGACCGTCAGTTCGAGCGTCTTGCGCTGACCTTCGCGGGCAACTTCCAGCTTGACCTTGGTCCCCGACTTCATCGCACCGACCAGGTGCGGGAGGTCGGCAGACATCACGATCGGTTGACCGTTGAGGCTGAGGATGACATCACCAACCTTGAGGCCGCCGGCAGCGGCTGGACCATTGTCGAGAACCTGGGCAACCAGCGCTCCGGCCGGCTTGTCGAGACCGAAGGACTCGGCGAGGTCCTTGTTCACTTCCTGAATCACCACGCCCAGCCAGCCGCGGCTGACCTTGCCGTCGGTCTTCAACTGGTTGGCGACGTCCATCGCCACATCGATCGGGATGGCGAACGAAAGGCCCATGAACCCACCAGAACGGGTGAATATTTGCGAATTGATCCCCACCACTTCGCCCTTCAGGTTGAACAGTGGACCGCCTGAGTTGCCCGGGTTGATCGCCACATCGGTCTGAATGAACGGCACGTAGCTCTCGTTCGGCAGGCTGCGCCCCTTGGCACTGACGATGCCAGACGTCGCGGAATGATCGAAACCGAACGGCGAGCCGATGGCCAGCACCCACTCACCGACCTTGAGCGCCTCGGAGTTGCCGATCTTCACGGTCGGCAGGTTCTTGCCATCGATCTTCAGCAACGCCACGTCGGTGCGCGGATCGGCGCCGATCAGCTTGGCTTTGAGCTCGCTGCGATCAGGCATGCGCACGAGGATCTCGTCGGCGTCGGCGACCACGTGGTTGTTGGTAAGCACGTAACCGTCATCGGAAATGATGAAACCCGAACCCAGCGACTGCGCTTCGCGCTGGCGCCCCTTGGGCGCAGGCCCCTGCTGAGGCATCCCACGCTCCAGGAACTCCCGCAGCATCGGCGGAAGGCCTTCGAGGTCGGGCATCTGGGATTGCGCGACGCCGCGATCAGGCAGCTTCTGCGTGGTACTGATGTTCACAACCGCGGGCGAAGCCGCTTCCACCAGGCCGGTGAAATCAGGCAGTTCCGCCTTCGCCACCAGCGCCTGGGACATCATCAGCAGCGCCGCGACACCCGACAGATAGGATTTGAAACTTGCTTTGAACATGGGGCCTCCCCGGAAACAGAAAAACTCGGCACGCGCCCGAAGGCACCGCGCGAGTCTGGTACGCCACCAGAGGCGGCGCAACTCGATATCAGCGCAGGGCTGAGAGAATCAGGAAATGGGCATTCGCATCTGAGAGCCTCGCAGGACGACGGATACTACGAAAATCACGCCTTTCTTCGCTCATTGCAGGCTTTGCGCTTCACCAGGACGGATCGACAGCGCGATGCGCTCGGCGGTGCCCAGCGGAATCTCGCCTACGACGGTGACCATCACCTCGCCCTCGGCGGTGGACATATGCCGGGAGACGGCAACGGTCGGGCCCAATTGGCTACGCGCATCGTCGAAACGGGCGCCACGCAACGGCTCGATAAATACTGAAAACTGGGTAAGGCCATCGCCATAGAGCATGCAGGCGACGGGCTCGGAAGACGCGGGGTTGCGCCGCTGGAGAATGCTGCTCATGGTGAATCCCGGTGGCACCCAGTCCGAACGCCAAGTGTTTTCGGGAAGAACTTCGCTTCGCACAGCCTGGATCGGCTTACAGTTGCCGGAGGCCTTGACCATAACCCCATCGCCAGCCTCTTGCGGAACGAAGTCGGTGAACTGGAAACGCTCCAGCACGTGGCCATCTTTGTTGATCAACAGGGACTTCAACGGCAGTGCGGTTTCCCGGTCGAGGTGCAACTCGAAACCGTAGCGGTGCTGGTCACGCGGAACCAGCGCCAGGGCTACGGCATTGCGCCCCGCCACTCGGGACTCGCCCATATCGCGCAAGTCATACCACTGCGAGAGTTTTCGAGGGTCCAGCGTGCGGGCAAACCAAGACTCGCCGCCCTCGCTCGACTGTTCGACCGGTGCACCGGTAATGCAATCGGTTTTGCCGTTGGTACGCAGCACTTCATAAGGGAGACCATCGAGTTGCAGCAACCGCTCTCTCACGGAGCCCCTGGCATCCACCTCATGCCAGATACCATGCGTAGAAAAGCTTCCATCGCGCTCGTAGACGAACGTCCCATGGAAGCTCTGCTTTTGCTCGGCGCTTTGCAGCTTAAGGAGCCAGTCCTGCGCATCGGCGGCACCGGCCGCCGAGGTCACCAACAAGCCCCCCATCAACATCATCAGGGGGAGATTGCGCATGTAACCCCTCAGTGCTGTTCTTCGAGGCTCGCTGCGCGGGCGTAAGGCAGCGGGCCTTCGACACCGTTGGAGGTGGACTGCTGGGCGTGCTGGCGCAGGTACTCGGCCAGACGCTGGTCATGCCAGGCTGCCTGATTGCCGTCTGCGGCTACCGGAGTCTCGGCCTGAGCGCCGTTGGCAGTGAAGCCCGCGAGCACGGCACCGCCGCCGACCTGCTGAGGCACGGTTACCTGGGAAGGCTGAGCCTGTTGAGCCAGCTGAACGCCGCCCACTTCGTCTTGGTTATAGAAGCGCACGCCTGCCAATACGGCGACGGTCACCGAAGCAGCAACGGCCAGGCGGCCAACGCTGCGCCAAGCGGTCGAGACCTTGCCCGGAACCTTTTCTTCAGCAATCGCTGCGGAGACCGCAGAAGCGATGTCCAGGTGAGGGACGAGCAACTCCTTGTGCATAACGGCGCGGGCGAGCTGGTAGCGGGACCAGGTCGCGCGTACGTCGGCATCGTCGCTGGCGGCGATCACTCGACGCAATTCAAGTTGGTCCGCTTCGTTATCCATCACCGCGGACAGCGATTCCTGCAGGGATTCACGAGTCATGGCAGTTCCTCTCTTGGCTTTCGCCGCTGTCTTAGGAGTTATCATGCAACAAGGGTTGCAATGCTTTATCGATCACTTCTCGCGCTCGGAAGATACGCGAACGTACAGTGCCCACCGGACACTGCATGACGCTCGCAATGTCCTCGTAGCTCAGACCATCGAATTCGCGCAGCGTCAGCGCCGTACGCAAATCCTCAGGCAACTGCTGGATGGTTCGATGGACCGTGTCCTCGATCTCGTCCCGCAGCATTGCTCGTTCCGGCGACTCGATGTCCTTGAGGGCGTGATCGCCATCGTAGAACTCCGCGTCTTCGGCGCTCACGTCGTTGTCGGGCGGACGACGACCGCGTGCTACCAGGTGATTCTTCGCCGTATTGATGGCGATCCGGTACAGCCACGTATAGAACGCGCTGTCCCCGCGAAAGTTTCCCAGTGCCCGGTAAGCCTTGATGAAGGCTTCCTGAGCCACGTCCTGAGCTTCATGACTGTCGTGCACGAAACGCACGATCAGACCCAAAATCTTGTGCTGGTACTTGAGCACCAGCAAATCGAAAGCCCTTCTGTCTCCGCGCTGAACACGCTCGACCAGCTGCTGATCCTGCTCCTGGGTTAGCATGACAACTCCTCGTTGAGCCTGGAGTTAGGTCGCGCTCCGTGACAGATCGGCTTAGCGAAATAGACCCACATGTTGCGCAAAAGTTCTCCCCTCCAGGCAAAGCTCCAGCAGCCCGTTCAGGTTCTGCTTGGAAAATCAGGCAGTGGGCTTTCCACTGCGTCGAATACGTCTTTATGCCGAGCCTTGAAGTGAGGGCAACCGCGAGACTACTTTCACCACAAGCGCCGGGCGTACCTTTCTAGGTAACCTGCTATGGAACCTGGCTGAATTAGAAAGTTCCAGAGCACCACCGAACGACATAAGCCCGCTATTGTGCCGAGCACCTGCTCTATATACTAGGTCCCGCTTCTTCCGCGGAATCGGGTCATGAGCCAACACTTACAGCACGACGTCCTGGTCATTGGCAGCGGTGCTGCCGGTCTCACCCTCGCCCTCACCCTACCGTCCCATTTGCGTATCGCGGTGCTCAGCAAGGGCGAGCTGGCGAACGGTTCGACCTACTGGGCCCAAGGTGGCGTAGCGGCGGTGCTGGACCATGCCGACACCATTGAGTCACACGTCGAGGACACCCTCATCGCAGGTGCCGGACTGTGCCGCGAGGATGCCGTGCGTTTCACCGTCGAGCACAGCCGCGAAGCCATTCAGTGGCTGATCGACCAGGGCGTGCCGTTCACCCCTGATGACGAGTCGGATCGCGAGGATGGCGGTTTCGCCTTTCACCTCACGCGCGAGGGCGGCCACAGCCACCGACGCATCATCCACGCGGCAGACGCCACCGGCGCCGCGATCTTCAACACGCTGCTCGACCAGGCGCGACGCAAGCCGAACATCGAGCTGCTGCAGCAGCGCGTGGCCGTCGACCTGATCACCGAGCGCAAACTCGGCCAGCACGGCAAGCGCTGCCTTGGCGCCTACGTGCTCAACCGCGAAAGCGGAGAAGTGGACACCTACCACGCGCGCTTCGTCGTGCTCGCCAGTGGCGGAGCCTCCAAGGTCTACCTCTATACCAGCAACCCGGACGGCGCCTGTGGCGATGGTATCGCCATGGCCTGGCGCGCCGGCTGCCGGGTAGGCAACCTGGAGTTCAACCAGTTCCATCCGACCTGCCTCTATCACCCCCAGGCGAAGAGTTTCCTGGTCACCGAAGCCGTGCGTGGCGAAGGCGGCCTGCTCAGGCTGCCCAACGGCGAGCGCTTCATGCAGCGCTTCGACCCGCGCGCCGAGCTGGCCCCGCGCGACATCGTCGCCCGCGCCATCGACCACGAGATGAAACGGCTGGGCGTCGACTGCGTCTACCTGGACATCAGCCATAAGCCCGCCGAATTCATCAAGGCGCACTTCCCCACGGTCTACGAGCGCTGCCTGGATTTCGGCATCGACATCACCCGCGAAGCGATTCCGGTGGTCCCCGCCGCCCACTACACCTGCGGCGGCGTTCTGGTCGACCAGCATGGGCACACGGATATCCCCGGCCTCTACGCGATCGGCGAGACCAGCTTCACCGGCCTGCACGGCGCCAACCGGATGGCCAGCAATTCGCTGCTGGAATGTTTCGTCTACGCGCGTTCGGCCGCCGCGGACATCGTCGCGCAACTGGACGACGTCACCATGCCCGGCAAACTGCCGACCTGGGACTCCAGCCAGGTCACCGATTCCGACGAGGATGTGATCATCGCGCACAACTGGGACGAGCTGCGGCGTTTCATGTGGGACTACGTTGGCATCGTGCGCACCAACAAGCGCCTGCAGCGCGCCCAGCACCGGGTGCGCCTACTGCTCAGCGAGATCGACGAGTTTTACAGCAACTACAAGGTGAGTCGCGACCTGATCGAGCTGCGCAACCTGGCGCAGGTCGCCGATCTGATCATCCGCTCGGCCATGCAGCGTCATGAAAGCCGCGGCCTGCACTACACCCTGGATTACCCGGACATGCAGGCCGAAGCCCATGACACTATTCTGCTGCCGCCCATCTACGCCGACTGAATTTCAGGCAAACCCGCAGACGCCGATGCTCCGCATGGCTCAGGGCGTCACGGGGAATGCACAGGCTGCGTACCCGGCGGCGCCCCGCCAAACGAAAGCGCAGCACCACGACCGAGGGCAAAGCCAGGCTGTCCGGTCGCAGCTGAACGGGCTGCCAACCCGCACTCGGACTCCACAACCGCCAACCGTCCTCGTCGTGCTGCAACCCGCGAAATGCGGTCCCGGCGCTCAGCAGCACGCTGCGTGGCAGATACCACGCCGCGTGAGCGAGACACAGGACGATGCCAAGCAGCCGGAACGGCCAGGGAATGTCGGCAACGACCACCGCTATCGAGGACAACGCCGCAGCGGCCAGGTAGAACGCCAGCAGGCACCGCGACGGGCGCCAGTGGCATTCAAATCGATCACTTGGGCTGGACACGGTCCAGGATCATGCGAACCATGCGCTGGAGGTCCGGATCGTCCGGTTCGCCGCGCTGCATGAACCAGCCGAACATATCCTGATCTTCGCAGGCGAGCAGCTTGCGGTAACGCACGCGATCTTCTTCGTCGAGGTTGGGATAGACCTCACGCACGAATGGCACCAGCAGCACGTCGAGCTCCAGCATGCCGCGGCGGCTGTGCCAGAAAAGTCTGTTGAGTTCAATATCTTCGACCATGCAGCGGGCTCCTGTGTGAGGCCGACATTATAGCCACCTGCCCCTTGGCCGACACCCGCTGACAACCCAGGAGAGGCACTCTATGATGACGCTCCAAACCCTTGCGCAGCGAACTTCATGGCCGACTCCGCTTTTTTCTGCCCACTCGCCCACGAGGGCGTTATCGCCGTTCGTGGTCCGGATGCGAGCAAATTTCTCCAGGGCCAGCTGACCTGCAACCTCGATTATCTGAATGAAAGCCACAGCCTGGGCGCCCGCTGCACGCCAAAAGGACGCATGCAGTCGAGCTTTCGCATCCTGCCCCAGGGAGATGGTTACCTGCTGGCGATGGCCGCTGAACTGGTCCAGCCGCAGCTCGAGGACCTGAAGAAGTACGCCGTTTTTTCCAAGTCCAAACTGTTCGACGAGAGCGAAGCCTGGTCACGTTTCGGCCTGTCCGCTGCCGATTCGGCACTCGACGAGCTGGGTTTCACCCTGGCGCCTGAAGCCGACGCATTGCAGCAGCAGGATGGCCTGCTCGCCCTGCGCCTGGAAAACGGACGCGCGGAGCTCTGGGCGCCCGCTGAACAGGCTCAGGCCTTGCTCGGCAAACTGGTCGCCCTCCTGCCCTCGGCCGGCGTCGACGCCTGGAAGCTGACGCAGATCCGTGCCGGGGTCGGCCAGGTCTTCGGCGAAACCCGCGAGGCATTCATTCCGCAGATGATCAACCTGCAGGCCGTCGGCGGCGTCAGCTTCCGGAAAGGCTGCTACACCGGGCAGGAAATCGTCGCGCGCATGCAGTACCTCGGCAAACTCAAGCGGCGCCTGCAGCGGCTGGCCGGCGATGCCGAACTGCCCGCGCCGGGCGCCGAGCTGTTCTCCCCGGTCCACAGCACCAGCGTCGGTGAGGTAGTGCTCGCCGCGCCTTCGGATGACGGCATCGAACTGCTCGCCGTACTCCAGGAAGATGCCGTCGCCGATGGACGGATTCACCTGGGCCGCAACGACGGGCCCGCCCTGCGGCTGCTGGACCTGCCTTACCGCCTGGATGCCGATCGCGAGATCATGCGCTGAGCGCAGTCCACCCAAGAACGCCTGAAACCTCAGAGAGAAACCATGAGCAAGCTTGCCGAGAAAGTACAACACGAGTTGATTCAGGCGATCGAGAACGACGAACTGGTGCTGCCAACGCTGCCGGAGGTGGCGCTGCGCGTTCGCGAGGCGGCCGAAGACCCGAACATCGGCATTCCCGCGTTGAGCAAGGTCATCGGCAACGACGCCGCGCTGAGCGCGCGCATCATAAAGGTGGTCAACAGCCCGCTGTTACGCACCAGTAAGGAGATCACCGACCTGCAGATGGCAGTCTCCCGGCTGGGCATCAACTACACCTGCAACCTCGCCACCGGCCTGGCCATGGAGCAGATGTTCCAGGCCACCTCCGACGTCATCGATCGCAAGATGCGCGAGGTGTGGAACCGCAGCACCGAAATCGCCGGCATCTGCCATGTGCTGTGCCGCAGCTACACCCGCCTGGCACCGGACCAGGCGACCCTCGCCGGGCTGGTCCACCAGATCGGCGCGCTGCCGATCCTCACCTACGCCGAGGATCACGCCGAACTGATGAACGACTCGATCAGCCTCAACCACGTGATCGAGCGCATCCATCCGATCATCGGTGACAAGATCCTGCGCACCTGGGATTTCCCCCTGCCGATCGCCGTGGTACCCAGCGAGTACCTGGATTTCACACGCGACTCGGCGAAGGTCGATTATGTGGATATCGTCCAGGTCGCCACGTTGCAGAGCTATCTGGGCAGCGAGCATCCACTCACCCAGATGGACTGGAGCACCGTCAGCGCGTTCGGCAAGCTGGGTCTCGACCCGAACATCGACATGCAGGCCGAGGACGAGTTGTCCGAAGCGATGGAAGCGGCGATGAGCATGCTTCGCTGATCAGCGCATCTCGGATGATGGCCGCTCGGACCGTGGGCGGTGTTCGCTCCACCGGCTGGACGAAAGGAAGTCGCCATGCGCCAGTCGTTGAAGTTCCTGTTGTTCGCTTCGCTCGCACTGCTCGGGCATGCCGCGATGGCGGAGGAAATTCGCCTCACCAACGGTGAATGGTCTCCGTACCTCGGACAACGGCTTCCCTACAACGGGGTCGCTTCGCGTATCGTCAGCGAAGCCTTTGCCCTCGAAGGCGTTCAGGTGAAATGGGAATTCCTGCCTTGGGCCCGCGCGCTACACCTTGCCGAGCAGGGACAGCGCGCCGGCACCGCGGTGTGGCTGCGCAGCCCCGATCGCGATGCCCGGTTCTACGTCAGTGAGGCGGTGGTCAGCAGCGGCTACAGCCTGTTTCACCGCAAGGGCGAGTCGCTGGACTGGACACGCGTGGGCGACCTCAAAGGCTTGCGTATCGGCGGCACCCAAGGCTACGACTACGGCGAAGATTTCCAGCGCGCCGAGCGGTCCGGCGAGCTGAAGGTGACCCGCCTGCCCAGCGAAGAACAGGGCCTGCGGATGCTCCTGGCGAACCGGCTGGACGTGTTCCCCATCGACCCCGTCGTCGCCATGGACCTGCTGCACAGCCGCCTCAGCGCCGCCGAGCGCGCACGCCTCGCCTACGATCCCAAGCCGCTACGCAGCGACAGCCTGCACCTGCTGCTGTCGCGCAAGGTACCCGGCAACGATGCCCTGATGGTTCGATTCAACCGTGGCCTGGCCACCCTGCGTACCAGCGGACGGATAGCCCAGTACCTGAAGGAAATCCACCAGTCGCTGAGCATGACGCGGTGAACGGGCCGGCCGACGACGCACGCCCTCCCTGGCAGCTCGCTACACGCCCGCGGCTCAAACCGCTTCCGGGAAACGCACCCGCACCAGCAGCCCGCCCTGCGCACCCTCGTGGAGGCTGATCTGCGCCCGGTGGGCACGGCAGATTTCGCCGACGATCGCCAAGCCGAGTCCGGCACCGCCGAGTTGCGGGTTGCGCCGGTAGAAGCGCTGGAACACCTTGTCGCGCTCCTGCTCGGGAATCCCCGGACCGTCGTCCTCGACCTCCAGCGTCGCCGGTGCGACCACTCGCAGGATCACGTTGCCGCCGCGGGCGCTGTGCGCCATCGCGTTGTCCAGCAGGTTGCTCAGAAGCTCGTTGAGCAGCGTCGGCTCGCCCATTACCCAGGCCGGGTCGTCCGCCTCCAGCGCCACGGCGATGCCCCGCGCATGGGCCAGCGGCGCCAGCGCCAGGCCCAGCTCACGCGCCAGCGCACCCAGTTCGATGCGCTCGGCACCGCCCTCGGCGATGGCCCGCGCGCCGCTCTCGATACGCGCCAGGGACAGCAACTGGTTGGCCAGATGGGTGAGACGATCGGTGTTGGCGGCGGCTTCCAGCAGGGTGCGATGCCACTGTTCCGGCTCCCGCTCGCGCAACCCCAGTTCCACCCGCGCCTTGAGCGCCGCCAGCGGCGTACGCAACTCGTGGGAGGCATCGGCGATGAAATCCGCCTGGCGCTGGAAGAGCCCGCGCAGGCGCTCGGTGAACTGGTTGAGGGCATCCACCAACGGCTTCAGTTCGGCCTGCACGGCCACCACCGGCAGCGGGCGCAGGTCATCGGCCTGGCGTTCCACCACGGCATTGCGCAGTTCGGTCAGCGGGCGCAGCGCCGCGCTCACCACCAGCCAGACCAGCCCCAGCGCCGCCAGCGACATCACCGCAAGACGCCACAGGGTGTCCACCAGCAGCCCGCGTGCCAGGCGCTCGCGGGCCTCCTCGGTCTCGGCCACGCGGATCTCCGCCATGCCCTTGATGCTTTCCTCGCTCACCGGCCGCAGCAGGCTCACCACGCGCACATCTACGCCTTCGTAGCGCGCATCGTAGAAGCGCGCCAGGGCCGGATAGTCGTCGGTACGCGGCGTTCCCTCGGGCGGGCCGGGGAGGTTCTCGTATCCGGAAACCAGGTTTCCCTCGATATCGGTCACCTGGTAGAAGATGCGCCCCGCGTTGTCGTAGGCGAAGGTGTCCAGAGCCACATAGGGCACATCGGCCCTGAGCCGCCCGTCGGTCTCGTAGAGCCCGGCGGAAATGGCCCGCGCCGAAGCCAGCAGGGTTCGGTCGTAGGCCGTGTCGGCGGCGGCGCGGGCATTGAAGTAGGCGGTCAGGCTGCCGATCAGCAGCAGCACCGTGAGCAGCGTGGCCAGGCGCAGCAACAGCCTTCCGCGCAGGCTGCCGGCTTCACGCATCCTGGTGTTCCAGCAGGTAGCCCAGGCCGCGGAAGGTGACGATGCGCACCGCGCCGCCTTCGAGCTTCTTGCGCAGGCGGTGGATGTAGATCTCGATGGCGTCAGGGCTCGCCTCCTGGTCCAGGCCGAAGACCTGGGAAGCCAGTTGCTCCTTGCTCATCACCCGACCCGGACGGGCGATCAGCACCTCCAGCACAGCCTGCTCGCGGGAAGTGAGCGTCAGCACCTCCTCGTCGAGGCTGAAGCGCCGAGTACCCAGGTCGTAGAGCAACGGGCCGCAGCGCTGCTGCTGCTCGCCACCTAGGACGCTGCGCCGCAGCAGCGCCTTGACCCGCGCCTCCAGTTCGCTGAGCTCGAAGGGCTTGGCCAGGTAATCGTCTGCACCGAGGTTGAGGCCGTGTACCCGGTCCTTGACCTCGACGCGCGCGGTGAGCATCAGAACCGGCAGCGTCTTGCCCCGCCCGCGCAGGCGCGCCAGCACCTCGAAGCCGTCCATGCGTGGCAATCCAACGTCGAGCACCGCCAGGGCGTAGTTCTCGCTGGCCAGGGCCAGGTCGGCGGCCACGCCGTCGTGCAGCACGTCCACCGTCCAGCCCACGGCCTTGAAGGCCTGGGCGACGCTCTCGGCCAGTTGGAGGTGGTCTTCGACCAGCAGGATTCGCAAGGCGGCACTCCGGAAGACGGGCGATCGGACTGAAGTTTAACGGCCAGAAAGCGGCTGTGAATGGCACCGGGAGATTTCTTTCACCCTGAAAGGCTGGCGAAAGTTTCAGTCCCTAGCATCCGGCCAGGGTGGCAAGAACCACCCACAGACGCAGGCTCCTGGTCGGGCCCGCGTTAACAAAAACAAGAATTGGAGACCACCGATGCTCACTGCATCCCGCCAGGCGCTGCCGCCTGTTCGCAGCCTGACACTCAGCCTCGTAGGCTGCTCGCTCGCCCCCTTCGCCCAGGCCGACTTCTTCGAAGACAGCTCGGCGACCCTCGAAGCCCGCAATATCTACCTGAACCGCGATTTCCGTGACGGCGATGGCCAGTCGCGACGCGACGAATGGGCCCAGGGCTTCATCCTCAACATCGAGTCCGGCTACACCGAAGGCACCGTCGGCTTCGGCCTGGACGCCCTCGGCATGCTCGGCATCAAGCTCGACTCCGGTCGCGGCCAGAGCGGCACCGACCTGCTGCCGGTGCAAGACGACGGCGGCACCCCGGACGAATACGGCAAGCTCGGCCTCACCGCCAAGATGCGCTTTTCCAGGAGCGAGCTGCGCCTGGGCAGCCACATTCCCGAGCTGCCGGTGGTCAAGGCCAGCGACAGCCGCATCCTGCCCCAGGTGTTCGAGGGTGGCCTGCTGAGCTCGAAGGAGATCGCCGGCATGACCTTCAACGGTGGCCGCCTGCGCGAGGTCAAGGACCGCGCCTCGACCAACTCCGAAGACATCGCGCTGAACAACAAGAACCGCCGCTTCGCCAGCGCCGCCAGCGGTTCGCACTTCGATCTGGCAGGCGCCGACTACGCCTTCAGCAAGCAGTTCACCGGGCGCTACTACTTCGCTGAGCTGGATGACGTCTACCGCCAGCACTTCCTCGGCCTGCTCGCCAGCCAGCCGCTGGGCGCCGGCACCCTCAGCGCCGACCTGCGCTACGCCATCAGTGACGACAGCGGCCGCGCCGAAGCCGGCAAGGTGGACAACCGCGCACTCAACGGCATGCTCAGCTACGCCCAGGGCAGCCACAAGGTCGGCCTCGGCTACCAGCGCATGAGCGGCGACACCGGCTTCGCCTACATCGATGGCACCGACCCCTTCCTGGTCAACTTCGTGCAGATCAACGACTTCGCCAACGCCGACCAGCGTTCCTGGCAAGCCCGCTACGACCTCAACTTCGCCGCCATGGGCGCGCCCGGCCTGAGCTTCATGACCCGCTACATCAGCGGCGACAACGCCCAGGTCACCGGCAGCGCCGAGGAAGGCCGCGAGTGGGAGCGCGATGTCGAGTTCAAATATGTGGTGCAAAGCGGCACGCTCAAGGACCTGACCTTTCGCGCACGCCACGCCGGATTCCGTTCTACCTTCGCCCGTGATGCGGACGAGCTACGCCTGATCGTCAGCTACGCGCTGCCGATCTGGTGATCACAATAAGACCTGACAGGAGAACACCGATGAAGATTGCCCTCACCCGCCTCGCCCTCGCCGCGTCCTGCCTACTGATTTCAGGCCAATTGCTGGCCGAACCCAAGCGCCCAGAGTGCATCGCGCCTGCCGCGCCCGGCGGCGGCTTCGACCTCACCTGCAAGCTGGCGCAGAGCGCGCTGGTGGACGCCAAGCTGCTGAGCAAACCGATGCGCGTCACCTATATGCCTGGCGGCGTCGGCGCGGTCGCCTACAACGCCGTGGTCGCCCAACGCCCGGCCGACGCCGGTACCCTGGTGGCTTGGTCCAGCGGTTCGCTGCTCAACCTCGCCCAGGGCAAGTTCGGCCGTTTCGATGAGAACGCCGTGAAGTGGCTGGCCGCCGTGGGCACCAGCTACGGTGCCATCGCGGTGAAAAGCGATTCGCCCTACAAGACTCTCGACGACCTGGTCGCGGCGCTGAAGAAAGATCCGGGCAAGGTGGTGATCGGCTCCGGTGGCACCGTCGGCAGCCAGGACTGGATGCAGACCGCGCTGATCGCCAAGGCCGCCGGCATCAACCCCCGCGACCTGCGTTACGTGGCCCTGGAAGGCGGCGGCGAAATCGCCACCGCGCTGCTGGGCGGGCATATCCAGATCGGCTCCACCGATATCTCCGACTCCATGCCGCACATCCAGAGCGGCAACATCCGCATCCTCGCGGTGCTCTCGGAAAACCGTCTGGACGAGCCGGAAATGAAGGACATCCCCACCGCCAAGGAACAAGGCTACGACATCGTCTGGCCGGTGGTACGCGGCTTCTACCTGGGGCCGAAGGTCAGCGAAGAGGATTACGCCTGGTGGAAGGACTCGTTCGACAAGATGCTCGCCTCCGAAGACTTCGCGAAGTTGCGCGACCAGCGTGAGTTGTTCCCCTTCGCCCTGACCGGTGAAGAGCTGGACGCCTACGTGAAGAAGCAGGTGGCGGAATACAAGGCGCTGGCCAAGGAATTCGGGCTGATCCAGTAAGCCTCGGCCTCAGCACCCCGTTCACCCATCCCGCTCGAGCATCTCCAACGAGGATTCTTCCATGATCCTGCAACGCCTTTTCGCCCTGGTCCTGCTGGCCGCATGCGCCGCCCTGGCCGTGATGGCCTGGCCCTACCAGGCCGCATTTTCCTATGAACCGGTCGGACCCCGGGCCTACCCGTTGCTGATGCTCGGGCTGATGAGCCTGGGCTTGCTGTACCTGGCCATCCGCCCCACTCCCATCGTCCACAAGGACGACGAGCCGCAACTGGACCGCGAAAGCCTGATCAAGATCGCCACCTGCGTCGGTCTGCTGATCGTCCTGGCCGCCACCTTCGAGTCGCTGGGTTTCATCCTCAGCGCGATCCTCGTCGGCCTGCCCATGGCACGCCTGTATGGCGGACGCTGGCTGCCCGGCGCCATCGTCGTGGTGGGCATGAGCCTCTTCCTCTACTGGCTGTTCGATCGTGTGATGGACGTGCCCCTGCCCCTCGGCCTGCTGAGCGCACTGGAGAACTGACACATGGATACTTTGAACTACCTGGGCCAGGGCTTCGGCGTCGCCCTGAGCCCCTACAACCTGGTCACCGCCCTCACCGGCACCCTGATCGGCACCGTGGTCGGCTTGCTGCCGGGCCTGGGCCCGATCAACGGCGTGGCCCTGCTTATCCCCATCGCCTTCGCCCTGGGCCTGCCACCGGAATCGGCGCTGATCCTGCTGGCGGCGGTCTACCTGGGCTGCGAATACGGCGGCCGGATCAGCTCGATCCTGCTGAACATCCCCGGCGAAGCCTCCACCGTGATGACCACCCTCGACGGTTACCCGATGGCTCGCCAGGGCCTGGCCGGCGTGGCCCTGTCGCTGTCGGCGTGGAGCTCGTTCATCGGCGCGCTGATCGCCACCTGCGGGATGGTGCTGTTCGCCCCGCTGCTGGCGAAATGGGCGATCGCCTTCGGGCCGGCGGAGTACTTCGTACTGATGGTATTCGCCATCGTCGCCCTCGGCGGCATGGCCGGCGACAAGCCGCTGAAGACCTTCATTGCCTCGCTGATCGGCCTGTTCCTCTCCGCGGTGGGCATCGACGCCAACAGCGGCGTGTACCGCTTCACCGGTGACAACGTGCACCTGGCCGACGGCATCCAGTTCGTCGTGCTGGTGCTGGGCCTGTTCTCCATCAGCGAGATCCTCCTGCTGCTGGAGAAGACCCACCACGGCCACGCAGCGGTCAAGGCCACCGGACGCATGCTGTTCAATCTCAAGGAAGCGGCCTCGGTGTTCGTCGTGAACATCCGCTGCGGCCTGCTGGGCTTCTTCATGGGCGTACTGCCGGGCGCCGGCGCGACCCTGGCCAGCGCGGTGGCCTACATGACCGAAAAACGCATGGCCGGCGACAAGGGCCATTTCGGCAAGGGCGACATGCGCGGCCTGGCGGCTCCGGAAACCGCCATCGGCGCGTCCTGCTGCGGCGCCCTGGTGCCCATGCTGACCCTAGGCGTACCCGGCTCGGGCACCACCGCGGTGATGATCGGCGCGCTGACCCTGTACAACATCACCCCCGGCCCGCTGCTGTTCCAGCAACAGCCTGACCTCGTCTGGGGCCTGATCGCCTCGCTGTTCGTCGCCAACATCATGCTGGTGATCCTGAACATCCCGATGATCCGCATCTTCACCCGCATCCTCGCCGTGCCGAACTGGGCGCTGGTGCCGGTGATCGCCATCATCACCGCGATCGGCGTGTACGCCGTGCATGCCACCACCTTCGACCTGTTCCTGATGGTCGGCATCGGCATCATGGGCTACATCCTGCGCAAGCTCGACTTCCCCCTGTCTCCGATCCTGCTGGGCTTCATCCTCGGCGGGCTGATGGAGCAGAACCTGCGCCGTGCGCTGTCGATCTCCAACGGCGAACTGGGCATCCTCTGGTCGAGCCCGATCAGCATGAGCACCTGGGCCCTGGTGGTGGTGATGCTGGCCCTGCCGCTGCTGCGCATCTGGCGCCGCCGCAGCACCCGGCAGCGCACCCTGGCCGATGCGTGAGGGATGGCGCGCCTGGTGGGCGACCCCGCTCGTAGGCGCGCTGGGCGGGCAGCTGGCCAGCCTCGCCCACTGGCCCCTGCCGTGGATGATCGGCGCCCTGGTGGCGGTCATCCTGTTCCGCTGCACCACGCCCTGGCAGATCCGTGACCTGCCAGGCGGCCGCAAGACCGGCCAATGCATCATCGGCGTTGGCATCGGCCTGCACTTCAGCCCTGAAGTGGTGGAGCAGGTGCTGGCGCACTTCTGGCTGATCCTCTTCGGCGCCCTGTTCACCCTCCTCTCCAGCGTCGTCTCCGTGTGGCTGCTGCGGCGCACCGGCGAAGACCCGGCCACGGCCTTCTTTTCCAGCATGCCCGGCGGCTCCGGGGAAATGGTCAACCTCGGCCAGCGCCATGGCGCGGTACTCAGCAGGGTCGCCGCGGCGCAGAGCCTGCGCGTGGTGGCTCTGGTGCTCTGCGTACCGGCGATCTTCAAACTGCTGATGGGCGACGGCGACGCACAGTTACAGGCGGCGCCGGTGGACGGGCTCTGGCTGGCCGTGCTGCTGCCGGCCGGCGCCCTGCTCGCCTGGCTGTGGCAACGTCTGCAGCAGCCGAACCCATGGCTGTTCGGCCCGCTGCTGGTGAGCGCCGCTGCGAGCATCGTCTGGAACCTGCACATCGGCCTGCCGCACGGCGCCAGCCAGCTTGGCCAGTTGCTCATCGGCAGCGGGCTGGGCTGTCATTTCGACCGTGCGTTCTTCCGCCGCGCACCGGCATTCCTGCTGCGTACGCTGTTTTCCACGGCGTTGATGATGGCGCTCGCCGCGCTGGCAGCATTCGCCCTGGGCGCGCTGACCGCGCTGGATATCCGCTCGCTGACGTTGGGCATGATGCCCGGCGGGATCGCCGAGATGAGCCTCACGGCGGAGACCCTGGCGCTGTCGGTGCCGCTGGTGACGGCGATGCAGGTGATGCGTCTCTTGCTGGTGCTGTTTCTCGCCGAACCACTGTTCCGGGTCTGGCGCAAACGCCTGGAGGAAGAGACGTGAAACGCGCCTCCCTCTCCGCACGGGAGAGGGAGGCAGCGCGGCTCATTCGCCGCCGGGGATGTCCTTGCGCAGCTTGACCGGATCGTTCTGCTTGCGGCCCAGTTTGGTGCGCAGGCGGATGTTCAGCGCCTCGACGGCCAGCGAGAAGGCCATCGCGAAGTAGACGTAGCCTTTCGGCACGTGGACTTCGAAGGACTCGGCGATCAGCACCGTACCCACCACGATGAGGAAGGACAGGGCGAGCATCTTCAGCGACGGATGCTTTTCGATGAAGTCGCTGATGGTGCCGGCGGCCAGCATCATCACCATCACCGCGACGACGATCGCGGCGATCATCACCGGGACGTGAGCGACCATGCCGACCGCGGTGATCACCGAGTCCAGCGAGAAGACGATGTCGATGATGGCGATCTGGATGATGGTGCCGGCGAAACCGCTGGCCTTGCTTTTCGGCTCTTCGCCGGCGGTTTCGTCTTCGCCCTCCAGTCCGTGGTAGATCTCAGAACTGCTCTTCCAGAGCAGGAACAGGCCGCCGAAGAAGAGGATCAGGTCACGTCCGGAAATCCCCTGGCCAAAGACATGGAACAGGTCCGCCGTCAGGCGCATCACCCAGGTGATCGACAGCAGCAGCAGAATCCGCGTGACCATCGCCAGCGCCAAGCCGAAGAAGCGCGTCTTCGGCTGCATGTGCTTGGGCATCCGCCCCACCAGGATCGAGATCATGATGATGTTGTCGATGCCGAGGACGATTTCCAGAGCGGTCAGGGTGAAGAAGGCAATCCAGATTTCCGGATTGGTGAGCCATTCCATGATGGTTCCTCTATGGGTTCGAGAGTGTTCGATTGCGCTAAACGTGGCGACCCTGAAGCCCGGACTTCGGTCCCGTTCGGGCGTTCGCCCGTCCTATCAGACGCCGCCGCAGCTGGGAAAAATCCCCGTCGGCAAAACCGGCGAGCAGGATACAGGCGCGGATGCCGACTGCCCACTTCGAGGTGAAGCGCGGCTCGTCAGGCCCGATCCTCGCCTGACCATCCGCAGATCGGGCAACGAACGACGCACAGGGCAGACGCGCCGACTGGCGACAATCGAGCAACGCCAGCATCGCTCAGGGCACGGCACGCGGTCAGCGTGCGGTTTCAGCGAGGTAGCAAACGATCGGCGGGAAAGACCGGAAGAACGGCAAGGGGCGTTTCATGGCAATCACCGTTGTTGTTTTTGTCACTGGCGCTGCGGCCAGGCGCCGATCGGCGCGGCGGCACGTCGATCCTAATGCGTCGAGCTTTCGCACACCTTTCGCTGGAAATGGCGCAGCAATCGGCGCCGGGGCGCACGCCGGCACTCAGGGCGCGTCCGGCAGACGCCAGTCGATCGGCTCCAGGCCTTGCTGCTGCAGGTACTTGTTGGTGCGACTGAAATGCCCGTTGCCATTGAAGCCGCGGTGCGCGGAGAGCGGCGAGGGATGCGCGGACTTCAGTACCAGGTGCTTGGTCGCGTCGATGAGCTTTTGCTTGCCCTGCGCGTGGGAGCCCCAGAGCAGGAACACCAGGTGCGGGCGCCGCTCGCTCACCACCTCGATGATGCGGTCGGTGAACGGCTGCCAGCCCTTCGCCGCGTGGGAGCCGGCATTGCCCTGCTCCACCGTCAGCGAGGTGTTGAGCAGCAGCACACCCTGCTCCGCCCAATGCTGCAGGTTACCGTGGCGCGGGATGTCGATGTTCAGGTCGCGCTTGAGCTCCTTGTAGATGTTCTGCAACGACGGCGGGGTGGGCACTCCCGGCTGCACCGAAAAGCATAGCCCATGGGCCTGACCGGGCCCGTGGTAGGGGTCCTGACCGAGAATCACCACCTTCACCTGATCCAGCGGCGTGGAATTCAGTGCGTTAAAGATCAGCGGCCCGGGGGGGAAAACGACCTTGCCGGCCGCCTTCTCCTGACGCAAAAACTCGCTAAGCTGCCGCATGTAGGGTTTGTCGAACTCCTCGTGCAGTGCGGCCTTCCAGCCTGCCTCGAGCTTGATCCGATCCTGCGTCTGCGCCATGGTGCACCTGCTGTGAAAGTAGCCGCGGCACCCTAGGAAAGCCTCACCGGCTTGTCAATCCGCAATAGCGAGACCCCATGCAAAGCGAACCCCATGCCGACGCCAGAAACCTGCGTCTTGCCCTCCTCGACCGCTTTCTGCGCGGCGAAGCCAGAGTCCCGCAGATGCCTGAGAACGCCCAGGCCATCAGACGCCTGCTGGAAGATTCACGGACCCAGCTGGAACAGTTGTCGCGGGTGATCAACGGCGACCCGGCGCTGGCCGCCTACCTCATGCAATTCGCCGAGAACCCGCTGTTCAAGACCGGCCGCCCCTGCCAGCACCTGCGCGACGTGCTCGGCCGCCTGGGCATCCGCAATCTCAACAACCTGGTTCTGGCGTTCTCCCTGCGCAACCTGTTCACCGGCACCGAACCGACCTTGCAGCGGGTCTTCCGCAACCGCTGGAAGAACGCCCAGTTGCGCGCCGCCTACAGCGCGGCGCTGTGCGGCCGCTGCCCGGGCATTGCCGTGGAGGACGCCCTGCTCGCCGGTTTGCTGCAGGACATCGGCAGCCTGCCCCTGCTCGACGAGATCGGCCGCTGGCCGGACGCGCCACGCGAGGAAGATGAACTGCACGCGCTCTGCGACGCCCTCTCCGGGCCGATCGGGGTAATTTTGCTGACCACCTGGAACCAGCTGCCCGCAATCGTCGATGTCACCCGCCACCGCGACGACTGGCAGCGCGAACACGCCGGCAAGGCCGACCTGGCCGATCTGGTGCAGGTCGCCAGCCTGCTGCAACAGCCCCGCGACGAGGCCCCCTTGGCGCAGCTGCCCGCCCTCCGCCGGCTGTTTCCCGATGCCGACCACGCGGCGCTGGCGCAACAACTGGGCGAGGAGATTCCGGGCGAGGCGGCGTTCTGGCTCAAGCTGCTGGGTGGCAAGCCCAACTGAAAACGGCATGACGCCCGCCGGAGAATGAGGCAACCTGAAGGCGCCCGCAGGCCGGCAGCCACGAGCTTCCCCCTGCAACCCTCGCACCGAGGCCATAACAAGAACAACGTACCCACGAGGATGTCCATGGATTTCGAACTCTCCGAAGAGCAACGCCTGCTGATCGAAAGCGCACGCACCTTCGCCAGCCGCGAACTGGCGCCGCACGCCGCCGACTGGGATCGCGACCACCATTTCCCGGTGGATGTCATACGCCGCGCCGCCGACCAGGGTTTCCTGGCGCTCTACCTCGACGAAGCGGACGGCGGACTTGGCCTGTCGCGGCTTTCCGCCTCGCTGATCTTCGAACAACTGGCCGCCGGCTGCGTCGCCACCACGGCCTTCCTCACCATCCACAACATGGCCAGTTGGATGCTCGCGCGCTTCGCCGAGCCGGCGTTGAAGGACGTCTGGCTGCCGCGTCTGATCAGCGGCGAACTGCTCGCCTCCTACTGCCTCACCGAGCCGGACGCCGGCTCCGATGCCGCACACCTGCGCACCCGCGCGCGCCGCGAGGGCGACAGCTACGTGATCGACGGCAGCAAGTGCTTCATTTCCGGCGCCGGCAGCACACAGGTGCTGATCGTGATGGCGCGCACCGGCGAAGACGGCGCCCGTGGCATTTCCTGCTTCCTGGTGCCCGGCGATGCCGAGGGCGTGCGCTACGGGCGCAACGAACTGAAGATGGGCTGGCGTGCGCAGCCGACCCGGACCATCACCTTCGAGGGCGTGCGCATCCCTGCCGGCAACCGCATCGGCCCGGAAGGCCAGGGCTTCGTCTATGCGATGAAGGGCCTGGATGGCGGGCGCATCAACATCGCCAGCTGTTCGCTGGGCGCCGCCCAGGCCGCGCTCGAGCAATCGCTGCGCTACGTGGAGGAACGCAAGCAGTTCGGCAAGCCGCTGGCAGAGTTCCAGGCGCTGCAGTTCAGGCTCGCCGATATGCTCACCGACCTCGTCGCCAGCCGGCAGCTGGTCCGTCTCGCCGCGCACAAGCTCGACGCGGGCGACGCCGAGGCCAGCCTGTACTGCGCGATGGCCAAGCGTTTCGCCACCGACCACTGCTTCGAGCTGTGCAACCAGGCGCTGCAACTCCACGGCGGTTATGGCTATCTCAACGATTACCCGCTGGAGCGCTGGGTACGCGACAGCCGCGTGCACCAGATCCTGGAAGGCACCAACGAGATCATGCGGGTGATCATCGCGCGGCGGCTGTTGGAACAGGGCGGCATGCTCGACCGGATCGCGTAGGGTGCGCCGCGGTGGTCGGCGCGCACGATGCACCCGATATCACCCGTCAGGACTTGAGAGGAAAACAGGAGGATTCGCATGAGCAATGCACTGGAACCCTACAAAACCCAGCTATTCGACCTGACCCACAAACTCACGGTGGAGAAGCACGGCAACACCGCACTGCTGACGCTCAACAACCCGCCGGCCAACACCTGGGAACGCGAGTCGCTGATCGGGCTGCGGCTGCTGATCGAGCACCTCGACCGCGACGATGACATCTATGCACTGGTCATCACCGGGCGCGGCGAGAAGTTCTTCAGCGCCGGGGCCGATCTCAAGCTGTTCGCCGATGGCGACAAGGCCCGCGCCCGCGAGATGGCCCGGCTGTTCGGCGAAGCCTTTGAGGCGCTGCGCGACTTCCGTGGCGTGTCGATTGCCGCGATCAACGGCTACGCCATGGGCGGCGGGCTGGAGTGCGCGCTGGCGTGTGACATCCGCATCGCCGAGCGCCAGGCGCAATTGGCTCTGCCGGAAGCCTCGGTCGGCCTGCTGCCGTGCGCCGGCGGAACCCAGGCACTGCCCTGGCTGGTCGGCGAAGGCTGGGCCAAGCGCATGATCCTCTGTGGCGAGCGCGTGGATGCGGACACCGCGCTGCGCATCGGCCTGATCGAACAGCTGGTCGATGCCGGCGAGGCACGCGGTCATGCGCTCCTTCTCGCGGCGCGCGTCGCGCGGCAGAGCCCGGTGGCGGTGCGCGCGATCAAACCCCTGATCCAGGGTGCACGCGAGCGCGGTCCGAGCACCTGGCTGGCCCAGGAGCGCGAGCGCTTCGTCGACCTGTTCGACGCCGAGGATACCCGCGAGGGCGTCAATGCCTTCCTCGAAAAACGCGACGCCCACTGGCGCAACCGCTGACCGACCACCGGAAGCGAGGCCACGGCGCTCGCGATGGGAACCCAAGAATGAACGTGACCTTTCAGGAACTCCCCGCGCTGCATGGCGCGCGTATCGGCATCGCCACGCTGGATGCGGAAAAAAGCCTCAACGCCCTCAGCCTGGCGATGATCGAGGCCCTCGACGCCAGGCTGGCCGCTTGGGCCGACGACCCGGGGATTGTCTGCGTGATGCTGCGCGGCAACGGCGCCAAGGCGTTCTGTGCCGGCGGCGACGTGCGCAAGCTGGTCGAGGCCTGTCGCGAGCACCCCGGCGAGGTGCCGGCATTGGCGGCGCGCTTCTTTGCCGCCGAGTACCGCCTCGACCATCACCTCCACCGCTTTCCGAAACCGCTGATCGGCTGGGGCCACGGCTACGTGATGGGCGGTGGCATGGGCCTGCTGCAGGGCTGCTCGCTGCGTATCGTCACCCCGAGCTCGCGGCTGGCGATGCCGGAAATCAACATCGGCCTGTACCCGGACGTCGGCGCCAGCTGGTTCCTTTCGCGCCTGCCGGGCCGGCTCGGAATCTTCCTCGGTCTCACCGCCAGCCAGATGAATGCGCGCGATGCGCTGGATCTGAACCTCGCCGACCGCTTCCTGCTCGACGAACAGCAGGACGAACTGCTCGAAGGGATGGTCCAGTTGAACTGGCAGGAGCAGCCGCAGATGCAGCTGATCAGCCTGCTCCGCTCGCTGCAGCACGAAGCCCGCGATCAGCTTCCGGCGGCCCAGTGGTTGCCGCGCCGGGAACGCCTGGACGATCTCCTCGACGTCGCCGACCTTCCCGCCGCCTGGCGGGCGATTGCCGCGCTGCGCGACGACCCGGACAGCCTGCTCGCGCATGCCGGCAAGACCCTCGCCGAAGGCTGCCCGCTGACCGCGCACCTGGTCTGGCAGCAGATCGCTCGCGCGCGCCATATGTCCCTCGCCGAAGTGTTCCGCATGGAGTATGCGATGAGCCTCAACTGCTGCCGCCATCCGGAGTTCAGCGAAGGCGTGCGCGCGCGCCTGGTGGACAAGGACCACGCTCCGCGCTGGCACTGGCCGGATGTCGCGAGCATCCCGGACGCGGTCATCGAGGCGCACTTCGAGCCGACCTGGGAAGGCGAGCATCCGCTGGCGGATCTACGTTAGCGTGCGGAGGTTGGCGGGCAGCCAGGCCGAGGTCCGCGCTTGCCCGCTCGCCCGCCGCCTGTCGAGCGCGTCGCAGGCGGGCCGGGCTCAGCGTTCGCGCAACGCTTCGGCGCGGGCGCGGAGGATCGGCTTGAGCAGGTAGCTGAGGATGCTCTTCTTGCCGGTCATGATGTCCACCGAGGCGACCATGCCGGGGATGATCAGCAGCGGCGCTTCGTCGGAGCCCAGGTGGCTCTTGTCCGTGCGCAACTGGATCAGGTAGAAGCTGTTGCCCTCCTCGTCCGTTACCGTGTCCGCGCCGATCTGCTCCAGCTTGGCCTGCAGGCCGCCGTAGATCGTGTAGTCGTAGGCGGTGAACTTGACCACCGCCTTCTGCCCCGGATGCAGGAAGGCGATGTCCTGCGGACGGATGCGCGCCTCGACCAGCAGGTTGTCGTCCAGCGGGACTATTTCCACCAGATCACTGCCCGGCTGGATCACCCCGCCGATGGTGTTGACCAACATCTGCTTGACGATGCCGCGCACCGGCGAGGTCACCAGCGTGCGGCTGACGCGGTCTTCCAGCGCCTTGCCGGTCGCCTGCGCCTTGCTCAGGTCGGTGCGGGCCTCATTCAGGTTACCGAGGGCCTCGCTGCGAAAACGCCCGCGGGTTTCGTCGATCTTGCGCTGGACTTCCTTGATCGCCGCCTGGGCGCGCGGAATGGCCAGGTCGGTGGCCTCCATCTGCCCGCGGTTCTCGATCTCCGAGCGGCGCAGGCGCAGCACCTCGACCTGGGAAATCGCACCTTCCGCCACCAGGGGCTCGGACATGCGGATTTCCTGGCTCAGCAGTTCCAGGCTGCGCGCGTACTGGCCGCGCTTGGAGACGAACTCGCGCAGTTCCTGTTGACGCTGGACCAGTTGCTCCTCGAGGCCGCCGATTTCGTCCTTCAGCTGCTGCTGGCGGCTCTTGAACAGCGCCAGTTCGCTCTGCGCAAGGCCAGGAGCGGCCTTGACCAGATCGGGCGAGAGTTCCAGTTCGGTGCCGTCGACTTCCGCCTGCAGGCGTTCGACACGAGCCTGCATCGCCAGGCGATCGGCCTCGGTTTCGCCGACGTTTGAGGTGAAGCGGGTGTCGTCCAGGCGCAGCAGCGGCGCGCCGGCTTCGACGATCTGCCCTTCGCGAACGAACAGCTCGGCGACGATGCCGCCCTCGAGGTTCTGGATCTTCTGAAGCTTGGAGGACGGGATGGCCTTGCCGTCGCCGCGGGTGACCTCGTCGACTACGGCGAAATGCGCCCACACCAGGGCAAAGACGAAGAACCCGACCAGCACCCAGATGGTCAGCCGGATGACCCGAGGGGCATCCTCCACCAGCGCCTTGTCGACCTCCGGCACCGGTTGCCCGGCCAGCGAATCGCCGCCGTTGAAATAACCACGCAGGGCGCTGAACAGCCCCTGTCTACGCGAATCAGGCGACATTGATCTGCCCCTTCTTCAAGGCTTCCATCACTGCTTCCTTGGGTCCGTCGGCGATGATCTGGCCCTTGTCGACGATGATCAGCCGGTCCACCAGGCTGAGCATTGAGGAACGGTGCGTGACCAGCAGCAAGGTCTTGTTCTGGATGACCGCGGCGAGGCGCTGCTTGAGCCGCTCCTCGCCGGGGTTGTCCATCGCGCTGGTCGGTTCGTCGAGCAGCAGGATCGGCGGGTCGAGCAGCAGTGCGCGGGCCAGGGCCACGTTCTGCCGCTGACCACCGGACAACTGGTGGCCGCGCTCGCCCACCTGCAGCTCGTAGCCTTCCGGATGCAGGCGGGCGAATTCGTGCACTCCGGCCAGTTCTGCGGCGCGCAGGACCCGCTCGTCCTCCACGTAGCGCGCGCCGGACACCAGGTTGTCGCGTAGGCTGCCGCTGAGCAGCTGGATGTCCTGCGGGACATAGCCGATGTTGTGGCGCAGGTCGCTGACATCGAGCTGGCGAACGTCCACGCCGTCCACCAGCAGGCTGCCGGCGTCCGGTTCGTAAAGGCCGATCAGCAGCTTGGCCAGCGAACTCTTGCCGGAACCGCTGCGGCCGATGATGCCGATCTTCTCGCCGGGACGAACGACCAGGTTGACCCCGCTGAGCGCGGCGTTCTGCTGGTTCGGGTAATGGAATTCCAGGCCGCGGCACTCGATGGCGCCCTGCAGCGACTGGCGAACCAGCGGGCGCTGGTTCTCCTTGCGTTCCTGCGGCAGCTCCATCATCTGGTCGATGTTGACCATGGTCAGCCGCGCTTGCTGGTAGCGCGTGAGTAGCCCGGAGAGCTGCCCCAGCGGCGCCATGGCGCGTCCATTGAGCATGTAGCAGGCGATCAGCCCGCCCATGCTCAGCTTGCCGTCGATGATCAGGTATACACCGAGCACGATCATCACCACGCCGGCCAGCTGCAGGATCAGCTGGGTGATGTTCAGCGCCAGGCTGGAGAGCATCTTCGCCCGCAGCTCGAGCCGGCCGAGGGTGCCGATGGTCTGCTCCCACTGATACTGGCGCTCGCTCTCGGCGTTGTTCGCCTTGATCGCGTCGAGCCCGGAAAGGGTCTCGATCAGGCTCGACTGACGCTCGGCGGACAGCGCCATGGTGCGGTTGAGGGTTTCCGCCAGCGAACGCTGCAGGACCCAGCCAATCGCCAGCGCCAACGGGAACGCCAGCAGCGGAATCCACACCAGATGCCCGCCGAGGATGGCGATCACCGCCATCACCAGCAGGGTGAACGGCATGTCGATCACGCTGGTCATGGTCAGCGAGGCAAGGAAGTCGCGCAGCGTCTGAAACTCGTGGATGTTCTGCGCGAAGCTGCCGACCCGCGCCGGGCGCATGCGCATGGCCATGCCGGCGATGCGCTCGAACAGCGTCGCCGAGATGATCATGTCGGTCTTCTTGCCGGCCAGGTCCAGGCACAGGCCGCGCATGGTCTTGAGCAGCAGGTCGAACAGGTAAGCCCCGGAAATGCCGATCGCCAGCACCCAGAGCGTCGACGCGGCCTGGTTCGGCACCACGCGGTCGTAGACGTTCATCACGAACAGCGGCGCGAACAGGCCGATCAGGTTGATCAGGAAACTGGCGGCGATGGCATCGACATACAGCCAGCGAGAGCGCCGAAGGGTGTCGCGGAACCAGGCGCGCGCCCTCGGGACCAGGTTGCCGTGGTTGAGGTCGTACTTGTGCCGCGGCTGCGCGAAGAACACCTCGCCGCTGTAGTCGGCGGCGAGTTGCTCGGCATCCACGATGGCCTCGCCACCCTCGCTCTCGCTGAGCATGAGCCGATAGCGGCCCTGCTCGTCGCGGCCCAGCAGGATCGCCGAGCGGCCTTCCTTGAGCAGCAGCAACGCCGGCAGCGCGATCTGCGGGATTTGCCCCAGGCTGCGACGCAGCAAGCGCCCCTGCAGCCCCACCCGTGCGGAGGCGCGCGGCAACAGGTCGGCGCTCAGGCGCTGATCCGGCAACGGCAGGCCAGCGGTCAGGATCGCCCGGCTGGCGGGTCGCTGATGGAGCATGCACAGGGACAACAGGCTATCGAGCAGAGGGTCGTCGTAGCGGCTACGCGGATCGCCTCCGGGCTGCGCTTGACTGGCTTGGGACACCACGCGGGAACACTCTCGTGACGAAGGAAAGGAAAGTCCGATAACCACCGACGGTCGCGGCAGAGCCGCATGCTCCAGCATTTCGTCGATGCGCACCATAGCGGAACGACGAAATCCGGCCTACCCGCGCAGCCCCCGCCGGGCGGCGGGGGCTGCGGTGGATCAGTTCAGGCCGGGCAACTGGACCTTGGTCTTGACGTCGGACATCGCGGCCGAGGCCATCGGCGCGACCACACCCTGGCTTTTCAGCAGGTCACCCATGGTCGCCTTGATGCGGTACTGGGTCATCAGCTCGGTGAAGTTGACGTCGGAGAGACGTCGTTGCGCGGTGAACAGTTCGTTCTCACTGTCCAGCAGGTCGAGCAGGGTACGCTCGCCAAGGCCGAACTGTTTCTGGTAGGCCTCACGCACGCGCTTGCTGAAACTCACGTTGTCTTCGGCGATCGGCTTCTGCGTGCGGGCGTTTTCGAGGGCGTTCCAGGCCAGGCCAAGTTCCTCGTTGAGCTGGCGCAGGGCGTTGTTGCGGATGTCCAGCGCTTCGTTGATCTGGTAGCTGCGGGCTTCCAGGGTGGCCTTGTTGCTGCCACCCGAATACAGGTTGTAGCGCATGCGCAGCATCGCCTGCCATTCGTTGGAATGTCCTTCGATACCGTCGATGTTGTTGTCGAAGCTCTGCGAAACCTCGGCGTCGACACGCGGCAGGAACGCCGACTTGGCGGCGGCGTACTGGCTTTCGGTAGCGGCCACGTCGGACTCGGCCGAACGCAGGCTCGGATTGGTCGCGACCATCTGCTGCTTGGCTTCGGCGAGGGTCGCAGGAAGCAGGCCGTTGAGGCTGTTGGGCATGCTCAGATCGGTCGGCTCGCTGCCGATGACGCTGTAGTAGTTGACCCGCGCATCGGCCAGGTTGGTCTGCTCGGTGATCAGGTTGTTGCGCGCCAAGGCCAGACGCGCGTCAGCCTGGTCGCGGTCGGCGGTGCTGCCAACGCCACGTTGGCTGCGCAGGCTGATCTGGTCATAGATGCGCTGGTGGTTCTTGAAATTGTCCTCGGCCAGACGAACCAGTTCCTCGCGACGCAGCACTTCCAGATACACCTGGATGGCGTCCAGCGCGGTGCGCTCGGAGGTGGCGAGCAGGCCGTAGGCACGGGAATTGACGATGGCGGTCTGCCGGCCGACCTCTTCACGGGTGGCGGAACCGTCGTAGATCATTTGTTGCAGACGAATGGAGGATTCACCGCGGGTCAAGGTGCGGTAATGATCGCTGTCGTTGCTGTTCAAACGGGTAGTGGTGTTATCGGTGCCTTCACGGCCGATGCCGGCGAGGATATCGACCGACGGCAGGTACGCGCCACGCGCCGCTTTCAGCTGATAATCGGCAGCCAGACGGCCGTTGATGCCCGCCTGAACTTCGGGATGACCTTCGATCGCTTGCTGGACGGCTTCCGTCAACGTCTGTGCCTGGGCTTGAACGGTGATCGCCAGGGAAAGCGGGAGCAGGGCTATATAGGGAAGACGCATTTATGATTTCCTTGTTTGACGTGACGGCGCGCATCGCGCAGCCAAAAAACCATTCCTTCGTACACCTTTCCACCCAACTTTCGGAGGGCCTACAGGGCTTGAAGCGGTCGATCATGAAGTGCAATTAATATCAAAGTGACATGATGTAGCAGATTCTTTAGGATAGGCCTCGTTTGGTCAATACATTGGCGATTTTTCCCGGCAGGCGGAAGTCATGCCAGATACTTGACGCAGCGTGTTTTGTCCATCTTTTTATTGTTCTGCGGGCACTCTTCGATGCCGGAAGCATCGAAGCGTTCGGTTCAAAATAATCGGGAGTTACCTTATTCATGAGCAGCGTGATCGCGATCGTCAAAAGTGTTGTCGGCCAGGTCTTTGCAGTGTCTGCCGAGGGCGCGAGCCGCCTGCTCGTGGAAGGTGACCGCATTTTCCAGGACGACCAGGTACTAACCGGCACGTCCGGAATGATCACACTGGAAATGAGCGACGGAAGGATGCTCGATCTGGGTCGTGATACCCAGTGGAGCCAGCAGACCGGCTCCGAGTACACCGAGGACGTTGCCGCGACCGAGCAGTCGGTCGCCGACCTGCAGCAGGCCATCGCCGCCGGCGCCGACCCGACGCAAGCCTTCGAGCCCACCGCAGCAGGTCCGACCGCTGCGGGCACCGGCACCGGAAATGCCGGTGGCGGACACAGCTTCGTGGTTCTCGATGCCACGGCGGGCAGCGTTCAGCCCACCATCGGCTACCCCACTTCCACCGACGGATTCGCGATCGCCGCCGACGACACCTTCATCGGCGAGACCCAGTTGCCGCAGGACCTGGTTCCGCCGACCGTCTCCATTGCTCTCGACCCGATCACCTCGGATGACGTGATCAACCGCGCAGAAGCCAACAGCGGCACTCTCACCCTCACCGGCACCGTCGGTGGCGACGCGCGGGTCGGCGACGCCATCACGCTGAACATCGGCGGCGTGATCTACAACGGCAACGTCATTCAACTGGCCAATGGCAATCTGGGCTTCAGCATCGACGTCAGCAGCAGCAACCTGGCGGCGAACAACAGCGTCATTGCCACCGTTACCAGCAGCGACAGCGCCGGCAACGTCGCCAGCGCGACCACCGATCGCCCGTATACCGTCGATACCGAGGCCAATCTCACCGTCTCCCTCGATGACCTGAACGGCGCGACCGTCGCCAATGCCCCGCTGAGCGGCACCTCCGACGTCGGCGGCGGGCGCACCGTGACGCTGGTGATCAGCGACAGCGACCCGAGCACGCCGGACATTACCGTCACCGCCGTCACCAACCCCGACGGCAGCTACAGCACCACAGCCGACCTCAGCAGCCTCAGCGACGGCCCCCTGACGGTCAACGCCAGTGTCACCGACGCCGCCGGCAACCCGGCCCAAGCGGTCGACGACGCCAACCTGGATACCATCGCCAACATCACCGTCAGCCTCGACGACCTGAATGCCTCGAACGTCGGCAATGCCCCCATCACCGGCACCTCCGATGTGGGCGGCGGGCGCACCGTTACCCTGGTGATCAGCGATGGCAATCCGGCCACGCCGGATATCACCGTCACCGCGACCACCAACCCGGACGGCAGCTACAGCACCAACGTCGACCTGAGCAGCCTCAGCGACGGACCCCTGACCGTGAATGCCAGCGTCACCGACGCGGCCGGCAACCCGGCCCAGGCCACCGACGATGCCGCGCTGGACGCCACGCCGACCGATGCGCCGACCATCGTCATCACCAGCGACGTCAACAACGACGCACTGCTGAGCAACGGCGAGCTGGGCAACAGTACCACCGTCGCGGTCACTGTCGGTCTTCCGGCGACTGCGGTGGCCGGCGATACGCTGACCGTGACCGACGGAGCAAACAGCCAGGACATCATCCTCACCGCCGACCAGATCGCGGCCGGCTCGGTGGAAACCACCGTGCCTCGTCCGCCGGAAGGTGCCGAGCTGGTCGTCACCGCGACGGTCACCGACGCGGCCGGCAACGTCTCCGCGCCGGCCACCGACAGCGCCGTGCTCGACACCACCGCACCCTCGGCGCCCACCGTTGTCATCGTCGATGACAACAGTCCGGACGACGGGCAACTCACCGTCGGCGAAATCGGCAACGACGGCGTTAAGGTCAGCGTGCAGGTCAGCAACGCAGAGCTGGTGGCCGGTGGCTCCGTCACCCTCGAGATCACCAACGGCACCGCATCGAGCACCGTCAACCTCAGTCTCGACAACGGAACCGCCCAGTTCACGGATGCCCAGGGCAATCCGCTCAGCAGCTTCAACTACGACAACGGCACCATCACCTTCACCGAAAACGCGCCGCCACTCGATGGCTCGCTGACCGTCGTAGCGACCCAGACCGACCTCGCCGGCAACCAGTCCGCGCCAGGCAGTGACAGCGCGATCGTGATCAACACCCCGCCGGATGCGGTCGACGACATTTCCGGGACGCCGTTCACGGTCACCCTGGGGGATCGCAATCTCAGCCCGTCCGGCAGCGGTTACGACTACGGCAACAACCGCTGGAACCAGGTCGACAGCAAGGGCAACCCGACCTCCATCGTCGCGCTGAACGCCGATGGCAGCACCGGCACGCTCTATCAGGGCGGCTGGGATGGCAACGCCAACGCCATTGGCGTCGATGACACCACCCGCCCCGGCAGCCAGGTGGCCCCGCAAACCGAATTCGACCCCACCACCGGCAAGTCCGAAGCGATCGTGCTGAACTTCAGCGGCAACCTGGACACCGCGCAGTTCACCGTCGCCCACCTGATCGGTGACGAAAACGGCGGCGAAGTCGGCCGCTGGGTGGCGATGTACAACGGCGCGGAAGTCGCCAGTGGGACCTTCCAGCTGGACCCGACGAACACCACCGGCTACGCGACCTTCGGCATCGACACCGGCGGCAAGGCCTTCGACAGCATCCGCTTCGAGTCGCTGGACACCGCCGCTGGCGGCGGCGACGGCTCCGACTACTTCCTCGCCGGCTTCTCCGGCAGCGGCAGCGCGGCGCTCAACAGCCCGTACACCCTCAACGAAAACGGAACCCTCGCCATCGCGAACGGCAGCACCAGCCTGCTCGCCAACGACAGTGACGCGGACGGGGATGCCATCGCCGTGACCGCAGTGAACGGCCAGCCGTTGAGCGGCACCATCACCCTGGCCAGCGGCGCGCTGCTCACGGTGAATGCCGACGGCAGCTTCAGCTACAACCCGAACGGCAAGTTCGACGCCCTGACCGCCGGGCAAGTCGGCAAGGACTCCTTCACCTACACCATTTCCGATGGCCACGGCGGCACGGATACCGCCACCGCAACCATCACCATCATCGGCACCAACGATGCCCCGCTCATCGCAGGCGACGATGCAGGCGCCGTGGTCGAGGATGCCGCCAACCCCGTCCTGACCGACGCCGGCACCCTCACCATCGCCGACGCCGATGCAGGCCAGTCGGTGTTCCAGACCACCGGCATCACCGCCAGCAATGGCGCACTGGGCAGCCTGAGCATCACCGCCGCCGGCGCCTGGACCTACAGCGTCGCCAACGCCGACGTGCAGTACCTCAAGGCGGGCGAGGTGAAGACCGAGACCTTCACCATGCGCAGCGCCGACGGCACCCCGCATGACATCGTCGTCACCATCACCGGCACCGACGATGCCCCGCTCATCGCGGGCGACGATGCGGGCGCCGTGGTCGAGGATGCCGCCAACCCCGTCCTGACCGACGCCGGCACCCTCACCATCGCCGACGCCGATGCAGGCCAGTCGGTGTTCCAGACCACCGGCATCACCGCCAGCAATGGCGCGCTGGGCAGCCTGAGCATCACCAGCGCCGGCGTCTGGACCTACAACGTCGCCAACGCCGATGTGCAGTACCTCAAGGCCGGCGAAGTGAAGACCGAGACCTTCACCGTACTCAGCGCCGACGGCACGCCGCACGATATCGTCGTCACCGTTACCGGCACCAACGACCTGCCCGTCGTCAGCAGCAATTCGCTGACCGTGGCGGAGGGAAGCGTGGGTACTCCGCTGGGCCTCCAGGCACCGAGCGATGTCGACGGCGATGCGCTGAGCATCACCGTCACCGGCCTGCCCACCCTGGGCAGCGTCACCCTGGCCGACGGCACCGCCGTCACCAACGGCCAGACGCTGACCAGCGCCGAACTGCAGGGCCTGAAGTACAACGGACCGGCCGACTACACCAGCGGTCAAGCGGTCGGCAACTTCACCTACAGCGTCAACGATGGCACTGCCACCGTCACCGGCACCGTCACCCTGGGCGCGACCCCGGTCAACGACAACCCGGTTGCCGTGGACGACCCGAGCGGCGTCGGCTACAGCGTCGCGCTGGGGCAACTGGCCGGCGGCACCGGCGCCTCTCACTGGGATGCGCTGGACAGCAAGGGGTTGGGCATCACGCCGGTCGCGCTGAATGCCGACGGCACTCCCGGCACGCTCTACGCAGGGAATGTGGACGGCGATCGCAACGCGCTCGGCGTGGTCGGCACGCCGCGTGACTCCGGCACCGTCGCCAGCCAGATCGAATACGATCGGGCGACGGACAAGAGCGAATCCATCGAGCTGAACTTCAACGGCAACCTCAATCAGGCCCAGTTCACCGTCAGCCATCTGATCGCCAACGAGAACGGCGGTGAAATCGGGCAATGGGTCGCCCTGTACAACGGCTCGGTAGTCGCCAGCGGCACCTTCAGCGCAGCGTCGGGCGGCACCACGACCGTGCAGATCGATACCGGCGACCTGGTCTTCGACAGCATCCGTTTCGACTCCCTGGATACCGTCAACAAGAGCGGAGACGGCTCGGACTACTTCCTCACCGGCTTCAAGGGAACCGGCCCTGCCAGCGCCAACACCGCCTACACGATCAACGAAAACGCCACGCTGTCGATTGCCGATGGCAGCCGCGACCTGCTGGCCAATGACACCGACTCCGACGGCGACACGCTGACCGTCACCCAGATCAACGGCAGCAACCTCACTGGCGGTGCGATCACGCTCGCCAGCGGCGCGCTGCTTGTCGCGGATGCCAATGGCAGCTTCAGCTATGATCCGAACGGCAAGTTCGACGGCCTGAAAGCCGGTCAGGTAGCCACCGACACCTTCACCTACACCGTCAGCGACGGGCATGGCGGTACCGATACCGCCACGGCAACCATCACCATCATCGGCACCAACGATGCGCCCGTGGCGACCGGCACCTATGCCGGCACCGTCAACGACACGCCAGCGACCGACGACTTTGCCAACATCACCGGCACCCTGGTGGCCACCGACGCCGATGACAGCGTGCTTACCTGGAGCGGCAGCGCTCCGGGCACCTATGGACAACTGGTTGTCGAAGCCAACGGCAACTACACCTACGTGGTCAACGACGGGGCGGTGAATGGACTCAACGCCGGTCAGACGGTCACCGACACCTTCACCGCGACGGTCACCGACCCGAGCGGCGCAACCGACACCCGGACCATTGCCATCACCCTCAACGGGGCGAACGACATTCCGGTGGTCACCTCCTCCGCCGCCGCGGCTACCGGTTCGACAACCGAAGCAGGCATGAATGGAAATGGCCAACCCAGCGTTTCCGGCACCTTGGCCTCGAGCGATGCCGATGCAGGCGCCACCGCGTCCTGGTCGCTGGCATCGACCGCCGGCACCTACGGCAACATCGCCATGACCAGCGCCGGCGTATGGACCTATACCCTGGACAACAACGCGGCGGCCACGCAGGCGTTGAAACAGGGCGAGTCCAAACTGGAAACCTTCCAGGCCACTGTTTCCGATGGGCATGGTGGCACCGCCACGCAGACCATCACGGTCAACGTGCTGGGCGCCAATGACGCACCGGTTGCCGTGGATGATCACTACAGCCTGGGCCTCACCGGCCAGTACTTCGGCTATGCGCAGAATGGGGCCAACCCCAACCTGACCAGCATCGCCCAGGCGGAAGGGTTCATCGCCGGCAAGACGCCAAACGCCACCTTCACCGCTACGTCGATCAACTACGGCTCGGTGGGTGGGGACCTTGGCCGGGCCGACCACCTGCAGCAGTTCCTCGGCAACGACAAGGGCAGCCTGTCGCAGGACCCAGGCGATACCTCTGACGCGATCATCAAGCTGAGCGGCCAGGTAACCCTGGCGGCGGGCAGCTACGACTTCAAGGTCACGTCGGACGACGGATTCATCCTGCGCATCGACGGGCAGGACGTGGTCAAGTTCGACGGCATCCGCAGCCAGGGCGTGACCACCTCCACTGTTCCCTACACCATCGCCACCGGCGGCGCGCACCAGGTCGAGATCATCTACTGGGATCAGGGCGGCGACGCAATTCTCAAGGTGGAAAGCAAACCCGCCGGCGCCGCCGACAGCGCCTACAGCGTGCTCGGCGCGAGCGGCGGCACCAGCTCGCTGGTGACCACCGAGGACACACCGCTGTCCATCAGCGCCGCTTCGCTGCTGGCCAACGACAAGGACGTCGACGGCACCCTGCTGACCCTCAAGAGCGTGCAGTCCGCCGAGCATGGCAGCGTGTCGCTGGTCAACGGGGTGATCACCTTCACCCCGACCGCCAACTACAACGGCGAAGCGACCTTCACCTACACCGTCCAGGACGCCAACGGCGCCACCAACGATGCGAAGGTCACGCTCTACGTCACCGCCGCGACCGATGCCTTCAACGACACGGCCTCGGTCAGGGAAGACACGCCGATCACCCTCGACGTGCTGGCGAACGACACCTTCGGCACGGCGGCGAAGACCATCACCGCCATCGACGGGAAGGCCTTCGGCAGCGACGGCACCGTGAGCGTCGAGCACGGCGTGGTCAAACTCGGCGCCGACGGCAAACTGACCTTCACCCCGGCCGCCGACTACCACGGCGCCGCGACCTTCACCTACACCGTCTCCTCCGGCGGCTTGAGCGAAACGGCTACCGTCAACCTCGATGTGGTTTCGACCAGCGACGCCGTCAACCCGACGCTGAACGTCACGCCGAAAGGCTTCTGGACCTTCAACGAAGCGGCTGGCAGCTCCGTCACGACCAACCAGTCCACAGGCGCCAAAGGCACCTTGGCGGACGACAACACCTCCGGTGGGTCGGGCCTTCCAACCTTCGTCACCACGCCGCGCGCCGAAGGCGCCGGCAACTATGTTTCGCTGAACGATACCGGTGACCGTATCAACCTCGACGCTACGGCGACCCATGCCCTGATGGGTGCTGCGGCTACCCTCACCTTCTGGATCAAGGCTGCAGCCCAGGCCGGCAGTGGCAACAATGGCGCGGGAAGCTCGTGGGACCTGCCCAGCGTGATCGGCAGCGAACACACCGATGGCGGCAACGACATCCAGTGGGGCGCGATCAACAACGCCGGACAGATTGGGCTGGCGGTCGGCAACTCAGCCGGGGTCTACAGCACCACCTCCATCACCGACGGCAAGTGGCACAACGTGGCGATCACTCACAGCGGATCGGCCGTCGACATCTACATCGACGGTGTTCTCAATGCTAGCGGTTCGACCGGTGACTCGGCATTCACCGGCAAACTGAACGAACTGTTGTCGATCGGCGCCACCAACCGCTTCGCCCTCAACGGCAACGGCAACGGCAATGGCGCGGTGACCGATATGGCGGACACCAAGTACCTGACGGGCGCCCTCGACGACCTGCGAATCTACAGCGGCGTACTGACCGACAAGCAGATCGCCGCAATCCACAACGTCGAGAACGGTTACGAGAACACCGCCGTCGCCAACGCCTGGGGAACCTCCAGCGACAAGCTTAGCCTGGGTCTGAGCGAAAGCGCCGGTGTGAGCTCCACGACCCTCAGTGGTCTGGCCAAGGACATCGTCATCAGCGACGGCACCCATACCCACACGTCGACCGGTGTTTCCGACAACGTCGACCTGACCGGCTGGACCTTGGGCTCGCTGACCCTGAGTAACACGGGTACGGAATCCGGCACGCTGGTGTTCACCGCCACCAGCACCCTGCCCAACGGCGACTCCGCCAGCACCAGCGAGTACCTGACGCTGGCCAACGGCAACTCGGTGCTCAGCACCGGGAGCTCCGGTAACGATACGCTGAAGGGCTCCGACACCCTCGCCGCGGCCGACCTGCTGCACGGTGGCGATGGCAACGACACGCTGTATGGCTACGGTGGCGACGATCGCCTCGAAGGCGGCAATGGTAACGACACGCTGTATGGCGGTGACGGCAACGACACCCTCATGGGCGTAAAAGCCAACGATCAACGGTGGGGAGGGGCTGGCGCGTATACCTTCGTCTGGAAATCCGGCGATGCCGGCAGCGCCGGGGCGCCGGCTGCCGACATCATCAAGGACTTCAGCTTGAGCCAGAAGGACAGCATCGACCTGCGGGACCTCCTGCAGGGCGAGACGACGGACTCCATCGACCACTTCCTGCAGATGAGCACGCAGAACGGCACCAGCACGCTGCTGGTCAGCACCACCGGCCAGTTCGATACCGCCGCCAGCGCCACCGCCAACACGGGCAAGGCTGACCTGACCATCCAGCTCGACGGGGTTGATCTGAGCAGCAGCAACCTGGGCAGCAACTCATCGCAGATCATCAACTCGCTGATTCAGAGCGAACACCTGAAGGTCGACCACTGACCGGCGTCGGCTCCGGCGGCAACCCTGCGGGCGCTGCCGGAGTCGTCCGTTAGATAACGAGGATCAGCGATGCTCTACGTGCAACGCGACATGCAGGGACAGCTGGTTCGCGTGGAAGCGGCCGATTTTCCCGGAAGGACTGGGACGCTTCCGGCGGACGATCAGGAAGTACTGGCCTGGTATTCCAACCAATCGGTGGAGACCAGCCTGCTGCAGCTCAAGCAGAGCGACCTGGAAATGATCCGGGTGCTCGACGACCTGCTGCAGTTGCTGATGATCAAGGGCGTCATTCGCCTCACCGATCTGCCGGCAGCGGCCCAAGCCAAGCTGCTCAACCGCAACCAGGCGCGTGAAGCCCTGGGTGGGCTGAACAGCCTGATCAACGAAGAAGAAGACGACGGAATGATCTGAGCGGCGACCGCCGGGAAGAAAGGTATTACATCCAGTGCAATGAAAAAGGACGCAACCTCAGCCGCGTCCTTTTTTTATTTCAGTCCTGCCAGACGGCGGTCAGTCGCTCACCCACGGCCCCGGTTCGCCAAACAGCCGGCCCTGCACGCCCTGGATGCCCATCTCGCGCAGCACCTGCAACTCACCCTCGGTTTCCACGCGCTCGGCGATCACGGGCAGATCGATACTGTGGGCGGCGCGCTGGACGGCCTCGATGAACAGGCGTTTGTCGCTTTCCTGATCGATATGGCGGATGTAGCTGCCGTCCACTTTCAGCCAGGCGAGGCCGAGGCGCGCCAGGTTTCCAATCATGCTGAAGCGTCCGCCGAAGTGCTGCAGGCTGAGGTTGAAGCCGAGGTCGTGCAGACGCTTGTTCAGGCGCTCCAGGCTCGCCTGATCGGGCAGACGGTTCTCTTCCAGCTCCAGAGTCAGGCGCGAGCCGAAGGCCCTGTAGTGGGCCAGTTTGTCCAGCACCGCATCGAGCGCCGTCGAGTCCTCCAGCGTTGCGCCAGAGAGATTCAGGGCCAGCGATTTGTCATGGTTGGCCATTTGCGCCAGCACCAGGTCCAGCATGACCAGGTCGAACCGGCCGGACCAGCCGAAGCGTTCGATCCAGGGCAGGAAGCGACCCGCGGGGATCAGCGTGTCCTCGCCGTCCTGCAACCGCGACAGCACCTTGTAGTGGAGCACCCGGCCGGTCGCGTGGCTGTCCACCACCGGCTGGAAGAACAGCTGGAAGCGCTTGTGCAGCAACGCCTGGTCGAGCAGCGTATGCCAGGCATGGGTTTCCTCGCCCGGCTGGGGTCCGCCGGCGGGCTCCGCGCGGGCCCAGCAGCGCTCACTCTGACCTTCGGCCCGGGTAAGCGCCTCGTCCGCCTGGCTCAGCAGACTGGCCGGGGAAATACCCGGACTGAACGGGGCCAGCCCGATGCTGGCGACCGGCAACAGGTCGCTGACGCCCGTGGCGTGCAGGCTGGCCAGGGCGCTTTCCAGGCTGGTCGCCAGTTGCTCGGCCTCTTCACCAACCAGACCGGGGACCAGCAGGGCGAACTCGCCACCACGGGTGCGGGCAATCAGCACGTCGCTGCGCGTCGGCGCAATCGGGTGGCGCAGCAGTTGGCCGATGGCCGTCAGCAACTGATCGGTCCGCTGGCCGCCCAGGCGGGCGTTCAGCCCGGCCAGGTCGTTGACTCGCAACAACAGCAGGTAGCCGTGGCTGGCCTGCTCCTCGGTGCCTAGCCGGCTCTGCAGCTGCATGTCGAAGTAGCGACGGTTGGCGAGACCGGTGAGGCTGTCCTGGTAGGCTTCCTCGCGCAGCTTCTCGCTGCGCAGTGCCTGCTCCTGGAACAGCGTCTTGAGCTTCTCGACCATCTGGTTCATGGCCTGCACGACCCGGCGCAGCTCCGGCGTCCGCGGCAGGTTCGGCAGGCTGAGGAATTCGCGCCGGGCGATGGCGTGGGACTGTTCGACCATGTAATCCAGCGGGCGCAGCTGACGGCGCAGGAGGAAGGCGCCGAGCAGGCAACTGACGACGCCGCAGACCGCCAGCCAGGCCAGGCTGCCGAGGGCGTTGCGCCACAGCCGGGCGACGGCGAACATCGGATGGCTGACCACCTCGACCCGCGCCGCCTGCTCCCAGCCGCGACTGACGATGGCATCGCCGCCCGCTGGCTCGAGGCCGATCAGCTTGACGAACCAGACGGGTACCGAGGGCACGTCCGGCGTTCCGTTGCGTTCGACGATGACGTTACCGCTGGCCAGATCGACGACGCGGATGCTCTGGTAGTAGCCGCTGTCGAAGATGGAGCTGACCATCAGCTCGACCATCGCCGGATCATCGATGTTCGGCGTCAGCGAAAGGCCAAGCGCCGTCGCAGCGTCCTGCGCGTGGGAGCGCAACTGGTTCACGTACTGCTCGCGCGAGCTTTCCAGGCCGACCAGGAAACTTCCGCTGAACGCCACCACCAGGAACAGGCAGATCGCCAGCAAGAGCTGTTTGAACAGAGACATCGTTTCTCCTATTGAGGCAAGTCCGTGGGGAAACCCTCGGCTTCCATCTTTTTCAGCAGGTCCTGCCAGCGCGACAGCCGCTTGCTGTCACCGACCCGTTTGTTACCTGCCGCGCCCTGCAACCAGAGACCATCGGCGTTGAACGCATAAACCGGCAACAGGTCCTTGCGCTGGCTTGCCGGTCGTATGCTTTCGATCAGGTTGTCCAGCACCAACGGCACCGCTTCGGGGGTTTCGTAATAGGTCAGGACCATGTGCGCCTGGTTGAGCTCCAGCGCCTTCACGTAGGTGATGCGTAGCTTGTCGCTGGGAATCCCCAAGTGACGCAGGCTCATGTACTTGGCGATGGCGAAATCCTCGCAATCGCCGCCCCCCACACGCAACGCTTCGACAGGCGTCGCCCAGTAATCGTCGACGTGCCACAGGCTGCGGTCGTCGATGAACTCCAGCGAACGGTTGAAGAAGTCGTTCACTTCGCGCATCTGCTCATCCACCGGCTTGCCGGTTTCCTCCTCGAGGACGCGCTGCCAGGCGTTGATCCGCCCGCGGCCGGCGCCAAGCGGGCCATACAGCGACTCGGCGCGCTGCGTGATCAGGGAGAAATTCCAGTCCGCCTGCAGCGAACCGATCAATGCACACAGCAACAGGCACAGCAGCACCGTCAGCGAACAGCGCCGACGCCGGGCGCAGAACCTGACGGAGCCTTCAACCAAAGCCTGGATTCCAAACAATGCGGCGCGGGCTCGTCAGGCGACAAATGCCGGCTTGACGAGCGTCTTCATGGGGAAAGAATGGTGCGGGCTGGCGGGGGAAAAGACAATGCCGGCCCGGGAATCGTCACCAGCGCCGCTCACCGCGGCCAACGCGCGCCGTCACGACGCCCGTCATGGTTCGGAAGCGCAATTCAGCGAAGCGGCATGCCGCGAATCACAGCCCCTCCCTGCGGACGCCCGTGCGGACGCGGTCCGCCGTAGCCAGGCGGACCATAGTGACGCGGCGGCTGGTAATTCCGCGGCGGCGGTGGCGGACGGCGGTAATCATGGCGCGGCGGCGCCTGCCGATAGCGGTAGTTGTCGTTGCGGAAATCCTCGCGGTAGTAGTAACGGCCATCGTTCCAGCGACGCTCGATGGGAGTGGCCCGGTAGTACTCGTAGGAGTCGTAACGCTGCACGTTGTAGCCGCCGTATCCGCCTCCACTGTAGATGCGCACGCCATCGGCGTCGGCATAGGGCGAGGCGCAACCCACCAGGGAAAGACCAATCGCGACGAAGAACAAGGCTTTGAGTGACATGGGCGGCCTCCTGCGACCGCTGGAGAACCTGCTCGCGATCCACGAAGGCGGACATTCGCGGCAGGTTCTGGGAAAGCGTCGACGGCCGTCGACCCCCGGGATTCGCTCCCTGTCGGCTTGGACAACGAATCGGCGGTTTTGCTGTGTGACGGCGCACTATCTTGATTTCCAGTTATGTCACGCACCATTGAAGGGCATGGATAGCGTTGTGCGCGCCTCACGCAAACGCCCCGGAACACCCGGCCTGCGCGGATCGGCCACAGGTTGGCACGTCATTCGCTTTGGTCTGGGCGTGCAGGAGCTGCCCAGGACACCGGGTACGGCACCACAATTTGCAAATAGCCAACTAGGGTTCCGGCTCGCCACCTTTGCGTGGGACGAGTGTCTGGTCCGAGAGTTGGCGACCTCCAGTCGAGGTTACACGGCGGGATAAAAGCCCGGGAGAACGCGCGCGCCTCAACGCTTGGGGACAGGTCGCGCAGCTCCTGCCCGCCCCGAAACGAACTGGAGGTTACATGCACGATTCCCGCTCGCCCGCCTTCCTCGTTGCCCGGCACCCGGGCGCCACGGTTCACCTCGCACTGCGTTTCGCCACCGCCTGCGGCAGGCCCTGATGCGCGCGCCCGCCCGACGCAGCCCCGCTTCCCGCACGAGGACACGCCCATGCGCCTGATCAACCGCTACCCGGATCGGCCCAGCCGGCTGCTCCTGGCGCTCATGCCGTTCGCCCTGCTGTTGCTGGTGTACTTCATCGGCTCGGCGGACCGGCTCGCGGAGAACCCTAACGACAAGCTGCTGCCCAGCGCCGCGCAGATGGTCGACGCGGTTCATCGGCTGGCTTTTGAAGCGGACAAGCGCTCCGGCGACTACCTGTTCTGGGGCGATACCCTGTCCAGTTTGCAACGCCTCGGCATGGGCCTGGGCATCGCCGCGCTGGTCGGCCTGTGCCTGGGCATCGCCGCCGGCAGCCTGCCGCTGTTCGGCGCACCGCTGTCACCGCTGATCGGCGTGCTGTCGATGGTACCGCCACTGGCGATCCTGCCGATCCTGTTCATCGTCTTCGGTCTCGGCGAGCTGTCCAAGGTGATGCTGATCGTGATAGGCGTCGCACCGGTGCTGGCCCGCGACCTCGAACAGCGCGCCCGCGAGATTCCCAGCGAGCTGCTGGTCAAGGCCCAGACCCTGGGCGCCACCACCTGGACGCTGATCCTGCGGGTGATCCTGCCGCAGTTGCTGCCGCGTCTGCTGATCGCCCTGCGCCTGGCGCTCGGCTCGGCCTGGCTGTTCCTCATCGCCGCCGAGGCGATCGCCTCCACCGACGGCCTCGGCTACCGGATCTTCCTGGTGCGCCGCTACCTGGCGATGGACGTGATCCTGCCCTATGTCGCCTGGATCACCCTGCTCGCCTGGCTGATGGACCTCGGCCTCAAGCACCTCACCCGACTGGCCTTTCCCTGGTATGAAGGGGGCCGGGCATGATCGAAGTACGCAATCTGTGGAAGCAGTACGGCGACCAGACCGTGCTCGAGCGCATCAACCTGACCATCAAGGAAGGCGAATTCTGCTCCCTGGTCGGCGCCTCCGGCTGCGGAAAGTCGACCTTCCTGCGCATGCTGCTCGGCCAGGAACGGCCCTCGCGCGGCGAAATCCTCCTTGACGGCAAGCCCCTGGCCGATGAGCCGGACAGCAGCCGCGGCGTGGTCTTTCAGCGTTACTCGGTATTCCCGCACCTGTCGGTGCGGGACAACGTCGCCCTCGGCCTGGAACTGCCGCGCGCGCCGCTGCTCGGTCGCCTGCTCGGCAGCGCCAAGGCCGAAGCCCGCGAACAGGCGCGTCAGCTGTTGCAGCGCGTCGGCCTCGGGCATGCGCTGCAGAAGTACCCGGCGCAGCTCTCCGGCGGCATGCAGCAGCGTCTGGCGATCGCCCAGGCGCTGATCATGAAGCCGCGCGTGCTGCTCCTGGACGAGCCCTTCGGTGCGCTCGACCCGGGCATCCGCAAGGATATGCATGCGCTGCTGCGCGAGCTCTGGCAGGAAACCCGGCTGACCGTGTTCATGGTCACCCACGATCTCAACGAAGGCTTCAGCCTGGCCAGCCGCGTGCTGGTCTTCGACAAGCTGCGCGTCGACCCCCACGAACCGGGCGCCTATGGCGCGTGCATCACCTACAACATCCCGCTCAGCCGCCGCCGCGAACCGGCGTCGCTGGCTGCAGTGGTCACGTCGCCCGGCGCCCCCGCCGCGGCCCTGATCCCGAGGTAATCGCCATGACTTCGAGCTTGCACCTGCGTCCCGCCCTCTACCAGGAAACCGTTCCGGGCGGCGGCCACACCTCCTTCGTCCTCAAGCGCGGCCAACTGCTGCGCATCACCGACCTCGAGGGCGGTGCCAACGTCAGCCTGATGCTGCTCAACGCCGCCGAGAAGAGCGAACGGCTGAACCTGCCGGACACCCTCAAGTGCCAGCACACCGCCAAACTGACCACCGGCCACTGCCTGTATTCGGACATGGGCCGCGTGCTGGCGGCGATCACCGCCGACACCTGCGGCTGGCACGACAGCTTCGGCGGCCTGCTCAACGCCGCCGAGGTGAAGGAGAAGTACGGCGAAGGCCGTTACCAGGAACTGCGCAACGGCTTCTTCCGCAACGGCGTGGACAACCTTCTGGTGGAAATGGGCAAGTGGAACCTCGGCCTGGCCGACCTGCTGATGGTGCTCAACCTGTTCAGCAAGGTCAGCGTCGACGCCGAGGGCTACTTCCATTTCGAAGCGGAGAACTCCAAGGCCGGCGACTACATCGAGCTGTACGCGCCGATGGACTGCCTGGTGGTGCTCACCGCGCTGCAACACCCGATGGACCCGAACCCCGAGTACGCGCCCAAGCCGGTCCAGCTGAGCTGGAGCCAGGTCGCCAGCGATGGCATCAGCGTGCTCTGCCGCACGTCGCGCCCGGAAAACGGCCGCGGCTTCCACAACACCGAACGTCTGTACCTCTGAGGGCTGCCGCCATGTCCCTGACCACCAGCGAAAAACATCCCGACGCCGCCACCCGCACCTACATCCCGGCGGGCGAACCGAGCCTGACCGAGCTGAAAGCCGGGCAGACCCTGCGTATCCACGACCTGGAAGGCAACCAGGCGGTCGACACCCTGTTCTTCAGCGCGCGCAACCCGCGCGAGCGCTACGACGCCCAGCGCACGCTGCGCAAGCAGAACCGCGTGTACCTCACCACCGGCACGGTGCTCTGGTCCAACCTCGGCAACCCGATGCTGACCATCGTCGCCGACACCTGCGGCCGCCACGACACCCTCGGCGGCGCCTGCGCGCAGGAGAGCAACACCGTGCGCTACGCCCTCGACAAGCGCTACATGCACAGCTGCCGCGACAACTTCCTGCGCGCCAGCCTGCACGACGGTCGCCTGAGCAAGCCGGACATCGCACCGAACATCAACTTCTTCATGAACGTCCCGGTGACCCCGGAAGGCGGGTTGACCTTCGAGGACGGCATCTCCGCACCGGGCAAATACGTCGAACTGCGCGCCGAGATGGACGTGATCGTGCTGATCTCCAACTGCCCGCAACTGAACAACCCGTGCAACGGCTGGAACCCGACCGCTGCCGAGCTGCTGGTCTGGGAATGACCGGCCCGCTTGCCCGCGGGGAGAAGAAGTGAGCCGCGCAAGGATGCCCCACCGATCCAACCCACCACGGACGACCGTGGTGTCAACCGAATAGCGGCGGGACGCCCCGCCCCTTCATGGGGAACACCTCATGTTCAGCACGCTGTTGATCGCCAACCGCGGCGCGATTGTCTGCCGCATCCTGCGAACCCTGCGCACGCTGCAGGTGCGCGGCGTCGCCGTGTACTCGGAAGCGGACGCCGCCAGCCTGCACATCAGCCAGGCCGACGAGGCCTTCAGCCTCGGTGAAGGCCCTGCGGCCGGCACTTATCTGGACGTCGCCAAGCTGCTCGACATCGCCAAATGCAGCGGTGCCCAGGCGATCCATCCCGGCTACGGCTTCCTCTCCGAAAACGCGGCGTTCGCCGAAGCCTGCGAGGCCGCCGGCATCGCCTTCGTCGGGCCGACGCCCGAACAGCTGCGCGTGTTCGGCCTCAAGCACACCGCCCGCGCGCTGGCCAGGCAGCACGGCGTGCCGATGCTCGAAGGCACCGAACTGCTGGAAAACCTCGACGCCGCGCTCAGCGCCGGCGAACAGGTCGGCTACCCGGTGATGCTGAAAAGCACCGCCGGCGGCGGCGGCATCGGCATGCGTGTGTGCCGCTCGGCGCAGGAACTGGCCGATGCCTTCGACGCAGTGAAGCGCCTCGGGCAGAACAACTTCAGCGATTCGGGCGTGTTCATCGAGAAATACATCCAGCGCGCCCGCCATCTGGAAGTGCAGGTGTTCGGCGACGGCCAGGGCGGGGTCGTCGCCCTCGGCGTGCGCGACTGCTCGGTGCAGCGGCGCAACCAGAAGGTACTGGAAGAAACCCCGGCGCCGAACCTGCCGGCCGGCATGGCCGAAGAGCTCTGCGCCGCGGCGATCAAGCTGGCCAAGGCGGTGAATTACCGCAGCGCCGGCACCGTGGAGTTCATCTACGATAGCGAGGCCGAGCGCTTCTATTTCCTCGAAGTGAACACCCGCCTGCAGGTCGAGCACGGCGTCACGGAACAGGTATGGGGCGTCGACCTGGTGCGCTGGATGATCGAGCTGGCAGCCGGCGACCTGGCGCCGCTCGGCGAACTGGCGAAGGACCTGAAACCCAGCGGCCACGCCATCCAGGCGCGCCTGTATGCTGAAGACCCGGGCCGCGACTTCCAGCCCAGCCCCGGCCTGCTCACCGCCGTGGACTTCCCCAGGGCCGACGGCAAGGCCTTGCGCATCGACACCTGGGTCGAGGCCGGCTGCGAGATTCCGCCCTACTTCGACCCGATGATCGCCAAACTCATCGCCTGGGCACCGACCCGCAAGGCCGCCAGCGCCGGCCTCGACCGGGCGCTGGCCGACACGCGGCTGTATGGCGTGGAGTCCAACCGCGACTACCTGCGGCAGATCATCGAAGACGCGCCCTTCGCCAGCGGCTCGCCCTGGACGCGCTGCCTGGAGAATCTGGCCTACCGGGCCAACACCTTCGAAGTGCTCTCCGCCGGCACCCAGACCACCGTGCAGGATTTCCCTGGCCGCCTCGGCTACTGGGCCGTCGGTGTGCCGCCGTCGGGGCCGATGGACGACCGCGCGCTGCGCCTGGGCAATCGCCTGCTGGGCAACGACGAAGGCGCCGCCGGGCTGGAAATCACCATGAGCGGCCCGCTGCTGCGCTTCAACACCGACGCCGTGGTGGCGGTGACCGGCGCGGCGATCCCGCTGAGCGTGGATGGCGTCGAACGCCCGATGAACACCACGCTGCTGATCGAGGCCGGCAGCACGCTGAGCCTCGGCACACTCGCGGGCAGCGGCGCGCGCGCCTACCTGACCCTGCGCGGCGGCCTGCAGGTGCCGGACTACCTGGGCAGTAAAAGCACTTTTACCCTCGGCCAGTTCGGCGGCCACGCGGGCCGCGCCCTGCGCGCCGGGGACGTGCTGCACCTGACACCACTGAGCGATGCCGGCAACGGCGCGCAACTGCCCGCCGAGCTGTGCCCTGCGTTGCCCGAAGTGCGCGAAATCCGCGTGATCTACGGACCGCACGGCGCGCCGGAATACTTCACCCCGGCCTACATCGATACCTTCCTCGCCACCCACTGGGAAGTGCACTTCAACTCCAGCCGCACCGGCGTGCGCCTGATCGGCCCGAAACCGGAATGGGTGCGCGACAGCGGCGGCGAAGCCGGCCTGCACCCGTCGAACATCCACGACAATCCCTACGCCATCGGGGCGGTGGACTTCACCGGTGACATGCCGGTGATCCTTGGCCCGGACGGCCCGAGCCTGGGTGGCTTCGTCTGCCCGGTGACCATCATCGAGGCCGATCTGTGGCAGCTGGGCCAGCTCAAGGCCGGCGACAGGCTACGTTTCGTGCCGGTGAACATCGAGACCGCCCGCGAACTGGCCAAGGCGCGCAAGGCGGAAGTCGCCGGGCTCAAAGCGATCGCGGTGAACTGGCAGCCGATCCCGCTGGAACCACCGGTGATCCTCGACATCGGCAGTCAGGACAAGCGCCTGGTCGCCCGCCTCTCCGGCGACACCCACCTGCTGCTGGAAATCGGCCAACCGGAGCTGGACCTGGTGCTGCGCTTCCGCGGCCATGCGCTGATGCAGGCGCTGGAAGCGAAGCAACTGAAGGGAGTGATCGACCTCACCCCCGGCATCCGCTCGCTGCAGGTGCATTACCAGCCGGAAACCCTGTCGCTGGCGAACCTGCTGGCGGTGGTGATCGGCGAGTGGGACGCGGTGTGCAACACTCAGGACCTAAAGGTGCCGTCGCGCATCGTCCACCTGCCGCTGTCCTGGGACGATCCGGCCTGCCAGCTGGCCATCGACAAGTACATGACCACGGTGCGCAAGGACGCGCCCTGGTGCCCGAGCAACCTGGAGTTCATCCGCCGGATCAACGACCTGCCGGACCTCGACGAGGTGTACCGCACCGTCTTCGACGCCAGCTACCTGGTGATGGGCCTGGGCGACGTCTACCTCGGCGCGCCGGTGGCCACCCCGCTGGACCCGCGTCATCGCCTGGTCACCACCAAGTACAACCCGGCGCGCACCTGGACTGCGGAGAACTCCGTGGGCATCGGCGGCGCCTACCTGTGCGTCTACGGCATGGAAGGCCCCGGCGGTTACCAGTTCGTCGGCCGCACCCTGCAGATGTGGAACCGCTACCGCGAAGTCGCGGCGTTCCACGGCAAGCCCTGGTTGCTGCGCTTCTTCGACCAGATCCGCTTCTACCCGGTGGTGGCCGAGGAGCTGCTGCAGATCCGACGCGACTTCCCGCTCGGCCGCTATGAACTGCGCATCGAGGACAGCGAACTGGCCCTGGCCGATTACCAGGGCTTCCTCAACGAGGAAGCCGAAGGCATCGCCGCCTTCCGCAGCCAGCAACGCGCCGCCTTCGATGCGGAACGCCAGCGCTGGATCGCCTCCGGCCAGGCCCATTACGAGAGCGAAGAAGTAGTCGCCGAGCTGGGCGAAGACGCCCCGCTCGCGGCCGGCCAGCACAGCATCGACAGCCATATCGCCGGCAACCTCTGGCAGGTGCAGGTCGAGGAAGGCAGCACGGTGAAAGCCGGCGACGTACTGGTGATCCTCGAGTCGATGAAGATGGAAATCCCACTCACCGCCCCGCGCGACGGCGTGGTCCGCGAAGTCCGCGTGCAACCCGGCTCGCCGGTGCGCGCCGGGCAGCGCGTAGTGGTGCTCGAAGAGGCCTGAGAACCACAGGAAACCGTGGGGCACGCTTCATCGACCCACCAACCGGCCGCCAGGCCGGCCCATGTGCACTATCCCGGTACTGATGGTGGGTTACGCCGCGTTACGGCTAACCCACCCTACAAAGGAAACCGACCATGAAACACGAATTCGACCTGCGCCTCGGCGCGCTGAAAACCGCCTACACCGCAGGCAGCCTGAACCCGCGCCAGTTGATCCTCGCCCTGCGCGAGAAAGCCGCCGCGCTGAACCCGGAATTCAACCTGTTCATCCACCTGCTCAGCGTGGAAGAACTGGAGCCCTACCTCGCCGCGCTGGACGGCAAGCCCGCCGACAGCCTGCCGCTGTTCGGCGTGCCCTTCGCGCTGAAGGACAACATCGACCTGGCTGGCATTCCCACCACCGCCGCCTGCCCGGCCTTCGCCTACACGGCGCAGCGCTCGGCGACGCTGGTCGAGCAACTGATCGCCCTCGGCGCGGTGCCGATCGGCAAGACCAACCTCGACCAGTTCGCCACCGGTCTCAACGGCACCCGCTCGCCCTACGGCGAATGCCGCAATAGCGTGCACCCGGACTATCCGTCCGGCGGCTCCAGCGCCGGCTCCGCGCTGGCGGTGGCGCTGGGCGTGGCGAGTTTCTCGCTGGGCACCGACACCGCCGGCTCCGGCCGCGTACCGGCGGCGCTGAACAACCTGGTCGGGCTGAAGGCGACCAAGGGCCTGGTGTCCACCGCCGGCGTGGTGCCGGCCTGCCGTACCCTGGACGTGGTCAGCTTCTTCACCGCCAGCGCCCGCGAAGCCAGCCAACTGCTTGCCCTGACCGCCGCCCTTGACCTGCGCGACGCCTACAGCCGCGCCAATCCGCTGTGGAACGACGGCAGCGCCTTCGGCAAGCCACGGCCCTTCCGCTTCGGCGTACCGAGCGCGCTGGAATTCCTCGGCTGCCCGGAAAGCCCCGCGCTTTTCGCCGAGGCCGTGGCCAGCCTGGAGGCCCTGGGTGGCACGGCGGTACCGCTGGACTTCGCGCCCTTCCTCGAAGCCGCACGCCTGCTCTACGAAGGGCCGTGGGTCGCCGAGCGCTACAGCGTCGCCGGCGAGCTGATGGAGAAGGACCCGGAAGCCGTGCTGCCGGTGATCCGCGCGGTACTGGTCAAGGCGCCAGGCGCCACGGCGGTCGAGGCGTTCCGCGCGCAGTACCGCCTGCAGGAACTCAAGGCGATCTGCGACAAGGCACTCGAGGGTCTGGATTGCGTGCTGACGCCGAGCATTCCGCGCCCGGTGACACTGGCCGAACTGCACGCCGAACCGGTCGCGCGCAACTCCGACCTCGGCTACTACACCAACTTCATGAACCTGCTGGACTACGCCGCCGTCGCCGTGCCGAGCGCCTTCATGGCCAATGGTCTGCCGTGGGGCGTGACGCTGTTCGGCCGTGCCTTCACCGACCAGTACCTGCTCGGGGTTGCCGACGCGCTGCAAGGCGAACGCGGCCTGCCGCTGGTGGGTGGCCGGGCGCTGGACGCCGTCGCCCCGGCCACGCCGGCGCGCAACGACATGGCGCGTGTGGTGGTTTGCGGCGCACACCTCGACGGCCTGCCGCTGAACTGGCAGCTGCGCAAGCGCGGCGGCCGTCTGCTGCAAGTCACCCACAGCTCGCCCGACTACCAGCTTTACGCCCTGGCCGGCGGCCCGCCGTTCCGGCCAGGCATGGTGCGGATCGCCGAGGGCGGCGTGGCCATCGAAGTGGAAGTCTGGGAGCTGCCGAGCGCCGAGCTGGGTTCCTTCCTCACCGGCATCCCCGCGCCACTCGGCCTGGGCAAGGTGCAACTGGCGGACGGCAGCTGGGAAACCGGTTTCATCTGCGAGCCCTACGGCCTGCAAGGCGCCACCGACATCACCTCGTTCGGCGGCTGGCGCGCCTACATGAAGAGCCGCTGACCCCGGCGCGTGACGCCCCGGCGGCGCCACGCTAGCATGGCGGCGCGCTCAACCAGGCCCGCCGTCCATGCCGTTGCCCACCGATCCTGCCGCTTCTTTCGTCGATCCCGCCCGCTGCCCATTGTGCGGTCAGGCCAACTGTTGCACGCAGAGCGACCCGGCGACCCGCGAGCTGACCTGCTGGTGCTTCTCCACGCCGGTTTCGCCAGGCGCCCTCGAACGCCTGCCGGAAGAGTCACGCGACAAGGCCTGCCTGTGCCCGGCCTGTGCCGCGCTCAACGAGCCGGGCTGACGCGTGCGTCTGGATCGTTTTCTCGCCAACCTGCCCCACCTCAATCGCCAGCAGGCCCGGCGCCTGCTGGTGGAGCGTCGCGTGCGGGTTGACGGCGAGCCGGTTACCGATGGCCGCCACGAAGTGCGCGTATTCAGCCGCATCGAGCTGGACGATGAGCTGCTGCAGGCCGGCAAGCCGGCGCGCTACTTCATGCTGCACAAGCCGGCGGGCTGGGTCAGCGCCACCGAGCATGACGAACACCCGACGGTTCTCGACCTGCTGGACGTGCCGGACAAGCACGAGCTGCACCTGGCCGGGCGCCTCGACCTGAACACTACGGGGCTGCTGCTGATCACCAACGACGGGCAATGGTCGAGACGACTGACCCAGCCGCAGACGCACCTGCCCAAGGTCTACCGCGTCGAGACCGGCGAACCGATCCTGGAGGAGTACGTCGACGCGTTCGCCCGCGGCCTGTATTTCCGCTTCGAGGACCTCACCACCCGCCCTGCCCGGCTACAGATTCTCGATAGCCACCAGGCGCTGCTCACGCTGGTCGAGGGTCGCTACCATCAGGTCAAGCGCATGTTCGGCCACTTCCAGAACCCGGTGCTGCGCCTGCACCGGCAGAGCATCGGGCCGCTGCAACTGGACCCGGAACTGGCCGAGGGTGCCTACCGCGCGCTGCGCGCGGACGAGCTAGAGGCGCTGCAGCGCGCGGTAGCGTGCGGCTCGTCGGCCGACGGTCTGGGGGATCGCATCGAACCGCCATGACGCGAGCTGCCACCCACGGCCACAGGCGCTTCAGAATGCTCTCTCCTGAGACGCGCAATGACAGAGCGGAATGGCTGTTTGGTGCACGTTCATGGGTGCGCACCGATGCCACGCAGGCCGCCATCCATGGCGCCTGCAGCCGCCCGTCCAGCCGATAGGTGGCAGTTGGCCGTTATTGGGAAACGGAGTATGCTCTGCTGCGCAGCTGTACCGGCTCGCGGCACCTCCGGCCGTCTTTGGCGGGAATCCCGAACGCCATCCGCATCTCCGGTCCAGGCTAACTGACTGCCTCATCAGCCCCCTGCCCCCACCAGCACAGGGCCGTTCGTGTGTGTAGGGAGGGTAGATGGCAATGGATTTCACTCGACTCCACGACGCCATGGATGCGCTGAAGACGGCCGCTCTTCACGCCCAGGCGATCGCCGACACGAGCCGCAGGCAAATTTTCGAAATCACCGAACGTTCTTGCCGGAAACCGGGTCAATTTTCGTCGCGGGACACGGGTGTTACGCACGACACGCAGTCCGAAGATAAAATGCGCAAAGGATGGGGCTGGTATGAAGAAGTCTGATAGCGAGATCGCCAAGATCGCGTTCGTATTCCTGCCCATGGTCCTGCAACCGCTGCTGAACTTCTTCTTTCTGATTCTTGTCGCCAAGCATTCTTCGCTGGAGGAATACGGTTCGCTGGCGCTGAGCATGGTGCTGGTGTCGGTGGTGGTCGGCTTCTCGGATTTCGGCCTGCGCGATTACCTGTTGAGCAAGGGCGCCATTGCCAAGGGCCTTTCCAGCGGCGAGAACCTGTTCCTCCCGGCGACCGTGGGCTACTTGATCCTGGTCATGGCCACGATGTTCTACCTGGGCCAGGTCGGCGGCACCAACGCGTCCTACTACCTGCTGATCTGCTTCCTGCCCGAGGCGCTGGCGTTCGCCGTGCTGCAGCGCTGCCTGTTCTTCAACTATCAGCGCCAGGACCGGCTGTTGCGTTTCTCGTCGCTGGACTCGATCTTCAAATCGCTGCCCTTCGCGGTGAAGATCGGGGTCTTCCTGCTCAGCGGCAATCTGATCCTTTCGGTGGCGCTCGGCGCAAGCGTGGCGATGCTGTCCTACCTGGCCTGGTTCTACCTGCGCTGCATCCGCCAGCCGGGTTTCTTCGCCGCCAATACCCAGGTCTTCGCGACGCTGGGCAAGATGCTGACGCTGTGGCGCTCCTGGCTGCCGTTCACCATTTCCTTCTTCGCCTTCTTCCTCTATTTCGGCGCGGACCGGATTCTCATCGAGGCTCTGCTCGACGCCGAGCACCTGGCCGTGTACGCCGCCGCCACCTCGTTCATCGCCATTGGCCAGATCGCCGTCACCGCCTTCTGGTCGCTGTACATGCCGCGCATATCCCGTGGCTACAACGAACTCGGTCAGCGCAAGTTCATCCTGCTCGCCTTCGGCCTGTCGCTGGCCATGTTCGCGGCATACCAGATCTTCGCCCTGTTCCTGTTCCACCTGTTCTATCCGAACACCTACGACGAAGCTTCGCTGATCCTCAAGATCATGGCCTGCTTCTTCATCTTCCGGCTGGTCAACGTGGTTTTCGAGATGTACTGGGTGGCCCAGGAACGCTACGCGATCTTCGTCAAGATGCGGGTGTTCTGCGGGCTGCTCAGCGTCGGCCTGAACTGGGTCTTCATCCCGGTCTTCGGGTTGATCGCTCCCGCGGTCATCGTGGTCATCTGCGAGCTGATGCTGACGCTGTTCATCCTCGTCGCCGAGTACCGCTGGAAAGCCCTGCCGGTGGCCGAATTCCAGGAAACCCCAGCGGAGATCCTGCCGGCCGCCATACCGCTCGAGGTCAACGCCGAATCACCGCCGGGCGCGATCGCCACCAACACCTTCGTCGAGCAGACGGTGCTCGGCTCCGGCCGGCCCGGCGCCTGACCCGCGCCGCCGCTCAGAGGCGGTTGCGCGCCGCGCGTTCGCGCAGGTAGTCCACCACGTCGTCTTGCTTGCCGGCGAATTCGATGCGCCCGGCCTTGCTCTCGCGCTGGAAGGCGTACATCGGATCGTAGTACTCGCGCAGAAGTCCCTCGATCCAGCCGCGGTGCAGGTCCACCGCGCCGCTGCGGCGCTGCTCGTCGAGCGCCTCCTGCATGATCGCCAGCAAGCGCTGGTAACGCTCCCCGCCGAGGCGCTTGTGGATGTTGCCCAGGCTCTCCAGCAGCCTTCCGGCATACTGCTCGAAACCGGCATCGCCCTGCAGATGGACGAATTCGGCGCACAGATCGACCACGTAATCGCGCAGGATGCGCTCTACCCGGTCGTCGAACGCATCCTCCAGCCAGACCAGCGGGAACCCCTGCATGCCCTGGTACAGATCCAGCGGCAGCGCGCAGCGACCGATCATCCGCCCCTCGTCCTCGACCACGAACTGCTCGACACCGGCGGCGCGTTTCTTCAGGACGTCGACGGCCAGGCGGTTCTCGAAATCGATGTTCGACGGCTGCGCGGTGGCGCGCTTGCCGAAGCTGGAGCCTCGATGGTTCGCGTGGCCCTCGAGGTCGAGGCCATTGTCCAGTCGCGCGATGACATCGGTCTTGCCGGTTCCGGTCAGACCGCCTACGACGACGAACGCGCACTGCTCCAGCGCCTCGCGGGTGGTTTCGAGGAGAAAGGTACGCATCGCCTTGTAGCCGCCGACCACTCGCGGATAGGCAATGCCCGCCTCGCTCTGCAGCCACTGCTGGACGATCTGCGAGCGCAACCCTCCGCGGAAACAATACAGGTAGCCCTGCGGGTTGGCCTGGGCGAACGCCGCCCAGCGGGCGATGCGCTCGGACTTGGTGGCGCCGGAAACCAGTTGGTGGCCCAGTTCGATGGCGGCCTGCTGGCCGTGCTGCTTGTAGCAGGTGCCGACGCGCTGGCGCTCGGTATCGGTCATCAGCGGCAGGTTGACGGCGCCGGGAAAGGCGCCCTTGGCGAATTCGACCGGAGCCCGGGCATCCATCATAGGCAGGTCATTGAGGAAGATGTCGCGGTAGTCGGCGCTATTGTCTCGCATCAGCAGACCTCGACCGCGTGCCGCTGTCGCACGACCAGCTCGCCGATCGGCGCCAGCTCCAGCCCCAGTTCGGCGGCAACGCCGAGGAACTCCGCCTCCCCCTCGCCGCTCACCGCCACAAGCAGACCGCCGCTGGTCTGCGGGTCGCAGAGCAGGTGCCGCTGCTCCTCGCTCAGCGCGACGATGCGCTCGCCATAGCTTTCGTAATTTCGCAGGGTGCCGCCGGGCACGCAGCCCTCGGCGAGGTAGTGCTCGACGCCCGGTAGCCGGGGCACCCGGGCGTACTCCAGGCGCGCGCTCAGCCCGCTGCCGTCGGCCATTTCCACCAGATGGCCGAGCAGCCCGAAACCGGTGACGTCGGTCATCGCGGTCACCCCGGCCAGCTTGCCGAAGCGGCTGCCGGGCTTGTTCAGCGTGCACATCCAGTCGCGCGCCAGGCCGACGTCCTCGGCACGCAGCCTGGCCTTCTTCTCGGCGGTGGTGAGGATGCCGATGCCCAGCGGCTTGGTCAGGTAGAGGCGGTTGCCGACGAGGGCGGTGTCGTTGCGCTTCATGTGGCGCTTGTCGACCACGCCAGTGACGGCAAGGCCGAAGATCGGCTCAGGCGCGTCGATGGAGTGCCCGCCGGCCAGGGGAATGCCGGCGGCGTCGCACACCGCGCGGCCGCCGCGGATCACCTCGCGCGCCACTTCCGCGGGCAGCAGGTTGACCGGCCAGCCGAGGATGGCAATGGCCATCAGCGGATCGCCGCCCATGGCGTAGATGTCGCTGATGGCGTTGGTCGCGGCGATGCGGCCGAAGTCGAACGGATCGTCGACGATCGGCATGAAGAAGTCGGTAGTGGAGACCACGCCGCGCTCGTCGTCCAGCGCGTAGACCGCCGCGTCGTCGCGCGAGGCGTTGCCGACCCAGAGCTTCGGGTCGAGATTCTGCGCGCCGCTGCCGGCGAGGATCACCTCCAGGACCTTGGGGGAAATCTTGCAGCCGCAGCCGGCGCCGTGGCTGTACTGGGTCAGACGAATCGGCTCGCTCATCGGGGTTACCTCGTGACTGTGGCGGCGGATTCTAGCAAAGCTGACCTGTGCGCCTCGCCTCCTCTATACTCGCGCCGCCCGATTACATGGTGCGAGCGCCTGACCAGGCACCGCCCGTTCCGTTTTTTCCGCTATTGAACCGGAGAACTCCCATGCTCAAGCGCTCTCTCGCGCTCGCCGCAGGCTTTGCCTTTTCCCTGTCCGCCACCCTCGCCAGCGCCGCCGACGTGCTGCGCGTCAGTGCGATCCCGGACGAAGCGCCCACCGAACTGCTGCGCAAGTTCAAGCCGCTGGGCGAGTACCTGGAGAAGCAGATCGGCATGAGGGTCGAGTTCGTCCCGGTCGCCGATTATCCGGCGGTGGTCGAAGCGCTCGCCACCGATCGCCTGGACATGGCCTGGCTCGGCGGCTTCACCTTCGTGCAGGTGCACCTGAAAGCCAAGGACGCCATCCCGCTGGTGCAGCGCGAGCAGGATGCGCAGTTCACCAGCAAATTCATCAGTGCCGACCCGGCGGTGAAATCCCTCGCCGACCTCAAGGGCAAGACCTTCGCCTTCGGCTCGATTTCGTCGACCTCCGGCAGCCTGATGCCGCGCTATTTCATGCTGCAGGACGGCATCAAGCCGGAAACCTACTTCAGCCGCGTGGCGTACTCCGGCGCGCATGACGCCACCGCCGCCTGGGTCCAGGCCGGCAAGGTCGACGGTGGCGTGCTCAACGCCAGCGTCTGGCAGAAGCTGGTGGACAGCGGCAAGGTCGACACCGGCAAAGTGCATGTCTTCGCCACCACCCCCAGCTACTACGACTACAACTGGACCGTGCGCGGCAGCCTCGACCCGGCCATCGCCGCCAAGCTGAAGGCCGCGTTCCTCGCCCTTGATCCGGCCGTCCCGGAGCAGAAGGCCATTCTCGACCTGCAGGCGGCCAGCCGCTTCATCGAAACCAGCCCGGATAACTACAAGGGCATCGAGGAAGCCGCGCGCGCCGCCGACCTACTGAAATGACCCTGCGCCTCACCCAGGCCGGCCTGCAGCATCGCGACGGCAGCCACGCCCTGCGCGGCGTGGAACTGAGCATCGAAGCCGGCGAGCGGGTCGCCATCATCGGGCCGTCCGGTGCCGGCAAGTCGAGCCTGCTGAACCTGCTGGGCACCGCCACGCCACCCAGTTCGGGTGGGCTCCAGGTGCTCGGCCAGCAGCCCTGGCAGCTGTCCGGCCGCCAGCGACAGAAGCTGCGCGCACGCATCGGCCTGATCCATCAAGCGCCGCCCCTGCCACCGCGCCAGCGTGTGGTCACGGCGGTGCTGGCCGGCAAACTCGGTCAGTGGGGGCTGGCTAAAAGCCTGCTCAACCTGGTGTATCCGCTGGACATTCCCGGTGCCCGCGGGCAACTGGCGAAGCTGGATCTGGCGGACAAGCTGTTCGCCCAGTGCCAGCAGCTGTCCGGCGGCCAGCTACAGCGCGTCGGCATCGCCCGCGTGCTGTACCAGGCGCCGGAACTGCTGCTGGCCGACGAGCCGGTGTCGGCGATGGACCCGGTGCTGGCCGACCACACGCTTTCGGTGCTCTGCCGACATGCCGACGAGCAGGGCGTGACACTGGTCGCCAGCCTGCATACGGTGGGACTGGCGCTGGCCCACTTCCCCCGGGTGATCGGCCTGCGCGAAGGCCGAATCGTCTTCGATCGCCCGGCCGCGGAGGTCGACCGGCGGTTGCTCGACGCCCTCTATGCCAACGAGCAGTTGCTCCCGCAGGCCCCGCCGCACGACAGGGCCACGACGGTACAGATTCCCCGATGCTGAAGGCGGCCGAACGCGACCCCGCCGCCCTGCCGCGCCTGCTGATTGCGCTGCTGGCCATTGCCCTGATGTGGCCGGGGGTGCGCCTGAGCGAGCTGGACCTCGGCGTGTTCCTGCAGTCCGGCAGCAGCGAGGTCGGCCGCTTCCTCGCCGGTTTCTGGCCGCCGACGCGGGACGCCGGGTTCCTGCGGATACTGCTCGACGCCACCCTGCAGACCCTGGCCATCGCCACCGCGGGGATGACCCTGGCGCTGCTCATCGCGCTGCCCGCCAGCCTGATCGCCAGCCGCGCGCTCTCGCTGTCTGCCGCGGTGCGTGGCGGGCAGCCGCTGTGGTGGGCGCAGTTGCTGCGCTGGCCGGTGCGCGGCCTGCTGATCTTCCTGCGCAGCGTGCCGGAGATCGTCTGGGCGCTGCTGTTCGTGCGCGCCGTCGGCCTCGGCCCCACGGCCGGCGTTCTGGCCATCGCCATCACCTACAGCGGCATGCTCGGCAAGGTCTATGCGGAAATCTTCGAGTCGGTGGACCAGCGCCCGGCCCAGGCGCTGATGCAAGCAGGCAGCGGCCGGCTGGCGGCCTTCCTCTATGGCGTGCTGCCGAATGCCGCGGCGGAAATGCTCTCCTACAGCGTCTACCGCTGGGAATGCGCAATCCGCGCCTCGGTAGTGATGGGCTTCGTCGGCGCCGGCGGCCTCGGCCAGCAGATCGACCTCTCGCTGCGCATGTTCGCCGGCGGCGAGGTCGCCAGCATCCTGCTGACCTTCTTCGTCCTGGTACTGCTGGCCGATCTGCTCAGCCGCCTGTTGCGCGGGAGGCTGGGATGAAGCGCCTGCCAGACGCCGCCCTGCTGCTGGCATTGCTGGCGGCGGTGGTTGCCGCGTTCGCCTACCTGCGCATCGATCTAGGCGCCCTGACCGGCAGCGAGAACCTTGGCCACATGGGCGACTACGCCAGGCGTTTCCTCAGCCCGGACCTCAGCGCCGGGCACCTCGGGGCGATCGGCAAGGGTGCGCTGGAAACCCTGGCAATGTCAGCCGTGGGCACGCTGCTTTCGTCCGTTTTCGGCCTGCTGCTGGCGTTGCCCGCCTCCGGACGTTTCGGCTGGGCCGCGGCTAACCTGGCGCGGCTGCTGCTGAACGCCCTGCGGGCGATTCCGGAACTGGTCTGGGCGGCGCTGATGGTGTTCGCCGCCGGCCTTGGGCCGAATGCCGGCACCCTCGCCCTGGCTCTGCACACCACCGGTGTACTCGGCCGGTTGTTCGCCGAAGCGCTGGAAAACACCCCGCCGGCGCCGGCCCAGGCGATCCGCCTGCAGGGCGGCGGCGCGGTGCCGGCGTTCATCTACGGCACCTTGCCGGTCCTCTGGCCGCAACTGCTCGCCTACAGCCTGTATCGCTGGGAAAACAACATCCGCATGGCCAGCGTGCTCGGCTTCGTCGGTGCCGGCGGCCTCGGGCAGATGCTCTACGTGCACCTGAGTCTGTTCCAGGAGGCCCAGGCCAGCAGCGTGATCATCGCCATGCTGGCGCTGGTGTTCGCCGTCGACGCCTTCAGCGGCTGGAGCCGTCAGCGCTGGGTCAAGGGCTGAGCGCAACAGAAGCTGCCGCGGCGAATCCGCTCAGTGTTCTTCGCGCCGCGGCGCCAGCTCGTCGACCTGAAGGTCCAGCCCCCAGTCGCCGGAGGCGTGCCAATCCTCGCCGAAGAGTTCCGCCGGATGCTGGGTGCGGCTGGCGCCATTGCCGCAGTCCATCGCATCGGCTGCGCAGTAGCGGTCGCAGCCCCAGCAGATACGCTCGGGATGCCTGGGGTTCAGGGGAAATTTCTTGGCCATGGGCGGTGTCTTGTTCTGTCGATTTCACCTTCGCAAAGGATGCGCCGGCGGCTCTTCAAGGGGGTTGATCATGCTCAAGGTCGTGGATGCAGCCGCGACGCTTTGCCCTCGGCACGGCCGACTGGATCCTTCTTCGCGGCATTCGGCCCGAGCGGCGGCGCCTTCTCATCCAGCGCCCCGTCAGGCCGGCCGATCCGCGAGAACGAAGCATTGGCGCACCTGTCCATCGATTACCTACCTCTCCTTCAGAAGCGCGGAATGACGGGGCCTGCGCTACTCTTGAGGCACTCACCGCCCCCTTGCATAATGGGCCGGCGCGGCCAAAGACGGAGGATGGAAAGCTGGATCGTTCATGACCGACGCCCCGGACCGAACACACCGATCCGGCCCCATTCAAGCGGCAGAGAAGCGCTGCAATGATAGGAAGAGTGAAGGGATTGTGGCTGACAGTGATGTCGGTGCCCCGCGACAATCCTCGGCTGTTGAGGGCCCAGTACGTCGCCTTGTCCCGCCAACTGCCGATGATGTATTTCATCCTGCTGGTGAATACCTGGGCGCTCGCCGTCACCCACCTCGACACGGCGCCCGGCTGGCTGACCCTCGCGATGCCGGCGTTGCTCACGATCATCAGTTTCTGGCGTGCGCAGATCTGGTGGCGCAACAGGAACGACCCGGTTCCCGAGGCCGACATTCCGGGCACTCTGAGCCGCACCAACCAATTGGCCCCGTTCATTGCTGCCGGATTCACGGCCTGGTCGCTCGCCCTCTATCCCTATGGAAATGCCTACGCACAGGCGCATGTGGCGTTTTTCATGGGCGTCACGGTAATCGTCTGCATCTTTTGCCTGATGCACCTGCGCTCGGCGGCGCTGATCACCACGCTGGTGGTCGACGTGGCGTTCGTGGTGTTTTTCGCCTCCACTCATAACCCTACTTTCATCGCGACCTCAATCAACATCCTGCTGGTATCGTCGGCGATGCTCATCGTCCTGCAGAACAACTACCGCGATTTCACCAGCCTGGTGAACGTACAGGCGAAAACCGAACAGCTGAGCAACGAGAACCTGCGTCTGGCCAATTTGGACAGTCTCACCGGCCTGCCGAACCGGCGGCAATTCTTCACCACGCTCGACACTGCGGTATCCGAGGCGCTGAGACGTCATAAACGCCTGGCGGTGGGCATTCTCGATCTCGACGGTTTCAAGCCGGTCAACGACCTGTACGGCCACAGCGTCGGAGACAAGGTGCTTACGCTGGTCGCGGAACGCCTGCTGGAGCTGTCCAGCCCGACGGTGCACGTGGCACGCCTGGGGGGAGACGAGTTCGCACTGGTGATGAAGGACGATCTCAGCGACGAATCGCTGCAGGCTTTCGGGCGCAAGGCCTGCGGTCTGCTGCGTACCGAGTTCATGGTCGCCGACGTGCCCATCCACATCGGAGCGACCCTGGGCATCGCCACGTTTCCCGCTCCGGCCTCCGATACCACGCAGCTTTATGAGTATGCCGATTACGCGTTGTACCAGGGCAAGCGCAGCAACCCGGGCACCGTATGCCTGTTCACCACCAGCCACCACGAGCAATTGCATCGCGACGCCATGACCGAGCAGGCGTTGCGTCGCGCGGACATGGACGAGGAGTTCTACGTCCTGTTCCAGCCGATCCTCAACAGCCACAGCCAGGAGACCGTGGCATTCGAGGCGCTGGCCCGCTGGAACAGCCCCGAACTGGGCTCGGTCGCGCCCGGCGTGTTCATACCCATAGCCGAGCATACGGGCCTGATCAGCCGACTGACGCCTCCCCTGCTTGGCAAGGCGCTCCGAGAAGCCCATGCCTGGCCGGAGGGCATACGCCTATCGTTCAATCTCTCCGCCCTCGACTGCGGGTCGCACGAAAGCGTCCAGCAGATCATCGCGCTGATCCGGGAAAGCGGATTCGACCCCGCCCGCCTGGACCTGGAGATCACCGAAACTGCCATCGTTCAGGACATGGCCCAGATGCAACGCGCCATCATCCAGTTCCGCCAACTGGGCTGCGGCATCTCGCTGGACGACTTCGGCACCGGCTACTCCAGCCTCAGCCAGTTGCACGCGCTGTCCCTCACCAAGCTGAAGATCGACCGCAGCTTCGTCGCCGGCATGCAGAACAATCCGGCAACCCTCAAGATCGTCAAATCGCTGGTGGGCCTGACCCACGACATGGATCTGGAATGCGTCATCGAGGGCGTCGAAACCCGGGAAGAACTGGCCGTCCTCACCGGCCTGGGCTGCACCCAGGTGCAGGGCTACCTGTTCAGCCGTCCCATTTCCGCCGCCGAGACGCTGGTCTGGCTGGGGCAGACCCGTGCGGAGCGGCTATCGAGCTAGGCCCACGAATCCCCGCAAGCCATCGCAGAGTCTTCCCGTCCGCAATCGGCCAAAGCTTCCCCCAGAAACGACAAAGCCCCGGAAACGGGGCTTTGCACAACGATACTGGAGCGGGCGAAGGGAACAGCACCCGGTCGCTAACTCGTTTATTACGAACGTCTTTTCCGATCCAAGCGTCACGGAATGGACTCGATTGTGGACTCAAGTCTTCGGCCTGGTCAACGCAGGCCGTGGCGGGTGATCCAAAGCGAGCCGAGCACATCCACCAACAGCCAGAGCATCGGATTTCATTCCGAAGTCTATCTGTCTACTGACACATCACGCCACAGGCCGCAACGGACAGGCGAGCTGCCGTCCTCAAAGGACCGGCGCATCATCGACCGGCGCGGCCCCGTCTTTCACCCGCTCGATGAATCGCTTCATGGGTTCCGAGGGTTCGCCCCGGCGGCGCAGCAGGTAGGTAGAGAGCATCGGTGGGATGCCGGCCAGGGGACGAATGGAGATGTCCGGGCGCTGTAGCGTCTGCACCTGCGAGGCGATGGCGAAGCCGATGCCGTAGCCGGCGCCGACCAGGGTCAACATCACGCCGAGGCTGGTCACTTCATCGACCAGCTTGAGCGGCGTGCCTGCGTCCTGCAGCATCGCTTGAATCTGATGGCGGCAGCCCGATCCCGATTCGGGATGGCACAGAACCAGCGGGAACTTCAGGGCTTCGGCCAGCGGCACCTGCACGTGTGCCAGCAAGGGATGGCGTGCGGGCACGATCACCGACAGCGGATCGGTCCATACCGGCTCGGCGACGAGGCCATCATGCACCGCGTTTGACAACGCAAAGCCGATGTCCAGCAGATCGTTGTGCAGCATCTTGAGCTGCTGCGCGAACGGCAGCTCGAAGACGCGAATCTCCAGCTCGGGCTCATCCTCGCGGCTGCGTGCCAGCAAGGTGGCGATGCGGGGCTGCGCCAGGCTGTCGCAGATGGCGATGCGTAGATTGCCTTGGTAGCCCTGTGCCGCCGCCTTGGCGCTCTTGACTGCCTGCTCCACGGTGGCCATCACGCGCCGGCATTCGACGAGGAACACCTGGCCGGCCCAGGTCAGCCGCGTCAGGCGTGTGCTGCGGTCGAACAACTGCACGCCAAGCTGGCTTTCCAGGTCGCGCATCGCACGCGACACAGGTGATTGCTCGATGCCCAGACGCTCGGCTGCACGGGCCAGATGCAGTTCTTCCGCAACTGCGACGAAGTAACGCAGCAATCTGAAATCCAAGGCCACCTCCTGTTTGTCTTCTTCTGGTTCGGCCTCTCGGGCGCCAGCATCTACATCCGCATCCCGTCAGCACCTCCTTCGATTGCATCGCGTCGAAGCGCTCATGCCTGTCGGGAGCAGGCCCGTCGCCGACACGCGCGGAGTAGGCCGGCGCACACAGCCCGCGCATTGAATGCTGATGGTCAGTGTGCTGCGTCCGCAACGCTGGTAAATCAGCCGGTGTGCCGGGCACGCGCGCAGGCGCGCACGCGGGCTGGTGTCCGCGATCGGTGCAGCCGACGACGACACGCCGGCGTCAGGGCGGTCGTGCCGATGCAGTTTCATGGGGGTGTCTTTCGGCTCACCCCGGTCGCTACCCGGGTCGGTCACGAAGCTCAGTTTCAACACCCGGACTTCTGCGCAGCCGCCAACACCTGGGCGACGCGCTGGTAGGCGCGCCAGGCGGTCGCCGCGGATGAAGTCCTCGGGCTGCGGTTGACGCAGCGCGGAGGCCTGCAGCCGCTGCGCGAGCTGCTCGTCGCCCATGCGTTCGTCGTTCCAGAACACGCTGCCGTGGGTGGTGACGGACAGGTTCGCCACGTCGGGCTTGATCGGCTTCACTCCATTCGGACACATATGCTAATGAGAATTATTATTGATTGTCCGTGGTTTTGTGTGATATGGCAACACCGATGGAATAACCCGGCCTTGCCTGGACACTCGCTGCCTCGCCGGCGACTGAAGGCCGGATGGCGGCAACTGGAAAGCCTCTGTGACCGGCATCGCCACCGGGAAGCACTCATGCGGTTCCCTACGGCCAGAGGACTGGACTCCACTTTCTGGGGGGAAGTACATGAACTTACGCCATCTTCGCTGTTTCATCGCCGTGGCCGAGGAGTTGCACTTTGGCCGGGCGGCGCGACGGCTGCATGTGGAGCAGTCACCCCTGTCGCGAACGATCCGCCAACTGGAGGCGGACTTGGGCGTGACGCTGCTGGAGCGCATGCCGCGCGGGGTGCGCCTGACCCCGGCCGGGCAGGTGTTCCTGGAGGAGGCCCGGCGCGTGCTGCTGACCCTTGAGCGAGCCCAGACCAAGGCGCGGGCGGTGGCGGCGGGACACCGGGGCACCCTGCGCATCGCCTTGGCCGGCGGCGTCGGGCGGACCCGGCTGTCGGCGCTGCTCGCGCTGTGCCGGGAGGAGGCGCCGGAAGTGGGCATCCGGCTGTTCGAGGCGCCGCTGTCGCAGGTGGTGGGCGGGCTGGGCAACGACCTGTACGACGCGGCCTTTGCCATGGCCGGCGAGATGGAGGCCGGAGTGGTCGCCATGCCGGTGTGGCAAGACCCGCTGGTGGTGGCCATACCCGCGCGGCACCCATTGTTGGCGCACAAGCGGGTGCCGCTGGAAGAGGTGGTGGGCTACCCGCTGGTGCTGTGCCACCCGCAAGTGTGCGCGGAGTGCAGCCGGCAATGCGAGCGCCTGCTGCGCCTGGTGGAGACACCGTCGGTCGTGGCCGAGTACGTGACGACCCACTCGCTGATGCTGGCCCTGGTGGCGGCCGGCTATGGCGTGGGATTTTCCACCGCGGCGCACGTGGTGGCATGCCGGCAGGCGGACGTAATCGTCCGGCCGCTGGATGAAGACTCGGCGGCGCTGACGACCTACCTGCTACATGCCGAGGGCGCGATGTCGGAGCCACTGCGCCACTTCATCGACCGTGCGCAGCGTGTCGGCCATATGCCGTTGGATACGCAACGGCTCGCATGAGGCTGTTTCAGGTGGGTTGGCCGATTCCATTTTGGTCAAAGCGCCAGACCTGTTTTGTCAAAGCGGGTTTCCATTGACGCGGTGCACGGGCGCGCTGCACTCAGGCGTTGCTCGCGGTTGCGGTTGGCATCCTGCGTGAAACTCGCATGCCCATCGTGGCGCGTCACAGCGAAGACGCGCGGCGCAACAGTGCTTGCCGTATGCGCATCGGCTCTGGCGTGTTGACGTGATCGCGCTTTACTGGGCCTTTTTCCCTGCAAAGACTTTGGCCTGGTTATCCGGGCCAAGCATGGTGCCCGCGAATGACGCTGGTGACAGCATGTTTCGCGGCTTGCGAATTGTGAGTGATGGCGCCATGCGCGGCAAGGCGCGCATCTCGCAACGAAACCGGCGGCATCGCCGATGCCACGGTCTTCGCCGCTTCGCCACCTGCTCGTTTCGCCCGGAGATTCCTGGACAGCCACGCACGCCGCCTATACGGCGGGTGCGCGTGCTTGGACTCGGTGCGATGACGAATGGAGGCGCGCGATATGCCGAAGTCGAGCAGCCTGGCCGATGGTGCCAAGACCTACTACCGCCCGATCGAGGCGGCAATCCGCTGGAGCGGATTGCTGCGCTTCGAGCGGCGCATCCTGGCGACCTTGGAACAGCGGCCTCTGCCGGAGGCAACGGAGTTTCCGCGCTGGCCGATGCTGCGGTTGAACGCCGAAAGGATCTTCGATGCGCTGGCTCACGGCGAGATGCGGTATGGCAAGGATGGCTTGGTGCGGGACACGCAGAGCCTCGCGATGGACGACCCGTCGCTGACGGTGCGGCACGTCGATCTGAAAGCCTGGATGGCGCACCACTACCCCGGCGAGAGACCGGCGTTTCTGTTCGATGAGATCGAGCGTGCGCTTCATCCGGCGATCAGCCTGGACACAGTGGGCGCATTGCTGGCCGAGCGGGAAGCGATCAAGGCGCGGCTGGCGGAACACCTGGGTGTGCACGAGACGCTGCGCGCCGAGCACGAGGCGCTGCTGAAAACGCACTCCGCCTGCGCGGCCGACGCGGAGCGTGCGAACACGCCGGGGCCGCGCAGCGAATCGACCTACCTGAACATCGTTGGCGGGTTACTGACGCTGCTGCTGGGCAAGTCGCCCAACGGTATGCCGTATTCCAGCTTCCTGACGCAGGAGGCCATCATCAGCGCGATGGTGGCGCACCACGGCAACGCGATGGGCATCACCGAGCGCACGCTGCAGGCCAAGTTCGCACTGGCTCGGCGCAATTTGCAGAGCACAACTTCCTGAGCGATGCCAGACCGTATCTGCGGTCGCGGACACCGCATTTGCGGTGTCTTTCTTCAACGCGGCGTTCTTAATTCGAGTCACGCCAATCAGCGCCACTGAGCGTTAAGGAGTGACCCTCATGTCTTCGCAGACCACCGCCACGGCGGCACCGACCGAGCACCGCATCCTGCGCCGCGCCGAGGTCGAAGCCAAGACCGGCTTCAAGCGCGCGCACATCTACAGCCTGATGAAGGAAGGCAAGTTCCCCAAGGCGCTGCGCCTGGGCGTGCGCGCGGTGGGCTGGGACTCGGTGGAGATCGAACAGTGGATCGCCGATCGCCTCAAAGAACGCGCCTGACGCTTCTTCTCGGTTCATGCCATTCGACGAGGAGAAGCTCATGCAGGTGGTGTCCATCATTTCGACCAAGGGCGGCGTGGGCAAGACCACGACGGCGGCCAACCTGGGCGGCTTCATCGCCGATGCCGGGCTGCGCGTGCTGCTGCTGGACCTGGACGTGCAGCCCACGCTGTCGAGCTACTTCGCGCTGGACGTTCGCGCGCCCGGCGGCATCTACGAGATGCTGGCCTTCAACGAGCGGCGCATCGAGCAACTGGTGTCGCGCACCGCGATCGCGGGCCTGGACCTGGTGCTCTCCAACGACGACCGCGGCGAACTGAACACGCTGCTGCTGCACGCTCCGGATGGGCGCCTGCGACTGCGCCATCTGCTTCCCGTCTTCCGCACGCACTATGACTTGCTGTTGATCGACACCCAGGGCGCGCGCAGCGTGCTGCTGGAGATGGCGGTGCTGGCATCCGACCTGGCGCTGTCGCCCGTGACGCCGGAAATCCTCGCGGCGCGCGAGCTGCGGCGCGGCACGCTGCAACTGATCGAGGACATCGCGCCGTATCGGCACCTGGGCATCGAACCGCCGCCGCTGCGCCTGCTCATCAACCGTGTGCATCCGGTGTCGTCGAACGCGCGGCTGGTCCAGCAGGCGCTGCGACAGGTGTTCCAGGAACAGGCCGGCGTGCAGGTGCTGGACACCGACGTGCCGGCCATCGAAGCCTATCCGCGCGCTGCGACACGAGGATTGCCGGTGCATCGGGTGGAGTACCGGCGGCCGGCTGGGCGCACGGCGCCCGCGGCGCTGGACACCATGCGCACGCTGGCCGGCGAGCTGTTCCCCGCGTGGCGGGGGCGCTTCGCGCTGGTCACCGGCCGGGCCGATGCGGGAGGGGCCAGCCATGGCGAGCGCACATGAACTGGCGCGCGGCCGTGAACGGCTGCGCGCGCTGATCGAGTTCGCGCTGGGCGAAGGCTGGCGCGTGGTGCGCACGTCCGGCGGGCACCTGAAATTCACGAAACCAGGCTGCGCGTCGATCTACACCAGTTCGACTGCGAGCGACCACCGTGCCGACCGCGCTGCCCGCGCGCAACTTCGCCGCGCCGCCCGGCAGGCGCAGGAGAACGGCCGTGGCTGAGCTGACGCCGCAAGACATGGCTGCCAAGCTGCTGGCCACCGGCTTCGAGCGCAGCGGCCCTTCGGCCGCGACCTTGAGCGACCCCATCGCCGACACGCCGATGGTGGTGACGCTGGACCAGTTGCGGCCCTACGACCACGACCCGCGCGTGACGCGCAACCCGGCCTATGCGGAGATTAAGGCGTCCATCCGCGAACGCGGGCTGGACGCGCCCCCCGCGATCACGCGCAGGCCGGGCGAGGCGCACTACATCATTCGCAACGGCGGCAACACGCGGCTGGCGATCCTGCGCGAGTTGTGGAGCGAGACCAAGGAGGAACGCTTCTTCCGCATTGCGTGCCTGTTCCGCCCGTGGCCGGCGCGCGGCGAAATCGTGGCGCTGACCGGGCATCTGGCCGAGAACGAGCTGCGCGGCGGGCTGACCTTCATCGAGCGGGCCTTGGGCATCGAGAAGGCGCGCGAGTTCTACGAGCAGGAAAGCGGCCAGGCGCTGTCGCAGAGCGAACTCGCGCGGCGGCTGACTGCCGACGGCTATCCGGTGCCGCAGTCACACATCAGCCGCATGAACGATGCGGTGCGCTATCTGCTGCCGGCGATCCCGACGCTGTTGTACGGCGGATTGGGCCGGCATCAGGTGGACCGGCTCGCGGTGCTGCGCAAGGCGTGCGAGCGCACCTGGGAGCGGCGTGCGCTGGGCCGCACCGTGGCCGTGGACTTCGCCACCTTGTTTCAGGACGTACTGACGCAGTTCGACACACAGCCGGACGACTTCTCGCCGCAGCGGGTGCAGGACGAGCTGGTGGGCCAGATGGCCGAGCTGCTGGAAGCGGACTACGACACGCTGGCGCTGGAGATCAACGACAGCGAAAGCCGCCAGCGTGCGCTGACCAGCGAACCAGCGGTGCCGACGCCACCGGCAGCGCCTGTCGTGCCTGCTGCTCCTCCCCCGCCGGTCTCCGCGCCTCAGCAGCCACCCGCCTCGTCTGTGCCGCGCGACGCCACGCCTCCGGCGCCAGCAGCGGCACCGCCTGCATCGCCCGAAGCGCCGGAGGAACAGCACGGACAACGCGACGAGCGCCTGCAAGGGCACATCGTGACACCGGCGCCGACCACCGAGCGCCTGCAGTCCATCCAGCGGATGGTCGCGGACCAGCTCGGCGACAAGCTGCCCGACTTCGAGGCCGATGCGCTGCGTGCGATCCCCGTGCAGGTCGGCGGGCTCTATCCCATCTCGGACGTCTGGTACGTCGAGCCGGGGCTGGACGTGCCGGATCGCCTGCGCGTGCACATCGCGCAGTTCGCGCGCGAGATCGCCGGGGAAGCGGCGGTAGCCGACCACATCGAGGCCAGCGTCGGCGGCATCGGCTTCGTCTGCGTGGCGCCGGTTGTGGGCCAGGCGAAGGCGCTGCCGGCGTTCGCGCGGGCGGTGCTGACCCTGCTGCATGCGCTGAGTGCGGCTCCGCCCTCCGCGAACGGATTGGACCGCGCGCGGCTGGCCGACGAGCTGGCGGCGCTGTTGCATGGCCACGGCGGCGCGGCCACACGCCTGAGCGATGCTGCGCTGGTGAAGCTGTTCCGTCTGCTGCGCCTGGCGCGTCGGCTGCTGGACCTGGAAGCCGGCGTAGCGGGCCAGGAATCCTGAGCGCAGGAGGCCCCGTATGTCGGCACCGCACCCGCTCAACCAGGCCGTGATCGCCCAGGCCCTGCATGACCTGCGCAACGGCCAGTTGCGCCGCTGCAAGGCCATGGGCTTCGGCGAGGAGGAGCTGGATGCGCTGAAACACCCCGAGCTCGTGAGCATGCTGGTGAATGCCACGGTGTCGTGGTGTTCGGTGTCGGTGAACCGGGAGGTGTTGAAGCGGCTGCTGAGCCAGGTGCACGACGTGGAGCGGGAGATCGCCACGGTGGACCGCATGCTGCGCCTGGGGGCGAGCACGGAGATGGTCAGCAAGTTCTACGGCCTCACGCATCAGGAAGTGGCGCTGCGCCGCGACATCCTCGGGCTGCCCAAGCGCAAGGGCCGGCATCCGGTGCTCGACGAGGCGCAGGACGTGGCCTTGTGGGAGCGCTGGAAGGCCGGCGTCGCCGAGCGCCATATCGCCCTGACCGACGACATGGCGATGCTGGCGCTGACCATGGACCTGGCCGAGGCCATGACCCTGCCCATGTCGGTGATCTGGTCGGCGATACGGAACTGGATCGACCAGGGGCTGGTGTAGCCATGACCACGGGCAGCGCACCACGGCGCGATGGCCCGATTGCGCTGTCGGCGTTGTTCGACGAGGCGCTGCGGCACCTTGAGCCGAAGGAACCGGCGCCGAGCACGGCGCCGAGCCAGGACGGCTTTCTCTACAGCGGCAACCGGCACGAGAGCGCGCCGCGCGCGCTGTTCCTCGACCGACGCCTGACGCCGCTGGAGCGCAACGCCTGGCAGGTGTTCCGCCTGCAGCTCAACGACGACGGCGTGACCGCTTTTCCCACCTACGACCAGCTCCGCCCCTATCTGGCGTCCATGCCCTGTGCGGCGCAAGCCTCGCACGAGACCGTGGCGCGCGCCTTGACCCTGCTGCGGCTGACGCGCTGGCTCAGCCTGGTGCGGCGGCGGCGCGATCCCAAGACCGGCCGTATCCAAGGCAACCTCTACGTGCTGCACGACGAACCGCTGTCACCCTTCGAGGCGATGCAGCTCGACCCGGACTACCTGGGCCTGGTGAGCCAGGCGCTCACGCACGCGGCGAAGGCGGTGCAGGTCGTGGGCATGAACACGCTGCGGGAGATCGCCGAAGACCCGCTGCTCAGCGGGCGCACGCTGCCGACCCGTCTGCAAGTGCTGGCGCAGCGCATGGCGCGGCATGGCTGGACGACGCCAGGTTATCCACAGGAGGGTGCGGACCACGAATCCGAAGAAGGTCAGGAAGCCCTGCTTCGGAATGGCGCGCGCCCGTCTTCGGAATCCGAAGCAGGGCCGAAACCTGCGCCGGACGGCTCTCTTCGGATTCCGAAGGAGGACCGTACAGTACGTAATGATCGTATAAATGAAGTACGTACAGTACCGCGCGCGAGGGCCTTGCAGAACCTGCGGCTGCCCGAGCGTTTCCTGCGCTTGAAGGACGAGCAGCAGGCCGGCGCACTGGTGGCGCTGCAGCAGGTGGACGAGGCGCAGCGGCAGGCCGTTCTCGACGAGTGGGCGGCACGCTGCCGCAACAGCGCGGTACGCAACCCGGCCGGCTACCTGTTCGGCATCATCCAGAAGGCGATCCGCGGGGAGTTCAAGGCCTGGGCCGGAGAAAGTGCATCGGCGCCGCCAGTGCCCCCGCCACCTGCGCCATCGTCACCGCCGGCATCCCGTGCCACAGACCCCGAGGTGGCACGTGCCTACCTGGCAGAGCTCCGAGAAGCCTTGCGTGATCGCTGATGTTGACTATCCCCAGGGGATAGCTGGAACAAACACCCTTCCGCCGTGTTCGATTGCCGCCCGCCGAACCACCGGCGAAACTGTCGCCTGTGAATCAGACGAGGACAGCCACGCACGAGCCCGGCCGACGATGGACATGACGACTTCCCCCGCCACAAACGCACTGCAACCACTACAGCGAGACGTTCAGCGCTTGCTGGGCAGATGCCTGTTGCGCCTTCAACAATACGAGCGCCTCATGAAAGCCATCGTGGCCCACCACGAGATTTCAGGCCCGGCGCATTCGCTGGAGGCCATTCGCGCAGCGCGGATTGAAGATGCCGCGACCAAGACCCTGGGCACGTTGGTCGGACAACTGTTTGGTTCGTATGTCGTCACCGATGGAAATGGCGGCGAGGAACGCGACGACGATCTTCCCGGCGACGTGATTTCCTTTCGCACGCGCGTGCAACTGAGCCTGTCTGCGCAGGACTACGCCAACACCCAGGCCGACCTCAAAGACCTGGTATCGCTGCGCAACACCCTGGTGCACCACTTCATCGATCAGCACGATCTATGGACCGTGGACGGGTGCCGCGTTGCACAGGACGAACTCGGTTCCGCCTACACGCGCATCGATCAACACTTCGAGCAGCTGCGCGGCTGGGCCGAGCACATGGATCAGGCGCGGCGCCTGGCAGCGGAGTTCGTCCAGTCGGATGTGTTCCACGACCTGGTGGTCAATGGCATCGCGCCGGACGGCACGGTGGACTGGCCGGCCGCCGGCATCGTCCGCGCGCTGCGCGAGGCCGCCGCGCAGTTGGCCGTCGAGGGCTGGACACCCATCGCCGCCGCTGGCCGCTGGATCGCGGACCGGCATCCCGAGCAACTTCCAGCCAAGTACGGCTGCAGCAGTTGGCGGCAGGTGGTGCACGAGTGCCGCCTGTTCGAGCTTCGCTACCGTGAGGTGGAGGGGCAACGGGCCGCTTGGTACAGACCTCGCGAGGCGTAGCCCCGCAACGCGGTCTCACCTCCGCGCGAGCCGCGAACAAGTCCGCCGAGCTATCCCCAGGGGATAGCCGGCACACACAGCCTTCCGTGCAGAACAAACCGGGCGCGCATGGGCTGCGGTTTGTTGACTGACAGCCTTCCGGCCGATGCCGATGCTGGCGACTCGCCCCTTCACCGCGAGTCGCTCTCATGGCCAACGAACGCACAGAACCCCTGCAACTGAATCTCGGATCGCTGCGCAGCGCGATGTCGCTGACGCTGCACACGCACCACGCTTCGCGCATCTGGCACGGCCGCGCGCCGACCGAGGGGCGCCCCGGCATCATCGGTCTCAACGGCTTCATCGGCGCCATGAACAAGATGAAGCGCGGCGCCGAGCAGGACGACCCGTACTCGGACTGGTGGATGTTGCGGATCGAGGACAAGCTCGCCGACACCAAGACCCGTCTGCAGACCCTGCGCGAACAGGTGGATCAGGCCTTGGCCGACGTGCCAGCGGCGCTGTCCCTGGGGGAGAACATGAACGTGCAGCCGGTGAAGCTGCCGCTGTTCGTGAACGCCCAGCTCGGCTTCATGGCGGTGTATCTGCTGGCCGACTACGACGACCTGGCACGCAAACTCATCCTGGCGCACCACACCGCGCTGATCGACCGCAGCACCTTGGAGCGCTGGCTCAATGATGGTGCGCACGCGCTGCGCAGCCTGTTCTCGCTGGCCCAGCAGTACCGCTACTCGGGCACGACGCGCGACGACTTCGCGGCAAAGAACGCGGCGGCGCGAGCGGCGCTGGAGAAGTTCGGCGAGTTGCCGCAGGACGTGCTGGAAGGCACGCGCCGCTCGCGCTTCGCGCCACCGATCGCGCGGCGGACGACCAAGCCCGGCGCGCCGCCTGCAGCGCCCGCCATCGAGCCCGATGCGCCGGCTCACACGGATGGCGCAGCCGATGGTGCGGCGGGCGATGAGGGTGCGGGCGCATGACAGCATCGATCCCCATCAGCCACTCCACGCGCTTCGTGGCGCTGGAACAGGCGGACTTCCAGCGGCTGGAACACGCAGGCTACCTAAAAGGCCTTTTACAGCCTTTTAAGGGTAAGGGGAGTCTGGAGACCTGGGCCAGCCAGTGCGCAGCGCTGCGCGACGACGTGATTGGCCTGGCGCAGCGGCGCGTGCTGCCCCAGGCGCGCGCCTACCCCTTCAGCCTGCTCCACGTGCAACTGGCCCAGCAGGCCACTGGCGCAGGGACGACCTTCCTGCGCTGGCGCAACCTCGACCGTTCCTCCATGGGCGTGGCGTTGTGGGAGGCCCTGCTGGCCAACCCCGCGACGCCGGCCTCGCTGATCGACGAGCTGTACGCGATCGAACTGCAGCGCATCGTGCTGAACATGCAGATCAGTCTGACCCACAGCATCGCTCGCCAAGCCCTGGAATGCGCCAACAAGGCCGCCCAGGCCGAAGCGGCTTACCTGCGGCGCGTCCACGGGCATACCGCGTCCGTTCCACCCACCACCAAGGAGTCACCATGAGCACGCACTTCGTCGGCGAGGGCAACATCGGTTCTGCGCCGGACTACCGCGAATTTCCGAACGGCAACGACGAGCCGCGCCGGCTGCTTCGCCTGAACGTCTACTTCGACAACCCGATCCCGAAGAAGGACGGCGAGTACGAAGATCGCGGCGGCTTCTGGGCGCCGGTGGAGCTGTGGCACCGCGACGCCGAGCACTGGAAGACGCTGTACCAGAAAGGTATGCGGGTGCTGGTCGAGGGCCGCACCGTGCGCGACGAATGGGAGGACGCCGACGAGAACGAGCGCGTCACGTTCAAGGTCGAAGCGCGGCGCGTGGGCATTCTGCCGTATCGCATTGAGGCGGTGACGTTGGGTGCGAAGCCCTCTGCATCTGATAGTGGTGCGCCGCAATCCTGACCAGCCAAGCAGGATCCCCACGGCTGTTCCCGTTCAGCTTGATGACGAGGATGGTCGCGTCTTCGGTCGCCTTGTTCGTCAGACTGGCCACCGATCCGCTCAATCGACCAGCGGCCGGGCATTCTGCGGTCGCACGATCGCCACTAGCGTCCTAGCCCGCGTCAGGCCGACCCGCAGCAGCCGGCGGCTACGTTCAAACGGCGGCTGCTCATTCCTCTCATCGAAGAAGCTCGACTTGAAAGCGCCTTCCACGAGAACGACCCCATCGAACTCCTTTCCCTTGGCCTTGTGCATATTCATCAGGATGCAGCCTTGGGGGTCGCGCTCGGCCGCCACGAGCCGCTCCTGCTCGAGGGTACGTTTGACTAGTTCGCTCGCACCTGCATAGCTGCTCAAGGCGAGCCAACGCTCGCCGAGTCCGGAGGCCAGAGAGTCGGTCGCCCTGAACAGCCGCACTAGCCGGGCCTCGCGGAACAGCTCATTCAGCGCTGGAATATCGTGAAGCACCCAGCGCGCCGCTTTCCAGTCCGCGACAGGTTCTCCGACCAGATCGATGCCAGCCTTGTAGACCGCGACGAGGGCTTTCGCGGCATTGATGCGCGGTCCTTCGCCCGTCGCCACCTTGGCTGCCGCCTCGTCATACTTACGTGCGTGCTCCGCCGCGGCGTTGGTCGGCTCCTCCGCGTTCTTCAGCTTGTAATATCCAGCAATGACCCGGAGCGTCCGCGCAAGGGTCTCTTCGGCCGGGCCGGTCGGCCATTCTAGGATTGACGCCACGACCACCGCCGCCGCCGCGGAAAGCTCAGCATCCCAAACGACATCATGTTCGATGACGGGTAGGGTCTGCTTGTTGTAAGTGTGCGTCTCCGACAGGATCACCGAAAGGTCGGCGATGAGCGAATTGCTTCTCGACAGCACCGCCACGCTCGGATGCTCGACCCCCTTCTTCCGCAACGCGCTGAAGGTCCATATCACCGCTGCATGGACCGTTGCGGCAAACGTGTTCTGCCAGTACGAAACCTGTTTGATGTCTGGGGTGGCCGGCAGCGGACTGTGGTTGTGCAGTACTGCGTCGGCGAACTGAAGGATTCCCGCGTTTGGGCTTCTGTGGTTTTCCCCGCCCAGATCGAACTCGGTGACCTGGATATCCTCTCGGAGAATATCCAGCCGGCGCGGATCGATATCATCCCGGTAATCAAAGATCCGCTGTTCTGGATCGGCAAGGCAGAACACGTCCGTGACCTCAGCCAGAGCGCGAACGATCCGCCACTGGTTGTCGTCGGTGTCCTGGAACTCGTCGACGATGATCATCGGAAACCGATCGGCAATGAGCTCGCGCAGCGCCGCGCATCCCTCCAGTAGGTCTGCCGCGCCCGCTGCGAAGAGATCGAAGCAGTAGAGCCCTTGCTCCGATGCCAGACGTCGTCGCTCGACCATCCAATCCCCATCGAACGCCGATTTCTGAAGACGTTCCTCCCCGGGGTAGAGAAAGCGGATCGGCCGGCCGTGCAGGAGGCGGCCGTGGGCTTCCAGAATCTCCATGCAAAAGGCGTGATAGGTCTGGACGGTGACGGCCCGCCGTTCGGCTGGCGTCAGGATCTCCTTGCAGCGCAGGAGAACCTGACGGATGGCAGCGCGCGAGAAGCTGAGAAAGAGGATTCCCTGTCCTGGCTTGAGCGTCGCAGACTGGCGCTGGGCCTTCAGCAGGGCGATCGTGGTCTTGCCGGAGCCGGGCCCGCCGAGGACCAAAAGGTGTCCGCCTTGTGCGATGACCGCCTTGCGTTTTTCGCACAGCTCCAGCTTCATTAGAAGAGATCCTCCAAATCGTCCGGCGGCGGTGCTGCGACATCTTCGGAAACGGCGCTCAGCGCCTTGTGGATGGTTTCAAGGATTTCTCGGATCGTCGCCGGTAGCTGGTCGGCGTGCTGGCACTGGCTGATCATCATGGCGGCATAGCCGTAAGCGTCGCCCTTGCGCGCCTTCAGAACCTTCGTCGCCAATGCAGTTACCTCACCATCGCCCGCCGCCGGATCATAGACGCCGACACTGGGATAGTCGGGTCGATCCTTCACCTCATTGAGAAACCGCCTCACAACTGCGATGGGCGTCTCCTTTACGAGCAGCTCCTCAATGCCCTTCTCGGGGGACTCCCAAACCTGCGTATAGCTCTTCAGCTTGTCCATCGCATCCTGGTTCAGCGGGGCGTTGGGTTTGTCGTAGAAACCGAAGGCGAGCTTTCCGAGCGCCGAAAACACCGGACCATGACGCGGTACCGAGCCATCCCCGCCGGCATTGAAAATGCTGACACCAGCCAGATCGAGGTGGGTGTAGTCCTCCGGATTGAGGGACGCCTCCATAATCGACGAAGCTACCGGAAATAGGGCTGCCTCCGTCGATCCCTCCACGACCAGCACCGCCCGGCTCAGAATTGCCTCGGCGAATTGACGCCGTTCGACGCGGAACGTCTTGGACTTAACAGCCTGGCCATCGATCGGCTGGCCTGTCAGAGCGCCGGTCTCGTTGCGGTTCAGGATGACAATCTGCTCATGATCGAACTGTTCGATCACGTAGGGTGAATGCGAAGTGACAATCGATTGCCCCATTTCCGCGAGCACGAACCGCGTCACCCGGCGCTGCGTGTGTGGCGGGAGCGCAATTTCCGGCTCCTCCATCGCGAAGATCACCGATTGCTTGTCCTTCAATTCGGCAATGAAGGTCAGGAGAGCGAAGACCAGCAGGTTGATTGAACCAGTACCCAGCCGACCGAACGGTACGAGATGCTGACCAGGTTGAGCTGCGATAAACAGCCGCACGACTTCCCGGAGATGCTCGCGCGTCAGGTCCGAAGCAAAGAAGGCCGTCGCATCGTCACCAGGCGCCAAGTTGACGAAGCGTCCCATCCGGGATCGTAACTCTGAGCGGATATGCTTCAGTTGCTCGATCTCGCCGATTGCCGGGTCAAGCGCTTGTAGTCTGGCCAGAGTGTCCCGCCACATCTCGACGGCACCGGCGCCGCCCAGCTTCAATACGGAATCGAGCAACGAACCGCGCTGCAGGCTGAGAGCGCGTGAACCGGTCCGCAACGTCCGCAAAAACACAAAGCCGCAAAGGCGCTTGTGCACACGCGTGAACGGAACACGGCCCTGACCGAGCTTGACCTCGGTTTCTTCGTCGAGAGCATCGACCTCTTTGGTTGGATGGTCGAAGAATGTGTTGCCGACGAAATCGTCCTCTTCCGGGTCGTACCGACCGACAAACAGAAGTGGTAGAGCCCAGATCACTGCCGGACCATCGGCCTTTCCAAGACCATCCTGCTCCTCGTCTATGAACGTACCCGCCAAGTCGTCCCACCTGCGGAGATGGCCACCAAAGCGCCGCTGCGCCTCTTCGGAAAGATCGACCAGGATCGCCTCAATGCGAATTTCAACCGGCGCACCTTCCGCATTCAGATAGCGGCCACAATGAAAGTCATGCTCGTCAACGACAGGCCTGCGGAATATGCGCTCAGGACCGAGGACGAGATCAAGAGCCTCGCACACCGTTGACTTCCCAATGTTGTTGCCTCCGACCAGAAGTGTGTGCCCAGCAAAATCAACACTCCCTTGAGAGACGCATCGGAAGTTTTCAATCTTCAAACGCCTGACGCGCATATATCCTCCGTCCCCGCATCGATTATTCGCTATCGCGGTTATAGCGCAGTTACCTGCAACGGTCTTGTTTCCCTGGAGTCCTGGCTTGGATGCAACGAGTTCACGACTGAGGAGGAGAAAGGACTTGCTGGCGTGTTCGGCTTTCTGAGCCCAGGCGCGCATCGCCCTGTTGGCATCCCGGAAGGTCAGATGACGCGCCTTGGCCGTTCCTTCGCGCTCAACATGTGCTGGTTCCTACTCAAGAACCATCTCGTACCAAGGTAGTTATCTCGGTGTGACGAACCGCAGAACAAAGACTGGCGGCAGTTTCCACTGCCGCCGGAGCTTGTCGCTTCATCAGTTCGCCGGATTGCTGCCCAAGCTCTGCTGATACGCCCATTCGTCATCGCGATCCAGGTCACGCCAACTGTCGTCGGCTCCACCCGTTCCATCGCCCTCGATGAACACCAGCCCGGCGCGACCTGCCTTGCGGTAGATCAGCCAGCCACGGCAGTTCAGCGTGTCCCCATTGAACATGCGATCACCTTCGGGGTCGTATTCGCCCGTCATGGTGCCGTCGGCCTCAATCGTCCATTCGTCGACCGCCGCCCACAGGTCCGTCGTCGGGGGGCACTCGATGTCCATATCGGGCTCGTCGGGGAACGAGGCATTGCTCTCAGCCATCGCACCGGCCACATCATCGGCGTTGTAGATCATTTCGGCCAATGCCTGGCGGGCATGCAAGTCGTAGAAGTCGCCCACACTGACGTACACGTCCGTGGAACCGGCGCTGGCCTTCAACGCCTCGACGCAAGCCGTGGTGACGGCCGACGGTGCCGCGCCCGCCGCTGCAAGGCCGAGTTCCGCGGCCCGCCTCTCGCCCATCGGCAGGTTGAGCACGAGGATCTCGGCATCGTCCAGGTGGTAGTCGAGCTTGGGATCCGCCTCCTCAACGGACAGTGCCGCGTGCGTGCGGTATCCCAGCAACGCGGCAATGACCTCGGAGAGGTGGGAACGCTTGACCGTCAAGCCTTGCGCAGCAAGGACCCGGGAAGCCGCGAAGGCGGCTGAACGTACATAGTTGCTCATCGGAATACTCCGCTACTGTTCGAGCGCTGGACGTTTTGTCGCTGTCGAACAGCCGGTACTCCGGATGATTGAAAGCGAGGGGTACTGCGGGGAGCTGCGAATGCCTGTTTCAAGCTGTCCAGAGCTTGGGCGGGCGCCTGACTATGGATGCTACCCCTGAAGGCCATCTCCCGCAATCCGAATGCCGACGAGGTCTGTCCGGCCACGCGATCCCCCGTCCCCCAGGAAGCGGCTGTAGCAGCCCGCACCCGCTTCCCTTGCGTCAGCGCATCTGCCGCCCGCGTTCTGCACCAGCACAACCTGGTGTCCTCCGCTTCCATTTTGTTTGCTGCCGCGCACACGTCGGCCGGGAATGCTGACGTCCATTCGATGACCGTCACGCACACCCAGGAGGCTTCATGCGCGTGTTTCTGTGCGAGAAGCCATCCCAGGGCAAGGACATCGCCCGTGTGCTGGGCGCCGGCCAACGCGGCAACGGCTGCTACAGCGGCGCGGGTGTCGTCGTGACCTGGTGCATCGGTCATCTGGTGGAGGCGGTTCCGCCCGAAGGTTACGGCGAGCAATACAAGCGCTGGGCCATCGAGCAACTGCCCATTCTTCCTGAGCGTTGGCGTGTCGAGCCCAAGGCGGCGACCGCAGCGCAATTCAAGGTCGTGCAGCAGCTCGTCGCCAAGGCGGGCGAGCTGGTGATTGCGACCGACGCCGACCGCGAGGGCGAGATGATCGCCCGCGAGATCATCGAGCTATGCGGCTACCGCGGGCCGATTCAGCGTCTGTGGCTGTCGGCGCTCAACGATGCGTCCATCCGCAAGGCACTGGGCGCGCTCAAGCCCTCGGCGGAGACGCTGCCGCTGTATTTCTCCGCACTCGCCCGATCGCGCGCCGACTGGCTGATCGGGATGAACCTGAGCCGCTTGTTCACACTGCTGGGGCGCCAGGCCGGCTACTCCGGCGTGCTGTCGGTGGGCCGCGTGCAGACACCGACGCTGAAGTTGGTCGTGGACCGCGATCGCGAGATCGCGCGATTCGTCTGCGTACCGTTCTGGGCCATCGAGGTTGCGCTTTCGCATGCCGGCCAGTCCTTCGTCGCAAGCTGGACGCCGTCGCGAGGCAGCACCGACGACGCGGGCCGCTGCCTGCAACAGCCGGTGGCGCAGCAGGCCGCCGACCGCATGCGCGCTGCCGGCAGCGCCCAGGTGGTGTCGGTCGAGACGGAGCGCGTGCGCGAAGGTCCGCCGCTGCCGTTCGACCTGGGCACGCTGCAAGAGGTGTGCTCCAAGCAGTTGGGCCTCGACGTGCAGGAAACGCTGGACATTGCCCAGGCGCTGTACGAGACGCACAAGGCGACAACGTATCCGCGCTCGGATTCGGGCTACCTGCCCGAGAGCATGCTGGCCGAGGTGACGACCGTACTCGACAGTCTGGTCAAGACCGACCCCAGCCTGCGGCCGCTGATCGAGCGCCTGGATCGCCAACAGCGCTCGCGTGCGTGGAACGACGGCAAGGTGTCGGCTCACCACGGCATCATCCCGACGCTGGAGCCCGCCAACCTGTCGGCCATGAACGAGAAGGAACTGGCCGTCTACCGGCTGATCCGCGCCCATTACCTCGCGCAGTTCCTCCCGCACCATGAGTTCGACCGGACGGTGGCGCAGTTCTCGTGCGGCAGCCAGTCGCTGGCGGCCGTGGGCAAGCAGATCGCCGTCACTGGCTGGCGCGAGGTGCTGGCGACGCCGGGGCCGGACGATGCCGATGGAGAGGATGCGCAGCGCAGCCAGGTGCTGCCCGCCCTGCATGCGGGCCTCTCCTGCCCGGTCGGAAAGGTGGATCTCAAGGCACTGAAGACCCTGCCGCCCAAGCCCTACACGCAGGGCGAGCTGATCAAGGCAATGAAGACCGTCGCCAAGTTCGTGACCGACCCGCGGCTGAAACAGAAGCTGCGAGATACCACCGGCATCGGCACCGAGGCGACACGCGCCAACATCATCAACGGTCTGATCGGTCGCGGCTACCTGGTCAAGAAAGGTCGTGCCGTCCGCGCTTCCGACGCGGCATTCACGCTCATCGACGTGGTGCCCTCGGCCATCGCCGACCCCGGCACTACGGCGGTGTGGGAGCAGGCGCTCGACATGATCGAGGCCGGCCAGATGGCGCTGGACACCTTCATCGAGAAGCAGTCCGTGTGGGTCGGCCAGCTCGTGCAGCAGTACCGCGGCGCAACGCTCTCGCTCAAGCTGCCGCCGGCGCCGGCCTGCCCGCAGTGCGGCGCACCGATGCAGCAGCGCACGGGCAAGAGCGGCGCGTTCTGGTCCTGCTCGCGCTACCCGGACTGCAAGGGTACGTTGCCGATCGAGTCCCCGACGGGCCGGCGCAGCGCACCGCGCAAGCGGCGCGCTGCCTCCAAGGCGTCCTGATCCTCGCTTTCCCCTGCCGCGCCGGCCCTTCACTGGCGGCGAGGCAAACGTCCCGCACCGCGCGGGACTCCAAAGCGCGCGTCTCCTTCTGCAACGGTGTGCGCGCCCCGTCTGCCCGCCATCGGGCGACGGGGCGAGAAGGTCATTGCTCCCACGAATCGCGCCCGCCGCCATTCCCTTGATCGGTGTGCCTTGCCTCGGTCATGAGGGGCTTCCTGACGCCTTGCCGCCGCGCGAGCCGTGAGGAGGCCCCTTGGGCCGAGGGTATTCCGTGCCGGTGCCCGCCGGCGGAACAACGGGCTCCCTTTGTGTGTGGATGCACGCCAGAGGATTCCGGCCCCAGCCACGAAACGGGCCGGGTGCGATTGCTGACGCAGCGAACGGCTTTGACGACGGCCCGCGCTGACGCAGCCCACAGGTGGTTTTCCTTCCTCTCCAGCCGAAGGCCCGCGTGGCCTTCGGCGCCCTGGTCCTTGCCTTGTCCCGTGACGCGGGCCTGCGCTAAAGCGGGCCGTCCGCGATTCGGTTTTCCCTGCGACGGCAGCCATGCTTCGCGCCCATCCTCACGCCATGCGTTGCTGACAGTCGTCAGCGGCATGCCCTGGCAGTCCCGGTCTTCAAGACTGCAACGCGGTTCGCCGCGTTGACCGATCCAGTCCGCTTCGCATCGCCCACCGCGGACGCTCGCCGGCCTGGCGACGATGCACTTTTCTCAACCACCCGAGGGGAGCCCCATCCCCTGCGGGATGCGTGCTCCCCGACCCACCAAGGAGCACGGCATGTCTGAACCTTCCGCATCTTCCTCTGCAACCGCAGTGCGCAGTGGTGCGCTGGCGCTGGCCTGGACCGGCAAGCGTTTGCCGCTACAGGTGCTGCGCAGCGCGGCCGGCCACTACATCGGCACACAAGACGACGAAGGCCCGGTATCGCGGGAGTCCGTCGAGTATTTCCCGAACCACCTCGCAGCACAGCGCGCCCTGGATACCCATGCCTGGACACAGCGCGCTCACCCCTGATTCCCACCCTTCAAGGAGTTCTCTCATGAATCTGTCTTTACCCGAAGACGTGCTCGATCAGATGGCGCTGGAACAGGCGCACTTCGACGCTGCACCACAGGCCTTCTTCGAGGCCTGGAAGCGCGGCGCGCAGATCGCCGGCCACGAGTGGTTCGGCGACGGCACACGCGAAGGTCTGCAGCGTGCCACCACCAAGTGGGACCTGCGGCCCAACATGCTGATGCTCAACGACGCCCTGGGCGTGCTGAGCAGCGGTCAACGCATGTTCCTGTCCGCGATGGTGAGCTTCTACAACTCCCGCGAGGGCGGCGCGATGCTCAAGCGTTGCGGCTTCGAGGGGCTGTCCGACTTCGGCGGCCTCGATCTGGAACGGCGCAAGGTCATCGCCGACCTCACGCTGAACTACAACGGCTGGTGAGCCGCGCCTGGCAACCCGCCGTCTTTTCATCCCACCCCCACGAGGGACATGCGTCCCCGTTCGGGGCCATGTCCCTCCTTCTTTTCGCAGGAGCGGCCATGTCCCGAATCATGATCTTCCACTGACCTGCACCGCCCGCCACCAGGGCGGCCCGACGCCGCGGCCGGCTGACCGGCTGCCACTTCATCCACTCGCTGGGGTTCAATCCCCGGCAGGGGATTGCCTCGGCCATCCTCTGCTGGAGGAATCCCATGTCCCATTCCAACAATCCCTTCGTCCGCGGCTACGATGGCCTGCCCGTGCAACGGCTGCTGGCGATTTCCTACGACGACGACTGCCCGCTGAGCTATCTGCCGCTGCACGTCTCGCAGTCGCACCTGCCGGACAGCCAGGTCGAGCGCCATGCCTGCGTCTTCTGCGACGACTTCGCGCTGATCACCGAGGGCCAGAACGTGCCGCCCGAGCTGGACGCGCAGTGCCCCAACCACGGCATCGCCCGAAACCTCGTCTACGCCGTCATGGCCGAAGAAGCCGGCCAGCCGCTGCACGTCGGCGATACCTACTCCGAGGAAGCCGCGCGCGAGGTGGTGCGGCGCCTGCGCTTCGAGACCGGCTTCTACAGCCGTGCCTGGGAAATCAGTTCGGCGCACATCACCGAGGAGGCCGGCCGCTATCTGGCCAACCTGGCCGACATCGCCACGCCGAGCGGTTTTCTGTTCATCGCCTTCCGCATTCCCTACAGCCCGGCGGTCGGCGTGAAGCTGATCGCCACGCCCTGGACGGATGCGAACCTGCAGCATGTCGAGGGCATCACCGCCGAAGAACTCCGGCAGGAGCACCGGGCCAAGGGCATGCCGGAGTCCCTCGTGGAAGTGTTGCACCTGGCTGCGCTCGCCGACGTTCGCATGTTGGTGTTCGATGCCGACGCGCCCGTGCTGGACGGGCTGACGCTCTACGACGACGAGTAACCCGCAACCCATTCGAGCCCCCACGTCGGGGCTCTTCTTTTTCGCGGAACGCGGTGCCGGCGCATTGCCGATTCCCAACGGACGGTTGCCGCCATGTGCCGCACGCTGGCCGCATGTTCGCTGGCGTTGCCGGCAGCATGCCCAGGCAGTCGAGACCTTCAAGACTGCGGCGCGGTTCGCCGTGCTGGTTGCTTCGTTCTCCGGGCGCACCCGCGTCCATCCACCTCACCCTCAAGGGACAGACCTCCCTTGCGGGCGGGAGTCCCTTGGTTGCCACAAGGAGTCTCCCCATGGATACCCAAGCCATCCGCGCACAGATGCCGACGCTCGTTGTCGGTCATGTGCCTTCCAACGTCCGTTCGTTCAAGTTCAACATCTTCGACGGCCAGCCCAAAGTTTCGACGCTGGGCTTTCACATCGACCCGAAGCCTTTCGAGGGCAAGGTCATCGCCACCACCGACGAGGCCATCGTCGTCAAGACGGGACGAGCCGAGTTCGCGGTGCTCGATCGAACGCTCGTGACTGAGGTGCCCGACGAGGGCGCCAAGGTGCAGGTCGAACCCTATGTCAGACGCCGCTTCGACGGTCAGCGGGCGGACACGCCCGAGGAGCAGACCGAGTTCACCGCCGACGGCCAGCCCCACACGGTGAAGCGGTTGGTGCTCGGGTCCGCACCGGCGAAGCTGCCGATTCCCGAGCCCCGCTGCCCCGAGTTGCGGGAACTGATCGACCAACTGGAGCAGTTGCCCGCTCCCGACGGTTTCCGGCGTATCACCCACATGCTGGTGGATGCCGGTGCGCGGGACATCACCTGGGTCGATCCGCTGCCCACCGACATCATCCGCACGCCACCGGCCATCGGCTTCACTGTCGACACGACGAAGTTCCAGGGTCGCGTCACCGTGCTGTATGAGCGTGGCCTCGACCTCTACGCGGTGGAGCTGCGCCGCGACGGCGAGCTGGTCGAACGGGTCGATGAGGTGTTCTTCGACACCCTCGGCGAGACGCTGGAACGGTTGATCGACGACGGGAGCTGGAGGCGCATCCGCGTGCAGTGCCTGTCGGGTCGCAAGGCTGTCCGGCACTGACCTCCCAGCAGCTTCCCGCCTTCGCGGCGGGAAGCCTCTCTTCCTGCCTCCCTGGAGATCACACCCATGACTGTTCGATTCAAAGGCACGGAGCTGCGGCCCGTGCTCGCCGAAGCGGTTGCGAATCAGTGCCGCGTCATCCTGGTCAAGGATCACGGCGTGTACTTCCTGGCCGAGCGCGGCGAGCGCCGACCCGATGGTCGCCAGAAGACCATCGCCTATGCCGCCGGCTGCAACCCGGATGTCGATGCGTTCGACGAGTGGTGGGAACTGGCGCCTGCCGAGTTCGGTGGCGACGACTTCGGCGAGTTCTTCGATCCGCAGGAGGGCGTGTTTGCGCGCATCCTGCGCAGCGAGGACGACCTCGACGTGTCCGCCACCGCGACACACCTGTCGCTGCAGGTGGTTCCTTCCACGCCCAGCGGCAACTGACCGCCCATCCCTGGCCCCCGCTCCGGGGGCCTCTTTCTTCCCGGCAATGCGGACAGCCGCGAGTGCCGATTGCCGCTCGCCTGCGCGCCGTCCCGGCGCCACGCTTCCGGCCATGTTCCGCTGACGTCCGTCAGCAACATGCCCAGGCAGCCACGATCTTCAAGGCTGCGACGCGGTTCCGACCGCGTTGATCACCCCAGTTCGCACCGGCATCCATGCGCGAACGGCCATCGGTTCTCGATGGCGATGCCACCAAGCTGTTCCATCAACCCACGCGGGGGTTCCACACCTTCCCCGCCTTGGGTCGGGTGTGTCTCCGCCTCATTGTTCTCAGGAGATTCACCATGACCACTTCCAACGAAAAGTCCTACTTCGATCTGCACATCACCGGCCTCGGGTATCTCAATCGCATCCGCGAAGTGAAGCCCAAGAAAGGCGATGCGTTCCTGGCCTGCGACATCGCAGCCCTGAACGGTCCCAGCGATGACGTCTCGTATGTGCGTTTCGACACGCGCGTATCGGGATCGGAAGCGCAGCACCTGGTGCGCCGCTGCATTCAGGCGGTCGACGCCGAGAAGAAGGTGATGATCGGCTTCCGCCTGGGCGACCTGTGGACCGACACCTTCACCTACTCCAAGGGCAAGCGTGCCGGCGAGCAGGGTGTGAGCCTCAAGGCCCGCCTGCTGTTCGTCAGTTGGATCAAGGTCGACGGCAAGCTCGTCTACAAGGCCGAACCCAAGCCGACCGAGACCGACGAACGCGACCCGGAAGTCCCTGTGACGTCCGACGCGCCCGCTGCGCAGCAAGCCTCGGCACCGGAGCCTTCCGAGCCCGTCGCCGATGCTGCCGACGACGCAGCCGATGCCCCCGCATTGGCCGTTGCCGAGTCGTTCTGATCCGCAAGGCCCCATCCGCGGGGCCTTGTCTTCGCTTCGTCCGCAGGAGACCTTCATGATCACCATCCCCGGCCAACTGGCCATCAAGACCATCCACGGCCGCAACGGCGATTTCAACGTCGGCCGCCTGGCGACCTCGATCGGCGAGTTCGTCGTGAAGAACGCCGAACTCGATCAGTACCGCGAGGGCAAGTACGACGGTGATTTCGTCATCGTCGAGATTCGTCCCTCCACGTACAACGCCAACGGCCGCATGGTCATCGAGATCCGCGCCCATCTGGGCGGGATGACGCTGTCCAACATCGACGCCCTGAGCCGCGACGAAGCCCGCCGGCTGAGTCCGCAGGAAGTCGATCCGATCGACGAGGAAGCGCAGGCGCCCGCGCCGGCATCGCCCCCGGCCAAGCCGAAGGCGAAGCCGCGCAGTCCGCGCGATCCTCTGGTCGATACCACGCCGTTCGGCAGCGAACCGGCTCCCGTGTCCGCTGCGGCCTCGGCCGAGGCAGACGACGCGGCGCTGTTCGGTGCCTTGTGGCCCCTGGGCGAGACCGTGAAGCTCGATGCGACCGTGGATCGTCGTGTGCTGCGTCAGCAGCGCGACCGTCTCGACAAGCTGGGCTACGAGTTCGCTCCGTTGTCCCAGGACTGGCATCTCAACGCTGTCTGATCCATCCGCCGCCTTGCGCGGCATTCCGCCACCCGCCGGGGTTCTCCCCCGACGGGGAGGGCTCCGGCCTATTCTTCAAGGAGACCCTCATGGGCTGGACCTTCGTTCGTCAAACGCGCGATCAGTTGATCCGCGAGTTGGTCGCTCCGCAGGCATCCGAACGCGCTTGCTGCGAAGTCATCGACCACACGCTGGACGGCGACGTTCTGTGGACCGTGGTTCGCGTCACCGCCAGGCAGGCGGGCGTCATGGGCCTCGCGGCCGGTGAATCCGTCTGCTACATCGGCTGCCACCTGCTGGAAAGCTCGGGCGGCGATTGGGGCTACAAGTCCCTCGATGAGTCCGTGCATCCGTACTACTACTCGTGCCCGCTGCGCTATCTCGACATGGCGCCGGTGCAAAGCCCCGAGTGGCGCGAGCGGGTTCACCGCTTCCACGCGGGGCGCGCCGTCTAGCGGCACGCATCTTCCTTCACCCAACCGGGGCGAGCATGGCCCCGCGGGCTGTGGTTGCTCCTTCATTTTCAAGAGGACATCACCATGCCTGCACCTTCTTCCGCGAAACCGCTGTATCGCATCGACGAATGCCCCGACCTCATGGCCGACGGCTGCGTCGGTGACGAGCAGGGCAATCTCGTCTTTCTCTCGATCTGGGCGCGCGACACCGCCGTTCAGGAGTTCCTCGCCCGCCTGACCCTCGGCCGGGATGAACAGGGACTGGATCAGTTCCACGTCATCACCGAGCAGGGCGCATCCATCCCGGTCTTCGTCGGCAACGTCGAGAACCTGGAAAAGCGCATCACCCGCGCCTACCGGCGAACGCTGTTCGGTTCGCTGACGAACGTGTGGCTGTTCGATCGTCGCTGCGTGAAGCCAGACAAGGCCAACGCCAGCGCGCTGGCGCTTCTGCCCAGGGATTCCGCTCACCGGCTCGACCGGCTGTGGACGCTGGTGCAGGACACCTGCCCGCTGCCACTGCTCGACCACTGGCGCGACACCGTGCTGGCGCTGTTGCAGACACGGCGGATGCTGACCGGTCTTCCCTTGGCCCTCGGGCCGCTGGAAGGCCATCGGCTGGCCCTCGATGTCCCGGCGCTGACGAAGGCGTTGGGCGAGCTGATCCGCAACGGCACCCTCGGCGCTACGCAGTACGAACTGGCCGCGAACGCACCGCTTCGGCGTGTGGCGTGAGCCATCCCCACGGGCATGCGCGCCACGCGTGCCCGCCTTCCCTCATCCATCATCAGGAGAAATCCATGGCACTCATGTTTCCGCGCCTGGCGCGCAATTTCATTCGTAACGGCTACTTCCCCACCGACGAACCGACGCTGGAGCGGGCCTTGTCCGCGCTGGCGCCGCCTCCCGGCGCCATGTCCATCCTCGATCCCTGCGCCGGCGAAGGCGTGGCGATCGCCGAAGCCGCCCACGCCCTCGGGCGCGAGCAGGTCCAGGCCTTCGCCGTCGAGTACGACGCCGAGCGTGCCCGCCACGCACGGCAACTGGTCGATCGCTGCATCCACGGTGACCTGATGGACACGCTGATCTCGCGCCAGTCCTTCGGGCTGCTGTGGCTGAACCCGCCGTATGGCGACCTGAGCAAGGACGTGAACGGCAACATCGGCTATCAGGGCCAGGGCCGTGCGCGGTTGGAAAAGCTGTTCTATCAGCGTGCGCTGCCGCTGCTGCAGTACGGCGGCGTGCTGATCTTCATCGTGCCGTCCTACGTGCTCGACGCCGAGCTGGTCGGATGGCTGACGCGCCACTTCGCCGACCTGCGTATCTACCGTGCGGTGGAGACGCAGTTCAAGCAGGTGGTGATCTTCGGTCGCAGGATTCGTCAACGCGACCAGGCATTGGAGTCGGTCAAGGCCGTGCGCGGTCTGCTGCTGCAGATCGGACAGGGTGACGCCGAAGCCGAGGAACTGCCGCTCGAATGGCCGCTCCTGCCGTACACCGTCCCTGCCAGCCCGGCCGAGCCGGAGCACTTCTATCGCGTGACGATGGAGCCCGAGCAGTTCGCCGATGAAGTCGGCCGGCTGCAAGGCCTCTGGCCGGCGCTCGATATGCACCTGGGCGCCGCGCAGCAATCGCTGCGTCCGCCCGCGCGGGCCTTGTCGCACTGGCATCTCGCCCTGGCCCTGGCCGCGGGCGCGATTTCCGGCGTGGTGACGTCCAAGACCGGGCGCGTGCTGGTAGTCAAAGGTGACACCCACAAGGAGAAGACGCTCCAGACGGAATACACCGAGCGCGACGACGGCTCCGTGGCCGAGACGCGCATCCTCACCGACAAGTTCGTGCCGGTCATTCGTGCATGGGACTTGACGCTGGGCTCGCCCACGTGGGGCGAAGTGCTGACCATCCGCTGATCGCTGTTCCCTGACGGTTCGCCGTCGCTTTCATCCACCCACCGGGGTCACGTTGCCCCGATGGGGGTGCCGTGGCCCCTTCTTCCAGAAGGAGAAACCACCATGGCACTCGCAGTCCTCAACCTCGCGTCACAAGCACGCTTTTCGCCCGGGCAGGTGGTCATGACCGCCGGCGTCGACGAGCTGGTCCGACAGGGCCGGCTCAACCCCACGCCGTACCTGCGCCGCCATCTTCATGGCGAATGGGGCGACCTGAGCGACAGCGATTGGCGGCAGAACGACGCCGCGCTGAAGTCCGGCGAGGATCGTCTGTTCTCGTCCTACCAGGTCACGCGCGACCTGAAGCTCTGGATCATCACCGAATGGGATCGCAGCGTCACCACACTGCTGCTGCCCAGCGAATACTGATCCGCATCCAGCGGCACCTACGGTTTTCTTTGCCGCGTCTTTTTTCCCACCCAGGGGCATGTCACCGCCCCATGGGGGAGGTGCATGCCCCATTGCTTTGGAGCATCACCATGTCCCTCGATCTCGAAACCGTTCCCGAAACCGAAGTGCAGGGCGACCTGCTCGAAACGGCCGCTTCACCCCTCACGCTCAGCCTGCAGGACTTCGTATCGGAGTTCGGCGACGAGCTGCTCGATTCGCTCAACCGCGCCAATCCTCCGGTCTACACCGGCCAGGTGCGGGTGCATCGGCAAATGATCCTCGCCGCACTCAAGCGCAAGCTGTTCCCGGCGCAAGCCGATGTGGTCCACGCCGTCACCGAGCTGTTGGTCGACCGCGGCGAACGCGCCGCGATCGTCAATGGCGAGATGGGCTGCGGCAAGACGACCGTCGGCATCGCTACGGCCGCCGTGCTCAACGCCGAAGGCTACCGCCGCACCCTGGTGCTCTCGCCACCCCACTTGGTCTACAAGTGGCGGCGCGAGATCCAGGAGACGGTGGCCGGTGCCAAGGTCTGGGTGCTCAATGGCCCGGACACGCTGGTCAAGCTGCTGAAACTGCGCGAGCAGTTGGGCGTGCCGGCCCAGGGCCAGGAGTTCTTCGTCCTGGGCCGCGTACGGATGCGGATGGGGTTCCACTGGAAACCTGTCTTCGTTCGCCGGCGCACGCCTCACGGCGACGTGGGGGCCTGCCCGGATTGCGGGCATGTCATCACCGACCTCGACGGCGAGCCGATCAACCCAGTCGAACTCGAAGCCGAGGAGTCCCGCCGCAAGTGCAGCCACTGCCGTGCACCGCTGTGGTCGTTGATCCGTCCGAGGGGCTTGTCCGCGAGCGACCAGTCCTCCGCTGTCCTCAAAGCCTTGAAGCGCATCCCAACCATCGGGGAAGTCACCGCGCAGAAGCTGATGCAGAAGTTCGGTGACGCCTTCCTCGCGTCGATGCTCGGGGACAACATCCACGAGTTCATCAACCTGATGGATGGCAACGGCGAGCTGGTCTTCTCGGATCGGCAAGCCCATCGCATGGAACGTGCGATGGCCAACATGGAGTTCGGCTTCGGCGAGGGCGGCTACCAGCCGTCCGAGTTCATCAAGAGGCAGCTTCCCCAAGGCACGTTCGACCTGCTCATCGCCGACGAGGCGCACGAGTACAAGAACGGCGGCTCCGCTCAGGGCCAGGCCATGGGGGTGTTGGCGGCCAAGGCGCGCAAGACGCTGCTGCTCACCGGCACACTGATGGGCGGCTACGGCGACGACCTGTTCCACCTGCTGTTCCGAGCCCTGCCGGGGCGGATGATCGAAGACGGCTACCGGCCGACGAAGAGCGGCAGCATGACGTCGGCCGCGATGGCGTTCATGCGCGATCACGGGGTGCTCAAGGACATCTATTCCGAGAGCACCGGCACGGCGCACAAGACAGCCAAGGGCACCAAGGTATCGGTGCGCACGGTCAAGGCGCCGGGTTTCGGTCCCAAGGGCGTGCTGCGTTGCGTCCTGCCGTTCACGGTCTTCCTCAAGCTGAAGGACATAGGTGGCAACGTGCTGCCGCCCTACGACGAGGAGTTCCGCGAAGTCGCGATGGACACGGCGCAAGCCGCGGCCTACCGCGATCTGGCGGGTCGCCTGACCCAGGAGCTGAAGCAGGCCCTGGCGAAGCGCGACACGACGCTGCTCGGTGTAGTCCTCAACGTGCTGCTGGCCTGGCCGGACTGCTGCTTCCGGTCGGAAACGGTGGTGCATCCGCGCACGCGCAACACCTTGGCGTTCGTGCCGGCTCAGTTCAACGAGCTGGAGGTGATGCCCAAGGAACGCGAGCTGATCGAGATCTGCAAGCAGGAGAAGGCAGAAGGTCGCAAGACCCTGGTCTATTCGGTCTACACCGGCACGCGCGACACCACGTCGCGTTTGAAGGTGCTGCTGGAGCAGGAAGGCTTCAAGGTGGCGGTACTGCGCGCGAGCGTGGATGCCTCCCGCCGCGAGGACTGGATCGCCGAGCAGTTGGACCGTGGCATCGACGTGCTCATCACCAATCCCGAGCTGGTGAAAACCGGCCTGGACCTGCTGGAGTTCCCGACCATCGTGTTCCTCCAGTCGGGCTACAACGTGTATTCGTTGCAGCAGGCTGCCCGGCGCTCCTGGCGCATCGGCCAGAAGCAGCCGGTGCGCGTGATCTACCTGGGCTACGCCAACTCCTCGCAGATGACCTGCCTGGGGTTGATGGCCCGGAAGATCACGGTGTCGCAGAGCACGTCGGGCGACGTGCCCGAGTCCGGACTCGATGTCCTGAACCAGGACGGCGACTCGGTAGAGGTGGCGCTGGCACGGCAGCTTGTCACGGTCTGATCCATGTGCTCATGCCGGCGGCCCCTCGGGGTCGCCGGCTTCTTTCCACGGCCCTTCGGGGCCGTTTTTCTTGGGCGTATGACAGTCCATGGCGCCGCCCCGCCAAGTATTCGGGCGGGCGTCAGTGCGTTTTGTTTGCTGCCCGTCGGCCAAGCGGCGGCGATGGTGAGCGCTCCGTGTTCCAGGGAAGCGCCCTCCATGCAACCATCCATCCGCGCTGTTCACCGCCTGGCCCTCGCCGCTGGCTTGCTGTCCGGCAGCCTGTTGGCCGCCGGCTGCGCCACGACCGCCGCGCCGTCTGCGGCAGCGGTGCCGGCCGCATCGCCAACCGCCGTCGCGCCGGAGCCGGGTTTCGTTCCCGTGGCCCGCTACGGACGCTACACCCTGGTCGAGCTGGTGCCGGAACCTGCGCAGCGCGATCTCTTGCAGCAGGCGGTGGAGGTCTCTATTCCGCCCATGCTCGATGCCAGCGTGGGCGATGCCATGCGCCACGTGTTGCTGCGCTCCGGCTACCGGCTCTGCGATGCGGCCGAGGCCGCCACGCTCTACGCGCTGCCGCTGCCCGCCGCACACCTGCGCCTGGGTCCGCTGATGCTGCGCGATGCCTTGCTGACCCTTGCCGGCCCCGCCTGGGAGCTGTCGGTCGATGACGTGACCCGCCAGGTCTGCTTCAGCCGGCACGGTGCTCCCGCCTTCCTTTCCGCCAACCCGCCCGGCACCGCCACGTCCGTGCCGGACGCAGACCGGCCCGAGGAGATGCAGCCATGACCCTTCCCCAAGCGCCATCCGAGCGCGATTCCCGCACGCGCTGGCTCAAGATCGCCGCGGCCTTCTGGCTGCTGCTCATCAGTGCCGTGGCACTCATCAACAGCGTCGGCCTGTCGCGGCTCGCCGAACAGACCCAGAGCAGCGCACAGGATGCGCAGGTCAATGCGCTGGGCCTGCGCGTGGCCGATCTCGAACGACAGGTCGATGCGGACAAGCGCCGGCCGGCGCCGATCAGCCAGGCCGAATTCGCCAACGCGCGGCAGGCGCTGGACGAACGGATGACGCGCCTCGAAGAGGCCGATGAGGCGAGGGCCCTGGCCATCGACCTGCAGACGCTGCAAGCGCGCGTGAACGGAATCGAAACCCGCCTGGAGAAGACCAGGCAGGTGGCATCCGCCTCTCGCCCGCGCGCTCCGGTTGCGACGAAGCCCAAGGTGCCGGAGCCGCCGTTCCGGGTGCTCGGCATGGAGCTGCGTGGAGGCGAGCGCTTTCTGTCGATCACCTCCACCGCCGCGGGCTCGCTCGCGGGCGCCCGGCTGCTGCGCGAGGGCGATGCCGAGGGCGGCTGGCAACTGCAGTCGATCGAGGCGCAGGCGGGCGTGTTCCAGGTGAACGGCCAGACCCAGCGCGTTGCGGTGCCGTAGGAGGTCGCCATGAACCTGCGGCCGTTGCTCGCTGCCGTCGTCCTGTTCGCCGCTTTCGCCGCTTTCGGCGCATCCGCCCAGCCGGCCCCGGTGACGAACTCGCGCATGGTGCCCGCCCAGGTGCAGCCGGGCACTGATGCCGCGCTCGACGAGAGGCAGGCGCGGGAATGGGGGCTTCAGCCCGAGGAGTGGGCGCGTTACCGGCAACTGATGCAGGGGCCGCTCGGGGTCTATTCGCCCCAGCTCGATCCGCTCACGGCGCTGGGCATCGAGGCCCGCAGCGAGGAGGAGCGCAGGCGCTACGCGGAGTTGCAGGTGCAGGCCGAGGCCCAGCGCGTCGGCAAGACGCTGGCCTACCAGCGGGCCTACGACGCGGCGTGGCAGCGCCTGTTTCCCGGCCAGCCGCGCGTGAGCCTGCCCGGCGCCAAGGCGCAGGGTGCCGGCAACACCGGCTCCGGGCGCCTGGCGGTCTTCGTCAAGGCCGACTGCGCACCGTGCGCGCAGCGCGTGCAGCAGTTGCAGGCGGCCGGCACGGCCTTCGACCTCTACATGGTCGGCAGCCGTCAGGACGACGCGCGCATCCGGCAGTGGGCCACCCAGGCGGGCATCGACCCGGCCAGGGTGCGCGCCCGCACCATCACGCTCAACCACGATGCGGGGCGCTGGCTGTCGCTCGGCCTCCCCGGCGATCTGCCGGCCGTGGTGCGCGAGGTGAACGGCCAATGGCAGCGGCAATAGGTACTCCGGGCCGGGAGCGTCGGCCATCCCGCGTCGCCATCCGCTGTACCGGCGCCGTGCTGCTGCTCGCCACCGGCGGCTGGGCGTTGGCCGCCCTGGCGCGGGAAGTGCCGCCGCCGGCCTATCAACTGGCGGCGCATCGTGCAGACGTGCCGGCGGCGGTGCTGTACGCGGTGGCCTTGCAGGAGAGCGGCGCCATGCTGCGCGGGCGCCTGATCCCCTGGCCGTGGTCGCTCAACGTCGCCGGCACGCCGCAGCGCTATGCCACCCGCGCCGAGGCCTGCGCGGGGCTGCACCGTGCGCTCGCCCACACGCCGGCCAATCGCATCGACGCCGGTCTCGGCCAGGTCAATCTCGGCTACCACGCGCATCGCTACACGCAGCCCTGCGAGCTGCTGGACCCGTACCGCAATCTCGCCGTCGCCGCGGAAATCCTGCGCGAACAGCACACGCCGGGCGAGGACTGGCTGCTTGCCATCGGCCGCTACCACCGGCCCGCCGGCGGGGCACCCGCAGCGCGCTACCGGCGCAGTGTGCATCGGCACCTGACCCGCGTGATCGACCCCGGCGTTCCCGTTCCAACCCTTCAGGTCACCACGCCATGAACCACATCGTCCTCATCGGCGCCATCGCGCTGCTGCCCACGACCACGGTCTTCGCCCAGATCGCCTCCGCGCCGCTGATCGTCGTCGAAGACCGCGGCGGCGACTCCGCGCTGCCGTACTACCAGTCGCTGAATCCTCAGCCGGACCAGGCCACGCCGCCGGCCCCGATGCCAGCCCCGCGCGTGGGCAACGCGGCCGACGCCGAAGCCGCCATGCTGCCGGTGCGCTCGACGCAACTGTCGCCGGGCGAGGTGCAGCGCCGCGTCATCCGGGCGCCGGGCCTGACGGCGCTGTTCCTGGTCGGCGACGACGAGCGGTCGCGTGCCTGGCTGCGGCAGCGGCAGGCGGCGCTGCGCGAGCTGCAGGCCGTGGGCCTGGTGGTCAACGTGGAGTCGATGGCCGCGCTGACGGCGCTGCGCAGGCTGGCTCCTGGCCTGACCCTCTCGCCGGTCTCCGGCGACGACCTGGCCCAGCGCCTGGGCCTGCGCCACTACCCGGTGCTCATCACGTCCACCGGCGTCGAGCAGTAGGTGCGCAAATGGCCCAACCGCATGCGGTCGAGGTGCTGCTGCGGCCAGCGGTGGAGCTTTATACCGTGGCGGTCTGCACCGGCGCCGCGATTCTGTGCCTGGTGGCACCGTGGTCGCTCGCGCTGAACCCGCTGCTCGGCCTGGGCTCGGCGCTGGCCTTCCTGACCTTCGGCGCGATTCGCCTGCGCGATGCCTGGGCGATCCTGCGCCATCGCCGCAACATCCGCCGCCTGCCGCGCTACGTGATGACCAGCCGCGACGTGCCGGTGAGTCAGCAACGCTTGTTCGTCGGCCGGGGCTTTCGCTGGGAGCAGCGGCACACGCACCGGCTGATGCAGACCTACCGGCCGGAGTTCCGCCGCTACGTCGAGCCGACGGCGATCTACCGGGCCGCTCGCCGGCTGGAGGAGCGGCTAGAGTTCGCGCCGTTTCCCGTCTCGACGCTGGCGCGCGCGCTGGCCTGGGACAGCCCGCTCAACCCGGCGCGGCCGCTGCCGCCGGTCGGCGGACTGCCGCGCCTGCATGGCATCGAGCCGCACGAGGTCGACGTCACCCTGCCGCTGGGCGAGCGCGTCGGCCATACCCTGGTGCTGGGTACCACGCGCGTTGGCAAGACGCGGCTGGCCGAGCTGTTCATCACCCAGGACATCCGCCGCAAGGTCCGCGGCGAGCACGAGGTGGTGATCGTCTTCGACCCCAAGGGCGATGCCGACCTGTTGAAGCGCATGTACGTCGAGGCCAAGCGCGCCGGGCGCGAAGGCGAGTTCTACGTCTTCCATCTGGGCTGGCCGGACATCTCGGCGCGCTACAACGCCGTGGGCCGGTTCGGGCGGATCTCCGAGGTGGCCACGCGCATCGCCGGACAGCTCTCGGGCGAAGGCAACAGCGCCGCGTTCCGCGAATTCGCCTGGCGCTTCGTCAACATCATCGCGCGCGCCCTTGTCGAGTTGGGGCAGCGGCCGGACTACCTGCTGATCCAGCGCCATGTCATCAACATCGACGCGCTGTTCATCGAGTACGCCCAGCACTACTTCGCCAGGAACGAGCCGAAGGCCTGGGAGGTCATCGTCCAGCTCGAAGCGAAGCTGAACGACAAGAACATCCCGCGCAACATGATCGGGCGCGAGAAGCGCGTGGTGGCCCTCGAACAGTACCTGTCCCAGGTGCGCATCTATGACCCGGTGCTCGACGGCCTGCGCAGCGCCGTGCGCTACGACCGGACGTACTTCGACAAGATCGTCGCTTCGCTGCTGCCGCTGCTGGAGAAGCTCACCACCGGCAAGATCGCGCAACTGCTCGCACCGAACTATTCCGACCTGTCCGACCCGCGGCCGATCTTCGACTGGATGCAGGTCATCCGCAAACGCGCGGTAGTCTACGTGGGGCTGGATGCACTGTCCGACGCCGAAGTCGCAGCGGCGGTGGGCAACTCGATGTTCAGCGATCTGGTCTCGGTCGCCGGCCACATCTACAAGTTCGGCATCGACGATGGGCTGCCCGGCGCCGCGGCGGGCACAAAGATTCCGATCAACGTCCACGCCGACGAATTCAATGAACTCATGGGCGACGAGTTCATCCCGATGGTCAACAAGGGCGGCGGTGCCGGCGTGCAGGTGACGGCCTACACGCAGACCTTGAGCGACATCGAGGCCCGCATTGGCAACCGAGCCAAGGCCGGTCAGGTGGTCGGCAACTTCAACAACCTGTTCATGCTGCGCGTGCGCGAGACCGCCACCGCCGAGCTGCTGACGCGGCAACTGCCCAAGGTCGAGGTCTATGCCACGGCACTGATGAGCGGCGCCACCGACAGCTCCGACCCGCACGGCAATACCGCGTTCACGTCCAACACCCAGGACCGCATCAGCACGACCAGCGTGCCATTGATCGAGCCCGCGCATGTGGTGGCGCTGCCCAAGGGGCAATGCTTCGCGCTGATCGAGGGCGGCAACCTCTGGAAAGTCCGCATGCCGCTGCCGGCACCCGATCCCGACGAAGCCATGCCGAAGGATCTGCAGGAGCTGGCCGGCTACATGCGGCAGCACTACGTCGAGGCAGGAGACTGGTGGGAGAACCAGGGCATCCCCGGCCTGCAGGACAAGGCGCTGCCCGACGACCTGCTGGACGACTTCAAGCAGATGGCCGCCGCTGAAGAGGCCGAAGCATGAGCGACCCGGCCGTCGCGGCCCAACGCCAGCAGCAACGACAGCAAGGCCTGATCGCCGGCCTGGTCACGCTGCCGTTCCGCTTCTTCGGCGTGCTCTGCGGCGCGCTGCTGCTGTGCATCCTGATCGAGTGCGTCGGCATGCACTTCTTCTGGCCCGATCAGGGCTGGCGCCACGCGCAGGGCATGCTGCACTATGAGCTGGATCAGCTCTCCACGCATTTCACGCGCAGCGCACTCGTGCAGGAGCCGGGGCGCACGGCGCACCGGCTGGTCGAGCAGGGCTACGACTGGCTGTTCGTGAAAAGCGGTCTGCTGGACTGGATACGCGACGCCTCGACGCAGGCCAGCGCCGGCAGCCATCGCCCGACCAAGGATTTCCGCTACTACATCGGCTTGGTCTACGTGAACGTGGAGAGCTACCTGATCGCGGCGGCCTACACGACGCTGGTCTTTCTCGTGCGGCTGCTGGTGCTGTGCCTGACCCTGCCACTGTTCCTGATGGCCGCCTTCGTCGGGCTGGTGGACGGCCTGGTGCGCCGGGACATCCGCCGCTTCGGCGCGGGACGCGAGTCGGGGTTCATCTATCACCGCGCCAGGGCCAGCCTGATCCCGCTGGCCGTACTGCCGTGGGTGACTTACCTGGCACTGCCGGTCAGCGTGAACCCGTTGCTGATCCTGCTGCCCAGCGCCGCATTGCTCGGCGTGGCGGTGTGCATTGCGGCGGCAACGTTCAAGAAGTACCTGTAGCTGCAGCCCTGCGCCAGGTCAGATAAACGATGCCATAGTTTCGGTGCTCTGCTTCGTCAAGAACGTCAGCATTGGCGCGAACAAACACGTTTCAAGCAATCTTCTTCTGCCTGTCTCGCAGAGACGCGGCCCAGTCCTTCAAAGCCTGGATGTCCTGAAAGAGATCAGTAGGTGGTGGCGGCGCGGCATTCCTACCGCTGGACGGATCGTGTGCGTCAACAATGTCGCAGCACTTCTTGAATCCGGCGGCGAAAGCATCGCAGTCAGCCTCGTTGAGCGCACTGACCTTCTTCAGGTCCTTGGCGTTGATGTAGTCCCTGTGGCGTTGAATAACGCGGACGAAAGCGATGTCCTCCAGGCCGCGCTCCCATGTGGCGCGCAGCGAGTTGTAGAGCTTTGCCACCTCGACCGCGTACTCGTCTTCCTGGTTGTTGTCATGCAGCAGCTTTGCCGCACGCGCCGCCTTCTCCAGCTTGTCGATGCGATCTTCGACGCTCTGGGCCTTCCAGGGCAGGCCGTCGGCCACCATACCGGCTCCCGCGGCGCCACGACTGAGCGTCGTGAGCCGCACGGCCTGCCCGGTCTTCGTCGCGTGGTCATTCAGATCGTTCACGAACACCAGATCATGCGTGAAGACGATGACCTGGCGGTTCTCCGCTTCTTCCACGAGACGCTTGGCCACCTGCCCGCGCCAGCGATGGTCCAATGAGGACACCGGGTCATCGAAGACCAGAGCAGAGCGGTGCATCGCGGTGGCAAGCTCGGTCATGAAGGCGGCCAGCGCCACGCAGGTCTTTTCCCCTTCGCTCAGGATTTCGTGGACCTTGGCATCCGGCTTGGCGAAGAGGCGCACCTGATACTGCGGTGAGCCGTACTTGCCGCCGGAGCGCACGATTTCGACGCGAACCTTCGAGGCCGCAAGCCTGACAATCTCTTCCTGAAATCTGTCGCGCAGCCGAGGCGTAATCACGGTGTCGGCAATGTCGTTGCCCATCTTGGTGATGGTGTTCGTCGCCGTGTCGCCCGCACACTCGGTCAGAAACTGGATTGTCTTCAGCCGCTGGATTTCGTCAGTAACGACCGGCAGCATGCCGGCGAGCAGCGCCCGGTCGCTCAGCTCGGCGAAATCGGCTTCGAGCTTCTTGCGTTCATCCGCGTCAGCGGACTTGCGCAGCTCGGCGGCGTAGTTGCGGATCGTGGTCTGAAGCTGGCCGAGATCAGGCAGCGGCGACAGTGGAACGGGCGGGAGCTGTACCTCGCCGTTTCCGCCCAGGGCTTTGAGCAGAACGTGGCGCCGCAGCCGGGCTGCGGCGATGAAGCGGCGCGTCTGCTGCTGCAGCACCTCATTCTGGAGGCCCAGCTCGTCAAGACTGGCCTTCACCGCCCGCGTGCCGATTGCCCCGGCAGCTATGGTCTGCCGTGCGGTCTGAGCTGCCTTCTCTGCCTCGCGTGCCAGCTGTTCCGTGTCCTTCTGGATGAAATCCTCGAAGCGTGCCATCCGTGCACGTGCCTCAGCTTCCAATGGCTGCTGGCAAAGCATGCAATGCGCGTCTTCGGCCGACGGCGGGAACGGCTGTCCGGGGTATGCGATTTCCGTCGAGTAGCGCCGCGCGGAATCCCAAAGCACCCGCCATGCCTCGCCGCCGACCCCGGCAAGGGGTTCGCCCGTGAAGGCCTTCTCCGCGGCAAGACGTGCAGCACCCCGTTTCGACCGTGCGTCCCTGGCGAGGGCAGCGGCTGCCAGCAGCTCCTCATCGGTGGTTCTGGCTGCAACGCTGTTCACCACGGTAATCAGCCGCATGACGTTGTCGGCTTTGACGGTCTGTTCCGCCGCTGCCTTGGTCGGATTCTTCGACAGGTCTTCCCGCAGACGCTCAAGACGGGCGCTTTCGTCTGCCGAGAGTGCCGCCAGGGCTTCGATCTTCTTTGCGTCTGTGTTGGCGTTCAGCGCGGCAAGCGCCTTCCCCACGGCCGTGGCGGCCTTCCAGGTCGGCGCCGCAAAGATCGGATTGCGGGCCTTCTCAAGCTGCTTCTGTTCAGCTGCGAGGGCATCCTTCACCGCCTGACAGGCTGCAGCAAGCTCATCCGGCACGTCCAGACCAAAGGGCCGGAATGCAACTTCGTTCTTCTCGCGGATATGCACTGAGGCGCAGTCGCTATCGAACACGCTCACTGCAGACAGCGTTGCATGCGGATTTGCTCCGTTCTGCCACTGCTCGACCGGCTGCGGCACACCGCCGACCCCGTACGCGATGTTCGCGCCGACGCGCTTCGGGGGCTGATCGGCATACACATTGGGTTCGATTTTTCCGGCATGCCTTGCACGACATGCGCGCTTCAGGATCCGTGCGTAGCCGGACTTGCCCGCACCGTTGTCGCCGTAGATGATCGTGATTCCATTCGGCTCGAAGCTGAGGGTCTGGCCGGCGGCAAGGTTGTTCACGCCGGTCACGTCGGCGATCGACAGAAGCGATACCGCGGCGGTCTGACCGGGGTTGGCCGGAAGGTGGGCCTTCTCCAGCGGTACCGCTTTCAGCGCGCCTACGGGTGGACCTTTGCCCTGTTTGCAAAGGTCCACGAGTTCGCCGATATCGGCGTCCGTCAGACGGCCGTTTGCGATGATGCGGCGCAGGGCGTCACGCTGCCAGAGTGGACGATCCTTTGACCAGTCCAGAATCGTCTCCAGGACGGTCTTTTGCGGTGCGGCGGGTTTCTGCATTTCTTGTTCCTCCGTCGCGCTCCAGGATGATGGCAAAGCGCCGCTCGGTGTCCGAATCGAACTTCTCGGCGGGGCGCTTCAAGAACTTGTGACCGCCAATCTTGGGCGCTCAGGGTTCGCTCACAACCACGCCTTCGAGACGCCCCTTGTCGAGAATATCCAGCAACACCACACTCTGCTTTTCTGTCGGGAGCTTGGAGGGAATCTGCATGGCAACCCTAAGCACGCCGTCTTCCTTTGGCGTGAGCAGATCCTTCTCAAGCAGCGACTGATGGATGCGAGCCCATTCCGCAGCGGGAACAGCCAGCACTTTTTGCTGCGCCTCGATGCCGTTGTCGATCCTCTGCGTCTGCTTCGCAGTCTTCACGATCGCTGCCTGATCATCCTGCGGAACAAGTCGATCGTAGAACTCGGGCGGGAGAAGATTGGCAATGGCGTCGGTACGAGCCTGTATCCTCGTCCAGCACGCCTCCTTCTTGCACCACTCGGAAATGTTGGAAATGCCTTGCGGTGGTCTGATGATGTCGTCGTTCACGACCCCCGACACGACAGCGATGGCACTTTCGAGCACTGGGTCGACCTTCTGTGCGTTCCAGATGCCCAGAAAGTCGATGCTCTCCTTCCTGCGCTTCGTGATGTCACCGAGTACCGCCAGCGTGTAGGCCACGATGTTTGCTCGGTACCCGCCGTTGTACCAAGGCTGCGCAGAAACGATGCGCTCCGTGGCGCGGAAGATCAGACCACGTGCGACAGCCCTCTTGAAGTAGAACTCGTTGAACGCGTCGGATGATTTCTCCCACTCGCTGCCGATTCGGGCGGCGTAGCGCGCAAAGTTCTTCTGGGAGCCAAGATTCACCCACCTGGGGTGGTCATCCCAGACATTCTCGAACTTCGCGAGGTCCGTCTTCGTGAACATCTGTGGCTTGGGATGCTCCGCCTTGAAGCGACGCTGCTCCGCGGGTGTGAGCTTCGACTGTGCATCGGCATACTGGCCGCGTGCGCGCTCATAGAACCACTTCGTCTCGCGCTGGGCGCCCTTCTGCGCGGGTGCCCAGATCCGTCGGGAAAACCCTTCCATCCGCACATGGAACGGGTGGTTCGAGAAGAAGTCGGCGGCATTCACCCGATTCTGGGTGTTCGCATACTCCGATATCCTTGGAACGACCGTTTCGCTCTGCAGGCTGTCGATGACGGACAGCTTCAACTGGACGAATATCTGGGAAAGATCGGCCTTGTCCCGCTTCCGTGTGTGGAACAGCGATGCTGTGGTCTGGCCACCATTGACGATCTGGAGATCGACAACCCTCGTGATCGCCAGACCGGAATCCGTCATCCCTGTCTCGACACTCTGTGCAGTAGCCGTGATCCCGTTGTTGTAGGCAAAGAACATCCCAGGTTCGTTCAGGATCGTCGCCCTTATTCCCTGGTTCACATTGCCGCGCGCCTGCAGGAACGTACGGACGTTCTGCTCAAGCAAACGCGCTCCGAATCTTTCGTACAGGGTCGCCAGCACCTCGGCAGGCATGACCATGAGATAGGATTGATAGGCATCGGTCCCAAGGTGTGCGGGAAGGCAGGCGATGCCCTTGCCGAACATCTGCTCGAAGTCGAGGTCGAGTGGCTCCTTGTGGCTGCGGGAGCTTCTCTGACGATGAAGTCGTGAGATGTCCCAGATGTGGTGTGCAGCCGGAACACCTGCCACTTCCGTATCGGGAAGGGCCTGAATTTTCTCGCTGAGCGTGCGCTCGGAGAAGAGAACCAGGTTGACCTGCCGAATGACGTCCTTGCGATCCGCAATCTGCCTGGCAAGGCCGTACTCCGGCGATGTGACCTCCAGTTCGCCGGCCAGGCCCTTGTTGGCACTGGCCTCGAAGAAGTTGGCAACACGCTTGAATGCCGCGGCCACTTCCGTTCTGGTGAGCGATGCCAGCTCGTTTCGGGAGTCGAAGTCCGCGATGAAGAGGTCCAGAACTCCTTCGTCATTGAACCAGTAGCCGTCCACGCGCATGCCACGCTGCGCCCGGAAATGGCAGAGTTCGAAGCCTTCCGTGAAGCCTGTCTCGACAAGGTCGTTCGCGATGGCCTCCATGAATTCGGAGAGCTGGAAGCTGCCATTGGCTTCGGCGCCCGCCAACAGTTCCTGTCGGAAGTCGTGGAAAAACTCTTCGTCGGTTTGCTCCATCAATCCCCCCCGAAGATGGCTGCTTCGTCGCACTCGAAGGGAGCAATCGTTTCCAGCCTGATGTCGTAGGCCACGTTGGCAATCCCTGTCGGCAGTTGCGACCGCATGAGACGCGGAAAACCGTCACCGACACGATAGCTGCGCACGTCGCTGACGACAAAGCGAGGCTCATCGTAGTCAGGGAGCGGGGCATAGCCGTGCGCAACCAGCTTCCTGTCAAAGGCCTCGACGGCGTCCGCCTCACCGAGCCGCGCTTGGAATGCAGAGACGATCTCGTTGAGAGAGCGGGCTCCTGCCGCGTCGGCCAAGCTGCTCAGCCGGTACACGCGCAGGAACAGCGCATCGTTCAGGGATTCAAGCTGGTCTTCCGATGAAATGCGGACGCTGCTCCGCTCTGCGCCCGAGAGCGATTTGACCTCGACGGCTGTGTTGCCAAAGATGAAATCCTGATGTGATCGTTCCGGACCGAGCCAGGCCTCGACGGCGTCACTGCTCGACATCTGCCGATCGATCAGTTCCGTCAGAAAGACGATTTCGGCAAAGAGACCGCGGACTTCCTCGATGGACAGGTGCTGGCTCCGGCCTGACAGGAAGGTCTTCCAACGGCGGATGTGTGCCAGAGAGACCGCGAGAGAACTCGCCGAGTCGGTGGCGTGCTCCAGCGAGGATGCAAGGGTGCGGCACAGTCCTTCGAAGAGATCGCGGTCGACCTGCCTTTCAAGGGCGAGGACCAAGTGCTGCTGCCCCTGATCTCCGGCACGAAGATCGACATCGATGCCGTTCACCGTGACCGCGTTCTTCCGGTACTGGGCTGCGTGGTCGCCCTGAAGCTCCACGATGAACAGGCAGGCGCCACTGGCATCGCGTCCCCAGAAACAGGGCACGGCCGTTCCCACCGCAACCTGGCGGACATTGAAGTCCGCTCCCGGAACGGCGATGTCATCCCACGGAGAGGACTCAGGCATCGTAGTCTTCCTCCTCGTCAGGATCGTCGGCGTAACCTTGCATCTGCTGGAGCCAGACCTTGTTCACGACGACATTGATGGTCGTCGAATAGTCCCCGTAGGGAAAACTGACGCCGAAGGCGGCGATCGGTCCCGTCACGGCCTCGCCCTTGGGCTCCAGGCTGTGAATCATGAGGAGCGGCTTGTTCCGGACCATACGGTAATGGGTGTCGGATACCGCTCCTGAGCCATCTTCGCCGCCAGCCAGCTTCCTGGCCTCATTGCGTTGTGCGTCGCTGAGCCCGAGCTTCTCGTCTCCACGCGAGGCAACCCTGTCCTTGTTCAGGCGCCACGAAGTGCCGTTCGGCTGATCCTTCCCGACGACGCGCACCTGATTCCTCAGGGTGAACGGGTTTTCACCGCCTGAGCCACCCGAAGGGGAAATCAGCAGAACATCGGCCAGCGGGCGCTTCGTCGCAATCCGTTCGAGATAGCTCACCACGTCCGACTTCTGTCCGGCAAAGGTCGAATGGCATTCGAACCGGGTGAGGAAGTCGTCGATCACCTCGACGGGCACGTCCCTGAAGATGACGCCCTTTTCGGTGGACTCCTCCGGTCGTCCGCCGAATCCACTCCGCCAGTGATCGGCGATCAGCGCAAGGTTCCTGGCATTCACGTCGGGGTCGGTGGAGACTATGTAGCTCTCCCGCAGTCGCCCACTGAAACTCTGCTCGACCGTGACCTCCTGGCCCGATCGCATCTTGTTCGCCGCCGTGATCAGCAGGCTGTCCGGATGCGAGCGGACGTACAGGCCAAAATCCTTCGGGCTGAGGCGATCGCGCCGCATGCGCTTGACCTGCTGTACAAGCTCTTCGGCGGCATCGGCGATGTGGGAGTACCAGTTGATTGAGTCGCGCGAGAGATGGACGCGGCAGAGGTCCTCGAAGCCCGGCCGGTAGCCGAACCAGCGGCCCATCTGCATGAGGGTGTCGTACATCTTCGTGTTGCGGTACATGTAGCTGACGGTCAACCCCTCGATGGTCAGGCCTCGGGAGAGGCTCAGACCACCGACCGCGACCGCGGTCAACCCGACTTCTTCCTTCGCGTAGCGGGCGTAGTCGAGCACTTCGTCACTCTTGCTGTTGATGACATAGAGGTGGAGATGCTCGAAGACGCCGCTGAGGGCAGCCTTCACCTCCGCCCAAGTAAACCCAGCATCGGCATACTCAGCATCGAAGGCGTGCTTCAGGCCCTGCATGTACGCGTTTCTTGCGGAAACCTCTTCCGGCATCGCGTAGTTGGCGAGAACCGCTTCCCTGATCTTCTTCTCCCTGAGACTCAGGAAGTCACGCACGGCCTTCTGAACGGGCACGAAGCGCGACACATTGACCATCATTGAGCAATGCTTGCCGGTCTGCCCACGCAGGTTCCGGATGGCGCGGGCGACGATGAATTCGTCGAGTGCGCGATAGAGGCTGGGGGGCAACTCGGGGACAGGATCGTCACGCTTGTGGGCGTACGGGATGAGATTCTCGCAATCGTCGATCGGCCTCACGATCGATTGACTGGTCGCCTCGTCGAGGAACACCTTCTCGGCACCGAAGTACGTCGTTGGCGCGTCCAGGCAATAGATGAAGTCGCGCGGGAACAGCTCCTCACGCACATCATCGCCATAGGCGTCGGGGTTGATGAAGATGTTGGCGAACGGTGTCGCCGTGTAGCCGACATAGCACGATTTCGCGAACAGCCCGAGGATGCGCCGGATCATCGCATTCGTTCGGGTCGGATCCAGATCCTCCTTGTTCGTGTTGATCGACGCGTTGTCGGCCTCGTCGTCAATCAGCAGCATCGGCACGTCGGAAATCCGGCCATCGCCCTCGGCGTTCAGCTCCTTCAGCCACTTGTGAAGAGCCGTGAGCGTCGTGACGTTCTTCTTGATGACCAGAATGATCGGCTTGCTGAAGTCGTTGATCTTCCAGCCGCTCTTTTCCGCCGTGTTCTTGTTGAAGTCCTCGTTGATGTTGGTGAGGGTAGCCGGATGCGGATAGCCCGGCGCGAGGCCGACACCGATGTTGCGACGATCCTCGGGATCGCTGGACCGGCCGATGAAGGCCTCATCGATGCGCTGCTGCGTCTGCTTGCGCAGATTGTTGTGAATGCCGGCGACAACGATGATGAACTTGTAGCCGGCGTCGGCGGCGCGTGCTATCAGGCCGGTGTAGTTGGCCGTCTTGCCCGACTGCACATGACCGATGACAAGGCCGCGACGGTTCCAGGTTGTGCCCTCGCTTAACGGATCCTGCAGGTGGCCGAGAATGCGGGTCGTCACATCGCTCAGCGACTGGACCATCTGCGGTGGCCAACTTTCCTTGAGAAGAAAGTTTCCATAGGATTCCGCATACGTCCAGGCGACATCCTCACGCTTGTGGACCCACTGATCGTCATGCTTCGCAGTGACATCCACCAGCGAAACACCGGCCCCCATGCGCGTGTCGACCGAGATCATCGCCTCGGTGACGATATTACGGAGATCACCCGTATAGCCGAAGATCGCGGCGATCTGTCTCGCCTTCTCCTCCACCTGCTCGCGCGTCGGCGTCTCGGCCATGTTGGCAAGGCCTGAGATGAGCGCGTTGGCAATGTTCCGTTCTTCCGTGATGACTGTGAGGCTCATGCAAAGGTCTCGCTGATGAATTTTTCGGCCAGTTCGATCTGGCCATCGAAAAGGTGCGTCGAGCGCACGATCTGGAGAAAGGCATTCGGATCGCCCGGCCCGTCGCCGTAGAGCACCTTCCTGAGACTCTTCAGGCGCTCCAGAGTCTGGCTTTCATCCACCGCCCTCTGGTTGATCTCGCGCGGATGGGTCGAGTAATCCGAATAGATCATCTCCACCGGTAGGGAGGCGGCAATCGAATCCAGCAGGACACGAAGCAGATCCACATCCTCGGACGAAAGTCTTGTGCCCAGGGATGCGATGAGCGGGTGCTGCTCGTTGATTGCGAAACGGATGCCGCCGTGATCGGCGTAGCGCTCCCAGAACGGGGCTTGACTCTCCTGAAAGAGCTTCTGCCCACGCCCCCTATGCACCGTTACGCTGCGGGCAGTGATCCTGTTGATGATCTGACGCAGCCGCTCCCGCACCCCATGCGGCGGGCGGGCACGGGATTTCTTGATGTCGATGGTCCAGGCTTCGTCCAGGCTGTTGGGAAAGTCGATCTGTACCCGCGCCAACTTGGTGGCCTCGCCCTTCGGCACGAGTCTGAACCAGTCGCCCCAGGCCATCAGGCGGCCGTTTCGATAGACGTAGCCCCCCTGATTGGAGATGAAGTCACTGCGATCCTGGTAGTAGTCGTACTCGGACGCGGACAGACGACTGTGGTGTGGAAGCACGTAAGGCTGCAGGCGCACCTCGGCCTCGCCGATGCGGACGATCTCCTCCGGAAGCACCTGGGTGGCAGGATTCTTCCTGCAGAAGGGATCGAATGCCGTAATCGGACGACCATTGACGGTGAGAGAAATCCTGGCATGTCCCTTGATCTCACCCGAGAGAAACCGGTGGAAGACAAGTGACAGATGTCTGCCTACTGCCTCAAGCTTCTCATTGACGATCTCGTCTCGACGATCCCCGGCCTCGTCCTCCATCAATCGGTCGAGCTCTCGCCAGATAACGGCCGTGCCCCGGGCGCCGAGCCGTTCGACATAAGGCAGCCCATGGATGTCCGCATCGTCCAGGATGGAAAGAATCCAGTCGTCGGCAGCATCGATGCGATCCAGATTCCATTCGGCTCCGCAGACAGTTCCATCGCGTGTGCTCACAACGGTCAGCGAGCGACATTGGGAAAACGAGGCTGTCTTCAGGCCAAGGCCGAAGCGCCCAAGATCCTTCGGCGACCGATGCTGCCTGGGGTTGCCGGTCCCATGACGCATCGCATCGAGCAGCTCGTCTTCCGTCATCCCCCTGCCGTTGTCGAGGATGACCATCACAGGATGCTCACCGGACACATCGCAAATGATGTCGATGGTGTCCGCGCCAGCGGAAATGCTGTTGTCGATCAGATCGGCAATCGCAGTTTCGAGCGAGTACCCAAGGTCCCGCATCGATTCGGAAAGGCAGGCCGCGCTCGGCGGATGACTGCGATCACGAGCCATCGGCTTCCTCTTGCGTCTTCTCGTGAGTCACGTGCATGGTAAGCTCCGAATTGCTGCTTCGGGTGTCGTCTTCATCCGTTCGCATTGCCAAGCGGAAGCGCGGAGCTGCCATTTCTGCAGACATTCAGGCGGAAGATGCTCAAGACCATGCGCGTTCCTACCACTCCGCAGCGCAGCCGCATGATGTCGAGCATTCGCGGAAAGAACACCGGGCCGGAACGGATACTTCGCTCCCTCCTTTTCGCCAGGGGTTTTCGATATCGACTTCATGTGCGGGGGCTGCCCGGCTCCCCCGACCTTGTGTTCCCGAAGCGCAAAGCAGTGGTGTTCGTCCATGGCTGCTTCTGGCACCGACATGAAGGCTGCCGCTACACAACCACTCCCAGGACCAATGAAGATTTCTGGCGGCAGAAATTCCAGGGAAATGTCGCTCGCGACAGGCGCCATGCGGAGATGCTCCATGCTCTCGGCTGGCGCGTGGCGGTCGTCTGGGAGTGCGCCTTGAAGCACTCGGTCGAGGAGACTACGCAAGCGGTTGAGGAGTGGCTGCATGGCGATGAGGATGTCCTGGTGATTGGTCAGAGCATTGGCTAGCCCGCTTCGGCAAGCACCGGAAGCTGTTCTGGCAGGTTTCGCGGCACGCTTCCCGCCGGCCTCTTCTGTACGGCATCACCAGCCTGCCTCCGCCTCCTCCTGCTCATCTCGTTCAGAAGGCTACGAACGATCCTGGCCAGCTTGTGAGCAAGCAACGGAGGCACCGCATTGCCTACCTGGGTGTACTGCTCAGTGCGGTTGCCCGCGAAGACGTAGTTGTCGGGAAACGTCTGGAGCCGTGCTGCTTCCCTGACCGTGAGACTTCTGCATTGGGAGGGGTCGTAGTGGATGTAGTAGTGCCCGTCCTTGGCAATGTGAGCCACCACCGTGGTGGACGGTTCGTTCCTGCACTGCACGCGGAACCGATCCTTGAACGGGATCGTTTCGGATTCCCGATCGACATGCACATTGATGTGATCGGGAAGCAGCTTGGGAGGGAACACATCCAGCCGTGGGCAATATCCCCATAAATGAGCGAAGCTGGCCGAGAAAAGATAGCGAGCAAGATCGGATGCCATGTGCGCGCGCGCTTCATGCTGACAGACACCACCCAGGCTTCGGTCGTGAAGCCATTGCTGAAGCTCGGTCGGCTTCTTCGGCCTTCTGTAGCCTCGTGAAATGAAGGCGCCACCGGTCGTGGTGCTGGTTGCCGCAGCGGCAAAGGCACGCATTGTCCCGATCATGACGGACTCGTTTTCTGTCCTCCATCCCTTGACGTAAGAGGGGCCAGCCTGAACAGCCTTGCGCCATGCCTCCACTGAATCGCCACGCGACAGCTTGCTGCGGATTCGGGGAAGATCGTCAATGGCCTGTTTGACCGTGACAGGCCTCGCTACTGGTGCCAGCAACTGGTGTTGAGGCATGTCCAGCCCCTTTCTCACTCCGAGCAGAATCACGCGATGCCTGCTTTGCGGGATCCCATGGCGCTCAGAATGGATAAGGTAGTCGGTGGGTTCCAGCGAACTGCCGTCGCCCTTCTTGGTGAAGGATCGGATCTCATATTCGAGCCCCTCGGTCGGCATCGAAAGATCCGCAATGATCTTCTCGAACATTGGGTCGCCGGAGTGCTTCGAGGAAAGCAGACCCTTGACATTTTCCATCACGAAGATGGTGGGCTTGTGCACTTGGATGATTCTCAGGTATTCCCTGTAGAGGAAGTGCTTTTCATCCTTGTGAAAGTCCTTGTCGTTGGCGCGTCTGGAGCGCCCCGCCAGCGAATACGCCTGGCAGGGCGGGCCGCCGATCAGCACCCAGGTTTCCTGCCCCTTCAGTGCAGCGCGAATTTCCCTATCAATACTGGCTTCGTCGGACTTGCCAAGCTCTAGGCACCTCGCTTCGGCGGCAGCATGCTCGAAGGCGCTGGCCACGGCAGGGATCCTGCGGAAAGCGGCCTCATCGATCTCGCCTCGTATGTAGCTGTAGTAGTGCTTGACGTCCTTGGTGCCACGCAAACGCCTGAACACTGCCCTGAGCGTCAGCGTGCGATGTGCGACAGCATCCTTTTCAATGGAAAGGGCGATCTCGAAGAATGGCTGCCGTTTGTGGCCCTGCAGGGAAGCAAATCCTTCCCCGAGCCCTCCTGGGCCAGCAAAAAGATCAATTATGGGAACTGGCACGCCAGCAATCCTCCCCTTGGTTCTTTCCCGAATGTGATTCGGTTGCTGATTTGGTGCACGCTCACTCTGCCTCCGGCTTCTTCTTGCTGATGCTTTCGGCGATCCACCGATCCAGCTCCGAGCGGCGAAAGCGCCAGGTTCCCCCAAGCTTGAACGCCGGAATCTCGCCTTTCTGGGCAAGGCGATAGACCGTCCGTTTCCCGGCTTTGAGGTAGGCCGCGACCTCCTCAAGCGTGAGGATCTCGCTCTCGACTTCAGTCATCCGGAAACCATCCGATCTGGCCTTTCGTTGATTACGATTGCCAAGTTTAGCCAATTCTACCAAGCTGCGGTAGGTGCTGGCCAACTCCACAATCCCGGGAGCATTGGACGGTTGATCGCCAGCTCGCCCCGGAAATCCGGTCATGCCGTAGTTCCCATTCCCTGCGGCGCAAAGCGAGAGCGCGCCACAGCATCTGGCCATCCGCTTCAACGGGGAATGGCACGATGGGACAGACCAACCGCCGCGCATCCGCATGGCCTTCGCTGGCCGTGCTGTTGGCCGTGTTGCTCTCGGCCATGCAACCCGCCATCGCCGACGACACCCCGGAGCGTGAGCAGCTCGCCGCGCTCGCCCGCCAACTCGACCTGATCGACCGCCTCGCCGAGCACGCCGCCCATACCGCTCCGCAGGAACGCGCCCGCTACCACTTCGACTACGCCCGGCTGCGCGCGGACCTGAAGCGCGTTCGCGCCGGCCTGCAGGACTACCTCGTGCCCCAGCGTGCCCAGCCGCGCGATCCCGTCCCGCTGGTCGGCGATTACGTCCGCCGTGACCGCGCCGACGACGAGGACGAGGAGCCATCGCCATGACGCCCTCTGCCGATCAGGTCGCCGCCTTCCAGGCCAACGGCGGCTTTGCGCCTTCGGCCGTCTCTGCCGTGGTGCTGGGCTTCGTGTTCGCCGTGTTGCTGCTGTGGGGCGTGTGGGCCATGCGCACCGCCTACGTCGGCTGGGCCGAGCACCGCATCACCGAACGTCAGTTCCTCGCCGTCGTCGTGCGCTTCGTGGCGATGTACCTGGTGCTGACCTTCTTCCTCCTCTCCTGACCGTCACGAAAGGCCATACGCCATGAACACTCCAACGACATCCCATCGCATTCCGTCCCGCATCGCCGCTCCGCTGCTGCCGCTGACGCTCGCGCTCGCGGGCCTGCCGCTGTCGGCCTTCGCGCAGGGCCTGCCGACCATGGAAGACCCATCGCGCGGCCAGGGCAGCGGCATCCTGCAGACCTTGCAGAACTACGGCTACGACATCGTGCTGCTGATCGCGCTGCTCGTGGTCGCCTCGATGTTCGTCGGTGTCTGCTATCACGCCTACACGCGCTACTCGGAGATCCACACCGGCCGCGCCACCTGGGGCCAGTTCGGCCTGACGGTCGCCGTGGGCGCGATCCTGCTGGTGGTCGGCATCTGGCTGCTCACCAAGGCCACCGGCGTGCTGTGAGGGCGGCAAGCGATGGCCGTCCCTTCGGAGACCCCGCGCGACACGCTGGTGACCTTCCTGCCGCACCGGCTGAATCGCCAGCCGGTGGTCGTGCGCGGGCTGACCGCCGACGAGTTGTGGATCTGCGCCGGCCTGTCGGCCGCCGCCGGGTTCGCGCTCGGCCTGCCCTTGGCCTGGCTCACGCACAGCATCGCCATGGTGCCCACGCTGATCGTCGCCGGCATCGCGTTGGGCGTCTTTGTCGGCGGAGGCTTCCTGCGCGCGCAGAAGCGCGGCCGGCCCGACACCTGGCTGTACCGGCAGCTCCAATGGCGGTTGGCCCTGCGGCATCCGGCGCTGGCGGCGCTCCTGGGCGGGCAGCGCCTCATCACCCGCTCGGGCTACTGGACTACCCGGCGCAACACCGATCGAGGGGCGCCATGAGCCGTTTCAAGAACGAGGTTGCGCACCTGCAGGCGCACGTGAAGACGTTGCGTCTGGGGGCCGGCGCGCTGTTCGTGGTGGCGCTGCTGCTCGGCTTCGGTTGGTGGAGTGCGCCGAAGAGTCTCACCATCCATGTGCCGCCGGATCTGCGCTCGGGCAGCACGCGCAAGTGGTGGGACGTGCCGCCCGAGAGTGTGTATGCCTTCTCGTTCTACATCTGGCAGCAGGTGCAGCGCTGGCCCACGAACGGCGAAGAAGACTATCCACGCAACCTGCGCGCGCTGTCGGCCTACCTGACGCCGAGCTGCCGGGCCTTTCTGCAACAGGACTACGAGTACCGGCGCGCCAGTGGCGAGCTGCGTCAGCGCGTGCGCGGCATCTACGAGATTCCCGGCCGCGGCTACGGCGATGATCCGGCCACGCGCGTCAAGGTGGTTTCCGACCGCGATTGGATCGTCACGCTCGACGTGAGCGCGGACGAATACTACGGCTCCGAGCAGGTCAAGCGCGCTCTGGTGCGCTACCCCATCAAGGTCGTCCGGCTGGACATCGACCCGGAGCACAACCCCTTCGGCCTGGCGCTGGACTGCTACGCCGGCGCACCCCAGCGCATCGAACCGCCGCCGACGCCGACCCAGGCCGGCGCGCCCGCCAACGCCTCCGGCCATCTGCAGGGAGACTCCCCATGAAGCCCATTGCCTTGTCGGCCCTGGCCGGCGTCCTGCTGATCCTCGGTGTCGTGCCGGCCAGCCAGGCCGTGGAAATCCTGCGCTGGGAGCGCCTGCCCCTGCCGGTGCCGCTGGTGGTCGGCCAGGAGCGCGTGGTCTTCATCGACCGCAATGTGCGCGTCGGCGTGCCGGCCAGCGTCGGCGATCACCTGCGCGTGCAGAGTGCCGGCGGCGCGATCTACCTGCGGGCGAGCGAGCCGATTCCGCCCACGCGGCTGCAACTGCAGGACGTGGAATCCGGCGCGCTGATCCTGCTCGACATCGCCGCCGAGCCGGCGAAGGACGGTCAGGCGCCGCTGGAGCCGGTGCGCATCGTGGAAGCGGAAGCCCCCGCGAAGCGCTACGGCGGCGGTGCGGCAAGCGGCGCGGACGAGCAGGCCGACGCGCCCGCAGACAAATCCGTTCCCCGGCGCGAGACGCCGGTACCGGTCGTGCTGACGCGCCATGCCGCACAGAACCTGTACGCGCCGCTGCGCACCGTCGAGCCGGTCGCCGGCATCGGGCGCGTGAACCTGCGCCGTGGCCTCGCACTGGACACCTTGCTGCCGACGCTGCCGGTGCACGCGCGGGCATTGGCCGCGTGGCGCCTGGAAGACCAGTGGGTGACGGCCGTGCGCCTCACCAACACCTCGGCGCGTTGGCTCGACCTCGACCCGCGCGCCCTGCAGGGGAACTTCGTGGCGGCGACCTTCCAGCATCCGAACCTGGGGCCGGCCGGCACCCCGTCCGACACCACGGTGCTCTACCTGGTCACGCGCGGCCACGGCCTGGCCGAGTCGCTGCTGCCGGCGCTGAGCCCGATCGATGCCACCGCGAACCTGCCGCCGGCCGCCGCGGCCGGCTCGACCGGAGGAGCGCGCGATGAAAAGTAATCCGCTGCTCAAGTGGCTGCTGATCCCGATGGCGCTGCTGCTGGTGTTCGTCGGCGTCAAACTGTTCTCCGGCGCCCCCGGCGGCCAGCCCGCCCCCAAGGGCGCGGCCAGTACGCTCACGCCCGAGGAGATGAAAGCCCTGGGCATCGCAGGCGACACGCCGCGCGATACCGTCGCCACGCTGGTGGCCCAGGTGAAGCAGTTGCGCACCGAGCTGCAGAGCGCGCTCGGCGACAACAAGCAGCACAAGGCCGAGAACGAGCGCCTGCGTGCCCGGGAAAGCGCGATCGACCAACGCATCCAGAGCGCGCTGGAAGGCGAACGCAGCCGCCTGGAGCAGGAGCGCAATCAGGTGGCCAGCGACAGGCAGCAGACCCAGGGGCTGCTGCAGGATCTGCAGCGGCAACTGGACGGCCTTTCCGGCAAGGGTGGCCGGTCCGATCTGCCCGTCGGGCTGGGGCTGGAAGAGGGTGACGGCCAGCGCTTCAACCGCGGCGTCGGTGGCACGCAGTGGGTCGAGCCCGACGATGCCAAGGTCGACGCCAAGAACGCCAGCAAGGAGCCGAGCTTTCCCCTGAGCTTCGGGCCGGCCCAGAAAAGCCTGTCGGCCGCAGTGGAATCCGTCGCCGACGTCGGCAGCCGCGCGGTGGGCGCATCCACGAAGGCGGTCTACACCGTGCCGTCGAACTCGACGCTCATGGGGTCGATTGCCATGACGGCGCTGATCGGGCGCGTGCCGATCGACGGAACCGTCAACGACCCGTACCCGTTCAAGGTGTTGATCGGCCTGGACAACCTCACGGCCAACGGCATCGACATCCCCGACGTGGCCGGCGCCGTGGTCAGCGGCACGGCCTCGGGCGACTGGACGCTCTCGTGCGTGCGCGGGCAAATCCGCTCGGTCACGTTCGTGTTCCAGGACGGCACCATCCGCACGGTGCCGGAGGACAGCAGCAAGGGCGGCAGCAGCGGCGGCAACGCGGGTCACAACGGCGCCAGCATCCAAGGCGGCCTGGGCTGGATCAGCGACCCCTACGGCATTCCCTGCGTCAGCGGCGAGCGGCGCAGCAACGCCCAGCAGTACCTGGGCAGCCAGGCGCTCATCACCGCGGCCGGCGCCGGCGCGGCCTCGCTCATCAAGTCCGACAACGGCAGCGTGGCCGTGGTCGCCAACAGCAACGGCTCGCTGGGCACCGTCGGCATCAGCGGCAACGAAGCGATGGGCCGCATCCTCGCGGGCGGCGTGCGCGACATGGCCGATTGGGTCAACAAGCTCTACGGCCAGGCCTTCGCGGCGGTCTACGTGCAGCCCGGCGCCAGGGTGGCCGTGCATCTGGAGCAGCCGCTCGACATCGACTACGACGCCAAGGGGCGTCGGGTCCACCACCGCACCGGAGAAACCCATGCCTCGGATCTGGATTGACGCGGCCGCCGTGCTGCTGGCGGCCACCCTGCTCGGCGGCTGCGCCACCAGCAAGGAGAAGCTGCTGCCGCACGGCGACAACACCATGCTCGACATCTGGCATCAGGAGACCGGCGGCAGCGCGGGCGGCGGCCAGGCCGCCCGGCAACTGCTCGATGCGCGCCAGGGCCTGCGCCGGCCGCTGGTCGAGGCCGATGTACAGGCGGCGCCCGGCGTGCAGGCGCGCTACACCCGAACCGCGCAGAACGAGATTTACCGCCAGTTCCACCGCCTGCCGAACCCCGACCTGGTGATGTACGTGTTCCCGCACCTGGCGGGCACCGACCCGGTTCCGGTGCCCGGCTACAGCACGGTCTTCCCGCTCTACCAGCGCGTGCAGTACGCGATGCCGGGCGAGCGCGTGGAGGACTATTGATGGCCTGGTCGCTGCCGTGGTCACGCAAGCCCGACGCATCGCCTGTTGACGCCGCGGATACGACCGATGATGCCTGGGCACGGCACGTAACGGCCTTGGCGGCACAGGGTGTCGCCGAGCCGGGCAGCGCGCTCGGCCGGGGCCGGCGCAGACCGGCCACCCAGGCCGACCACGATGCGCTCTATGGCGTCGCGCCGTCGTTCGCGGACTTGCTGCCCTGGGTCGAGTACCTGCCCGACACCAAGTGCATGTTGCTGGAAGACGGCCAGTCGGTGGCGGCCTTCTTCGAGCTGGCGCCGGTCGGCACCGAGGGCCGCGAGATGGCCTGGCTGTGGCAGGCGCGCGATGCGCTGGAGAACGCCCTGCAGGATTCCTTCGACGAGTTGGACGACAACCCCTGGGTGGTGCAGCTCTACGCCCAGGACGAGGCCGACTGGGACAACTATCGGCGCTCCCTGGCGAACTATCTGCAGCCGCGTGCACAGGGCAGCGCGTTCAGCGACTTCTACCTGCGCTTCTTCGCCCATCACCTGCGGGCCATCGCCAAGCCGGGTGGCCTGTTCGAGGACACCACGGTGACGCGCCTGCCGTGGCGCGGCCAAGTCCGGCGCGTGCGCATGGTGGTCTACCGCCGCACGTCCGCGGCCCAGACCTCGCGGCGCGGCCAGTCGCCCGAGCAGGCGCTGACCACGATCTGCGACCGCCTCGCCGGCGGGCTGGCCAATGCCGGCGTGAAAGCCCGGCGTCTCGGCGCGGCGGACATCCATGCCTGGCTCCTGCGTTGGTTCAACCCGAATCCGACCTTGCTCGGCGCCACTGCCGAAGATCGGGAACGCTTCTATGCGCTGAGCCGCTACCCGGAAGAGCGGGAGGAGGGCGAGATCGAACTCGCCAGCGGCACCGATTTCGCGCAGCGCCTGTTCTTCGGCCAGCCCCGCTCGGACGTGCCCAACGGCCTGTGGTTCTTCGACGGCATGCCGCATCGGGTGATCGTGATGGATCGCCTGCGCACGCCGCCCGTGACGGGCCATCTGACGGGCGAGACGCGCAAAGGCGGCGATGCCATGAACGCGCTGTTCGACCAGATGCCCGAGGACACGGTGATGTGCCTGACGCTGGTCGCCACACCCCAGGACGTGCTGGAGGCGCACCTCAACCACCTCGCCAGGAAGGCCGTCGGCGAGACCCTGGCCTCGGAGCAGACCCGGCAGGACGTGCAGCAGGCGCGCGGGCTGATCGGCAGCGCGCACAAGCTCTACCGTGGCGCGCTGGCGTTCTACCTGCGCGGCCGCGACCTGGCCCAGCTCGATGCGCGCGGCCTGCAGCTCGTCAACGTGATGCTCAACGCCGGCCTGCAACCGGTACGCGAAGAGGACGAGGTGGCGCCGCTGAACAGCTATCTACGCTGGCTGCCGTGCGTGTTCGATCCGGCGGCCGACAAGCGCCAGTGGTACACCCAGCTCATGTTCGCGCAACATGCGGCGAACCTGGCGCCGGTCTGGGGCCGCAGTCAGGGCACGGGGCATCCGGGCATCACGTTCTTCAACCGCGGCGGCGGCCCGATCACCTTCGATCCGTTGAACCGCCTCGACCGGCAGATGAACGCGCATCTATTCCTGTTCGGCCCCACGGGTTCGGGCAAGAGCGCGACGCTCAACAACATCCTGAACCAGGTGACGGCGATCTACCGGCCGCGCCTGTTCATCGTCGAGGCGGGCAACAGCTTCGGCCTGTTCGGCGACTTCGCGGCACGGCTGGGCCTCACCGTGCATCGGGTGAAGCTCGCGCCGGGCGCGGGCGTCAGTCTGGCTCCGTTCGCCGACGCCTGGCGCCTGGTCGATACGCCGAGCCAGGTACAGACGCTGGACGCCGATGCGCTCGACGAAGACCAGACCGATGCCGGCATGGCCGTGGAAGGCGACGAGCAGCGCGACGTGCTCGGCGAGCTGGAGATCACTGCACGGCTGATGATTACCGGCGGCGAGGACAAGGAAGAAGCGCGCATGACGCGCGCCGACCGCAGCCTGATCCGCCAGTGCATTCTCGATGCGGCCCAGCATTGCGTGGCGGACAGACGCACGGTGCTCACGCGCGATGTGCGCGACGCGCTGCGCGAGCGCGCCCGCGACGCCACGCTGCCGGAGATGCGGCGCGCACGGCTGCTGGAGATGGCCGACGCCATGGATATGTTCTGCCAGGACGTGGACGGCGAGATGTTCGACCGGTCCGGCACGCCGTGGCCCGAGGCGGACATCACCATCGTGGACCTGGCCACCTTCGCGCGCGAGGGCTACAACGCCCAACTCTCGATTGCCTACATCTCGCTCATCAACACCGTCAACAACATCGCCGAGCGCGACCAGTTCCTGGGCCGTCCGATCATCAACGTGACGGACGAAGGCCACATCATCACCAAGAACCCGCTGCTCGCGCCCTACGTGGTCAAGATCACCAAGATGTGGCGCAAGCTCGGCGCCTGGTTCTGGCTCGCCACGCAGAACCTCGACGACTTGCCGAAGGCGGCCGAGCCCATGCTCAACATGATCGAGTGGTGGATCTGCCTGTCGATGCCACCCGATGAAGTGGAGAAGATCGCGCGCTTCCGCGAACTCAACGCTTCGCAGAAGGCGCTGATGCTCTCGGCGCGCAAGGAGGCCGGCAAGTTCAGCGAGGGCGTCATCCTGTCCAAGTCGATGGAAGTGCTGTTCCGCGCTGTGCCGCCCAGCCTCTACCTGGCGATGGCGATGACCGAGCCCGAGGAGAAGGCCGAACGCTTCCAGTTGATGCAGCAGCACGGCATCAGCGAATTGGATGCCGCCTTCCGCGTGGCCGAGAAGATCGACCGTGCGCGGGGCATCGAACCCCTGGCGCTGGGCACGTTGGCCTGACGGGAGCGACACGATGCGCATGCCTTCATTCGCCCGCCGTCATCCCTGGATCGGTCTGCTGATCGTGGTGACGATTGGGGTTGCCTCGTGGATGCTGCTGCTCGCGCCGCATCCGGCGACCGAGCCCGTGTCCCTGGCCGCCGTCGGGTCCGAAGCGTCGAAACCGGCCGGCCCGCCCTGGCTGTATGGCCGTGCCGATGCGCGCTTCACGGTGGTCGGGTACGCCGACCTGGAGTGCCCGTACTGCCGGGCCTACTTCCCCGCGCTCAAGCGCTGGATCGACGCCCATCCCGAGGTGAACTGGCAGTGGCACCACCTGCCGCTGTCCATGCACGAGCCAGCCGCGACTGCCGAGGCACGCCTGGCCGAGTGCGCGGGCGAGACGGGCGGACATGCCACGTTCTGGCAGGCCGTGGCGTGGCTCTACTCGAACACCCGTGGCGACGGCCAGGGCCTGCCGGAGGGCCTGCGCTATCCCGACCTCACGCCAGCCATGCAGGGTTGTCTCGACAGCGAGCGCCCCGATGCGGTCATCCGTGCCCAGGCGGTGGAAGCCGCACAGCAGGGCATCGCGGCCACGCCGGCCCTGCAACTGCGCGACCGCGAGTCCGGCAAGACCCTCCTGCTGCACGGTCCCGTCGAAGGCGATGCCTTGCTGTCGGCCATCGACCTGCTCGCCGCCGGCAACACGACCGTGGCCGAACCCGCCCATTCCCCAGACATGCCCGCCGGCGTCGCCGGTGACATGCCCAGGTAGCCATCGATCTTCAAGGCTGCGGCGCGGCTCGTCCGCGTTGATCGAAACCCGTTCGCATCGCATCCCTTGACGCGAACAGCCACCGCATCCGCGGTGGTGGATGCCCGCTCGTCACCTGTTCCATCCCCATCGTCCCCAGGAGGGTTTGCCCTCCAGGGGCAGGCGCCCTCCTATCTCATCCATTGGAGGTTCGCCATGTCTCTCGTCATCGCCGACTCCCGCCCGGAGTCGCTCACCCTGATCGCCGCCCAGCACGAAGACTGGATCATCCGGCAGGCCATCACCCTGCTGGAGAACCGCGTGTTCAAGGCCGGTCCGGCGCTGGGCAGTCCCGCCGCCGTGCGCGACTACCTGCGCCTGAAACTGGTCGCGGAGCCGAACGAAATCTTCGCCGTCGTGTTTCTCGACAACCAGCACCAGGTGCTCGCCTTCGAGCCGCTGTTCAAGGGCACGGTCGACCAGACTTCGGTGTATCCGAGGGTGGTGGTCCAGCGTGCGCTGGCGCTCAACGCTTCGGCGCTGATCCTGGCGCATCAGCACCCCTCGGGGAACACCGAGCCCTCGGCCGCTGATCGTGCGATCACCGAGCGGCTGAAGAGTGCCCTGGCCACCGTCGATGTCCGGGTGCTGGATCACTTCATCGTCGGCAAGGGCAGCCCGTACTCGTTCGCCGAAGCCGGCTTGCTGTAGCAGCACCAGCGGACGCGCATTCATGTCATCACCACGGGAGCCATTGGCTCCCGTTTCCTTTCGCCGACCCGCCGAGAAATCGGGACTGACCGGTTTCGGTTTCTTTGTCGTCCCCTGATCTGCGTTGCGCTCGACTACGAGTCTGCATCGACTCCGCGGAGGCGCGACATGCCGGCTCATTCCCTCAACCTTCCTGCCGCTTCGCGGCGCCCCCTGGCCACGAGGCTGGCCGCTGGACTGTGCGCCGCGCTGCTCGGTCCCATCGCGGCGGCCGCCGATGTGCTCATCGTCATCGACAGCCGTCATCCGGTGCAGGCCCCGGCCGGCGTGCGGATCATCGAGCTGGACCAGGCCACGCGCATCGAGGTCGAACTCGCCGCGCACCTGCCGGCCGACCCGCAACAGGCCGCGGCCCTGGTGCGGCAGCGGTTGCATGACGGCGGCGAGGCCCTGCAGCACCGCATCGGCCATGCCTACCAAGGTGTCGCGGATGCCTGGGGGCTGGGCATCGCCAAGATTCCCGCCGTGGTGGTCGATCGACGCTACGTGGTCTACGGCGAGCCCGACGTGTCCCGCGCCGTCGCGCGCATCAACGCCTACCGGAGCACGCAGCCATGAGCCTCCTGCTGGCATCCCGACGCTTGCGCGCCACCGCCGCCTCGTTGCTGCTGAGCGCGGCCACGTCGACGTTCGCCCTGGACACCGCCACCATCGTCTCGTCGGCGCTGTCCCCCGACTGCCTCGAATACCGCGTGGTCGGAATCTGCTACTGGCTGTACTGCACGCCCTTCGGCTGCTCGGTTCGCACCTCCGTCAAGGTGCGCCACTACGTCCCCGATGCGGTGGTGTCGAGCTACTCGAACACCGGAGAAAACCCGTGGCAGGAAGTCAGGGCGATGAGCATGCCCAACCCGACCGCCAAGGCTGGCGGTGACGGCACGACCAATCACGACAACGAGAACAACCTCGCCAAGTTCAAGAACGCCGATGTCATCGGCCATCCGGCCGGGATGGTGTTCAGCCAGTTCGCCAGCGCCTCCGGCTACACCTGCGAAGGCGCTGGCACGGCCTTCATGCCGTATCTGCTGAGCACGCTCGACACGATCGCCTGGCGCTACAACATCCCGGAAGCGTTCTACCCCGAAGCGCTCATCCCCGGCCGGCGCGAAATCGGTACGCGCACCGGCCTGAACCTCTGGGGCAACGTGTATCCCCGCGGTGGCTTCCTGCACCAGACCGATGATCACAAGAGCGGCGCCGTGGTCGCGCAGCGCGCGGGCGACATCGTGACGCGCCGCAACCAGATTCACGTGTACCAGCCTCTGCTGGCCAGCGCCCGCGACGGCTACTGGCCGGCCGGCGCGCTGATGGAGACCGACGCCTCGACGGGCAAGTGGCAGGAGCTGACGCCCACGCCCTCGAACAGTTGCGTGGTCTTCCCGCATAGCCGCACCCGCGTGCAGGCCCAGCAAGGCGACTACGCCTGGGCGCTGTGGCGGCCGTACTCCTGCTGCCAGCGCCGGGGGCAGGTCTTCCTCGGCAGCGTCGATTTCATGTGAGGAACCCACGATGAACGCATCCCTCCCTGACTTCCTGCGCCGCGCGAAGTTGCACCTGCGGGCCACGCTGTTCGTGGCGGCCATCACGCTGGTCGTCGGCGTCACCTGGGCGCAGACCCGCATCGACCCCAATGGCGTGAACGCCAGCGGCAGCGTGATCGGCGACGACGTGCTCTACAGCATCGGCGGCGGCCGGGCCGTGTCGATGGGTGGTGCCGGCAACATGCAGAGCATCGGCGTGGGAATCGGCTGGAACAGCAACCTGATCTGCGGCGACATGAGCATCACCACGACGCTGCAGAACCAGCTCAACGGCATCACCAACGGCTTCCAGACGATCATGAGCAACGTGATCCAGAACGCCACCAGCGCCGTGGCCTCGCTGCCGGCCCTGATCATCCAGCGCGCCGACCCGGGGCTCTACAACCTGCTGACCAACGGCATCCTCCAGGCGCGCCTGGACTTCGACCGCTCGAAGATGACCTGCCGGGCCATCGCCAATCGGATGGCGGACATGGCCGGCGGCCAAGCCGGCTGGGATCAGCTCGCCGAGGGGATGGCGCTGCGGGATGCGGTCAGCAGCACCGATGCCGTCTCCGCCATCGAGCAGGCCGAGTCCAACAAAGGAAACAACGGCGTGCCATGGGTCGGCGGCGGCAACGCGGGCGGCTCCGGTCAGAGTTCGATCAAGGTGGTCGGCGACGTGACGCGCGCGGGCTACAACCTGCTCAACGGGCGCAGCGCCACCGATACCTCGTCGATCGCGCGCAGCGCCTGCGGCAACCGCCTGACCTGCCAAACCTGGTCCTCGCCCCAGGCGGCCGCGGACTGGGCGACCCGCGTGTTGGGCGAACGCGAGCAGCGCACCTGCGAAAACTGCACGAAGACCCAGACCACGCCTGGCGTCGGGCTGACGCCAATGATCCAGGAAGAGTACGAGACCAAGCTGCAGGCGCTGCAGGAACTGGTGACGGGCGCCCGGCCGACGACGCTGGCCAATCTCGACGCAGCCGGCAGCAGCTCGCTGCCGATCACGCGCGGCGTGATCGAGGCCCTGCGTGACGAACCCGACCAGGACGTGCTGGGCCGGCGCCTCGCGTCCGAGGCTGCGCTGTCCAGCGTGCTGGAGAAGGCCCTGCTGCTGCAACGCACGTTGCTGACCGGCAAGAAGGAGCCGAACGTCGCCGCCAACGAGCTGGCCGTGCGGGCGGTCGACCAGGAGAACAGCGCGCTGGAGCAGGAGATCAACAACCTCAAGACCGAACTGGAGCTGCGCCGCACGCTGGCCGGCAACTCGGCGATGGCGATCATCCAGCGCCACAGCACCCGCGCTGCCGGTTCGCGCGGCGTCTTCGAGGGCGACACCACGCGCGACCGTCTGCGGGAAGTCCAGAAGCCGCGGAGCGGTACGCCATGAGCCGGCTGGCCTGGCTGCGGCTGCCATGGCTGTTCAACCGCCGCGTCGGCGTGGCGCTGCTGTGGACCTTGCTGGTGGTGGCCGCCGCGGTGGCGGTGAACATCGCCGGCATCCACGTGGTCGGCGGCGTCGAGGGCTGGCAGCACTGGCTGCAGGCGCACGCCGGCCACTTCTTCGTGTGGCGGCTGTGCCTCTACGGAGCGACGGCTTACGGCTGGTGGTGGATGCGTCGGCGCCTGTTGCGGCGGGAGCCGTCACGCGAGACGCATCAGCGCCTGCTGCGCACGGAGATCGCTGCCGTGATCGCCGTGGTCGCGCTGGAAGCCAGCCAATTGTTGCGGCACGGCTGAGACCGGGAGGCAGGCATGACGCTCTACACCACGGACTACCTGGAGTATTACCTGACCCTGGTGGCTTGGGTGGTCAACAACGGCATCTGGAGCATTCTCGTGGCCAGCGGCGTGTTCGCGCTGCCGTTCGTGGCCATCGTGATCCAGGAATGGCTCAAGGCCCGCAGCGAGGGTGCGGACGAAGGCAACAAGGGCGTGCTGTCGTCGATGCGCATCGAGAACCGGGTGTGGGTGGCGATCGTGGTCATCATGTTCGCCGGCATCCCGTTCATCCCGGTGGATCTCGCCACGATCAAGTTCGACACCACGCGCTCCGCGCAATGCCAGGTCAACGTCCCGTTGCCCAACGACACGGGCTGGTCCAACGTCTACACGGCGCTCAACGACCAGAGCGCGCTGGTGCCGGTGTGGTGGTTCTTCATGCACGCCATCTCGAAGGCGGTCACCGGCGCCGCGGTGGCGGCGATTCCCTGCGGCACGGACCTGCGTCAGATTCGCATGGATGTGGATGCCACGCGCATCGACGATCCGGTGCTGGCACAGGAGGTCGCCGACTTCACGCACGACTGCTACGGGCCGTCGCGCGCCAAGCTGTTCATGAACCGGCCGACGCTCTCCGACGAGCAGATGAACGACGTCACCTGGATCGGGTCGAGTTACTTCCTCGACACGCCCGGCTTCTATGACACCTATCGCGCCAAGACCCCACGCACGGCCTGGCCCTACGACGCGACCCGCGATGCGGGGCTGGCACAGGTGGACAGCGGCGGCGGCTATCCGTCCTGCCGGCAGTGGTGGGCCGATGGCGGCCAGGGACTGCACAGCCGGCTGCTGGCACAGGTGGACCCGGACCTGCTGACCCGCATCGGGCGCTGGGTGGGCTTCCTGTCGTCGAGCGAGGTCAATGACTCCGTGATCCGCGCCGTGGTCTCACCGAGGCAGCAGAAGATGAACCAGGGCGCCGTCTACACCGACTACGGCGGCCAGATCGACAAGACGCTGCCGAACGTCGTCACGCGCGGCGCGAGCGACCTGGGGCTGACCGTCGGCTCACTGGGCTTTTTTCCGGCGATGGACGTGGTGCGCCAGGCGCTGCCGATGGTGCTGACGATGCTCAAGATGGCGCTCGTCATCTGCATCCCGCTGGTGCTGCTGATCGGCACCTACGACCTGAAGACGGTGGTGACGGTGAGCTGCGTCCAGTTCGCGCTGTTCTTCGTGGACTTCTGGTTCCAGCTCGCGCGCTGGATCGACAGCACGATCCTGGACGCGCTCTACGGCTGGGGGTTTGGCGCGGACAGGCCGCACACGAACTTCGATCCGCTGATCGGCTTGAACAACGCCTTTGGCGACATGCTGCTCAACTTCGTCATGGCGATGATGTTCATCGTGCTGCCGACGTTTTGGGTGATGGCACTGGCCTGGGCTGGTGTACGGGCAGGCAATATTCTTGGAGCGCTTACCGTCGCTACCGGCGACGCAAAGGCGGCTGGAGGTAGTGGCTCTCGCCTTGCGATGACGGCTGCGTCGAAAGGCGGCGCGAAGTAAGGCGCATCCTTTCGCACCGATGGGGCAGCTACGACTCGTCAGAGTCGCCCATGTCGTGGCGCCACTCGTTCTTGTCGTACAGACCATGGCCGGAGTGTCCTTCACGCCACTCTGGCTGGTTCTCATCATCCGCATCGGCGTTCCGCGCGAGCCATGCGGCGACCACCGCAAAGGCAAGCAGCAGGACGAGCCAGGATACGGTGTAGAGCAGCACGCCAAGTACGGCCAGCTTGACGATCCAGAGCACCGCCGTGATCGCGCCCGCAGGCACCCCGCGCGTCACCAGCCAGCCGGCTACACGCTGCTCGCGGCGCAGGTATCCACGCCAGGCACGGCCAGCCCCCCGGCCCAGCCGGTGGCTCCAGCGCCCGTTGTGCGTGTTGGTGGTCATGCTCATATGCCTCGGCTTCAGTGGTGCCTCACCTCGCGGAGCGGCCGGTCGTGGCCTGCCCTCCAGCATAGACCGCGATCAGGAGGGCGGGTTGCGGCCGGCAGAGCCGGGTTGGCTCGGGCCGCAGGTCGATTAGATTCTGCACGATAAATCAAACCTAATGCTACTTTCCATGCACGTTCTTGCAATGGCTCTAGGGGTCGATTGGATTTTGTGTTATTTTTATAACATGGATGGAAATTCTCGGCACCAGGTAATCAAGCGACTGCAGGCGGGACTCCCCCGCGGGGCGCCGTTCGACCTTGCCACCCTGAGCCAGTTCGGGGTGTCGCCCCAGCTCGCCGCCCACTATGCCGACGGCGGGTGGCTCGTGCGCCTGGCCCATGGCGTCTATGCCTTCCCGAACGATGAGTTCGGGGTCTACGGTGCGCTGAAGTTCCTGCAACAGCGCGTGCCCGGCCTGCACGTCGGCGGCAAGAGCGCCCTGGCCCTGCAGGGGGTGCGGCACAACCTGGGCAGCCGGGAGGCGCTGGTGCTGTGGGGCGACGGTCGTTTCGCGTTGCCGGCCTGGTTCACTTCGCGCTTTCCGGCCCGCTATGTCCACGCCCGCCTGTTCGACTGGCCGGACACGGCGCTGGCCGGCAAGACCCTGACCACGCCGCCTGGCCTGCCCGAGGATCTGCGGGTGGCAGCCCCCGAGCGTGCCGTTCTGGAGCTGCTGTACGAAGCCGGCGTCAAGCAGAGCCTCGAAGAGGCCCGCAACCTCTTCGATGGACTGCGTTCCCCCCGCAAGGACTTGCTCGGGCAACTGCTGTCTTGCTGCGCCAGCGTGAAGGCCGTGCGCCTGTTCCTCACCTGGGCGCGCGAGACCAGCCTCGTGGATGTCGATGCCCTGCTGGAGCAGTACCCGGTTCGCACCGGCAGCAACACGCGCTGGATGAGCCGGCTCGATGACGGCACCTTGCTGAGCCTGAGACCTCATGGATAAGACCTACGCGGACACCGTTCGCCTGCTGCTGGCCGTCGCGCCCGACGTGTTCGCCAACGACATCTTCGCCATGAAGGGCGGCACGGCCATCAACCTCTTCGTGCGGGACATGCCGCGCCTTTCGGTGGACATCGACGTGGTGTACCTCCCGTGGCAGACGCCGCGCGACGAAGCGCTGCAAGCCATCAACCAGGAGCTGGCCGCCATCGCCACGCGCGTTGCGCCACTGGGCGTGCAGACACGCCTGGTTCGCGCCAAGGACCTGGGAGACACCAAGCTGATCGTCGAGAACGACGCCAGCCAGGTGAAGATCGAGGTCAACGTCGTGTTCCGAGGCAGCGTGCTGCCCGTCGAGCGGCGGCCGCTGAGCGCAAAGACCAGCGATCTGTTCGGCGTCGAGTTCGAGCTGCCGGTTCTGGCACCGGACGAGCTGTACGCCAGCAAGCTGGTGGCCGCGCTGGATCGGCAGCACCCCCGCGACCTGTTCGACGTGTGGCAGCTCTACGAATCGGGCGACATCAGCGACGGCATGGTCGAGTGCTTCGTGATCTATCTGGCGGGCCACAACCGGCCGCCCCACGAAGTGCTGTTCGGCAACGACAAGGACATCGCCGGCGAGTACGAGCGGGCCTTTGTCGGCATGACCGAAGTGGGCTGCTCCCTGGAGACACTGCTCGACGCTCGCGCCAGGGTGCGGCGCGAGCTGCCACAGCGACTGAGCACCGCGCACAAGCAGTTTCTGAGCGGGCTGGCGCGCGCAGAACCGGACTGGTCGCTGGTGCAATGCCAGCACGCCGCGCAACTGCCGGCACTGCGCTGGAAGCTCGCCAATCTCGAAACCTTCCGCAAGCGCCGTCCCGACGACTTCGCAGCGCAATCCGCCGCCCTCGACACCGGCTTGGGCCAGAGCTGACGAACATCCCGCAGCTTCCGGCTTGCCGGGATTGCCCCATGCCGCATTCATCGTGGCACCCGCGCAGCAGCGGCCCTATACCCAAAAGCTTCCGACAAAGGCCAAAGGGCTGGGAAGGGGCAAAGGAAGGGCGCCAAGGGGAAAGGCCCTATCCTGAAAAGGCCAAAAGGCGCCCCCGAGCAGCCCGTCATCCGGGGTTCGCCATGCTCTCGCTGTTCCAGCGCAAAAGGGTGCCACCCACCGCCGGCACGCCGCCCACCTCCGCCATCGAAACTCCGAAAGGGTCGATGCGGCCGGAGTCGGCCGCATCGCTGCTGGCCACGCCGCGCCGGCAGAAACTGCTGGAACACATCTGGCAGCGCACATCGCTCTCGCGCCGGCAGTTCGCCACGCTCTACCTCGCCCCACTGGAGCGCTACGCCGAGCTGGTCCAGCAGTTCCCGGCCTCCGAGAACCACCACCATGCCTATCCGGGCGGCATGCTGGACCACGGCCTGGAGATCGTCGCCTATGCGCTGAAGCTGCGGCAGTCATACCTGCTGCCTGCGGGCGTCACGCCGGAGGCACAGGCGGCCCAGGCCGAGGCCTGGACCGCAGGCACGGCCTACGCGGCCCTGCTGCACGACATCGGCAAGATTGCGGTCGATCTGCACGTCGAGCATGCCGACGGCAGCGTCTGGCATCCCTGGCACGGCCCACTGCGAAAGCCCTACCGCTTCCGTTACCGAAAGGAGCGTGAGTACCGCCTGCACAGCGCCGCCACCGGGCTGCTCTACGCGCGCCTTCTCGATCGGGACATCTTCGACTGGCTCAGCGGCTATCCCGACCTCTGGGCCGCGCTGCTGTACGTGCTGGCCGGCCAGTACGAGCACTCCGGCACGCTCGGCGAGCTGGTCGTGCAGGCCGACCAGGCATCGGTCGCCCAGGAACTCGGCGGCGATCCCAGCAAGGCGCTGGCGGCGCCCAAGCATGCGCTGCAACGCAAATTGCTCGACGGCTTGCGCTACCTGCTCAAGGAAGCGTTCAAGTTGAACCAGGCCGGCCCGGCGGACGGTTGGCTGACCCAAGACGCCTTGTGGCTGGTGAGCAAGACTGTCTCCGACAAGCTGCGCGCACATCTGCTGTCACAGGGCATCGACGGCATCCCGGCCAGCAATACGGCGGTGTTCAACGTGCTGCAGGATCACGGCATCGTGCAACCGACGCCGGATGGCAAGGCGATCTGGAAGGCTACCGTCACCAGCGACGCCGGCTGGTCGCACGCCTTCACCTTCCTGAAGCTCTCGCCGGCGATGATCTGGGATGCCGCCGACCGGCCGGCGCCGTTCGCAGGCCGTGTGCAGGTCGAAGAGGAACAAGCGGAGCCGACGCCGCAGGCGCCGGCGGTGGCTGATGGGCCGCGCGTGGAAGGCACCGAAGCTGCACCCGCGAGCGCGGCGCCGATCGCATCCGCAGCCATGGACACCGGCGTCGCAGCGCTGCTCGACCTGCTGGGCGACACCGCTCCACCCACCGCGCCGGAGACCCCGAGTTCCCCTGTTGCCGAGCCCAAGCCGGCCCCTTCGACCATGCCCCCGCCGCAGATGAGCCTCGCGCCTTCCCAGGATCGCGCGGAGCCCTCTGGGGCGCACTTCATGGCCTGGCTGCGTCAGAGCGTCCAGACGCGCAAGCTCATCATCAACGACGCCAAGGCCCTGGTGCATACCGTCGCCGGTACGACCTATCTCGTCAGCCCCGGCGTGTTCCAGCGCTACGCGCAGGAGTACCTTCAAGTCGCCGCGCTGGCCAAGCAGGAGAAGCTGGAGGGGTGGCAGTGGGTGCAGAAGCGCTTCGAGAAGTTGGGACAGCACCGCAAGCAGCCGAGCGGGCTGAACATCTGGACCTGCGAAGTCACGGGGCCGCGCAAGTCGCGCCGGCTGCACGGCTACCTGCTCGTCAGCCCGGATGCGCTGTTCCAGGAGACGCCGCCAGACAACCCATACCTGCGGCTCCTCAACGAGGCCGCAAAGCGCGAAGATTCAGCCCTTGGGGCCAAGGACGACGATCAGGCGTAGGCATGCGACCGCTGTGCGGGCCGGCTTCAATCTGCGGATGGGGCCGACTCCGCCAGCTTGGCTTCGGTCAGAGTCATCAAGTGGGCGGAACTGCATTTCAGCGCACGGGCAATCTTGAGGATGAGAGGGAGCGTGGGGACATGCTCGCCGCGCTCGATCTTGCCCATGTGCGACCGTTCGATGCCGGCCATGTGGGCCAGCGTTTCCTGAGCGATGCCCTGGTTGGTTCTTTCTTCCCGCACGGCAGCCCCAAACGCGATGGCTGGTTCCGCTTCGTAGGTAGTGGTGCCGGTGGGGCGGCCCCTTTGGATCGAACGCTTTGGCATTGCCAAGAGCGTCGAACACGGTCACGATTTAAACCACGTTAAACTTAACTCATTCAACGACTTCGAGATCAGTTGCCACGACTTCACCGCCTGGGGGGAGCTGGACGTGGAATCGAGTGACATCACCGCCGAAATTCGCATGGCCGTCCTCGGCGAATGGGTGCCTCCCCAGCTCGCCGACGTGCTCGCCCTGCAGCGCGCCGAAGAGCCGGAGACTCATGCCGTCCTGGCCGGATGGACAGATCCCGGTCGAGGCGCGGAGCTGCCGGGCGACGGCTTCGACTTCGCCTTGTCTGCGGCTGCCCGGCAGTGGCCTGGCTGGATATGCGAGCCGCTGTGGCATGACACGCTGGCGGTCGCCGTGGCCAAGCGCTCCCACCTGCTGGCCTACCGTGAAGTGCCGTGCGAGGAAGTGCTCAAGCAGCCCTTGATCTGCTCGCAGTCCACGGCCGATGAACCATGGCGCGTGACCGTGCAGCGCGTGTTCGAAAACGCGCTGCAGGAGCGGGAGCAAACGGTGGAGACATTCGATGTGGCGATGACGCTGGTTGCTGCCGGGTACGGGATCGCCATTGCGCCTGCCGCGAGACTGGCGAGCTACCTACGCCGAGGCATCGCCGTACGGCCGCTGGCCGGCGCACCAATGATCGTGATGGCTTACCTGCTCCGCCGCAACGCTACCTTGTCGGACACCCAGGCAAGATTCGCCCGCCGCGCGCGCTTGGTGTCCTGACTGATGCGCTGGCCTTCCCATTGATGCGTAACGGCCGGAACTGCACGTCTTCGGCCCTCCGGCTCTGCCGCCATACGTAGTCGCCGATCAAATTGATGTGCTCCCAGCCCAGCGGCGACAGGTATTGCAGCAACCCGTCGTCGATCCCGTTGCCGGAGTCGCGCAGCGCCTGCGTCGCAGCTCATCCTGACAACAATCTACCCTTGTTACCCTTGTCTCGAATTTCAAGGAACCTAGCGATCAAACAGCCGACTCCGATGGAGATCGCAACATCGGCGAGGTTGAACGCGGGCCAGTGCATGCCCTGCCAGTGGAAGTCGAGGAAGTCCACAACCTGACCGCGCAGCAGGCGATCCACCACGTTGCCAAGTGCCCCGCCAAGAATGAGGCTGTAGCCGACGGCTTCGAAGCGCGGCAGCGTCTGCTTCAGTTGTCGGATGAGCCAGACCGCGACGAGCAGTCCTAACGTGATGAAGAAGTAACGTTGCCAGCCACTCGCTCCGGCCAAAAAGCTGAACGCGGCGCCCGGATTGAGCACATGCACGAGGTTGAAGAACGGCGTGATCTCGACCTGTTTGCCATAGACGAACGCCCGTTCGATCGAGAGCTTGGCTGCCTGATCAGCAGCAACCGCTGCCGCAGCCACCCCGTACCACGGCAAGGCCGGCGCGAGCAGCCCCTTTGCGCGCGCCGCAGTGGCGAACGAGATCAGCCACCGCGAGAGCACGGTGCAGCCCAAGCCCAGCCCCCAGCCTGCCAGCACGTCGCCCGGGAAGTGCATACCTGCCGCCATGCGTGACCAGCCAACCAGGGCGGCATACATCAACAGGCAACCGCGACCGCGCCAGGCCAGCAGCGGCCACAACGCAGCGGCCACCAGCGCCGCGTAGGTCGCGTGCCCGCTGGGCAGGCTGTAATGCAGCTCCACAGCGCCGATGACATGCACCGCTGCGCCCAGCACCGCATGCGGGCGCGGAAAGTCGAGCCACCACTTCAAGGCCGACGCCGCCGCCAAGGCCAGCAAGAACGCGACGCCGAAGTGCAACAAACGGCTCCGCACTAGCCGAACGCGGGCCGGATCGGAAGATGCCTTTGACCATGCCCATAGGCCCAGTACGGTTAGGGGCGCGGTCCAGTAGCTGCCGATTAGGCTGAAGAGCGACGCCAGCGGCCACAGCACTGCGGGCGTCCCAGCATTGATCGCTTGAAATAGCGCGAGATTCAGACCGGCCCAGTCATACAGCACGAATTTCCAACTCATCGGCGCAGCAGCCTCAAGCCATTGCCCACCACCAGCAGGCTAGCTCCCATGTCGGCGAACACCGCCATCCACATGGTCGCGTGGCCGGTGAAGGTGAGCACCAGGAACACGGCCTTGATGCCCAGCGCAAGCGCGATGTTCTGTGTGAGCACCTGTGCCGTGGTGCGGGACAGCCGCACGAAGGTCGGAATCTTGCGCAGGTCATCGTCCATCAGCGCCACGTCGGCCGTCTCGATGGCCGTGTCGGTGCCCGCCGCGCCCATCGCGAAGCCAATGTCGGCACGAGCCAACGCCGGAGCGTCGTTGATTCCATCACCGACCATGCCGACCCCGCCGGACTGGGCAAGCGCTTCGATCTCGCGCAGTTTGTCATCGGGGAGCAGGTTGCCTTGTGCGCGGTCGATCCCGGCCTGTGTGGCAATCGCCTTGGCGGTGTGTGGGTTGTCGCCGGTCAGCATCATGGTCTGGATGCCCAGCGCGTGCAGTTCGGCCACGGCGCTCCGGCTGCTGTCCTTGATGGTGTCGGCCACTGCCATGAGCGCCTGCACGCCCTCGGGCTCCACCAGCATCACCGCCGTCTTACCCTCGGCTTCCAGTGCGGTGATGCGTTGTTCCATTGCGGGGGAGCAATGTCCCAGCTCGTCGAGCATCCGATGGTTGCCGAGGTGATAGGCCACTCCGTCGATCACGCCGCGCACGCCTCGGCCGGGCAATGCGGCGAATTCCGCGACTTCGCGCAGCGCCACGCCGTCGGCAAGGGCGGCTTGCGCGATTGCCTTGGACACCGGATGGTCGGAGCGGCTGGCCAGGCTGGCCGCGAGACTACGGGCGTGCTGGGGCGAAGCGTTACCCAAGGCAACGAAGTCGGTCTGCGCGGGCTTGCCGTGGGTGATGGTGCCGGTCTTGTCCAAGGCCAGCCAGCGCAGCTTGCGGCCCTCTTCCAAATACACGCCGCCCTTGATGAGAATGCCGTGGCGTGCCGCTGCGGCCAACCCGCTGACGATGCTGACGGGTGTCGAAATCACCAGCGCGCACGGGCAGGCGATCACCAGCAAAACCAGCGCCCGATAGATCCAATCCAGCCATGCCGCTCCCACAAAGAGCGGCGGCACCAGTGCGACGACCACGGCCAAGGCGAATACGGCGGGCGTGTACCAGCGCGCGAACTGATCCACGAAGCGCTGGGTCGGCGCGCGGCTGCCTTGTGCGGCCTCCACCGCATGAATGATGCGGGCCAGCGTGGAGTTGTTCGCCAGCGCCGTGACACGGTACTCGAACGAGCCTGACTCGTTGAGGGAACCCGCAAAGACGGGATCGCCTAGGCCCTTGTCGACGGGCAGACTCTCCCCGGTGATCGGCGCTTGGTTCACGGTCGAGCGGCCTTCTACGACCTCCCCATCGAGGGCGATGCGTTCGCCAGGCCGCACTCGCACCCGGCTGCCGATCGCAACCTGCTTGGCATCCACCTCGCGCCATGAGCCATCAGGCTGTTGCACCGTGGCTCGCTCCGGGGCCAGATCGAGCAGCCCCGCGATGGCGTTGCGGGCGCGGTCCAGCGACTTGGCCTCGATGACCTCGGCCAAAGCGAACAACACCATCACCATCGCCGCCTCCGGCCAGTGCCCGATCAACATGGCCCCGGTGACGGCAATCGACATCAGGGCGTTCATGTTGAGGTTGCGGTTCTTGAGGGCAATCCATCCTTTCTTGTAGGTGGACAGGCCACCGGTGAGGATGGCGACCAGAGCCAGAACCATCACCGACCAATGATTGCCGCCTTGGAGCCAGTACACGGCCTCCGCCGCAACAGCGGCGACTAGCGAGATGCCGAGCGGCCACCAATGGGTCGTGGTCTGCCCCGGTGCTGATGACGCAGGCGTGCGGTTGGCTTCTTCGAGCACTTGGGCCTCGAAGCCGAGCGATTGCAGAGCACCCAGCACGTCAGGCAGCACGGCTGGGGCATGGCGCACGGTGAGCGTGCGTTGCATCAGGTTGAAGTCGAGATCGATCACACCGGCCAGCGTGGCGAGATTGCTGCGGATCAGCGCCTCCTCGGACGGACAATCCATCTTGGCGATGGCAAGGCGGGTGGTCTGCACCGCCGAGCGGTCGTCCTGTCGCACCGCCTGCATATCGACAGCCGCCAAGGCTTGTTCCACGGGGGCCAACGACGCCAGGGTGTGCCGCACGGTCAAGGTGCGCCGCATCAGGTTGAAATCGAGCTCCACCACGCCGGGCACGCCGCCCAGCTTGCCCCGGATCAGCGCTTCTTCCGTGGGGCAGTCCATGTTCTCGATGTGATAGACGGCAACCGCCACCCCGGTAGTGGCGCTGGTCTGTGTTTCTGATTTGAGAACGGGAGCATCAGCACAACCGTACCCGCTTGATCCGCAACTCATAGCAATTCCTCGGCGTCGTCATTCGTTCAAATGCATTAAAATCCCTATAGTGGCTATAGGGTCAAGCATTGGAGGACCAGCATGGAAATCAGGATCGGCGAACTGGCGCAGCGCACGGGATGCGAGGTCGTGACCATTCGTTACTACGAAAAGGAAGGGCTATTGCCTGAGCCGGCGCGAAGCAGCGGGAACTATCGGCTGTACGGCGAGGAGCAAGTCAAGCGCATGCAGTTCATTCGCCACTGCCGTTCGCTGGACATGTCGCTGGGCGAGATTCGGACCTTACTGAACCTGTGGGACAGCCCCACCCAGGATTGCGGAAAAGTGAATGCCCTGCTGGATGACCATATCCGGCAGGTGGAGGCGCGGGTCGAGGCGTTGTTGCAGCTAAGGCTGCATTTGACGGCCTTGCGTGAAAAGTGCGCCGGCGCACGACCCGTCGAGGCGTGCGGCATTCTTCAAGGGCTCGTGAATTGTTCTTGCCATACCGTCAGCACCCGAGACGAGGCCAGCGCTGGCGTTTAGCGTACGATTTTTCCCAAATTCTGTGGCTTCCCCTGCTAGGCGACCCCGACTCGCGGCGGGGTCCATTCGCTTTCCTTCACGGCCGTGCTCACTGCCATGGCGAGCTTGTCGAGATTGCTGGCAGTCACGCCCTCCAGTGCCGAACGCCCCCGCAGCATCGAGCGCGGTTGCAGCAGTGCATGGTAGATCTGCCAAGGGTCCGCATCCCTGGTCAGCTTCAGGACGGACTGGATCAGCTCGTGCTTGAGCGGGTCGAGGTGCCAGTCCGGCACGCGCTGGCCGCGGTTGCCTACGTTCAAAGCCAGCAAGTTGCCCGCCTTGATCTCGTAGCTGATCCACCTGCGGGATTTGCCTGCCATCTTGGCAAACGCAGCGACGGGAAGGTTGTGCGGCGCTTCGAAGACATCGAACAGCTCCATCCGCTCGCGCTGAATGTCCGAAGGCACCAGCGGCGCGGCCGATCGAGGGGGCGGAACCGCCGGCAGCCGATGTGCGGCGGCAGAAACCAACGGCATGGCGTCACCCGGCTTTGTCACGAGCAGGATTGGCGAAGCAGCAACCGGCGTAGAGGGGGCGTTTGCGGTTTGCTCACTCGGGAATGCGGGCACGCCTTCCAGATGCACGGTGAGGGGCATGCTGGCCGCCTCGACCTGGTTCTGCTCGAAGAGGTCGAGCCGATCGGCCCAGTCCTGCATCATGCGGCGACGCTGCTCCACGTACTCGGCATGGTTGTAGGTCGCGCTGACCTTGTTGGGATCGACGTGCGAGAGCTGTGCATCCACCCAGACTTTCGGGTAGCCGATCTCGTTGAGCGCAGTGGACATCGTGCCGCGGATGCCGTGTCCGGTCAGGCGTTCCTGATAGCCCATGCGCTTGAGGGCACCATTGAGGGTGTTCTCGCTGATGCGCTTCTTCAAGTCGCTGTCGTGCCGGAACAGGTGGCGCTGGGCCGGCTTGAACTCATCGAGCAGGTGCCGGACGATCTCCATGGCCTGAATCGACAGCGGCACGATGTAGGGCGGGATGTCCTTCGCCTGCTGCCGCTTCTTGCGCATATCCAACTGGAGTTGCTTCACGACGTCGGGCGGGATGATCCACAACCCACGGTCCAGATCGAATTGATCCGGCATCGCCTGTCGCAGCTCGCCGGTTCGCACGCCGGTCAGCAGCAATAGCCGCAGCCCGAGCTGGGTCTGCCGCCTGCCGCGATAGCTGCGCAGCCGCTGCAACAGCTTCGGCAGCTCGGCCATGCGCAGGAACGGGTTGTGGTTGACGGGTGGCAGCGGCAGCGCCACCACATCGAGATCGGAGGCGGGGTTCTGCTCCAGGCCCGGCACGATCACCAGCGCGTAGCGGAACAGTTGGTTGAACCACGTCCTGACTTTCTCGGCGACGGAGAGCGCCCTGCGCTTCTCGATCTTGGCGATCACCTCCAAGAGGTCGGGACGCTTGATCTCATAGATCGACCGCTTGCCCAGGGCGGGCAGCACATCTTTGTCGAAGATGCGCGGAAGTATCGAGAGGGTCGTCTGCCGGCCTTCCTTGAGGCTGAGCCCGCGATGCTTGAGCCACTTGCGATACACCGCCTCGAAGGTGTTTTCGTCGGCGAGCCGGACAGCGGTGCGCTTCTGCTTGCGGTGAACGCGAGGATTGGTGCCTTTGGCCAGCAGGGCGCGCGCTTCGTCGCGCAGGCTGCGGGCCTCGCGAAGCGTCACCTCCGGGTAGGTGCCGAGCGACATCCGCTTCTGCTTGCCCGCCCAGTAGTAGCGGAAGTGCCAAGTCCTGCCCCCTGCAGCCGTGACGGCCAGGGAGAGGCCATCCAAGTCAGGGAGGGTGTATGCCTTGCCAGTTGCCTTGGCCTGTCGAACGGCCAGGTCTGAGAGTGCCATGCTCTTGCTCCTGAACATGAGTCAGGAACCAGATGCTGGTCACGTCGACCTCGCCCCTCCATCAACAATCCGGAATCAGCCGCGCCCGCAAAAATGGACTTGTTTGTGGACTTAAAAGTCCCGGCTGTAGATGGATCGCAGTGGACCGCAGCAGAACGTCAAAGAGAGGAAAAGTCCTTGTGTGGCAACGACTTGCAGACTCTCTTGGACTTCTGCGGAAGTCCGCAGAATGATGCAGTGGAGCGGGCGAAGGGAATCGAACCCTCGTCATGAGCTTGGGAAGCTCAGGTAATGCCATTATACGACGCCCGCTGAGGGCGCTCTTTTTACCAGAAAGCGTTGGGGAATTGAAGCGCGTTCGGCAGGTGGATCGCCAACGACAGCGTCTGGCCATGGGCGAATTTTCATTCTTGGGCAGTTGCACTGCCGGTGAAGCGCCGCCTACGTCTTTTCGTAAGCCTTTGATCTTCATGAAATAGCCGCGTGCCAAAGGGCAGACACCGGCATTCTCGCGTGATTCGCATGTAATACGCCTCGATGAAAAAGTCGCAAGAGTCACTTGCAGAGTGAAACTCCACGCAATTAGATTATGATCGTAATTCTAGAGACTCAGGATCACTCGCGATGAAGAGAACCCGCTTCCAGAGCACGCAATGTCCCGTCGCGCGGAGTCCCGATCATGTCGGTGAGTGGTGGAGCATCCTCATCCTGCGCGACGCCTTCTATGGGCTGCGCCGCTTCGACGATTTCCGCAGAAGCCTCGGCATCGCACCGAGCGCGCTCACCCGGCGGCTCAACGGCCTGGTCGAGAGCGAGTCGCTGGAGCGCCGCACCTGCAGGGAAAAGCCGCTGCCCCACGACTATCCGCTGACCGATCGTGGTCGCGACTTCCGGCCGGTGCTGCTGACGCAGATGAACTGGAGCAACAGACACTTCGCCAAGAGCGGCGCCAGCGTGTTGCTTGCCGACAAGACCAGCCAGCAGTCCGTGCGACGGCAGCTGATCGATGCCCATAGCAGTGCGCCCATCAGTCGTGAGCATGTCCTGCGCCCAGACGCCGGGGCCAACGAAGTCCTGCGTCGGCGGCTGGACAACGGCCGTCGCCGGCGCGCCGAACGTGACGCCCAACTGTCCGCCACCTCGGTGACCCTGCCATGACTTCGCTGAGCGGCATCGAGCCCGCCAACCAGGCCGCCACGCTGAAGCCTGCGCGCGGCAAGCCGTTCAAGCGCGTCGTCACGCTGCTGGCGCTGATCGCCCTGTTGGTCGCCGCGGCGTTCTATGCGCTGCACTGGTGGCAGGTCGGTCGTTTCATCGAGCACACCGACGATGCCTACATTGGTGGCGACATCACGGTGATCGGGCCGAAGGTCGCCGGCTACATCACCCAGTTGCCGGTGACCGACAACCAGCAGGTGCGCGCCGACGACCTGCTGGTGAAGATCGACGACCGCGATTACCGCGCGCGCCTGGACCGCGCCGAGGGTGCGGTGGCGGCCGAGGAGGCCCTGCTGGCCAACCTGGACGCCACGCTGAACCTGCAGCAGGCGCTGATCACCCAGGCCCGTGCGGATATCGAATCCGCCAGCGCCGAGCAGAACCGCGCGCGCAACGACAACCGGCGCTACGTCTCGCTGGTCAGCAAGAACGCCGTTTCGGTGGAGAACGCGCAGCGCGTGGAAGCCACCTACAAGACCGCCCAGGCGAACCGGGCCAAGGCACAGGCAGGACTGCTTGCCGCCCAGCGCCAGTTGGAAGTGATCGCCACGCAGAAGCAACAGGCCCGGGCCGCACTGATGCAGGCGAACGCGGAACGCGAGATGGCGCAGCTGGACCTGAGCTACACCGAACTGCGCGCGCCGGTGGATGGAGTGATCGGCAACCGCCGCGCGCGGGTCGGCGCCTATGCCGCTGCCGGTACGCAACTGCCGGTGGTGGTGCCGGCACGCGGGCTCTGGGTCGATGCCAATTTCAAGGAGGATCAGCTAGCCGAGATGCGCCCCGGCCAGCCCGTGAGCGTACGCGCCGACGTGCTGCCCGGCCGTGAGTTCCATGGCCACCTGGACAGCCTGGCACCGGCGACCGGCGCGCAATTCAGCGTATTGCCGCCGGAAAACGCCACGGGCAACTTCACCAAGATCGTCCAGCGCGTCCCGGTACGGGTGATCCTCGATCCGGCCGACAGCCTGCTCGGCCAGTTGCGGCCAGGACTTTCGGTGACCGCCTCCGTGGACACCAGGGCGCAGGCCGAAGCCGCCGCGCCGCTGGCCAGTGCGCCGTGAGCGCTGCCGCCGGCGACCCGGCATTCGATGCCGCCAGCATGCCCACCGCCCGGAAGGTGTTCGCCTTCGCCGCCATGTGCGTGGGCATGTTCATCGCCCTGCTGGATATCCAGATCGTCTCCGCCTCGTTGCGCGACATCGGCGGCGGGCTTTCCGCCGGCGCCGACGAGACGGCCTGGGTACAAACCAGCTATCTGATCGCCGAGATCGTGGTGATCCCGCTCTCCGGCTGGCTGTCGCGGGTGTTCTCCACGCGTTGGCTGTTCTGTGCCTCGGCGATCGGCTTCACCCTGACCAGCCTGCTCTGCGGCCTGGCCTGGAACATCCAGAGCATGATCGCCTTCCGCGCGCTGCAGGGTTTTCTTGGCGGCTCGATGATCCCGATGGTGTTCACCTCGGCGTTCATCTTCTTCAGCGGCAAGCAGAAGGTCATCGCCGCCTCCACCATCGCCGCCTCCACCATCGGCGCCATCGCGTCGCTGGCGCCGACCCTGGGGCCGGTGATCGGCGGCTGGATCACCGAGGTTTCGTCCTGGCACTGGCTGTTCTACATCAACCTGGTGCCGGGCATCTTCGTCGCCATCGCGGTGCCATTGCTGGTGCGCATCGACAAACCTGACCTGTCGCTGCTCAGGGGCGCCGACTACGCCAGCATGGCGTTCATGGCGATCTTCCTCGGCTGCCTGGAATACACCCTGGAAGAAGGCCCGCGCTGGAACTGGTTCAGCGACAGCACCATCGTCGCCACCGCGTGGATTTCCGCCCTCGCCGCCCTGGCCTTCGTCAGCCGCAGCCTGATCGTGTCCAACCCGATCGTCGACCTGCGCGCACTGAAGGAGCGCAACTTCGCCCTCGGCTGTTTCTTTTCCTTCGTCACCGGCATCGGCCTGTTCGCCACCATCTACCTGACACCGCTGTTCCTCGGTCGGGTGCGTGGCTACAGCGCCCTGGACATCGGCCTCGCGGTGTTTTCCACCGGCGTGTTCCAGGTGGCGTCGATCCCGCTCTACGCATTCCTCGCCAACCGCATAGATCTGCGCTGGATACTGATGGTCGGCCTGGCGCTGTTCGCCGTGTCGATGTGGGATTTCTCGCCGATCACCCATGACTGGGGCGCCAGGGAATTGCTACTGCCGCAGGCCCTGCGCGGCATGGCACAGCAACTGGCGGTGCCGCCGGCGGTTACCCTGACCCTCGGTGCGCTGGCCCCGGAGCGGCTCAAGCACGCCTCCGGGCTGTTCAACCTGATGCGCAACCTCGGCGGCGCAATTGGCATCGCCGCCTGCGCGACCCTGCTCAACGACCGCACCAACCTGCATTTCACCCGTCTGGCCGAACACCTGAACAGCAGCAACGAGGCGCTGAACCGCTGGCTCGAACAGGTAGGCGGCAACTTCGCCAGCCTTGGCCAGAGCGGCATCGAAGGCAGCACCGCAGCCCTGCGCCAGCTCTGGCTGCTGACCTACCGGGAGGCGCAGACGCAGACCTTTTCGGACGCTTTCCTGATCATCATGTGCTGCTTCATCGTCGCCACCGCGCTGGTCCCGTTGATGCACAAGATCGTGCCACCGGCCGCGCCGCCAGCGGATGCGCACTGAGCACATAGGGCGCCCATCGATGCACGGTACGCATCGAGTTGTTGACGTTGCCGACAGCTTCACTCAGTTTAACGACCGGCCGACATCAATCAGGCAGGGAGGCGCTTCGCATGCAGGTACGCGCAAGTGGCCGATATCCAGGCTCCCTTATGCGATTCAAGGCAATGGCGACGTCTGGACGACCGAAGGTGCCAGGGTCAGGGTGCGCTCCGCGGGGGATGTAGGCGATGGTTTCGGCGGTGCATCGCAGTCACTGGATGCGCTGCCGCTGAGGGGTAAGCGGATCACGCTGAGCGCGACGCTGAGTGCGAAAGACACGACCAGGGGAGCAGCGATACTGCTGCGCACCGCGCTGGCCGATGGCGGGCACGCATTGTCCAGCTCGCAACGAGAGCCCGTGGATCAGGCGAATAGCCCACAGCGCCGGGAAATTTCACTGGTCGTGCCGATGCAGGCGACCCGACTGATGTACGGCGTCGGCCTGAGCGGCGCAGGGGAAGTCGAGGCCAACGAACTACGCCTGGCGGTGGCCACCGCATCCGGCTTTACCAGCACACCCGAGCAGGTGCTGAACGCCGCCATCGAGCTAATCAAAAAGCACGCCTTGAACGCCTCGCTGATCGACTGGCCGTCGATCGAGCCTCAGTTGCGTTTGGCGATAAGGGATGAGCAGGATCCGACCTCCGCGCATCGCCCTATTCGCAACTTGCTCAAGCTACTCAAGGACAACCACAGTTTTCTCGCCGACCCTGCCCTCGTCCGCCAGGCGGCAAGCACCGGGCGTTCGAACGCGAAACCCGTAGTCCGGCTGGTCGCGGGCAATATCGGCTACATCCAGATGCCGGGTTACGTAGGCACCGGCAGCGCCGACGCCAATGCGTTCGTCCGCTCGCTGGCCGCCGCCATCGATGAGCTCGCACCCGAGGTAAACGCCGGCTGGGTGGTTGATTTGCGCCTTAACGGCGGCGGAAACATGCACCCCATGCTTGCCGCACTGAAACCGTTGCTCGGTAACGCGCAACTGGGAAGCTTCGAGGACGTGAACGGTACGCGCAGCGTCTGGCGCATCAACTCGCGTTTCGATGCGGTCGCGTCGCAGCGGGACATGAGCACGGCGAAGGTCGCCGTATTGATCGGCCCACATACCAGCAGCTCGGGCGAAATCGTTGCCATCGCCTTCCATGGCCGGCCGAGGACACGGAGCTTCGGTCAACCCAGCGATGGCCGAGTGACCGGCAACCGCTCGTTCACCTTGCCCGACGGCAGCCAGATTCACCTGGCATCAAGCCGCGAACGAGACCGTCAGGACAACCTTTTCGAGGAACGCGTCGAACCCGACACCCTGGTTGCCGGTGAAGAAGGGCATGACTCGACCCTGCAGATCGCCAGCCAATGGCTGAAGGCTGCCCAATAGTCCGCGCGCCAGCATCAACCACGCGGCTGGTCGTCCCAGAACGGGCGCTTGATTTCCTGCTCGACGTCCACGCGGGTCAGGCCGATATCCTTCAGCGTGGCGTCGCTGAGGCTCGCCAGGTGACGGCGCTGCGCCGCCAGGCGATGCCAGCGCGCCAGCAGGGCGAGCAGCCGGCGCCAGTGCGGGGGGAGCGATGCCGCGGACAGTTGCCCGCGCATCACCAGCGCATAACCCTTCTGTTGTTTTTTCATCGCAAGCTCCTTCCGCGCAGGCGGGTGTCGGGCGGCTAACGCGCCGGTGTTTCGAGGAATATCGCCAGGCGCTCGGCTCCGCTGGCGAAGGCGTCGAGCGCGGGATAGGCGCGGGCGTCGACCGCATCGCCGAGCATCATGCGGGTGAAGCTCCAGACGACGGCGACGGTGATGCCGTCCTGACCGATCGCCTCGCTGCCCTGCAAGGGCCGCCGCAGCAGTTCGGCCTCCAGTTCGGCATAAGCCGCGAGCAGTTGGCCGTTGACCCGTTCCAGCCAGGGCGCGTGCTGTTTCTCCATCGGGCGAAGGTTCTGCTCATAGACGATCTGTACGGTCTTCTCCGCCGCGGCGAGCGCCAGACCGATCACCCTCAAAGCGCGCAAGCGGTCCGGGAGTGCGCAAGGCATCAGGCTGCGGCCTGGCCCGGCGAGGGCCTCCAGGTAGTCGATGATCAGCGTGGAATCCATCAAGGATTCGCCGCTATCGCAGACCAGCGTTGGCGCCTTCACCACGGGGTTGATCTGGCGAAAACGCTCGAAGGCACTGAACACCGATATCGACTCGTGCTCGAAGGCGATGCCCAGCCGCCGGAGGGAAATGGCGACGCGGCGGACGTAGGGCGAATCCAGCATACCTATTAGTTTCATTAACGAGTTCCTTTTGTCTCGATGGCGCTTAACTTCCTCGCTGAACGCCTTAAGGCAGCTTCATGTCGGCTAAATTAGCGCTTAACGCGCGTTACGAAAATCGATAGATATTAAACAAGTATGTTAGATTTACTTACATGACCACACTTCCCCCGCTCTCCGCGCTGCGCAGTTTCGAAACCGTCGTCCGCCTCGGCAGCATCACCCTGGCGGCGGGCGAACTACACGTCACCCATTCGGCGGTCAGCCAGCAGATCAAGCTGCTCGAACAGCTGGTCGGCCTGCCGCTGTTCGTCCGCGAGGGCCGTGGCCTGACGCTGACCGAGGACGGTCGGCTGTATGCGCTGCAGATTCGCCACGCGCTGGCGAACATTGCCGAGGCGACGCGGCTGGTGCAGGATCGCCCTGGCCGCGACGACCTGGTGATCGCGGTGGTGCCCTCCTTCGGGCTGAGCTGGCTGCTGCCGCGTCTGCCGGGTTTCCAGGCGCGCTACCCGCGTTACCGGGTTCGCCTGCAAGCCAGCCTGGGTCTGCAGAACATCCGCCAGGAGGCCATCGATGTGGCGATCCGCATGGGCCAGGGCAACTGGGAAGGGGCGACACAGAAGAAGCTGTTCGACGACGAACTGATCCTGGTCGCCTCGCCACGGCTCAATGGCGGCGAGCTGCCGGATACCCCGGCAGCGGCCATGCGCCTGCCGCTGATCCGCACCGGCGAGTCCTGGCGGCGCTGGTGCCAGGCGGCAGGCGTCGAGGAGCCGTCCGACGGCGCGGGGCTGTGGATCAACGACTCCAACCTGGTGCTGGAAGCAGTACGACTGCAGCAGGGCATCGCCCTTGAACGCCGCAGCCTGGTCCATGCCGCTCTTGAGCGCGGCGAACTGGTGCAGCTGACCTCGATCACCGTGCCCTATGCCCATCCGTACTGGCTGGCCTGGCCGCCGCGTGAAAGCAGCCGGCGCAAGCAGGAGGAATTCGCCGACTGGTTGGAGGAGGAAGTCGCGCAATATCTGGCGCAACTGGCTCGCCAGGACGCGTTGTGCGCTGCTGCCCGGAACGCGTAGCTCCCACCTGACCGCCGCCGGCACGCCACGTATGGTCCGGGCCGTTCTTCCCCAAGACAACCGCGTTGCGCTCACCCCGAGCGTAGGCACCGCCGTCTGGCCGCCGCTCTGCGTTGGTCTGCACCAGGGGCGGAACTGCCGATGGCGATCGGCAAACGCAGCGACGCATCGATCCGGCACAGGCACTCGACGTGTGGGATCGTCGGCCTGGAGCTGAAGCGTGTCGCCGTGCACGCGCAGACCGGGAAGAGGTCAGCCGGCGGGATGGCACGAGGCGTTCGACGGGCCGGCGCCTGGGGGCGCACTGGCCAGCATGGAAAGCCGCGGCCCCAGCGAGGGCAATCCGGCCGATCCGCCCGATGAAACCAGCACGTGCGGCGGCTCAGGCTTGGGTGGCGTCACCGCGAGGTTTAAAATGACGGCCCTTTTACAGTGCGGTACTTCCCAATGAGCTTATCGATTTCCACGGCTGCCCCGGCTCCGCGCCCGGGTACGCCGATGGTCGCCCTGGCCTTGCTGCTGCTCGGCGCGGTTGCCCTGAGCCTCGGCGTCAGCGGCCGTCAGGCGTTGCTGTTCATCGTCGGCGCGGCGCTGGGCCTGGTGCTCTATCACGCCGCGTTCGGCTTCACCTCGGCCTGGCGGGTGTTCCTCAACGACCGCCGCGGCGCGGGCCTGCGCGCGCAGATGGTGATGCTCGCGGTGGCGGTGCTGCTGTTTTTCCCGGCCCTGAGCGCGGGCACACTGTTCGGCATGCCGGTGAAGGGACTGGTCGCGCCGGCGGGCACCTCGGTGGTGATCGGCGCCTTCCTCTTCGGCGTCGGCATGCAGTTGGGCGGCGGCTGCGCGTCCGGCACCCTGTTCACCGTCGGCGGCGGCAATGCACGGATGCTGGTAACCCTGCTGTTCTTCATCGTCGGCGGCGTGCTAGCCACCCACCATCTGCAATGGTGGTCGGCGCTGCCAAGCCTGCCGCCCACGTCGATCATCACCACCATGGGCATGCTGCCGGCGCTGGTCTTCAGCCTCGCGCTGTTCGCCGCCATCGCTGCCCTGAGTGCGCGCCTGGAGTTGCGTCGCCACGGCCAGCTGGAGCGCGCCGCACCCAGCGAGCATCACGGGCTGCAACGCTTTTTCCGGGGGCCTTGGCCGCTGGTCTGGGGCGCGGTGCTGCTGGCGCTGCTCAATTACGCGACCCTGGCGCTGGCCGGACGTCCGTGGGGCATCACCTCGGCCTTCGCCCTGTGGGGTGCCAAGGTGCTGCAAGGGATGGGGGTCGAGGTGTCCAGCTGGGCATTCTGGCAGCAGCCGGCGAACGCCAGCGCGTTGGCCGCGCCGGTGTGGCAGGACATCACCACGGTGATGGACATCGGCATCATGCTCGGCGCGCTGCTGGCGGCCGGTCTGGCCGGACGCTTCGCACCGAACCTGCGGATTCCGCTGCGCTCCCTGGTGGCCGCGGTGATCGGCGGGCTGATGCTCGGCTACGGTTCGCGCCTGGCCTACGGCTGCAACATCGGCGCCTACTTCAGCGGCATCGCCTCCGGCAGCCTGCATGGCTGGCTGTGGCTGGTGGCGGCGTTCTTCGGCAACGGCGTAGGCGTGCGCCTGCGACCGCTATTCTTCCCCGGCGAACGCCGCGAAGCGCAGCTGACTGGCTGCTGAACTCCGCGGCTCAGGGAATGAGCCGCAACTCGCGCAGGCGGGCGAACACGTCGAAGAAGGCATCGAGGCCCGGTAGTCGAGGAAGCCCAGCTTGCGGCTCTTCGACAGGTCGGTCACCACCTCGATCGGCCGGCCAGATAGTCATCGGTGTGCCAGGGCGAGATCAGCCGGTTCAGGTCCGCCTCGGCCAGATCGAACTTCGCCACCCTCTCCGTCCAGACCCTGCCGTCATCCGCCATCTGCCGCTCCAGCGGTTGCAGGCTGCCATCGAACGGCGCCGCCTCGAGGCCGAACCACAGGGCGATGCGTCGCCACATCCAGCTCCAGCGACGACGTCGCCGTTGACCACGTTGAACGCTTGGTTCGCGGCCGCCGGCGTGGTCGCCAGGTTCATCGCATTGCCCGCCGCCACGCCGGTGACGGTGGAGTGGCGGGCGAGCGGTGCATGCTCCATGCGGTAGCCATGGCGGGCCGTTGCGCTACCGACGATCCCGGCTCGCTCCGACAACCAATGCAACCTTAGACATAACCGACTCCAGGGATAAACGTCCCGACACCATAAAGATCGCTGGAGCGTCGTCCAAGTCGGCAGCAAAAGGTAACCACCGATGAAACCCGGACTCCCGAAGAGCAATGGCGCGAGGATTGCGCGGCGCGCGCCGGAACTGTTCGCCACCCTGTGGACCCGCACGACCCTCCACGCCCGGCATGGCGGACGTGCGCGTACCGGCCCTGCACCGCAGCTCTCCGGCATTTCGATGAAGATGCTCAGCCAGACCCTGCGCGAGCTGGCCGCCAGCGGCCTGGTCACCCGGCAGGTGCAGGACAGCGTGCCGCCAGCGGTGGAGTACGCGCTGTCGCCGCTCGGCGAGCTGATGGTGCAGCCGGTCTACGACTGGGCCCGGGCGAACGCCGCGGCGCTGGACGCTCTCAAGCCGCAGGCCACCTCGAAGCGACACTGAGGCTCAGGCGAACGGCAGCGGGCCGCTGAAGGAGCCGATCGGCAGCCAGTGAGTGATCAGCCCGGTTTCGGCCCGCCAGTGGTGCAGCAACATCGCCGGTGGCTCGATGTAGGATGCTTCCTCGGCGTCCGGGTCCAGGCGCAGGGCGATGGCCGTGGTGGTGCTAGGCGCGGTGCACAACAGCGTGCCGCCGAAACGCAACTGCATGGAGCGGTGGATATGGCCGCAGACGACCCGTTCCACCGCCGGGTAGCACGACACCAGTTGCGCCAGCTGATGGCCGTTGCGGCATTTGTACAGATCGATGTAGGGGATTCCGCTGTCGAACGGTGGCTGGTGAAGCATGATAAGCGTCGGCCGCTGCGGTTCGCGCGCCAGCGCCTGTTCCAGCCAGCTCACGACGGCTTCGCTCATGTCGCCGTGGTGCTCGCCAGGCACGGTGACGTCCAGGCCGATGATGCGCAGCGGTCCGTGGTTGGCGGCGATGAAATGCAACGGACCGCTGGAAGGCAGATAATCATGATCGGCGAAGGCTGCGCGAAACGCCTCGCGCTCGTCGTGGTTGCCGGGGATCAGCAGCAGCGGCTGGCGAACGCCAGCCAGCAACTTCCTGGCCATCGCGTATTCGGCGGGCGAACCTTCGTCGACCAGATCGCCGCTGATGATCAGCAAGTCCGGCCGCGGATGCAGCTGGTGCAGTTGGTCGATGGCGGCGCGGAACATTGCGTTGGAATCCACCCGTCCCTGGTAAAGGGTATCGGCGGGACGGATGTGCGGATCGGACAGTTGGGCGATGAGCATTCTTTTTCCGGGGCTCGTATGATCGATGCCCCGGCGGCAAGCACGCGGAGCGATTGGCGGATGCCGCAGCAAGTTACGCGCCACAGGGTAAGGCCCCGGAAAGCGGCACGTTCATCTGGCGCTTCTCGGAAAAAACCATATATTGAATGCAAAATACAAAAAGAGAGGTGACGAAATGACTAACCCACCCCTTCGCCCGGTCACGGTGCGCTTCAAGGGTCCTTCGCTGCTGAGCACGCCGCTGCTGAACAAGGGCACCGCCTTCTCTGCCGAAGAACGCCGCGAACTGGGCCTGCTTGGCCTGCTGCCAAACCAGATCGAAACCATCGACCAGCAGGCCGCCCGCGCCTACCGGCAATTCGAGGCCTGTAACACCGATCTCGAACGCCACGTGCTGCTGCGTTCGATCCAGGACTTCAACGAAACCCTGTTCTACCGTCTGGTCGACGAGCACCTCGAGGAAATGCTTCCGGTCATCTACACGCCGACGGTGGGCAAGGCCTGCCAGGAATTCTCGCGCATCTACCGCAGCCACCGCGGCCTGTTCATCTCCTACGATGACCGCGAGCAGATGGATGAAATCATCGGCAACGTCACCAAGGACAACGTTAAGGTGATCGTGGTCAGCGACTGCGAACGCATCCTCGGCCTCGGCGACCAGGGCGTCGGCGGCATGGGCATCCCGATCGGCAAGCTGTCGCTCTATACCGCCTGCGGTGGCGTCAGCCCTGCCTACACGCTGCCGATCGTGCTGGACGTCGGCACCAACAACCCCGAGCGCCTGGAAGATCCGCTGTACTTCGGCATCCGTCGTCAGCGCGTGCGCGGCGAGGAGTACTACGCCTTCGTCGAGCAGTTCGTCGCCGCGGTGAAGCGCCGTTGGCCGAACGTGCTGCTGCAGTTCGAGGATTTCGCCCTGGCCACCGCGATGCCGCTGCTGGAGCGCTACCGCGACGAGCTGTGCTGCTTCAACGACGACATCCAGGGCACCGCGGCGGTCACCGTCGGCACCCTGCTGGCCGCCTGCAAGCTCAAGGGCGAAAAGCTCAGCGAGCAGACCGTGGCCTTCGTCGGCGCCGGTTCCGCCGGTTGCGGCATCGCCGAGCAGATCATTGCGGCGATGAAGGCCGAGGGGCTCAGCGACGCGCAGGCGCGCCAGCGCGTCTACCTGCTCAACAGCAAGGGCCTGCTCACCGACGACCAGGAAGGCCTCTACGACTTCCAGAAGCGCCTGATGCACAGCCGTGACGAAGTGGCCGGCTGGAAGACCAGCGCGGCGCTGCCCTCGCTGCTCGACGTGGTCGCCAACGCCAAGCCCAGCGTGCTGATCGGGGTGTCCGGCAAGGGAGGGCTGTTCACCCAGGAAATCATCGAGACCCTGCACAGCCACTGCCCGCGGCCGATTATCATGCCGCTGTCGAACCCGACCTCGCAGATCGAGGCGCGCCCGGAAGACGTGCTGACCTGGACCAAGGGCCAGGCGCTGATCGCCACCGGCAGCCCGTTCAAGCCGGTCACCGTGGACGGCAAGACCTACCCGATCGCCCAGTGCAACAACTCCTACATTTTCCCCGGCATCGGTCTGGGCGTGCTGGCGGCGCAGGCCGAGCGCGTCACCGAAAGCATGCTGATGGCCTCGGCGCTGGCACTGGCCGAATGCTCCGCCAGTGACGAGATGCTGCCGCCGCTGAGCAAGGTGCAGGAAGTCAGCAAGCGCATCGCCTTCGCCGTGGGCAAGGCCGCCCATGAGGCCGGCGTGGCGCCGGGCCGTAGCGATGACGAACTGCACGCGGCCATCGAGGCGAACTTCTGGTATCCGCGTTACCGGCAGTACCGCGCGCAGGACTGACCGTCCCGGCGTGTTGGCGAAACCCGAACCCCCGGCTTGCCCGGGGGTTTTTTTCATTATGGGGGACGCAGGTGTCGGGGGCTGGACGGCGGCGGGCTGAAGCCTATCCTACCGCTGCCATTCTGCCGTCCCGCGAAACCCCACCGCGCAGTGATGGCCGAAAACGAAATGTCCCGGCATCGCTGCCGGGCTCTGGTGTTTCACGCAACGCGCTGGGCTGGGCTTCGGCCCACGACGATGCGACCAACAACGGAACGGGCCGAATCGAACATCGGCCCTCCCCGACCACCGCCGCGACTCAGACCAACGTCAACTCCACCGGCGGCAAGCCGGCGATGCTGCCTTTCACGGCACCGGCGCCTTCGGCGAAGTACATGCCGATGTAGGAACCGGTGGTGACCACGGTTTCCGCTGTCAGCACGATGCCCTGGGCGGTGCAATGATTGACCAGCCACGGCAACAGACGGCGTGGATCGCCGGCGCTGTTGACCGCGGTCCAGTCCGGCAGGCGGCGCTCGCCGGCGAACTCGAAGGTCAGCGTGGGCGAGGCGAAGGGGAAGTCCTCCCGATAGGGAATGAACTCGCCAACCACCAGCGCGCCGTGGCTCATCAGGTCCGCCAGTTGCCAGAGTGGCTCGACCTTCGGCCAGCCGGCGTAGCGGCTGGTGACCAGCTCGATGGTCGCGCCCATGGAGCCGATGGCCTGCATCACCTCCTCGTCCGAATAGCTGCGCCCCGGCTCGAAGCGGCGGTTGAAACGGAACGCCACCTCGAGTTCCAGCGCCAGCGGCTGGAAATCATCGCGGCGCAGGTGCACGCCGGTCGGATGCACGCCGTCGCTGGGCAACGGCGCCGCCTGGATCGGGCCGTCGGAGGATTTCGAGCCGACCTTCCAGGCCGCCACGCCGACGCCGCGCAGCCCGAGTACCTGCTTGTGCACCGCGTAGGCGGCGGCCGGGTTGGCGGGTACCAGCGCCGGGTCCAGCTCGGTCAGCGGCTGGCGATTCTGGCGTGCCTGGTGAAGCAGTTTCGCCAAGGTTGATGCGGGAACAGCGGTAGTCACGGCGGATTCCTCGTTTCGTTCGGCTCAGACGCCACCCGAGGGTGGCGGCCGAGGATCAAGGCGGGTGCGGCAATGTCGCTAGTGCTGCACCACGGCGCCCACGGGAGGTTGCGGCTGATAGGACTGGATGTCGAACTTGCGCTCGGGGTGCATGCGGAACGACAGCAGCACGCCACAGCCCATCAGCGCCATGCTTACCACAAACGGCAGCTCCCAGCTGCCGTAACGGTCGATGAGGAACCCGGAGGCCACCGGCGAGAGGATCGCCGCGGCGGCAGAGCCGGTGTTCATCATGCCGCTGGCAGTGCCCGAGCATTCCGGCGCGATGTCCATCGGAATCGCCCACACCGGGCCGATCATCAGCTCGGCGAAGAAGAAGCCGGCGGACAGGCAGGCCATGGCCAGGTACATGTTCTTGGTGAAGGCCACCGGAATCAGGGCGATCAGTGCCAGCGTCATGCAGATGGCGATCATCCAGCTGCGCGAGCGTTTCAGGCAGTTGGTCTTCACCAGCACGCGGTCGGTGATGATGCCGCCAAGGGTGTCGCCGATGACGCCGGCGAAGAATACCGCCGAGGCGAAGATCGCCGACTTCTTAAGGTCCAGGCTGTAGTTGTGCAGGAAGTACTGCGGAATCCAGGAGAGGAACAGCCAGAGCGTCCAGCCGTAACAGAAGTAGACGATGGTCACCGGCCACATGCGCCTGAACAGCGGCCCCCAGGGTACGACGATCTTGACCTTCTTGGGTTCGGGCAGGGAGTCGATTTCCTCCTGGGTGATGCGCGGGTGGTCCTTCGGGTTCTCGGTGAAGAGGAAGGCCCAGGCCGCGACCCAGATCAGGCTGATGATCCCGCAGGCGAAGAACGAGGCGCGCCAGCCGTAAATCGACATGATGCCGACGATGGCGGCCGGCGCCACGGCGTTGCCGATGCGCGCCGCAGAGTGGGTGATGCCCTGGGCGAAGCCGCGCTTCTCCTTCGGCACCCAACGCGACATCGCCGAGGTGGCCGCGGGGAAGGTCGCGCCCTCACCCAGGCCCAGCAGCAGGCGGGCGACGAGCAGGGAAACCAGACCGCCGGCGAAACCGGTGAGCAAGGTGGCAGCGGCCCACATCAGGCCGCAGAAGATCAGCGTGCGGCGCGAGCCGAAGCGGTCGCTGACCCAGCCGCCGATGATCTGGAAAATCAGGTAGGGATAGGCGAAGGCGGAGAACACCAGGCCGATTTCGGTATTCGACAGGTGGAACTCGGGACCGAAGCCGGAGGCCGCGGTACTGACGTTGACCCGGTCGAGGTAGGTAATGAAGTACATGACGCAGAGCATGCCCAGCACCAGGCTGGTGGCACGGAAACGAAGCAGTTTCATGTAGCTATCTCCACATTCTTATTGTTCGTGCCTGGGCGGCACATGAGTCGGGATAGTTCTGTCTTGAAGCCTGGAGCAGTAGGGTTCCGTGCACGACGGCAAGGTGCCAGGGCGTGCACGGGCAACGGATCGCCGGGGCACGCGACGGCTCAGCGGTTGAACGGCACGCGCTGCGAAACCAGGTAGTCCATGGCGGCGCTTACGCCGCTTCCGGCGAGTTTCATGCCGGCGATCTGCATGCCCATCTCGCAGCCGGTGAGGGTCGCCATCAGAGTCAGGTCGTTGCAGTCGCCGAGGTGACCGATGCGGTACATGCGCCCTTTCATCTTGCCCAGGCCGGTGCCGAGGGACATATCGAAGCGCTCGTAGATGGTCTTGCGCAACTGGTCGGCATCGACGCCTTCGGGCGTCATCACGCCGGTCAGCACCGGGCTGTAGACCGAGGGGTCGGCGCACTGGATTTCCAGGCCCCAGGCGCGCACGGCGATGCGGCAGGCTTCGGCGAGGCGATTGTGGCGGGCGAAGACGTTGTCCAGGCCTTCGCCGAGAATCATGTCCAGCGCCTCGGACAGGCCATAGAGCAGATTGGTGCTCGGCGTATACGGCCAGTAGCCGGTCTTGTTCATCTCGACGATCTCGTCCCAGCCCCAGAAGGCGCGCGGCAGCTTGGCGGTCTTGCTGGCTTCGAGGGCTTTCGGCGAGATGGCGTTGAAGCTGATGCCCGGCGGCAGCATCAGACCCTTCTGCGAGCCGGAAACGGTAACGTCGACGCCCCACTCGTCATGTCGGTAGTCGGCCGAAGCCAGGCCGGAAATGGTGTCCACCAGCAGCAGCGCCGGGTGGCCCGCCGCATCCATCGCCTTGCGCACGGACGCGATGTCCGAGGTGACGCCGGTGGAGGTCTCGTTGTGCACCACGCAGACCGCCTTGATCGTGTGGCCGCTGTCCTGGCGCAGGCGCGCTTCGATCTGCTCGGCCTGCACCCCGCGACGCCAGCCCTCGATGCCCGGCAGGCCGATGAATTCGGGCTTCAGACCGAGGTTCTCGGCCATCTTCTTCCACAGCGTGGCGAAGTGCCCGGTCTCGTACATCAGCACCGTGTCGTTGGGGCTCAGGGTGTTGACCAGCGCGGCTTCCCAGGCACCGGTGCCGGAAGCCGGATAGATGACGACGGGATGCCGGGTCTTGAAGATCTGCTTGATGCCATCGATGACCTTCAGACCCAGTTCGGCGAACTCCGGCCCGCGGTGGTCGATGGTGGGATAGCTCAGGGCCCGAAGGATGCGATCGGGGACCGGGCTCGGGCCGGGGATCTGCAGGAAGTGACGACCAGCGGGATGGTAATCGAGTCGGAGCATGGAGGGGCCTTCTGTGTTTTTTGTTTTTTGAATGCAAAATACAATAACAACGTCTGTCGATACGTCAATAGGGGTTTGATAATCTGCAGACCATGAATTGAGGGAACGCGCCTGCCGGCGTTATGAGGATTTTGTATGCCAGATGCGGGAATGAACGTCGAACGACCCGTTGCAGCGATTACGCTCAAGGTGGAGCGCCAGCAATTGCACGACACCGTAGTCGGGCACCTGCGGCGATTGATCATCGAAGGCGTGCTGGAACCGGGCAAGAAGCTCAACGAGCGCGAGCTGTGCGAAACCCTGGGGATTTCCCGCACGCCCTTGCGCGAGGCGCTGAAGGTGCTCGCTGCCGAAGGGCTGGTGGAGATATCGCCGAACCGCGGGGCGAGCATCGCCAGCATGTCGGAAACCGAAATCCGCGAGGCCTTCGAGTTCATGAGCGGCCTGGAAGCCTTCGCCGGGGAACTGGCCTGCGAGCGCATCTCCACCGAGGAGCTGGCCGAGATCAAATCGCTGCACGCCAGCATGCTCACCTGCAAGGCACAGAACGACCTGCCCGGGTACTACCAGCGCAACCAGGCGATCCACGACCTGATCAACCAGGCTGCGCGCAACGGCACGCTGCGGCAGACCTACGTGTCGTTGAACTGGCGCATCCAGGCTCTGCGCTTCCACTCCAATCATCACGTCTACAAATGGGATCGCGCGGTGCACGATCACGAGGAAATGATCGAGGCGCTGGAGGCGCGCGACGGCAAACGCCTGAGCAAAATCCTCCGCCAGCACCTGCTGGAGAAGCGCGACGCCGTGCTGTCGATGCTGCAGGCGAACACGATCAAACGCTAAGTCCAGAGCGGGCTGCCGAGCTGATACAGCCCGAGCAGGATCAGGCTGCCGAAGAAGCACGAACGGAAAAGCGCCGGCGAGAGCACGCCGCGCAAGCGCTGGCCGAGGTACATGCCGGCGAGCGCCGGAGCGAGCATCGACAGCGAGGCGCTTACGTCGCCGCTCGAGTAGCTGCCGGTGAACACCAGGCCGATGGCCAGGGCCAGCGTTGAGACGCTGAAGGACACGCCCATCGCCTGGATCAGCGCATCGCGCCCCAGGCCCAGCGCTTGCAGGTAAGGTACCGCCGGCACCACGAACACCCCGGTGACGGCGGTCACCACTCCGGTCAGCAGGCCAACCAGCGGCCCCGCCCAGCCTTCGGATCGCACTGCCACCTTTGGCGGCGACCCGAACAAGCTCCACAGCGCATAGGCGACCAGCACGACACCCAGCGCCACCCCGGCCCAGGCGCCGTGCGGCGCACCCAGGGCTGCGGCGCCCAGCCAGGTGCCCAGACAGATTGCAACCTGCATCGGTGCGATACGGCGCAGCAGCGGGCCCAGGGTGCGCCACGGCCATATCTGCCAGAAGTTGGTCAGCAGCGACGGCACGATCAGTAGCGCGGCGGCCTGCGCCGGCGTCATCAGCACCGCCAGCAGCGCCATGCAGACCGTCGGCAACCCCAGGCCGACAACGCCCTTGACCAGCCCGGCGAGGAGGAACACCGCGGCGATGGCGAGCAGCAGCAACGGGCTGAAGACGGACAGAGAATCGGCGAAAGACATGCGGCATTCCTCGGTGTGAGGAAGCCAGTGTGGCCGCCCTGCCCTGCGGGAAAAATCCGGAAGCCACGTAGCCGGCCTCAGGCACAGACTGAACCACGCATGCTAGGCTCGGCCAATGCGCTTCGACCTGACCGACCTGCGGCTTTTCCTGAATGTCCATGAGGCGGGCACCATCACGGCCGGCGCGCAACGCTCGCACATGACCCTGGCCTCGGCCAGCGAGCGCATCCGCGGCATGGAGGAACTGCTCGGCGTGGCCCTGCTGAGGCGCGACCGGCGTGGCGTCGAGGTCACCGCCGCCGGCCGCACGCTGCTGCAGCACGCGCGCATCGTGCTGCAGCAGATGGACCGTCTCCGCGGCGACCTCGGCCAGTACGGCCGCGGCCTGAAGGGCCAGGTCCGGCTGCTCTGCAACACCGCCGCGCTGAGCGAGCACCTGCCGGAAATCCTCGGCCGCTTCCTGCGTGGCAACCCGCAGATCTCCCTCAACCTGGAGGAGAAGCTCAGCTACGAGATCGTCGATTCCCTGCGCCAGGGGATGTGCGACCTGGGCATCGTCTCCGATGCCACCGACCTGCAGGGCCTGCAGGTGTTTCCCTTCCGCCATGACCCGCTGGACCTGGTGGTGCCCCGCGAACACCCACTGGCGGGCAGCCGTGGCATAGGCCTGGCCGAAGTCAGCCAGCATGATTTCATCGGCCTGGTGGAAGGAAGCGCCCTGCAGGATCACGTCGCCCACCACGCGCGGCGGCTGGGCAAACGGTTGAACTACCGGGTGCAGCTGCGCAGCTTCGAGTCGATCTGCCGGATGGTCGGCCAGGGTATCGGCGTGGCCATCGTGCCGCGCACCGCGGCGATCCGCTGCGCCCGTTCGATGCCGATCAAACGCATCGCCCTGAGCGACGCCTGGGCCTCGCGCAGCCTGGTGCTCTGCGTGCGCAGCCTGGACGAACTGCCCGCCCATGCGCTCCTGCTGGTGCAGCACGTCCTGCACGGAGGCGATACCGCCGCGAGCACCGAGAACAGCGCGCAGACGCCCTAGAACTGCGGCCCCGAGCGGGTGTTGTTGCCTTTCGCGAGACGGTCGTAGAGCACCACGTTGACCGTGGCGGCGAGGTTCATGCAGCCGTTCGTGGGGATGTAGACGACGTCCTCGCACCAGTCGCGGATTTCCTTGCTCAGCGAGCCGTCCTCGGCGCCGAAGATGTACAGGGCGCGGTCCGGATGGGTGTATTCGGGCAAGGCGCGGGCGCCCTCGACCAGCTCCACCGCCACCGGGATGCAGCCCAGCGGGAGGATCTTGCGCAGGTCGTCGATGTTGATCAGCGGAATGCCCTGGTGGACCTTCTTGGTGTCGGTGATGAAGTCCTTCGCACGGTCGTAGCGGGTGCCGGTGTAGAACACCGAACTGACGCCGTAGCAACCGGCGGCGCGCATGATCGAACCGACGTTGGAGGGCGACTTGGGGTTGCTCAGGCCGATGCAGGCGTAGCGTTTGCTCAAGGAAGGTAACTCGCGGAAAAAACGCGATTATACGGACAGCGACGGCGGGCGTGGCCGCCGCGCGAAGGCGACTCGCCCTCAGGCCGCGCGCGGCGCCCTGAACACCTTGAACGCCAGTGGATAGCGACCTTCTCGGTTGCGGCGCACGCGGTACAGGTTGCGGACCACCGTCGCCAGGGTCAGCGGCATGGCGATGAAGACGTTGAAGAACAGCGCCAGCTTGGGCGCCAGGATGAACAGCACCGCGGTGATCCCGAACAGGGTCAGCTGGAAGTTGAAGGCATTGCGTGCGGCATCCACCAGCACGCGCTGATCGCTGTGGCGCTGCGCCCACCAGTAGGCGCCAGTGACGATCACCGCGAGGAAGGTGCTGAGGATCACCGTCAGGCCCAGGGCATGGGCGGCATAGACCTTCCACAACGGGTTCGCCTGCCAGGCCGCCTTCAGCCGGGTGAAGGCCGTCGGTTCGCCGTCCGCCGGCGGCTGCGCTCCCGCGCCGTAGGTTGCGCCCCGGGCCGCGGCAGCGGCCGGTTCGGCGGTCTCGTCGAGCGAAGCGACGAACAGGCGCACGGCGGCATGGATCAGGCTGGCGAGGATCAGCGACAGCAGCAGGTGTTCCACCAGCCCGTCGCCGAAGCGGTAGTCGAGGTTCCCGCGCACCGCAACCGACTCGCCGAGCAGCGCACCGAACACGGCCACAGCCAGCAGCGCGACGTAGCGACGGAAGTAACCCGTGACTAGGCCGTTGATGACAGCGACCAGGCCGGAGACGACAAAAGCACCCATTCGAAACTCCTCGTATTCGAGTGATGACGGCGGAAGGTGGATTCTTGTTGTGGATGGCCTAGGGGAACGGCCTGATATGCAGTACCACTAACGACCACCGGACGAACCCGCGAGTTCGCCCGTCGCCAGCGCCACCGCCGGCGCCCATTCTTTAGTCGGGGCGCAGTTCCTTCTCGTCCTGGCTGTCCGCCTCGAACAGCCGCTCGAGTTCCGCGCGCGCCTCGCGGGCGGTCTGCATGACCTTCGCCGCATCGTCATAGACGTGCTGCTGCGCTTCGAGCAACTGTTCGTCGTGGCGCTTGAAGCGCGCCACCCTGGCTTCGGCCTGGGCCGGGCTGAGCCCCAGCCCGACGAGCATCCGCCGGCTCATCTCCAGGCTGGAGTGGAACGTCTCGCGCACTGCCTGTGCGTCGAGGTCGACCAGCCGGTGCACGTGCTGGCGGTTGCGCGCGCGCGCGAGAATCTTGATGTGCGGGTAGAGCCGGCGCACCAGCGCGGCGGTCTTGATGTTGGTTTCCGGATCGTCGGTGGCGATGACGAAATACTCGGCCTGCTCGACCTTCGCCGCGCGGAGGATTTCCGGCCGCAGCGGGTCGCCGTAGAACACCGGCGCGTGGCCGAAGCTGCGCGAGAATTCGATGGACTCCACCGCGGTATCCAGGGCGACGAAGGAAATCTTCTGCGCGCGCAGTATCCGCGCGATCACCTGGCCCATCCGGCCCATCCCGGCGATCACCACGCGCGGCGCGTCGCCGACGATGTCGCGGTACTCGTCGGGCACATCCTCCAGCGCCGGCTTGCGCTTCGGCAGGCGCGACAGGGCCAGCAAGAGCAACGGCGTCAGCGCCATGGACAAGGTGATGGTCAGCACCAGGAGGTCGTAGAGACCCGCCTCGAAGAGCCCGCGGTCGCGGCCGATCTTGAACACCACGAAGGCGAATTCCCCACCCGCCGCGAGTACCACGCCCAGGCGCAGCGCACTTTCGCGGTCGAGGCCACCGGCCATGCGCCCGACGAAATACAGCAACGGCAGCTTCAGCAGGATCAGCAGCAGGGTCAGCTCCAGCACCCTCACCGGCGCACTGAACAGCAGGCCGATGTTGGTGCCCATACCGACGCTGATGAAGAACAGGCCGAGCAGCAGCCCCTTGAAGGGTTCGATCTGCGCTTCGAGTTCATGGCGGTACTCGGAATCCGCCAGCAGCAGCCCGGCGAGGAAGGCGCCCAGCGCCATGGACACACCGGCCAGCTCCATCAGCCAGGCGGTGCCGATCACCACCAGCAGTGCGGTGGCGGTGGACACCTCCTGCAGGCCGGTCTTGGCGACGATGCGGAACACAGGGCGCAACAGGTAGCGCCCGCCGATCACCACGATGGCGATGCTGACGAGAATTTGCAGGCCGTGGGCCAGGTCGTTCTCGGTGTCGTGTTCGACGCCGGCGAGCAGCGGCAGCATGGCAATCAGCGGGATCGCGGCGATGTCCTGGAACAGCAGGATGGAGAACGCCAGGCGCCCGTGCGGGCTGTTCAGTTCCTTGCGCTCGGCCAGGCTCTGCAGGCCGAACGCGGTCGACGAAAGCGCCAGCCCCAGGCCGAGCACCACCGCGGCGCTCACCGGCTGCCCGAAACCGAGCAGCGCCACCGCACCAATTACCACCCCGGTCAGCAGCACCTGCGCCAGACCCACGCCGAACACCGACTTGCGCATCACCCATAGCCGCCGCGGCGACAGCTCCAGGCCGATGATGAACAGCAGCAACACCACGCCCAGCTCGGAAATCTGCGCGACGCTCTGCGGGTCGCCCGCCAGACCCAGCACAGCCGGGCCGATGACCACGCCGGCCAGCAGGTAACCGAGCACGGCGCCGAGTTGCAAACGTTTGGCCAGCGGCACGGTGATCACCGCGGCGAGCAGAAAAACCACCGCGGCCTGCAGCAGATTGCCTTCATGGGGCATGGGTCACTCCTGGTCGAAAAGGATCGCCACGCACCCTCCAGGCACGCGCGGCGACATGCTGCCAGCTCAGCGGCGTCGCAGTCGAGGCGCGCGTGTTGTCTCACCTTCCTATCAGGGCCGTCCTGCCGGAGCGGGAGCGGCCGCGAAGGTGGGCCGACAGGGCGATGTTCCAATCGACCATGTGGCCCGAACGCAGCGCCACTCGGAGGACTCGATGATCGACGACATGACCCTCGAGACGCGCATCGGCGAACTGCTCGCTGCGCGCAGTCCCGACGCCTCCCTCTGCCCTTCCGAGGTGGCGCGCTCGCTGGCCTGCGGGGAGAACGCCTGGCGTGCGCTGATGCCCCATATCCGCCGCGTCGCCGCGCGTATGGCGGCGAGCGGACGCATCCGCGCGACCCAGGGCGACCGCGAAGTGGACCTGGACGGCGAGTTGCGCGGACCGATCCGCCTGCGTCGCGGCGACCGCTTCGACTGACGGCGAACGAAAGAAGCCGCCCGATGGGCTGATGCTGTTCACTTTGCCGTGGTCGAACCCAAACAGTTCCCTCGCCCTCCAGCGGAGGGGAAGCTGGCGATTCCGCGGCGTTTGGGCCCTCTCCCCCAGGACTCTCCCATGAATGGGAGAGCGGTGCGGTACGGACGAACCTGAAGTGAACAGCGTTAGCCCCGGCCAGCGGCTTCGTCTCCAGCTCGATACGCCGGTCAGCCGGCCGACACCGGTGGCACGCGGCTGCCGGGTTGCAGCAAGGATCGTGCGCCCTCCTCCCTGGAGGCCGCGCCATTCAGCGTACGGCCGCAGGCGACGAAGTCCTTCTGCCGCAGCATCAACAGGGCTACCAGCGAGGCCACGCCGGTGCCCACGTAGAAGTACCAGGGCGAGGTGATGTCGCCGGTCCGCTGGATCAGCCAGGTGGAAATCAGCGGCGCGCTGCCGCCGAACACCGCGACCGGGATGTTGTAGGCCACGGCGATGCCGGTGGAGCGGATGCGCGTGGGCAACAGTTCGCTCATGGTCGCGTAGGTCGAGGACGCGTAGAGGCCGAAGAACACCGCCACTGCCATCAGCGGGTAGATGAAGCTCGCCGGCGTCGCCGTCGGCGCCGACTTGAAGAACCAGTACATCGACAGGCTGGCGAGTACGCCGACCACCATGAGGAACGGCTTGCGCCCGTAACGATCGGTGAACATCCCGCCCAGCGGCATCACCAGCGCCGAGGACAGGCTGGCGACGAAGACGTAGAGCAGCGTGGTGCCGCTGTCGAACTTGAGCACCTTGGCCATGTAGGTCGAGGCGAAGGTCAGCACCAGATAGAAGATCGAGCTGTGCAACGTGATGATGAAGAAGACCAGGGCGATGGCGCGTTTCCACTGCAGCACCTCGCGCAGCGGCGCCTTGGAGGTTTCGCCCTTGCTCACCAGGGCGAGGAATTCCGGGCTGTCCTCGAGTTTCAGGCGGATGTACATCGACACCAGGCCCATGGGCGCGGCGAACAGGAACGGAATGCGCCACGCCCATTCCTGCATGGTTTCCGCCCCCAGGAAGAAGGTCATGCCGTTCGCCACCACGCCGCCGAGCACCAGGCCGAGCACGGCGGTGACCATCAGCCAACTGGTGGAAAAGCCGCGGCGGCCGGGGCCGGCGTATTCGGAAATGAAGCTGGTGATGGTGCCGATCTCGCCGCCAGCGGAGAAGCCCTGGATGCAGCGGATCAGCACCAGCAGGATCGGCGCGGCGATTCCGATCGACTGGTAGGTCGGCAGCAGGCCGAGCAGGAAGGTCGAGCCGGCCATCATCATCAGCACGGTCACCAGGGTCTTGCGGCGACCGATCTTGTCCGCCAGCGGGCCGAAGAACAGCCCGCCGATGGGGCGGATGAAGAAGCTCAGGGCGAAGGCGGCGAAGCTGCTCAGCAGGCTGGTCATCGGATCGTCGGAGACGAAGAACGCCTGGCCGATGTAGACGGCGAGGAAGCCGTAGACACCGTAGTCGTACCACTCGATGAGGTGCCCGGACGTGGCGCCGATGAAAGCCTGACGGCGTTGCCGGGCCTGTTCGCGGGTGATCGTGCTCATGGGGATGTTCCTTCTTGTTGTTGTTCTGTGGATCGGGAAACCAGGCTGGCGTCAGGACGCCGCAGCGGCCGACTCCAGCAACTGGCGCAACTCGGTCTTGAGGATCTTGCCGTAGCTGTTCTTCGGCAGTTCCTCGCGGAACAGGTAGCGCTTGGGTTTCTTGAACGACGCCATGCGCTCGACGAACCAGGAGTTGAGCGCTTGTTCATCGGCACGCTGGCCGGGGTGCAGGACGACGAAGGCGACCACGATCTCGCCCCAGTTGGCTTCCGCCTCGCCCACCACCGAGACCTCGGACACCGCCGGATGCAGCGCCAGCACTTCCTCCACTTCACGCGGATAGATGTTGCTGCCTCCAGAGATGATCACGTCCTTGGAGCGGTCGGTGAGGGTCAGGAAGCCCTGCTCGTCGAGGTAGCCGATGTCGCCGGTGTAGAGCCAGCCATCCACCAGGGTCGAGGCCGTGGCGGCGTCGTTGCGCCAGTAGCCGCGCATCACCGTGGCGCCGCGCACGGCGATCTCTCCGGGCATGCCGGGCGCCAGCGGCTGGCGCTGCGCATCCACCACACGCACCTCGACGCAGGACTGCGCCTGGCCGACCGACGAAGCCAGGCGTTGCCAGTGCGGGTGCGCACGGTCAGCGATCAGCTCGCGCGACAGCGAGGTGACGGTCATCGGGCTTTCGCCCTGACCGTAGATCTGGATCAGCCGCGGGCCGAAGGTGGCCAGCGCCTCCTGCAGGTCGGCGAGATACATCGGTGCGCCGCCGTAGACGATCGACTTGATGCCCTCGCCGGCATAGCCCTGGCGCCGCGCCTCGTCGGTCATCCGCTTGACCATGGTCGGCGCCGCGAACAGGCTCAGTTGCCCGTGGCCGCGGGCCAGCTCGAACAGCTCGCCGGCAGCGAAACCGCGCGATACCGGCACTACGTGGCGCGCGCCGCAACGCAAGTGGATGAAGTTGTACAGCCCGGCGCCGTGGGACATCGGCGCGGCGTAGACGAAGGCGTCGTTGGCATCCACCGCATCGACGTCCACCGGATAGCACAGCGACATCGCCGTGAGGTTGCCGTGGCTGAGCATCACGCCCTTGGAACGCCCGGTGGTGCCCGAGGTGTAGAACAGCCAGGCGAGATCGTCGGCGCTGCGCGACTGCGGCCCGGGCACCGCGCCACGGTCGGCCTTCAGCGCCTCGAGGGCGGCGCCGCGACCGGCCAGCTCGACGCAGCCGGCGTGCAGTTGCCCGGCGCCGAACAGTACGCCATCGTCGGTGAAGATCAGCCGCGCCTCGGCGTTTTCGGCGATCCAGGCCGCCTCGCTGCGGTGCAGCTTGCAGTTGATCGGCACCGCCACCGCGCCGGCCCACCAGATTGCGTAGAAGAGTTCGAGGTACTCGCAGCAGTTCTTCATGAACAGGGCGACGCGCTCGCCCGGGACGACGCCGTGTTCCTCGCGCAAGGCGACCGCCAGCGCCGCGGCGTCGGCGGCGAAGCCGGCGTAGTCGCTGACCAGGCGCTCACCCTCGAACAGCGCCGGACGGTTTGGCCAGCGCCGCGCGGCATCGTTGAGCCAGTTGGCGATATTCATCCTCAGGCCCTCAGTGCGCGCAGCACGCTGGCGTAGTTCGCCACCGCCATGCCACCCATATTGAACAGCAGGCCGAATTCCGGCTGTTGCAGGGCGATGCCGATCGGGTTGCCGGTGAGCTGACGGAACGCCATGGCATGCATCGACACGCCGGTGGCGCCGACCGGATGGCCCTTGGCCTTGAGCCCGCCGGAGAGGTTCACCGGCAGGCGCCCGTCGGCCAGCACCGTGCCCTCCTCCAGCGCGCGGAAGCCCTCGCCCTTCGGCGCCAGGCCCATGGCCTCGTAGATCAGCAGTTCGGCGATGGTGAAACAGTCGTGGACCTCGGCGAAATCGATCTCGCCCAGGCCGACGCCGGCCTGGTGCAGCGCCGCCGCGATGGCCCGCTGTGGCCCCTCGAAGGCGAGGAAGTCGCGGCTAGACATCGGCAGGAAGTCGCTGACCTGCTGCATGGCGCGGATCGCCACTTCGCGCCTGAAGCCCTTCGCCCGTTCGGCCGAGGCCAGCACGATGGCGGCGGCGCCGTCGGAGATCAGCGAGCAGTCGCTCAGGCGCAGCGGCGGCGCGATCAACGGGTTGCTCTCGGAAACCGTGCTGCAGTGCTCCAGGGTCATCGGCTTGTGCATCTGCGCCAGCGGGTTGTGCATGGCGTTGGCGTGGTTCTTCACCGCGATCGCCGCCATCGCCGGCAGCGGGTCGCCATAGCGCTCCTGGTAACCGCGGGCGGCCACGCCGAACTGCTGCGGGAAACTCAGCGCCGCTTCCTGCGCATCGTTCTGGTAGCCGGCGCCGGCCAGCGCGCGGGTCACCTCGGCGGTGGAGTTGTTGGTCATCTTCTCCGCGCCGACCACCAGCACCAGCTCGGCGGCGCCGCTGCGGATCGCGTTGATGCCCGCCATGATCGCCGCCGAGCCCGACGCGCAGGCGTTCTCGCAGCGGCTCGCCGGTTTGAAGCGCAGCGCCGGGTCGGCCTGCATGACCAGCGACGCCGCGAAGCCATCCGGGACCATCCCGGAGTTGAAATGGCCGAGGAAGATTGCGTCGATCTGCGCCGCGTCGATGGCGGCGTCGGCCAGCGCCTCGCGCGTCGCCTCGACGATCAGGTCTTCCAGCGTCTGCCCCTGCAGGCGGCCGAAACGGGTGTGGCCGGCGGCCACGATGGATACGGAGTCCTTGCTCATATGCGTTCCTCGGGTTCGGAAATCGACGATCAGCCGAGCATCCCGGCGCCGGCGAAACCGCCGTCCACCGCGATGATCTGGCCGTTGATGTAACTGGCCGCCTCGGAGAGCAGAAAGGCCACCGTGGCAGCGACTTCCTGCGGCAGCCCGTAGCGCCCTTGTGGAATCTGCTCGCACCAGCGCGCACGCGCCTCGTCGCTGTGCAGCACCTGGGCGAGCGGCGTGTCGATCGGGCCGGGGGCGACGGCGTTGACGCGTATGCCCTGCCCGCCCAGTTCGGTGGCGAGCACTTGGGTAAGCAGGTTGAGGCCGCCTTTCGCCGAGCCGTAGGCGGCGCGTCCGCGGTTACCGCGCAGGCCGGAGACGGAGGAAATGTTGACGATGCAGCCGGGAGTACGCTCCCGCAGCCAGTGCTGTGCGGCGAGGCGCGCCAGGGCGAACGGACCGATCAGGTTAATTTCCAGCAGGCGGCGGAAATCGGCGACCAGGGTCTCCACGGCCAGGCGGTCCATGCCGACCCCGGCGCAGTTCACCAGCCCGGACAGCGGGCCGCAGCCCAGCGCGCGCTGGAAGGCGGACTCCACCTGCTGATCGTCGGCGATGTCGCAGCACAGCAAGCGCTCGGACGGCACGCCGAGTTCGCTGCCGGCATCGGCCAGGGCGCTGCGGTCGCGGTCGAGCAGGATCGGCAGCCAGCCCTGGGCGGCGAGGAGACGGGCGGACTCCAGGCCGATGCCAGAAGCTCCACCGGTGATGAGGACGTGCGGGAGCGCAGTCATGTTGCGGTCTCCTGTTATTTTTATGAGAACCGGGACGCCAGCGCCGCAAGGCGTGAAGCAGCAGCGTCGGATTTACAATGACCCAGCCGTGCGCCGGCCCGCCATTCGTACAACTACGTACAGGTGTGAGTATTTCTTGCGGAGCCGGAAGGCTCGCGTACGCTGGGACGAAAACGACAAGAAGGGCCTGCGATGGCTGCCAATCCCGCCGAACTGGATGACCTGGAACGCCTGGCATTTCGCGTGTCACCGGCGCCCCAGGTGATCACCGCCAACCGCCTGATGCTGGATTTCAACGAAGCCTTCCAGCGGCTGTTCGGCTACGAGCGCGAGGAACTGCTCGGCGAGCTGATCCTGCGCCTCTACCCGTCCCGCGCAGACTACCAGGCGATCGGCGAGCGCTGCCTGAGCTGGTTGCGACAGAACCGCTCCTACTCCGACGAACGCTTCATGCAGCAGCGCGACGGCGAGGTGTTCTGGGCGCGCGCCGACGGCTACACGCTGACCCCGGAAGAACCCTTTCGCCTGATGGTCTGGCACTTCGAGCGCATGGAGCGCCCGATGCGCGCCACGGTGAACCTCACCGCGCGCGAGCGGGAAATTTCGGCGCACATCGTTAACGGCCTGACCTGCAAGGAAATCGGCCGCAAGCTGGGCATATCCCATCGCACGGTGGAAGTACACCGAGCGCGGCTGATGAAGAAGCTGACGGCAAAGAACAGCGCCGAGCTGGTTTCCAAGATCATCGTGCTGCACTGAACCGTACAGACGAAGAGGGAACGGCGAAGCCCGCAAGGGCCTCGCCTTTAGGACCTACTGGCGGCGTTCATAGCTGCCTACGGCCACCGCGTAGTCACCCACCTTGCGCAGCAGGGTGCGCTTGTATTCGTTCTGCCCGGTCATCGGGTTGCGCCATAGGTAATCCACTTCGCCTTCGCTGCCGTCGGCCATCACGGCGAGCATCTGCTGGCCGATCGGCTGGCCGTCGCTGGCCTTGAGCCCGGCGAAGTCGGTGCCGATCAGGCGCCGCTGGAAACCGTGGCCGACGAAACGCTTGCTGTTCAGGTCGACGACGAAGACGTAGAGATCATCGGCGACGAAGGTCTTGTCACCACTGCGGTTGATCTTCTCCAAGGTGCCCTTGGGATCGGCGGCCATGGCCTCGGCGGCCTTGTGCAGCAGCGCCTGGGCCTGCGCCTCGGAGGAGCGCGGCATGTAGTAGCCGACGGCGAAGATGCGCTCGCCGACCCGCTGGTAGAACACGTGCTTGCGCTCGACCTTGCCGTCGTTCCAGTTCCACCAGCGGTATTCGGCGCTGTGGACCTGGCCGTCCTCGGGCTGGCTGATGGCGCGCTGGAACACCGGTTTGAGGTCGTCATCGAGGAAACCCGCCACTGGCTTGCCGATCAGCGAGACGGAGGGCCCGCCGCTGGCGAGCATCACGCCGGACGTATCGACGACGTAGATGTACAGCTGGCCGTCGATGAATTCGCCCTGGCGGCTGAAGCTGGCCAGCGCCTTGTCGCCGCTCTCCCGGTAGTGGGCGATGGCTTTGCCGAGCAGCGCCTTGGCCTGGCTGGCCTCTTTGGCGTAGGCGTAGGCGTCGGCCTGGGCCTGGGCCTGGGCCTGGGTCTGGGCGAAGCCGAACAGGGAAAAGGCGCTGAGCCAGAGAAAAGCAACGACGCGGTACACTCTCATTATTGTTATCCCTCGGGGTTAACGAAGCGGGGCGCCAGGTCTGCCTGTGCGCCCCTCAGTGTAGGCGATGACGCGCCTACGGCTGCACAGCATGCGTGGCGATGATCGCCCGCCATAACCCGAGACTTCGTCCCGGGCGACGTTTAAGCTGCATGCCTTCCCGATACGACCCCATCCACCACCCGTGAAGTTCAAGCTCCCCACAACCGCGACCGCCCCCTTCTGCCCGTCCGCCGTGAGCCACAGCATCGACGTGCCCGCGCATGCCTCCCTGGCGCGCAAGGCGATGCTGTTCATGGGCCCTGGTCTGCTGGTTTCGATCGGCTACATGGACCCCGGCAACTGGGCCACCGCCATCGAGGCCGGCTCGCGCTTCGGCTACGCACTGCTGTTCGTGGTGGTGCTCGCCAGCCTCTCGGGAATGGTCCTGCAGAACCTCTGTTCGCGCCTGGGCATCGCCACCGGGCGCGACCTCGCGCAACTGTCGCGCGAGCGCTACAGCCCGCGCGTGGCGCGCGGCCAGTGGCTGCTGGCGGAACTCTCGATCATCGCCACCGACCTCGCCGAAGTGCTCGGCGCGGCGCTGGCCTTCCACCTGTTGTTGGGCGTGTCGATCACCACCGGCGTGGTGTTGACGGCCTTCGACACACTGATCGTGCTGGCCCTGCAGGGCGCCAACTTCCGCCGCCTGGAAGCCATCGTCCTGGGCCTGATCGCCACCATCGGTGCGTGTTTCTTCGTCGAACTGGTGCTGATCAAACCCTACTGGCCGGAGGTCGCCGCCGGGCTCAAACCGTCCTGGGAGCTGCTCAGCCAGCAGGAGCCGCTGTACCTGGCGATCGGCATCCTCGGCGCCACGGTGATGCCGCACAACCTCTACCTGCACTCCTCGGTTGTGCAGACCCGGGTCAACGGCAGCGACCTCGCCAGCAAACGCAGCGCGATAAGGTTCGCCCGCCTCGACACCATCGCCTCGCTGTCGCTGGCGCTGCTGATCAACGCGGCGATCCTCATCCTCGCCGCGGCCGCCTTCCATCGCAGCGGGCACACCGGGGTGGTGGAAATCCAGGACGCCTATCACCTGCTCGACCCGCTGGTGGGCGGCGCACTGGCGAGCATCCTGTTCGGCGTGGCGCTGCTCGCGGCCGGGCAGAGTTCGACCTTCACCGGCACCCTCGCCGGGCAGGTGGTGATGGAAGGCTTCCTGCAGGCGAAGATTCCCTGCTGGCAGCGCCGCCTGATCACCCGCACGCTGGCACTGATACCGGCGCTGATCGGCGTGATCTGCCTCGGCGACGGCGCAGTCGGCAAGCTGCTGGTGCTCAGCCAGGTGGTGCTCAGCCTGCAACTGCCGTTCGCCCTCTGGCCGTTGATCCGTTTCAGCAGCGACCGGGAGCTGATGGGCGCGTTCGCCAACAGCCGGCTGACCCGCTGCCTGGCCTGGAGCCTGTTCGGGCTGATCTCGCTGGCCAACCTGACGCTCCTGTATTTCTGGGCCGCGTGACGCCCGTTCGGGGCGAATCCGCTTTCCGGGCTATCGATAGCAAGGTATCGGTTAGACTCTCCCGCCTTGTCCCGCCGCCAGGAGCCCGCCCATGGAAACCATCACGCTGGTATTGGTGATGTTCGTCGGAGTCATCGTCAGCAGCACGCTAATCCGCATGCTGCCCGTTCCGCTGCCGCTGCCGCTGATGCAGATCGCCATCGGCGCCGCCATCGGAATGATCGGCAACTGGCGTCTGGAGCTCGATCCGGAGGTGTTCTTCCTGCTGTTCCTGCCGCCGCTGCTGTTCCTCGACGGTTGGCGGATTCCCAAGGAAGGCCTGCTGCGCGACAAGGGGATGATCCTCGCCCTGGCCCTCGGACTGGTCTTCATCACGGTGCTCGGCGTCGGCTATTTCATCCACCTGCTGATTCCGTCGATGCCGATGCCGGTGGCTTTCGCTCTCGCCGCGGTGATCTCGCCGACCGACCCGGTGGCGGTTTCGGCGATCGCCGCGCGGGTGCCGGTGCCCAAGCGCCTGATGCACATTCTCGAAGGCGAATCGCTGCTCAACGACGCCAGCGGTCTGGTCTGCCTGCGCTTCGCCATCGCCGCCACCCTGACGGGCAGCTTCGTGCTCTCCGAGGCGACCCTGAATTTCATCATGCTGGCCCTGGGCGGCATCGCCATAGGCGTACTGGTGACCTGGGTAATCACCCGCATCAAGAGCTGGACCTCGCGCCGCTTCGGCGAGGAAACCGGCGCGCAAATCCTGATCAGCCTGCTGATACCCTTCGTCGCCTACCTGTTCGCCGAACACCTGCACTTCTCCGGCATCCTCGCGGCGGTCGCCGCCGGCATCAGCATGAGCTACACCGAACTCTCCGGCAGGGCGCTGGCAGTCACCCGGATGCGCCGCACGGCGGTCTGGGACACCCTGCAGTTCTCCCTCAACGGGCTGATCTTCGTACTCCTCGGCGAACAGTTGCCGGGCATCGTCGCCGGCGCCAGCCAGGTGGTACGCGACACCGGCCATCACGAGCCGATCTGGCTGCTGCTCTACGTGGTGGTGATCAACCTCGCCCTCGGCGCGCTGCGCTTCTGCTGGGTCTGGCTGTCGATCCGCTTCAGCATCTACCGCCGCCGCGCCGATGCGCCGCGCTCGCTGTGGCGGGTAGCCGCGGTGATGACGGTGGCCGGGGCGCGCGGCACCATCACCCTCGCCGGTGTGCTGACCCTGCCGTTGCTGATGAACGACGGCACGCCCTTCCCCGCCCGCGACCTGGCGATCCTGCTGGCTGCCGGGGTGATCATCGTTTCGCTGGTGGTCGCCAGCATCGGCATGCCGCTACTGCTCAAGGGCGGTCTCGACGTACCCGCCGAACCCGGTCACCAGGCGGAAATCGACCGCGCCCGCGACATCGCCGCCCGCGCCGCGATACGTGCCATCGAGCAGGCGCAGCACCAGATGAGCGAAGGCCGCGCCGACGCCGACCGCTACATCGAGGCGGCCGGGCGCATCGCCGACCTGTACCGCTACCGCATCGACACCCGCGCCCGGCCCGACGAGGAAGGCGCCCGCGAGAATGCCTCGCGCGAAGAGGAGATCGAACGCCAGCTACGCCTCGCCGGCCTGCGTGCCGAACGCGACGAGTTCTTCCGCCTGCTGCGCCACAAACGCCTCGGCGAAGAACAGGCACGCAAGCTGATCCGCGAGATCGACCTGCTGGAGACGCAGCAGACGGGTTGAGGCGGGAGCGGCCGCCGTCGTTTCAGGCCTCGAGGGGACTGGCTCTGCGCTTATGCATGGATTGGGACCAGTTGCGCCCCCACGGGCGCCTTGCTTTCTTTGCTCGCGGAACGCCGCCCAATGCAAAGAAAGTAAGCGAAGAAATGTAGGGCGGATGACACTCTTTCATCCATCGTTACTCCGCCGGTGGATCGATGAAGCGCGATCCACCCTACGAACCTGCGATCCATCAGAATGCGCGGAATCCCCCTTCAGGAGGCCGAACGCAGGCATTGCGTAGGGGGACGAGCGGCATGGATGCCGCGAGAGCTGCGCTGGGCCAGGGATGGCCCATCGCAGCGTACCCCCGGAGCGGTGCCGGAGTGAGGGGAGTCTCGCGCAGCGAGACCCGGATGCAGGGGGCGTGTTTCTTTGCTTACTTTCTTTGCACGAGCAAAGAAAGTAAGGCGCCCGTCAGGGGCGCAACCCTGAGCCCAAAGCGAACGCAAGCGAAGAAATGTGCACCACCGCCGGTGGATCGATGAAGCGCGATCCACCCTACGAACCTGCCTTAAACCGCTCGATAACTCAGAAACAACACAGTCAGAAATGCTGGGGGAATGAGGCCCTTTCATCCACCGTTACACCGCCGGTGGATCGATGAAGCGCGATCCACCCTACGAACTGAAACCGACGCAACCGTCACAAAAAAACGCTCAAGCCAGATCCCGCAACGCCGGCTCCAGACTGGGATAGCGAAACCCAAACCCGATCTCCTGCAAACGCCTCGGCACCACCCTCTGCCCGTCGACGAAGAGTTCCGCCATCTCGCCCGCAAGCCAGCGGATCGGCGCCGCCGGCAGGTGCAGCCACACCGGGCGGCCGAGCACCCGGCCGGCGGTCGCAGCGAATTCGGCCTGGCTGACCGCGCCGGGCGCCACCAGGTTGTACACGCCGTCGAAACGCGCCTCGCCCAGCGCACACGCGATGAACTGCAACACATCGTCGCGATGCACCCAGCTGATCACCTGCTCGCCGCTGCCCAGGCGCCCGCCCAGCGCCAGGCGGTGCGGCAGCAGCAAGGGCTTGAGCGCGCCGCCGGGGCCGAAGACCACGCCCAGGCGCATCGTCACCTGACGCACACCAAGCGCCACCGCCGGTTTCGCCGCTGCTTCCCAGCGCGCGCAGAGTTCGGCCATGAAGCCGCGGCCCATGGCGCTCTGCTCGTCGAGGGATTCCTGCGGGTCGCGCACGCCGTAATAGCCGACCGCCGACCCTTGCACCCACACCGCCGGCGGGTGCCGGGTTCGCTTCAGCCATCCGATCAGCGCTTCGGTGGTGCCGACCCGGCTGGCCAGCAGCGTTTCCTGCCGCGCCGCGCTCCAGCGCGGCCCTACCACCGGCGCGCCGGCGAGGTTGATGACGGCGTCGAAGGCGTCGTCGGACGCCAGTCGGTCCAGCGCGTCGATACAGCGCGCGCGACCGTCGAAACGCGCGCTGGCGCGTTGCGGATGGCGGGTCAGCACGCACGGCGAATGACCGGCATCGAGCAACTGGCGGACCAGGGTTTCCCCGATGAACCCGGTACCGCCGGTGAGCAGAACGCGCCGCGGGGTGATGCCGGTGAAAGGATTCATGCCGTATCCACTCCTGGAAGTACCCGCCATGCGTCGCGCTGGCGCGCAATTCGCGGGATGCGAAAGTCCGGCCGCTGGGCCGTGCTCGATAGACAGCCGCGGGCGCCGGCTGTTCGAGCGCCTCAGGCGCCTTCGGGGAACACGCGGTTGCGCCCGCCGGCCTTGGCCGCATACAGCGCCTGATCGGCCGCCTGCAGCAGTTCCTCCGCGCTGGGCAGTCGCCCGTCGGGGCGCCAGTTGTGGACGCCGGCGCTGATGGTGACGATGCCCGTCCGGTTACCGGCGTGGGGAATGTTCAGGTCGCGGACGGCCTGCAGGATACGGGCGGCGATTCGCTGGCTGCCCTGCGCATCGGTTTCCGGCAGCAGCACGAGGAATTCCTCGCCGCCGTAACGCACGGCCAGGTCGCCGGCGCGCCCGGCGCACGCCTGTATCGCCCGCGCCACGGCCTTGATGCACAGGTCCCCGGCGGGATGACCGTGCAGGTCGTTGTAGCCCTTGAAGTGATCGATATCGAGCATGATCAGGCCCAGGGGCTTGCCGTTGCGCTGCGCGCGGGCCATCTCGGCCGGTAACGCCTGATCCAGTTGCCGGCGATTCGCCAGCCCGGTGAGGCTGTCCTGCAAGGCCAGCTTGCGCAATTCGCGGTCGGCCTCCTGCAATTGCGCTTCCGCACGCATGCCGTGGCGAATCTGCCGGATCAGGACAATCCCGAAGATCCCCATGGTGAAAATCATCAAGGCGACGATATAGGCGGAGCGATAGATGTTGGTTTCCCAGGGCGCGAGGATGGCCTGCCTGGACTGCGCCGCTTCCACCACCAGCGGATATTTGTCGAGCGCCTGGTAGCCGTACAGGCGCTCGATGCCATCCACCATCGAGCGAAGCGTGACGGTTCCGGCCTTCGCCCGTGGCATCAGTTCGGAAAAGATCCTGCCACCGGCGAGGTTGCTGCCGAGGACCGATTCGCTGAAGGGCCGCCTGACCAGCAGCGTGCCGTCGCGCAACGCCAGCACGATGGCGCCCTGCTCATCGATGTCGAAGCCGTCGTAGAACCTGCGGAAGTAATCCACCCGCAGCGCCGCCAGGGCGACGCCGGCGAAACTCCCGTCCGGCGCGTTGATGCGCCGGGAAACCGGCAGCACCAGGCGCCCGGTGGAATGGCTCCTGATCACCGACCCGATGTGCACGCCGGTATCAGGATTGCTCTTGTGGAACGTGACGTAATCCCGCTCGGAGCTGTTGGCCCCCGGAGGCTCACCGGCCTCGGAGGTCACCAGCCAATTGCCGTTACGATCGAAGACGAACAGCCCGTCGAGCTGCGCCAGGGAAGCGACATTGCCTTGCAGGAGACGCCTCAGGCGTTCGAGCTGCGCGTGGGAAGTGCCATCGGTTTCGACGCGCTCGACCACGTTGGCGAGCACCAGGTCGGCTTCCTCGAAGACATCCTCGGCATGCTGCGCCAGGGAGCGCGTGAGGTTGGAAGTGGTGGCTTCCGCCATGCGCAACGTCTCGCGGCGCGCCGTCCAGGCCTGCCAGATGTCCAGGCCGATGATAGACAGAATGACCAGGACCACGAATACGAACGCCAGCCGCTGGAGCGACTGGCCGGATCTGATCACGCTTTCCAGGAAACTCGGCATCGGTCGGACGGGACTCGTTGTAATCAATGGTTATCCGGACCTGCCGGGTAACTTGGCTTGAGTGGCGCCTAACCTGCGTATTGCTGCGGCCCGTGGCCGTCGTTTTCGCGGCCAGAATCATCCGGAATTGTACGGGCTGGTTCGGTGTCAGGTAAAACCCTGTGCCCGCTATGGGCTAAGCAGGTCTTTCGCGGGCACGCACTCGGCGCCCCACGAGCGGGCGATCTGCGCCGCGCGGCCCAGCGGCACGGACGCGTTCTCGAAATCCACCACCACGCAGAAATCCGCCGACGGCGGCCGCGCCGGCAAGGGATCGAAGCGCCCATCGCTGAGCAGCCAGAGGCCGATACGCTTGCCGCGTGCGAAACGGCGCACCTTGGCCAAGGTGCGTTCGGCCAACTCCAGCGCCGCGGCCACTGGCGAACCGCCTCCGCCGCCGATGGCATCGATCCAGGCGTGATTGGACGGCCGTGCCTTCTGCGGCTTGCACAGCAGCCGCGCCTGCCCGGCGCTGAAGCCGATCACCATCAGCTCGCCGCGCTGGCGATAGACCTGCCCGCTCCAGCGCAGCAGCAGGCCCTTGGCCAACGCCAGGTTGCTTCGCCTGAGCATCGAGCCGGAACAGTCCAGCACCAGGCAGTGCAGCGTCCCCGCCTCGGCCGCCTGCTGCTGGAAACGCAGGTGCGGCGCCCGTAAGCGCTCGGCGCCCTTGGCCAGCAGCGTGCGCGGCCAATGGATACGGGCGCTGGACGCCGCGCCGCGCTGGCGGATGCGGCCCGCGCGAGCCCCGTCGCCGGCCTGCGCGCCGGGCGAGGCGTGCGGGCTCAGCGCTTTTTTGCCGGCAGCGGCCTCGCGCCGTCGAGCTGCGCGGTGGGCACCGCCTGCGGCGGCAGTTCGCCCCAGTCGTTGCGGTCGTCCGGCGCGGCGGCGCCCTCTTCCCGTGGCGGTTCGGCACGCGGCGACGGCGGCGCGTCGGGCGGCAGTTTGCGGCGGTGCGCCAGCACCAGTTCGGCCACCGCCGCGACGTCCTCGGCGCCGATCCGTGCGTGGCCCTGCCAGGCCGCGTGCGCGCAGGCAGCGCGCAGCAGCACCAGGTCGGCGCGCACGCCTTCCACGCCAGCGGCGTAACAAAGGTCGCTGACCTGGCGGTGCAGCGCATCGTCGAACTCCAGTTGCCCGGCCTTCGCCCGCGCCCGTTCCAGGCGCTGCATCAACGCCTCCTGCGCCGCGCGCTGGCCTTCGACGAAGCCCTGCGGGTCGCGATCGAACTGCAGCCGGCTGCGCACGATGGCCTCGCGCGCCGCCGGCTCGATGCGCTCGCCGAGGCGCACGAACAAGCCGAAGCGGTCGAGCAGTTGCGGACGCAGTTCGCCCTCTTCCGGGTTCATGGTGCCGACCAGGGCGATGCGTGCCTCGTGCTGGTGGGAAATACCGTCGCGCTCGATGTGGTTGACCCCGCTGGCGCAGACGTCCAGCAGCAGGTCGACCAGCGCATCGGCCAGCAGGTTGACCTCGTCGACGTAGAGCACGCCGCCGTCCGCGCGGGCCAGCAGGCCCGGACGGAATTCCACGCGGCCGTCCTGCAGCGCCGCCTGAATGTCCAGCGAGCCCAGCAGTTGTTCCTCGCTGGCCCCCAGCGGCAGGTTGACGAAACGCCCGGCGGGCAACAGGTCGGCCAGCGCACGGGCGCTGGTGGACTTGGCGGTGCCGCGCGGGCCTTCGATCAGCACCCCGCCGATCTGCGGGTCGATGGCCGCCAGCAGCAGCGCCAGTTGCAGCTGCGGCTGGCCGTGCAGGGCAGAGAACGGGAAATGGGGTCGAGTCATTCTCTTCAGTTTTCCAGATGCTGTTCGGCGGCGATCAGTTGGTTTTCGATGCGTTCGCGGTAATCGCCCGGCGCTTGCCAGAGGCCGCGCTGGATGGCTTCGAGCAGGCGCTCGCTGATTTCCAGCAGGGCGTCGGGGTTGTATCGCTGGAGGAACTCGCGGGTCGAGGGGTCGCCCAGGTAGGCGTCCGTCAGGCTGGCGTACTGGTCGTCGCGGACCACGCCGGTGGTGGCGTCGAAGGCGAACAGGTAGTCCACGGTCGCAGCCATCTCGAAGGCGCCCTTGTAGCCGTGGCGTTTCACCCCGTCGATCCATTTCGGGTTGGTCACCCGCGCGCGCATCACCCGGCTGATTTCCTCGCCCAGGTTACGCACCCTCGGCGCCTGCGGGTTGCTGTGATCGCCGAAGAGCATCGCCGGCTGCCTGCCGGAAAGGTGCCGCACGGCCGCGCTCATGCCGCCGTGGAACTGGTAGTAGTCGTCGGAATCCAGCAGGTCGTGCTCGCGGTTGTCCTGGTTCTGCACCACCGCCTGGAGCTGCGCCAGGCGCCGGGCGAAACCCTCGCGGTCCTGCGCGCCGTAGACCTTCTGCCCGTAGGCGTAGCCGCCCCAGTTCAGGTAGGCATTGGCCAGGTCGGCGTCGGTTTGCCAGTCGCGCGAGTCGATCAGCCCTTGCAGGCCCGCGCCGTAGGCACCGGGCTTGGCGCCGAAGACGCGGTAGCCGGCCTGCTGACGCGCGCTTTCGGCGTCCAGGCCGCGGGCCTGCAATTCGGCGGTCTCGCGGCGGATGCGCGCGCGGATCGGGTTGATCGCTTCCGGCTCGTCCAGCTCGGCGACGCGCTGCACGGCGGCGTCGAACATCTGCATGACGTTGGCGAAGGCGTCGCGGAAGAAGCCCGACACGCGCAGGGTGACGTCGACCCGCGGGCGGTCCAGGCGCTTGTCCGGCAGCACCTCGAAATCGGTGACCCGGAAGCTGCCCTCGGCCCACTTCGGGCGCACGCCGAGCAGGGCGAAGGCCTGGGCGATGTCGTCGCCGCCGGTGCGCATGGTCGCCGTGCCCCACACGGAGAGGCCGATGCTGCGCGGGTAGTCGCCGTTGTCCTGAACGAAGCGCTCGACCAGCAGCGCGGCGGATTTCTCGCCCAGCGCCCAGGCGGTCGGCGTGGGGATCATCCGCGTGTCGACGGAGAAGAAGTTGCGCCCGGTGGGCAGCACGTCCGGCCGCCCGCGCGACGGCGCCCCGCTCGGCCCCGGCGGCACGAACCGACCGGACAGGCCGCGACACAGCTGATACAGCTCCTGCGTCCCGCAGGCTTGCAGGCGCGGGCGCAGATCACTCTCTACGCGGCGCATGACGGCGGTGCTGCGCGTCCAAGCGGGGTCGGGCACGCGCCGGGCGCCCTCCTCCAGCAAAGCCAGCGCCAGCAGCTCCAGCCGCTCGCGGGTATCGCCGCGGGTGCGCCAGGGCTGTTCGTCGACATCCGCCAGGGCGGCCGGCTTTGCGCCGTTCCACGGCAGGCTCCAGTCGTCGTCCAGCGGATCGAAATCCGCGCCGGGCAACAGGTCCTGGGCCAGCGCGCGGACCAGGCTGGCGTTGCCGCCTAGACCGTCGCCGACGCCATGCCGCGCCAGGGCCAGCAGGGTGTCGCGTTGCAGGCGGCCCTGCGGCGAGCGGCCGAACACGTGCAGGCCGTCGCGGATCTGGCTTTCCTTCAGCTCGCAGAGGTAGCTATCGGTGCGGTTGAGCAGCAGCTGTTCCTCCTCGGCGTTGCGCGGGGTTTCCAGGCCGAGGTCGGCGTGCAGGTTCTGCGCGGCGATCAGCGCGAGAATCTGCTTGCGCAGCAGGCCGGCACGCCGCGGGTCGAGGGTCAGCGCCTCGTAGAATTCGTCGATCAGGCGCTCCAGGTCGCGGGTCGCGCCGTGGCTTTCGGCGCGCGTCAGCGGCGGCATCAGGTGATCGATGATCACCGCCTGGGCGCGGCGCTTGGCCTGGGTACCCTCGCCCGGATCGTTGACGATGAACGGATACAGGTGCGGCATCGGGCCGAACACCAGGTCCGGCCAGCATGCCTCGCTCAGCGCCACGCTCTTGCCCGGCAGCCATTCCAGGTTGCCGTGCTTGCCGACGTGGACGATGGCGTCGCTGCGCCAGTGCTCGCGCAGCCACAGGTAGAACGCCAGGTAGTAATGCGGCGGCACCAGGTCCGGGTCGTGGTAGTTGGCTTTCTGGTCGAGGTGATAGCCGCGCGCCGGCTGGATGCCGACGAACACCCGGCCGAGACGCACGCCGGCGATCATGAAGCGTCCCTGGCGCAGCATCGGGTCCTGCTCCGGCGCGCCCCAGCGGGCGACGATGGCCGCGCGGCTGGCGGCCGGCAGGCTCTCGAAGAAGCGCTGGTAATCGGCCAGCGCCAGGCTCTGCTTCGCCGGGCGCAGCGCCCACTGGTCGGGATCGTTGGTGACGCCCTGTTTGAGCAGGTGCATCAGCGCGTCGCCGTCGGCGGGAATGCCGTCCACCGCATAGCCCTCGTCGCCCAGACGGCGGAGAATCTCGATCGCCGAGGCCGGCGTATCCAGGCCGACGCCGTTGCCGAGGCGGCCTTCGCGGGTCGGATAGTTCGCCAGCACCAGCGCCAGGCGTTTCTGCGGATTGGCCCGCTCGCGCAGCCGGCACCAGCGCCGCGCCAGCGCGCAGACGAAATCGATGCGCTCCTCCAGCGGCTGGTACTCCACCACGTCGCTCTGGGTCAGCGCGCTGCGCACGCCGAAGCCCTTGAAGCTCACCGCGCGGCTGATGATGCGCCCGTCGACTTCCGGCAGGGCCACGTGCATGGCCATGTCGCGCGGCGCCAGGCCATGCGGGTCGGCGCGCCAGCTCTGCTGGTTGCCGCCGGAAAGCACCACCTGCAGCACCGGGATGTCGCCGGCCAGGGCGTGGTCGCCGGGATCGTCCATCGCCGATTGGGAGAACGCCGTGGTGTTGAGGATCAGCGCCACGTCGTTGCCTGCGCAGAGTTCGCGCAGGCTGCTCAGGCACAAGGCGTCCTTGAGCGACAGCAGCGCGATCGGCAGCGGGTTCAACCGCTGCGCCAGCAGGCGCTCGCACAGGGCGGCGAACACCCGGGTGTTACCCGCCTGCAGGTGCGCGCGGTAGAACAGCAGCGCCACGCAGGGCGCGCCGGCGACCCACTGCGCCTGCCAGTCGGCCACCGCGGCGTTGTCCTGCGCGGGATGGAACACGGCGATGCACGGCAGCGCGCGCGGCGGGCGCGGCGCCATGTCGAGGCCGAAGAACTGCGCGCCGAGGAAACGGTACAGCTCGCGCGCGTTGCCCGCGCCGCCCTCGCGCAGGTAGCACCAGAGCGTATGGCAGGTCGACGCATCGACGGTGCTCAGCGCGGTGAGGTTGGGGTCCTCGCTCATGTCGCCGGAGAACATCGCCAGGGCGATGCCCTTGCGCCGGCACAGTGCGACCACCTGCTCGGTGCCGTAGGGCCAGTAGCTCTCGCCGCCGAGGTGGTCGATGACGATCAGCCGCGCGTGCTGCAGCACCTCGTCCAGGTACAGGTCGATGGAAGCGTGCTGGCGCAGATGCATCAGGTTAGCCAGACGCACCGACGGATAGGCGACGTCCGCCGCGCCGGCCTGCGGGTGGGCGGCGGCGAGCAGCGCCAGGGTGGTGTCGGCGGCGCTGAGGATGACGATGTCCGCCGGGTCCTGTTCGAGGCGGGTGATGATCGCCCCGCTCTCGTCCACGTATCCGCCGGGCAGCGCCGTCAGCATGTGCATCGGCTCAGCCCTCGGCCACGGCGGCCTGCAGCGCGTTTTGCAACGCCTGGGCATCCAACGCCTGGCCGATCAGCACCAGGTGCGTGGAAGGCGTTTCGTCGGCGTTCCAGCGGCGGTCGAAGTAGCTGTCGAAACGCTGGCCAACGCCGTGCACGACCAGCCGCATCGGCTTGTCCGGCAGTGCCACGAAACCCTTGACGCGGTAGATGGCGTGCCCTTCGACCAGCGCCTGCAGGCTCGCCAGCAGGCGCTCGCGGTCCACCTGCGGCAGCTTCACCACCACCGAATCGAACAGGTCATGATCATGGTCATCGCCGTGCTCGTGCTCCTCGCCCTCTTCGTGATCGTGGTGGCTTTCGCGCAGGTGGATGGTCTCCTCCGAGGCGCTGGACAGGCCGAGGATCAGCTCCAGATCGAGACGACCCTTGTCGCTGGCGATCACCTTGACCTGCGCCGGCAGCTCCTCGCGCACCAGCGCGGTGACCTGCTCGACGGCGGCCGGCGCGACCAGGTCGGTCTTGCTCAGCACCACCAGGTCGGCGGCCATCAGCTGGTCCTCGAACAGCTCGTGCAGCGGCGATTCGTGGTCCAGGTTGGGGTCGGCGCGGCGCTGCTCGTCCACCGCCTGCGGGTTGGCGGCGAACTGGCCGGCGGCCGCCGCCGGCACGTCCACCAGCGTGACCACCGCATCGACGGTGCAGGCGTTCTTGATCTCCGGCCAGTGGAAGGCCTGCACCAGCGGCTTGGGCAGCGCCAGCCCGGAGGTCTCGATGAGGATGTGGTCGAGGTCGCCGCGACGCTCGATCAGCTCGCGCATCACCGGATAGAACTCCTCCTGCACGGTGCAGCACAGGCAGCCGTTGGACAGCTCGTAGAGCTGGCCGGCCTGCTCCGCGCCGTCTTCGTCGCAACCAATGCCGCAGCCGCGCAGGATGTCGCCGTCGATGCCCAGTTCGCCGAACTCGTTGACGATCACCGCGATGCGGCGGCCTTCGGCGTTCTCCAGGATATGGCGCAACAGCGTGGTCTTACCGCTGCCGAGAAAGCCGGTGACGATGGTGACGGGAATCTTGGCCTGGCTGGACATGTTGTTTTCCTCTGGAGATCGATAAGGCTTTCGTAGGGTGGATCACGCTCCACCGATCCAGCGGGCGGTGTCGCAGGGAATGAAAAAATCGCTCCACCGGACACCGCCTGGCGGGGTTACGCGGCGGTAACCCTGTGCGTTGCGGCTGGTCATCCTGCGCACTCGCCGCTAACCCACCCTACGGTTTTGTGTGTGGATGACCGCCGACACACCCTTGCGGCACTCATTGCTCGAACACCGGAATGCGCGCGATGAACTTGCCCTTGATGCCGGCGGGCCAGGTGCGGAACGGCACCTGGCCGGTATCGGATAGCTGGTGTTTGCGCGCGTAGTCGAGCAGCGCCTCGGCGGCGTCCTGGTCGGCGGCGAGGTCGCCGAGCACGTAGCCGATCTTGCCCGGCCCGCGCAGCAGCGCCGTGCAGTGCCGCTGGCAGGCCATCAGGCAGCGCGTGCGGGCGATCGCCAGCGGCGCGGCGCCGGCTTCTTCCTGCTCGCGCGCCAGGCGCTCGACCCGTTCGGCGAACAGCGCGCCCTTGCGCGGCGCCTCGGGCTGGCTGGCATCGGCGCCGCCGCAGGTTTCGCAGAGCATCAACTGGCTGGTCATGGGTGTTCTCCGTCCTGGCGGCACGACCAGGGCAGCACGAAGCGCTGCTCCTGGTGTTCGCCGAGCATCGCCTGCACGCGGTAGACCTGTTGCAGGTTCTTCGGGGTAAGCACGTGCCGGGCGCTGCCGCAGTCCACCACGCGGCCCTGGTCGAGCAGCATGATGCGGTCGCAGAAGCGGCTGGCCAGGGTCAGGTCATGCAGCACCACCAGCGCCGCCTTGCCCTGCGCGCACTGCTGGCGCAGCAGCTCCATCACGTTCAACTGGTGGAACGGGTCGAGCGCCGCCACCGGCTCGTCGGCCAGCAGCAGCAGGCTGCCCACCGCCAGGGCACGGGCCAGCCGCGCGCGCGCCCGTTCGCCACCGGAAAGCTGGTCGAAACGCCGTTCGGCCAGCTCGACCAGGTGCATCTGCGCCAGCGCGGCGTTGATGGCCTGCTCGTCCACGCCGCGCAGGCGCGCCGGCACGCCCCAGCCGCCGCGGTGCGGCAGGCGGCCGAGGGCCACGTAATCGCGCAGGCGCAGCGGCCAGCTGCTCTGGTCGCCCTGGCCGAGGTAGGCGCAGCGCAGCGCGCGCTCGCGCGGCGACAGTTCGCCCAGCGCGACGCCGTCCAGCAGCAGTTCGCCGGTATACGGCAGCAGGTGCGCCAGGGCCTTGAGCAGGCTGCTCTTGCCGGCGCCGTTGGGCCCGATCAGGCCGAGCAGCTCGCCGGACTGCAGCGTTAGCGAGACGCGGTCGACAAGCCGGTGGCCGTCGATCTCGACGCCGAGGTCGCGCAGCTGCAGCTGCTTCATGCCGTCCCCCTGCGCTGACGCAGCACCAGGGCGAGGAAGAACGGCGCGCCGATCATCGCGGTGACCACGCCGAGCATCAGCTCCTGCTCGCCGCTGACCAGGCGCAGCACGATGTCCGCCGCCAGCAGCAACAGCGCGCCGCCGAGGGCGCTGGAGAACAGCAGGCGCGACGGGTGATAGCCGACCGCCTTGCGCAGCAGGTGCGGCACCACCAGGCCGACGAAACCGATCGAGCCGGTCACCGCGACGCTGGCGCCGACGCACAGCGCGGTGCCGAGGATGATCTGCACACGCAGCCGCGGCAGGTTGACGCCGAGGCTGCTGGCTTCGTCCTCGCCGAGGGTCAGCGCGTCCAGTTGCGGACCGCAGGCGAACAGCAGCAACAGCCCGGCGGCGATGAACGGCAGGCACAGGCGGATATCGGCGAAGCTGCGGTCGCTCAGCGAGCCCATCAGCCAGAGCACGATGTCCTGCATGTCGGTGGGGTTCGGCGCCAGGTTGATCGCCAGCGAGGTCGTCGCCGCCGCCAGCGACGACAGCGCCACGCCGCAGAGGATCAGCGTCAGGTTGCTCGCCCGTTGCCGGGCGATGGCGTAGAGCACCAGGGTCGCCAGCGCCGCGCAGCCCATCGCCGAGGCCGGCACCAGCCAGGGGCTCAGCGCGCTGACGCCGTAGTAGAGGCAGAGCACCGCGCCGAGGCTAGCGCTGGAGCTGACCCCGAGCAGCCCCGGCTCGGCCAGCGGATTGCGTAGCAGGCCCTGCATGGCGGCGCCGGCGGTGCCCAGCGACATGCCGACGAGGATCGCCAGCAGCACCCGCGGCAGGCGAATCTCGTTGACGATGATGCGCTGCTGGACCAGCACGTCGGCGAGGTTCGCCGTCTCTGCGCTTGAACGGAACAGCGCGTGGCCGACCTCGCCCAGCGTCAGCGGCACCGGCCCGATGCCCAGCGAAAGCAGGAACGACAGCGCCAGCGCCGCCAGCAACAGCAGGTTGAGCAGGCCCGGAGCGAGGCGCGTCATCGTGGCGTACCCAGGCGGTCGAGCTGGGCGGCGAGGTCTTCCGCGGCGATCACCAGTTGCCAGTCGCTGCAGCCCCAGCGGTTGCCGCCGATGCTGACCACCGGTCTGGCGGCCATCAGTTGTTGCAGGCGCGGGTGCCGCGAATAGGCGGACTTGGCGTAGCCGTCGTCGACCAGCAGGTCGGCGGTGACGAACACGTCCGGCGGGCCGGCGATGAGCTCCTCGAGAGAATAGCGACCCCAGCCGGAGTGACCCAGGTCGGCCATGTGGTTGCGCACGCCGACCGCCTGGAACACGTTGTCGACGTAGGTGTTGGCACCGGCGCTGCCGCCGTTGGTGCGCAGGTAGAGCGCGCTGAACGGCCGCGGATGTTCGCGCAGCCGCGCCAGGCGTGCCTGCACGTCAGCCACCAGCGTGGCGCCGGCCTCCTCGCGGCCGATCTGCGCGGCGACGAAGCGGGTGCTGTCGAAAATCTGCTGCCAGGTGGTCGGGTACGGCAGCACCAGGGTGCGGATGCCGTGGCGGGCCAGCAGTTCGGCGCGGTTGTGCGTCTGCCAGCGCCGCGAGGCGAGCACGATGTCCGGGTGCAGGGCGATGATTTCCTCGGCGCTGGCATCGTTTGCCGGAAAGCGCCGCGCTAGATCGGGCATCGACGACACCCGCGCGTCCTGGCTCTTGCGCGACACCGAGAGCAGTTGCTCCGGCGCCGCCAGGCTCAGGGCCAGCATGTCCGCGCAGAGGTTGGTGGAGACGATCGTCGGCAACGGCGCCGCGCTGGTCGGCGGCGCAAGCCCGAGCAGCAGCCAGGCCAGCAGACGCGCCGCCGCATGGGCGCCGCCCTCAGGATGGATACGCTCCATCGTTCTGGAGCGACGCACTCGCCGAACCGCACCGATCCCCATCAGAAATCGATACCCGCCTGGCCTTTCACGCCGGCGTTGTAGGCGTGCTTGACGTCGCGGATCTCGCTCACCGTGTCGGCCAGTTCGACCAGTTCGGGCTTGGCCGCGCGGCCGGTGATGATCACGCTCTGGCTGGCCGGACGCGCACGGATGGCGTCGAGCACCATGTCCAGGTCGAGGTAGTTGTACTTGAGCATGTAGGTCAGCTCGTCGAGCAGCACCAGATTCAGCCGCGGGTCGGCGAGCATGCGCGAGGCGTGGGTCCAGGCCTCGTCGGCGGCGAGCTTGTCGGCGTCCCAGTTCTGCGTGTTCCAGGTGAAGCCGGTGGCCATCGCGTGGTACTCCACCAGCGGTGCGTTCTGCCGCAGGTAGGTGACTTCGCCGGAAGCCTGGGTGCCCTTGATGAACTGCACCACGCCGGCCCGATGGCCATAGCCGAGCGCGCGGTACAGGGTGCCGAAGCCGGAGGTGCTCTTGCCCTTGCCGTTGCCGGTGATCAGCACGACGATGCCGCGCTCCACCTGGGCACGCTCGATGCCGGCGTCGACCACCTCCTTCTTGCGCTTCATCCGCTCGGCGTGATTCTGCTTCTTCTGTTCGTCGATCATCGCTGCGCGCTCCAAGGCCCGTGCGCCGCCGCGCAGGCGCGGACGGGCAGGATTCGATGGGCACGACCCACGGGCAGGGACGCGATGCGCAGGCATCGCGCGCAGGTGACGAGACTGAGGAAGGCTGCGCGAGGCAGACGACAGCACCGGCAACCACCCACACCCCGGGGTACGTACCTTGTTCTCGAATCAGGCCGGTCTTCTGGCTTGCCTTCATCCGATCACCGCGCCTTCCCGACCGGAGTCAGTGGCATCGTGCGGTGTCGTCAGGCTCTACAGCAGCGGGGGCTGCGCCGGAATGCTCCAGGGGTTTACCCCCGAGGTCACCGGACTTCCCGTTTCAGCCCCTCGCGCGGTCGCGCACGGGGCACCTGTTCGTTGGCCGGCAGGGTAGCCGTTAGCCGGGCGCGGGGCAATCGCACCAGCGCCGGTTCGGTTGACGAGGCGTCGCCGTCATGCTGAGCTAGCGCGTGTTTTTCAGGTGTCTCGCGCCGCTTAGCTGCTGGCGCGAGGTTAAACGGGAAGCCGGTGGGTCCGATCCAGGCGATCGAACGAGTCCGGCGCTGCCCCCGCAACGGTAAGCGAGCGAAGTCTTCGGCATACCACTGGATCGCGATCCGGGAAGGTGAAGACTTCAGGCCTGTACGCCACGTACAACGCCGCCTCGCCAGCCCGGAGACCGGCCTGGAACCCTTTTGGCAACCCGCGGTGGGCGGGACGCGCCGGAAACAGGCCCGCCTCGCCGCGTGTGCGATCGCTGCATTCACGCGCTCGGCCTGCCCTTCTTGCGTCCTTCCACGCGTGCCGATCACTCGATTCACTGGAAGGTCTTCATCATGACAAGCCGCACGCTGCCCTCCGGCACCGCCGTTACGCTTCCCCTCTCGCACCGCCTGACGCTGGCCGTCGGCAGCCTCCTGGTCGGCGCCGCGCTGATCTACTTCGCCGGGTTCTCGCACATGGAACTGGTGCACAACGCCGCCCACGACACCCGCCACAGCGCCGCCTTCCCCTGCCACTGAGGAGCGAACCGATGATCAAGCGTATCGCCCAGACGGCGGGCTTCTCCGGGTTGCTGGCGGCCATTTTCCTGACCCTGCTGCAAAGCTTCTGGGTCAGCCCGCTGATCCTGCAGGCGGAAACCTACGAAAATGCCGGCGCCAGCGAGCAGGTCGGGCACAGCCACGAAGCCGGCGCACCCGCCCATGAGCACGATGTCGAAGCCTGGAGCCCGGAAGACGGCCTGCAGCGCACCCTGTTCACCGGCCTCGGCAACCTGGTCGTGGCGGTCGGCTTCGCCCTGATGCTCGCCGGGCTCTACACCCTGCGCGCACCGGGCAAGACCTGGCAGGGCCTGCTCTGGGGCCTGGGCGGTTTCGCCGTGTTCAACCTGGCGCCGTCCCTCGGCCTGCCGCCGGAAGTACCGGGCACCGCGGCCGCCGACCTGCTGCTGCGCCAGTACTGGTGGATCGGCACCGCGCTCGCCACCGCCGTGGGCCTGGGGTTGATCGCCTTCGGCCGCAGCTGGGTGCTACGCATCGTCGGCCTGGCGCTGCTGCTGGTGCCGCACCTGATCGGCGCGCCGCAGCCGGAAGTCCACGAGAGCCTGGCGCCGGCAGCCCTGGCTCACGAGTTCATCTACGCCTCGCTGCTGACCAACGCCCTGTTCTGGGCCGCCCTCGGCCTGGCCAGCGCCTGGTTCTTCAGCCGCGCCCAAGGCGACGCCTGACGCCGCCGCGCGCCCCGGACCGAGCACACTGGTCACGGGGCGCGCGATTCACGCCGGCATCCCTTCGATTCGCCGCAGGCAGTAAAGACTCTCGTCGACCCTGCCACGGTTGTCGGCGATGACGATCTCGGCCCCCTTCCCTTTCAGACGCGCGTTGAAATCGCTGGCGTACAGCCGCTTCAGCCAGCCCGGATAGGCCTCGTCGCGGCCGCCGAGAAAGGCGTGCGCGGCCGGCAGGGAGAACCGCCAGCCGCCCGCTTCGCAGGCGAATCCCCGCGCCCGCAGCTGCGCGATCAACGCGGCATCGCCATCCAGCACGCGCAGACAACACGCGAAAAACGCCTCCAGCTGGTCCATCCACGCCCGTCCTCCAATGCAAGGCGCCCAGTGTGCCGCAAGCGGATGCCGAGGGTCATTCCCGCCTGGCTATCGAACTAGCCGACGAAAGACGCTGGTCAGCACGGTCGCCAAAAGAGTACAAATGTATCCCATGAACAAATTATCTCCGCGCCGCCGCGCCATCCTCGATTTCATCCGCGACCGCATCGCCGGAAACGGCCAGCCGCCGAGCCTGGCGGAAATCGCCGAAGCGTTCGGCTTCGCCTCGCGCGGCGTCGCGCGCAAGCACATCGTCGCCCTGGCCGAGGCCGGGCTGATCGAGGTGGTGCCGAACCAGGCGCGCGGCATCCGCCTGGTGGACCGGGCGCCACGCCCGGAGCTGCTGGAAATCCCGGTGCTCGGCCGGGTCGCCGCCGGCGCGCCGATCGGTCCGGACGCCGACCTGCACGGCCACCTGCTGCTGGACCGCCAGACTTTCTCCAAACTGCCGGACTACCTGCTGCGGGTGCAGGGCGATTCGATGATCGAGGACGGCATCCTCGACGGCGACCTGGTCGGCGTGCACCGCAGCAGCGAGGCGAGCGACGGCCAGATCGTCGTCGCCCGCCTCGACGGCGAAGTCACCATCAAGCGCTTCCAACGCGCCGGCGACAGCATCCGTCTGCTGCCACGCAACCCGGCCTACGCGCCGATCGTCGTTCGCGACGACCAGGAGCTGGCCATCGAAGGCGTGTTCTGCGGCCTGGTGCGCCGCGAATGAGCGCCGCACTGATCGCCCTCGACAGCTTGCTCGACCAGCGTCGTGTCTGGCGCGGCCAGGCGGAGAGCCGGCCGGCGACCGCGCAGCCGACCGGGCATGCCGCGCTGGACGCGGTGCTGCCCGCCGGCGGCTGGCCGGAGGCGGCGCTCAGCGAAATCCTCATCGCCGCCGAGGGCATCGGCGAGTTGCAACTGCTCTGGCCGACCCTGGCGCGACTGACCGCAGAGGGCGAGCGCGTAGTGCTGGTGGCGCCGCCTTTCCTGCCCTATCCGCAGGCGTGGCTGGCGGCCGGCGTCGACCTGCGCCAGTTGGCATTGATCGAGGCGAGCGGGCGCGATGCCCTGTGGGCCGCCGAGCAGTGCCTGCGCTCCGGCAGTTGCGGCGCGGTGCTGTGCTGGCCGCAGCAGGCCGACGACCGTGCCCTGCGCCGGCTGCAAGTGGCAGCCGAGAGCGGCCAGACCCTGGCCTTCGCCTACCGTCCGCTGCGCGAGGCGGTCAATCCGTCGCCGGCCGCGCTGCGCCTGGCGGTGGACAATCGCCCGGCGCAGTTGCGCGTGCTCAAGTGCCGCGGCGGGCTCGCCGCCGCGACGCCGATTCCGCTCGCGGCGCGGCATTGAGGCGGACATGCGCTGGGCCTGCATACTGCTGCCGCAACTGGCGCTGGACAGCGTGCTGCGCGGCCGCGCCGATCCCGACGCCGCCCTTGCGCTGATCAGCGGCACGCCGCAGCGCCGCGTGCTGCAAACGGTCAATCCGGCCGCGCGCGCCCTCGGCCTGCGTCCCGGCCAGTCGCTGGGCGCCGCGCAGGCCCTGAGCCGCGACTTCGCCATGCTCGAATACGACCCCGCACGCATCGAGCGCGCCCAGCAGTTCCTCGCCGCCTGGGCCTATCGCTTCAGTTCCCACGTCAGCCTGCACTACCCGCGCTGCCTGCTGCTGGAGGTGGAATCCAGCCTCGGGCTGTTCGGCCCCTGGCCGCGTTTCGAGGCGCGCCTGCGTGACGAGCTGAACGCGCTGGGCTTTCGCCAACGCATCGTCGTCGCGCCCAATCCGGCCGCCGCACGCATGCTGGCCAACGCCCACGACGGCCTGGCGGTGGACGCCGCGGGCCTCGCCGAAGCCCTCGGGCGGATGCCCATCGAGCGCGTCGGTTTCACCCGCGAGGTGGCCAGCGCCTTCGCCCGCATGGGCGTGCGCCAATTGCAGCAGCTGCGCGACCTGCCCCGCGAGAGTCTGGCCAGGCGCTTCCCGCGGGACGTGCTGCGGCATCTCGATACGCTGCTCGGCGAGCGACCGCTGGCGCTGCGCTGTTACGCGCCGCCGGACCGCTTCGATGTACGCATCGAGCTGAACTTCGAGGTCGAGTCGCACCAGGCGCTGCTGTTCCCGCTGCGCCGCCTGACCGGCGACCTGGCCGCCTTCCTCGCCGGCCGCGACAGCGGCGTGCAACGCTTCACCCTGTATCTGGAACACCGCAGCGGCGAGGACAGCACCCTGCCGGTCGGCCTGCTCGCCGCCGAGCGCGAGGCGGCGATGCTCTTCGAACTGGCGCGCGGACGCCTCGAACAGTTGCAGGTGCCCGCGCCGGTGCAGGCCATGCGCCTGATCGCGCGCGACCTGCCGGCGTTCGTTCCGCAGCACCGCGAGCTATTCGATGAACGCCCGCAGCAATCGCTGCCCTGGGAGCAGTTGCGCGAACGGCTACGCGCACGCCTCGGCGACGGCGCCGTACTGGGCCTCGGCGCCGTCGCCGACCATCGCCCGGAACGTGCCTGGCAGGCGGCGCCAGTCGCGCGCTCGGAAACCCTGCAACAGGATGCACCGCGCCCGGCCTGGCTGCTGCGCGAAGCCCAGCCCCTGCGCGAATTCGCGCCGAGCATCCTCGCCGGCCCCGAGCGCATCGAGTCCGGCTGGTGGGACGGCGGCGACGTGCGCCGCGACTATTACCAGGTGGAAACCCGCAGCGGCCAGCGCGCCTGGGCCTACCGCCGGGTCGGCGACGACGGCCCGCTGCAGCTGCACGGCTGGTTCGCATGAGCGCCCCGCCCGCCTACGCCGAGCTGCACTGTCTGTCGAACTTCAGCTTCCAGCGCGGCGCCTCCAGCGCCCAGGAGCTGTTCGAGCGAGCCAAACGGCATGGCTACGCAGCGCTGGCGATCACCGACGAGTGCAGTCTGGCCGGCATCGTGCGCGCCTGGCAGGCGGCCAAAAAGACCGAACTGGCGCTGATCGTCGGCAGCGAGATGCAGCTCGAGAACGGACCGAAGATCATCCTGCTGGCGGAAGATCTGGCCGGCTACCAGGCGCTCTGCGGGCTGATCAGCGTCGCCCGCCGCCGAGCGAAAAAAGGCAGCTACCGCCTGCTGCGCGACGACTTCGAGGGGCCGCTGGACGGCCTGCTGGCGCTCTGGCCGGCCCAGGGCGATACACCGGAGGCCGAGGGGCGCTGGCTGCGTGAGCGTTTCCCCGAACGCCTCTGGCTGGCCGTGGAGCTGCACCGTGGCCCGGACGACGCCCATCGCCTGGCGCAACTGCTGGCGCTCGCCGCGGACCTGGGCATTCCCGCCGTGGCCAGCGGCGACGTGCACATGCACGCCCGTGGCCGGCGCGCGCTGCAGGACTGCATGAGCGCGATCCGCCATCACCTGCCGGTGGCCGAGGCCGGGCACCGGCTGTTCCCCAACGGCGAGCGCCACCTGCGCCGGCGCGAGGAACTGGCCGAGCTTTACCCCGCCGCACTGCTCGAGGAAACCCTGCGCATCGCCGCGCGCTGCCGCTTCGACCTCAAACAGTTGCGCTACCAGTACCCACGCGAGCTGGTCCCCGAGGGCCATACGCCGACCACCTGGCTGCGCCATCTTGCCGAAGACAAGATTCCCTGGCGCTGGCCCCGGGGCATACCCGAACAGGCGCGGAAAAACCTCGAACACGAGCTGAACCTGATCGCTGAACTCAAATACGAAAGCTATTTCCTCACCGTGCATGACATCGTCCGGTTCGCCCGCCAGGAAGGCATCCTCTGCCAGGGCCGCGGCTCGGCGGCCAACTCGACGCTGTGCTTCGTGCTCGGCATCACAGAGCTGGACCCGGCGAACTCCAACCTGCTGTTCGAGCGCTTCCTCTCCCGGGAGCGCAACGAGCCGCCGGACATCGACGTCGACTTCGAGCACGAGCGCCGCGAGGAAGTCATCCAGTACGTGTTCCGCCGCTACGGCCGCACGCGCGCCGCGCTCACCGCGGTGGCCAGCACCTACCACGGCGCCGGCGCGGTGCGCGACGTGGCCAAGGCGCTCGGCCTGCCGGCCGACCAGATCAACGCCTTGGCCGACTGCTGCGGGCGCTGGAGCGGCGAGCTGCCGCCCGAGGAGCGCCTGCGTGAAGCCGGTTTCGACCCGCAGAGCCCGATCATGCGCCGGGTGCTGGCGCTGACCGGCGAGCTGATCGGCTTCCCCCGCCACCTGTCGCAGCACCCCGGCGGCTTCGTCATTTCCGAGCAGCCGCTGCACAGCCTGGTGCCGGTGGAAAACGCGGCGATGGCCGGGCGCAGCATCATCCAGTGGGACAAGGACGACCTAGACCTGGTCGGCCTGCTCAAGGTCGACATCCTCGCGCTGGGCATGCTCAGCGCGCTGCGCCGCTGTTTCGATCTGGTGAAAGGCTATCGCGGCCGGCAATGGACACTGGCGGACCTGCCGCAGGAGTGCGCGAAAACCTACGCGATGATCAGCCGCGCCGACACCATCGGCGTGTTCCAGATCGAGTCGCGGGCGCAGATGGCCATGCTGCCGCGGCTGCGCCCGCAGACCTTCTACGACCTGGTGATCGAGGTGGCCATCGTGCGCCCCGGACCGATCCAGGGCGACATGGTTCATCCCTACCTGCGCCGCCGGAATGGCGAGGAACCGGTGGAATACCCGCCGGAGCTGGAGAGGGTCTTCAAGCGCACCCTTGGGGTGCCGCTGTTCCAGGAGCAGGTCATGGAGGTGGCGATGATCGCCGCCGACTATTCGCCCGGCGAGGCGGACGAACTGCGCCGTTCGATGGCCGCCTGGAAACGCCACGGCGGGCTAGAGCCGCACCAGGAGCGACTGATGACGCGAATGCTCGCCAATGGCTACTCGGCCGAATTCGCCACGCGCATCTTCGAGCAGATCAGGGGTTTCGGCAGCTACGGCTTTCCCGAATCCCACGCCGCCAGCTTCGCCCTGCTCACCTACGCCAGTTGCTGGCTGAAGTGCCACGAGCCGGCGGCGTTCGCCTGCGCGCTGATCAACAGCTGGCCGATGGGCTTCTACAACCCCGACCAGGTTCTGCAGGACGCACGCCGCCACGGCATCGCCACGCATCCGGTGGACGTGCGCCACAGCGACTGGGACTGCAGCCTGGAGCCCGGCGCGGGCGACCAGCCGGCGATCCGCCTCGGCCTGCGGATGATCCGCGGCCTGGCCGAGGACGCCGGCCGGCGCGTCGCGGCGGCGCGTACCGCCGGGCCGTTCGCCGATGTCGCCGACCTGGTGCGCCGCGCCGCCTTGGATGCCCGCGCCCGCGAACGCCTGGCCGACGCCGGGGCCCTGCGCGGCCTGGCCGGCCATCGCCACCGCGCGCGCTGGGCGGTCGCCGGGGTGGAGAACCAGGCACCCCTGTTCGCTGGCCTGCCGAGCCAGGAGGAAATCCAGGTGGCCCTGCCGTTGCCCAGCGTCAGCGAGGACCTGCATGCCGATTACGCCACCCTCGGCACCACTCTCGGCCCGCATCCGCTGTCACTGTTGCGCGGCGTCCTGCGCAACCGACGCTGCCGCAGCTCGCGCGAACTGCCGGGTATCGAGCACGGCAAACACATCGGCGTCGCCGGCCTGGTGATCGGTCGCCAGCGCCCGCAGACCGCCAGCGGCGTGGTCTTCGTCACCCTCGAGGACGAGTTCGGGATGGTCAACGTGGTGGTCTGGCGCGACCTCGCGGAACGCCAGCGCAAGGTGCTGGTGGGATCACAACTGATGCAGGTGGACGGCCGGCTGGAGTCGCAGAATGGCGTGCGCCACCTGATTGCCCGACGGCTGATCGACCTGACACCGCTGCTCACCGGGCTCGACGTGCGCAGCCGCGACTTCCGCTGAACCGCCCGATACCCGGCGCCACGCAGGGAAATCCGCCCCGCAGAAACGACGAACCCGCCGGGAAACGGGCGGGTTCGCTGTTCATTCGCCGGGTTCGTCCACTTCCATGGGCTCCGGCTTTTCCGGTTCCTTGCGCGGCGGCGCCTTGGGAATGCTCGGGTCCTGAACGTCCGGGTCCGGCTCGGGTGCGTCGTCGATGTCCATGTTGATGTCCTCGTTTGAGCGTGGCGTGTACGCTTATTCGAGGCCGGGGGAGCGCCAGCGTTCGCCCCGGTCATCGGCCGGCAATGCCTAGCGGGACGCCGGGCGCAGCAGCCCCACCAGGCGCGCACCGAACACGTTGATCAGCAGGCCGAGCATCACCACGGCCGCACCGACGACCTGCACCGCGCTCAGGTGCTCGCCGAGCAGCCAGGCCGACGAACTCAGGCCGATCACCGGCACCAGCAGCGAGAACGGCGCCACCTGCCCGGTCGGATAGCGCGACAGCAGCCGGCTCCACAGGCCATAGCCGAGGATGGTGGCACCGAACGCGAGGTAGACCAGCGCCAGGATCGAATTCAGGCTGATGCCGCGCAGCGCGGTCTCGATGGTCTGCGGCCCTTCGAGCATCCAAGACAGCGCGAAGAATGGCAGCGGCGGGATCAGGCTGCCCCAGACCACCAGGCCGACCAGGTTCACCTTGCCGACCTTGCGCGTGACGATATTGCCCAGCGCCCACATCGATGCCGCCGCGATGGTCAGCGCGAACCCGGCGAGGGTCATGCTGCGATCGCCCTCGGCGCCGATCAGGATCAGCCCGCCGGCGGCCACCACCAGCCCGACCAGGTTCGCCGGACGAATCCGCTCGCTGAGGAACAGCGCGGCGAAGAACAGCGTGAAGAACGCCTGCGATTGCAGCACCAGAGAAGCCAGCCCGGCCGGCATGCCGACGTACATCGCCGAGAACAGGAAGGCGAACTGGCCGAGGGAGATCGTCAGCCCGTAGGCCAGCAGCCAGCGCAGCGGAATCTGCGGCCGCTTGATGAAGAACACCGCGGGAAAGGCCGCCAGCACGAAGCGCAAGGCCCCCAGCAGCATGGGCGGCAGGCCGTGCAGGCCGACCTTGATGACCACGAAGTTGAGGCCCCAGACGATGATGACGACGAGCGCCAACAGCAGATCTTTCGGTGACATTTCGAACTCTTCTCAGGCAGCACGGGCAAGGCCGGCCATTAGAAACCATCCGCCACCCGACCGACGCGATACAGTCGCCGGGCAAAACATCCATACAGCGCCGGTTGTCCCCCCGCCGCCGCGACAGGTGCCGACGCGCACCGGGCGAGCTAGAATTCGCGCCTGACAGCGTGGACCTCCTTTTTTACCGAGTTACGAGACCAGTCATGGGCGCACAGTGGAAAGCTAAACATAAGGAAGCGGCAGCAAACGCCAAGGGCCGGATCTTCGGCAAACTGGCGAAGGAAATCATGATCGCCGCGCGCAACGGCGCCGATCCGGACATGAACCCGCGCCTGCGGATGGTCGTCGAACAGGCCAAGAAAGCCTCGATGACGCGCGAGACCCTGGAGCGCGCGATCAAGAAGGGCGCCGGTCTGCTCGGCGAAAGCGTGCATTTCGAGCGCACCACCTACGAAGGCTTCGCCCCCCACCGTGTACCGGTGATCGTCGAGTGCCTGACCGACAACGTGAACCGCACCGTGGCGGAAATCCGCGTGCTGTTCCGCAAGGGCCAGCTCGGCGCTAGCGGTTCGGTGTCCTGGGACTTCGACTACCTGGGCATGGTCGAAGCCGCGCCGAGCGCCGCCGATGCCGACCCTGAGCTGGCCGCCATCGAAGCCGGCGCGCAGGACTTCGAGCCCGCCGAAGACGGCGCCACGCTGTTCCTCAGCGAACCGACCGACATGGACGCCGTGTGCAAGGCGCTGCCGGAGTTCGGCTTCCAGGTGCAGTCGGCGCAGCTCGGCTACCGGCCGAAGAACCCGGTGAGCCTGTCCGGCGCCGAGCTGGAAGAAGTCGAGGCCTTCCTCGACGCGCTGGACGGCCACGATGACGTGCAGAACGTCTACGTCGGCCTGGCCGAGTGAGCCGGAGCACGCGATGAACAAGCCGCACGTCCCCTACGCCCAGCGCGAGCAGGGCTACCGCGAGAAAGCGCTGAAGATGTATCCGTGGGTCTGCGGCCGCTGCGCGCGCGAGTTCTCCGGCAAGCGGCTGAGCGAACTGACGGTCCATCACAAGGACCACAACCACGACAACAACCCGGAAGACGGCTCGAACTGGGAGTTGCTGTGCCTGTACTGCCACGACAACGAGCACTCGCGCTACACCGACAACCAGTACTTCGCCGAAGCCAAGCCCGGTGACAACGGGCCCAAGCAGACCTTCAAGGGTCTCGCCGGCCTGGCCGACCTGCTGAAGAAGCAGGACTGATCGAACGGCGCACCGCTGGCGCGAGCCGGCGGTTCCTTCCTGCGAGCCCCGCGATGAAACCCGAAGACCTCCTGCTGCTGGTCACCCGCAGCATGCCCTACGGCAAGTACAAGGGCCGGCTGATCGCCGATCTACCGGGTAACTACCTGAACTGGTTCGCCCGCGAAGGCTTTCCGCCCGGCGAGATCGGCCGACTGCTGCAACTGATGCAGGAGATCGACCACAACGGCCTCTCCGGACTGCTCACCCCGCTGCGCCAGCCGCGCTGAGCAACCGATGTCCTGCGCACAGGCGCGCGCCGGGCTCAGGTATAATCGCCGCCGATTCCCGTCCTTCCCTTACCAGCGCCCCGCGGACCTGCCATGACTTCCAAGCCGAATCTCCCCCAGGACGACACGTCCACCCAAGAAGCCAAGGACAGCGTGCAGGCGCAAGGTGAGGAAATCACCGCAGCAGAAAGCCGAAAGCCGGGTTCGATCCCGGCTTTCGGTTTTCCGTTCGCGATGGCTGAGCTGGCGAAGTCGAGGAACGACAAGCCGTGGTATCAGAAGTCCAACAGCAGCAACCATGACAAGACGCCCGGTCCGGCTCCGCGGGGAACCCGCCGGGCGATGGGCAAGCGCTGATCAGCTCTTGGTTTCGTGAAGACGCGCGTTGAGCTCGTCGACCACCGGCGCCCACTCGGCATCCTCCATCAGCAGTTCCTTCAGCAAGCGTCCCTGGTTCTCCGTCCAGAACGGCGCCTCCGAGACCTTCACGTCGTCCGGCAACGGCGCGTGCTGGCCGATGAAGGCGTCGATGGCGGCCGGATCCGACTCCAGGCCCAGTTGTTCGAACAGCGTACCGAGGTCGTGAAATCCTGGCAGTTCCATGGTGAGTCTCCAATGTGGGTGGCTGATGAAGGTGAGACCCTTCGCGGCCGGGAGAGATTCAACCGCAGCGTGCTTCAGCCCTCTTATCGAACAATCGCTATTTAGTCGCCCCTAGTTTGCTCATTTTGTGTACAATGGTCGGCCGACTACGCATCGAAGAGGTTTAGAACAGCATGAGCAAGGTAACCGCCAGCAAGGCCAAGAATGCAGCCGCTGTTGAAACTCGTGAATCCATCGACGCTCAAGTCAAAGCGTTCCTCAAAGCCGGTGGCGAGATCCAGCAAGTGGCCAAAGGCGTCAGCGGTCAGGTATGGGGCTCCTCGCGCCAGATCAGCCTGGGCAAGAAGTAGGATTGCTCGCTGGGGCCTCGTTCGAGGCCCCGCCGTCACCCCCGCGTACCCCTCCTCGCTCCACCCTCCGCTACAGATCGTCCACCAACGCCTTGCCCCACTTCACGCCGGCGATACCCGCCTGTTCGATATCCACGAAGCTCTGCTCGGGATCGCGCTGAAGGTCGACGACGACATCCGCGCCCTTGACCACTTCCACGCCCATCGCCCAGAGCGGCGGAAGCGTCGACTCGACGTATCCGGTGAGATGGACGATGACCGTATGGCCGCGGTAGCGGAACGCGTGGCTATGGGCGACCGGCCTCGCTTTCGGCGAAGGGCGCAGCTCCGGTGCCTCGAAGTACAGCGTTTCGGCGCGGGGAAGCTTCATCGATACGCCCATAGGTCAGGGTGAAACCGGGTCGCTGGCCGGAAAGGAGTCTTCCAGCGCCTTATCGAGTTTCTCGTCCTTCTCGTGCTTTGGCGCTTCGGCCGGCTGATGGGTGGATGGCTTTTTCGGCTCGCCGTCGTTGCTCGGCTGCGGCGTAGTGTTGCTCATCGTGCGTACCTCTTGTCTTCGGATAACGCGCCCGTTGTGAACGCCAGAAACGCGAAGGGCCATCTGCGATGGCCCTTCGTTGTGCTCGGCATGCCCGATCAGAGATTGCCGGCCTTTTTCACGGCATCTTTGGTCTTGCCGACGGCAGTCTGGGTTTCGCCTTTGGCTTCCTGCAGCTTGCCTTCGCCTTTCAGCCGGCTGTTGTCGGTCGCCTCGCCCACACCTTGCTTGACCTTGCCCACGGCTTCGTTGGTCTTGCCTTTGATCTTGTCGGTAGTGCTGCTCATATCATCACTCCACAGGTTGGTAGGTACATAAAAACTGACTGCTGCGTCAGTTGTGGAGTTCGAAGAACCTGACGACCGGCATCGCCTCCTCTAAGAGGAACGCGAACGCATCAGGCGTTCCAGCAGCGGCCTGCCGGCCAGGTGAAGGAACACCGGCGCGCCGGCGATCAGATAGAAGTAGTAGGTTACCGCGCGCCAGATCAGGATCGCGGCGCCCGCGGTCGACTTGCCCACCATCGGCGCGAGCAACGCGGCGGACGCCAGTTCGGCGCCCCCTGCTCCGCCGGGCAGCAGGCTCAGCTGACCGGCGGTGAGCGCCAGCATCTGCACCAGGAAGGTCCAGGCCCAGGGAATCGCATGGCCCAGCCCGGCGAGGGTCAGGTACAGCACGCTGTAGCGCAGCAGCCAGTGCGCGGCGGTCAGGGCGAAGACGCCTAGCAGCACCCGCGGCGGGCGTCGCAGGCTGGCGCGCAGCGCGTTGCGAAACGCCAGCAGCTTGCGCGCCAGGTGCAGCCGTCGACGCGCGTCGATACCGACGCGCCCGGCGAGCCGGCCGAGGCCCCGCAGTGCGCCGTGGTGATAGCGCCCGAGCAACGCCAGCGCCAGCAGCGCGCCACCGAGCAGCGCCGCGCTGCTGCCCAGCAGCCAGCCGACATGGGCGTTGAAGGCGTGCGACAGCGCATAGGCCAGGATGCCGAGCAGCGCGCAGACGAACACCAACAGGTCGCTCAACTGGTCCACGGTATAGATCGCCGTGCCCTGGGCCGGGCGTACGCCGCGGCGCATCAGCAGCGCCATCATGGTCAACGGGCCGCCGGCACCGCCGGGGGTGGCGCAGATGGCGAACTCGGTGGCGACCACCACGCCCAGCGCCTGGCCATGACCGATCGGGTGATCGCCAAGAAGCAGCCGCAGGCGCAGTGCATTGAGGTTCCAGCACAGCAGGATCATGCCGAACATCAGCGCCAGCGTGCCGCCCGGAAACGTCCGCAGGCGCTCGAATAGGCCGCTGCCGCCGAGCAGCAACGGCACCAGCGCCGCGCCCAGCAGCGCGCCGAGCAGCAGCCAAAGGCTGCGACTCATGCCGCCGCGCTCGTCGCTCGAAGCCGGCTTCGCAGCCAATCGATCTTGGTGGTCGGCACGCGGCCCTCGTCCATCAGCCGGCGCAGCAGGTCGAGCCAGTAGTCGCGGGAAAAGCCGTGGCGCATGTCCACCGGATGCAGGCCGAGACGCAGCAGCGGCGCCTCGCGATGCTCACGCAGCGCCCGCTCGCTGATCAGCCGCGACATGCCACGCCGCCAGGCGCTGCGCGCGCTCCAGACCAGGCCGGGCGCGTCGATTGGGGTGTGCTCGGGGAGCAGATAAAAGTGCTGCGGGTCGCTGGTATAGCTCAGCCCGCTGGCGCTCAGCGCCTCGCGGGTGCCAGGGCTCATCAGCCAGGCCGGCGCGACGAAACCGTGCAGCGGCCAGGCATTCCGCTGGAACAGCGCCATGCCTTCCTCCAGGCGCCGCTGCGCCTCGGCCCGATCCAGCGCGTAGAACTCCCCTTCCCAGGTGTAGACCCGGCGCATGAACCAATCCTTGGGGGTACGCGGCTTCGGCGCGTCGTCGCAATGGTAGAAACCGTGCAGCGCCAGCTCGTCGCCGCGCGCCAGCCGCGTGTCGAGCAGGCGGCAGAACTCCGGACGCGCATCGAGGGCATTGCGGTGGTGGAAGTCCGGCACCACCAGCCAGGTAATCGGAATCGGCCCCAGCGCTGTTCGGCCGAGCGCGTCCACCGCCTCGACGAAGGGCCGGTAGTCGGGCCAGGTTTCCGGTGCCACGTCGTGCAGCACCAGCATCAGGCTGCGCTCAGCCATTGGCGGCCATCGGCAATTCAAAGGTGCCGAGCACTGCGCGGTAATGGGCGAGCAACCCGGCCACCACGGTGTCCCAGGAATACTGCGTTTCGACCAGTTGGCGCGCCCGGGCGCCGAGCAGCCGCACGTCGTCCTCGAACAGTTCGCGCACGCTGCTGGCCATCGCGACGGCGTCGTTCGGCGCACACAGCCGGCCGCCCTGCGAGGTGACGATCTCCGCCAGCGCGCCGGCGCGCACGGCCACCACGGGGATACCGCTGGCCATCGCCTCGAGCGCCACCAGGCCGAAGGTTTCCTGGTCGCCGGCATGCAGCAGCACGTCGCTGCTGGCCATCAGCCGGGCCACCTCGTCGGCCGGACGGAAGCCTTCCAGCACCGTGACGTTGTCCGGTACATGGCGCGGCATGTTCGAGCCGACCAGCAGCAGGTGATAAGGCGAGCCCAGGCGGCGCGCGGTTTCCAGCAGCACCGGCAGGTTCTTCTCACGCGAGCCACGGCCGGCGAAGACCATCAGCCGGGTGTCCTCGGCCAGGCCCAGTTCGCGCCGCAGGTTGGAGTCACGGCGTTGCGGCCGGAAGGTCTGCAGGTCGACCCCCAACGGGCGCACGTGTACGTCTCGCACACCGAGGCGGCTGAGCTTGTCGGCCATCACCTGGCTAGGCGCGAGGACCCGGTCGAAGCTGCGATAGAGCCGCGCGACATAGGCCTCCATGTTGGTGCCGATCCATGGGCCGAGACGGTTGCACGCCAGCAGCGGCAGGTCCGAGTGATAGAAGCCGATCACCGGCACGTCGAGCTGGCGGCCGGCGTCCAGCGCCGCCCAGGCGGTCATGTACGGATCGCCCACTTCGATCAGGTCCGGACCCAGCGTGCGCAGCAGGTTGCGCCAGGGCGCGCGGCGCACCGGGAAACGGTAGCCCTTGCCAAACGGCAAGGCAGGCGCAGGCACCTGGTAGATGCCATCGGCCTGCTGGTACGCGGGGCCCGGAATCAGCACGCTGTGCTGCACATCGGGATGAAGGCGCAAGCGGCGGTGCTTCGCTTCCAGGTAGGTGCGCACGCCACCGCTGGCGGGCGCGTAGAACATGGTCATATCGGCGATATGCAAGGGTCGGCTAGCTCCATTCGATTTCGCTCCACAATCAGGGGCGTGCCGCGCAAGCCAGTGCCTGAGCCGCGGTCGCCAAAAATGGACCGTTACAAAATGAAGACGTTCGACGCAGCGCTCAGCGGCGAGCGCGGGCCAGCAGGCGGCGAATGGCCGGAGTGGCGGGCCGCGACGGGGGCAACGAGGTTGCTGCCCGGGCGGGCAACACTGGCGATCGAACCGCCGTCACGGCAGTTCGATGCGGTCTTCCAGGATGCGGATCAGCCCCTGCTTGTAGAGACCGCCGATGGCCTTCTTGAAGTTGCCCTTGCTCACGTTGAAACGCCGGGTGATCTCTTCCGGCGAACTCTTGTCGCTCAGCGGCAGCACGCCGTGGTTGTCGCGCAACTGGCGCAGGATCTGCTCGGCAAGGCTTTCGGCGGCCTTCTCGCCCACCGGCTGGAGGCTCAGGCTGATCTTGCCGTCGTCGCGCAGCTCGCGGATGAAGCCCTTCTCCTGCATGCCGCTGCGCAGGAACTTGAACGCCTCGTTCTTGTGGATCAGCCCCCAGTGCTGGCCGTTGATGATCGCCTTGAAGCCCATGTCGGTGGCTTCGACGACCAGCAGGTCGACCGCCTGGCCGACGGCGTAGCGCGGCGGCGTCTTGTCCAGGTAGCGGTCCAGGCGCGCGGTGGCGGTGATGCGCCGGGTCCGCTTGTCGAGGTAGACGTGCACCACGCAATAGTCGCCGACCTGCAGCGGCCGCTTTTCTTCCGAGTGCGGCAGCAGCAGGTCCTTGGGCAGGACCCAGTCGAGAAACAGCCCGACACGGTTGATTTCCGCCTCCTTGAGGCTGGCGAAACCACCCACCTGCACCTTGGGTTTCAAGGTGGTGGCGATCACCCGGTCGTCGCTGTCCAGGTAGACGAAGACGTTCAGCCAGTCGCCGATCTCGGTCGGTTCGCCCTTGGGAACGTAGCGGTTGGGCAGGAGGATCTCGCCGTCCGGCCCGCCATCCAGGTAGAGCCCGAAGTCGGTGTGCTTGACCACCTGAAGAGAATTGAAACGCCCGATGAGTGCCATGTCGTGTGCCTTGATTCGCCAGGCCGCGCATTCTACCTGCAGCGCCCGCCGGCGGGCTGGAATTTCCCCCTTGAGCGGGGGATTGACGAACGGCGGTTCGCCGACGACCCCATAGCTGTTAAAAGGTTGCGCGGGGAGGTCTGGAATGCGGCTTTGCGCCGCACCAGCCGATCAGTGGACACGGAGCCTGGGCTCTTCCTGCGGTGGCTGGGCGCTGACACGAGCAGCGTGACGAGTCACTCCTTTGATTCAAGAGGAGTGCGCGACATGCGTGAATCTTTGCTTTTTCTGGCGCTGTGTCTGGGTGGGTGTGCCTCGCAGCTGCAGACCACCAACATCCAGCGCGAGGTCGGCGATTTCGACCTCAAGCTCGGCTCGGCCCCGACCCGCAGCATGGCCCAGGGCCTGGTCAAGCCGCAGACCAGCGGCCAGGTGCACGGCGGCTTCGACCTGACCCACAGCAGCGGCTGGTACCTCGGCCAATGGGCGCCGGACCTCGCCCCGGAGCAAGCCGAGCAGCTGACAATGGAAACCTACGCCGGCTTCAAGCACCCGGTGGACGATCACTTCGGCTACGAACTGGGCACCCTGCTCAACAGCTACCCGAGCGTCGGCCAGATGGACGTCGAGGAGTACTACGGCGGGCTGACGGTGTTCGGCCATCGCCTGGGCGCGTCCTTCAGCCTCGACCCCGGCCGTCAGGACCGCACCCTGCTGGCCAACTTCGACCTGCAGGAATCGCTGGGCTTCCAGGTGATCGTGAAGTACGGCAACCATGTGCTGCAATCGCCCGTGGCACTGGCCGACGGCGCCAACGTGCGCGTGTTCAACGACTGGTCGGTGAACCTGAGCCGCCCCTGGCTGGGCTTCGACCTCAACCTGTCCTACAGCGCCTCCAGCCTGAGCGACGGCGAGTGCTCGGCCTATTCCGGCTTCAACACCCGCTGCGACGGTGCCATGCGCTTCCAGGCTTCGCGCCCGCTGTAGCGTTATTCCAGGCCGACCTTCAGCAGTTGCCCATCGGACGCATCGGTCAGCAGGTAGAGGTAGCCATCCGGCCCCTGGCGGACGTCGCGGATGCGGCTGCCGAAGTTTTCCAGCAGGCGCTCTTCGCCAACCACCTTGTCGCCCTCCAGCTGCAGGCGGATCAGGTAGCCGCGCAGCGCGCCGATGAACAGACTTTGCCGCCATTCGGGGAAGCGCGGGTGGTCGTAGAAGGCCATTCCGCTGATCGCCGGCGACTTCTCCCACACGTGCAGCGGCGGCTCGGTGCCTTCGACGAACTCGCCGCGCGCCTCGGGAATCGGCAGCAGGCTGTAGTTGATGCCGTGCGTCGCCAGCGGCCAGCCGTAGTTCCTGCCGGCGGCCGGGACGTTCACCTCATCGCCTCCGCGCGGACCGTGCTCGTGGGTCCAGAGGGCGCCGCTCCAGGGGTTGATCGCGGCGCCCTGCTGGTTGCGATGCCCGTAGGACCAGATTTCCCCGCGCACGCCGGCCTGGCCGACGAAGGGGTTGTCGTGGGGCACGCTGCCGTCCGCGTGCAGGCGCACCAGTTTGCCCTGCAGCTTGTCGAGGTCCTGGGCGGTGGATCGCTGGTTGTTCTCGCCCAGGGCGATGAACAGGTAGCCGTCGCGATCGAACACCAGGCGCGATCCGAAGTGCTCCCCGGTGGAGAGCTTGGGCTGCTGGCGGAAGATCACCTGGAAGTCCTCCAGGCGCGAACCGTCGCTCGCCAGGCGACCGCGTCCCACCGTCGTCCCGGCCTTGCCCTCACCCGCCTCGGCGTAGGACAGGTAGACCAGGCGATCCCGGGTGAAGTCCGGCGACAGCGCCACGTCGAGCAGGCCGCCCTGCCCACCCGCGAAGACCTCGGGCACGCCGCCCAGCGGCGCAGACAGGCCGGCTTCGCCAAGCAGGCGCAGGTTGCCGCTGCGCTCGGTGATGAGCATCTCCTTGCCACCGGGAAGGAAGGCCAGCGCCCAGGGATTTTCCAGCCCGCCGACCACTTCCACCACGCTCAGCTCGCCGCCATCGGACGCCTGCGCGACCGCCTCGGTAGCCCACACCAGGACGCCGCACAACAGCGGCAGAAGGATTCTTGGCATCATGCGACTGGTCCTCTGGATGAAACGCCTGCGAACAGTCTGACCGCTGGACAGGCATTCCGCAGCGAATCACATAGGCGGTTACAATCCGCCACCCTCATCAGAGCCCAGACCATGACCGAACCCGTGCGCCTCTCCAAACGCCTCGCCGAACTGCTGCCCTGCTCGCGCCGCGAGGCCGAACTCTATATCGAGGGCGGCTGGGTCAGCGTGGACGGCAAGGTGGTCGAGGAGCCGCAGTTCAAGGTCGATGCCCAGCGCGTCGAACTGCTGCCCGGCGCGGTGGCCGCGCCGATCGGCTTCGCCACCCTGTTGCTGCACAAGCCGGCGGGCTACGGCATTGGCTCCGGCGCCAATTCCGTGCAGCAACTGCTCGGCGCCGAGCACCACGCCGCCGACGACACCGCCGTGCAACGCCCGGTGAAGAAGCATTTCCTCCGCCAGGAGCTGCTCACGCCATTGGAAACCGATGCCAGCGGGCTGGTGATCTTCAGCCAGAACCATGGCGTTGCGCGGGCGCTGAAGGAAGACGCCGCCAAGCTCGAGCAGGAGTTCATCGTCGAGGTGAGCGGCACGATCATCGAGAACGGGCTGAAACGCCTGAACCGCCCGCAAAGCTACAAGGGCCAGCCGGAAACGCCGCTGAAGGTCAGCTGGCAGAACGAAACGCGCCTGCGCTTCGCCCTCAAGGCGCCGCAACCGGGGCAGATCCGGCACCTGTGCGAGGCGGTGGGCCTGCAGGTGGTGACGATGAAACGGATCCGCATCGGTCGCGTGGCGATGGCTAAACTGCAGCCGGGGGAATGGCGCTATCTCAAGCCCGATGAACGCTTCTGAGGCCGCGCACTCGCGCGGCGCGACAACGAACCGCGTGGCCATCGCGCAGTCGAACCTGCGTTAAACGCAGCACATGGGGACACAAGAAGAATGAAGAAATGGATGGTCCTGGCCGCCTCTCTCGGCCTCGCCGGTTGCAGCTCGTCGATGTGCGACAGCCCCTGGAGCCGCTCCGACTGCCAGACCGAGCGCCTGCTCTACCAGAACGACCTGCTGCAAGCGAAGATTCTGGTGGGCTCCGGGGATCTGGAAAGCCTGGAGCTGGCCGAGGCGCTGCTGGATCGCGCCGCGCGCGACGACCAGACAGGCGAAACCGCGTTCTACAAGGCCGTTCTGTTGATCCGTCTCGGACCGCAGCCGGACGAAGTCCTCAAGCTGCTGGAAAAGGCGGTCGCCAAGGGCCATCCGCACGCCACCGCGCTGATGTACAAGATTTACTCCGAACCCTTCCTGATCAGCGAGGCCGATCCCGAACGAGCCGAGGAGTACCGCGCCGACTACGCCAACCTGGACGTGGCGAAAAGCGGCTATCCATCCTTCGAACGCGCGCTGGCGCTGGTCAACGCGCTGGTCACGCCGCCACCGGAAAGCCTCACGCCCGTCGATCCCCAGTAGCATCGTCCCCGGCGGCCGGACGACTCCAGGGATTGGCCTCGAGGCTGTTGTGGATCGCCGTCGCCGCCTGCGCCGCCTGGCCGGTCGCCGTGCTCACCTGGTGCAGCGCCGAAACCACGTCGCCGGCGGCATAGAGTCCGGGCACGCTGGTGCATTGCTGGCGGTCCACCCGCAGCGCCCCGCTCTCGTCACACACCGCTCCCACCCGGATCGCTAGCTCCGAGCGCACCCGCGATCCCAGGGTGGGATAGACCATGTCGAAGCACAGCTCCTCGCCCTCGCAGGTGAGCAGGATGACCTTGTCGTCCTCGATCCGCATGCGATCGACCCGGTCGCCGATTAGGCGAATGCCATAGTGCCCGGCGAGCTCCAGCGCCTGCGCACAGGCTTCGCTTTCGCCATGCACGATCACCGTCACGCGGTCGGTGAAGGTGCGCAGGAACACCGCATGCCGGATGGCGCACTCCGCCTCGCCATACACCGCCACATCGTCGCCATCGACCTCATAGCCGTCGCAGATCGCACAGAGCCGTACGCGCGCCGCGCGGATGGCGTCGTAGGGTTCTTCCAGCTCGGCGGGCAGCTCATCCTCGATGCCGGTCGCCAACAATACGCTGCGCGCCTGCAACCGGCTGCCGTCGTCCAGCTCGGCCTCGAAATGGAGGTCGTCCCGGCGCTGCAGACTGCGTACCTGGGTGTGCAGCGTTATGGCGCCATAGCCATCGACCTGCTGTCGGAGGCGGGTCAGCAGGTCGATGCCGGAAATGCCGGGGGGAAAGCCCGGATAGTTGTGCGACAGCGGGATCAGCTCGGCGCGGCTGGCGCCGCCGTCGATCAGCCGGATGTCGCGGTGAAAGCGCGCGAGGTAGATCGCAGCGGTGAGCCCTGCAGGACCTGCGCCGATGATCAGGCAGTCGATCACGGCGCACCGCCCGATGCGCGCTCTGGCCGTGCTTCGACTGATGTGCGTCCGCTCATGGGAGTTCCTCGAGGTAGGCCGCCGTTCAATGCGCGGCGACACGAGCCAGTGCATCGCTGAAGGTTTCCGCGCTCAGCGGCTGATAGGACTCGCTGGTGCCACCGAGCGCTTCGTCGAGCAGCGGTTGCAGCCGCCGCCAGCGCACCTCGTCGTCCAGCCAATCGAGCAACTGCGAACCTAGCGGCGTAATGGCGAAGATCCACGCCTCCTCGTCGAACGGCAGCGAGGCGTGGATGAAACCGTTGCTGGCCAGGGCGTCGCCTGCCGCCAGGATCGCCCGGATGACCTCGGGATCATCGGCGCGGGTTCCGATGCGCGCCGCCACCACGACGCTGGCATCGTGAAAAGCCAGGACCTCATCGCGTCTCGCGATCCTCAGCAGGTCCCGGATCGTCGCCCAGTCGGCGGTGAAATCGGTCATCGGTAGGCTCCAGGTAAGGATGATCTTTCCTAACTGACCCTCTCCGGCGGGCATCGCTCGTGCCGGTGGTCGGCTCGCGGGGCGAACTGCGGGACGCTCTAGCGCCTCTGATGAGGTGTCACGGACAGAGACTGCCCCATGCGCTTCGCTTATCGACACGCGTTCCTGCTGGTACTCGCCAGCGCCCTGCTGCTGCAGAGCTGTACCCGAATCGACCTCGCCTACCGCCATCTGGACAGGCTGATTCCCTGGTCGGTGAACGACTACCTGGACATGACCCCGGAACAGCGCAGCGCTTTCGACAGCCAGTTGCGCGAACAGCTGAGCTGGCATTGCAGGACCCAGCTGCCGGGCTATCTCGCCTGGATGGACAAGGTCCACGCGATGGTCGCCGAACGGCGGGTCACCGAACCCGAGCTACGCGCGCGGCTGGCGGAGGCGAAGCAGGCGGTAGCCACGGTGGCGGAAGAAATCACCCCGTCGACGGTGGAGATGCTGCGCGGACTGAACGACGAGCAGGTCGAGGAACTGGCGAGCGCCTTCGCCGACGACCGCCGCGAGCGCAGGGAGAAGTACCTCGACGTGCCCATGCAGGAGCAGATCGACGAGCGCGCCGAGCGCATGCGCAAACGCGTGGAAACCTGGATGGGGCGCCTCAACGAGGCGCAACGTCAACGAGTTCGGCGGTGGTCGAGCTCGCTGGGCGCGCAGAACCAGGCCTGGCTGGAGAACCGCGCGCGCTGGCAGGACGCGCTGCTGGTCGCCCTCGAACGGCGCCACAGCGCGGAGTTCGCCGGACGGATCAAAGTGCTCCTGCAGCAACGTGAAACACTATGGACGCAGGCCTACCGGCAGGCGTTCGCGGCCACCGAACAGGCCGGAATCGACCTGTTCGTCGACCTGATGGCGACCGCCAGCGACACCCAGCGCGCCACGCTGCTCAAGCGTGGCGCCGCATTGCGCGAGGATTTCGCCCGGATCAAGTGTCAGGATTGAAGGCGCGGGAGGTCAGAGCAGGAAGAGAGTCGCCAGGCCGAGGAAGATGAAGAAACCGCCACTGTCGGTCATCGCGGTGATCATCACGCTGGCACCCATCGCCGGGTCGCGCCCCAGGCGCGCCAGGGTCATCGGAATCAGCACGCCCATCAGCGCGGCCAGCAGCAGGTTGAGCGTCATCGCCGCGGTCATCACCACGCCCAGCGACCAGCTGCCATAGAGCGCATAGGCGACCGCACCGATCACCCCGCCCCAGACCAGCCCGTTGACCAGCGCGACCGCCAGCTCCTTGCGCAGCAGACGCTGCGTGTTGCCGGTACCGACCTGATCCAGCGCCATCGCGCGGACGATCATGGTGATGGTCTGGTTGCCCGAGTTGCCGCCGATGCCGGCAACGATCGGCATCAGCGCGGCGAGCGCCACCAGCTTCTCGATCGAACCCTCGAACAGGCCGATCACCCGCGACGCGAGGAACGCGGTGATCAGGTTGATCGCCAGCCAGGACCAGCGGTTGCGCAGCGATTTCCAGACCGAGGCGAAGATGTCTTCCTCCTCGCGCAGACCGGCCATGCTGAGGACTTCGCTTTCGCTCTCCTCGCGGATCAGGTCGACCATTTCGTCGATGGTCAGGCGGCCGATCAGCTTGCCGTTCTTGTCCACCACCGGGGCGGAAACCAGGTCGTAGCGCTCGAAAGCCTGGGCGGCGTCGTAGCCGTCCTCATCCGGGTGGAAGCTCACCGGATCGTTGGCCATCACCTCGGCGACCTGTTTCTCCGGGTCGTTGACCAGCAGCCGCTTGACCGGCAGCACGCCCTTGAGCACGCCGTCGTAATCGACCACGAAGAGTTTGTCGGTGTGGCTCGGCAGTTCCTTCAGGCGGCGCAGGTAGCGCAACACCACTTCCAGGCTGACGTCCTCGCGGATGGTGACCATCTCGAAGTCCATCAACGCACCGACCTGGTCCTCCTCGTAGGACAACGCCGAACGCACGCGCTCACGCTGCTGCGCATCGAGGGTTTCCATCAGCTCGTGGACAACGTCGCGCGGCAGCTCCGGCGCCAGGTCGGCGAGTTCGTCGGCGTCCATCTCCTTGGCCGCGGCGAGCAACTCGTGATCGTCCATGTCGGCGATCAGGTTTTCCCGGACGGCGTCGGAAACTTCGAGGAGGATGTCGCCGTCGTTCTCGGACTTGACCAGTTGCCAGACGGTCAGGCGGTCGTCGAGCGGCAGCGCTTCGAGAATGTGGGCGACGTCGGCGGGGTGAAGCTCATCGAGCTTGCGCTGCAGCTCGGCGAGATTTTGCCGGTGCACCAGGTTTTCCACGCGATCGTGGTGCATGCCTTCCTGACGGTGCGTCAGGTCTTCCACCAGCTTGTGCCGGTGCAGCAGATCGATCACCTGCGCCAGGCGATCCTGCAGGCTTTCTTGCGGCTTCTTGATTTCTACTTCGTTCATGGCGCACTCCACCCCCAGCAGCGGCGCGCGCCAGGGGTTCAATCGGTCATGTGATCGGCGAAACGGGCTTTTAAGCGACTACTGGGTAAGTCCATGAGGGTGTTCCATAAGCCCCGGCGGGGCTGACGCCGGCAATCATACCCACTGCCTGGCGCCTTTGCACCCGACAAAACCCGACCAAGAACAAACGTTTGCGAGTTGAATCTCGGCGAGGGATAAATAGCCGTGCGACACCATGGAGCGGCGCCGGAGCCACTCGCGTACCGGCGAGCAACTACACTGCTGTTCGTTTCGTCAGGAGGACGTTTCCATGCATGGATCGCTATGTGCAGGGCTCTTCGCCCTGGCGCTGAGTCTGCCGCATGCCGCGGTAGCCGCCAGCGTGTACCGCTGCGTCGACGCCGCGGGCAAGGTCACCTTCAGCCAGCGCGGCTGCCCCATCGATCAGCAGCAGGCATTGCAGCAGACCGAGAACCCGACGCCGGGCAACGGCAAGCCGGTACCGATGGCGACGCCGAAGAAGCGCGCCGGGGTCAAGTCCGGGGAGCAGCAGGAAAAGCAGCGCGAGTTGGTGGTGATCGGCGGCCAGGATGACGGTTGCGGCAACCTGCTGGATGCCAGACAGCGCCGCCAGGCGACCATCCGCCGGGAAGTACGCGATGGCATGAGCCGCCAGGACATCGAGAGCGCCCTCGGGCATCCGGACAAGATCAGCACGCAGAACGGGCAGGTGCGCTACACCTACGAGGCGGACGGAAACGGCCGCAGCCGCCAGGTGACCTTCGACGAAGCCGGATGCGTGAAAACCAAGGCGAAGAAAAGACACTGACAAAGAAAAAGGGCCTGCATCGCTGCAGGCCCTTCTCAGTATGGTGCACTCAGGAGGATTCGAACCTCCGACCGCTCGGTTCGTAGCCGAGTACTC